>OAVX01000002.1_pt1 | contig 412405 bp, 295 predicted proteins | sample 1476471 | NCBI WGS metagenome assembly OAVX01 (sample SAMEA2580114, study PRJEB22360) | human gut metagenome | biome: human gut; feature: human-associated habitat; material: faeces | place: Denmark | collected 2008/2010
CGGAGCGGATCGCCCGCCCCCCCCCCCCCCCGCCACTACCGGGCGGCCCCCGCCCCAACGGTTATCAACTATCAAATACATAATTCACCATGAACAAACTAAGACAAATCCTTGAATTTATCAGAGCCTTGTTAGGCCTCTTGTTGAACTTGAAAAAGAGAAAGAAGAAAAAAGATGAGAAAAATAAAAAGCCTGCTCACCCGATACCGGGAGAGGTGCCGGACGAGGTGCCGGATGATGTGCCTCAGGAAGGTATTGGCATTGTATCTGGCCGCCTTGGGGATGATGGCCCTGTGGGCGGACCGTTCAGAGGTGGTACTGGGATGTATAGGAGCCCTCTTGACACTCTCGGAGTACGGACGGGCTACACACGACAAGCCGCCTCCTTCGTAGGATGGACGTTGTTTTCGTATGCAGTCGGGATGTCTTTTTGGGGAGCCTGACGAATGTTAGCGGATGGACACTTTACGAACCGTGTCGCCAATCCGGACGATGTAGTACCCTTTGGCAATATCCACCGTATATTCGCCGGAGGGTTGCTTCATCGGTATCTCTTTCACCCGGATGCCTACCACGCTGTAAATTTCGAGCTTGCTACCGGCCGGAGCATTTTCCACAACGATCTTGTTATCATAGGCGCTGATCTCCACAGAGTCCTTTTCCTTGTCTTTTGGGGTGGCCACCCGGGATATAGCCGTATTCGCTTGCTGTGCCATCACCTCAAGCGGATAACCGGCCCATACAGCCAGCAACAAAACGATTGTAATTAATACCTTCATATGCCAAACCCTAAGATCGTACAAATGTAGGAATATTTTTTCAGATAATGTAGAAAGTTCTGTATTATTAGTGATTAAATAGCTTAAATCGTTTCCATAGTTTTTTAATACTTTGCCGGCAGTCCCATACGGCTACAAGATATATCGTCCGATTCCTTATATAATATATAATTTTGAAATTTCTTCTGACCATAAGTCCTCGGTACTGCCTCGAGCACTTTTCCAATGACAGCTCTATGGGAGCCATCTCCGGAAAAGAACATAAGAGTTCTATTGCATCAAGAATGGCATTATATAAGTCTACTGCTGCTTTCTCATTTCCTTTGGAGTAAAAGCTGTAAATTTTGTCAAGGTCTTGTATGGCTTTGGTTGACCAATGTAATTTCAGGTTCATATATTGTATTTTTGATGAAAATAAGCTCTTACTTCTTCTGTCGTATAATACCGCCCCATCCGGAAATCCTCCTCTGCCTCTTCCAAACGCTCTTTCAGTTCCTCGATGGTGTATTGGCAAGGGGGTTGTTCACGTGTAAGCATACGTTTGAGGTACTTTCCTACACGGTTTGCCGTCTCTTCGGATTCAATCATATCGATCATTTCCCGGAGTTCGTCTTTTTTACATTCCAATTCCATAGCTGTCATGATTATATCCTCTCTTTCTTTATATTATATATGTATTGATATCTTCACAAAGGTACGATAATCTTTTGGAATAGAAATAATAAGGCGGACGGTATTTCTTATTGGGCGGAGTAGAACCCCGCCCCTACGGACCGTTTTATTGTCCATTATCCTTTGAAAATTGCATCAAACCGGTATTACCATCTCCTCCTTTCCCATTATCGTATGGGGAAAGACCGCCCTTGCTTCCCTGAGAAGCGGGGTCAGGTCTTCGTAGCGAGCGGAATAATGGCCGATAATGAGATGTTTCACTTGGGCGTCACGGGCTATTTCCGCTGCCTGGCGTGCGGTGGAATGAAAGGTTTCTTTGGCACGGGCAAGGTCGCATTCGGCAAAAGTCGCTTCGTGGTAGAGGAAGTCCACCCCTTCGATAATCGGGATGATCGAGCGGTTATAGGCCGTATCGGAACAGAACGCATACCGTTTGGGAGGAGCAGCCGGACGCGTCAGGCGGGAGTTGGGAACGACCTCACCTTCGGGCGTGACATAGTCCTGCCCTTGTTTGATGTCCTTCAGGCAGCGGACGGGGACCTGGTAGAAATCCGTCATCTCGCGGATGATATGCGCCTCTTTCGGCTTTTCGGCGAAGAGATAGCCGCAAGTAGGAATCCGGTGCTTCAGCGGGATGGAGTAGACTGACAACGACCGATCCTCCATCACCAACGAATGGCTGCAGGTATCGACAGGATTGAAACGCACTTCGAACCCCATACCCCGGCAGAACAAATCCATTATGGGACGCAGGTACGTCTCGACCTCCTTCGGACCGTGCACGACCAGCTCGCCGGTACGACCCAACATGCCGAGCGTAGAGATCAGCCCCGGCAAGCCGAAGCAGTGGTCGCCATGCAAATGCGAGATAAAGATATGGGCGAGACGGCCGAAATGGAGACGCATCCTGCGCATCTGAACTTGGGTACCTTCCCCACAATCAATCATATATAATTTATCCCGCAAATCTACTACCTGTGAAGTTGCCAGATGCCGCGTGGTAGGTAACGCCGAACCGCATCCCAATATGTTTATGTTAAATTCTGCCATAAGGTCCTTCGGATAATTTGGGTGTAAAGATAATACAAAAGCATTGGCATACTGTGAAAAATAACAAAAAAAGCGGGAAGATTGTTCCGAAGGTCACAGGTATTCTATATATTTGTTTGCTGTCCTTATGGAAGCTATTTAGAGTCAGTAGAAAAGACTTAAGATATTTTCATCTAAGCCTTAACTAACTTTTTCTTTTTGTTTAAAACGGTTAAATGTAGAAACGGCCAAGCGTGAGCTTCGCCGTTTCCTTTTTTAGATACTGTTTTGATTTTTTCGCCTCATGATTGGTTTTCTTAATAGGCATGTGTATCTTTCTCTTCCATTTCTTCCGCATCTATCTTCCGCAGATCTAACGCACGCCAAGCATAGAAAATATAGCCTAAGACGAAAGGTACGAGGATGGAAACATAGCTCATCACTTTCAGTGTGAACGGACTGGAGCAGCTATTGGCAATCGTCAGCGAACTTTGCAGGTCGGCTACCGAAGGATAATAAGCCGTATTGTTCCAACCGGCACAAAGCAACAGCGCCAGCACCGTAAGCACCGTACCTGCCCCGCTAAACCAGATACCCTTTTTCCATGTCCCCGACAAGATCGTACGGACAATGCCATACAAAACACCGGCCACGCCCGCTAACAGCACAACCAATACGGCAGGCATCTCGATCAGGTTTATAAAATATTTATGGGGCTGCATATACACCTCTTGAGTCACCGGATCAACGGCGAACCCATCAGCAAGCAGCAAATGTATCAGGAAGACAAGGAAGAAAACCAAAAACAACGCTGTCTCGATCACCAAATGCTTGCGGCTATGTTTTACAATCTCGGCATCGTCGATATTATTGATGAAATAAAGTAACGCCTGGATGCGTGCCAAGAAGAACACCGCCAGTCCGAGACATATGTTCCAGAACACGAAAGCCGCTTCAAGCCCGTGCCAAGGGTTCGCCCAGGTGGAGATCACCGGCATGGCAACATCGGTCAGCTGTCCTTTATTGACGACAAACTCGGCTCCGCTAAAAAACGTACCGACAGCCGTACCCAACAGGATCGGCCCCAAGATACCGTTCAGCAGCAGAAATGCCTGATAGGTCTTTTTACCTAAGAGATTTCCCTTCTTCGACTGGTATTCATACGATACGGCCTGCAGGACGAAGCAAGCCAGTATCAGCATCCACACCCAATAGGCTCCGCCGAAACTGGTCGAATAGAATAACGGAAAAGAGGCGAAGAACGCACCTCCGAAAGTGACCAGGGTCGTAAACGTAAACTCCCATTTGCGTCCGGTCGAGTTTAGCAACATCTTTTGTTGCAATTCTGTTTTGCCGATCGTGAAAAGCAAAGACTGCCCACCTTGCACGAAAAGCAGGAAAACCAATAGTGCTCCTAAAAGGGAAACAAGGAACCACCAGTAATGCTGTAATAATATATAGGTCATGATGATTTGTGATTTATGATTTGTGATTTATGACTTGTAATTTATGATTTATGATTTATGATTTATTATCGACGCATAAATCATAAATCATAAATCCTTCACCCTTTCTCCGGTCCTTTCTTAATGGCCTTCACCATAATGCCTATCTCGGCAATAAGCAAGACGGTAAAGAGGAATAGGAAGACAAAGAACGTTGTCTGTACCGACGAAGTTGCCAGCTTGGAGACGGATGCGCTTGTCGGCAGGATGTCCTGGATAGCCCAGGGCTGACGTCCCACTTCAGCGACGATCCAACCCGCCTGTCCGGCGATGTAGGCCAACGGAATCGTCCACAGACTCGCCCATTGCAGCCAGCGGGCATCGGCAAACTTGTTCTTTTTGCTCCAGATCAAAGCAACGATGAATAGCAGAATAAAATATCCGCCCAAGATCACCATGACGCGGAATGAATAAAAAGTGAGGCCGACATGAGGAACCAGGTCGGCAGGATCTTTGATATATCCGTAGCCGAAATAGGCGAAGTTCTCGTCCAATAGAGTACGGGCTTGCCCCGCGGCCACCTGGTCTTTGTCCTTTACCGCCTTACGATAATCGGCAAGAGCTTGAATGGCAATCTGTCCCTTTTCTATCTTCTCGGCGGCAGAAAGGGCTACCGTCCCTTTATTGGTCTCATAGCCACCTTCTATCAGGTTGACGATACCCGGAACATAAGCATCCACATCGCGTTCAGCAAGGAAGGAGAGCAGTTTCGGAATCTTTATATCGAAGATGAAAGGGTTTACATTATCTTTATAACTTGTCTTGTCGGGATTCAACAAACCGATGGCAACCAGACCCGTTCCGTTCCCCCCTTCGTACAAACCTTCCATAGCGGCCAACTTCATCGGCTGTTTCTGAGCTACCTGATAAGCCGAACCGTCACCCGTCCATAAAATCAGGACAGAAGCGACAAGCCCGAAAAGAGCACCGACCTTGATGCTTTCGAGCGAGAATTTCGTCTCCCGCTTTTTCAACAGATACCAGCTACTGATACCGATCACGAAGACGGCTCCCGTAATCCATCCGGAGAGTACGGTATGGAAGAATTTGTTGATGGCGACAGGCGATAAGGCCACCGCCCAGAAATCAAACATCTCGTTGCGCACAGTGTCCGGATTGAAATGCATACCTACCGGATTTTGCATCCATGCGTTGGCGATCAGAATCCAAAGAGCGGAAAGAGTTGCTCCTATGATCGTCAACCAGGTGGAAGCCAAGTGGAAGCGTTTGCTCACCTTGTCCCAGCCGAAAAACATCACGGCTATAAAAGTCGCTTCCATAAAGAATGCCAAGATTCCTTCGATAGCGAGGGGAGCTCCGAAAATGTCTCCTACAAACCAACTGTAGTTAGACCAGTTCGTCCCGAATTCGAATTCGAGGATTAGCCCGGTGGCAACACCGATAGCGAAGTTAATACCAAACAGTTTCATCCAGAATTGTGCTGTCTTTTTCCAGAATTCGTTACCTGTTTTGTAATAGATGGTCTCCATGATGGCCTGTATAACGCCGAGTCCCAATGTCAGGGGCACGAACAGCCAGTGATACATGGCAGTGAGAGCGAATTGCGCTCTTGACCAGTCAATCAAAGAAGTGTCAATGCTTGCGATCATAAATTATATAATTTAAGGAGTAATTGCTCTGCCCGTCAATTCATCCGAAACGTGTTCTGCCTTAGCCGAATCTTCATCAAACTTTCCTAAATAATTAGGAAAGAAAAACAGTTTTAAGATAAAAAATAGAATGAAGAGCTTGACCAATATGATTAGCCACAGCGTTTTACCCAGCTTCATTTCGCGAAATCCTTCCAGATAAAAATGATATATTCGTATGTATATAGGCTCTCTTTTCATATCGGTATCGTACTTTAACAACAAGAGATTGGATGAATAAGTTTTCTTCCTATACAAATATAGGGAAAGCGTCAAAATGTTTTCCCCTAAAAGTATAGATATTATTTATGAAAAAATAGACTTTATCTATAACCTCTGTTAAAAAAAACTATTTTAAAGAAGAAAGCCGAAAGGAAGACTTGCCGTTACTTTCGCATTGGCTATATTTGCGTCAGTTTGTGTTTTTATAAGACGAGAAATCACATCGAATATTATAATTAAGTGCTAATCTATAAAAAATTATTACTATGTCGAACATTTCAAGAAGATCATTTCTTCAAAGAGGAGCCGCAGCTGCTGCAGCTTTCTCAATCGTTCCGGGTTCCATCCTTGGAAAATCTCACGGATATGTAGCTCCGACTGATAAGTTGAACATTGCCGCTGTCGGTATCGGCGGTATGGGTAATGCCAATCTTAAGAATATGGAGAAAACAGAAAATATCGTAGCTCTTTGCGATATCGACTGGAAATATTCAAAAGGCGTATTCGAACGTCATCCGAATGCAAAGAAATATTGGGACTATCGCAAGATGTATGACGAAATGGGTAAATCCATCGACGCCGTACTGATCGCGACAGCTGACCATACTCATGCCATGATCACTGCTGATGCCATGACAATGGGTAAACACGTGTATACACAGAAACCGTTGACTCACTCAGTTTACGAATCTCGTTTGCTGACAAAATTAGCTGCCTCTACAGGTGTTGCCACCCAGATGGGTAACCAGGGTTCTTCAGCTGAAGGTACCGACTTGGTTTGCGAATGGATCTGGAATGGTGAAATCGGTGATGTATATAAGGTAGAATGTGCGACTAACCGTCCTATCTGGCCGCAGGGATTGAACACACCGGAAAAGGCAGACAAAATTCCTTCCACACTGAATTGGGATTTGTTCTCCGGTCCGGCAGAAGTAAAACCATACAACCATATTTATCATCCTTGGAACTGGCGCGGATGGTGGGCTTACGGTACGGGAGCTTTGGGTGACATGGCTTGCCACATCATGCACCAGCCGTTCAAAGCCTTAAAGTTAGGTTATCCGACAAGAGTAGAAGCTTCATCCACTTTGTTGCTCCGCGATTGTGCTCCTAATGCACAACACGTGAAGTTCATTTTCCCGGCTCGTGAAAATATGCCGAAACTTGCCATGCCGGAAGTGGAAGTTCACTGGTATGATGGTGGCATGATGCCGGATCGTCCGAAAGGTTTCCCCGAAGGCAAAGAACTGATGGGTCCTGGTGGTGGTCTGACAATCTTCCACGGAACAAAAGATACATTGATCTGTGGTTGCTATGGTCAGGAACCGTTCTTGCTGTCCGGTCGTGTGCCTAACGCTCCGAAGGTATGTCGCCGCGTAGCAAACGCCATGAGTGGTGGTCACGAACAAGATTGGATCCGTGCATGTAAAGAAAGCGCATCCAGCCGTGTTCAGACAAAGTCTAACTTCTTAGAAGCCGGTCCGTTCAACGAAATGGTTGTGATGGGTGTATTGGCAGTTCGTTTGCAGGCTCTGAACAAGACACTGGAATGGGACGGCCAGAACATGCAGTTCACCAATATCAAGGACAACGAAGAGATCAAGATCTGTATCAAAGACGGTTTCACGATCAAAGACGGCCATCCTTCGTTTAACAAAGACTGGACAGACCCTGTCAATGCTAAACAGTTTGCAAACGAATTGATCAAGCATAACTATCGTCAGGGCTGGAAGTTGCCTGATATGCCGAGATAATTAGTTTTAAACAAATAAATAGAATGAAAAAGTCAGTATTATTAGCAAGTGCCGCAATTATGATGTGTTATTTCACATCTTGTGGTGGTGGTAAAAAAACAGAAGAAGCTGCTGCTCCTGCAGAAGAGGCAAAGACAGAAGCTGCCGTTCCTGAATACAAACTCATGAACGACCTGCCTACTGTTGATCTGTCTACTTTCCCGAAAGATGCCGATGGCAAAGTCACTTTGTTCGACGGTAAATCTTTCAATGGCTGGAGAGGCTACGACCGTACGGATGTACCCGCTGCCTGGGAAGTGGTAGACGGTACAATCCATATTAAAGGGTCCGGAGCAGGTGAAGCTGGTGCTAAAGATGGTGGCGACTTGGTTTTCGCTCACAAATTCAAAAACTATGAATTTGAATTTGAATGGAAAGTAGGTAAAGGTTCGAACTCCGGCGTACTGTATATGATCCAGGAAGTCGAAGGACAGCCCTCTTATATCTCTGCTCCTGAATATCAGGTACTCGACAATGCAAACCATCCGGATGCCAAGTTGGGTAAAGACGGCAACCGCCAGTCTGCTTCCTTGTATGACATGATCCCGGCTAAGCCTCAGAACTCTAAACCGTTCGGTGAATGGAACAAGGGTAAGATCATGTGCTACAAAGGTACGGTAGTTCACTATCAGAATGACGAACCGGTTGTTGAATATCATTTGTGGACACAGCAGTGGAAAGAAATGTTGGATAACAGCAAATTCAGCAAAGACAAATGGCCGTTGGCTTACGAACTGTTGCTGAATTGCGGTGGTGAAAACAAAGAAGGTTTCATCGGTTTCCAAGATCACGGAGACGATGTTTGGTATCGTAACATCACGATTAAAGAACTTGACTAAGCAAAATCATCCCTTTTATTCTAATAAGAAAGCCCCGGTATCGTTTTTGACGATCTGGGGCTTCTTTCATTTGTCCGATACAGACGGCAGGTTTTATTTTGCCATCACCTTTATGTTGCTATAACTGTTTCCTTCGAAATTGATACGGCCGTTTTTACCATTGTTGACATCGAGGATATAGTTGTTTTTGTTCTTTTGGTTATCGCGGCTATCAAAACCGACCGAGTTTTCGTCTTGGTTACGACGTTGGATATTGAATCCTCCTTGAATCTTGCAATTGCCATATTTCATGTTGTTAGCAACAACACGGAAGGAGGCGTTCACGTCGATAGAAATGTTCAAGTTACCGTAACTGGCATCCACATTGACTTTGTCGAAGTTACTGGCAAGGTCCTTGATGGTAAGCGTGCTGTAGCTCAGTTCATCGACGTTGATACCTTGTTTCAGCTTGTCGATCTTGCAATTCCCGTATTTCAGTTCCATATAGCCGTTGTCCAGCCTGTTGATATGGATGTCGCCATATTTGGCTTCAGTGTTCATCTTCAGGACATTTCCAAGATTGAGGTTGGAGTACTTGCTATCGATATTCAGTTGTGAACCGTTGCCGACTTTGGCTTTGCTGCAATAGGCCAGGTCCAAGTTCGCGTTGTCGACATCGGCGATCTCCATATTACCATATTGCACGTCGATGTTGAGAGGCCCCGTGAAATTCCCTCCATTGAGATTACCGTATTTGACATACAGGCTGCATTTTCCCTTATTGTTTTCCGGCATGATGATATTACCGTACTTCTGTGTCAGATCGCAGGTCAGTTCAGCTGGCATATTGACATAGTAGTTGATTGTAAACGATTGGTTGCCCCCGTTATTCCCGTTTTGCGACCTCAGGCTGGTAACGGCAGAAACCGTATTGCCCATCTTTTCCATCCGTATGTTGACACGGTCGATGATGTCCTGTGCCTTTTCCTCGTTGCGGGCTTTCGCCTCTATCACGACACGGATGGAGACTTCGCTTTTGCTCCAGTGCGTGACTGTAATATTCCCGTAACGGTTGTCTACTTGCAAGATGTCGTTTTTACCGACATTGAAGCTTTTGTTGATTTCCTTTTTCTTGATGCTTTCCTGTTTGGCAGCCCAACCGGATACGCTGCAAAACAAAACCAGGAGCATCAACAGGCCGGCCCGTAAAAAGCAGGATTGTCCCTTCTTGGTGTGTTGATAAGCTGTTTTCATGTGTTGATAAATTGTTTTATGTGTTGATTAACGTGTTTATTGTTTACTATTCCTGTTGAAATCTTCCATACTCTCCATCTGTTTCAACATGATGTTGAGACTTTCCAGGCTGGTGCTGTAATGCAAGTTCATGGCATAGAGACCGGCATTGGAGCAAGGAAGGGTCGGAAGGACTGTTTCTTCAAACATATAATTGTCAGTCAGGACACGTTTTGTTTCTTTCAAGAGTTCCTCCGTCCCCGGAATCCGTTGCTGTTTGTACATCGCCTGCATCTGCGAGATGATGTCGCTCATCTGCATATTGTAGTAGAGACGAAGTTCTTCTATCTCCTCCTTCACTTCGCAGGTAGGCTGGCCTGTGGCTACCTGTCCGGGCTGCATATGCAAAGGTGTTCCACCCGGCAGCTTGAAGAGAAACAGTAGGGCGATGCAAGCTGCCGCAGCAAAAGCACAAAGGCTATATAACATAGCCCGGCTCTTGCGCGGAGCAGCCAGCTTCTGCTCGAAGCGTTCGAAGTGGCCTTCAGGTAACAGGTCATCTTCAAATGCTTCCCGGTTCGTGTCTATGAAATTTTTCAGTTTATCCATTTTCTTTATTTGCTGCTATTATATCCAACAATTTGCGCTTTGCCCTGAGATACTGGCTGCGCACACTCGGCGGCTGGATCTTCAGGATGGAGGCAATCTCTTCCATATCATATCCCTCAAAGAGGTAAAGCGAGAGGATCACGCGATAGCCGGCCGGCAATTTCTTACAGGCCTCTTTCACTTGGGCAACCGAATAACGGATTTCCTCCTCGTCCGGCCCGTCGTCGTCGGGTTCGGTGTAGTTATCCGAGAGTTCTTCCCAGTCGGGTGTCTGTCGGCGCACGTAATCAATGGCTGTATGGACAGCTATACGGTGCATCCATGCTTCGAAACACTGTCCATCCTGATACTGGTCCAGACGGGTGAATATTTTCAGGAAAGCATCCTGCATCGCTTCCTCCGCCTCTGACGTGTTACCGACAATACGCAGGCAGGCGACATACAACCGCCCTGCGAATTGCTTGTAAAGGGCAAGCTGTGCGGTCCGGTTACCCCGTCGGCACCCCTCGATCAGATGTGCATTTGTTTCTTCCATTTTCATATATATAAACGAAGGCGAACGGAGGAACGTTGCATCTTTCCGGAAAGAAAAATAAAAAAGATAGCACATTTCCGGAAAAAGCCTATAACTTCTGAAGAAAAAGGGGGTGTGTCAAATATCGGTATTCATGGGACGCAGACGACTCAGTCTGCGTGCTCCGCGTCATCTGCGTCCGGTAATATCAATTTGACACACCCTCCACACAAAAAGAAAGGCATCATCCCGATGCCTCTCTCCCTGAACTAAATGATAAAAATAAAAGTTATGTGGGAAGGTTATTATTCTTCTGTATCTTCCGTATCTTTTGATTTGTAATCCAACTCTACGGTATTATAGTCGTTCGAAACGAAAGATTTATATTTGATCTTCAACTTCACCGTCTTGCCTTCCGTACTCGGCAACTTATCCAGCTTGAAGGAAACCAGGCCGGCCGAAGGTCTGAGGGATGAATCGATATTGCCGTAGGCATTATGACGGAACTCCAATTCATACGGATCGGCACTGTTTGTCTGTACCAAGTTGATGAAATGCTTGACATTGTCGTTATACCCTCTTTGGATATAGAAATCGAACGTGATATATCCGTCTTCGATCCACACACCGCTCTTGGACCAAATGCTACCTCCATTCAAGGCCAGCATGTCCGTCCCATAGTAAGAGTCGTTTTCCGCTCCCAGATCAGGGGCAACCTGTTTTGTCAGAAGAGTGTCCATTCTTAGCAATTGAACAGACTGGTCATAGCCTTCGGTCTTCTTCTCGTCGTTCTTATATATAACGAACGCACGGATTTCTTTCAAATTCTCAGGCATATATGAGTTTGTCGGGAACAGCGTCGTACTGTCGTCAAGCTGCATATAGTAAGAATTATCACTCAATGGCTTTACCGTTACAATCGCCTGGACACTATCTCTCCAAAACTCACTGTAAGCATCGTCATCATCCAAACAAGAATAAAAAACAGTAGAACCTAACAAGATTCCAACCAATAGCATAAAACTTTTCAACGTCTTCATAACATGTATCTAATTTGTTTATTTTTTCTTTCTAAAAAGGAAGATGATAAACACTCTATAAATGCTGCAAAGAAGGCTGATAAAAGATGTTAATGCTTCAGTGATTGATAGATAAGCTCCGCTGTACAGCGGGAAGCGCCAGGTTTTCCAAGCAGACGGATCATCTCGTCGTAGCCGTCGAGCATACGGTTACGGTAAGCAGGATCGTTCAAGACACGCCCCAACTCGTCATGTATCTGGCTGTATGAAAATCGGACACCAAACAATTCCTGCACCACTTCGCGACCGGCTATCAAGTTAACCAGCGAAATATATTTGGTATGAAAGAAATAGCGGAAAATAAAACTTGCCACCCGGCCGGCCGCAACATAATAGCAGACGACTTGAGGCACACGGAAAAGCGCTGTTTCAAGCGTAGCCGTCCCTGACGTGACCAGTGCCGCATCACTATGGCTGAGGAGAGGATAAGTCTTGCCAAACACGATCTTGACATCCGCATCACCGACATATTGCTTATAATATTCCGGTTCCAGGCCGGGAGCACCGGCTATTACGGGTTGGTAGCCCGGATAGGCGGCTGCCACCTGCAGCATGGTCGGAAGGTTGTCTTTGATTTCCTGGCGGCGACTACCAGCCAACAGCGCCAGTACGGGACGGCAGTCCAGCCCTTCGTCCTCGCGGAAAGTATCAGGGCCGACCATCTGTTTTTCCCTATAGTAGGCAACCGAATCGACCGAAGGATTACCCACATAGTCCACCGGGTAGTCAAGGCTTCGGAAAAACTCCACTTCGAAAGGCAGAATACAGAACATACGGTCCACATAGCGACGGAAATCCTTGATACGATACTTCTTCCAAGCCCATATCTTAGGAGAGATATAATAGTAGACAGGCAGCCCCAACTGCTTCTTTACATATTTGGCTATCTTCAAATTGAATCCCGGATAATCGATCAGAATCACCACATCGGGCCTATACTGCCGGATTTCCTCCTGGCAAGCTTTCATGTTGTCCAGGATCGTACCTAGATTGAGCAGTACGGGGATAAAGCCCATGAAGGCCATATCCCTGTAATGTTTCACCAGCGTCCCTCCGACTGCCTGCATAAGATCACCGCCCAGAAAACGGAAATCAGCTTCCGCATCCTGCTCCTTCAGTGCTGCCATCAGGTTGGAGGCATGCAGATCACCGGAGGCTTCACCCGTGATTAAAAAATATTTCATATTTTTCAGTTGAAAGTTGAGAGTTGAAAGTTGAAAAGATCAAGAGAATAAAGTAAGTAGGAAACTGGGATAATTTCACGTTATCTATTTCCAACTTTCAATTTTCAACTCTCAACTTTCAACTGATTTTTTAGCTGTGCTAAAAAATCATAGTCCGTCACATCTATCTTGCAGGGGACAAGCGAAGCGTAGCTGCTGTCGAGTGCCAATGTGTCGTTGTCGGCATGGATCGGCTTGGCATTCTCGAATGCACCGGCAAGCCAGAAGACAGGTTCACCCGCTGCATTTTCCGACCGTTTGAATTCATTGGTCCAACGTCCGTCCGCCTGCCGGCAGACCTTCATTCCTTTTACGTTCGGGACATTGGGGACGTTCAGGTTCAGATAAGTGCCATGAGGCAATCCCTCTTTTATGATCCGCCGTGCAAGCATACGACCTAAGCGGCAACTCTCGGTAAAATCAGCATCCGCACGGTGATCCAAAAGCGACACACCCATCGAAGGAATGCCGAACACACATCCTTCGGCAGCTGCTCCCATCGTACCGGAATACTGGATGCAGATGGCATGATTGCCTCCATGATTGATTCCGGAGGCCAACAGGTCAGGCTTGCGTTCCAGCACCTCGTTGATGGCCAGTTTCACACAATCGACCGGAGTCCCGGTACAGCTATAAACCGTCAGTCCTTTTTCTTTCTTCACCAATGTATATCTGATCGGCACGAGCGAAGTGATTGCACTTGCCATTCCCGAACGGGGTCCGTCGGGAGCAAAAACCACAATATCCCCCAGATCCCTGAGGCACTCGGTGAGCTCTTTTATCCCCTTGGCTTCAACGCCATCATCATTTGTAATCAGAATAAGCGGTCTATCGTTCATCATATCTTTATTTAATTGTACACAAATATAAGCAATTTCTCTGAGTTCCCCGTGTGCCAAAACATTTTCCTCTGCTTGGCACACCCGTTTCCCCAGCATGGCACAGTTGTGCCAACGGCAGGAAACGACTGTGCCATGCCGAGGGAACATCCATGCCAACGGTATGTCACAATACCGGAATAACAGGCGAATCCCGCTTCCATCGGAATAGTCAAGCAAAAAGCGCAGACTAACGCAGAGAGGGGGGGGGACTTATCTTCTATAGATAATAACCCTCTCTACGTTACTCTGCGCTCGTCCGCGTAATTTGCGTCCGGTCAAGCTCCGATTAAAGAACCTGGATACCTTCTTCACGGGCAGCTTCTTCTCCTGAAGGAGTGATCAGCTTGTAGCCCTTACCGTGAATGTTGATGATTTCGATTCCCGGATCATCCTTCAACAGTTTGCGAAGTTTCGTGATATATACGTCCATGCTACGGGCATTGAAATAGTTATCGTCTACCCAGATTGTCTTCAGTGCATAATTACGTTCCAGAATTTCATTTGCATGTGCGCAAAGGAGACTCAGAAGTTCGCATTCCTTAGTTGTCAGCTTCGTGACCTTATCGCCGATAGCCAGTGTCTGTTTCTGGGTATCGAACAAGAAGTTTCCTAACTTGTAGAAAGGAATATCTTTCATTTTCTTGCCTTTCACGCGGCGAAGGATCGCTTCGATACGGAGCAAGAGTTCTTCCATACTGAAAGGTTTTGTCAGATAATCATCTGCACCAATTTTGAAACCTTCCAGGATATCTTCCTTCATAGTCTTGGCCGTAAGGAAGATAACAGGGATATCAGGGTTGATGGAACGGATTTCCTGAGCCAGTGTAAAGCCGTCTTTTTTCGGCATCATCACGTCAAGTACACAAAGGTCATATTTGCCTTTGGTGAAACCTTTGTAACCGGCTTCTCCATCGGAGAAGAGGTCAGTCACATAACCTTTTGCCTGCAAGTATTCTCTTAATAGCATACCCAGGTTCTCGTCGTCTTCGCAAAAGAAGATTTTTAGTTTTTCTTCCATAACTAACTTTTTATAAGAGGTAAAGTAATAATAAATTTTGTTCCTACATTTCCGGAACCACTTTCAGCACGGATTGTGCCTTTATGGTCCTCTACTATTTTACGGACGTAAGCAAGTCCGAGCCCGAACCCTTTCACGTCGTGTACGTTTCCTGTCGGTACGCGGAAGAAGCGGTCGAATACTTTCTTAAGGTATTCTTTCTTGATCCCGATACCGTTGTCCTCGATCGATATCAACAACTTGCCGTTCTCGTTCCAAGTGCGACACATCAGTGTGAGCGGTACTTCGAGGCGGCGATACTTGACAGCGTTGTCCAGCAGATTGAACAGTACATTCGTGATGTGCATCTCATCCACGTATATGTCTGAATCTTCCGCCTGCAAGTCGATATCGATCGTGCCGTCATACTTCTCGACTTTCAGGGCAAATGTGTTGGCAACACTTGCCAGCAAATCGTTCGCATCCACCTCCTTCAGCTTGAGGGCCGCTTTCTGGCGCTCAAACAGCGACATTTGCAGCACCTTTTCCACCAGGAAGCCCAATCGTTTCGTCTCGTCGTTGATCACGCCAGATATATGCTTGAACACATCGGGGCTCTTCGTGATGTCCGAGTCCTTCAGCATCTGCGCGGCAAGCGAAATGGTCGAAACCGGTGTCTTCAGTTCGTGCGTCATATTGTTGATAAAATCATTCTTCATTTCCGAAAGTCTCTTCTGACGGAATACGATATAAATGGTAAAGATAAACGTTACCAAAAGTATCAGCGAGAAGATGATCGACGGTACAATAAATGTTACAGAACTTGAAATATAATCACCCTTCGTCGGGAAATACACTTTCAGGTAGTTCTGCTTCGAAGGAGGATCGTTGGGGAACAGCACCTGTTGAATCACGTCTGATACAGGAGGAATATCCCCGTTCTGATAGACGATCTTTCCGTCTTTGTTAATAACAGCAAAGACGAACGGCAGGTTCAATCCGTTGTTAACAAATTCTGATTTTAAGTAATTATTCAGCTTTTTAAAATCTATCCTTTCTTCGATCGGCTTCAGGTTCGCCGTGTGCAAGATATTCAAGATCACTTCGTTAAACAACCCGCTTTGGTACTGGTAACGGCGTTTCAGCGTTTGCTGCAAATCTTTTGACGTACTAACGATACTGTTAGGTACTTTATTGCTGCCCAGCGAAGGAAGCGGTTCGAACTTGCGTGTCCGGATGTCGCTATGAAACTCGATATGTTCTACGGTTCCGTCGGCATTGGTGAACTGCATCTTGTATTTTTTCTCGGTGATGATCCCACCGCCGAGGCTGCTCTGTCCGTTCTGATATAGATAGTTATTGGCCTCGTCACGGCTGAGATCTTCTTCCAGATACCGGGCCGTTTCGTCAAGCTCCAGATTCTTCGAGACTTGGTGCATCGATCGTTTGACAGTTTCATTGAACTGCTCGCTACTTTTCTTGAGTATGATACTTACATATTTCACCTGCAAAAAGAGCAAACCGGCAAAGGCAAAAGCCATCACCACCGCAAGCAACCAAATCGTAGACTTCCTCATATCAATAAATCTCTCGTTTTTAATGTCACAAATAACGCGCCTTTTAATTTAATATTCACACAAAAAAGGTAAAAACAAAGCACCTTAAGTGTTAAAAATGCATTACCAAAGGACCGCTATTCTCTTCCTATCTATTTTTAAACTAACACCTTACACCTCTCCGCAGGCGTATTATCATATCCTATACATTCCGTACTAACTAATAAAAACAGCTGTACAAGGTGAATTGTTGCAGCCGACACTTAAAAACTTTTCCCGAAAGCATTGACTTTTAATTATTAACTCTATCTTTGCCTCTCGTAAGAATTACGTGAAATGACACAAGAAGGTATTACACAGATAGACATCCAACAGGTATTACGGCAAAAGGCGCCTTCGGCCGCCCGTAAGATTCCCGGCTTTATAGTCCGCTATCTGATCCGAACTGTTCATCAGGAGGAACTGAACGACATCCTCCGCCGGTATCACGATAAAGACGGGGTAGCGTTCATGCAGGAGTTGATCGGATATTTTGACTTGAACCTGGAATTGGTAAACGAAGAGAATATTCCTTCCGAAGGGCGGTACATATTCGCTTCCAACCACCCGCTGGGCGGACTGGACGGAATTTGCCTGTCGGCCATTATCGGCGGACGCTTCGACGGGAAGATCCGCTACTTGGTGAATGACCTGCTGCTCTACCTGTCCAACCTGAGATCGATCTTCGTCCCCATCAACAAACATGGGGCGCAGGGGAAAAAAAACGCCGAACTGATCGAAAAGGCTTATGCTTCGGACAACCAGATCATCACATTTCCTGCCGGCTTATGCTCACGCAAACAAAACGGGAAGATACAGGATCCCGAATGGAAGAAGTCGTTTATCCAAAAGGCCGTGGAATACCGGCGGGACATCGTACCGGTGTTTTTCGAAGGACGTAACTCCAACTTTTTCTACCGTCTCGCCAACGTGCGGAAAGCATTGGGTATAAAGATGAATTACGAAATGATCTACCTGCCCGACGAGATGTTTAAAAGCAAACACAAGACATACCGCATCCATTTCGGGAAGCCGATTTCCTGGCAAACCTTCGACAGCAGCCGTAAGCCGGCAGAGTGGGCAGAATGGATGAAGGAGGTCGTCTATAATCTAAAGAAATAATTGATTTTATTATATGCAAGACATTATCAAACCGATTGACCGTGCTCTCCTGAAAGCTGAACTGACCGGGGACAAGAAGCTGCGGAGAACCAACAAATCCAATAATGAGATATACATTGTCACAGCCCACGACTCTCCCAACGTGATGCAGGAAATCGGACGACTCAGGGAAATCGCTTTCCGATATTATGGAGGCGGGACCGGCTTTCCGGTCGATATCGACGAATACGACACGATGGACGATGCTTACCGCCAACTTATCGTATGGAGTCCTGAAGATGAACAAATTTTGGGTGGTTACCGCTTCCTCTGCGGTTCGGACGTAAAGTTCGACAAAACCGGCAAACCTGTTTTAGCAACTTCCCATCTGTTTAGTTTTTCCGATAAGTTCAATAAAGAATATTTACCGTACACGGTCGAGCTGGGCCGTTCGTTCGTGACGCTGGAATACCAGTCAACCCGTAGTGGCAGCGCAAAGGGACTGTTCGTTTTGGACAATCTTTGGGATGGCCTGGGGGCTCTTTCCGTGGTAGATCCCAGCTTGCAGTATTATTTCGGGAAGGTAACGATGTATAACACCTACAATTCCGAAGCCCGCAATATGATCCTGTATTTCCTGAACATGCACTTCCCCGATCCGGAGAAACTGATCACTCCGGCTTGTCCTTTGGAAACAGACACGGACCTAAAAAAGATGCAGGAGCTTTTCAAGTATGACAACTTCAAGGACAATTATAAAGTGTTGAACCAAGAAGTTCGTAAGTTCGGCATCAATGTGCCGCCGCTGGTCAATGCTTATATGAGCCTTTCCCCTAAGATGCGCGTATTCGGCACAGCTATCAACCATGAATTCGGGGAAGTGGAAGAAACCGGCATCTTGATCGCTATCGACGAGATTCTCGAAGACAAAAAGAAGCGTCATATCGAGACCTATCTGAACGAGGAAGGCAAATCGGCTGACCTGATACGCAAGACTGACATCTAAAAGATAAAAGCCTATATCCTTTGAAAAAAAAGATATAGGCTTTTACCTCAAAGGGTATAGGCTTTCCGAAAGAAAGCCCTACCTTTTTACTCTTCGCTCTTCTGTTTCTCCCACTCTCCGGCAATCTCCTCAAGAGCCTCGTACCATTCCTTTCCGAAACGGCGGATCAGCGGTTCCTTCAGAAACTTATAGACCGGGAGTTTTTCTTTCTTACCCAATATCTCTGCGGCTTTGCAGATATTCCAGCGATTATAATTAACAGCTTCGAACGTATCGTACTTTTCCACACGTATCGGGTACAGGTGGCAGGAAACCGGTTTATAGAAAGAGAGCTTCCCCTCGCGATAAGCCTTCTCCACCGCACATTTGCAAGTTCCGTCCGCATCATAGCAGGTAAAAACACAGTCTTTCCCGTTCACGATAGAAGTCACCAAGTCTCCCTCTTCATCAATATAGGCAACGCCTTGTTTCTTGATGATTTCCTGAGCTTTCGGCGCCAGATCGTCCCAGATAGCCGGAAGAGCTTTTTCCAGTTCGCCTACCTCTTCCTCCAGCAGGGGTGCGCCGGAATCACCTTCCACACAGCAAATGCCTTTGCAATGCGACAGATCGCATAAAAACTGACGTTCGAGGACGTCGAGGCTGACCAGGGTATTGTCGATTTGTATCACGATGAAAGAATTTATGATTTATGATTTATGATTTATGATTTATGCATCGACAATAAATCATAAATCATAAATCATAAATCTTCAGTTTTTAATCAAATCATTTCCTGTCATATCAGCCGGCTGTGCCATACCCAAAATGTGCAGGATAGACGGAGCCACATCGGCCAGGACACCGTTTTCCACTTTTGCATTTTTGTTTTCTGTCACATATACAAAAGGAACAGGGTTCAGAGAGTGAGCCGTGTTGGGAGTGCCGTCTTCGTTGAGTGCGTGATCGGCGTTACCGTGGTCGGCGATGATGATCACTTCATAACCGTTGGCTTTAGCAGCTTCGACAGTGTCTTTCACACAGTTGTCGATAGCAGTTACCGCCTTCTCGATAGCGCTGTAGATACCAGTATGGCCTACCATGTCGCCGTTAGCATAGTTTACGACGATAAAGTCGAACTTCTGTGTATGGATAGCTTCCACCAATTTGTCTTTTACTTCGTAAGCGCTCATTTCCGGCTTCAAGTCGTAAGTGGCAACCTTCGGACTCGGAACCAAGATGCGCTCTTCAGCCTTGTATGGAGTTTCGCGGCCACCGTTGAAGAAGAAAGTCACGTGAGCATACTTTTCCGTTTCAGCGATATGAAGCTGGGTTTTCCCGTTTTCAGCCAGGTATTCTCCCAATGTATTCTGGACATTTTCCTTATCGAACAGGATATGAACACCTTTGAAAGAAGCATCATACGGAGTCATGCAATAGAACTGCAAGCCGGGGATCGTATGCATGCCCTGTTCCGGCATATCCTGCTGAGTCAGTACGACAGTCAACTCTTTTGCACGGTCGTTACGGTAATTGAAGAAAATCACGACATCACCTTCTTTGATCGTACCGTCTACAGTAGCGTTGTTGATCGGCTTGATAAACTCGTCGGTCACGCCTTCATCATACGATTCCTGCATGGCCTGAACCATATCGGTAGCCTGTTTGCCCTTGCCTTCAACCAACAAATCATAGGCTTCTTTCACGCGTTCCCAACGTTTGTCACGGTCCATTGCATAGAAACGACCGACGATGGATGCGATCTTTCCGGCCGACTGTTCACAATGGGCCGTCAATTGTTCGATAAATCCTTTACCGCTCTTCGGATCTGTATCGCGACCGTCCATGAAGCAGTGGATGAAAGTATTGTCGATTCCGTATTCTTTGGAGATATCGCAAAGTTTGAACAGGTGATCGAAAGAACTGTGTACACCACCATTGGAGGTCAACCCCATGAAATGGATGTTTTTGCCATTTTCTTTGGCATAAGAGAAGGCAGAAACGATTTCAGGGTTCTTCATGATGCTGTTGTCGGCACAGGCACGGTTGATCTTCACCAAATCCTGGTAAACGATACGTCCGGCCCCGATATTGAGGTGTCCGACTTCAGAGTTACCCATTTGTCCGTCAGGCAACCCGACGTTTTCGCCGCTTGCCTGTAACTGTGAATGAGGATAAGTGGCCAGCAGGCTGTCCCAATAAGGAGTGGGAGTGTTAAAGATTACATCGTCTTTACCTTGATCGCCGATACCCCAGCCGTCAAGAATCATTAAAAGGGCTTTCTTGCTCATGATTGCTTAATTATTATATTGTTTATACTCATTTTCGTTATCCGGGCGCAAAGATAATGCAAACCAAGAGCAGAATAAAACGAACTTGTTCATTTTTTATGCCCAAGTGCCGCTTATCTTCGCCTTTAGGGCAAAGATAAGCAATTCCGGACATATATTGTTTGCCTGGAAAACATTACTTTTGTAAACGATATGGAAAAGACGATACAAGATAAGGAGTTGGGAACCATCCTTCTCCGCACCAGTCCCCGTGCTATCCACTACACGCTGAAAATCTCCAAAGGGACAATTACGGCAACCATGCCCCCGGGAGGCGATGAAGCGCGTATGCTGGCTTTTATCCGCGAAAACAGGAAAAAACTCCTCATAGCCCTTGCCAAACATCCCGCCCGTCCGCTCCTGACGGATGAGACAGAGATGCAGACCGCAACGTTCCGCCTCCATATCTTCCGTACCGACCGGGCTAACTTCTATATGAAATTAGAGGGTGGCATCCTGCACATTGCCTGCCCCACACAAACAGACTTTGCCGACGAACGTGTACAAAAACTCCTGAAAGACTTCTTAGAGCAGGCTCTCCGTCACGAGGCCCGCCGCCTCTTGCCTACACGGTTGCTTGATCTGGCTTCCCAGCACAACTTCACCTGTACGGGTGTAAAGATCTTCAACAGCAAAAGTCATTGGGGAAGTTGCACACCACGACGCAGCATCAATCTCTCCCTCTCCCTGATGCTCTTGCCCTGGCACCTGATCGACTATGTCCTCCTCCACGAACTTTGCCACACCATCGAGATGAACCACAGCGACCGTTTTTGGGCACTTATGGACAAGGTCACAGACGGGAAAGCGTTAGAGCTGAGGAAAGAGTTAAAGAAGTATCATATGTTGTAAGGAGGTGAATATCGGTATATAAAGGGAGGTGGATAACGCAAATATACGTTTTATCAATAAGCGTCATTCGCGCTATCTGTGTCTAAAAATATCAATTTGACACACTGGCAAGTTTAATTAATAAGCATTGATAGATTATAACTCGCTAACTTCTTTTACAGATAAACCGGTACATTGCGCAATCGTTTCGATATTGATCCCCTGCTTTTTTAAATTGGCAGCGATAAGGAGCTGTTCCTCAGCTTTACCTTTTTCTACTCCGTGCTTCATGCCTTCCGCTTTACCTTTTTCAATTCCTTTCTCCATCCCATCTTCGAAGCTAGTGTCGAGGGCGGCAGAAAGATCGCGTTCGACGGATATGCTTAATTCGTATTCCAAGCGTTGATCGGGGGTCATGCGCTCTACCTCCACAATGCTTTTCAGCTTGCGGAATATCTGATTATTCAGTTCTTGGGGCAATCGTTCCATGATCTCGATGTTATTTAAAACATATAACCACTTCTTATAAAGCGTATCACACTCATGCAAAGGTAATACAAATTTCGGCATTTCGATATAGATTTCGTTAAGTGTTTCACTAAAGGGTAGCTTCAACTCCCGGTCCATGCGTACGACATCCCAACAGTATTTCTCTGGGCGGGATGGATCCATAATGTAGTTCAAAATGCACACGACATACACCTTGCAGATCTGGTAGTTCCAGCGTTTACGGACTACTTCATCCGGTTCTTTTTCCAACCGTAATCAGAAAAGGGATTGATAAATTTGTCCATAATTAATTGTTTTAGTTGTAATTGTTATTACTTCGACAGCAAATATAGGTAAATATATCGTACATAAAGGGCGAAAGGTCAATTATCTTTCCGATGTCTTTCCAATAAAAACGAATCCCCTGCAATCAATGACTGCAAGGGATTGTTTTTTGTCTGCTTCGGTCTTCACAGAGGGAGAGCAGATGAACTTTTTTTAATTTCATTACTTTAGTATTAATATTCACCGCTTGTTCGCCCTCACGGGGTAGTTGGTCAATTCGGACAGGGAGCTGTAAAAGCTGATGTTCCGGGAATACCGCACGATGAATCTTAGAATTATTTGATTTTAATTTCATCCTGTTCCTCCCCGTAAGAGGAGAAACAGAAATACTATTATTATTTTATCAGTTTCGTCAATTACTTAACGATAGCTTTAACAGCTTCTTCGCCTTCAACAGCTACCACAACTACACCCTGAGGAGCAGCGATAGTTGCGTTGTCGGAAGCGATAACCGTGTTAGCAACTGTCTGGCCAAGGATGTTAGAGATAACAACCTTCTTGCCCTGAGCACCTGCTACTGTTACATTACCGTTACCAGCGATAACAGTTACTTCAGAAACTTCAACATCTTCGTTTGCTGTAGGAGCTTCAGTTGCTTCAGTTGTGAATGTCAAAGGAGCAACGTTGTCAGAGAAGATAACGACACCGTTTACTACGGCCAACTTCTTGTTTGAGTTCAAAGCAACGATTTCGAAGCCACCTTCTTCAACCACTTTGAAACCTACAAGAGAAGTGTTCTTAGCATCTCTCACTTTATACTTATTCTGCTTGCCATCTTTCAAATCACCTTCATAAGCGATAGTATCCTTTACAATTGTTGCAGAACGGAAGATAGCGCTGTCACCCTTAGCAGCGTCAGCAGCGAATTTACCCTTAGCAGACAGAACAGAACCAATGATCGTGTCATTCTTAACTTCTGCGCCTTTGTAGATGTAGTAACCATATTCTGTATTGTCTTCACCACGGTTTACATAAGCAGAGTCAACATACAGAGAGAAGTCATCAGCAGTAGAAGCAGCCTTCAGTTCGTCACCTACGCGCAACATTTTAGCTACACCGGCAGAAGCTGTCAACATTTCCAGACCGTTACCGATATTGTAGTGACCGCTTTCCATCTTCTTGTAAACAGGAGCTTCAGCACCTTCGATGTTGAAATAAGTTTCAACACCGGCAACCGGTGCATCATAAGTCACAGACAAGTTAGAGATGTTCAATGTGAGTATATCGTTATTAGTAGTCGTTGCTTCAACGATCTTATAAGAATCTTCAGCAGGACCTGCTACAAAGAAGAAACGCTGATTTTGCAAGTTGGCTTTTTTGCTCAACTTAACAACTTCAACACCGCTGACATTTTCGTGAGCCAAACGTCCTTCTGCATCATAAGCCTGTTCCAATGCATAAGCAACACGAACCAATGTATCACCTAATGCCTGAGCACCATAATAAACAGTGTCTTGTGTGATCTCTGCACCTTCAACCAAACGCAATTCAAGTGCCTTTTCAGCCCCCTTAGCACCAGCAATTACAGAATCTTGAACCAAAGACAAATAGATATCATCGGCAGCAGCAGAAGCTAAGTTGAACTTAACAGCGCCATAACCCATTTCTTCTTTTGTATAGTACTTGTAACCGATATGTTCATTTGTCAAATCTACATCCAATTTCTTGAACACAAGAGTATCTGTGTCAGCACCTTTACCTAAGTGATAAACACCATTTGCTACATCAACAGCATATAACGGTTCTTCGTCCAAAAGCAAAGAAGAAGCAATTGCTTCACCATAAGTTTCGCCATTAGAACCCGTCTTAGTTGATATAGAAGTAGCTTCACGACCTTGGATAGAATAAGTGCCATCTTCATGTTCTTTTACATAGAACTGGGTAGAAGGAATATAGGCAGAAGCTGCTGCTACATATGCAGAGCCATCACCTACCAAATACTTGTCATTATTAGCAACCTCAGAATTGCCACCCTTAGCCTTCAATTGCAAAGAGTAAACACCTGTTCCACCAGCCAATTTAACCGGAGTACCTTTAGCAAGTGTGATAAACGGAGCTTCAATAGCAGCAGAGTCGATACATAATACCGGCGCACCATTGAAAGTCTTGTAACCAACGATATAGGTAGATGTAGCACCACCATGAACAGCAACTTCGTATTTACCATTTACAAAACGGACAATAGAATCTGTCGTCATACTGATTGAGTCGTTACCCAAATCCATTGACAATTTGAATGTCTGCAAACCTTCATTACCTCCCTGGTACTGTGCACCACCGGCAGCAACGATTGTATCCAATTTGAAAGCAGCTACCTGGATAGAAGTAGTAGAACCGATCATTGTAGTATCAATAGTGATATACTGATCCTTCTTCGTACCCTTTGTGCTCTTTTCCTGACCTACAACCTGGAAACGATATTTATCAATACCAGCAACCTGTACCGGAACCGGAATCAAATCCGTAGCAGTGAAGATTCCACCGTCTTTTCCCTTGAATTCGAATTTGAAAGTAGAAAGTTTACCGGCCAAATCTGCGACAGTAGCTAAAGAGATCGAAGCAGGAGCTTCAACTTCAAATTTTTCATTCGGCAATGTAGTTGCTACATTCAGCTTTCCAGAAGTAGTACTAATAGACACAATCGAATCCTGACCATAAGCTGCATAGATTTCAGAACCACCAGCTACGCCTGTCTTGAAGACAAACTTGTCAACACCCGGAGCAATCATAGTACCATATGCACCGGCACCATTCTTCTTCACTGCAAAAGACAAATTCTTCTTTGTAGCTTTGTTTACAAACTGGAATACAGAATCTCCAGAAACCATCTTTTCAACAAACTTCGGCAACCACAAAGCAGAGTCTTTTTGAGCTTTAGTTGTCAAATTCGTAGAAGATTCAAGTTTTACAGAGTCAGCTTTTGCCGAATTCTCCTTTGTAACCGTAAGGTAATCAGAACTGGTCTTCAAATGCACATACTTGTCACCGATCTGTGCATAAGAGACAGTAGCAATTGCTGCGAACGCAGCAACGAGAGTAGAAAATCTCTTGTTCATAATCTAAATTTTAATATTAATAATACAGTTAATTGAAATATCAGTTCTTACTTCTTACTATCATATGTACACGCATATATAATGTACACGTGTTAACATTTGTACTTTGGTAGCAAAAACGATCGTTTAAATTCGTCATTTTTCCGAGACAAAAATACGCATTCCTTTTTAAACCACAACTCTTTTCTGTAAAAAATTTCATACCCCTATATCCTTTCTTATCAATTAGATAGCAATTGGAGTACAAAAAACCACCTTTCCAATACGAACTTTGAAGATAGGCAAAAAAAATGACTAAAAAAAAGGATCGTTTTTTTTAGTCATTTTTCATCCCATCAACCACTTGATTACCAGCAAATTATTCTCCGAACATCAAGTATTAAAATTCATCAACCCCGTTTTGGTTCAAAAATCGGTCCTTTTCAAGGAAATCATTGATTCCCACAGGTTTTCAAGGGGATACTTATTTATTTTTCACTCGATGCTTGTTCGTTCATTTTTTTAGTTTTACTGGATTTAGCCTAAAAAAGCAGCAAAAAACATCAAAATTCCTTCCACTTCACTACACGGTCTCAACTTACTACCTGCTTTCGTTATTCGGGAATAACAGTTCACCCGGTAATTATTAGGGATAAACACAAGAATGAAGCCAATTGCACAGATCAGTCCAAATCCGGCAGAAAGCGAGCCTTTTCGTTATATAAGTTTTCAAAAGTTACTGTTATACTATCATGATTTCGAATACATCCATTGAAAATCAATACAGATGAAGAATGATAGTACAAGATTCAACTATCATCTACTATCATAGTTTGTCTGTCACCCTTAGATTGGTCCCAAATCTATGGACAAATTTAACACAAAGCAGGCAGGACTTTTCACCAATACTCCCATTCAAGCTCGATTCTGATCCCCGTCTGCACGGTCTTTAGATCCGGGTGTCACAGGCACCAACACCCGGGTGTTCAAGGGAATAGAGAGGTAGTTACTTGAAAATAAGCTACATGATTTCAAGAAAAATGTGTTTGTTTTTATTGATCGTGAGAAAAACAACCGTCATACGATCAATCATTCTATATATTCATTGATTTATAATAGATTGAGAACAAACTATGATAGTATGACAGTTATTTTCGAAAAGAGTTATAGCCGGATTCTCACTGCATCGGTACAAAACCTTCGTAGCGAACCGTCCAGCTCCCGTCTTTCGGGAAACCGGGAGCCTCCCCCTCCGAACCGTCCCAACCGCCGCACATCATGGCGACTGCCGTCAGCAACGCTCCGTTGGAAGGAAAATAAGGAAACGGACCGCCTGTCGCCAAGCCATGTTCGTCGAACTGGAATCCGGCGGAAGGGTGCATCAGCATGTCGATTGCCAACGCCGGTTGTCCCGTACGGGCGGCAGCCATTGCCAACATCGGGAAATCCCAGCCCCATATGCGGTTGAACTGCCATTCTTTGCTGACTTTCTCCAACGTGCGCTTGAAAGTCGGCTGGTCTACCCCGTCACCAGGCAACATGCCGTAGACACCGGTCAGGGCCGGATGCTCGTAGGTATATTTTGTCCACATATCGGGGATGCCCTCGTAGGTGGTATAGACACCGTCGGCAACGGGAAGGGGAGCCATCTTCGAAAGTACTTCCTTCCATTTCCTCGTTCTTTTTTCCGACAGGCCCAGACGGTCCGCCCATTCCAACGCTGTGCGCAAGCCGTAACGGAAATAGCCTAACTCGAAAATCGGATTGATAGTTTGCAACGGGTCCGTATTCTCGGAAACGACAACAACAGGGGGACCCAGGACATATTGTTTCGTCTTTTTGTCGTAGAAAAGATAATCCGCCATATAATCGGCTGTGTTCAGCACGATATCTTCCCATTTCTCCAATGTTTCGGGAACAGGTTTCTGACGGTATTGCATCTCGGCGAAGTAGATCGGATGGGGTTCGTGCCAGATCAGATAGGCATGGGCGCTGCCAGGCCATTCGCGGTTGAAGTTTCCGGTGCACTTCGGCCAACGTGCACCACTGCGGCCTTCGCTCTTGGCGCGTTCGAGGGCCTTCGGCATAAAGTCCTTATAGACGTTCAGATAGTTATCAAAACATTCCATCCGGTTCCACAACCCGTAGTGCACGCCATGCCACCAAATCATCTCGAAGTGGAAACGGCCGAACCAGCCGTTGTTCACCAAACCGGATTCCTGAGGTGGGAACAGTCCGCTTTCATTTGCACGCATCAAGTACTGCGAGAGGACAATACGCCGTTCCAATTCCAACCAGCGGGGATCTTTGCTGCCGGAAAGATCGACGGCGGCTCCCGAACGCCAATATTTCTCCCAACTGGCAGCACTCTTCCGTTCGATAGAGGCAACCGACTCGGTCACATTGATGACCGGCTCAGGAGAGAAGCAGCAGGTAAAAGAGAAAGTGGAGGTATGCCGGGGCTGGAGGAGGAACTTATGCACCTTTTCAGATTCACGGCAGAAAGTAGCAGGGCCGGTCCAGTCAAGAGTAGCATAGTAGTGAGTATCATCCATCGTACGGGCGATACGGACCGAGTTCGGAGCTAACTTCTCGAAGGTGGAGGTATGGCCCGATATCGTATCATAGCGTCCTATGTAATGCTTGAAATAGCGTCCGTCAGGATAAGGAAAGTCGAGATAGATGCTCATATTACCATCGTTCAACAGTTCGGACTCGATGCTTACTCCGATCATATCTTTATCAGGATGGCAGACCGTGCGCACCTTCACCTCCTTGCGATTCAGTTCGAAACGGCTGTAAACGACACCTGTCCACAGGTCGATCTCCTGGCGTGCGTTGCCAAGATCGATTTCCTGCGCTTCCGTACCGTCTTCGCGCAGCAGGCGGAAACCGATACGGCCCAGGTTATAGCGGTGGGGATTCTTGGTCAGCCATTCGGACAGTTCAGGCTGGTCGGGGTTACGGAGCTCGTAGGCGATCTTTTTGCCATGCGTCTCCACGACAACCGGACGGTAATCTTCGGCTTTCATTCCTTCGGGGAGGGGAAAACTGTGCCAGCTCCAGTCGGACAGGGTATTAAAAGGAACAAAAGTCTGCAATCCGGTTATATCCATCCCGAAGGCAAACTTGCCGTTACCTACTTGTGCCGGACTTTTCAGGAGTGTCCCGGTCGTACATACACGATGCCGCTTGACAACAGCTTCCCGGTCAATGGGTTCCCCCATAACAGACAAAGGCAAAAAGGCCGACAGGCAAAAGAGGCAGACTAAACTTATCAGTTTTTTCATGGTGGTTATCCTTTTATATGTTTCTGTGGATAAAGATAAGAGATTCCCCCAAGCCTCAGTTTACAGTTCTGATATTTTTCCTTCGATTTCTGGGAAATAATGGTTTATGGATACACAATAAAATAATGATGTCCCGTAGGGGCGGGGTTCTACTCCACCCAATGAAAATAGCGTCCGCCTTGCCGGATTTCAAAGGGCAGAGCAGAGCCCTGCCCCTACGGGACGATGATCATTTGTATAACCTCCATATTATATCTTGCTGCTCTTCTTCTTCCAAACCAGGAAGAAGGCTAAAACAACGATTGTTATGGCAAAGCCGATAATTTGTGAAATGCCGTTTTCCATGCCTAAGCCTTCGGGAGCGACAAAGATGTATGTCGAGCAGACGGCTGTCATAAACAAGGCCGGGATCAGTGTAACGATATAAGGCTTCTTCGATATTACCAGATAGACAGTCAACGCCCATAAAGTAAACACCGCGAGCGTCTGGTTACTCCAGGCAAAATAACGCCAGATCATATCGAAGCCATCCTTGTCTTTCTGACTATAAAGCAAAAGAGCGATAGCCACCAAGAATAAAGGTACACAGATCATGAGCCGCTTGGAGATACTGCGCTGCTCGAGGTGCAAGAAATCCGCTACGATCAGACGGGCCGAACGAAACGCCGTATCACCGGAAGTAATCGGGGCAGCGATCACACCTAAGACAGCTAACACGCCGCCTACCGTACCGAGCCACTCTTTCGTAATGCTGTCGACGACAACGGCGGCATTGTTTTCACCCATACCGTTGTTATGATAGAAATAAGTAGCGGCAGCCGCCCAGATCAATGCAACGATACCTTCCGTAATCATGGAACCAAAGAATATAGGACGTCCGTACTTCTCATTCTTGATGCAACGGGCCATCAACGGACTTTGTGTCGCATGGAAACCGGAAATAGCACCGCAGGCAATGCTGACGAACATGATCGGGAAGATAGGCAGATGACCGGGATAAGTGTTCGGCATCCCATCCGTGATCTCAGGCAACGGCGGATGATTGACAAACAACATCACCAGGATACCAATCGCCATAAACAGCAAAGCGGCAGCAAACAAAGGATAGATTTTCCCGATAATCTTATCGACCGGCAACAAGGTCGCCAAGATATAATAGAGGAACACGACAATGATCCAGAAAGTGGTATCCAGATGTTCCGGTGTCAGCTTAGCCAGCAGACCGGCAGGTCCGGCCACAAACACGGAGCCGACCAGCACCATCAGGATCACCGTAAACCCGCGCATAAACTGTTTGAAGTTCACCCCCAGGTAGCGGCCGATAATCTCAGGTAAGCTCTCCCCGTTATGGCGCAAGGACAACATCCCGGACAGGTAATCGTGTACCGAACCGGCAAAGATACTACCCAGCACGATCCACAGGAAAGAGGCGGTTCCGAACTTCGCCCCCATAATGGCGCCGAAGATCGGTCCCAATCCGGCGATGTTCAGAAACTGGATCATAAAGACTTTCCAGGTAGGCATCGGGATATAATCCACGCCGTCCTGATGTGTGTAGGCAGGAGTCTGCCGTTTGGCATCTATGCCGAAAATACGTTCAATGAATGTACCGTAGACGAAATAACCTACGATGAGTGCAATAAGGCAACAAACAAAAGTAATCATACCGGTAATTGAGAATTGAGAATTGAAAATTAGATTAATAAGGAGACAACAAGAGGAAGAAAATGGAAAACTGAAAAGTAAAGTGTTTCTTCTTTATCTTTCAATTTTCCATTTTCAAGTTTCAATTCAGAAGTCTTTTAACGACTTCCGAGATCATACGTCCTTCAGCTTTCCCTGCCAATGCTTTGGAAGCGACTCCCATCACCTTACCCATGTCTTTCGGGCCGGCAGCGCCTACCTGCGCGATGATCGCCTTCAACTCGGCTTCCAGTTCTTCAGCCGACATCTGTTTCGGCAGGTACTTTTCGATAACGGCAACCTGTGCCAACTCGTCGTCTGCCAAATCCTGACGTCCTTGCTGCACATAGATAGTGGCGGAATCTTTACCCTGTTTGACGAGCTTCTGCATGATCTTCAATGCATCAGCATCGGTCAATGTATCGTTGGCTCCCGGAGCGGTCTTCGCTTCGAGAAAGAACTTCTTCACGTTTCTCAATGTGGCGAGGGCGATTTTATCTTGCGCCTTCATTGCGTTTTTAATGTCTTCGCTGACTCTTTCGAACAAATCCATAGTTTTGTAAATTAAAGAATTAAGAATGAATAATCAAACCTTCAGGTCTCCAACTATTCATCATTAATTTTTCATTATTAATTATCAATTAGTCATTATCCATCATCTAAAACTAATAACTGTGCCGCCCGACTTAGGCTTCTTGCCCTGGTTAGCAGTAGAAGAGGTGAACGACATACCTTGGGTACGTACCGGTTCCTCTCCTTTCCGGCGTATCTGCTGTATGTCTTTGGCAGTCCGCTTATAGGCCGGTTTATCTTCCATGAAAGAGATCAGGGCGTCGTCGTCCAATTCGTCGACGGCAAAGACAACGATTTCGGCATTCGGACGCGAGTCGATATATTCACCGTAATAACGTCCCATCAAGGCATCTTCTTCGGCTCGTCTTTTCCTTTCCGCTTCTTCCTTCTCTGCCATTTCGCGCAGTTGTTCTTCTGTGACAAGTTCCTGCTGCTCCGTCTTGGTCAGGATATCTTCCAATCCAAAACCAGTCACCAAGATCGTAATCTTGATCTTATGACCCAAACTATCATCATAACCATGTCCCCACTTCACCTCGTATTCAGTCTTGAATTGCGACATGAAATCATGTATATCGTCCATTTCACTGATACGAAGTTCGTCTTCATGACTATAATAAATGACAAACGCTACTCGCTTAGCATTGAAAATATTGTTCACATCGTTGACCAACGTACTCTCCAAAGCTTCCGTTATCGCTTGTCGCAAACGGCCTTCTCCTTCTCCGAAACCGATACTGATCAAAGCGACTCCACTGTTACGCATCGTCGTGTCGACATCGGCAAAGTCGACATTCTGTTCCAAATCGGTCGTCACGATTTCGGCTATACTTTTGGCCGCGATTGTCAATGTTTCATCCGCTTTACGATTCGCCTGTGGAACCGGCATATCGGCAAAATTCCTCAACCGCTCATTGTTAATCACTAAAAGCGAATCGACATTCTGCGCCATATTTCTGACACCACGAAGCGCTTTCACGATTTTCGGCCGTCCTTCAAAGACGAAAGGTATCGTAACAATACCGACAGTCAAAATCCCCATATCTTTAGAGATCTTAGCGACTACCGGTCCGGCTCCAGTTCCCGTACCACCTCCCATTCCGGCAGTAACAAAGGCCATACGAGTACCGTCATCCAACATCCGGCTGATGTCTTCTTTACTTTCCAAGGCGGCTTTTTCTCCAACTTCCGGGACATTCCCCGAACCAAGTCCATGCGTCGTATTCTGTCCGATCAGTAATTTATTGGGTACTTCCGACTTCTGCAACGCCTGGTTATCGGTATTGCACAATACGAAAGATACATCCCGGATACCTTCGCGATACATATTGCTGACCGCATTACCACCACCGCCACCGACACCGATCACCTTGATGATTGTCTGAGGCGCTTTTGCCAAATCAAAATCGTATGTATTATCGTCCATTGTCGTCTGTCTTTTATTGTTACCGATTATTGCTCATCTTTCAAGGCTTTGTCAATACCTTCTCCCATCTTATCCACAGCCTTATCGAAGAGGTCGAAGATTCCCCAGCTCTTGCCTTTTTTCTTCTCTTCCTCTTTCTTTGTCCCTGAATTGCGGTTCTTAGTCGTCGTAGCCGAAGCCGCCACCTGCTGTTCGGCAGGCACTTCTTCCTGCTTTTCTTCTATTTCAGCGATTACGGATTCTTCTTTCGGCTCGATCTTCGGTTCCACCACTTTCGGCTTCTCCGGTTCGGGAGCGGTATAAAGAGCGCAGTTTTCCGTACCTTTCAGCAACAGGGCGACTGCGGTCGTATATTCGGGATTGTTGGCTATCATCTCGCCGTCGGCAATCAAGTCTTTGCGGACAGATGCATAACGGACATCCATCTTGAAACGTTCGCTGAGGGCTTCGCGCATATTCTTCAGCGCGGCCCCGTTACCGGCAATCACGATGCTGTAACCGGGTTCTTTCGCTACTCCCGTATCTTCCAGGCGAGCATATATGTTTTCGATGATCTCACGGCTGCGGGCTTCCACCACCATATTGATATCCGAGAGTTTGATCTCGCTCGAATGCTGTCCGTCAGCCAGGTCTACCGTGACCATCTGCTGTTCGTTGTCTTTTTCCCAGATAGCATTGCCGTACGTGCGCTTGACACGCTCCGCTTCCTTCTCCGGCATGCCTAAGGACGTCAGGTCGCGGGTGATCAGATGGCTACCCAACGGGATAACGTACAGACCGGCCAGACTGCCGTCCTTGTACATCGTGACAGAGGTTACACCTGCACCAAAGTCAATCAGCGCACACCCTTTCAGCTTCTCCTGTTCCGTCAGGATCAGGTCCGCCAACGCCAACGGCGCGACAACGGCACCTGCCACATCGAGTTTGATCTGTTCCGACATATTCGTGGTTACGGCATGACGGAGAGACGGACGGCCGACGAGTAACTTATAGCGGGCTTCAATACGCGAACAACCCAGACCTACCGGATGAGTTTCCGGCTGGTTGTCGAGATAATAAACGGGAGCAGCGATATCCAGCACGTCCAGCATATCGGGACGATACTGCCGGCATTCCTGATCCAGTTCCTTCAGTACCTCTTCGGTCACCGTACCGCTACCGAGCACTCTCGACACTGCATGGTTGATCGAACGCAGCGACTGGCCTCCCACCCCGATATAAACCTTACCGATACGGGAACCGCCCAACTTGTTTTCCAGTTTGCGGATTAACCGCACGATCTTGCCGGCCGCATCTTTTATATTATATACACATCCTCTTCGTATACAGGTATCGGAGTTTTCCACTTCGTAGGCAATAATGGAAAGAGTCCCCGCAGGGCCTTTCGTACCTACCATACCGACCATGTGAGAAGAGCCAAGGTCGATGGCCGCTATAAAGTCTGTGTATGCCATATTCTCTATCTTTTAGTACAAACAATCTGATCCTTATATTTTAAACTGATAATGCTGTACTTCTCCCATCCCACCTTCGGGATCGCTTTCTCGTAGAAGAGCCGGAGATTGTCCAGTTTTTCCTCGAAATCAACAAAGGAGCCCAGCACGATACGGTGGTTACCGACCCGCGGGATCAATTCCACCTCGTTATCAGGATGAACGTAAATCTGTTCTATCTGATTATTCCAGAAATCATTCTCCTGCAAAAATAATGCAAATTTGTATAAGTCGGTTACCGCCAGCTCTTTTTCCACATATCCGCTCACCACCGGAACGTGCGCCACATAACGGCGGCTGACAGGCATCGTGCTTCCCAAATTATCCACATAATAGTTGCCTCTCGGACTTATCACACGCAAGATAGGGATTTTTTGCTCCACTTCCAATTTAATCATGCCGGAAGGAGTCTTGTAGGCTTCCACGCGGGCAATCATTTCATTTTTCAGGAGTTCGTTTTCAATCCGGTCGGTGTTGACCTCGTCCATCGGTTTCTCGATCGGGTTCAAGTCAGCCTTCTTGAGGATATGCACCAGATCGCTCTCGCTCACAAAATGCTTGTCGAGACTGTCCACCACCACTACCTGGAGGTCACGGCACAATTCCTTCTGCCTGCTTTCCCGAAAGAAGAAGGAGACAAACACAATGTAACAGAACAACAGTGTTGCAACGATTATGGATACGGTACGGATCACGATTTATTCTTTTTTATCCAATATTTGTTTTACCGGGTCTACCAGCAGTTCAATATTACCGGCTCCGACCATCAGGACGACTTCGAGCTTTCCGGCTTCTGCAGCCACCACCTCCAACAGTTCCTCCTTACGGATCAACCGCTTGTCGGCGATAGTTACGGCATCGAAGATGATCTGTGAAGTGACACCCGGTATCGGTTCCTCACGTGCCGGGTAGATATCCAACAATATCAGTTCATCCAGAAGCGAGAGGCTGGCGGCAAAGTCGGCGGCAAAGTCACGCGTACGGGTGTAGAGGTGCGGCTGGAAAATACCGGTCACCTTGCGCCCGACATACAGTTCCTTCACAGAAAGGATACTTGCCTTCAACTCGGCAGGATGATGGGCGTAGTCGTCGATCAAAACAATATTTTCTTTCTTGAGATGAAAGTCGAAGCGGCGACGCGGACCGGCAAAGGTCGCCATACCGTGCTTGATCTCCTCCGGCGTCACACCGTTCAGCCAGGCAAGGGCGATAGCGGCGACTCCGTTCTCGACATTTACTTTCACGGGCACACCCAACTGTATATCGAGGATGCGGACATCGGGGCCGACAAAATCAAAGAAAATCTCGCCTCCTCCGATACGGACGTTCTCGGCGTAGAAAGTTGAGAGTTGAGAGTTGGAAATTGAAAGTTCTTTTGTGTCGAGAGCGCCGGTATAAGTATAAAACTTCACGCCTTCTTGCAGACGGGGAGTGACATTGATACCCTGTTTCATGAGCAGGCAACCGTCCGGGCGGATCAGCGAAGTGAAATGTTCGAAACTTTCACGGTAGGCTTCCGGAGTCCCGTAGATATCCAGGTGATCGGGATCGGCCGACGTAATAACAGCCATATAGGGCTTCAACCAGTGGAAGGAACGGTCGAACTCGTCCGCTTCTATCACAGTCAAATCACTCTCTGCGGAAAGCATCAGGTTGCTGTTATAGTTCTTCAGGATACCACCTAAGAAGGCATTACAATCCACATGAGACTGCTTCAGCAGGTGGGCGACCATCGAGGACGTCGTTGTCTTGCCATGCGTACCGGCCACACACAGTCCCCGGCTACAGTCGGTAATCTCACCCAATACACGGGCACGCTTCATCACCTCGAAACCATTCCCCCGGAAATAGCAGAGCTCCGAATGGTCTTCTGGGACGGCAGGGGTATAGACGACCAGCGTCTTTGCCGGATCGGTAAAGTCGTCGGGGATCAGGTCCACATTGTCTTCATAATGAATGACGGCTCCTTCATAGTTCAACTGTTCCGTCAGACCGGAAGGGGTCTTGTCGTAACCGGCCACCTTCTTTCCCTTCGAAAGGAAATAGCGGATCAAGGCACTCATCCCGATCCCGCCGGCTCCAACAAAATAGACAGCCGTTATATTGTTTATATCCATATTTTCTTATTCGTTACTATTCTTTATTACAAAGATACTATCTTCCTATCGTATTTGCTATAAAAGACCGGCATCTTCTTCGGAAAAGACTATAGCTTTTGCGGCAAAAGGCTATAGCTTTCTTGAAAAAAGACCATAGGTTTTCCAACGAAAGGTCATAGCCTGTTCCCGCGCTTGACGCGGGATCGCAAAAGAGGCGGCTACATCCTATTAATGACTGTTCCTCTGCGTCCCCGCGCTTGACGCGGGGACAAGGCCTATTCGATGATCCTGACGATCTCGTCCACGATGCGTTCCGCGCTCTCATGGTGGGCCAGTGTCGCGATGTTGCGGCTCAAGGTACGGAGGCGTTCATCGTCGTGGATGATTTCGAGGGCTTTCGGGACCAATTGCTGTTCGGCATCTTTGTCAGCCACCATGATAGCAGCATCTTTACCCGCTAAAGCCAAGGCATTCTTCGTCTGATGATCTTCTGCCACATTGGGAGAAGGGACCAAGATCACCGGTTTCTTCAACAGGCAAAGTTCGGAGATAGAGCTGGCTCCCGCACGAGAGATAATCAGATCGGCGGCCGCGTATGCATAGTCCATGCGCGTGATAAAATCCGAACACCAGACCGGCATTCCCCTGTAAGCCTTCAGATGCTTTAAAGCCTCTTCATGATAGTAACGTCCGGTTTGCCAGATCACTTGTACGTCGACATCCGAAGCGAAGAGCTTGTCTAAATCGCCCTGTATGCTGCGGTTGATCGTCCGGGCTCCCAAGCTGCCGCCCACCACCAGGATCGTCTTCTTATCCGGTGAAAGGCCGAAGAACTTCAAGGCTTCCTCACGTTTGCCCAACGCCTCTTCCAGATCCTGGCGGACCGGGTTGCCGGTCACGACGATGCGGTCGGCCGGAAAGAACTTCTCCATGCCTTCGTAGGCAACGCATATTTTGCTGGCTTTCTTTGCCAGAAGCTTATTCGTGACACCCGCATAGGAATTCTGCTCCTGTATCAAGGTAGGGATTCCTAAAGAAGCGGCCATCCAAAGCGTCGGTCCGCTGGCATAACCGCCTACGCCTACGGCAATATCGGGTTTGAACTCGCGTATCGTCTTTTTGGCAAGCCGGAGGCTTTTGAGCAGACGGCCTACGACACGGATGTTATTAGCTAGGTGGGCACGGTCGAAGCCGCTTACCGGCAATCCCACGATACGATAACCGGCGGCAGGCACTTTCTCCATTTCCATCCGGTCATCAGCTCCCACAAACAGTATTTCCGCCTCCGGAAAACGTTTCCTGAAGGTATTGGCGATAGAGATAGCCGGGAAGATATGTCCTCCGGTTCCACCGCCGCTTATGATGATTCGGTACTGTTTCATATATTCTTTTCTGTTGTTGTTTCTTCTTTCAGCTCGGCTACGGCTTCGAGCGGGTTTATGTCACTGTCTACGGTTTCGACTCCGTTTTCAACGGATGCCAGTCCGCTTTCAATCGGATGCCCATCCGTATCCGGTTCGATGCCTACGGGATTTTCATCTGCCGCCGGTTCCTCTTCCTCCTCTTCATTTCCCATATTGGCTCCGAAGCGGCTCACACTAAGGATAATCCCGATATAGGCACAAGAGATGACGGTCGACGTTCCGCCACGGCTGACCAACGGCAATGGCTGCCCCGTCACCGGTATGAGATCGACCGCAACTGCCATATTGGTCAATGCTTGGACAACAAGCATCAAGCCACATCCCAAAACAAGGAACTTGGGGAATAGTTTATCGCATTTCCGAGCGATCATCCCCACCCTGACAAGCAGGGCGATATAAAGGAAGAGGACGAAAGCTCCCCCAAAAACCATTCCCATCTCTTCTATAATAATAGCATAGATAAAGTCGGAATATGCCTGTGGCAGGAAGTCACGCTGCTGGCCGTGTCCGGGAAACTTGCCCCAAAGACCACCACGCGCAATGGCGATCTTGCCATGCACCACTTGGTAGTCATCTCCGTCAATATGGACAGCCTTGCCCGACTCTATCTTAACGGGAGGCGTACCGTCGACGAAGCGTTCAATACGCGCCCTCCAAGTATGTACACGCTCAGGCATCCGCTTCATCACCGGCTCCGGAGCAAAATAGAGGAGCGACACCGCAAAGATCAGTATAAGTAACAAGCTCCCCCAAAACTTCAACAGACGAAGCAATGAGATCTGCCCGAAGAATGCCATCATCTGAATAACGGAGAAGAGCAGGATCGCCGTAGAGCCGTTTGTAAAGAAAATCAGGCCACAGATCACCAAGGCAGCTCCCTGTATCCACCAGAACATCTGCTTATCCGTAAACCAGTGGCGTTTGCTCAAGATGAAAGCGGTATACACCATCAATGTGATCTTGGCGATCTCGGACGGCTGAAACGTCACGCCGATATTCATCCAACGAGGTTCGCCGTTTATTACCACCACCAATCCCGGTATCCTCGTCAACAAAAGGAGTAACAGAATGGCTGAAACCACAGCCCCTCCGGCAAGCAAGGCATACCAGCGGCAATGGATATTGTGCAAGAGCAAGACGAGCACACATCCTCCCAAGAGGAAGGTGGCATGATCTGCAATCGGCTCCCAATGCGTCGCGCTCTTGTAGGCAAGCGTGCTACTCGCGCTAAACACCTCTATTGCCGAAATCAGGCAAAGGAACATGAAGATGATCCAGATCACCAGGTCGCCTTTGAACAATTTACTTGCTAAATTCATCTCTCCGTTTTTCTTTACAGGTTACGCACACAGGCTTTGAACTGGTCGCCTCGATCCTCATAGCTTTTGAAGAGGTCGAAGCTGGCACAGCAAGGTGACAACAAGACGGTATCTCCCTTTTCAGCCAGTTTATACGCTTTCGACACCGCTTCTTCCATCGAACGGGCATCTTCGATAACGGGCACCTTCCCGTCGAAGAAAGCGTGCAGCTTAGTATTGTCCACACCGAGAAATATCAGGGCGTGCACCTTTTTCTTCACCAGCTCTTCTATTTCGGAGTAATCATTTCCCTTATCCGTTCCGCCGAGTATCAGGACGAGCGAAGTGGTCATGCTCTGCAAGGCGTACCAGCAGGAGTTTACATTCGTAGCTTTCGAGTCGTTGATATAATCGACTCCGCGCACACGTGCCACTTTCTCAAGGCGGTGCTCCACCCCGGTAAAGTCGCTCAGCGAAGCTCGCAGATTTTCATCATGGATATCCACCAGTTTGGATGCGATACCAGAAGCCAGCGAATTATACAGATTATGCGTTCCCGATAATGCTAATAAATCTTGTTCCATTGTAAACGTTCCGTTTGAGGTTTCAATTCTTATCTTTTTATCTTCCGTATAGCCCTTTACGCCGGCTTCGTGAGTTTCGGCGAACGGGTAGAGAGTTGCCTCGGGATGCCGTTTGGCAATTTCGCGGGCAATAATAGGATCGTCGTTCCAGAATATGAAAGCATCTTCGGCCGTCTGATTCTGGAGGATGCGGAATTTAGCATCCACATAGTTCTGCATCTCGTAGTTATAACGATCCAGATGATCGGGCGTTATATTCAATAAGATGGCGATGTCCGCCTTAAAGTCATACATGTTGTCGAGCTGGAAACTACTCAGTTCGATCACGTAAACGGCGTGAGGATCTTCGGCCACCTGAAGGGCGAGGCTGTTCCCGACATTTCCGGCAAGCCCCACGTCCACTCCCGCCTGTCGGAGGATGTGGTAGGTCAGCATGGTCGTCGTCGTCTTGCCGTTACTCCCGGTGATACAGATCATCTTGGCGTCCGTATACCGTCCGGCAAATTCTATTTCGGAGATGATAGGCGTACCCTTCTCCTTCAGTTTCTTTATAATGGGAGCCTTGTCGGGGATACCCGGGCTCTTGATAATTTCGTCGGCATTCAGGATGTCGGCTTCGGTATGCCGGCCCTCTTCCCAACGGATTTCGTGAGCATCCAGCATATCCTTATATTTGGGTTTGATAGACGAAAAATCGGAAACGAACACATCGAGTCCTTTCGCCTTCGCCAGCACAGCGGCACCTGCGCCACTTTCACCACCCCCTAAGATAACAATCCTTTTCTTCATTTGATTTATGATTTCTTTATTCATTTATGATTTATGATTTATGATTTATGCGTCGATTATAAATCATAAATTATAAATCATAAATCACTTTATCTCATCTTTAATGTCACAATCGTAACAACTGCCAGGATGATACCGATCAGCCAGAAGCGGACCACGATCTTAGATTCGGGCACCACGTTAAACGGTTTCTGTATCAAAGCCTGTATTCCCGCATTACCGGGTTTCTGGAAATGATGATGGAGAGGAGCCATCTTGAAGATGCGTCGCCCTTCACCGTATTTCTTCTTCGTATATTTGAAATAGAACGTCTGCATAAGAACGGAGAGATTCTCTACCAGGAAGATGCCACATAGGATCGGGATCAACAATTCCTTCCGGATAATGATTGCGAATACGGCGATGATACCGCCCAGCGTCAAGCTACCCGTATCTCCCATAAACACTTGTGCCGGATAAGCGTTGTACCACAAGAATCCGACTGTCGCCCCGATAAAGGCAGCCGCAAATACCACCAGTTCTTCCGCTCCCGGAATGAACATGATATTCAGGAAGGAAGCAAACTCGAAGTGCGACGACATATATGCAAGGATTCCGAGCGCCACCCCGATAATCGCCGAGCTTCCCGCCGCAAGTCCGTCCAGGCCGTCTGTCAGGTTCGCTCCGTTCGATACGGCCGTTACCACGAAGATCACCATCAGGACGAAGACCAGCCAGGCGGCTTCCTCTTTATATTCGCCTGCCCAATTAACCAACTGGGCGTAATCGAAATTGTTGTTTTTCACAAACGGGATCGTCGTCTTGGTCGACTTCTTTTCAACCGTATGGAAGCGTACTTCCTCGATCACATTGTCATGCCGCACTTCCATATTCTCCTTGATCACCACATCCGGACTCATAAAAAGTACCAGGCCGACGATCAGCCCCAGCCCGATCTGTCCGATAATCTTGAACTTGCCATGCATCCCTTCCTTGTTCTTCCGGAACACTTTGATATAGTCGTCGGCAAATCCCAATGCCCCTAACCAGATGGTCGTCACCAGCATCAGGATCACATAAATATTGGTCAGCTTCGCACAGAGCAAGGTCGGCACCACGATCGCAATGATAATGATGATACCTCCCATCGTCGGCGTCCCTTTCTTACTCATCTGTCCTTCCAAACCGAGGTTACGCACCGTCTCGCCGATCTGCAATAGTTGCAGCTTGTCGATGATGCGACGTCCGATAGCCGTCGAGATGAACAATGACAGGATCAATGCCAAAGCGGAACGGAATGATACATACTTGAACATACCGGCACCCGGGAAATCGAGCTGATCCAAATAATTAAACAAATAATACAACATAAAAAACTTCGTTTTTCAGTTGAAAGTCAAGAGTTGAAAATTGAAAGTTATGTTCAGCAGCATTTAACTTTCACCTTTCACCTTTCACCTTTCAACTCTTAAATATTTCTTTTAACTGTTCCCGGTCGTCAAAATGGTGCTTTACGCCTTTTACTTCCTGGTAATCTTCATGGCCTTTGCCGGCAACCAAGATCACGTCGCCTTTCCTAGCCAGCATAGTAGCCGTTTTGATCGCCTGCGCACGATCTGTAATACAGAGTGTGCGCTCCATATCGGCTGCATTCAGGCCGGCCACCATATCTTTAATGATCTCATCCGGTTCCTCGAAACGGGGATTGTCGGAGGTCAGGATCAGCTGGTCGCTCAACTTGACCGCTTCCTTCGCCATGATCGGGCGCTTTCCTTTGTCGCGGTTGCCGCCACAGCCTACGACTGTGATCACACGGCCGTTGCCGTCCAGCACCTCATGAATGCCGCTCAACACGTTCGTCAATGCATCAGGCGTATGGGCATAATCCACGATTGCCGTATATCCCAACGGAGACTGGATCGTCTGGAAACGACCGGAAACCGAATGCAGATCGCTCAACACGACCAACACTTCTTCCGGGTCCTTGCCCAACGAGACAGCCGCCCCATACACTGCCAACAAGTTATAGGCATTGAAACGACCGACAAAACGTGTCATCACCTCACGACCGTTAACCAGCATTTCGGTTCCTTCGAAATGGGATTCCAAGATCTTTCCTTTGAAATCTGCCAACGTACGCAGCGAATAAGTCAGCTTCTTAGCAGCCGTATTCTGTAGCATGACAAGGCCGGATTTATCATCCGCATTCGTAAGTGCGAAAGCCGAAGCAGGCAGGTCATCGAAGAATTTCTTCTTGGCTTTCAAGTAATTCTCGACTGTCTTATGATAATCCAAGTGATCACGCGTCAGATTGGTAAAGATGCCCCCGTTGAAGGACAGACCACTGATACGCTTCTGGTCGATCGAATGCGAACTAACCTCCATAAAGGCATACTCGCAACCGGCATCCACCATCCGGGCCATCAGGTTATGGAGGGTGACAGGGTCAGGCGTCGTATGGTCGGTCGGAATCGCCTCGCCATCGATATAGTTGCAGACGGTAGAGAGCAGCCCCACTTTATGCCCCATCTTCCGGAACATCTCGTACAGGAGCGTCGCAATCGTTGTCTTTCCGTTTGTTCCGGTCACTCCCACCAGTATCAGGTTGTCCGAAGGATTCTCATACCAGGCGGAAAGCGATTTACCTAAAGCATCCGCCGAATCTTTCACCCGGATGAAAACCGGTTTACTTTCGGATACCTGCATATTTTCATCCGGAAGGACAGGGATTTCCTCGCAGACGATTGCGGCAGCACCTTTTTCGATCGCACTTTGGATATAAGCATGACCGTCTACGGCAGTACCCCGAACCGCTACAAACAAAAAGCCTTTTTCCACTTTACGGGAATCAGACTGGATGCCAGAGATCTCCACGTCGGCGTTTCCGACAACCTCAAGCACTTCCAACGGATGAATAAGTTCTTTTAGTTCCATAGCCTATTTTAATGTTAATGAAACGGTTTGTCCTTTCGAAACTCGCGAACCGGGAGATATGGATTGAGAAGATACACGCCCCATACCATTCAACGACGCTTGTAATCCGACGCTTTCCAGCAGATAAACGGCATCTTTCGCTCCCATGCCGACTACGTTCGGCACCAATCCTTCGCGGATAGGGATATCTTTCAGTTTCACATCCTCCCTGCCGTCTTCACGCTTAGCCGTCACCCATTTGGTTTCGATACTATCGTTATCGGCCTCTATATCGAGTTTGTTCAAAACATATTCCAACGCATCCCGTTCACCTGCTTTCGGTTGCGGCAACATTACAGCCAGTGAGTCCTTCTCCATGTCGCGGATATCAAAAGACATATGGCTGGCATATACCTTCTCGGCTATCGCCTTCACTACACCACCAGACATCGTACCACCCGAAGGATAGCCGTTGCGCGGCTGACGGATCACGACAATACAGGAATATTTCGGTTCGTCGGCAGGGAAATAGCCGCAGAAGGCAACCTGGTGCCCTGCCTGCCGGTAAACACCTCCCGAAGCGATCTGAGCCGTACCGGTCTTGCCGGCAATACGGACAAAGTCGGAATGGACAGCCTTACCGGTACCTTTCTCCACGACTCCTAACAACATATCCTTTATCATATTGAGCGTACGTTCCGAGCAGATGGATTCCCGCACCACTTCGGTAGAGAAGCTCTGCACGGTCTTGCCGTTGTGCAAGATTTCTTTCGTAAAGATCGGACGCACCATCTTCCCGTTATTGGCAATCGCATTATAGAAAGCAAGCGTATAGATCGGCGGAATCTGGGTTTCATATCCGAAAGACATCCACGGTAAAGCTGTCTTCGACCAGTAACGTACCGTGTCGTCCGGTCGGCGGATTTTAGCACGACCGGCTCCGGGAATTTCCAGACGCAGGTCTTCGTTCAAACCAATGCGGTAAAGTCCTTCCACAAACTTAGTCGGATTCTTTTCGTATCCTTTCAGGACCGTCTTGGCAACCCCGATATTAGACGAATACCAAATAGCCTGTTCCACCGAGATACGACCGTAACCGCCTTTATTATTATTATGGTCCGTCATACGGGCCCCTTTATACATATAGATACCGTTGCCAACATCGACCGTATCGCCGGGCTGGCAGACACCGTCTTCAAGCGCAACCATGATAGATGCGACCTTAAAGGTCGAACCGGGTTCCGTTTCATCCGCTACGGCATGGTTGGTATCCTCGCCGTAGACGCCTTCACGGATACGTCCCATGTTGGTAATCGCCTTCACCTCACCTGTCGCAACTTCCATTACGACAGCCGTACCCGATGCGGCATCGATCTTTTTCAACATGTCAAGCAACGACTTCTCTGCTATATCCTGGATATTGATGTCGATTGTCGTACGGATATCCATTCCTTCCACCGGTTCCACTTCCACGACATTCGTCCACCCTCCACCGAGACGTCGCACGGAATTCAAGCCGGCTACACCGTGAAGCAAAGTATCGTATTGCAATTCCAGCCCATTCTTTCCCTTGGTCAGTCCCGTTTTAGGATCGATATCACGGAACGTGTCGCCGATCGTACGGGAGGCCAATGTGCCAAACGGCTTTTGGCGTTCAACCATTTCCCGGGTATAGAAACCACTCTTGAACACTCCTAACCGGAGGAAAGGGAATTTCTTGATTTCCTTCAAATCCGAATAGGACACCTTATCCCGGCAAATCGGGAACTGGCGGCTCTTTTTTTTCGCATTCAAACCACTTAACAGATATTTCTTATAACCGGCCGGTGTACGGTCTTTCAACTTACGGGAGAGGTAGACAGAAAGCGAGTCGACCCCGTTGTGCTTGCTATACAAGAATGTATCCAAACTGCTCCATTTCTTTGTCTTATTTGAATAGCAATCGGCTGCGAAATCTATGTAAAGGTAATAGCAAGGAACACTGGTCGCCATCAGCTTGCCATCAGCAGAAAAGATGTTTCCCCGGCTGGGATAGACCAAACGGTCCGGCCGTTTTTGTATCGAATCAAGATGCAACCAATAGTCTCTCTCGACAAAAGCGGTTTGGGAAGCTCGTATCAACACGCTACCTGCTACACATACGAGCAGGAACACGATGAAGAAGTAACAGAATATAATCCGGTTACTCTTAGGAGCAAATTCTTTTGGTTCGATATCTTCAGCCATCTTTACCTATACAATTCATACGGCGGATTCTTCGCCGCTTCCAATTCTATACCCTGTTCTTCTATCAATAGTTCGATCTGCGACTGGCGGCTGTTGCCCGTCAATTCCGAAGAAATGGACAACGCCTCGAATCGTACATCGCGCAATTGTTGTTGCAGACGATCGATCTCACGTAGCCGTTGCATACAGACATATCGGTTACCGATAAAAATAAATATCAGCATAACGACAAGAACAATCATCTTCGTATGTTTGACGATGAAATCTTCTTTCAAGATCCCACCGCCCAATATATACAAAAAAGAGAAACGGTTCTCCTTCTTCTTTTTCTTCTGTTTCGTGTCCACAGCCATACTTTTTAGTTGAAAGTTGAGAGTTGAAAGTTATTAGACTTTATGTTCATTATTCAACTCCGCAATTCTTAATTTTGCACTCCGGGAGCGGGGATTCCGTTCGATCTCCTCGCCCGACGGGACAATCACCTTATTGTTTACCAGACGGAACGGAGATTTGATATTCCCAAAAAAGTCCTGCTCCGCCTTCCCTTCAAAGTTACCCGTCTTCAGGAAATTCTTCACCAACCGGTCTTCTAAAGAATGGTAAGTGATAACAACCAGACGACCACCGGGCTTCAACACTTGCAGCGTTTGTTGCAACATCTCGCGCAAAGCACGCATTTCATCATTCACCTCGATACGCAAGGCCTGAAATACCTGAGCCAGGAATTTCTTTTCCTTATCTTTTCCCGTAAAAGGCTTTATCACTTCCAAAAAGTCGGCGATCGTTTCTATCTTCTTTATTTCGCGGCTACGTACCAACACGGATGCCAGTTTGCGTGCCACTTTCAATTCTCCGTAAAGATAAAACAAGTCGGCTAACTGCTCTTCCGTATATGTATTAACAATATCCGCAGCAGTTTGTCCTGCCCGGGTATTCATTCTCATATCCAACGCCCCGTCGAAACGGAAAGAAAACCCGCGATCCTTGTCATCAAAATGATGGGAAGAAACGCCCAAATCTGCCAACAGTCCATCGACCTCACCAGCAACACCATGATAGCGCATGAAGTTATATAAATAACGAAAATTACTGCGGACAAATACAAAACGGGAATCCGCCGGAATGTTTTTCTCAGCATCGGCATCCTGATCAAATCCATAAAGTGTCCCTTCGTTATCCAGCCGGTTCAAGATTTCACGTGAATGTCCTCCACCTCCAAAGGTGACATCGACATACACACCGGAAGGTTGAATGTCCAGTCCCTCCAAACTTTCATGAAGCATTACCGGCACATGATAACAGACTTCTTTTTCTTCCATTTCTTCGCTACTTCATGTTAAACTTTTCCTTAAAATAAGGGCCTGTAGTTGGTTGATTAGCACACACATCACCCTATTGGAGGGTAAAAGTACACATTTCCTAATTTAACCGCCAAGAAATATAAGAGAAAAGTAACAAAAAGTTTTCAACAGGTCAGAAAAATACTTATATTATGGCGGCCCTAAACCCTGTCAGAATCGTGTATTTGGACGATTATACAGGATTGTTTTCAAATATCGTATTCTCCGGAGGATAAGCAGTCCCGATTCTTCAAATCCCCCTAATCTGTACATTCATATATATGCACAAAAAGCCTCTCCGATATTTCTACCGGAAAGGCTTGTTTGTTTTCTGCCCTCTTTTCTCACGAAAAGAGGAGCAGTCGATTTATTTAATTAATAAATGCATCGAATTATTTAACGATAGCTTTAACAGCTTCTTCGCCTTCAACAGCAACTACAACTACACCCTGAGGAGCAGCGATTGTAGCGTCGCTTGAAGTGATAACTGTGTTAGCTACTGTCTGACCTAAGATGTTAGTTACAACTACTTTCTTACCGGCAGCATTAGCGATTCTTACAGCACCTTCCTGAGCGATTACAGCTACTTCAGATGTTGCGATTTCTTCGTTGTCTGTTGCATATTCATCATCAGCACCCTTACGGTCAATATTGAATCTCAATGCAGGGTCACCACCAGTGACAGCATTTGCAAATGTTGACTTTTCATTTGTCAATACCAAGCAACCGTTCTGGTTCTTCAACCATGCAGCAACATTAGGAGCAATTGCCAATTTTTGACCAGCAGCATTATATTCACCATTTAATTCAGGATAAGCCATAGATTCGATCAAGAAAGAATTATCTTTACCTTCTTCTGTTACTTCCAATGCTTTATCAGGGTATACATAACGGAATGACCAAGTTACATTTTTATGAGCATCACCTTTCAAATTAATAATGAATGGGCACGGATATTTACTGTTTTTCTTAACCAATTCTGCATTTTCTTTTTCAAGAAGTTCAAAATTAATTTCTTCATTTTTCAATGATTTGTAAGCATCCGGTAAGACATACAAGCTATCGCCTCTTCTGATTGCTTCAACAAAACCGACACGAGTATAAGCATGATCATCATCCAAATAAGGAAGAGCCTCTTCAGAAGAAATACCAAGTTTAGCAACAGAATCTGCAAAACTTACCAAATATTTACCTCTCTGGAATGCAGGAATTGCCTTATGAGCATGAACGCACTGATACGGATCAGTTATAATATTACCATCAATATCTACGTGAGGACCAGCTTCTGTACAAGCTTCACCAGCCTTACCTGCAAAATCATTACGATTTACAGAAATTAAATACTGTGGTTTAATGCCATTACCAAGACCACGTACAATCCAAGCAGAGTCAACAACAAACGCCAATTTTCCATCAGCTTTATCCTTACTCCAAATACCAAGATAATCTACTGTTTCATGTAAGAAATTCTCGTTTGTTTCATCCATCAAGTACTCGTTACGATATCTCTCCCAGAAGATCAAACTGTCAACGCCTGTTTCAACTTCGTTAATATTAGCATTGTTGAAACGACGATACAAAGGTGTATCATCCAAGCTAATTGCAAATGCAGAAGTTCTTTCTTCTGTTGTTAAGTTCTGAACACCAACAGGAGAGGTTGAATTATTATCAGAAACACCTGCTTTAGAATACATAGGTTTAACAGAATCCAATGCAACATTAGTCTGAACAGCCTTCAATATTGCAAAGAAGTCATCACCATCATAATGATTATTTTCTTTAAAATAGAAACTATCTATAGCAGCACCCAAAACACCCTTAGCCATTGCATATTTGTGGTTCGTAATAGAATCCATTACAGCTTCGCCTTGAGCAATGATATACGGAGTTCTCTTCAACTGCACAATACCAATCTTCTTGTATGGATCTGTAGCAGCAGTACCAACAACAACACCATATTTGTATTCATTATCAGAAGCTCTCAATTCAAATGAACTAGCACCTGCTTTATATTCTTTAGCATACAATAATGTATCTTTTTCACCACCTACAGATAAATAACGAGCATTCTCACCTGTTGCATATGGATGATAATATTCGAACTTATATTTATTTACATTGTATTCGATAGCAGCCGGATCCATATGGAAATATCCTAAATAAGGATCATTATAAGCTTCAGGATATGTTTCCTTATCGATTTCAACAATTTCCAGATCTGCATTTGCCAATTCGCCATTAGAGACAAATATTTTACCTTCTGCATCCTTATACAACTGAACAGTCATTGTATTACCCGGATACTCACGGTTTTCAATTGTAATACTTGATGTTTCAGCTAAAGATTCGACAGTCTGAGTCTTACGGATGATCCACTGATAAGCAGGCATATGAGCAGCCAATTGAGATTCTTCATCAAATTCAACCCATAATCTGTTTGCACCATTCTGATACAACGGATAAGCAAAATATTTACCTGTTGTTTTATCTTTGATCGTATACAGACCATTAGCCACAGACACCTTGTTAGAAGCAGAAGCTTCACATGTTCCGAAACCTAAACCAATACGTGTACGGATTGTATCTTTGCCTACTGTCAAAGCCCATTCCTGACCAGGAATCAAATCCTGAAGAACTACATGAGTGCTATCATCACCTGATCTATAAACATCAAATGGACCTTTACCTATATTTGCACTATAGATAGCTGTATCCATCTTAATAAACAGGCTGTCTCCTTCCGGTGCATAAGTAAAGAAGAACGAATAAATACCAGTTCTACCAGCAGCTTCATCAATATTGAAAGTTGCAGCTTTTGTAGTATCAGTAAATGTCAAGAAATCTTCACCTGCTTTATTCTGATAAGCTGTATCTATACGCAGATAGGCACTCTTATCAGCTTTCATCAAATAGACACTACCATTAGTTCCATCTTCTGCAACCAGATCCTGTGCAAATACATTATTTTGAATCTTTTTGTGATCTAATTTCTGCTCTTTAGAACCAATCACTTTATAAAAATCCAAGTTGATTGCAGCAGAGTCACGAGAGCCTAAAATTGTATGTAATGCTTTTGCATTCAAAGAAAGGCGCTGTGGTACTTTGACTGTAAAAATCCAACCATTAGTAATCATTTGTGGTTTAGAAGCACTTTCTGCATCCATTTCTACCGCTGTCATATGTCCAGCACCAGTCATAGATGAAATATTCGGACTATTATTAATCCCATTAGCATTAAAAGCTAACGCTGCAACTTTGTTCTTGCCCGGAATATAAGAATAAAGAGGCATACCTTCTTCTATAGCTTCACCTTTGCCTGCTTTCATAGAAAAAGCCCATCCATCAATCTCTGTACCAACAGGAAGACCTGTCGTTGCAGTCCAGCCAGAGGCCAAAACATCTTTCACGTCAACAGCTAACTTTTTACCTGTTGCTTTATTCAAAAAGTCAAAAGTATAAGACTGACCTTGCACAGCAGGTTTAGTAACAGCCACACACCACAAAGTGTTTGCCAATTCATTTGCAGGAACATCAGAGATAGCCTTTACATAAAGAGAGTCGTTGCCATCAATCCGGTTGGTCATATAGACAACAGAATCTCCTGTTGCTCCAGCCGCAATCTGATACAACTTTTCATTGTAGGCACCATCTGCTTTCAACTCTACAGCCGAAACAGAACTAGCTCCTACAGTTGCCAGCACAAGACCGGCACAAAGTGTAGAAAACTTTTTGTTCATAATCAAATAATTTAATATTAATACTAAAGTGTAAATAAATCAATCAAATAACACGTACGTCTTCTAAATCTTATAATCAAATACCATTGCGTACGATTTTCTCTTGGCAAAAATACGCATAACTTTTAAACCGACAATCCTTTTCCTTAATATTTTTTCCTTTTCTATATTCTTTCTTATCAACAAGATAAGTTATCCCGTACGAAAATGCTTATTTACAAGACAAACTCTGGTATTTATAGAGGAACTACTCCAAAGCCCTACATATCTGAAATTAATGTACGTGCGTACATTAAATATATAAACCGAATCGATCTCTATATGGTATAACGGAAAACAGTTGTCATACCTGTATATTATGTTACCAATCCTCACACAAGAAACATGATGATATGATGGTTGTTTTTAATTTACCATTGAAGTTCACATATTGGCAGATATGAATCATTTCAGCCTCACCCGCCCTTGAAACCTTTTGATTATCATATCATACAAGAGTGAAGGCAATTTGGTTCAGTTTTTCTTATATCCGAGCCTTCTGCGTACAAATCATGAGAGATTGAGAGATGAACAGCCCCCTTATAAAGACAAAATTATTTCTTCGCTTAAGCCGGTACACTTTACTATGGTAGCAACATCTACACCTGTATCTTTCATCTTCGAAGCGACTTGACGCATGCCCTCGGCAAGACCTTCCGCCTTCCCTTCCGCTTTCCCTTTCGCCTCACCTTCGGCGATTCCTTCTGCTTTTCCCTCTATTCTCCCTTCTAATTTGGCTGTGCCGATCACGTCGTTTTGGATCATGATAGCGTCGATATGGCGGTCGTAGATAAGGCGTTCCTGGGGCGACATCGAGTAGTATTTCAACTTTTCACGGGCTTCCTTCAGACCCGGTGCAGTCGTGTCGGGACGGATCGTGCCGTCTTTCAAGTATTCGATCCATTCGTCCAAAGGGGTGAGAGCCACTTTGTCGAACTCATTTACCCGGACCAAGATATATTCGGGGAAGATTTCAGCGGGAAGATGCGAGACGATCACATCCCGTTCACGCGTGTTGACACGCAGATGGTCTCCCGTATGTACACCGACGAAATGATTTTGGCCGTGATAGATATAGTCTGTCCCAATACCAATGTCGAAATAGAGGATGCTGATGGAGTAGACTTTCTTGATTTTCTCGTAACCTTCGCCAATCGAGATATGTTCAGTGATGGCTTTGGCGACACCGTAAAGGATGCGTTCCAAGTAATGCAGTTCGCGTGTGTTCTGGATTTCGACGAGGATGATTTCGCCTTTGCTGTTCAAGGCTTTGATATCGACGCGGTTGAACTTGTCGTCGGCGCTTTCCTGGTTGCCTTCACTTTCGAGGATTTCGACGATCTTGATTTCTTCGTTCAGCATGACGGTCAGGAAACCGTCGAGCACATCGAAATTGGCCTTCTGCCGCAACAAGCGCTTGATGGCCCAGTCGAAGCGAATATACCTGTCCTGCAACTTTTTTCTTTCCATCTCTTCCATGATTTTCAGATCTGACCCTTCCTTTTTCATAGTTACTGTTTTATTAGTTCATCCACAAATATACATATTATTTATGAATGGGCAACGAACCGTAATCTTTTTGTAATATCTTATCTTCCAATAATTATCGGGTGAGCCATTTCTTCCCCAGATAGTGGACGGGATACCAAGCGGCAAGGAAGCCGATGGTGAGGACAGTTATAAAGACAATAAGGATATCACCGGCTTCGACACGGACCGGATAGGCATCGATAATAAAGGAACCGGCTGCCTGTCCTAATTTGATAATACCTAATTCCTGTTGCAACAGACAAAGAGCCAAGCCTATAACAATACCGATCAAAGCGCCGAGCCCGGAAATCATCCAACCTTCGAAGAGGAAAATACGACGGATCAGACGGTCGTCCGCCCCCATATTCCGTAAAGTACGGACATCCTCTTTCTTTTCTATCATCAGCATGGATAGCGAACCGATCACATTGAACAGAGCCAGGATCAGAATAAAGCACAGAATCAGGAAGATCATCCACTTCTCCCCCTGCATCATCCGGAAAGAGGCTTCCTGCTGTTCATAACGGTCCTTGACCGAAAAATTATCACCTAAAAGCGATTTTATACGGCTTTTGACCGAATGAATATCCGCACCGGGAACCAATGACAACTCTATTGCCGAAACTTCCTTCTCATAACTGAACAAAGAGCGGACCATCGACAAAGGCAGCAGGATGAAGTTTTCGTCATACATCTGCTGGTTAGTGGCATATACACCACCTACAAAAGCATATTCCAAATTCAGGGAAGCGACAGGGTTAGAGAGATTGACTTTCTCATTCCTCTTGGGAGCATAAATTTCCAAAGGATCGGCATAATTAGGACGCACCCCCAAGGAGAAAGCCGTTCCGACACCCAAGTTAGCATAATTGGCCACTTCGTCGGACAGGACAAATCGGCCCTCCCGACTATCGACCAAAATACTGTCTATCCGCGTCAGGCGCCCGAAAGTATCGTCTACACCTTTCACTGTAGCAGTAATCTGGCGGTCCCGATAGCGAACCTGCGCATTGTCCTGCAACACTTCACAAAACAAAGCAACCTCAGGCAGTTCTTTCACTTCCCGGACAGCCGGAAGAGTCGGATCGAAAACTTTTCCCTGCACAGGCTGAATCTTCAACTCCGGATCGAAGTTGCTGAGCATGGAAGAAACCAGTCCGACAAACCCGTTCAATACAGACAGCGCACATACCAAAGCCATTGTAGCAACAACCACTCCACAAACAGATACCATCGAAATGATATTGATGGCATTGTGGGATTTCTTCGAAAAAAGGTAACGCCGGGCTATATAAAACGGGAAGTTCAACGCAGTATTTTTTACTTTTTCAACAGATTATCAATGTTCTCGATATAATCCAGGGAATCGTCGATAAAGAAAGTCAGTTCAGGAATCTTGCGAACCTGCTGCCGGATGCGCTGTCCGAGGTCAAAGCGGATTGCCTTCGTATTCGCCCGGATATTCTCAAGCATCTCCTTCGACTTCTCAGACGGGAAGATACTCAGGTAAGCACGTGCCACACTCAAGTCAGGGCTTACGCGTACCACACTGACAGAGATCAGGATGCCATGCATAGCCTGTGTCTGTTTCTGAAAGATATCACTCAACTCCTTCTGTAGGAGACGTTCTATTTTACTTAGTCTTGTACTTTCCATAATTTCTTGCTTTTTATTTTTTCCAGATCATTGTGAGGCCGTCACGCAAAGGTAAGATAACTTTTTCAATACGCGGGTCTTCTTTGATTTTATCATTAAAACTAAGAATACCGAGTGTTTGTTTATCCGTGGGATGCTCTTCTACCACATGACCGTCCCACAACGTGTTGTCGGCAAGAATCAATCCACCGGCACGCACCATCGGGAAAACAAGGTCGAAGTATTCCGAGTAAAGCCGCTTGTCGGCATCGATAAAAACCAGATCGAAGGTTTCACCAAGCGCCGGGATAATATCGAGGGCATCTCCGAAATGCACCCGTATCTTATCCTGATGGGGCGACTGTCTCAGATATTTCATGATGAAATCCTCCATCTCGTCGTTGATCTCAAGCGTATGGATCAGAGCGCCCTCTTCCAGCCCTTCCGCCATACAAAGAGTCGCATACCCCGTATAAGTACCGATCTCAAGCACACGGCGGGGACGAAGCATCCGGCAAAACATCTTCAATATCCGCCCTTGCAAATGCCCCGACAACATACGCGGACGAAGCAGGTTCACATTCGCATCCCGGTTCAGGGCTGAGAGCAGCGCACCTTCTTCGTCGCTATGGGAAAGGATATATTCGTCTATTGTCATCTTTATGATTTATGATTTATGATTTATGATTTATGACTTGCCAGCTGGAACATAAATCATAAATCATAAACCATAAATCTTTGTTTACTCCTTAAACGTCGGTAACTGATAATTACTTCCGGCATCCAGTACCTTCCCTACATTATTGATTTCAAGGAAGCTCGTACCGCCACCTTCACCGAAACTACCGCTCAGATAAGCCACCATATCGTTACGGGTGATACGTCCGCTCTTGATCAACTCGTTCAGCGCATCGTAGAAATAGCCACGGCGGCTGTCATTATAAGGCTGGTGAACGGCCCATACGCCGTAAGAAAGGGACAGCATACGCATGACACGGGGATTGTAGCAGATCGAGAACACAGTGGAAGTACCACGGAATGCAGCCAGGTAACGTGCCGTACGTCCGGTATAGCTATCCGTAATAATAGCTTTCACATGCAACTTGGAGGACGACTTTACAGCCTGCTTGGCCAAGAAAGAAGTCACATCCAGATCGTTTCCTTCGATAGGGACGCGGATATCATTGGCAGAGAGCTTTGTCTTTTCTGCTTCGCGGGCTACCTTCGTCATCGTCTGGACAGCTTCGACCGGGTATTTTCCATAAGCCGTTTCACCGCTTAACATCAGGGCATCCGTGCGGTAATAGATGGCATTGGCGATATCCGTCACTTCGGCGCGGGTAGGACGCGGGTTGTTGATCATGGAGTGAAGCATCTGGGTAGCTACGATCACCGGCTTTTTCACTTCGACACATTTGCGGATCAGCATACGCTGGATGCTCGGTATCTTCTCGGCCGGCACTTCGATACCCAAGTCACCACGGGCAATCATCACGCCGTAAGCGACTTCCAAGATCTCTTCCACATTGTCGACCCCTTCCTGGTTTTCGATCTTAGCGATAATCTTGATCGGGCTGTTGTGTTCGTCCAGGATACGCTGGATATCCATCACGTCCTGCTTGTTGCGGACAAAAGAGTGAGCGATGAAATCCAGATCGTGTCCGATCGCCCATATGATATTTTTACGGTCTTTCTCTGTCAGGGAAGGCAGATTGATGCGTACACCCGGCACGTTCACGCTCTTACGGCTTCCCAAGGTTGCGTCGTTCTCCACTTCGCAAACCAGAAAATCCTCTTTCTTTTCGATTACTTTCAATTCCAGATCTCCGTCATCGATCAGGATATCGCTACCGACGCCCAAGTCATTGACAAAATTCCGGTAAGAGACACAAATACAATCATGCGAAGTCTCTCCTTCCGGGTTTCCCATGATCTTAACAATTTCCCCGGTCTTAAACGGGATAGGAGCCTGTGCAGTAGTCGTACGTACTTCCGGCCCTTTAGTATCCATCAGAATACCGATACGATTGGATACCGTACGGACATTATTAACGACTCTGGTCAAACCTTCCTCCGCCATATGAGCCGTATTGAGGCGCACGACATTCATTCCTGCCTTGTACAACGCGTCGATAAACTCGACCTCGCAACGCTGGTCGGAAACTGTAGCAACAATCTTCGTATGCTTTAACATATAACCCTTTTTTAAATTGACAATTGACAATTGATAATTGACAATTTAAAAAACAGCCAATCCTCAACTCCAAAAGCCAAACCTTTATTAAACTTCTTTTTACCTAAACAAATTCTAAACCTTCCTAATTGCCCATGAAGAGGGTGTGTCAAAGTGATATTACCGGACGCGGATGACGCAGAATACGCAGACGGACGCAGATTTATTTTGCTAATAATTAATAATATCTGCGTTAATCTGCGCTCTTCTGGGTTGCCTGCGTCCCATGAATACCGATATTTGACACACTCTCCTCATTGAATCACCGCTTCCACCGCCAACCGGTACGAATCCAACCCGAATCCTAAGATCACTCCTTTGCAAGCAGCGGAAATCATGGACACGTGACGGAAAGATTCACGGGCATGTACGTTTGAAATATGTACCTCCACAACCGGAGTCGTTACAGCTTTTATTGCATCGTGGAGAGCAATGGACGTATGCGTATAAGCGCCTGCATTCATAATAATCCCGTCGTAATCGAAGCCGACCTCATGGATCTTGTTTATCATCTCACCTTCCACATTGCTCTGAAAATAAGCAATTTCACATTGTGGATATTGGGCACGCAATTCACTCAGATAGCCTTCAAACGAAGTATTTCCGTACACTGTCGGTTCGCGCTTGCCTAACAGATTAAGATTGGGGCCGTTGATAATCTGAATTTTCTTCATTTTGCCGTAATTTATTACCTTTGCCCTGTCTTTTACGGACAGGAAATATCCGGCAAAGATAGTAAAAACTTATGAATTATGAAGTATGATTCCGCCTTCGTTCCCCGCCTACCTGACGGAAGTTCCATCGGCATGAAACTTTTGTTTCCCGCCAGTGAAACTAAAGTTTCCCCGGATGAAACAAAAGTTTCGTCCAAAGGAAACAGTTGAAACTTTTGTTTCAACTCTGGAAGCCCTGTGAAACTTTTTTCCAAAGCCCCACGAACGCCTTCCGCCAATCATACATCATAACTCTAAAATCATACATCAAAATATGCACCAAGAAAACGATAAAGTAGAACGATACAAAACATATCTCCGCCTGGAAAAAGCGCTCTCGGCCAACTCTATCGACGCTTACCTGACGGATCTTGACAAACTGACAAATTTTGTCGAAAGCGAAGGCAAGAAGTATGCTGATGTCACATATGACGACCTGCAACAGTTTGTTGCCCGCCTACATGATATCGGCATTCACCCACGTTCACAGGCAAGGATCATTTCAGGGATCAAATCTTTCTACCGGTTCCTGTTCCTGGACAATTATATAACAACTGATCCGACCGAATTGTTAGAATCGCCCAAGATCGGCCTGAAACTACCTGAAGTTCTAACTGTCAACGAGATAAACAGCATCCTGGACACGATCGACCTGACATTGCCGGAAGGGCAGCGAAACAGGGCGATGCTCGAAGTCTTGTATAGCTGCGGACTGCGCGTGTCGGAACTGGTCTCGCTGCGCTTCACGGACGTTTATTTCGACGAAGGATTTATCAAAGTGGAAGGAAAAGGGAGCAAACAACGCCTGGTTCCCATCTCGGAAACTGCCATCAAAGAAATCAAAAACTACCTGTATGACCGCAACCATGTCCCGGTGAAAAAGGGATTCGAAGATATCCTGTTCCTGAGCCGGAGGGGAACGGCTTTATCGCGGATCATGGTTTTCCACATTATCAAGCAACAGACGGAAATGGTCGGTATCAAAAAAAACGTGAGCCCGCATACGTTCCGCCATTCCTTCGCCACCCATCTGTTGGAAGGCGGCGCCAACCTGCTCGCTATCCAGGAAATGTTGGGACACGAGAAAATCACCACAACCGAAATATATACCCACATCGATCGCCAGTTCCTACGGAAAGAGATACTGGAACATCATCCGAGAAGCAAGCCGCGGAATTAGAGCAGCCGTTCCATGCGCCCGATCAGTTCATCGCCTAAAGCCCTCTTGACAACAATGTGCTCTTTGACAGCCGTGACGAACGGGTTGCTTTCGAATGCACCGCGCACGCCTTCGAAATCTTCCTGTTTCTCCTTATCCGAACCGTCCACGCCAAAACCGGTCATGAAGGTAAGGGAAAATTCTTTCTTTGCATCTTTATAAAGCAGGTTATCCAATCCGATCACCGAGTCCTGCCAACGACGGACAAGGTCAACGATCTGTGCTGCCGATATAGATGACAGATTCACGCCATAATATTCTTCCAGCATATCATACGCCCATGTCCATTCCATATCATAATAATTGGAATGCATGGCTGCAAAGAACTCTCCTATCGCGTCAAGTGAAGTGATTTCACCTTCCTCAACCTTCTCAATCAACCCGTCCAATTCTTCACGGGGAAGGATCAACCCTGACAGATCCAGCCATTCCCCACGACCAGCCGGAGAGGTCGGTCTCAACTGCGCCCAGACTTCATCCATAGAACGGAAATCCGTTCCCTCCAAACGTTTGATCAAGGAGTTCCCCAAGAATTTATTGATTGCCATGCCATAAAGGTCGAGAGCCGTACGCAAAGAGGAACCTTTGATACGGGTATTCTGATAATAATAGACTTCGGATGTCTCGCCCACCAGTTCTTGCAAGTTCTTCAAGATTCCGACAGCCTTCATCATCTTATAAATAGTATACGGACTCAGCAAGTTGTAGTTAATCATATCCAGCCGTTCCGGGTCGGTACGCTTATCACGTTTCGGCCATTTCTGCGCATCTCGGATCGTACCGACGCTGCGCAGGTTCACACCGGGAACCAGATAGGTCTCATCGTCTTTCTCTATCAGATAGGAAAAAGGCAAGTCCGACGTATCACTATGATGGTGGTGACGTCCCATTACCAGAGAAAAAGCTCCGACACGTGCAGGCCACAAGATATAGGAATCACTGGTCGTCTTGGAACCTCTCTCCACAATTCCCTGGTGGATGGGCCCCAACTTGTACATGTGATTGCTCTGGTTCGAACCGCTTCCGGCATTCAGGAACGAATACATACCAGCTATCAGCAGACTGCTCTTATGCATCGACACCGTAAAAGGCCCTGCAAAGATGGCACAAGCCTCCCCGTTTTCAAAAGCGCAATTGCTGAACAAAAGTGAATCATGCGCAGAGAAGTTATGTGTCACATGGCAAGCCTGCCCGATAAAGCAACGGATAATCTTGGCGGCATCGGCAACCACAGCCCCTGAAGAAATGATAAAATCCTCTGCGATAACACTGTCGCCAATATATACCGGGGCATTCTCATTGCTATTGACCGTACCGTTATCAAGACGAGTACAGTTTTCGACCGTCGCATAATCGGCAATTACAGTATTGCGCACAGTCCCCGTATTGATTATTTTCACATGGTTACCGATAAAGCCATAGCTACCAGTCTGCAGGTCGGCAAAGTCGGCAATCATAGCCTGCAAACGATGTATCAAGGCCGGACGATGACGGTACAAGGCTATAAGATAGGCCAATGATGCGGACAGGCCGTTATAAATAGGAACTTCCCGGCCTCCTGTCTCATTCAGGACAGATACTTCGACATTGTTACCGAAAGATGATCTGCCTTCCACATACACCACATTCACGTTCTGTATGAAACAATCATCGCCTATAAAATAATTGGAGATATAATTGTGCACATTTTCAATCAGCGTATTGTCGCCGATCTTACAATTATGCAAAGTCGCATTCCGGATACCACTATGCTTCTTCACTCCTCCCGGAAGAGTAAATTCCTTTTCAAAAAGGCCCAATGCCACACTCCCCGAAAAATGGACGTTGCAAACGTGTTCGGCATGAAAAGGACTGGCAACCTTTACGTTTTCCCAATTATCGGCTGTACAGCCGTTCATCTCCAAATCTACAATTTCTTCCGATTGCAGATGCCTAAAAAAATATTCCTCACTCATTCTTCATCATATTGTTGGAAAAGGAAATCGTTATAAGGGAAACGGGTAATATGAATCTGTTTCACCCGCTCGTACAGCAAGGCTTTGAGTGCATCGATATTCGTCCGTTCCTTAGCCGAGATAAAGATGCAATTATCCTGCATCTTATTCATCCAGGTGCGTTTCAGTTCGTCCAAGTCGATATTCTCACGCGTACGCGGAGTCAGATCATCTTCATCCTTCGGGACAAAAGTGAAAGCATCGATCTTATTGAATACCATAATCATCGGTTTCTCCGCCTTGTCGATTTCGGACAGGGTACGGTTCACGACCTCGATCTGTTCCTCAAACGTCGGATGAGAAATATCAACGACATGTACCAACAAATCCGCCTCACGTACCTCATCCAAAGTCGATTTGAAAGATTCGACCAGTTCGGTCGGTAACTTACGGATAAAGCCGACCGTGTCGGACAGTAGGAAAGGCAGATTGTCGACAATCACCTTACGGACAGTCGTATCGAGTGTCGCAAACAATTTGTTTTCGGCAAACACATCGCTCTTACTAAGTTGGTTCATCAATGTGGACTTTCCGACATTGGTATAACCGACCAGAGCTACGCGAACCATCTTTCCGCGATTTTTCCGTTGAACGCTTTTCTGCTTATCGATCTCGACCAGATCCCGTTTCAGCTTGGATATCTTATCCAGGATGATACGCTTATCCGTTTCTAACTGAGTTTCACCCGGCCCACGCATACCGACACCACCGCGTTGACGTTCCAGGTGTGTCCACAAACGGGTCAGACGGGGCAACATATATTTATATTGAGCCAATTCCACCTGCGTTTTCGCATGGGCTGTCTGTGCACGTCGGGCGAAGATATCCAGAATCAGATTCGTACGGTCCAGAATCTTCACCTGCAACTCTTTCTCGATATTACGCAATTGCTTGGCGGAAAGTTCGTCATCGAATATCACCAACCCGATCTCATTTTCCACCACATATTCCTTTATCTCCTGCAACTTACCGGAACCTACAAAGGTCACGGAGTTCGGATAATCCAGTTTCTGATAAAAACGCTTCACAGCCTCGACCCCTGCCGTGTCGGCCAGAAAAGCCAATTCATCCAGATATTCCTTCACTTTTTGTTCATTCTGCTCAGGGGTAATCAACCCTACGAGAACTGCCTTTTCTGTCTGTGCTTCAGATATAATAAATTCTTTCATACGGCAAAGATAGTAAATTCAATTATTTATGTATATTTGTACGCATAATATCAATCCAAAATAGTATTAACTATGAAAAAGAAAGTCATACACTTTGTTCAGTATGCACTTATAAAGATTTTATTCTTCGGTGCCGTTTATCCACTCCACGCACAGATTTCCAATCCGTCTTCATGGGAAAGTTTTGTCGGTAGCGATGAGAATAGGCTTGTTTCCGACACGTTCAGATTGCAGACATTCGGGGATTCAGAATGGGATAATTGGGAATATACGACTAGTGGAGCTACACAAATTCAAGATATATCCTCTGTCAACATCGATAAATTAGGAGGGAAAATGGGATTACGGATGTCTTTAGGAAGTAGAATCAACTTTATGCAATATACCCCGACTCTATACACAGATGTCAAAGCCGAAATATTCTTTGGAGGACGATATCTCAATAAAGGTAACAACTTGAGCATTCGCATCTACCGGGAGGATGAAAGTCCTGTTAGCCTCCTTTTCTCTGTATCTAAAGACAATACTTCTTGCAAATACGATTTACTATCTATAACAAGAACACCTTTAAGATTCGATCTATTTTCTGCTTCCAGTTCTTCCAACACGGAAGGTTATTACTGCCTGCAATATGCTTTTGCTTACGGCGACATCCCTTCATATTCTCTATTCTCCGGTATGGGAAACTGGAATGATACGATCCTTTGGTCGCATCTTCCTCCACTTCGCCACAGGAATGCGCTCATAAAAGGGGATGTAACTATAACGACGGATAGTTATTGCAAAGATATCGCCATCCATTCAGGTTCACTGAAAATCAATCCTGGTAATCGATTTATCCTACAGGATCTGGACTTATACGAAAATAAGGCGTATCTCAATTCAGAAGGGACGATACTTCTTTCCGGCTGTGTCACCCTCCATAAAACTTTTGAAGAATCAGGCAAATGGTATTTTATCTCATTTCCTTTCGACGTTTATCCGTCCGGTATCGATCCCCGCTTTGAACAAAAGGATGCGACACCTAACGACGGAGGCAACTATTTTTATGTCCAATCCTACAATGGCGATAAACGGGCATCATCCAATCAATCTGCCGGAAACTGGGAAGTCGTACCTGTTCGTCCCGACGATATCCCCCTGTTCGAAAAGAACAAAGGCTACCTGATCGCATTAGATGAGAAAACGACAAACCGAACCTTATCTTTTTCATCTCGATCCGGCGACATCCCTGAAAACTTTGCCAATATAGGAGTTATTGCAATCCCTCCAAGTTCTAACATGACTCCAGGCAATCAAGAGAATTACGGCTGGTATTTATGCGGTAATCCATTCCCTTCCCCACTCGTATTATCACAAATAGAAGAAAATACTGTTTTGGACGGAAACATCTATGTATATAACGGAAGCGGTTATAAAACTTATTCTCTCAACAGCAACTATGCTCTCCCTCCTTTCGCCGCCTTTTTCGTAAAAGCATCCTCACCGACCGAATTGAGAGTACCATCCAACAGCCCCTCAACAAAAGCAATAAACATAATCCCAACAAACTTCCCTATAAGCAAAAGCATAACCGAACCCCATCCCGATAAACAAAGCACAGAAATAAAGTCCCCCAATGCTGAGGATTTCCATTTTTTCATAAAAGACGGGCAACTGCATCTACAAAACATCCCGGAAGCAGGATATATCAAAATTTTTAACATGATGGGGCACTGCATGCTTCAAAAGAGAATACGACAAGGTTCACAGATGATTCCGATTACCATCCTTTCCGGAATATACATTTTACAAATACATTCCGCCAACTATCAAAAACGCTATAAAGTGCTCCTTCCATAAATGCGACAAAGGCAGAATGTAAAAGTGCTCCATCTCAACACTTTACATTCTGCCTTTACCCTATAATTCTGTATAATATAAAATATTACAATTTATATTTTTTCTGTTGTACATTCCATCCACCGACAGTTAACGAGAACTCGCCTTCTGTAACTTTATCCACAGACGTATCGATAAGTACCTGTTTTGTTTCACCTGGCAACAACGAGAAGAAATTATCCGTATAGAATGAAGGGCGAACAGGCTTGCCCGCTTTATCCAGAAACTGAAGTTGTGTAAAGAATGCAATCCGGGAAGAAGTATTCTTCAACGAGACTTCGATATAATACCGTCCATCCACCTTCTTCGTTTTGTACTTAGTCTGAAGTCGGGCTGCTGGCATATCATTCAAAGACTCAAAACCGGAAGATGTTGGCCCTGTCAATGTTTCCTTTCCTTCATAGGCCGCATTAGAACGCCAATAGAACGTAGATGCTATTTCTTTCCCCTTTTCATCCGACAAGCCAAGCCGGATAAAATGTACAGGTGTTATACCCGAAGGAAAATCAATTTTAAACAGGTCATTCAGCACCTCATCTTCACCGATATCAATCCGCTGAGAATAGGAAAAGACCTTCTTACTGTTCAAATCATATACATCAGCCTTGACCTTGTAATTTTTAAAAGACTGATAATAATCATTGCACACCGAAACCGTATTCTTCAGATAATCGAACTGCGCATGTAACGGTTCCAATGCATTCTGAGTATGATATAGTGAAGCCGTCGGCTCCAATGACCAATCCCACATACGGGCACATACCTGGCGTACCGGACAATTATGATACCAGAATAACAACCCTGAACAATAGCGATCTCCATAGTCCAGCTTATTATAATTCCAAACTTCCCAAATTGTCTTTGAATTCATTGCTCCCACCAACTGGCCTTTTTTAGCAAACTCTTCTATCGACTGCGAAGATCCGTAATTATTGACAAGATCCTTATACATGGTGGACATTAAATGGAAGCCTCCTCCATCGTGGTAATCCCAGACCTCTTTGTTGATCGGCCATAAATCCTTTTCATCCATCACTTCCCGTAGAGTTTCAAGGGTCGGCAATGTTGGCGCTCCATACTCCGGGTTAAAACCATCCACACGGCTTCCACGCGGCGAGGCTGTATTCTCATAATGCTGCATCGGATTCACTTGCTTGTAGGGACTACCATCATGCACACCATCACATTCCGATTGCATCTGATAACCGCGTGTACCATCCAATTTCATAATCAGATCCTTTGCGCCTGCCACTTCCGTACTTTCATTAGAAGAAACATAATAAGCCAAGGAAGGATGATTCCGCAAACGTTTTACCGTCGATTCCACATTTGCCAAATAAAGAGCCTGGTCGTGCGGATGCTTCGTATCACCAGTCAGCCAAAATTCCTGCCAGACCAGCAGCCCCATTTCGTCACACAATTGGAAGAAATAGTCGGATTCAGCAATACCGCCTCCCCACATACGTACCAAATTAACGCCGGATTGTTTGGTATAGCGTAATTCTGCATAAGTACGCTCATCCGAATGCCGTAACATTCCTTCCGGTATCCAGTTTGTTCCCCGGATAAAGATCTTCTTACCGTTGACATAAAACTGACGGGATTTGTCTGGTGTATTCTGATCCGATGTAATCTCGCGAATACCAAAACGAGTCTTCAACGAATCCGAAACTTGCCCCTTAACTGAAACTGTCATCTTCAATTCATACAATTCCGGTTTACCTTTAAACAACGGCCACCACAACCGGGGATTATTAATTTTCAACTGCGGAAATTCTTCCGGGGTAAAGACTATTTCACGAGTTTCTCCACGGAAAAGATTTATCTCTTTTGAAAAACGAATGTTTTCACCTGTAATCTCACCCGCTACAACACATTTGACCGAACCTGTCGTCGGATTGGTAACCTCAACAGAGACAGTCTCCTCAGCTTTATCATATCCCGGCTTGGCAAGCTCAGAACGAATAAACGGATTGCGGATCACAGCTTTGTCGGTTGCATACAACGATATACTCTTCCAGATACCGGTATTTCGGTCACGTATACCATCCAAGAAAGTAAAGTCCCAACCGACAGACATCAGCATCGTCGTGTTCAACCCGATATTCCCGTCACCACCGTTATGAAATTCTCCAACAGCTCCCCACTGTTTTTGTTTGACAGTTCCAGGCATATCGACTGGATAGACTTTCACAGCTAAAGCGTTCGTTTCGCCAATACGAGCAAACTCTGTTATATCCACATAATCCTGAATAAACATACCGGAAATATTACTCAATAAATGACCGTTCACCCAGACTTCCGCCCGATAATTAATCCCGTCCAACTGCAACCAAACGACTTTCCCCTTATAATCAGCAGGAACGACAAAATCGGTACGGAACCAATAAGTATAAAAATCACGTCCGGCAACAGACAAGTCCGGAATGACATTACTTGTCAGTTTATTATTCAATCCATAATAAGGTTCGGGATATACTTTGTTATATACAAGAGAATTAAGTACAGTGCCCGGAACAACCGCCGGCATCCAGTCACCTGTCTCATATCCGGGCTTCGACACAGCTTCCGCACCAGCTGTAACATCTCCGGCCTTCTTCATTTTCCAAAGGAATGCACCTTGGTGTCCATCTTTTGAATCCAGATAAATCCTATCAGGATTACGATAATAATTCACATCCTGCCCCCATACAAAAGAACAGCCTGCAATACATAAAAATAGAATCAGAACGATTTGTTTCATATTTACAATAGTCAAATTAAAACTTTAAAACAGTATGTACAAATATTTTATCGATATATATCCTCGATCCAAGACATAATATACCCGTCTGCCGATCCTTTTAAACCAGGAAATAACAGACGGGTATCCACTTACATCAGATCAACTGACCGACTTCTTTCAACCTTTTTCTCAACTGCTGAATATCGACATTGTGAATATCAGGAGATTTGGATTTACAAATCTGACCGGCAGCAACACCAACTGCTTCGCCTGTTACAAGCGACGGTGGCATCACACGCAGACTACCATGAGCATAGGAATCCGTCGAGATACAACGTCCTGCAACCATAACATTTTTCAAACCTGCAGGAGTCAGACAACTAAAGGGGATTCCATGAGATTCTCCTTTCTTATAGCGAGGATACACGGTTGCATCCTGTTTATGGACATCAATATAATAACAGTTGCGCCCAATTCCATCTTCGAATTCCTTACGAGCCAGCCAATCTTCTAATGTGAATGTATAATCACACTTTATTCGGCGACTTTCCCGAATTCCCATCAAATTAGCCGTGCTTGCCAAAAAAGAAGCACCAAATGACTTTGGTTCAAACTCAACCAATCCTTCATGCAATTGTCGAGCCAGCTTACGCCCCTTCATCATAGCTTCAGTCAAAGAAGCAGGATCAGTACTATCGACAGTCACATGCCCTGCATTAAACCCTAAGAAACCTGGTCCGATCAACTTGTCATTCATATGCTTATCCTTCACCAACGGGTATTTGGGATTACCATAAATAGAATGAATCGGGCTATTCGCTCGGTTAGTATGAACATTTCCTATTAAAGAAAACTCATAAGGATCGACATTCGACAAGGTAAAACATAGAGTACCTTCTTGTACGGAACCACTTTCATCTCCCATTACAAAATCAGCACCAGCCCAAGCCGCGAGATCACCATCACCCGTACAATCTATAAAAACTTTCGCTTTGTAAGTTGACAATCCGGCTTTATTGGCAACAACTATCGCATCGACAACACCTTTACGTTTCATTTCGACAGCAGCCATTGTTGTAAAAAAGAGAACTGATACGCCTTCAGTAGTTACCAAATCGTCATACACGACTTTCAGATATTCACCATTTATAGGCACCCAATTATCATAATGAATATGAGGAACACCTTTCTTTGATTCGGAAAAAACCCGTTCCGCAATTCCTTTATAAATAATCTTCTCACCATCCGTAAAAGGGCACCACGCATTCAGTAAGCCAGAAGTCCCCATTCCACCTAAAGCACCAGTTCCTTCTATCAACAAGGTTTTGGCACCTTCGCGTGCCGCAGCCGTAGCCGCAGCACATCCCGAAGGTCCTCCTCCCACAACTATCACGTCCCACTCATCATATACCGGTATTTTCGATTTTCCCGGAGAGTTGCTATTTTGGGGACTTTCTGCAGCAAAAGATGTTCCCATCGCTACAGATGCCAAGCCTAAAGAACTTATGTTTCTGATAAAATTTCTTCTCTTCATATAATAATACTTATTTACCATCCTGGAGTTTGCTCCAATAACTTATTTGCATCCAATTCTGTCACAGGTATAGGCAACAGATAATGTTTTTCCTCTACCACAGCACCAATAGTCGGATTCTGTGCCATCATGGCTTCCTTCAACTTATGCGTACGTACCAAGTCAAAACGACGTTGTCCTTCAAATGCAAATTCTTTACGACGTTCCAAAAGAATTACATCCAAAAAATCTTCTTTACTCAATCCAGGCTTAATATCAATGGCAGAAGCCTCGTTCATATTAAGTCCAAAAGCCCTACGACGTATGACATTTAAGCACTCATACGCCTCTGCATCAGAAGTATTAATTGCATTCAAGGCTTCCGCACGCATTAAATAGACGTCCGAATAACGTAATATCGGATAATTATTTTCCCCTCCTTGAGATCTTACAGCCAACGGCGAAGGATCCTGAAATTTATTTACATAACAAGGAAACTCATAGTTGGAAGACATATTCGGATACTCTTCCTTCGTATAAAGACGAACATTTATATCCCGACGCAAATCACCTTCCTCGTAACATTCATAATGATTACGGGTCACAGGGTCATCACCATATCCTACCCATCCGTTTATATTTACGAAAGGAGGACGGTAATATCCGTTATAATTACTACCAGACACACCCGGTGTATTCCGTTTAAACTGAATTTCAAAAATAGATTCCTGTCCATTTTCTTTTTCCACATCAAAGTTATCAGCATAGTTATCCCATAGTTTATAACCCATCTGCATTACTTCAGATGTCTCCTTCACTACATTTTGGTAATCTTCACGAGTCAAATACACCTTTGCCAACATAGCAGAAGCGGAACCTTTCGTTGCCCGTCCTAAGTATCCTTCCGGAAGTTGATCGATAGTAGGAAGAACAGATTTCGCTTCTTGCAAATCTGAAATAATCTGTTCATAACACTCGTCAACTGTATTCCGGGGAACTTCCAAACCATCCAACGAAGTAGTTTGTTTCAATACTAAAGGAACTCCTCCGTATACGCGGACCAAATTAAAATAGGCTAATGCACGTAAAAATTTAGCTTCCCCAATCAGTCTCTTTCTGGCATCATCCTTTATCTGGTCGTTCCCCATATTCGAAATATTTTCTATTGCGAAATTAGAGCGATTAACTGCGACATAGTGCTTAATCCAAACGGAATAAACCAAATTCGTATTTCCATCATACTCAAATTTATCTAAAGCATTTTTGTCCAGGTTGGTCGTTGTGCGACCACCACTCCACTCGCAATCATCAGTTCCCTGGCTTTGCAATACTTCCCAAAACTGATTATAAATATCATTATCAGTAAAAACTGAATACGTTCCATAGACAGCAGCAGTTGCATCTTCTTCGGATTTAAAGAAGTTTTCAGGACTCAGATTGGACTCCGGTATCAGATCCATATCCGTACATGAGCTCATCATGAGCGAACTCAATATTATAAATGCTATTTTTTTCATAAACTACTTAGACTCTTTTAGAATTTAACATTCAAACCAAACAATACAGATTTTGCAAATGGATAAGAGAATGCATCATATCCGGCTCCCAAGTTATCTTGACCATATTTACTAACTTCTGGGTTATCACCGGAATAGCTTGTTATTGTAAAGAAATTCTGCAAAGACGCATACACCCGTAATCCCGATACATACTTTGTAAAGTTCAAAAACTCAGCAGGTACATTATAACCTAACGTAATATTCTGGAAGCGCAAATAAGAACCGTTTTCCACATATTGGTTGGAAACACGCATCACAGCCTTTGAACGGAGCGGACGTGGCAACGGAGCGTTTTGATTATCAGGCGTCCAATAATTCATTGTTGAAGCAAACATATTTGTTGATCCCTGCATATTCTCCATAGTAACTCTCGTACCATTATAAACATCATTTCCGATCGTAAAAATCGTATTTACATTCAAATCAAAATTTTTGTAAGAGAATGTGTTATTGAATCCTCCAAAGAGTTTTGGCTGTGCACAACCGATAATCGTACGGTCAAGGTCGTTGATCACTCCGTCAGGAACGCCATCCGGACCGCTAATATCTTTATAGCGAATATCACCCGGTTTAGCGGTCGGCTGAGCAGAAGAAGCTATATCATCCGTCGTACTGAAAAGTCCGTCATACACATATCCGTAGAACGTTCCTAAAGGTTGTCCGACCTGTATGATACGTCCTAAATGTATTCCGGTTTCATCCTGGCCCGGCTGGCTTGGATAAATAAACGAGACATCACCCAAATCCAATACTTTATTCTTGTTATAAGTAAGGTTTAAACTCGTATTCCAAGTAAAATCACCTTCAATCGGTGTTGCATTGATAGCCAATTCAAAACCTTTATTTTCGACTTCTCCAATATTTTTCAGACCAGAAGAGAAACCTGAAGACCCCGGCACTTTCACTTTCAACAGCAAGTCACGGGTTTTCTTGTAATAACCATCGATAACTACAGTCAAACGATTATTAAAGAAACCGAAATCGATACCGGCATCGAACTGGGAAGTTGTTTCCCACTTCAGATTCGTATTGGCAACTTGCGACGGATAATAGCCAGTCACCTTATCTCCACCTGCCACATAACCATTCGAGCCCAATAAAGCATACGCCGGATAAGTACCAATTCCATCTTGGTTACCTGTGATACCGAAACTTACACGAGGTTTCAAATTACTAAAGATATTCAAATCTTTAATAAAAGGTTCTTCAGAAGCTCTCCATGCCAAAGCCGCAGAAGGGAAATATCCCCAGCGGTTGTCCGAACCAAAACGGGATGAACCGTCTGCACGAATAGAAGCAGTCAATAAGTATTTATTATTCACAGTGTAGTTAACACGGGCCAGATAAGAGTTCAAAGCCCATTTCTTAACTTCAGACCCCGGAGCCGTATAAGTCGTACCCGATCCTAAATTATTCATCTGCAAATTATCATTCAAGAAACCATAAGAACCGGCATTAAAACCATCATAAGTCGATTGCTGTTGCGTATATCCGACCATACCCGTAAAAGAGTGTACACCCCATGTATTCGTATAAGTCAAGATATTTTCATTAATCCACGTATAAGTGTTATTAGATACTTTTTTGGCTTCTCCACTTTTTTGGCTACCGGAATAGACAGAACGGGGATTATAACTTTTGTTAGTGGCATAATCGATATCAATACCAAAAGAAGATTTGAACTTCAGTCCTTTAATTATATTCCACTCAACAAATGCATTGTTTAATGAGCGGAAACTGGTATGCCAATCCACCTTTTCGTTTATAACTCCAACCGGATTGTCGAATGTAATGACACCATTGTTGTCACTAAACGTATAACTTCCGTCATCCTGCATCACTGGCAAATTCGGCGGCGTAGTCAAACGAGACTGCAAAACAGAATTTCCGACACGGTTATTATCAACCTTCGTCATCGTCAAACTCAACCCTAAATTTATTGTTGAAGAAATCTTATGATCGATATTGGCCCGGAAAGCATATTTTTTCATTTCGGATGCTTTGATGACGCCCTCCTGATCGAAGTAATTGAAAGAAGTCAAGAAAGTCGTTTTATCATTACCGCCAGAAACAGTCAACTGGTAGTTTTGCGTCAGAGCATTCTTATTGGATGTCAAATCCTGCCAATCCGTTGTAGCAGGAATCAGGCTTTCATCATAAATCGCTGCACCACCTGAATTTACCAATGCCTCATTTGCCAGTCTCTCAAATGAGCGGGAATCCAGCAAGTCGTATTTCTTATAGATATTCTGAATGCCCCAGTAGGCGTCAAACGCAACAGAGGTTTTTCCACTTTTACCTTTTTTGGTTGTTACGATGATAACACCGTTAGCACCACGGGAACCGTAAATAGCTGTCGAAGAAGCATCTTTCAGAACTTCTATCGATTCAATATCCGATGTCGGGATCGAGTTCAGCGGGCTTAATGCCGTCTGGCTTGCATCCGCACTCGGATAAACAGGCATACCATCAATGATATACAACGGTTCGTTACCGCCGGAAATAGAATTACCTCCACGGATACGGACAGTAGAACTTGCACCCGGCATTCCTGAATTCTGCACCATATACAAACCGGACGTACGTCCCTGCAACATCTGGTCTACGGATTTCACGCTGATTCCCTGCACCTTATCAACTTGAATGGAACCGACAGCACCGGTCAAGTCGCTTTTCTTTACCGAACCGTAACCGATCACAACCACTTCTTCCAAATTCTGGGTATCTTCGGATAAGATAATCTTCAAAACAGACTGGCTACCTACAGGCACTTCCTTAGTCAGATAACCGATGTAAGACACGACTAACGTTGCAGTAGGCTTGTCCAATGCTAAGGTAAACTTACCATCGACATCCGTCACTGTTCCAACTGATTCTGAACCTTTTTCGACCACGTTGGCACCAATAATAGGCTCACCATTGATATCCGTAATCACACCACTAACCGTTTTACCCTGCTGTGCTGACAAAGGGATTGTAGTCGTCGTTCCACCTGCGGACAGTAATATATATGAACCATCGACAGAATATTTCACATCCGTTCCGGCGAACAGATTTGCCAAGACTTCCTCCAGAGAGGCTTTCTTCAAATTAACAGACACTTTTCTGTCCACATTCACAAACTTGTTGTAAATAAACAGATAATCAGTTTGTTTCTCAATATCGTTCAACACATTCTCTAGTTCGGTGTTACTTCTTTTGATCGTAACATTTACATTCTGAGAACTGGAATTTTCTGCGTGCATGCAGAAAATGAACACGAATAATAACAAAGTGGTTATTCTCATGACTCTAAAAAATTGTTTACATCGAGATCTTTTTACAGAATAAGACATCGACAAAGATTTTTTATTCATATCTTTGGAAATAAAGTTTATTAATACAGTTAAATAATTGTGTTAAGCTATGCCGATAAGTGTCCCCACACTTGTCGGCATTTTTCTCAATAAAAGGTTAACCTTTCTCCTTTATCATAGGCATTATATTTTAAGATTAGACATTACTTTATATAGATGACCGATTCATCTTTATTCCGTTCAAACGTATATTTGGCATCTTTTTGCAGAATACGCAGTGCCTTGTCTATACCGTCCGATATCCGGAATTTACCACTACAGATATAATCGGCTAATTTAGGGTTCTCTATAATAATATGTATACCGTAGCATTTTTCAAAACGAGACATCAACTCCTTAAAATGCATACTCTTAAAACAAATTAATCCCTCTTTCCAACGGAAAGGATCAAAATCCGCAATCGGTTTCGACTGCAAATGTCCGTTGATCCAAGAAACCTGTTGATTAGGTGCCAAGACCAAGCTCTCCGACGGATTCCCTTTATCCGACACCCGTACCGAGCCTTCCATCAGCGACGTGCAGAAATCCTCAGAGTCGCTATATGCTTCCACGTTGAACTTTGTCCCCAGTACCTCGACATTACACTTGTTAGTCTGAACAACAAAAGGTTTGTCATCATTGTGAGTCACCTCGAAATAAGCCTCTCCATCCAGAGTTATCTCTCGCTTATTGCCCGTAAAGGCAGCAGGATAACACATTTCGGAACGGGCATTCAGCCAGACGTTCGTACCATCCGGCAAAGTCAGATTGGCTCGCTGACCGGCAGGAACCTTGATCGTATTCATTGCCTCTCCTATCTTCCTGATTTCCGACTTATAGAAATACGTTCCGCAGGCGACAGTAATAGCAAACACGGCAGCAATCTTCATGGCTTCGAACAAGACAGTCCGGTAAAAAGGACGGGATTTTTTTTCCGTCCCAGCCGACTTCGTGCTACCCGACAGAATCATCGCATCGAAAAACTCTCGTTCTCTGAAAAGCATTTGCTCGTTTTCGGGAGAGGATTCCAGCCAGATACGGACAGCTTCTTTCTCTTCACGAGAAGCTTTTCCGTCAAAGAATTTATATAGTGTTTCTTTTTCCATTTTTTCCGTTTCTGTTTATAAAGCAAATAAGCAGGAAATATCCCTAACGGAAAAGGAAACTTTTTTTGAAAAAATTTTCATAACGTAAAAAACAGAGCCAAAGGAAAGCGAAAACAGTAGGCTAATAATTCTGGTCGGACACCGTGTATTTGAAATTTACCTGCCAAGTATTCCGGTTTACTCTCCAAGTATCGGGATTTTTCCGTCGAGTAATCGCCTGTCGACAACCGTCAGCACGCTTGTTGACAACTGTCAGCAAACTTGCCGACAATTATAAGCAGGCTTGCCGACAATTGTCGACAGGCAAGTATCAGCAAAAGAATCTCGGAAAAAAAGCCAGTAAAGGGAAATAATCTTTTAAGGCTACACGCAAAACTTTCAAAGCCTTGGAAATGTGGAACTCCACTGTTTTCGTCGAGATGCCCAAGGCTGCTGCGATCTCCTTATGGCTTTGGTTGTTGTAGCGGCTGCGGACAAAAATGTCACGTGTTTGTTCAGGTAATGTTTCCAACGCCTTGTCGACAAGCGACTGCAACTCGTCGGAGAACAGCTTTTCAGGATTACAGGCTTCGAGGGTGGCGATGCGCAGGTTCAATTCCCAAGTGTCGCAGTCCTTCAAATACTCGACTATTTCTTCCCGCGTACGCAAACGTTGCAGGTAATTCAGGCATTTGTGCTTGATAACGGTCAGGATATAGGCCGGGACATTCGAGTCAGGTGCAAGTTTTCCCCTATTTTCCCAATAATACATCAGGCTTTCGATCGCAATATCTTCTGCAACCATACTATCGCCTACATATGTGTTGGCAAAATGGACAAAACGACCTTTATAGTCAGTAAACAACTGATTAAAAGAATATATCTCGGATCCACCTTTCATACATATAGAATCAAATCGCCGATAAAGATATACATAAATCCGACTTGTCCATCTTTCTTGCAGGATTTTCCGGCATTTATCCGTTAAATAGAAACAAAGACAAACATAAATCATATTTTTTCTCTAAGTTTGCACATTAAATACAAGAAATCCGATGAAGAAAGTAAACATAACAACCGCAGTTCTATTGATTTACCTGATCATTATGAGCATAATTGGCTGGCCGGGCAAACAAGCCGATCCTGATTATGTGCAGTATTTCGGGGTGATCACGGCGACTGTTCTTGTTATCGGCCTGCTGCGTTTCCTGCAAATCAAACGGTTGAAAATTCGGGACAAGATGAAAGACGGAAAAATGGAATAACGAAGTTTAATTGCAAATATAAAATTCTAATTCATGAAGGACCTTGTGATCGGACTGTCTCTGTTAGGGATGGTCAGTGCGTGCAGCCCTGCACCTCAGGCAAAGGACAATGTCGAGGAAGACTATTGCCAGTATGTTAATCCCTTTATCGGAAATGCGGACAACGGACATACGTTTCCGGGTGCTTGTGCACCGTTCGGCCTGATACAGGCGAGCCCCGAATCCGGTGTCGGCTCCTGGAGATACTGTTCGGGATATAATTACGATGATAACTTTATCGAAGGTTTCGCCCAAACACATTTGAACGGAACGGGCTGTCCGGACTTGGGCGACATCCTACTGTTCCCGTTCAGCGGCGATATAAAAGACAATACTTATAAAAGTGAATACGACAAATCCACCCAGAAAGCATCGCCGGGTTATTATGCGGTCACCTTGTCCGACTATGGTGTCGATGCTGAGATTACGGCTACCGCCCACACAGCCCTCCATCGCTATAAATACAACAACGAAGGGCCGGCACGTCTGCTGGTCGACCTTCAACGCGGTATGGTCGGAAGTAAGGATGCACTGAAAACACATGTCTTAGAAGCCGAGCTCGAAATGCCGGACAACCAGACGATCACCGGGCATAACCAAACCCGCGCCTGGGTGACACGCCATTATTTCTATGTGATCAAATTCGACCGTCCTTATACGCTCAGGGAAGAACTTCCCGCCGAAAAAGGGGAGAAAGCGAAACGCCTGATACTCGAATTCGACACGAAACCGGGCGAAGCCGTACAGGTGAAAATCGCCATGTCAAGCGTAAGTGTCGACGGAGCGCTCGCATCCCTGCAAAAAGAGAACCCGGCATGGGATTTCGATGCTGTCCACCAGTCCACACGCGACCAGTGGCAGGCACTCCTTTCCCGTGCCCAAGTTACAGGTACGACGGATGAAAAGACAAGTTTCTACACCTCCATGTATCACTTGATGATGCAGCCGAACAACATTGCCGACATCGACGGACGGTATCGTGGCATCGACGACAATATTCATACGTCTCCGACAGGCGAATACTATTCTACATTCTCACTTTGGGATACCTATCGCGCCGCTCATCCGCTATACACTATCCTGAATCCGGATAAGGTAGACGCCATGATCCAGACGATGCTGGATCATCAGAAGATACAAGGTTTCCTGCCGATCTGGGCTTTGTGGGGCAAAGAGAACTTCTGCATGATCGGCAATCACGCCATTCCAGTGATCGTGGATGCTTACCTGAAAGGATTCAAAGGGTTCGATGCGGAAGAAGCTTATCAGGCAGTCAAAGCGAGTGCCACCGTCAGCCATTTCAACTCCGACTGGGAAACATTCGAGAAATACGGTTACTTCCCGTTCGACATCATCGACACCGAATCGGTTTCCAAGACTTTGGAATGTGCTTACGACGACTATTGTGTAGCCCAAATGGCAAAAGCATTAGGTAAAACGGAAGATTACGAACATTTCTCCAAACGTGCTGCATTCTATAAGAATCTCTTCGATCCGGAACTCAAGCTGATGAGAGGAAAAGATTCTAAAGGCAACTGGCGTACGCCGTTCAATTCCTTCCTGCTCTCACACGCCAGCTCTTCAGGTGGCGATTTCACGGAGGGCAATTCCTGGCAGTACACCTGGCACGTACAACACGATGTACAAGGCCTGATCGATCTGATGGGCGGCAATGAGGCTTTCGTGACCAAACTCGACTCATTATTCTTCCTCGAAAGCACAGCCGAGAACACCGGTTTCGTTTCTGACGTAACCGGACTGATCGGACAATATGCACACGGTAACGAGCCTAGCCATCACGTAGCGTACCTTTACAGCTATGCCGGCCATCCGGAAAAAACGCAGCAGGTGATCCGCGAAGTCTTCGATCGCTTCTACCTGGCCAAACCGGACGGTCTGTGCGGCAACGACGATTGCGGGCAGATGTCCGCCTGGTATATCTTCTCGGCTATGGGCTTCTATCCGGTCAACCCGATCAGCGGGGAATATGTTTTAGGCGCTCCTCAGATAGAAAAGATTTCTCTGTCTCTCCCCGAAGGCAAAACATTCACTGTCGAAGCCAAAGGCTTATCCAAAGCCAACAAATACGTCAAATCAGTGGAATTGAACGGAAAGCCGGTCACCGGTCTTACAATCAGCCATAAAGATATCATGAATGGCGGAAACCTGGTGTTCACAATGACAGACCAACCAAGAAGATAGTAAGATTCAGGGCAGTATGTCAAAATATACTTGTCCCCCAGCTTGACGCGGGAACAAGGTAGTTCTGACATACTGCCCTGAATTATACTAATCAGCAAGCCGGATTCAGTCTTGCATACCTTCTTATCTGGAAATAACAGTTGTCACCTCCTTGAATGCATATCTTCGCCGCTCCCCATCGTGCAATTGGAGGATCAGATGACCGGTCGGCTCGATGGCATGGATACAGGCTTCGAAAGGACCGTTTTCATCGATATAGGAATAATAACCGTCACCATGATATAAGGCCGCCATATAGGCTGTTCGGATTTCTTCCTCTTTCTCCTGTAATAATAGGAAATAGTAGTTAAAGAAGATACGCAGGAAGCGGGCCAGTACTTCTTCCCGGTCATATGCCTTACCTGTAATCTGAGTCAGGGATACAGGGTTGGGAGCATCGCTGCGAAATATTTCCTGGTTGATATTAAGTCCGATACCAATTACCGAACAATAGAGATGCTGCCCGGACAGATCGTTTTCGATCAGCATTCCGCATATCTTACGGTCTTTCCAGTAAATATCGTTCGGCCATTTCACCTTGACGGAATCCGTATATCCCTCCAACGTCTCCTTCACACTCAGGGAGGCGATTTGGGAAATCAGAAACTGTCGGTTCGCAGGAAGGGAATCAGGATATAAAAGAATACTGAACATCAAATTCTTCCCGGCTTCCGACTCCCATGAGTTTCCGACCTGCCCCTTTCCGGCTGTTTGAAAATCTGCTATGACGAGGCTACCTTCCGGCAACCTGGCTTTTGCACATTGTTCCCGTAGGTAATTATTGGTCGAGTCCGTCTCGGCAAGCCGGATGATCTTTGGAGTTTCGTTTTTATCATTCATTTTCGTAAGCTTCTCTTATTTTCTTCGGTAACTTGGCGATCACTTCGCGATAAGAATGGTGGATCCAGTGCTTGATCTCGCTATCCGGCATATCCCGGTCAAGGTAGATGGTGTTCCAGTATTTTTTGTTAAAATGCCAAGCACCTTCTACTGCCGTATATCGTTCACGCAGATCTTCGATATAATCAGTGCTGCATTTCAGCGACACGCACGGCTCCACGGTATCCAGAGGCAGGAGCAAAAACATCTTCCCCTCCACTTTGAACACCAGCGAAACATCATCGAAAGGGAAACACTCCGTCACATTCTTCAGCGACAGGCAATACTCCCTGGCTTCTTCTATATTCATACTGCTCTACCTGTTTTATTAGCGGCAAGGAGCATAGAAAGCATCTTCTATATGATCTATTTCAAACTCCTCCCCTTTTTTGATTACGGTTATAATGTCGAAACGAACCGGCAGTTCGAGATTGAAAAAGCGGACATACGCATCGGCTGCCGCCACGATACGGCGGATTTTGGGAGCATCGACTGCCTCTTCCGGAGCTAAAAGGTAATCTTCCGAACGCGTTTTCACCTCTACGACTATCAGCCAGGTATCCTTGACTGCTACGATATCCAGCTCATAATGATGCCAATGCCAGTTTGTATGAGTAATCCTGTAACCCTGCTTTTCCAGAAAAGCACGTGCAACCGACTCACCGTCTTTCCCCGTTTCGTTCCGTTTAGCCATTCCTTGTAATTTGCACAAATATAATGTTTTTCTTTTTTATTTGCGCTTTCCCCCTTACATTTGCAAAACTATGACACTGAAACGTAAATATTCATCTCCACAGCCGAATCACCCGCGCGTGCACAAGGTCACTTTCATGCTCAACGACGATGAGCAGAAGGCTGTGGAACGTTATCTTGCCAGGTATAAAATCATCAACAAATCCCGCTGGTACCGCGAAACAATCCTGTCCCACATACTTAAAACCCTGGAAGAGGACTATCCTACCCTCTTCAATGAAAACGAAATGAGAAGATGATCGATCCATTCAACGACGAATATTTCATGAAGCAGGCACTGATAGAAGCCCGTGCAGCAGCCGAAGAGGGAGAAGTTCCCGTCGGCGCCGTTATCGTATGCAACAACCGGATCATAGCCCGCGCCCACAATCAGACGGAGCGTCTGAACGATCCGACTGCCCATGCCGAGATGCTGGCAATAACAGCGGCAGTCGGCGTCTTAGGAGCCAAGTACCTGACCGGATGCAGCCTTTACGTGACGGTAGAACCATGTGTGATGTGTGCCGGAGCGATCGGATGGTCACAACTGAGCAAGATCGTCTACGGGGCGACAGATGAAAAAAGAGGCTTCCAGCAATACGCACCGAAAGCCTTACATCCAAAATCAACAGTCAAAAAAGGGGTCCTTGAAAACGAGTGCGCCGAAGAAATGCGCAACTTCTTTCAGCGCAAGCGCTGAACAACTTATTTCACTTCCTCGTAATCCACATACTCTCCTTCATCTTTTGCAAAGATCTTTTTACGGGAGGCCTGCGAGGCATATTCTTCGCGTGCAGAGCTGTTGCTGCGCGCGTTGGAAGAGTAACCGCTTGTTTGACGGCGTTGTTCACCCTTCTTTCCACTACTTCCGCTTCCGAACAGGATATTTTTAAAGGTACGCAAGATAGAGAATCCCATTAGAAAAACTAACAGGATAAAGAAGAAGAACATAACAAACAAAAACTTAAACATATTCCGTCACTTAGTTGGTTCATTACACAAACACAAAGATACGAATTCTTGTTTATCTTCTTTTGTTAAAAAAAGACAAGGTTATATAGAGAATGATTGTTCCGGCAATGCCCAAAACACCAAAGAGAGCCACAAAGACCACCGCCCCGGCTACTAAAATATAGCGAAGCTCATTGCCTTTCCATGCCAACGACTTTACTTTCAATGAGAACATCGGAACTTCAGACACCAGCAAAGACGAAAACAAGATTGCCACAACTATTGTTCCGGCAATAAACCCGATGCTGTCCACTGGTACGGCAGAATGAAACGCATACCCGATAGACGCCCAAAAAAGAGCATGGGCCGGGACAGGCATACCAATAAAAGAAGTCGTCTGTCTTTCATCGATATTGAATTTGGCAAGGCGCAATCCGGAAAAGACCGGTATCACCAGAGCCATATACGGGACATAACCAGCCGCCTCTCCCAAAACAGGAGCCGTCATGCATGCCTGCTCCAACAACCAATAAACGATCATTCCGGGAGCGACACCAAAACTTACCATATCGGAAAGTGAGTCCAATTCCTTCCCCATCGGAGAATAGGCGTGCAGGGAGCGGGCGGCAAAACCGTCACCGAAATCGAAAACAGACGCAATGACAATCCATAGGGTCGCCATCGGCAAGTTTCCCCTTAACGCCATAATACAAGCGATACAACCCGACATCAGGCTGCAGCAGGTAACAAAATTAGGTATACTATTCTTGATGCTCATTTATTTCTCTTATTTTCCCAAACGGGCTATCGGAGTCTGGTTACCGGTAACCTTCTGATCCATTTCGACCAGGACTTCCGTCCCGACAGGCAGGTAAACATCTACACGCGAACCGAACTTGATGAAGCCCATCTGCTCGTCTACGTGGCATTTATCGCCGACTTTGGCATAAGTCACGATACGCCGTGCCATTGCTCCCGCGATCTGGCGAGCCAGCACCTCCACTCCACCGCGGGTCGTGATCACGACAGCCGAACGCTCATTCTCCGTGCTGCTCTTCGGCAGGTAGGCCGCCATAAAACGTCCCTTCTGGTGTGACACATGCTTGACAGTTCCATTCACCGGAAACCAGTTGGCATGCACATTGAAAACGGACATGAATATGGATATCTGCAAACATTCCCTGTGCAGGATCTCATTCTCCATCACTTCCTCAATCGCCACGATCGTGCCGTCGGCAGGGGCGATCACCAATCCTTCCGAATCGAACGGAAAACGACGGAACGGGCTACGGAAAAAGTTAAGTACCAACAAGAACAGGACTGTGGTGACGAAAGTCGTGGTATAGAACCCCCAACCTCTACCGACAGTATGATACAGCGCAACGTCCACGACAAAGAATATCGTGAAAAGCGTTAATAATAGACCTGTTCCTTCTTTATGTACTTTCATTCTTTAATCTAATCGAGTATTTATCGTAAGAATTTGCAAAAATATTCATTTTTACCGAATAACAAAAATATATCACCCTTTCACCGCTTCTATTTTGTTTAATTCAACATACCAAAGGAAACCTTCAACCTCTCCATAGCCCATTTGCCGGATCAGTTTCAGATAGTTCCTTACCTGGCTGTGATAACGTTGGTCGGTATGTTCCCCAAATTTATAGTCGATCACAATCACACTGTTTCCAGTGATCATCACGCGGTCCGGACGTTTGGACAACCCTTTTCCGAACAGAATATCAACCTCGTTCAACACACGAGTCGTACCGTCATACCAAGAGGCGGCTTCCGGCAGGCTCAACAACTCTTCGAGACGAGCGACAAGTGACGCCGCTTCCTCTCTGTCGATCACCCCTTCCTGACGGTATCGTTCGACCGACTGCGGAATATCCTTCCGAGTACGGATACGACTCAACACCTCGTGCATCAAAGCCCCATGTTTCCGGCGGGCATTATCGAAGAAATAGCCTTTGCCATGCAAGCGTAATTGCAAGCGGTCGTCCGGAGAGATAGAGCTAAGACGTGCCATTCCGATCTCCTGAATATCCCCATTATCTTCCTTTGCAACCGGATGCCACCAATCGCCCAACTCGAAAACACCTGTCCCGGTATCGAAAGCGGCAGGCAGCGAGATCAGTTTCTCTCCCTCCCGTGTATCGGGCATATCCATACGCAGACCGGCCCACAAAGCGTCGGTCAAAGTCGATATCTTTTCCACTTCGCCGGTTTCTTTCTTCATCTTCTTCGGGCGCGGAGAGAAGACGACCAACTCCTCTTTCGAACGGGTGAAAGCGACATATAACGTATTCAGGTTGTCAATAAAGGCATGCAATCGTTCCTTAAAATAATCACCTGCAAAAATCGTCTTTCCCAACGACTGGCCGTAGCGCACGGGAACTAAGTGCAGGCGGTCGAACGGCTTCTCTTCCGGATGACACCAGAGGATGACCGGTTTTGTCGGCTTATGATCGATCTCCCAATCCCCGAAAGGAATGATTACGACTTTAAAACCCAGCCCCTTCGACTTATGGACCGTAAGGATACGGATCGCGTTCTGTCCGTCCGGTGTGGCAATTGTTTTCCGGCAGCCCGTCTCATCCCACCATTTCAGAAAACGATTCAGGTCCGCACTCTCCTTCTGAGTATATTCGGACACCATATCCAAGAAAGCCTGGACAAAAACCTGCTCATTTTCGGGAAAGTCGTCGGCAAAAAGGCGGAACAGACCTTCCGTTATTTCATAGAGAGACTGACGGGAAAGGATTTGCAGGACAGAGATGACTTCCGGCGGAAAAGCCGGAGCTTCAACCCCAAATATCCCTTTCAATACCTGATAGGAGTATAAAGCAATCTGTCCGTTCGTCCGGTCTTCGGGGTTCTTCAGGTAACGCAACAGGGAAACCATGAAGCGGACAGCCGTCGAACCACTGACAAACAGAGCTTCATCTGAAATAATATCGTAGTTGTAGCGGTCGGAAGGATGTTCTTCCTTATAGGCCAGCAAAGTATCCGCCACCTGTGCCCCTTCCTGATTGGTACGAACAAGGATCGCAATGTCTTTTAGCACATATCCGTTATCCTGCAATTTCTCCAACACGCCGGGCAGACGTCCGAGGGCTTCCTCTTTCCAATCTTTCTCATCATCTCCTGAGAGAAATTCAATCCGCACATGCCCGTCTTTCTGCATGAAAGGAGGAGGAACTTGTTGGAAACTTTTATCATAGGCGGACATGATCTTGGTGAAAAACGCCGCACGCTGTTCCTCGCTCAGAGAAGAAACAGACAGCGCTTCATTATATACAGTCTGTAAAACACCCGGAAGCGTCGTGAAAAGGGCATTGTTAAACTCCACGATATTCCGGCAACTGCGCCAGTTATCCTTCAGCGTCTCTTCATGAACTACTTCAGGAGAGAAGTCGGCTTGCACCTGTTCGTCCAGCAACTTCCAGTCCGAGTTACGGAAACGATAGATGCTTTGCTTCACATCTCCTACGATCAAATTATCCCGGCTATGTGCAAGGCTCTCTTCGATCAACGGACGGAAGTTGTTCCACTGCATTCCGCTGGTGTCCTGAAACTCGTCTATCATATAGTGATCGACATGCGTACCGGTCTTCTCATAAATGAAAGGAGCGTCGCTACCCCCGATCACCTTATTCAGCAACTCGGTCGTGTCGGCAATCAACATCACATTTTTTTCTTCCCGGTAGGCGGCTATCTGGCGGGACACATCAGTCAGAATCCCCAAAGTATAATAATAACGGACAATTTCACGGGCGGTATTATAAGCGGTCAGATTATTGAACAGGGAAATAATCCCTTTGATACAATCGTTCAAGCCATCCTCGAAAGCACATCCGATGATCTGCCGGGTACCGAGCGAAACCGTTTTCGTGAAACAGCCGTCCAGGTTATCCGCCAGACCGATAAAAGTAGCGGACGGTTCTTTCATCTCTCCTTGCACCAGACGGTCGAGAAGCGTCAGAGGTGAACGACTGCCCCCTTTAAAATCAGTAACTTTGAGTCCGTACTTATTCAGGATCGCCAGGCCACGTTCTCCCAACTCCTTAGCGGCTGATTCCACCGAACGGATGATGCCGTACAGCTCGTTCTTATAGTCATCCAGCGCTTTCTTGTCTTCTATATCCCGGCCGACCGCTTCACTGAAAGCCTTATAGCTCTCTTTGAAGACCTCCCGGCTCAGGGCCATAATATCTTTACGGAGGTTCCATTCCCCTCCGTTCTCTATCTTATCTTCCGCAAACCGGAGCAGCCAGCCTAACAAGTCCTTGCTTTCAGGCTTTTCGAGATCCGACAACAAATTATCGATTGCCGTCGTGAGCACCAACTCCTGGTCCATCTCGATCCCATAACCACCCTGCAAACCGATCTCACGTGTAAAGGCACGCATGGTCTGCTGGAAAAAGCGGTCAATCGTACTGATATTGAAAGCGGAATAATCATGCAGGATATCGATCAATATTTTGGCTGCCTGCTTCCGCACCTGGTCTTCTGTCAACGAATAGGTGGACGTCAGCAATTCCACATAATCCGATTTCCTGCCGGAAGCCAAATTATACAGTTCATCGACGATACGGGTCTTCATCTCGTCCGTCGCCTTATTCGTAAAGGTCACGGCAAGGATACGGCGAAAAGCGCCCGGCCCCGTAAATAGCAAGGTCAGATATTCACCGGTCAGCTTATGCGTCTTCCCGGCTCCAGCGGAAGCTCTGTAGACAGTCAGCATACAATCAGATTATGCGGCTTTTGACATAGCCTTCTTTTTGCAATATTTCCAGCACTTTAGGACGCAGATCGCCCTGTACGATGATTTCTCCATCTTTGGCCGAGCCGCCGACACCGCATTTCACTTTCAAGAACTTCCCAAGTGCTTCCAGATCGCTGGTCGTTCCCCGGAAGCCGGTTACCAATGTCACGGCCTTGCCGCCCCGGTTCCGCTTATCCAAAGCGATGCGCAACTGCTGCTTCTCTTTCGGAAGCGTTTCTTCTTCCTCTTCGTTTCCTGTATTATATTGAAAATCCGGGTTCGTAGAATACATGACTCCCAGACGGTCCTTCCAGTCGTTACTCTTCATATTTCATTCCATCTTTATGGGGTCAAATCTACAAATTAACAGCGGGAAAAACAAGATGAGTGGTTAATTTCACTTTGTTCCATACAAGGAGAATTTCAGTTTCATGCAAGGGGAACTTTTGTTTCATGCCGGTGAAAATAAATTTTCCCTTGCATGAAAATAAATTTTCACCCAAGGGAAACACCTGAAAATATTTGAGAGAAAGAACTGGAAGAGGAAGGCTATTTCTGTATCAGTACCGTTGCATACGCAGCTATTCCTTCCTGCCGTCCGGTAAAGCCTAACTTCTCGGTTGTTGTCGCCTTGATGGAGATATCTTCTACATCCACCTGGAGGACATCGGCCATCACCCGTTTCATTTCGGGGATATGAGGATTCAGCTTCGGACGTTCGGCAGCGACGGTCGCATCTATATTACCCAATGTATATCCGGCATCACGAAGCAGTTCCATCGTATCGAACAACAGGATCTTGCTGTCGATGTCCTTATATTCTCCTGCCGTATCGGGGAAATGATAACCGATATCACGCATATTGGCAGCCCCCAACAAAGCGTCGCAGATAGCATGAATCAAGACATCTGCATCGCTGTGCCCTTGCAAGCCCATCGTATGCTCTATTTTCACTCCGCCCAGCCATAAATCTCGTTCCGGAACCAGTGCATGCACATCATATCCAAACCCAACCCGTACTTTCATCACTTTCAATTTTTAACTTTCAACTTTCATCTGAACAAGTTCTTAATTCCATCCATATCAAAAGACAGGGAGAAACGAAGTGTCTGGTCCAACGGGTTCTGTGGAACCGTACTGATCAGATAAGCGGCATCCAGCTGGAACACGCTCATACGGAAACCGGCACCTACAGAAAAGTACTTACGGTTACCGACATTCGCATTCTCGTAAAAATAACCGCCGCGAACAAAAAATTGTTCATTATAACTATACTCGGCTCCGACCGAAACCATGATCTCTTTCAGCAAGCCGTTAGGTGAATCGGTAAAAGACTTCAACATACCGGAAATACTCGACCACGACTTATAGTCATCCTCACGCGCTTGAAAGTCGGCATCAGTCTCTCCATCTTTCTTTTGCGGAGCATACGGAACCATGTATTTGTTCAGGTCCAAATAAACACCGATCTGGTTGTAGTCGTCGATCGGATAAAGCAGCCCTGTTCCCAAAGTCAACTTGGCCGGAAGGTACTGATTCCTATTTCCCCCGTCATACGAGATCTTACTCCCGATATTGGACAGGTTGAAACCAAAGCTCCACAATGCCTCGGCATTGCCCATCAGCACATACTTTTCCAGGTAACCGGAGATATCGGCTGCAAAAGCATTGCCCGCATTGCTCTCTTCATTCTGGTCTGTTCCCATATCCGAACGGATGTAACGCAAGGTTACCGCCATCGAATAGGACTCGGACAATTTACGGCTGTAAGCCACGTCGAACGCCATCTCATACGGGTTCAAACCATAGGGAACATCCCCGATATTCTCCCATATATTTACTTCTCCTAATGAAAAATAACGCAAAGATGCGCTGATAGCCTGTAAATCACTATTTCCTAATTTGTAATAACCGGTCATGTTCACCAAAGCCACATCGTTGACCAATTTACGCAACCACGGAGTATAAGACAAACTGACTCCCGCCTTACTTCCCATAAAAGCATATTTGGCCGCATTCCAATACTGCGAATTGATGTCCGGCAAAGTTGCCGCTCCCATGTCTCCCATACCGCCTCCTCGTGCATCCGGAGCGATGTTCAGCGAAGGAACCGCCATTTGGAGCAAAGAAGGGTTCTCCACTTGTCCCCAAGTCGTCGCAACCGAAGCGAAGAAGTTAAGTATTATAACGAGTACACCGATTCTGAATTTACTTATCATATGTCTATTCTTAAATTATTTTCCGATTTACCTATCAACGAAGTACGGGCGGTTCACGAACCGCTCCTACTGCATTATAAACTGAATAATCCGAACTTTATTGTATGCTCAAATAAAATTCCTACTTTTGTCTTTTGAGTATGAAAGATATACAATCGACAGGCAAAGTTAAAGCATTATTTCTTCTGATGCGCCCCTCCCAGTGGGTAAAAAACATCATCTTGTTCCTTCCCATGTTTTTTGCACAGGAGATAGGGGACATAGACAGGTTATGGAATGTTGCCATCCTGTTTACCGGTTTCTGTCTGCTTACCAGCGGCGTATACGTTTTCAACGATTTGATGGACGCGGGTGAAGACCGCCTGCATCCGGTCAAACGATTCCGGCCGATTGCCTCCCGGAAGGTTTCGCCGATGGCAGCCCTTGTCTTCCTATTTTTACTATATGGGACGAGTGCATTATGTTTCAGTTTCATGCATACAAGTAACAACCAGATCTGGTTGTTGTCAGGAGGATATGTCCTCCTGAACTTAGCATATACGCTTTATCTCAAACAGATGCAGATCATAGATGCCATGATTGTCGCCTGCGGTTTCATCATCCGGCTTGAAGCGGGAGCTGTCGCCGGGGAGATAGAACTTTCGCACTGGCTGATTATCATGACATTCATCCTCTCCCTGTTTCTCGCCTTTGCCAAGCGCCGGGACGATTTGCGTAATTTCATGGAGACCGGACAGATTTCACGTAAGAATATTACCGGATATACGATCGACTACCTGAACGTGATCCTGTCGTTTCTCTCTTCCATCATAGCCGTGACTTACATATTATATACGCTTTCGCCCGAAGTAACGTCGAGGAGCAGCGAATACTTGTATGCTACGGTCCCTTTCGTACTGGCAGGCATCATGCGCTACCTGCAAATCATCTTGGTGGAAAAGAGTAACTGCAATCCGACCGATATCCTGTTGCAGGACCGTACTTTGCAACTGACAGTGGCCGGCTGGTTTATCGTATTCGCTTTACTGATTTATTGATATGGCAATCGCAATATTCGACTTCGACGGTACTATCATTTCCCGCGACTCACTGCCGGATTTCCTGATTCAGGCTTGTGGACGGAAAGCTTTTCTCCTGCGACTTCCCTGGATTATCCTGCTGAAAGGAGCAGCTTTAACAGGCATTCTTTCCACACACCGGGCCAAAGAACTTGTGATCTCCTCTTTCCTGCAAGGGATGAAGACAGAGGATTTTCATCAGGCTTGCCTCAAATATGCCTCCCGCATACCGGCTTTCGTCTATCCTGCGGCCCTGAAAGAGATACGGAGGCATCAGGAAGAAGGCAACAAGATCGCCATCATCAGCGCGTCCGTGCCAGACTGGATACGTCCCTGGGCACAAACAATAGGAATCCGGCTCGTAGAAGGGACCGGACTGGAAATCAGGGGACAGATTTTGACCGGTAGGTTTTCCACGCCCAACTGTAAAGGGAGCGAGAAGGTACGCAGGCTCCGTCAGCTATATCCGGATTTCGCCTCCGAGACGCTGCATGTATATGGTGACAGTTCCGGTGACAAAGAACTGCTTGCCCTTGCAGATGTTCCCCATTATAAACCATTCAACAATAAATAAACATATATATGATGCCATCCTGCCTGTCTATTCTGTTTCGCGCTCTCCGGATCGAGTGGAGAGAGACTAAGCGCACGTTATTTCCACCGAGCCTGATAGAAACCGGACTTTTCCTTTTCTTCTTCATTCTTTACGGGTATATCGGGTACCGGATGCTCTTTCATACGGAACTGATAGATGTGCCCAACGGGGGAGCAGGAAGTTACTTGGGGTATGACAATCTATTCCATCTCCACACGCGCGGAGGAGCGTTTGACATCAGCCATCCCTTCTTCGGTATTTTTCATTTGTTGAAAACCTTGTTGATAATCCTGTTGACAACCCTGTTCAAAGAGAAAACTTCCGGTATTATTTGCCTGATGCTGATGAACCTGTTGATAACCGGCGGACTGGTCCTGATTTATCGTTACCTGAAACAGATTGTCCAGATTTCTTCCAGGCGGGCATTATTGCTGACAGGGTTCACGGGATGCTTCTTCACAACCGTTGTCCTATCATTCACCACAGAATCTTATCCGTTCTCCTTTTTCCTGCTCGTCTTCTCACTATTAATGCTTTCCAGGGAATACAAGCTGACCGGATATATAAAAGGGCGGACTATTCTCTTCCTCTCTTTCCTCTGTGGAGGAATAACAATCACCAACGCAGCCAAACCGGCAATGGCCCTGTTCCTGAATAAAGCACCGTTCTGGCGTAAAATACGGACGGGGATCAAAGTAATGTTGCCATTTGTCATTTGCGTAGCTGTCATCATGGGCTTTTATACCCTCAAAGCGAAACTGTTCAACCCGGAAGGCCCGTCTCCTATCGAAACGACCGGGCAACTCGGACAGTATTTTATCCATGACGAGACATTCGGTAAACAAGCATTGGTCGATTTCTGGGGCAACACGATTATAAGCACACCTCTCACACAACAGTTAGTCGGAAAAGAGGTCGTATTACGGCCCAGCGAATACCTGCACAGTTGGAACAATGCCGTAATCATGTTTCTGTTGTTCTTAGTCACAGCCTCGGCTTTGCTCAACCTGAAAAACAAATATGTACAACTGTTGCTTATGTACCTGAGTATCGATTTCGTGATCCACTTTATCATCCGCTACGGGATGAACGAAGCGATCTTGTTCGGCGGACATTGGATGTTTGCAGTCCCGATCCTGCTGGGCTGGCTATACACGCGATTGCCGGTCCGCATGTACCGGATACTGGACTGGATCATTATTGGTTTCTTTGTTCTGACTGCAACGATAAACACGATGGAGTTCATGCGCTCCTTCCTATTCGCCTAAAATGATGAACTTCCTTGCTTTTGTCGCGTCTTTGGAATTATCGGTGCTGATGGCTGCCCGGTAGATATAGACACCGGGACGCATACGGGCGCCCCCACATGTCAGATCCCAGGAAACTGTATAGTTTTCGAACAGGCCGGACGTTCCGCTTTCTTCATGTTTCCAAAGCTGGCGTCCTGCCAGATCATAGACCATGATACCCACCCGCATACGGCTTTCGGGACGGTTGTGCATAAGATGGAAGGTCACCTGCTCGCGGGCGATACCCGGCGTTGCGATCACATCGAACAGGAACGGTTTCAATCCCTCAACCACCTCGAAGGTGAATGTCCGCACGGTCGAGTTATTCTGGATATCCCATACCCAGAACTCCGCTGTATGTTTGCCCGGCTCAAGTGCCGGGATCGGAAACTTCACGATACCAGCCCCCTCTTCGCCCGGAAGCAGTTCGTAATAACTGTTCAGGTTATAACTCAGGACAGTCGATTCGTCTATTACCAGCATCATGTCATGCCCGACACTGCTTCCCGTGATATTCACTCCACTCTTATCCCATAATTCGGCAACAAAATAGGGAGTCGTGTTCACCTGACCGCCATCTACAAATGTCGTATCATTCAGGTAAAGGGCACGGATTTCCGGACCGATCGTATCGGTTTCCGCCGTGTCGGAAGTTCCTCCGACAATAAAATTGTCGAAATTACCCTGTGCCTCATGACCATTTTCCGTATCAACGGCATACAGGTTCATTTTCCCTTGCAAATTGGAATAGGAAATATCCTTCGGAACCGTAAAAGTAAAGCTGAACTTTCCGTTGTGCACGGAGTCATTCCCTATAAAAATCGTATTCGGATAGTCGGTGAAGGTGAAAGCCGGAGTGTCATCTTTATTGCTGTTCTTCAAGCAAGTGACAGTCACCTTGCTATCTTTTACAGTCGGGTTTACTATACCAGTAAAATCAGTTACCAACTGTCCGGAAGCATCCAACACCTCTCCTTCGACAGTAATCTTTTCCAAAGCTTTGAAAGAGATTGAATTTCCATCTACCGCTTGTCCGTTTACGGTCGTCACTTTCATTCCAAATTCTGGATAAGCCATTTTTACAGCAGGGTCTCCGATCAAACAGAAACCAAGTTTGTAAACGGACGACAAGGTATTTTTCGTTGCTTGCATCACTTCTCCCAGCGTACGACGACGCCCATTATTTCTTTCAAACAAATTACGGATAACATTGTCGTTGATCGGGAAATTAGGTCTGGAATAAGCGACACGGACAGTCGTAAACAGCGCAATGCCTCCACTGCTTTTATTCAGAAAGACATCTTCTCCGGCAGACGTATTCAAGTCATCGAATCGCGTAAAATCGCAGGTAGCCGTCACCCATACCGGCAGATGAGTATAAGTAAACTGGTTGATATCTGTTTGTGTCAACACTTTCTCATCGCTTAAAGCCGTTGTCCCTCCATGTCCGGTATAATTAAACAATAGAAGTCCGTCTTTTAGAAGTTTTTGCAAGCCACTCCTTACATCCGGATAAGTTCCTGCTGCCATGTCTTTTTTATAGGCATCATAATACAGCTTATTCACCAAAAACTCAGGATGTTCACTTTCGACATAACCTGCCAGCTGATCAGCAAACTCCATATGCTCAGTCATAAATCCATCCGTATTGCTACCATCATCAGCCATAAAACACAGATTGTTTTTCCACGACCCTGTATTTTTATTTTCCATATAAGAGATTACCTTATCCACCATCTGAGTCGCCTGCTCCACAGTCCTGATAGGAAAACGTCCGATCCCCAGACATAGCTTTTTATTTTGAAGGGATTTCTTATTATCCGCATCATCCAGAAATCCGAAATAGTCATCAATCACATACGATTGACTACTTAATGAGTTTTCCGTCTGATACGTCAATAACATATTGCTCATATCCACCGATTTCCAGGCGGAAGTCAATTTACGGTTGTCGAACGAGCCATCGCCGAACAGCAGTAAATATTTAGGAGCATCAGCTTCCGAAGTCTGCCGGTCGTAGAACATCTTCATAAAACGGCGATAAGCAGTTGCATCCGGTGTACCGCTGGAAAACTCGTTATAAATTGATTCTGGCGTCACCACTCGGACCGTCAGGTTATCCTTTGTCCGATGCGCTTCCGCCAAACGTTCCGCTTGCGTGGTGAAATTAGGCTGGGCAATAATGATCATATCTTGCTGTGGCAAAGCATGCAGGTTCTGATTCGTTACCTCGCCGACCGTCACGGGAGCTTTGATCTGCGAAGGTTTTACAGCGACAAACTCCCTCAAGGAAGTGGAAGCAGGAATCGAAAAAGACAACTCTGTCCCGTTCAGAGACGTTTCCATCTGCTGCGGATTTACACCGTCAGTCACATCAAAAACCAGCGTACCGGCATCGGCTCCCTGAATCACAAAACGGGAAGCATTGCCTCTTGCCGAGAGGCTGCGGAAGAATGTATAAGGATCATATACTTTCAATTGCCTCTTCATCTGAAGGCGGAAATAGTTCAAGTGTACATTCTTATGTCCGGTCGTGCTGTATCCTATATTAACCTTCACAGTCTCACCTTTATCAGCAGTCCAAGCTCTTTCGCGATACAGTTCCCGTGCCACTTCGTATTCATCCGACGGAACAGACACAGAACCGGAGATTACAGAATTTCCATCGACATTCATCGTGATCGTTCCGTTGCCCCGGGAGATAAAAGACAGGGTAGCTTTTCCCTCGTCATCCGTAATGCCCGGAACCGATATCGTGAAATCACGAGATAAAGTAGAAGTAAACGATTCTCCATACAGTTCACGCCCGGAACTGTTCACCGATACCAACTCTTCCTCGTGCAGAACATAATCATCGAAAGTCGTCACTTGCAGGGTGGCTCCATCGGCGGATACAGCCTTTTCCATCGTGCGTCCGGCCGTTTCTTTCTCGGTCACGAAATAATATCCGTAATTGGAATAGGGATTATTGGTGTGGATAAAAGACTTATCAGAAGAAGAATATTCCCATTTACGTGGTCCCTTCCCATAAAATAACAGATAGTCCGCATTTCTCCACACGGCTACTTCTGGAACATCATCAATATAAGTAGTAGAGAAATCTTCATCCAAAGGCCAGCCTCCATAACCATAGACAGCGACTTTGTCCAGATTGGAAAAGCCCATCTTCTTCAGATCGGTAGCCGTCAGTTTGTAAATACCATCTTCCGCCACCTGTATCTTCACCCATTTCCCGGAGCTCAATACCGACTCGGAGGCATATCGGCTACCATCCGCCCAAGCAGAAGCGAGCAGACCGAATACAAACAGCAAGGCACATAAGATTCTCTTCATACGTTCTTTTTCCGTGTTATCTCACAAAGAAATCCAGCAGCTTCTGCTCGCCGATATATCCCTGCAAGTGGTCGTCTATCTTGACCGGCCCCACGCCTACCGGGGTTCCGGTATAGATCAGATCGCCTATCTTCAACGTAAAGAAACGGCTCACATAGGCAATGATCTTGTCGACCGGGAAAAGCATATCCTGTGTATTTCCCTCCTGAACGGTCTTTCCGTTAATATCCAGATGGAAAGGGAGGCGGTTCACATCTCCCACACGTTCCAGCGGGACGAATGTCCCAAGAACAGCCGAATTATCGAACGCCTTGCTGATTTCCCAGGGCAGACCTTGCGCACGCAGCTTGTTTTGCAAATCGCGAGCTGTAAAATCAATCCCTACCGTCACCTCGTTATAGTAACGATGGGCAAAACGTTCGGCAATGTTTTTTCCCAGCCGGTCTATCTTCACGACGATCTCCGTTTCGTAATGGATCTCCGAAGAGAAATCAGGAATGAAGAACGGTTTGCCGTCCTTCAGCAACGAAGAGTCGGACTTCATAAAGATAGTAGGCTCCGATAATTCTAACGAATGATGCAGCTCTTTATTGTGGGCAGCATAATTCATTCCTACGGCTATTATTTTCATATGTCAGTGATTGATTGAATTCAAGCGGTTGAACATCACGGCAAGGTGGGCATACATAGAGGTATTTTGCACCACGATATCTTCCGGCACACGGATACGGAACGGGGTAAAGTTCCACAAAGCCTTGATCCCTCCGGAGATAATCAGTTCGGTCACTTCCTGCGCCTTATCGACAGGGACGGTAATCACTCCGATCGTCGCTCCGTATTCCTTCTGCTTGGCAGGAAAATCATCCATGTGGTAGACCGGTATTCCGTTGATCTCAGTTCCGGCAAGTTCGCGACGGACATCGAAGCCTCCTACAATCTCCAATCCATATTGTTTCAGACCGGAATCCTGTAACAAGGCGGCTCCCAAGCTACCGACACCGAACAGGAATGCTTTATGCTGCGCCGTAAAACCCAAGAAATCTTCCAACACGTCCACCAGCGTACTGATCTCATAGCCGACACGTGTCTTCCCTGAAATATTCACAAAGGAGAGGTCTTTCGCCACCTGACTGGGGTCCACATTAATTTCTTTGGCAATCTGAGTAGATGATACGAAAGTCTCCCCTCTTCCTTTCATCAGTTTCAAAAAGGCAAGATACCACGGCAACCTCCTAAGAGTCGGCTCAGGTACTTTCCAGATTTGTTTCATTTCATCGTTAGCCATTGTTCAATCTTTATTAATGTAGCTCACAAAAGTACAATTTTTTTCTTTGGGAATAGAAAAATAGAACACGCTCTTTTCATAAAGCGTCCATCTGTTTTCGCCACCGATACGGACGATGACTATATAAATGTTCTTGCAAAACCAACCATCATACTATCATAATCGCCCGTATATTACTTTAAAACAACTCGTTACAGCATGATAGTTACCATTTTGCACTATTATTCATCTATCATAACCATCATAGTGAAAAACGATAACATACTGTATGTCAATTATACAATAAAAACAGAGACCGTCCGGGAATAGGTGCAAAACAGGTTAAAATAGCTTCATTTTTCATCAAGACAAGCTTTTCTTTTGCCAAAAACAGCTTGAATAGCTGCTTGAGCCCCAGGTGTAAGAGCCACGGACATCCGGGTGTGGAAGAGGTGCAGATCCGGGTCTGCGCGAAGCTCTTCCGGGGATGTGGGGATGTTTATCTGCCATGCTGAGGACACTTTTATGCCTTGTTTTTGCATCTTATCCGGCGAAAAGAGCGTTTTTTGTGTCAAATAATCTCGTTTCTGTCGATAGTCATTTTGGCCTATATAAATATAAACAGCTCATTATCGGTTACATAAATAAACTATTAAATAAAAAGCATGATAGATGCATGATGGTAGAATGATAGTAGAAAACAACTACTATCATGCTTTAACATATTGTGAAACAACAGCTAACAACCAGCCATGATAGTATGATGGTTGGTTTGCAAATTTTTATAGAGAAAGAAGAGATGGTCTTGGATAGCAATTTTTGGTGCGGTTGCCCAGAAAACATACAGAATCAATGCTCTTTTTAACAAAAGCCTCCCCGATATTGCTACCGGAGAGGCTTCATTTTGTGTCTGCCTTTTCTCTTCACAGGGATAATGGCAGATGAACTTTTTTTAATTATTTACTTTAGTATTAATATTACCGCCTGTTCACCCATCACGGGATAATTAGCTTGAAAGCTGCACGGTAAAATTTAGAATTATTTGATTTATAAAATCTTATTCTTTTTCAGAGCAGAGATACGATTGCTCGTATCCCTACCTGATGATGAATTTTCTATTATTACTTAACGATAGCCTTAACAGCTTCTTCGCCTTCAACAGCTACTACAACTACACCCTGAGGAGCAGCAATTACAGCATTGTCAGAAGTGATAACTGTGTTAGCTACTGTCTGGCCAAGGATGTTAGAAACAACAACCTTCTTACCGGCAGCATTAGCGATTGTTACCTGACCTGCACCAGCGATAACTGTTACTTCAGAAGTTGCGATTTCTTCGTTGTCTGTTGCCAGATCATTTTCTGAACCTACTTCGATATTGAAGATAAGAGCGTTGTCACCACCTGTCTTAGCATTTTCGAATGTTGAAGTAGCAGCATCAGACAATACTAAGCAACCATTCTGGCTCTTCAACCATGCAGCCTTAGACGGAGCAATATCATTATCTGCATCTTTCTTATCAGATTCGATCAAGAAACGACGAGCATCTTCATCAACTGCAGCTGCAGCTTCCGGATTTGTGTAACGGAACGACCAAGTATAGTTATGATGAGCGTCTGTATGTTCTGCTTTCAAATCGATAATATTGAACTCATTGCTTGTAGCCTTGTAGTTAGCACGAATAGCAGCAGTATCCAACTTGCTTGCTTCCATATTTTCGAAGCCGTTTGTCAAGATATACAGGCTGTCGCCGATATGCAAACCTTTCACGAAACCTACGCGAGTGTATTCACCAAACTTATACAGTTTGTCAGCATCTTTTGCGCTTAATGAGTCTGCGAAGCTAACCATGTATTTAGCAACAGTGAAACCTGCTTTAGAAGGAGTTGCATGAACGCAATGTGCAGCATCTGTCGGATCGCCGTTGGCATCAACATGATTATCACCTTCCTGACATTCCTTACCCGGAACCGGATCAACAACTACTCTGTCAACATATACGAAATACTGCGGTTTCTGTTCGTGACCTGCTGTACCTTTCACTACAACTGTATCCACATAGAATGATAAACCTGTAGCTTTATCTGCACGTTCAATACCTACATAGTTAACAACTTCATCCTGGAATTTTTTATTATTTTCATCCATCAAGTATTCACCACGATAGAATTCTTTGAACTTCAAGATCTTCGTCGCATCTTCCTGTCCTTCAACAGCACCTTCCAGTTCTGTATTGAAACGGCGATACAGAGGAGCATCGTTCGGAACTACTGCAAATGCAGAAGTACGAGTTTCATTCAATACCTGATCTCTCAAGATTACGTTCAGATCCTGATCTGCAGAACCCATCTTTGTAGAATCAGCTGTTTCTGTTACATTAATAAATGCGTAGTACGGCTGTGCAGCTTCCTTAGATGCCGGTTTGTAGAAGTTGTTTTCTTTCAGATAGAACTTCTGTGCTTCCGCTTCATCATAAGTCATTCTGTAGCGTTTTTCAGCATCAATTGTAATATAACGATCACCGTTAGCAGTCTTTACATACGGAGTGTAAATAACACGGGTTAATTGTTTTAAACCGGCAACATACGGAGAAGTGAAACCATAGTTTGCTTCTTTTGATTCTTTCATAAAGAATGCATACTTGCCATCTTTCACATTCAAAACTGAATCTTCCATCATACCGATGAACTTATCATCTGCATAAGAATGCAAATAATTGAAGTTATAAGTCATAACAGCCAATTCAGCATCTTCCAAGTTCAAGTAACCTAATTCTTTGTTGGCAATAACAGAAGCAGGTACAGCTTCAACAATCAAAGAGTCACCCGGAACAATAATTTCTTGTGTAAACAAGTATTCAGCACCCGGATTCTGACGCAACTGGATAGATTGAGCAGTACCAGCAAACTCACGGTTTGTAATTGTCATAGAAGAAATCTTCTTCGTGTCAACTGTCATGGAATCATTCTTAACAGCAACCCACTGGTAAGCCGGCATACGCATTACATCTTGTGCGTCTGCATCAACAGTCACCCATTCAGCAGCACTCCAACCTGATAACTTCGTGTTGTAAATAGGAACTGCCAAATATTGACCTTTCTTGTTTTTAATTACATAAACACCATTGTCTTTAGATGTACGGTTAGTTGTACCTTCGCCCAAAGTGAACTTGATGTTACGAGAAACACCTGTTGGAACAGCCGCAAGAGTCAATTCATTCGCAGTGGTCAATTGATTTAAAATAACGCTATTTTCTAATGTTTTAACATCTGTCCAAACCGTTGTTTTACCTAAATAAGAAGTAGCAGTTGCCGCTTTCTTATTATATTCTAATACATCGATAGCTAAACTATCTTCCGTAGGATAGTAAGTAAACTTGAACAAAGATGAATTTCCGTTACGACCAGGCTGGAAGCTTTTAAGATAATCTTCTCCATTAGCAATATCTTTTATTGCACGAGTAGTATCTGTAAATTGCACAAAATCCTGATTATTAACATGAAGACCATCGATATAAGCAGTATCAGCCATTATATAGGTATCCTCACAAGGTTTATCATCTCCCTTTCCATCAATAACCTGCAACCAAACATAGCCTGAAGTTGAATTCCAGTTTGAAAAACCACTATGCAAGTCAAAATTCGTTTCGTTTGTTACAGCAGCTTGATTCCAAGCACGCAATGTATTTTTAGTAAAAATATTACCTAAAGAACTGTTTGTTCCAATCTTTAATTCCGGAGTTGCAGACAGCTTGAAAGATTGACCTTCAGGATCTGTTCCTATCTTAGTATTCAATTCTTTAGCAGAAAGAACGTAAGCTGCAGCACTATACGGCGCAAGTGTCAATTGACCACCTATTGAAGCCAAATCATTTGCATGTGCTTTAGCAGCTTTTACCGTATTTCCAGAATAAGTCAGATAAGCAACTGAGTCAGTAGTGAAATATGACTTCAATGCCATATTATCATTATAGGTAAAACCAGTACTTTTTGTTACTGCCGGATACCATTTCCAAGAACTGATATTACCACCTACTTTAATATCATCAGGAGTAACCGTCAAATCTTTCAGATTAACAGACAAGGGACAACCAGTAGCCTTGTTAACCAAAGTAAAATCTGGACCTCCTACAGGATTAGTCACATAGCTAATCGTCCATAAAGAAGAAGCCAAATCATTAACTTGATTAGCAGGAAGAAACTCTACATTGTACTGTCCATTAGCATTCTTGGTCATAACCAATAATTGGTCAAGCCCTCCATACAATTGATAAGCTTTTGTTGTCTCAATCTTCGTAATCGGAGTACTCGTTGAAGGCGAAGTTACAGCCGCTGAAGCAGAAGACATTCCACCGGCTACAAGGAGTGTAGCCAAAAGAGTAGAAAACTTTTTGTTCATAATCTAATAATTTAATTAATAATACTATATATAATGAAATTCAGTTCTATAAGTCCCTTCTTGGGATCATCCTATAAAATGACTAATGAAAACGTACGTTTTTTTTCGCCATTTTTTCAGCTACAAAAATACATATACTTTTTGAACCTGCAATTCTTTCTTCAAAGATTTTTCTTTTTCTATATTCTTTCTTATCAATCAGATAGCTTAGCAAGTACGAAAAACCACTTTTTTATCACGAACCGTTGAAAACCTCCTCCAAAAATGACTAAAAAAACGTACGTTTTCATTAGTCATTTCTCATGCGCTTAGTATCTTCCTAAAAATCAGTATTTTATATCCGTATCTATACCTAGATTACCCCCTAAAAAAGCCCTTTTACGTGTACATTATATAAATTAGCACATTGCTATCAATCAATCTATTACGAAAATCGCCAAAGTGCCCAAATATACCTTTTTACAGAAAACCGCTCAAAACAGCCCTCTTTTCCTTATTTTTCGAAACGAATATTTGCCCTAAAAACAGGCTCCATTGTCCATATTTGAGGACTCTTTTATTACACCCGTAACAGTTACAGCGGTTACAAAGACAAACAAAGCAATCAGGATATACAGATACCTCTTACAAAAATATGAAGGAGCCATATCAAAAAGGGCTGTAAGCCCGACAGCTTACAACCCTTTTTGACAACTCCTCACTATATACGAATCAGATTCTCGCAAGCGTCGTAACAATAAAGTCCCACGTACGAGCAACAGACGGAATGCTTACACGCTCGTCAGGAGAATGCGGATGCTGCAAGTCCGGACCGATAGAGATCATGTCCATATCGGGGTAGGATTCCTGGATGATACCGCATTCCAGACCGGCATGCATAACCTTTGCCTCCGGCTTCTTTCCGTACAAATCCAAATAAGCTTGCTGCATGATTTTCAGGATCGGCGAATCGATATTCGGCTGCCATCCGCCGTAACCATCCGAATATTCCACCTTCGCCCCGGCTAGAGAGAAAATACTTTCCAAACTCGAACAAACAGCTTCCTTGCGGCTATCGGACGAACTGCGAACCAAAATCTGAATCTCGATCATTTCGTTCGAGGACTTGACGATTGCCAAGTTTGTAGACGATTCGACCGTGCCCGGAAAATCGACCAGCATACTGATCACACCGTTCTGGCAACCTTCTATCGCATTGATCAGATCATCCTGAATCTCTTCCGGAATCAGAGTTGCCGGCATATCGGTCATTTCGGCCGTAAAATTAATATTGTGTTCAATGCCCTTATATTCGTAGCGGTACATTTCCTGATAATCGGACACAAGCTCCCAAAGAGCTTCCACATTATCTCCAGGAATTGTTATTACGGCAAAAGCTTCACGCGGGATAGCGTTGCGCAACGAACCGCCGTCGACAGATGACAGACGAGCCCCATAATCGCGTACGGCCTCTTTCAAGAAACGGAACATCAGCTTATTCGCATTCGCACGTCCCAAATGAATATCCACACCAGAGTGACCGCCTTTCAAGCCGGTCAGGCTGATTTTTACGGCAACATCGCCCTCCGGAATATAAGTATCTTCCTTAAATTGCATGGAGACATTCAGATCGGCGCCACCGGCACAACCGACAAACAACTCGCCTTCTTCCTCCGAATCACAGTTTAACAGGATTTCCCCTTTCAGGAAACCCGGCTTCAAACCGACTGCGCCATCCATTCCCACTTCTTCGTTAATGGTAAAAAGGGCTTCCAGAGGACCGTGCGTCAATGTCTTGTCCGCCAGGACAGCCATAGCAAAAGCAGCACCCATACCGTTATCAGCACCCAATGTCGTTTCGCGTGCTTTCACCCAATCTCCATCTATATAAGCATCGATCGGATCGGTTAGAAAATCATGCTTTACCGAAGAGTTCTTTTGCGGAACCATATCAAGGTGAGACTGCATGGTCACGGTTTTGTGTCCTTCCATTCCCGGAGAAGCCGGTTTACGAATCAAAACGTTTCCCACTTCGTCCTGCAAAGTTTCCAATCCCAATCCTTTACCAAAAGCTACCATAAAACGGGTTACAGCCTCCATATGTCCGGTCGGACGAGGGATTTGCGTAAGGTCATAGAAATAACCCCAGACTGGCTGCGGAGAAAGATTTTTGATTTCTGCGGACATAATAAAAAACGGTGTTTTTTAAATTGTCAATTGACAATTAGGTTAATAATAATGTTATATATCGAATGGACAACCGGACATTTAATTGTCAATTGTCAATTGATTTATTCATAAAGGGAAGCGCCACCACACCGAACAACCCCGTAAGTCCGAGCCAAGCGGTTTGCACCGTATGCACCACCAGGGCGAAAGCCGCAGCATCGGTTTCTTTTACCCCGAAGCACATTAAGGTGGCGATCACCATAAAATGCCACGGGCCAATACCTCCCTGAACGGGTACCGCTACGGCGATACTACTCATCGTAAAAGCGATCAGACCGACCGTAACGCCCAAATCACGGGTAAAATCGAAAGCATAGAAAGTGATGTAGAAATACAGGAAATATCCTGTCCAGATCAACAGGGTTTGAATCACGAAAAGACCTTTACGCTTCATCAGCCAGATGCTCTTCATTCCGTCCCAGACGTTCTGCAACATCGACTTTGCTTTCTTGACCAGCGTAAAGTTACTCATATATGTGAATATAAACCAAATTCCGGCAATAAAAATTACACCGGCCACGTAAATCCATATCGAGTTGAACATAGACTGGAAGCCATCCAGCAACGCCGGGTTCTTCGCAAAGAAGCTGCGGAAGAAATCAAAATTGAAGATAATGATGGACATTGTGATCAGTCCGACCATGATGGTATCGCTCACACGGTCGACGAGTAGTGTCCCCAACAGGCGGGTAAATGGTATTTTGTCATATTTGGTTATCATCCCGCAACGCCAGACCTCACCGACACGAGGCAACACAAGGTTCACGGCATAATTCCCCAGCACGGCATAAATCACGTTGCCGGTCTTCACCTTATCACCTAACGAACGGATCAGCAACCCCCAACGCAATCCCCGGATAATATTGGCTCCCAAACCGAACAGAAGGGAACAAAGAATGATCTCATAGCGAACACCCTTACGAATCACATTCCAGATCTCGCCGATATCCATCTTACTGTACAGATACCAGAGAAGTAAACAACCGAAAGCAAGCGGGAGAATTATCTTGAGAAACGTGCGTAGAATTGCTTTAAAATCCATTATGCGTAGATGACTTTAAATTATTTGTTGTATTTTTGTACGCCTGCAAAGATAAGCATTATATTTAAATACGAACACATTACACCAAAGAAGTGGATGAGATTAGTTAAGCCAAAGAAAGCATTAGGACAACATTTCCTGAAAGATCTGCAAATAGCTGAGCGTATTGCAGATACATTGTCCGATTACAAGCAGTTGCCTGTATTGGAAATCGGCCCTGGTATGGGCGTCCTCACCCAATTCTTACTGGAAAAAGGGCATGATCTGACAGTAGTGGAACTGGATATGGAATCGGTCGATTACCTGGAACAGAACTTCCCCGCCTTGGAAGGCAAGATTCTGGCCGAAGACTTTCTACGTCTGGATCTTAGCAAGCTGTTTCCGGACCAGTTTTGCGTGATCGGTAATTATCCTTATAACATATCCAGCCAGATATTTTTCAAAGTGCTCGACTACAAGGAACATATTCCCTGTTGTTCAGGCATGATACAGAAAGAGGTGGCCGAGCGCCTTGCCGCCGGTCCGGGCAGCAAGACATACGGTATCCTGAGCGTACTGCTGCAAGCATGGTATGAAGTGGAATATCTGTTTACGGTCAGCGAAAAAGTATTCGATCCACCTCCAAAGGTCAAGAGCGCGGTGATACGGATGGTACGTAATAACCGGAAATCATTGGGATGCGACGAGAAGCTTTTCAAGACGGTTGTCAAAACCTCGTTCAACCAACGCCGCAAGACATTGCGTAACTCCATGAAACCGCTATTAGGAAAGGATTGTCCCGATTATCCGCTCCCGATTTTCGACAAACGACCGGAACAGTTATCCGTAGAACAGTTCGTGGAACTGACACTGATAACAGAGCGGAACTTAAACGATTTATGATTTCAGATTTATGATTTATGACTTATGGAGCTTGTATTGTTTCATAAATCATAAATCATAAATTATAAATTCTCCCAAAATGATTGAACTGACGAAAGATTATATAGACAATCTGAAAGACATCATCACAGAGAAGGATGACGCAAAGATCAAGGAGATACTGGACGAACTATATCCGGCGGACATAGCCGAACTGTACCAGGAACTAAATCTTCAAGAGGCGATCTACCTCTATCTGCTGATGGATGGCGAAAAGGCAGCGGATGTCTTGATGGAGCTGGACGAAGAAGACCGTCACAAGTTGCTGAAGGAACTCCCGAACGAACTGATTGCCAAACGCTTCGTGGACAATATGGAGACCGACGACGCGGTTGATCTGATGCGTGAGTTGGACGAAGATACCCAGGAAGAAATTCTTTCGCACATCGAAGACGTAGAGCAGGCGGGTGATATCGTCGACCTGCTGAAATACGACGAAGACACCGCCGGTGGTTTGATGGGGACCGAAATGATCGTGGTGAACGAAAATTGGAGTATGCCCAAATGTATCGACGAAATGCGCAAGCAGGCCGAAGACATGGATGAAATCTATTACGTCTATGTAGTCGACGACGACGAGCGCCTACGTGGAGTTCTCCCCTTGCAGAAGTTGATCACCAATCCTTCCGTCTCGAAGATCAAGCATGTGATGAAGAAAGACCCGATCTCCGTCCGCGACAGCGACAGTATCGAAGAGGTGACCGAGACAATCGAGAAGTATGACCTGGTCGCCCTGCCGGTTATCGACAGTATCGGGCGTCTTGTCGGACGTATCACCATCGACGACGTCATGGACGAAGTACGCGAACAGCACGAACGTGACTACCAGTTGGCATCCGGTATCTCGCAGGATGTGGAAACTTCGGATAACGTCTTCACCCAAACAGCCGCCCGCCTTCCCTGGCTCCTGATCGGTATGATAGGCGGTATCGGGAACTCCCTGATCTTAGGTAATTTCGAAGGAAATTTTGCCGTCAACCCCAAGATGGCACTGTTTATCCCGCTGATTGGGGGGACAGGCGGAAATGTCGGTATCCAGTCTTCCGCCATCGTAGTACAAGGCTTGGCCAACAACAGTTTGAAGGAAGGGAACATTCTGCCTCAGATATTGAAAGAGTCTGTCGTTTCGCTGATCAATGCCAGCATCATCAGTTTAGTCGTATTTATCTATAATTTTTTTATGTTAGGCGACAGAGGCATCACCGCTTCGGTTTCCTTAAGCCTGTTTGCAGTCGTGATGTTCGCCAGTATCTTTGGAACATTGGTCCCCATGACACTCGATAAACTAAAGATCGATCCCGCTTTGGCCACCGGGCCGTTTATCACGATTACAAACGACATTATCGGTATGATGATCTACATGTTCATTACGTCTGCACTGGCCGGATAGTTAAATATTATATGTTGTAGAACATATTTCTTGCAAAGATGTTATCTTTGCAGCGGTTATCTAAAAGACAGTAAGAATATGCTAATAGAAGCATTTTACATCCTCTTCTTCTATTTTACAGGAGAGTTTATCAGTTATTTTATCGACGGGTTTATCCCGGGTAGCGTAATTGGAATGGTGTTGTTATTCCTGGCGCTGGCATTCAAGATAGTCAAACCTAACAAAGTGAAGAAGCTCTCCACGCTTCTGACCGAAAACATGGGATTGTTTTTCCTACCTGCGGGTGTGGGATTGATGAACTCGCTCGGCATCATCTCCCAGTATTGGGTAGTGATCGTAACAGCCTCCGTTGTCAGTACCCTACTCGTAATTGCCAGCGTGGCACTCATCCAGCAAAAATTAGGAAAGGAGACGGACAGTAATGAATAACCTGGCACAATCGGAAGTATTTTCGCTGACTTTGGTAATCGGCACTTATCTGGCTTCTTTGGCTTTGTACAGAAAGACACGTATCAGTCTGCTGCATCCTCTTATCACCTCCATATTAGTCATTATAGTTGTTCTGAAAGCGATGGATATCGAATACGAATCGTTTCAGAAAGGCAGTCACCTCATCCATTTCCTGTTGGGACCGTCGGTCGTGGCGTTAGGATATGTACTGTATGAGCAGATTCAATACCTGAAAGGAAATGTGATTTCGATCCTGACATCCGTCTTTGTCGGAGCGATTGTCGGGATTGTCAGTGTTATAGCGATCGGCGAACTGATGGGAGCAGATGCCGCGTTAGTCGCCACGCTCGAGCCGAAGTCGGTCACAACACCGATCGCGATGGGCATTGCTGAAAAATCCGGCGGCATTCCTTCCCTGACAGCCGTCATCGTTGTGGCAGTCGGAATCTTCGGTAGCATTGTCGGACCGTTCGTGATGAAAGTCTTAGGCATTGAAAGCCGTATAGCCAAAGGATTGGCGTTGGGTGCCTCTTCGCACGGGGTAGGCACTTCCGTTGCCATCCAGATCGGTGCGGTGGAAGGGGCTTTGAGCGGACTTGCCATCGGCTTGATGGGGATCATGACGGCTATCCTCGTTCCGGTTATCAGCTTTATTATTTCGCTCTTTTAGCTTCCCAGTCAGAGAGTGTGTCAAAATCCCCTTGTGGGGGTGTCAAATTGATATTACCGGACGCGGATGACGCAGAATACGCAGAGGGACGCAGATTTATTTTGCTGATAATTAAAATATCTGCGTCAGTCTGAGCTCGTCTGCGTTGTCTGCGTCCGGTAATATCAATTTGACACACTCTTATAGGACAGTTTCGACACCCCCGTATTTTGCCGTTGTATATCCTCTGCTTATCAAACTGATTTGCAACCTATTTCCAAATAAAAATGCAGAAGTTTATTGTTACTTTAAGAGGAAAACACTACTTTTGCACCCGAAATCCATCACGAGATAAATTAACAATATAATATAAAGCACATTAGTATGATTAATTCACAGGACATCAAGAAAGGAACATGTATCCGTCTGGACGGTAAACTCTATTTCTGCGTCGATTTTCTTCACGTAAAACCGGGAAAAGGTAATACGATTATGCGTACAACCCTGAAAGACGTTGTCAAAGGCGGTCAGATCGAACGTCGTTTCAATATCGGTGAAAAACTGGAAGACGTACGCGTAGAACGTCGCCCATACCAATATACATATCAGGAAGGTGAACACTATCACTTCATGAATCAGGAAACTTTTGACGATATCATCATCGACAAAAACCTGATCAACGGTGTGGACTTCATGATCGAAGGTCAGATTGTAGAAGTTGTTTCAGACGCTTCGACAGAAACTGTCCTGTTCGCAGATATGCCTGTAAAAGTACAGTTGAAAGTAACTTATACGGAGCCGGGCATCAAAGGCGACACAGCAACCAACACTTTGAAACCTGCAACAGTAGAATCAGGTGCCGAAGTACGCGTTCCGTTGTTCATTGAAGAAGGTGAGATCATCGAAATCAATACACAGGACGGCTCTTATGTAGGACGTATCCGGTAAAATTTATGATTTATGATTTATGATTTATACGTTGACAAGATAAATCATAAATCATAAATCTAAAATCATCCAAAACTCTCTTTCTATGAAAATAAAAGAATGGGCAGAAGAAGACCGCCCACGCGAGAAAATGTTATTGAAAGGTATTGCATCCCTTAGCGATGCCGAATTACTGGCCATCTTGATCGGCTCCGGCAACAGCCAGGAAACCGCTGTCCAACTATCGCAACGCATATTAAGTTCCGTCGACAACAACCTGAATGCCTTAGCCAAACTTTCCATCAAAGATTTGATTATCAAATTCAGAGGTATAGGAGAAGCGAAAGCGATCACTATCAATGCAGCTCTCGAACTAGGGAAACGACGTGGCAACAGCACCCCCATCCAGCGGCCTGTCCTCCGTACGAGTGACGACGCCTACCGCCTCTTTCATCCCTTGCTCTGCGATCTTCCCCACGAAGAGCTATGGATCGCACTGACAAACCGTTCTTCTTTTGTCATCGAAAAAGTCAAAATCAGTCAGGGCGGGACAAGCGAGACCTCTGCAGACCTGCGTATCATCCTGAAAGCTGCGATCAACGCTCTTGCAACAGGCATTATACTTTGCCATAACCATCCTTCGGGAAATATCCGCCCCAGCCAGCAAGACGACCATCTGACACAACACCTCCGCGATGCCGCCCGCTTGCTCGACATGCAATTGCTGGATCATATTGTTCTGACAGATGGCAGTTACTACAGCTATTCGGACGAGGGAACCCTATAAGATAAAGCTATGCTTTACGAAGGATAACCCTATGCATTAGCCATCGCAAAGCTATTGGTTACAGAACAGAACTCATCCTTTCCTGTTATTAATTGTCAATTGTCAATTGTCAATTGTCAATTAATTCGTACGTTTGCATTCAAATTAAAGAAATATGAACAACGAATTCCTCCAAACAGAAGAAGCTATTGTCGCCATGCTTAAAACCGTATACGACCCGGAAATCCCGGTGAACGTCTACGATCTTGGACTGATCTATAATATAGAGGTGGACGATGAGAAGAACGTCCGCATCGACATGACCCTCACCGCGCCCAACTGTCCTGCCGCCGATTTCATTCTGGAAGATGTCCGGATGAAAATAGAGTCTGTCGACGGCGTGAACAATGTGGAAGTAAACCTCGTGTTCGAGCCTGAATGGGATAAGGACATGATGTCCGAAGAAGCCAAACTTGAATTAGGTTTTTTATAGAGACATGGATTCCCTTCGAAAAAAAATATATTTTGCATCGGACGCCCATTTGGGCGCCCGTTTCCATAAAGACCCGCTTGCCATTGAAAAGAGACTGGTACGCTGGCTGGACAGCATCAAAGACGAGGCAATGGCGATTTATTTCTTAGGGGATATGTTCGACTATTGGTATGAATATAAATACGTCGTACCGAAAGGATTCGTCCGTTTCCTCGGCAAGTTGGCGGAACTATCCGACAACGGGGTGGAAATCCATATCTTTATCGGCAATCACGACATCTGGATGTTCGACTACCTGACAAAAGAGATAGGTGCGGTCATCCACCGGGATGTGCTTACCATAGACCTTTTAGGCAAACGGTTCTTCCTTGGGCATGGCGACGAGGTAGACTATCGAAGCCGAGCATTCCGTTTCCTCCGCACCCTTTTCCGCAATCGTTTCTGCCAATGGCTGTATGCAGGTATCCATCCCCGCTGGACATTCGGCTTCGCTCTCGGCTGGTCGCTCAGTAGTCGCAAAAGCGGACTAAAAAAACATAAGACAAGGGAAGCTGCCGAATACCAGGGTGAAGACCACGAATATATGGTTCTCTTTGCAAAAGAATACCTCAAGACGCACCCGGATATCAACTTCTTTATCTTCGGGCACCGCCATATCATGCTCGACCTGATGCTTTCGCGTTCTGCGCGGCTGTTGATTGCGGGTGACTGGATGCAATACTTCTCCTATATCGTCTGGGACGGGGAAACGCTGTATATGGAGCAGTTCGAGGCGGAGTAACTACCCAGCGAAACCAAACGCACACAATTCGGCACAGGAGCCATTTTTTATGGGAAGGGAGCTATATTTCGCTGGACAGGAATCAAACCGGCAGAAACATCCCAATATTATTTTTTCCAGCAGACCACCAATGTCTCCTCCGGATGAACAGTCAGAATATCACCATTTACAACTCCTCCCTTATCGGCAAAGAGAACTTCCGATGGACGTTTTTTCCCATCCGTCTTCAAAGCAATAGTTTGTAGTGTACCCGACTTGTTTACAACGACAGCCATATAGGCCTCTTTCGTTTCCGAAAGCTTCATAAGGACATCTCTATGATAGGTTTGGAAAGAATAAGGCAAACGATCAGTATTGCATTCTCGGCAAACCCACCCGGCAAGCGGAGCACCATCTCCTTGCCAAGCACCGCTACCCAACAGTCCCGGAACCCAGACCACCTCTCCTTTTCCAAAGGCAAAACGGGAAGCTAATGACAGTTCTCCTCCCCTACTGAGCGTTTCAGCACCTTTATCGGGACGGATCAGACCTTTCCAGCCGTATCCCGGCACAGGCTGTTCATAGCCCTTCAAGCGGTACAGACAGGGAGTATCAATTCGTTTAAATTCGGATATACAGCCCCCGAAAAGATTTTTCAGAGAGAAACCTGTCAACATCTGGTTGTGTACGTCCCCATCATAGAAACCCGTCATTCCATCCACAATCAGTTTGCCTCCTTTGCGGACAAAAGACTCCAATAATGGAACATAGGAAAGAGGGACTGCAATCTGATGAGCCAGGATAATCGTCTGTCCCGTATAATCCGGACGGCTGAAATCATATTCCTCAAAGGCTTTCAGGTTGGGGGTAATACCTCTTTCCGACAAAGCTTTGAAATATCCTAACATATTTGTCATACACATGGCACGACCATCCTGAGCAGCAGGCGTACCTTGCGACACGACTGTTTCCGTCCAAAGAGATTCACGGATATAGACAATGCTGATTCCTGGATCAAGTTTCTTTGCCTCCGAGAAAAGCGGTTTATGTCGCTTCAGGCAATTACCAACCTCTGCTACCGCAGTGACACGATCGGTAGGCTGATGCTGGAAATCAAGCAACGCCCATTCACCCGACTCGATACCCGAAGCACGCGGATTAAGCGACCAGAAGATACCGCCTTTTCCCTCTGTCCCCATGACGATCCAGAGCCATTGCGTGATCTCCTCCTTTGTCGGACACATGGCACGGCCACCGCTATAGGTATTATTACCACCTTGCAGTTCCGTCATGAACCAGGGCAAGTTTCCTGCACCGGACAACAATAGCTCGCAATCAGCCGACATGGCCAGGCTGTATTCTTCACGCAGAAAAAGGGTAAAATGCCAACTTGCATGTGCCGATCCGCCCAAGCTATTCAAGAAGCGGCGCCATTCCGGGAAATTATACTCGGCGATATTAGAAAAAATAGCATGGTTGTTTACATGTAGGTGGATATTCTTATCATGCTTGCGCACTTCGGATGCGATCCAGTTCAACATCCAAGTAGTCATATAGTTCATAAAGCGCTTATCCTGCAAATCGACCAATACCGGATAGCCATTTTCCAGATATTCCGGCTGCGGATACTGCCTGTTCCATTCCTTGCGCATCTGGCGTGAAAATTCGTTATCTTTCAGACCGCCGCCCGGTTCGTTAATCAGCACCCAGGCATACAAAGACTTGAACTGTTTGAAGTGAGTGGTCATTTGCTTGATATATTCGGCAAACGAATTCAGTTGTACGCGGCTTTCAGGGAATTTCCACCCACCGATATCCGTCTTTTCCGTTAGCGGGAAGAAAGTCCCGATAATCTTGATATCATACTTCTCCGCCAAACGGAAAGCACGGTCGAAAAGAGAAAAGTCCCAACCTCCCGGCTTACGCATATACGACTCGAACATACGAATGCGGCAAACCGACATGCCGTTGTCACGCATCGTCCGAAACCATCCTTCGGTTTCTTCTTCCGTCTGGCCGGGTTCGATAAAGACCTGTGCCCCTATGAGCGGATAATCATCGACAGAGATTGACTGCTGTCCTTTTACATATTCCGGCAGCAACAATGCCGAGAGGAATAAAAGAATTAAAAACTTACAACATTTCATGGTATGATACTGAATTAAAATGGTTAACCAATTGATTAAGAACTCTGCCAAAGATAAACAAATAACCCGTAATCCGTTGCAGACAGCATAAAAAAAGACCGCCCCAACCGGTGTCGGGGCAGTCTAAACACTAATCCTAATGTTTTGTAAGCTGTGAGGATTAGAATAATTATTATTTACCTAATATATCCATTGTATCGGCAGCGATCATGTATTCCTCGTCTGTCGGTACCACGATGATCGTGACCTTGCTGTCCGGCGTGCTGATAACCATTTCTTCACCACGCATACCTTCGTTCTTTTCAACGTCGATCTTCATACCCATGTATTCCATGTTTTCACAAACGACACGACGTGTCGCCCACTGGTTTTCACCGACACCACCTGTCCATACCAAGATATCGCAACCGCCCATAGCAGCAGCATAAGCACCGATATATTTCTTGATACGATAGTTATAAACATCCAATGTCATAATAGCTCGTTCGTCTCCCGCAGCTACCGCATTTTCCAAATCACGCATGTCAGAAGAACCGCCTACCAAACCGGCAACACCACTCTTCTTATTGATCAAATCCGACAAGCCATGGCCATCCAACCCTTCCTTATCCATAATGAAAGAAAGAGCGCCGGCATCTACATCGCCGCAACGAGTACCCATCAGCAGACCTTCAACCGGAGTCAGCCCCATAGAAGTATCAACGCATTTGCCGTGGTCTACGGCAGCGATGGAACCACCGTTGCCTACATGGGCCGTAATAATCTTCTGTTCTTCATAAGGAACGCCCAGGATTTCGCAAGCACGACGGGAAACATAGCGATGACTTGTTCCGTGGAAACCGTAGCGGCGTACACCGTATTTCGTATACATCTCGTAGGGCAAACCATACATATAAGCCTTAGCCGGCATTGTCTGGTGGAAAGCCGTATCGAACACAGCCACCTGGGGAATACCCGGAATCAGCGCTTCCATTGCATCGATACCCTTCAGGTTAGCCGGGTTATGCAGCGGAGCCAGATCAGAACATTCGACTACCTTGTTGATCACATCTTGGTCGATCTTCACGCTGGAAGCAAACTTTTCACCACCATGTACCACGCGGTGGCCGACAGCATCGATTTCGTTATATTCCTTGATGCAACCGTATGTCTTGTCAGTCAGAATGCTCAAAATAAATTCGATACCTTCCTTGTGACCGGGAATTTCTTTTTCCAGAACGACTTTCTTACCGTCCTTGTCAGTCAGCTTCAGGAATGCACCCGGCAGACCGATCTTTTCGATACCACCCTGTGCCATCACTTCGCCGGATGTCATATCGAACAATTTATATTTAATCGAACTGCTACCGCAGTTTAATACTAATACTTTCATGATTTCAATGATTTATAAGTTGAGACTTCAGGATTTATGATTTATGATTTATGATTTATGTGACGATGATAAATTATAAATTATAAATTATAAATCATAAATCAAATTATTTATTCGCCTTCAGACCGATTGACTGGTTGCATGCAATCGCAACCATCTTATAGATATCGTCAACAGAGCAACCGCGGGACAGGTCATTAACCGGAGCAGCCATACCCTGCAGGATAGGACCTACAGCTTCTGCACCACCTAAACGCTGAACCAGCTTATAAGCGATATTGCCCACCTCCAGAGTCGGGAATACCAAAACGTTAGCCTGTCCGGCGACATCGCTGCCCGGAGCTTTCAATGAAGCGACCTTTTCCACCAAAGCGGCATCGGCCTGCAATTCTCCGTCAACCTTCAGGTCAGGAGCCATTTCTTTTGCCAGACGGGTAGCTTCGACAACCTTATCGACCATCTCGTGAGAAGCACTACCTTTCGTAGAGAAGCTCAACATGGCGACACGCGGTTCCATTCCTACGATATCACGGGCTGTAGCAGCCGTAGCGATAGCGATACTTGCCAGTTCGGGTGCTGTCGGATTCGGCATTACGGCACAGTCGGCAAATACCAGAATACCTTCCTTACCATACTGAGGAGTTTTTGTGAACATCAGGAATGCGCCCGAAACGCAACTCATACCCGGAGCAGTCTTGATAATCTGCAAAGCAGGACGCAACACGTTACCGGTCGTGTTCTGTGCACCTGCGATTTCACCGTCGGCATCGCCGGATTTAATCATCAGGCAGGCAAGAAACAAAGGATCTTCTACTAAAACAGCTGCCTTTTCGGGAGTCATACCCTTTTTCTGGCGCAACTGGAAAAGCAGGTCTGCGTAAGCGGCTTTCTTTTCGTGATTCTTCGGATCAATAATAGTAGCTTGTCCAATGTGGTTCAACCCGTACTGAACAGCCAAGCTGTTGATTTCAGCGGGGTTGCCAATCAGGATAATGTCTGCAACTTCGTCGGCCACTAAACGGTCGGCAGCTTTCAATGTTCTTTCTTCTGTTCCTTCAGGAAGAACGATACGCTGTTTGTTTGCTTTAGCGCGTGCAATAATCTCTTGCATTAAGTCCATAGCGGAAGATCTGTTTTTATTATATTGTTAGTTAGATATCACGATAATCGGGTACAAAAGTAGGCAAAATGCAATATAGAGTTTGCAAAATCAGTAAAAGATTTACATGCGGACCTATCAGTTTCAGAACATTTAACAATAATTTGTTACTTCCTTCTCCCCTGACAGGATTTGTTGTAAATCTTCCGCCGTAACGTTCACTTCTATTTTGCCATTATGAGCAACCGATATCTTCCCACGTTCTTCCGAAACGATGATTACCAGCGCATCCGTTTCGAGTGACATTCCTAGACCGGAACGATGACGCAACCCCATATCTTTCGGCAGATTGGCGTTCTGGGCTACCGGAAGAATACAGCCGGCAGCCTTGATACGGTTGTCCGCAATGATCATGGCTCCATCATGCAAAGGGCTGTTCTTAAAGAAGATATTCTCGATCAGACGGGCATTGACATCAGCGTTGAACATTTCACCAGTATGCTCATAAACGGTCAGATCGACATCTTGCTGAATACAGATCAGCGCTCCCGTCTTTTTCTTCGCCATATTCATGCAAGCCAGGACAACCGGGGCAATAAACTTCCCTTCGTTCTCTTTGTCGTGGTTCTTTTTCGAAAATATTTTTCCCAGGAACTTCCATCCTCTGTGCGAACCGAGCGCCACCAGAAAACGGCGTATCTCATCCTGAAACAAGATCACCAAGACAAGGAAACCGACACTGATAAACTTGTCGAGTATCGCTCCCATCAGGCGCATCTCCAACACCTGGGAAACCAGAATCCAAACAATAATAAACGACACTACTCCACTAAAGATAGCCAAAGTACCGGAATTCTTCATCAGCTTATATGTCTGGTACAAGAAGAAGGCTACCAGTAAGACATCAATCAGGTCTTTTATTCCGAAGTTCATCCACATAATATTAACAGTTGAAAGTTGAAAGTTGAAAGTTGAAAGTTTTTGAGACGATTTTGACTGCTTCTACTGCGGCTTTTACGTCGTGGACACGAAGAATATCCGCCCCATTCAACAAAGCGATCGTGTTCAGGACAGTCGTCCCGTTCAAGCTGTCGGCAGGTGTTCCGCCCAGGTATTTATAGATCATGCTCTTACGGGAAACACCGACGAGCAGAGGTAAACCAAATTCTTTGAACTCGCACAAATGACTCATCAATGTATAATTCTGATCCACTGTCTTGCTGAAACCGAAACCGGGGTCCAGTATAATATCGTTCACTCCTAATAAACGGAGCTGCCGGACTTTCCTCGCGAAATAGAGCATAATCTCCTCCATCAGGTCCGCATAATCAGTATGTTGCCGCATCGTCTGGGGTGTTCCGCGCATATGCATCATTATATAAGGTACATGCAAACGGGCAACCGTCTCAAACATCTCAGCGTCCAACTCTCCTCCCGAAATATCATTGATTATCGCGACGCCGTATTCTTCGACACAACGACGAGCCACATCCGCCCGGAACGTATCGACAGACAAGACCACATCCGAATAATGCGTATTCAGTATTTTCAAGGCAAAAGCCAGACGTTTCATCTCTTCTTCCGGTGGGACCTCTGCTGCATCTGGGCGGGAAGAATAGCCTCCGAGGTCGATAATCTGTCCTCCCTCGGATAAGATTGCCTGTATGCGTTCTTCAATAGCAGCTTCCGTCTGTTTCCGGCTGTCGGCATAAAAAGAGTCGGGAGTGACATTCAGAATCCCCATCACCAGCGGAGTATCGAGCGAGGTAAGTGTTCCTTTAATATTGAGCGTTTTATGTAACATTCCTTTTTTTCTTTCCGACAAAGATAAAGGTAAATACATTAAATCACTACATTTGCGTGAAATAACTCTCATAGAAATTATAAAGGAAAAAAGACTATGACTATTCCTGAACTATATGAATTGTTTATACACAATCCGAAAGTGACAACCGACAGCCGCAACTGTCCTCGCGGTTCGATTTTCTTTGCCTTGAAAGGGGATAAATTCGACGGTAACCAATATGCAGAAAAGGCGCTGGCTTCTGGTTGCATATATGCCGTAATCGACAATCCTGATTATTTTATCGGAGAACGTACGATCCTTGTGGACAATGTACTAACAACCTTGCAGCAATTAGCACACCGCCACCGTAAAGTGCTCGGCTGTCCGATTATCGGTATCACCGGAACAAACGGAAAGACAACGACAAAGGAACTGCTGGCCTCCGTCCTGTCTACCAAATACAACCTTCTCTACACCGAAGGCAACCTGAACAACCATATCGGCGTACCTCTCACCTTACTCCGACTGACGCATGACCATGAAATGGCTGTGATCGAAATGGGTGCCAGCCATCCGGGCGATATCAAAGAGTTGGTAGACATCACACAACCGAACTACGGGATTATCACCAATGTCGGACGTGCCCATCTGGAAGGTTTTGGTTCTTTCGAGGGTGTGATCAAAACGAAAGGTGAATTATACGACTATATGCGCCGTACGAAGGGGAAAATATTCATTAACCAAGACAATCAATACCTGACAGATATCGCCAAAGGAATCGAGCAGGTCACATACGGTTCCGATGAGACCGCTTTTGCCTGGGGATGCGTAGTCAGTAGCAACCCTTATCTGACTTTCGAATGGAAACAGCAGGGTAAAATCCACACGGTGGAAACCCATCTGATCGGCAGTTACAATCTGGACAATGTCCTGGCAGCCGTTGCGGTAGGCCGTTTCTTCAAGATTCCGGCAGAACGCATAAGCCGTGCCATTGCCGCTTACGAGCCGACCAACAACCGTTCACAACTGAAAAAGACTGAAAACAATGAACTGATCATCGATGCTTACAACGCAAATCCGAGCAGTATGAAAGTCGCTTTAGACAATTTCTCCACAATGTCTGTCTCGCCCAAAGCGCTTATCTTAGGCGATATGCGCGAATTAGGTCCAACAAGCGATGAACTCCATACCGAAGTCATAACCCGGATCAAGGAAGGTAATTACGATAAAGTATTCCTGTGCGGCGAACATTTCCAAAAAGCTGCCGGAAAAGACTTCACGACATATGCCACAACAGAGGAACTGATCGAAGCCTTGCGCAAGAATCCCCTAAAAGGATATCATGTGCTGATAAAGGGATCGCATGGGATGGCGCTGGAGAGGGTGGTAGAGGTTTTATAAAAGAAAATCAAGCCGGAACTTGTTCTCTCAAACAAAACTCCGGCTTTTCTTCTATTTTTACCATGAAATAGAAATCTAAACAATAGGTTCCCAACCCGGTTCATATGTACGGCTCCATAAGCGCTGAGCTTCCGGATCGTTCACGATATGCCCATTGGCTGGATCAATCATCAGGCGATGCCCCGTACGCCAGGCTATATTGCCCAACTGGACTAGCAGCGTGCTTTTATGCAATTCTTCAATGTCTCCATTCGGACGACGGTTTGTCTTTATCGCATCGATAAAATCCGCAATATGTCCCATATCCAGATTTGCACTCGGACTGTTGGGGTCACGACCATCGATCACGTCCTTAGAGGCAAGTTCTTTGACCAATTTGTTCTTCATATCGAAAATCCGATACCCATTATGCCCCGTTTCCAATGCTCCTCCTTCTCCATAGAAGATCACGCCACGGTCACGTCCTTCCGTATCTCGGGAGTTGCAGCTACGACCTTCCCAAGTAACAAGGCAATCGTCGCCGAACCGAATATCGATCGTCTGTGTATCGGGAGTTTCCCAATCATCCTTATATCGGAAACGTCCGCCTTCAGAACTGACAGCTGTCGGGAAATCCAACCCCAATCCCCAACGAACCACATCTATTTCATGTGTACCGTTGTTCAAAGCCTCGCCTGTCCCCCAATGCCAGAACCAGTGCCAGTTGTAATGAATCAGGTTGTCCCGATAGGAGCGACGGGGAGCAGGCCCCTGCCACAAGTCGAAATCAATCGTTGAAGGAGCAGGCATTTCTTTTCCGAAACCGATCGATTTGCGGTTATTCGTGTACCAGGCTTTTGCAAAATGAACCTTACCGATGACACCATTGTGCAAGGCCTCTATCCCTTCTGTCAAACCGGGCCATGAACGACGCTGGGCACCTACCTGCACGACACGGTTATACTTGCGGGCGGCAGCAAGGCTCAACTCACCTTCGTGAGGATTATGGCTACAAGGTTTTTCACAATATACATGTTTGCCTGCCTGACAAGCCATTATGGTTGCCGGAGCGTGCCAATGGTCCGGAGCCGTCACTAATATTGCATCGATATTTTTATCTGCCAGTACCTTGCGGATATCCTTTTCCGTCTTCGGATTACCGCCAGCTTTTTTTACGGCCGCCACACCTTTTGCCAATGCTTTTTCTTCCACATCGCAAACGTAACGCATTTCCACATCCTTACGGCTTTGGAAATTACGGGCCATACCCGCACCACGGCCATTCGTTCCCATAACAGCCATGTATACCCGTTCGTTCGAACCCATAATATTCGCATAACTCTTGGCACTGCTCGCTTTGAACGACATTCCACCGATAGTCAGACCGACACCGGTTGCGGCCACTTGCTTGATAAAGCCTCTTCTTGTTGTTGTATTTTTCATGTCTCTGTTTGTTTTTTAATTATTTCAATTTTCTGATTTTTATATTTTTGAAAGAAACGACATCCCCGTGATCCTGCAAAAGAATATGTCCTTTTTCTACATTTCCAAACATGGGCTGACAATTCTTATACTTGCTTAATTGCCAGGTTTCCTTATACAATTGGCTGCTACGGTCGAATGTCAGGATTTTCTTCCCATTCAAATAATGCGTCACTTTAGAGCCTTTTGCGACAATACGGGCCTGATTCCATTCACCTATCGGATTGACCTGTTTGGCGGATGTCGGGAACATATCATAAAGCCCGCCTTCCAAGCGATTGCCATCACGTCCCAATTTGCCGTCAGGGTGATTTTCATCATCCATGATTTGATACTCCAACCCTAACCAACCTCCTTTTTCATACTTAGTAAAGAAATATTTTATTCCGCTATTGGCTCCTTTCGTGATACGGAAATCCACTTTCAGGTCAAAATCCGAATACTGTTCACGTGTGATGATATCGCCACCTCTTTTACCATCCTGCTTACGAACCGTCATCACTCCGTCTTCAATCTCCCAGCCGAATGCAGGCGGAACGTCTTTTCCGACAGAAGTCCATCCATCCAGGTTCTTTCCATTAAAAAGCAGCACCCAGCCCTCTTTCTTTTCCTTGGCTGTAAGCTGGTTCTCCTGTGCTACGGCACTTACTGCCGACGAGAACAGAAGCGCAGCCAAAAATACAAGCATTTTTTTCATTTTCATTTATATTATTTTGTTCTTACTACAATAAATTTTAATATATCTCCACCGACCTTTCGGATACTATGTTTTGAATTAGGAGAGCAATAACAGGACGAAAGCGCTTCTATAACTCGTTTTTCACCATTAATAGATATTTCGGCTTTCCCTTCCAATATAAAAAAGACCTCCTGCCCCGAATAATCGTCTTGCTTACATGGATGTGAATCTGAAACTATCTGCAATCGGGCATTCAAGCCACCCGCTGACATTTCTTTTGTCAGATACCACATTTCTTGTCTTCCGTCTTTTTGGGTATGAAGCGAATGATCAAAAGGGATCAAGCAGTCTTTCATAGAATAATCCTTTTTCCCCGGCAAAAAGGGATTTGGCAATTTTCCCCGTATCTCCCGTTTGAACATAAGATACCTGATCGGTTTATCGTCTACCCTTCGAATATTATGAAAAGAGTTTCCCGGAGCATAGAAAGCATCTCCCTGATTGAGAACATGCTCTTCGCCATTCAAATGGATGATGGATGTCCCTTCGACCATATAAAAAAGTTCATCTTCAAAATGGGAATGAGGTTCATGTGTCTTTATTCCCTTATCTACACACGACATCTTTACCGAAAGAGTATCTGCAATTCCATCAGCAGGAATAAACCAGAAAGCCCAGCCTGTACTATTCTTAACCACACGCTCTTCTGAAAAAAAAGTAATACAATCCGATATTGTGTACTCTTTCTTATTTTTTTGTGCTAAAGATGTACAGACAGCTAATAACAAGAAGCTTACAGCAAAACTTATTTTATTCATGGCATTAACAAATTACGAGTTTATAACGAGGGTGTATTGGCACCCTCGTTATGAATTATGACACAGCCCCATCAATTACAACTGCGTATATCCCTTATTCTGAATAATCTTACCAGGATTAGACTGCATGACAGTCATCGGAATAGGATAAGCAAGGGCATCATCGCTCCAAGTAAAGTCTGAATAACCATCAAACTTTTGTTCTGCAGTCATAACATCCTTTGCCCGTCCTGTACGCACCAAATCAAACCAGCGGTGGTTTTCGAAGGCCAGCTCCACACGGCGTTCTTTTTCTATAGCCAATAACAAGTCATTAAAGGTTGCGAAATCAGAAAGGGTATAATTCCGTAATAAATCCGCAGCAGGTACCACATCAGGATCTCCCGGAGTATTACGTGCGCGTTCTCTAATTTTATTTACATAGTCGATAGCTGTCTGTTTATCACCATTCGTACGAACAAGTGCTTCGGCATATAAAAGATAAATATCCGCCAGCCGCAATTCGATCCAGTTGTTATCGTTGTCCGAACCGCTTGTTGAAACATCATAATATTTGCAGACATACTTTTCATTTTCCCAAGCTCCCGTCTTCGCATTCGTCCAACCGTCGCGCATGGAAACGTATTTACGCGGATCACCTACTTCATAAGCATTGGACATATCTTGCGTAGGAGAATTTTCACCACCTTTATCTCCCACCAACACAACTTCTTTATCAGAAAAACGAGGAGCGAAGTTATTGTTCCAAGGACTGCCGGTAGCTCCGCCTTGTGTTCCTTTCTTATATTGGACCTCAAAAAGAGACTCCGACGTGTTTTTGTTGGATACTTCAAACAGATCTTTATAGGTTGAAACCAAAGAATAACGAGCATTACCGATTACCGATTTAAATTGGTCGATTGCCAATTTATAATACTCGTCTCCTTTGTTCAACGGATAACCGGCCATCGTCATATAAACTTTGCCCAATAAAGCCGTTGCCCCTCCTTTTGTCACACGCCCGATATCAGTAGAGCCGTATGATTCAGGTAAATTGTTTTCTGCATATTTCAAATCTTCAATTATCAGATCATACATTTCCTGAAGAGAGACTCTTCCCATATCATAAGCTTCCGCTTGCGTGATCTCCCTATCAACTTTAATGGCACCAAGCAATTCACCATTCACTCCGTATCCACCGAATATACGATTCAGATAGAAATAAATCAATGCACGCAGGAATCGTGCTTCTGCCGTATATTGAGCTTTCAATGTTTCACTTTTAAATTCGATATTTTCAATCCTTCCAATCACGATATTGCAGCGCAGGATCGTTTTATAACTATCATCCCAACAGCTGGCCAGGAAATTATTTTCCGGCAATAAAGGAGATGAAAATTCATCAATTCCTTTTTCATTTGCAGGATTTCCACTTAACCAAGAATAGGTTGTGTTATCAGAGCGAATTTCTCCTAATCTGACATATGTTTGATTATAAAGGGAGCGTAAATTCGCATAAGCAGACAATACAGCCTGATTCATATCGGTTTCAGTCTTATAAAATCCTTCCGAGTTAAGATCCGAAGGAGGATTTTTGCTAATGAAATCATCACTGCAAGACATACATAAAACAGATAATACAAATAACAAATATATCTTTTTCATAATGATATAGTATTAAAGATGATTAGAACGTAATATTAGCACCAATTATAAACGAGCGTGCAGCCGGATATCCTAAATAGTCACCACCTTGCGCAAGACCACTTTCACTACTGGTTTCAGGATCATATCCTACATAATTCGTAATCGTAAAGAGATTTTGTCCCGTCACATAAAGACGCAGTCCTTTCATTTTCATCTTATCCAAAACTTTCTGGTCGAAATTATAGCCGAGCGTCAAGTTTCTCAATCGCAGATAAGATGCATCTTGTACCCAAGCAGAAGAAGGATCACGTTGCCAACCAGACGGTGTACGGGTCGGACGAAAATGTATACCATCACCCGGTTGATCTTTCGATTGCCAACGTCCCAATTGTTCGATCATACCGTTACGGTCGCCATGATAGATTCCGCACATACGTTTGTAAAAGCTGAAAACTTCTGCTCCATAAGAACCTGTAAACTGAATATCCAATGTAAAATTCTTATAACTGAAAGAGTTGCTAAATCCTGCTGTAAACAATGGATTGTTATCTCCCAAGATCGTTTTATCATTCTGATCCAACACTCCATCTTTATTTACATCTTCATAGCGGCCATCTCCCACTTTATCGCCACTCAAATGTGGATATTTAGCCAGTTCTTCTTCACTCTGGAAAACTCCGATATATTTATAGCCATAAAAACTGGCAATCGGGTACCCAGGCTTTGTGATAAATGCATTATTCGCATTTGCAGCACTTCCATATATAGGACGTCCATCCACGCCCACTTCCAATACTTTGTTTTTATTGAATGAAATATTAAAATTACTGGACCAAGAAAACTCTCCTGTCAGGTTTTTTGTATTTAATGTAAACTCCATACCCCGATTCTGAACCTTTCCTATATTTTGCATCTGGGTAGAATAGCCTGTTATAGTCGGGACTGGAACATTCAACAGCAAATCAAGAGACTGGCTATCATAAAAGTCGCCTTCCAAACGGATCCGATTATTGAACAAACCCAATTCAAAACCCAAATTATATTGGCGGGTACGTTCCCATCCCAAATCATTATTTGCCATCGTACTGGGATTGACAGTATTCTGGACAGCATCTCCTGTCGGATAAAAGCCCGTAGACAACAAACCGATAGCTGAGTAATTACCGATACGGTTATTACCAGAAATACCAAAACTTGCACGAAGCTTCAAATCGCTGATCTGCTTCACATCTTGCATGAACTTCTCCTGTGAGATACGCCACCCTAATGAAACGGACGGGAAAGTTCCCCACTTAGTATTTTTACCAAACCGAGAAGAACCATCACTACGAAGGGTCGTTGTCAACATATAACGATTATCATAAACATAATTGATACGTCCCAGATAAGATATCATAGAATATTCCGATTCATCACTCGTCAGAGCATACATGGTTCCGGCATTCAAAGTCGTGATATTGTCATTCGCATATCCACGTGCCTCCCCTTTCATGTGCTCATATGTATGAGATTGAGTCGTATATCCCAACAAAGCATTGAAGCTATGCTTATCGGCCAAAGTAAACGAATAATTCAAGGTATTTTCGATCACCCAGTCACGGTCAGTCCACCGTTCGTTAATTCCTTTTGCAGGACGTGGAGCTTTCGAAGAATCGAAATCCACATAAGAAGGTTCGAACTTCTTCTGTATATTATCCTGTATTCCACCGTTAATGCTAATACGGTATTTCAAATTCTTTATAATTTCCCATTCAGCGAAAATGGTGCCCAGCCATCCGTGGCGTTTCCGTTTGTTCATCACCTGCTCGGCGATACCGATCGGATTGGCAACGTCACCTGCCAGGATTTCCGGATTACGAACCATCGATCCGTATGTCCCGTCTTCATTATACAAAGGATAGATCGGAGGTAAATTCAAAGCATACAATACTGGAGAATCTTTACCGTTTGCTTGTTCCGTTCCATCTGCACTGTAAGCCATTAAACTCATTCCGACATTCAAGCAATCTGCAATTTTAGAAGAAACATTTGTACGGAAATTAAAGCGCTCATAATCGGTATTCAACACAATACCATCTTGGCTGGTATAGCTGCCAGAGAAAGTATAACGTGTATTTTCTGAACCTCCGGAGACAGACAGTTCATACTGTTGCATCAAAGCATTGCGATACAGCAGATCCTGCCAATCGTTATCCGGCATTGATGCTACCGAAGCCGGATCCAGGAAATTATATTTATAACTGCCCGTTCCATCCGGTATCATATACTGGCTGCTCGCACCGGAATAAAGAGCACGGCGAGAATTTGGATCGTCGATGGAATGCGGTGACTGGTCCGGATCTGAAGCGATAACTTTTGCATCCAGCCAAGCTTGATTACGTCCATCAATAAACCATTGGACATACTGGTCACGGTTCATCATCTCGATTTTCTTCTCCCGTTGCTGGAACCCGACATAAGCATTCAATTGTACAGTCGGTTTTCCGATTTGTCCTTTCTTCGTTGTAATAATGACAACACCGTTTGCACCTCTCGAACCGTAGATTGCAGTAGAAGAAGCATCTTTCAAAACCTGTATACTTTCTATATCCGAAGAGTTCAACAGACGGAAAGCTCCACCTTCCATCGGATAACCATCCACAACATATAAAGGATCATTAGATTGTGTAATAGAACCGGTACCACGCACTTTTATCGTCAACCCTTCACCACCAGGAGCACCATTTGTCTGCTGGATCAACACACCTGGCACTTGTCCGGCCATTGCTTCTCCAAAGTTGACAGCAGCACGGTTCTTCAGATTTTCAGAAGACACCGATGCGACAGCTGTTGTTACATCTGACTTTTTCTGTGTGCCATAACCGACAACGACCACTTCATCCAGCATTTCAGTATCCTCCTTCATCTTGACATTAATTTTCTGCTGGCTTCCCACCATAACTTCTTGGGGAGCATATCCGATAAAGCTGACAAGCAATATGCTTTTTTCTGAAACTTCCAATGTAAAATTTCCATCTATATCAGTTATCGTCCCATTGGTCGTACCTTTCTCAACGATATTGGCTCCAATGATCGGTTCTCCGTTCGCATCCACGATTGTACCAGTGACGGTCTTTTTATTTTGGGCCGTAGCTGTCGTCCTAGGAACCAACGTAATATAGTTATTATCAAAACGATACCCAATGTTCGCATTTTCGGAAAGTTCTTCTAAATAATTGGCTACGCTTGCCGATTTGGTTTTAAAAGAAACAACCCGTTCGGCATCGACATCCTGATCTCGAAATACGACCAGATATTCAGTTTGCGCCTCAATCTCTTTCACCAGTTGTCTGATAGTCATACTATTCTGACTAATCTTGATCTCCGCACTCTGCGCCCCAGCTTCAACTGCCATTAACTGGCACACACAAACAAACAAAAGGAAAAGTGATATTCTCATAATTCTAAAAAAATCTTTAATGCGGTTATTATGCACAATAAAGGACTGTAACAAAGTTTTTCTTTTCATATCTTTGTTCTAATGTTTTAAAGTGAATACTAAAAAATTACGACTTGTGTTTGCTTTAACTCTGGCGGCAGTTGTTGGTAGCTTCTGCCGCTTTTGTTTTTCTACTGTTCTTTCATCATAGGCTATACGTTTTTATGTTTGACATGTTGTTATTTTAAGGTCACTATGTTCCGCTCTGTGTCTTTCTCTACTTTGAATTTGCGGATTTGCTGTAATACGCGGAAAACATCGTCAAGGCTGTCGCGCTGCCTGAATTTTCCCGTATAAGTATCTTTAAATAAGGATGTATCTTTTACTACGATCTTTACGTCATAGTAAAGTTCCATCTTTTCCAGAATATTGATCAAAGGTTCATTTTCAAAGGCATATATACCGTCAAGCCATAAAAAATGGGCTTTCAGGCGAATCGGTTCTACCTTCATCTTTCCGTTCGAGACGGTCACCTGCTGATCCGGTTCCAAAATGATCCCGTCAGATTCCTTATTCCGGAAAAAGACGCGTACGGAACCTTCCAACAAACTGGTTTGTACATAGCCGGTCGCTGGATAGCTGCATACGTTAAACTGGGTGCCTAAAACTTTCATATCTACATCATGCGTGGAAACGATGAAAGGACGGGACGGGTCTTTCGCCACTTTGAAGAAGGCTTCTCCTTCGATCGTAACATTCCTTTTATCACCGGTAAAACGAGCCGGATAGATCAATTTCGACTTCGCATTCAACCAGACTTCCGTCCCATCCTGCAAAATCAGTTGTGCCCGCTGCCCGGCAGGGGTGCACAACGTGTTCATCACATTCTCCGATAGGAACTCCGTTTGCTCAGGCTGTGCATACCAATAGGTCAAGATACTTGTTGAAACGACTATTATCAAAATAGCAGCCGCATACTCAATCCGCCGTGTCCAACGCTTCCACATCACGGCATGTTGCTTCTGCAAAATAAAGCGGTCGTATTTCTGTTGGCCGATTGTTTTATCCTGCACTTGATGTCCTAAGTTCAACAAGGCACATAGATTTTGATATTCAGCAAATTCTTTTTTGAGTTCTTCACTCGCCTCGACATCGCGCAGCAGGGATAGCCGCTCTTCCGTGGAAAGTTCCTCATAAAAGTATTTATGTATCCGTTCGTCCATATTTTCCGCTTTTGTTCTTAATAAACGGATCAGGAAACCAAAACCCCCAAAAGGATAAACAGTTTTTTTAATTAGCGAGCAAAAATAATAATAAGGGGAGGTAGTCTTTCAATTCGCCTTTAATTTTTTTATAAGCGATAGCCATTTGGTTTTCAACTGTTTTCAGGGATATATTCAATTCGGTTGCTATGTCTTTCTGCCTTTTACCCTCTATTTTGCTTTTGATAAAAATTTCCCGACATTTTTCAGGCAGAGAGTCTATCACTTCGGTAATGATCCGTTCGATATCCTGCTCGGAAAGCAGTGACTGATCGAATAATTCCAAAGAAGCAAGTTTCATCCGCAAAGTAGCCTGATATTCTTCCTGCATCAGGTTGACAGCTTCCTTCACCACAATGCGGTGGCGTAAGAGATCGATACAGCGGTTTTTGATCGAAGTAAAGAGTAAGGCGACCAGATTCACATCATAAGCCAGAATCTCTTTCTTTTCCCACAGTTCGGTAAATACGTCCTGGACAATATTTTCTGCGTCTTCTTCTGACACGACATATTCCAGAGCGAAATATTTCATCCGGGAAAACCAAGAGACATATATTTCTTCAAAATGGTCGGATAGTATTTTCTTTTCAACCAACATCTTTCTTCTGTGTGAATTAAATCACGGCGTTCTCGATCTCCAAACTTTAATCTTTAAAATATTATATATAGAGTGTGAGAGCAGTGACTTATCTATCAAATAGGGGTTCTGGAAAACCTTCGAGGAACAGATAAGTTACATACCCCCACACCATACATTCAGATATGATGCGGGATATGTCAACCTATTCTTTCCTCTTAAAAATTTTCCAGATTTCTATTTGAAAGAATCAGTTAAACAACGCAATCGTGCTATTTGCACAATGCAAATATAGTAATAGTTCTCGGTTAAACAAGTGCACTGTATATCGTATTTAAGCCAAACATCTCTAATTTTTTCAGCCAATCGCAGTGCTATGAAGCACAAATATTTACGAAAAAAAATGACAATATCCCCCTTTTAACCGGAAATATCACATAAGCATATAATTATAAGCACCATACCCAAACCAGCAGTTTGTTAAAATATATTACCCCTACGGGTAATTTGAACTAAACGGGGTACAAAACCGAATTAAACGGGATAGTAGTTTCGATTCGAACCAATGACTTTTTTACAGGTTTTACAACAAGGTAGTCTTCCGGCACGATAGAGGTGTTGCGTCAACCGGACGTACACTTTTTACCTTGATATATTTGCGGGTAATTAAATAATTACCGACATTTGTAGTATAACAATACAAAAAATGATTATGCCCACGATATTTATTTTGTTCGGTTTCCGTTTCATGTTTTATGCGGAACATTGGAATAAATTCTTTAATAAGACAAAATGAATCAGTATGCAAGACATGACAGTAGACAAAGTATGGTTAACCGATACGGCTGTATGGATACATACTACCGACGGTAAAGAAGCATGTGAAAAATTTGCAGATTATCAGCGTTTGAAATCCGCCACCCCGGAACAACGAACCAATTTCACTGTCGATAAGTTCGGTATTCGTTGGGAGGAACTGGATGAAGACTTGAGTTTTGAGGGATTCTTCCATGAAAAGAAATCCAGTCCTTTATATGATTTGTTTACAGCCCATCCGGAACTGAACGCCGCCGCAATAGCACGCAGGCTGGGTATATCTCAAAGTCTGTTTGCGCAATACGTGAGCGGGACAAAAAAGCCCTCCAAGCAGCGTTTCTCGGATATAGTGGAAACAATTCGAATGATAGGGCGCGAGTTATCGGAAATTTCCATTGCTTAAGCCTATGACAAGTTGTTAACGGCAAGTTCCATGAGATGAAACTTGCCGTTTCATGCAATGGAACCAAGAGTTTCATGTATAGAAACCATTTGTTTCATATGCAGAAACTTTAAGTTCCAAGATTTGAAACTTCTTAAAACTCCAAGAACCGCTTGTAAAGCGGAGAGTGCTTTTTTCACCATTCGTATTCTTCCGTATAAGAATCGAACACCGGTTCCTCCTCGACACCATGCTGCCGGAAAAGTTTCCGGATATAGAGCTGGGCTTCCGGCGGAATGCCATATTCTTTGCGATAGTAACGATAATAAAGCGTTTTCGTAAAGTGGAAGATCATTATTTTCCGCAAATGCCGTGCCGTCCGATAAGGGACTTTTTCCAGCAGGTTCGTAATACCCCATGCAATGCGCACTTTCTTCGCAGACCTGAAGTCCGGACATGCCGCATCCCCTACAGGGAAATAAGCCGGGTTCACAATCCGGATATGCCGGTCGGCATGTGCACTATACCGGGCAGCCACTTGCCTCAAACAACCACCTGCCTTCGGGCACTGGCTGTTGAAGCAATGGACGAAACCGGAAGGGACTAATTTGTAATCAAAATCGTTTTCCATGACTATTCATATTTTAGCAACAGCGACTAATATACGGATTTTATCTTGATTCTGATTACAGTAAGTGAATATGCCGGCAATTCGCAGGTGAATTCACGTCCGACTGTGCAATCAAAAGTCCGAGGCTTCAAATCCGTATCTTCCAACGTTCCGGACAATACAGTCTTAACGGCACGGGTATCGCCGACCTCGACATCATTCAGCCGGACCTGTGCCTGGGTATTTGCAGGCAAGATATTCACCAATTTCAGAATCAAGTCGCCCGTTTCGCGATCCCTCACGGCAGAGACGGGAACACGTTTGCCGATATCTTCCGATAAGGAAGACAATTTGACTGTGGCTGGCAGATATTCATCACCTGCATTTTGGCCGAACAGCTGCTGAACGTAATAGTTGACGGTTGGCTTCACCTCTCCGTTGTTGAAGTAAATCAGATCGGGATTCCACTGCGTATGCCCTTCTTTTGCCAGGAGCGGAGCGTAGGATGCCATGCTGACCACATCCCCGTTACGTTCCAGTGAAGTCATATAAGCCGCTTCCGCCAAAGCGACTTCCAAGTTATTCGGACGACCGGGAAGATGAGCGGCATATTCTCCCAAATAGACTTTCGCACCCTGACGGTCGTAAGAATCATAAAAATGCTGATTGTTCAGGAACCAACCGGGTGTCTGGTAATAGTGCTCATCCACCATCGGAACCTGCAATCGGTCTACGATCTTCCATCCTTCCTCATAGTCGGTTCCTTCGTTAAACGGTCCGGCCGTACCGATCACGGTTATTTCCGGATGTTTTGCTTTCAGAGCCTTATAGATCATAGTGAAGCGTTCTTCAAAGGCATCCGTTATCTGGTCTTCGTTTCCGATCCCGATATATTTCAGATGGAAAGGTTCAGGATGGCCGGCTTCGGCACGCATACGGCCCCACTTCGAGGAGGCATCTCCATTCGCATATTCCACCAAATCCAAGATGTCTTGGACAAAAGCATCCATATCGCACATCGCGACTCCTTGTTGCCCGCCTCCACGGGAGTTCTGACAACATACGCCCGCGGCAATAACGGGAACAGGTTCTGCCTGAATATCTTCGCAGAACTGGAAAAACTCGTAATATCCAAGCCCTTTCGTCTGGTGATATCCCCACAAATTGCGTTGAGGTTTCCGGCTTTCCAGCGGACCAATCGTTTCTTTCCAGTTATAAATATTATGTACACCATCGCCATGCGCCAGACAACCTCCCGGAAAACGCATAAAGCGCGGATGCAGGTCGGCTATCGTTTGTGCCAAGTCGGCACGCAAACCGTTCGGACGGTTCTTAAATGTTTTCTGCGGGAAAAGGGAGATCATGTCTAAAGCATAAATGCCGGGGGTCACCGTCTGTATAGACAGGCTGGCACTGTCCGCATCTTCCACCGCCTGCAATGTGAGATGTTGTTTCGTCCATTCTCCGGGTGCAACCTTAACCGCAGCTTGTGCGAGCGGCTTTCCGGAGCGGTTCCTTAACTGAACTTGCAAAATTCCCTGTCCTTTACCCTGGATACGGGAGAAAAAAGAAAGGTTATATTTCTCCCCTTTCCGAATGTGGATACCATCGAAACCCCTGTTGATCAAGTCCAACTCCGTACTTTGGGCATGGAGTACCGCATAATGCGGATTGTTGGGATGAAGAGGGGCTGCCGTGTCGATCTCCAACACAACGGGCTCCGCCGGGGCATCTGCCTTATATGACTTCAACTCCCAGGCATAGCGGCTGTTCCAGTCCGGATCATTGCCGGTCTTATCCTCCGGGGCATATTCGAAATCGCGGTTCTGGACCAATTCGGCATACAAGCCACCGTCAGCTGCATAATTCAGATCTTCAAAGAAGACACCGAACAGATGATCACTGATTTTTTTCGCCTGGCCGCCCTCAACAGTAATTTCCGCCTCAACAGGAACCGCCTCTTTTAAGGAAGCAGGCAAAGCGAGTCGTTCATTACGCAGGTCCTCACGCTTCCGGACCGCAGCCACTTCCGAGAGGATATTATCGACAAATGCTTTGGTAACAGTGATGATAGAGCCATGTTTGGCATCTTTCGGTATCGAAATACGATCTGTCACATCTTCCCAGGTACGGAAATCACGTGTCCGTTTCGCTTCATAGCGATGACGGGTATAGGCGTCCATATAAACGACATAACTTCCATCGGACAACGGGCAAACAGCCGGACCTTCCACCCAGTCGGTCGCAAAAGGTTTATCTCCGGTCGGCAAATACGGACCTGTTGCATGCTTGCTTACAGCAACCGACAGTTCCTTTTTGGCTTTCGGCCAGATACGTTCATCTTTATAAAGCATATAATATTTACCATCCTTTTTCTGTATGGTCACATCGATCACGTTATGTCCCGGATCGAAGAATATCTTTGCAGGGGAAAAGGTTTTGAAATCTTTTGTCGTAGTATAATACATACGATGATCATATTTCTCTCCCGGCTCAGTCTTCCACACGCCGTCCTCTTTGATCGTACTGGCCCAGAAGATCACATATTGCCGGTTTTCGTCGTCGTAAATCATTTCGGGAGCCCAGCAGTTCCGGACTTCATATCCTTCCATCACTTTCGGATAAGACTGGCGCGACCAGTGTACGAGGTCTTTAGAATGGGCATATCCGATTGCATTCCCGTCCCAGTTCAGTGTCCAGATACAATGCCAAAGTCCGTCCGGCCCCTTCATGACAAAAGGATCACGCATACGTTTATCAGCATACCAAGTCCCGTAATCGCATTTCAGGAAACTATGTTCTGGTCCTATCGGCATCCAGGTATATCCATCTGCACTCCAGGCCAAATGCATACCGTTGCGATTCTCATTCTTATCTGTAAAATAAGCGAACAGATAGCGTATATCGGAAGAAGAGGAGGTCTTTGCCAGCGAAAATACTCCCGGCAACAAGAACAGGATCAAGATAAAGATGGAAAGATGTTTTCTCATAAGATGACAGCTTTTCTGGTATCACATAAATCAATAACTTATCACTTCGGCAAAAATAAAGAAAAAGTGTAATAATATACACTATTTATTATTCAAAATGGTGGAGAAAGAGCTAAAAATATCCATAGCAGCGATTTATTCCTTGTTTTTTTCTACTTTTGCAGCCTGATTAAATAAGTAATATGAATACACATAATCTTTGTTGTATCGGCCACATTACTTTGGATAAGATTGTAACGCCGAAAAGAACACTGCATATGCCGGGAGGGACATCTTTCTATTTCGCGCATGGAATAAGCAATTTAGAAACTTCCGACTTCTTGTTGGTAACAGCTCTTGCTGCCAGTGAAATGGATGCGGTAGAAGAAATACGCAGGAAAGGGATCGATGTCAAAGTTTTGCCCAGTGCCCATTCCGTCTACTTTGAGAATACATATGGCGAGAACCAAAATAATCGGACGCAGCGGGTATTGGCAAAAGCCGATCCGTTCACAGTTGAAGGGTTACAGGATGTCGATGCCCGAATCTACCATTTGGGAAGTTTGCTGGCGGACGATTTTTCCTTAGACGTAATCAAATATTTATCAAGCAAAGGGATGCTGTCGGTCGATGCCCAAGGTTACTTGCGCGAAGTTCGCGGTGAAAAAGTTTTCGCCGTAGACTGGCCAGAAAAGAAGGAGGCACTAAAATACATCCATATCCTGAAAGCTAACGAACACGAGACGGAAGTTCTCACCGGATGCAAAGATCCGCGCGAAGCTGCACTGAAATTAGCAAACTGGGGCGTCAAGGAGGTATTGCTGACATTAGGAAGCATGGGGTCCGTCATTTATGCCGACGGCAAATTTCATGAGATACCCGCCTACCCTCCAACAGAGATTGTAGACGCTACGGGATGTGGCGATACCTATATGGCCGGCTATCTGTATATGCGAAATAAAGGAGCTTCATACAAAGAAGCCGGATGTTTTGCCGCCGCCATGTGTACGATCAAACTGGAGGCATCCGGTCCTTTCGGAGGAACAGAGAAAGATGTTTGGGATATTATCGAAAGGAATAAGTGAAACGATTTATGATTTCAGATTTATGATTTATCAGCGATATGTAACTTATAAATCATAAATCTGAAATCATAAATCAATGCAATTTCTTAGCCATCACCATATAGGAATAAATAAGTACCACAGCATACCCGAACAGCGGCACAACGAATGAAAACGACATTGTCGAGATATCGGCCACATACCCCATCAATAACGGTCCGACCGCTCCACCTATCGGAGACATCATCAAGAAGGACGAAGCACGCTTGGTATAGTCACCCAGCCCTCTCAACGAGATAGCGAAAATGGTCGGGAACATAATAGCCTCGAAGATATAACAGGCAAATAAAGCACCTTTCGACAAAACACCTAAATTCAGGGTGACAAACAAAGCCCCCAAAACGGTAAAGATCGCACAGATAAACAAGACTTTCTCCGCCCGGATATAACTCATAATCCAGCTACCGATAATACGTCCGACCATAAACAGCCCCAATCCTCCGAAGGAAAGAACGATAGCGGCATCATGTGCATCCATCCACCCATCGTCAGTCACATAATTGATAAAGAAACTATTGATCGATATTTCCGCTATTTCGTAGCAGAACAAGGCCATCACACCCCAGGTGAAACAACGGTGTTTCCACAATCCTTTCAATCCGGCTTTTGCCTCAGCCGTCGTCTCTTCACAATCGTCATGGTCGATCTCCGGCAAGCGAATGCGAAAGAAAACAAGGGCGACAGACAGGACGACAACTCCCATCACGGTGTAGGGCAAAGCAATGTTAGCCTCTCCGTTACCAGAAAACAACAGCATTCCACCGATCACCGGCGCACAGATACAGCCTAACCCGTTGAAAGATTGTGCCAGGTTCAAACGGCTGGCTGCCGTCTCGCGATCCCCAAGCTCCGTCACGTAGGGATTGGCTGCCGTCTCCAAAAATGTTAGTCCACAACCAATCACAAACAAGGAAAAGAGGAAGAAGTTGAACGACATCAATTGTTCGCTCGGAATGAAAAGTAACGATCCGATCCCATAGAGGATGAGACCGAACACCACTCCCTGGCGGTATCCGTATTTATTGATAAAAAGTCCGGCCGGGATAGCCATCGTAAAATAACCCGTGTACATCGTTGCCTGAATCAGAGCGGAATGAGCCTTCGTCATGACAAGCGCCTCCTGGAAATGCTTGTTCAGCACATCTAAAATAGCATGTGCAAAACCCCATAAGAAAAACAAAGATGTGACTAATACAAAAGGAACCAGATACTCTTTCTTTACCAACGATTTTTTTACTTTTTCCATTTTATTGTTATTTGTTTTATACTCGTTTATTCATTTACCGGATTGTAAGGGATCGTGAACCAGAAAGTCGAACCTTTGCCTAATTCCGAATCCACGCCGATCTTACCATTCAAAGACTGTATGATGGACTCGCAGATGGAAAGCCCTAATCCCGTCCCCTGAACAAAGCTGTCAAATTTAGCAAAACGTTCGAAAACATGTGGGATATTCTCCTCGGCAAGTCCTTTGCCGGTGTCCGCCACATAAAAGCGCAGGATATCGCCTATCCTCTCATATCCCATCGTAATGGAACCCTCTGAAGTGTATTTACAAGCATTACTGAGGAAATTGGAGAGAACCTGTGTCAGCCGGTTCTTTTCCGAATGGATCACACAAGCGACAGACGGCAGGTGACAGACCAAATCAACACCATCCTTCACACGCGACTTATAGACCTGCTGCAAATTATTGAATATCTCAGACAAATCGACTGTCGAATAATTGAAATCCATCTGTCCGGCCTCGATCTTCGAGAGGTCGAGAATATCATTGATCAACTGGAGCAAAAGCTCATTATTCGTCTCGATGATCTTGACATATTCACCGATCTCATCCGGCTCTTCCGCCATCGCGATCAGATTCGAGAAGCCGACAATCGCGTTCAGGGGCGTTCGTATCTCATGGCTCATATTGGCCAGAAAAGCACTCTTCAATCGATTGGCTTCCTCCGCCTTATTACGCAGGCGGATCAGTTCGTTTGTCATCTTCAGGTCTGTGATATCGCGCCTCAACCCGATCAGTTTACGGATCTTCCCGTCTTCATTTCGTCCATAAGGAACGGCATGCATCTCGAACCAGCGATCCCCCAGTGCCGGTACCATCGTCCTGATCTGGACCTCCATCACATGGATCTTTCCACAGGCAAGATCTTCCAAGCCTTTCCGGAACAAATCACGATCTTCGGGATATACAAATGAGAGATACTCATCCAACGAAATTGTCATTCCTTCAAACACGGTAGATCGGGGAGAGTAGAAAATCCGGGTATCCGGATTATATTCCCACGAGATAATCTGGGCCGCCTCGAGGGTGAAATCCAATTGCAGCTTGTTTTCTTCGAGTTCCTGACGCCTCTTCATCTCACTCGTTATATTTCTTTCCGTCCCAATAATCTGTTCAACTTCTCCTGTCTTTTCCGACTTCAACCCGATAGCATAGGTTTCGAACCAGTCATAACCTTCGCCCTGCCTGAATCGGAACACTTCCCTCAGTTTATTCTCTACTCCTCCGGAAAGGCGAGACATAAACCGGCTGTATTTCTCCTTATCGTCCGGATGCAATAAATCCAGTGCCCCTTTATTGCTCAAACCGTCGCTGGCAAGCGTCTTCCGGTAGAGGGAGGTGAATATATTCTTCCGTACATCGTAGCACCAGGCCGACAGGGAACCGGCATCAAGGGCAACAGACAATTCCCGACGTATATCATCCAGTTCGAGTTCATTCCTGCGGATATCCGTCGTATCGACCATTGTGGCAACAATATAGAGGTTTCCCTCCTTATCTTCCAGGCGTGTCTTGGTGGTGACAGCCCAACGGACGGGCAATCCGGTTTCTTCATCAAATAACACCCGGTTAAAGGAGATCGGCTTGTCGCTTTGCAACACCCGGTTATCTTCTTCCCGGAAAAGGGAAGCTTTCAAATCGTCCACTTCAAAATCATTCTTTCCCAGCATACAGTCAAAGGCCTCTTTATAAAAATCGGAGACTTTGTTATTGTAGAACAGATAACGGTACTCATTGCCCACATCCTTGATAAATAATCCTACCGGCAGGTTGTCCATAATCGATTGCAAGAATGTTTTCAAACGCAGGTTTTCCTTTTCGGCAACGACATAAGGAGTCACATCGTGGGTGAAGCAGATAACCGAATTATTCTCGAACGGCACAACACGTGCCTTTGTATATTTAATCTGGTCCTTTTTTCCATACTTGCAATTAAAGACAGTCACCTCACCCGTTTCGACTGTCCGTTTCACATGCAGGATGATTTCATCCAGCATCTCTTTAGCCTGCGGATACTCAAGATGAAGATCCTTCAGGTTTTTCCCGATCTGGCATCTTGTGTCAACACCATTCCAAATGTGGTTCTCCGGGTTCACGATATCCACTACATTCAAATCGGAATCAAAAATGGTCGCCATGTCCGGCATCCGACTCAGGAGCTCCATCATTTTGGCGTTTGCCGTCTTATAGGCGTCTTCCTTACGTTTCCTGTAATTCAGGATACCGATAAAGATGACCATCATCAGGATAACCAGACAGACAAACAGAATCACTTCTACCGGATGTTCCTGCCATAATGAAGGTTCTTCGTTATAAAACACCGTATTTTGGGGCAATAACGAAGGATCAATCCCTGAAGCCACGAACGTCGGATAGTTGATATAGTAATTGGGAAGTGAAGGTGTGAACTGAAAAGCCGGACTATGTTCGATCCCTTTCGTCAGGACACTATAAGTCAGCAAAGCCAGGTCTTTACCCAAATCCTCCCCGGAAATAAAATAGCCGCCGATGTAATTCATGTTCGACGTGCCCTGGTCCAAAACCTGGTAAACCGGCTTGGACGTATAGCGTGCCAGCTCATTGTGAAGCATCGAATGGGCATGGGGATATTGGAGGGCATCGGTATACCATCCCGCCGATAAGATAGCATAGGAATCATCCATGCAGGCTACCGAATCGAGCAGCTGGGGAGTAGACAACTTGCAACCATCCATATAGCGAAGGTCGAGCGAATCGATCTGCTTGAAAAGATCGTAGATATAGGACTCAAAAAACGCCATATTATAACGATTGTCATAACAAAACGCCACTTTACGGATATGCGGCTGAAGCCGTTTTATCAGCAACAAATTCTCAATGACAAAATCCTTATAGGAATATCCCGTTATTCTGAAATCGCCGAACGACTCTTTCATCGGCATCATATCGGCAACTGAAAACAGCTTCTTATCTTTATTCTCATAATCGATGAAGGCCCCTTTCACATAGCCTAACACAACAGGAATCTCATGCCAGCTATCCACGCAAGTAGCCCGATAGGAAGACCAAGCCTCATTGCCAAGCAACACGACCACATCTGGCTTTACCTTATAGGCGGCAAAAAGCTGCCGCATCCATCCTACCCAGGCATCAAAGACGGGAGAAGCCTCACAGTCCATATACTCGACAAATATTTTCGCTTCCGAATCTACCCGCATCTGATCTATAAAAGACGCAATCAGATGGTTTCCCTCCTCTTTGATCGGAGAATAAGAGCTAATGACCAAAACCTTCTGACCATCGACGCTTGTCGTCCTTGCCTTCGCAGGGAAAAAAGAAAGAGTAAAAACAAATAAAATTACCAGTAGTTCGCCGATTATTGACTTGCCATTTAGCATCATTATCCCGTTGTTATTAGACTATACCTGCAAAAGTACAGCATTTTTTCATATCAAGGACCTAATATGCTTGTATTTGAGTCATATTATGGCAAAAACATCCTTTTACAACTCCGGTTCAGGCATTGACAGCAAGTCTGTGAGAGAACGGACAATAAGAGGGCGACTACCCTACTACATATCTGGCATTCTTCCCCATCAACCGGTAAATAACGGCCACGATCAGCCAGGAAATAGCAAATGCGACAACCGCGGCGGCAGGTATCTGCAAAGCTACCGGAACATGCAAGACACGCATCAGAACGACACCCGGACCGGTAAAGAAATAATGCACCATATAGATTCCGAACCCGCAAGTCGTCAGGTTTGCCAGCAGACTCTTGACCTTTTCGGACCGTACGTCCACCTTTTTCGCCAACAAGAAAACGGGGATCGTCATCATCACAACATTAAGAGAACAATAGGTAAAGAAAAGTTCCAGCAATTCTTCGCTGTATTCCGGCAAAGCAGTTACATAGCGGAAACCAAAGAAGGTTACGACATAGCCGACCAAGAACATCGGAATCCCGACCAACAGGATTTTATTCAGGCTCCAGTCGTGATTACGCAAGTAATGGCCTAAAAGCAGATAGCCATTGAAACCGGCAAAATAATACAACATATTGAAGGAGTTCCAGGAACATCCACCCCAGACATAAGGCGAAACAAACTGATAGTAATACGGTAGCAACGTCGACACGCCCCAGGCCAGCAGAAACCATAACTTGGCCTTTTCAGAAGCCTTTTCCACCCAGGCAGAGAAAATAGGCAGGTACAGATACAGACCGATCAATAGATAGATATACCACATATGCACATCCACAATCGAGAAATTCAACGGAATCTCCGCAATATATCTCAAGGAAATACCCAACGACTGGCGGGCAACTTCTTCGCCAGAATAGGGGAAAAAGTCCAAAATCACCTCCGGTGACAAGCCAAGCAGTCCGGTTATCCAAGGGAACAGGTTGTAAAGCACCGACCAGATCAGGAAAGGCCAAAAGACACGACTGATTCTTTTTTTATAAAAGACGGAAGTATCGCCCTTCACTGGCAGCAGCAAAGCTCCCGTGATCATCACAAACAGGGGGACGCAGGGACGTAGGAACGACCCATAGGCAGCTCCCCAAAACTTAATCTGATCGATATTGGCGGGAGGTTCGCCCGGATAAAAGTTAAACGGATCTGTACTATGGCAACAAACCACGGTAAACATGGCAACAAAACGTACCACATCCAGCCAAACGACATGTGATCGGCCAATTGCCGAATTCTGACTCTTCATCATGATATTAGCATCTTATTAAGTTTATATTCCAAGCAAAGAACCGCCTGCCACGCAAACGGAACCAGAAAAACTTTCATTGTTTTATCAAACTATTAAGGATTTGTACGCTCCGTAAAAGCAAAAAATCCTGACAATCAATGATTATCAGGATTTTCTCGTACCCAGACCCGGGATCGAACCGGGATGGAAGTGAATCCATTGGTGTTTGAGACCAACGCGTCTACCAATTCCGCCATCTGGGCATTTGCTTTGAGTAAGTTTGTTTCTCATTTGCGTTGCAAAGGTAGACATTATTTTTAAACCTGCAAACATTTTCCTCTTTTTTTTCATTTTATATCTTCTTAGGATTTATGGATAAACGAAATCCCGGAATATTTCGTTAACTTTGTAAGAGTATAACTAAAAAACAACCTGGATCATCATGAAAGATAATTATTGCGTTATCATGGGCGGTGGGATCGGAAGCCGTTTCTGGCCTTTCAGCAGAGAAAGTTACCCTAAACAGTTTCTTGACTTTTTCGGTACAGGCCGGTCGCTACTACAGATGACATTCGATCGTTTCTCCAAGATTATTCCGATCGAAAATATCTATATCGTAACAAATGAGCAATACGCTTCACTTGTAAAAGAGCAACTGCCAGAGTTGGGAGAATCGCAGATATTATTGGAACCGGCACGTCGTAATACAGCTCCTTGCATCGCTTATGCGGCATATCATATCAAGGCTTGCAACCCGAATGCAAATATAGTTGTCGCCCCCTCCGATCATTTGATTCTGAAAGAGGATGTCTTCTTGAAAGACGTACAGAAAAGTCTCGACTTCGTAAAAGACAACAATGCGCTGGTTACGCTGGGCATCAAACCAAGCCGTCCCGAAACAGGCTACGGATATATCCAAAGCAGCGATATCATGCTGGGCGAATTCACGAAAGTGAAAACTTTTACTGAGAAGCCAGACTTGGAACTGGCAAAAGTATTCATGGAGAGTGGCGAGTTTTTCTGGAATTCCGGTCTTTTCGTCTGGAACGTCAACGCCATATTGGAAGCATTCTCCAAATTCCTCCCCGACATCTCCCTCCGTTTCGACTTGGGCAAAGAAAAGTTCAACACGACGGAAGAACGCGATTTCATCGCCGAGAACTTTCCTTACTGCCTGAATATCTCCATCGACTACGGGATCATGGAAAAAGCAGACAACGTATATATGCTCTGTGTCGACTTTGGTTGGGCTGACCTCGGAACATGGGGATCGCTGTTTGACCTGGCGAAGAAAGACGAACAAAACAATGCGCTCCTGAAAAGCGAAGCGATAATGTACGAAAGCAACGGCAATATCGTTGCCCTCGACAATCCGAAACGTCTTGCCGTCATACAGGGCATCAATGATTGCATCGTGGCCGAATCCGGTAATGTCCTCCTGATCTGCAAGAAAGAGGATGAACAACGCATCAAACAATTTGTTGCCGATGCACAAATGAAATACGGCAAAGAGTTTAATTAAGGTAAAGTGAAAAGAAGCTCGATCAGCGACTTCACAAACTCTAAATATGTTTGCAAATGTAAACGAAGCCCCGAAGACGAAAACGTCCCCGGGGCTTGTTTTTTTATCTGCCTTACACCTTCGCAGGCTCACGGCAGAATGAACTTTATTTCAATACTTTAGTATTATTAATATTAGACTGCTTGTTCGCCTGTCACAGGCTACTTAGAGTATTATCCCACACAGTCAACATTTTAGAATTATTTGATTATAAATTACTATATAGGGAGGGAGTGGCCACTGCCACTCCAAACTATTCCTCTATGCTTATTTTACTTGCCTTTACAGCTTCTTCACCTTCAACAGCCACTACGACTACGCCCTGAGGAGCAGCAATCACAGCATTGTCGGATGTCAGAACCTGAGTGGCTACTATCTGGCCTAAGATGTTGCTTACAACAACCTTCTTACCGGCAGCGTTAACGATTGTTACATTACCTTCGCCTGCGATAACGGTTATTTCAGAAGTTGTGATTTCGTCGTTGGCTGTTGCACCACCTGCATTAGTGTCGACATTGTAAAGGTCAGATTGCGTAGCTGCTTCGAAGTCATTGATGATGACAGGAACACCGTTCTGAACTTTCACCCAACCACCCAAGTTGGCAGAAGGAGCGATACCACCATCGAATGCAGTTTTCTTTCCGTAAGATTCGGATTCGATCAGGAAGTTGTCGGATTCATCGCTTACCAGACGGAATGCAAACTTGGCAGCATCATGCTGGTTCACTTTAGAAAGACCGACAACTTTCGTTGTGCCTTCAAGAGTCAGCGTATCGTTAGCAATGTAACCCGGCAAGAATGCAAGTCTCTTGTACTTCTTTTCCCAAGTGTACTTGTCTACAGCAGGAACAGAATCAATCATGTTGACCAAGAAGCGACCGAATGTCGTATCAGCAGTGATAACAGTATGCGGACAAGCTAATGAATCGGCCAAAGTAGCATGAGTGTGAGTACCTGTAGCATTACACCAGATCGTGTCACCCTTCACCGATTCAACATCCTTGGCAATCAAGTACTGCGGCATCAATGTGTTTTCAACACCTGTCGGAATAACAGTGAAAGTTTCTGCTTTGTTATCGCCTTTTCCTTCTACGCACAACAAACTATTTGCACCTTCATACAGATAAGCTTTTTCGGTAGAGTTTACGCGATAGAAACCGATTGCACCATTTTCACCCAATTCTTCTGTGGTCAGTTCGCGATACAATTTGGTCGTATCAGCAACCAATGCGAATGCGGATGTTGTAGATTCTGTTGCCAGATTTTCAACCTTGATCAGACCAGTAGCATCAATCACACCCGCTTTCTTCCCATCAGTCAGTAATGCATAGTAGTGAATACCGTCCACACAATTCACTTCTTTCAATCTGAAAATAGAGGCATTTGCTTTGTCAGCTACAACCAACATTTCAGTACCACCAACCTGAGAAACCTGAACATATTTCTGATCGTTAGCGAACTTATACGGATCATTTACGCGGATACGGTATTCAGTTTGGAAAATCGTATCTTTTTCATGAATGCGATTATAGTAAGTCCATCCAACATATTCCAGATCGAACTTCGTAGCATCATCTGCAGAAACGCGCAAAATTGTATCGTTGCCAACAGTAGAGTTACCGATTGTTACAGACAATCCCGGATTTACGTTCAGATAGTTCAATGTGAAGTTTACATTTTCTGTCTTTTCGTTATAATACCCCATGCGGTTACTTTCTGTCTTCGTCAACTTTAACGTATCGTTAGCCAGATAGAGCTGTTCATTTCTGTAATAATAATTAATCACAATCACAGCCTCATTGTCATCCTTTGCCAATACCTTGTAAGCGCCATTGTTCAGCGTAGAACCTATTTCCTGATTCCAGATTTCCGGATAACCACCGAAATCAGTCGTGTTCTTGTCTACAATCCACTTAGCAGCCGGCATGTGTTCGAACTTCATGACATCCCATTCAACCGGAGCAATTTTAGTCAATGACCATCCATCCAAATCAAGCATCAAACGTGCTCCATTTTTCTGTTTGTCAGCACCATTGACAACATCCAAGAAGTAAACACCCGGTTCCAAAACAGCAGCATGTTCAGCCGGAGACAGCTTCAAACCGATACGGTCGTTGATCGTATAGATAGTTGTGCCCTTCAGGTTTTCCGAATTGCCGATAGTCGCTTCACGACGGCCGCCACCTAGAACTGCAATCTTAACCAAGTTCTGTTCATAGCCTGGAATCATGGAAGCTTTCAATGTGATCTCGTCGTCTTTACGGTCTGCCCAATATTGGGTCAAGACATCGATATTCTTCTGGTTGAAACCATCAGCTTCAATGCGCATGGAATCCTGGGTCGGCCAATATAAGAAACGGAAATTAAAACGGCCGTTCACATCGCGGGCAGCGACAGGAGCATACGGATTGACGAAATCTTCGGTATGTGTCTTCGTTGCAAATGCCAGATGCTGGTTACCTGATACTTCGTTTTCAAGGTAAGCCGTATCGACCATTAGATACAGGTTGTTGCCTTTTGCATCTTCTCCTGCTTTCAAAGATAACCAATACGGAGTCTTGACTGCATTCAAGTTTGCATAAACCGCATATAGGTTCTGATAAAAACGTGCGGCCTGGGCTGCTTCCATATCAGTTTTCATTACGGCTTGTCCGGCAAAGAAAGTGTACAATTTCAGGTCTCTCAATTTCAGCGAAAGTGCTTTGTAAGCATCTCTCAACGCCAAATACTCGTCATTCAGTGTTTCTAGCTCTGCAAAAGCCACCTCATACTTTGCTTCATAATCCTGAGCGGCTTTCAATTGTGCGTCTGCCAATTCCTGATAATGCTTAGATAATTCGGAATTCAGATCGATACCGTTTTGAATATTATTTACGTTATTGTAAGCAACGGTCAAGTTTTTATCCGCTTCATCTCTTGCCTCTTCAGCCTCGCTTAACAGCTTCTCGGCTTCTACCAAAGCTGCCAATGCATCCTTTAGCTCCTGTTCGGCAAGAGCAACTCTTGTAGCTTTATCCGTTTTTGCGTCTGTTAAGAATTTAATATAAGAGCCTGTAGCCACGTCAAGACCACTTGCCTCTAATACTTTTTTATCGACATTAACGCCTTCGTTCTTAAGCCAGTCGACATAAATACTTGCATACTGGAACAATAGTTCTTCGTCGAAGTCTCTTTCTTCCATTCGTACTGCTGTCAGTAATTTGGAAAAAGCGACAGTGGTCCGGTCCGCAAAATCAGAAATTTTTTCATTGCTGTTCTGCTTAATCGCATCAATGACTGTTTGGCTTGTTTCCAATTGATATTCAGCAGTTCTCAATTCTTCTTCCGAGCCAGCAAATGTATCTTCGGCTTCGGCTTTGGCAGTTTCCGCATCAGCTACATTGCCTTGTGCATCACTGTATGCCTGATAAGCCAGACGATTCGCTTCATTAGCCTTTCCGAATTCAAAATTGGCACTCAACAGTGCTTCTTTCTGCTCCTCCGTTATATTGGAAGCCTGGATAGCCGATTCGTTATAAATCTTGTAAGATTCATAAGATGTCGCAATCATGTCTGCATAGAATCTAGCCATCTTACTTTTATCGATCGTTTCAGTTTCTTTCGCATTGAGTTGGTTTCGCAACTCGCGTTTTTGCTGAGACAATTCTTTTACTTCTGATTTGGCATATTCCAGATCGGCGATGGCCGCTTCCAATTCACGGTCCTTTTCTCGCCATATAGCCTCGGCTTTTTCATATTCGGCCTTGGCATCTGCCACTGCGCCATAAGACAATGTATTCTTTCCGACAGCATCAACCGCTTCGTAAGGAGTTTTGTCCCACAAGTTCGGTTCGGTTGCGCCTTTTGCAAACGAGAAAATGGCTTTGTCTTCTTCCTGAGTTTGCAACATGCTGTTCAAGTCGTGTTTGTTCAACCAGACAGGACCTGCGACATAAGGTTTCAAGCGCAATTCATCCAATTTACCAGCATAATCTTTCGTTGCATACTTGACAGCTGCAATTTTACCATCGCTCAACGGAACCATCGTCATCACAGAGTCAGATGTAAAATAAGCTTCTGGAGTTCTGGCGATCTGCAAATCACGACCTTCAGCACTTCTCATCCAAGACCAATTGACAGCATCACCTCCCAAATTGGTCGATTCCAACTGAACCGAAGCAACAAAGTTTTGAGCCTTGCTCGGATCAAAAGAGATTGGGTAATTGTAAGCCAAGTTCACGAACTGGAAAGCGATACCGTTTTCGTTGTTCGATTTTTCTTGTTTAACATACCAGAGAGATTCGCCGACTGTAGCTTCATAATAGGGGACAAAGCCCAATTCAAAGCGGTAGCCACCATTACCGTCAGACACTTTTTTCATAACCAGCACCTTGTAACCATCCGATAGTTGATAAACCCTACCATCAGTTACTTTCGTTACTGTTTCCAGCGTAGAAGGAGCAGCCGACTTACTGTAGTTGGCTACATCCTGTGCAGAAACAGCCCCCACTGTTGTTGCCAGTAAAGCGCCAGCTACCAGAGTAGAAAACTTTTTGTTCATAACTTAATTAATTAGTTAGTAAATAATGTATTAAGAATAATTTTCCCTTTATATATAATGTACGCAAGGCTATCTGTTAACTTTTGTACTTTGATAGCAAATACGTACGTTTTTTTTAGTCATTTTTAGGGAGTTTGTCAGTCAAAGCAGGTTTTTCGTACAGGCTAAGCTATCTAATTGATAAGAAAGGATATAGAAAAAGGAAAAAACTTTAAGAAAAGGATTGCAGGTTTAAAAAGTATGCGTATTTTTGTGACGAATTAAAAACGTACGTTTTTTTTAGTCATTTTGATTTTATCTCTTATCCCTTTTATTCCCAATTATTTACAAACTAAAAATAGGCCATTTTTACCCATCAGAAACAGCCTTTTTTGTCATTTTCCACAAACAACCATATATCCGTTACCCACAACAATTTACGTTCTTTTATTCAAGTAACACTACAAGCCCCAAAACATTGTTTTTGGGAAAACATCGGAAAACAGGAGGGAAAACCGGCCTTAACCAACTATCATTCTGCCAGCTTTATTGTCGCAAGGCAATACATTCTGAAACGTTAAAAAATATTACCCGCTATACTAATTCCCAAAATATGGGGTACTAATCCGATTTTGATGGGGTGGCAGTAACATTTTGACAAAACCTACTTGCCCAATACCAATCTTACGTTACATTTGTAGTATTATAATCAGTATTGACAGTAGTATGGAATTTTACATCCGCATCCCCCTCCCGAAAGCTCCGTTCACATTTTCCCATACGGAGCAGACGATTTTGCTTGGTTCCTGCTTTGCCGAGAATATCGGAAAGATGTTAGAGGAGAATAAGTTCAAGACCGATCTGAATCCATTCGGTACGCTCTATAATCCTTCTTCCATAGCCGAAGCGATTCGTATGCTACTTCGTCCGGAACGGTTCACAGGAGATGATCTTTTCCGGCACGAAGGGATTTACCATAGCTTCAGCCATCACAGCCGTTTTTCCTCACCTTCGGAAACGGAATGCTTAGCCAACATCAACGGACGGCTGTTCAGTTCCGCCGACACGATACGGAAAGCCCGGCGGATGATCCTTACTTTCGGCACGGCATGGGTCTACAAGCTGAAAAGTTCGGGAAAGGTCGTTTCCAATTGCCATAAGCTACCGGAAAAGATGTTCGACCGACAGTTACTCACCGTAGGAGAAATCGTAGCGGAATGGAAAGGCCTGCTTCTATCGCTTTGGGAACAGAATCCGGAGCTGAAGATACTCTTCACCGTCAGTCCGATCCGCCATTGGAAAGACGGAGCACACGGCAACCAGCTCAGCAAAGCCACCCTCCTGCTTGCCATCGACGCTCTGCAAAAGGAATTCCCGGAACACACCGCCTATTTCCCGGCTTACGAAATCATGATGGACGAATTGAGGGAGTACCGTTTCTATGCCGACGATATGCTGCATCCATCCACCACGGCGATCGAATATATCTGGGAACGGTTCACAGGCAGCATGCTTTCACCTGATTCGCTATCAATTCTTAAAGAATGGAAGGATATCCAAAAGGCCATTAACCACAAGCCGTTTCAACCGGAAAGCGAAGCCTATAAACGATTCATCTCGCAAACTTTGTTAAAGATGGAACGACTTAACGAGAAATTCCCTTACTTTGATATGACAAATGAAGTCGAAATGATTAAAAAGAAGTTCTAAACCTAATTATAGAGAAAAGAATGGAATATTCAATTAAAGAGATCGCCGGGACAATTGGAGCTGACGCCAAGAAATTGCATGACGCTCCTATCAGTATCTTGCTTACCGATAGCCGCCGTCTTTCATTCCCGGAACAAAGTCTATTCTTTGCCCTCCAGACAAAGACCAACGACGGACATAATTATATACAAGGATTATATAAGTTACGTGTACGCAATTTCGTCGTCAGCACTGTTTTACCGGAGTTCGAGTCGATGCCTGAAGCGAACTTCCTTGTCGTCAAGGATACGCTGAAAGCACTCCAGAAGTTAGCAGCCCATCACCGGAAACGTTTCAATATCCCGGTAATCGGTATTACGGGAAGCAACGGGAAAACGATTGTAAAAGAGTTTCTCTATCAATTATTGCATAATGAGTTTAACATCGTCCGCTCGCCCCGGAGCTACAACTCGCAATTGGGGGTTCCGCTGTCGGTATGGCAGATGAGCGACAAGAATACATTAGGCATCTTCGAAGCCGGCATCTCCCAGCCGGACGAAATGGAACGTCTGCAACCGATCATCGCACCAACCATCGGAGTGATTACGAACATAGGGGAAGCACATCAAGAGAACTTTATCTCTTCCACGCAGAAATGCCTGGAAAAGCTGACTTTGTTCAACGATTGCGAAGCGATCATTTATGACGGCGACAATGCCTTTATCGGGGGCTGCGTCGAGTCGGCCTGCCTGTCCCACAAAGCGATCACCTGGAGCCGGACAGATTCGGAAGCGCCTTTGTATATCGAATCGATCAAGAAATTGGAATCCGAAACCATCATCCGCTGCACGCTTTTAGGGTTCGACCGGACATACACGATTCCTTTTACGGACGATGCTTCTATCGAAAACGTCATCCACTGTATGGCCGTGATGTTATATCTGAAGCCGACGAGTGTGAACGATGTCGAAAAGTTCAAGCGCCTCGAACCGGTCGCTATGCGCTTGGATGTAAAGCAGGGTATCAACAATTGCCTGTTGATAAACGACACCTACAATTCGGATATCAATTCTTTGGATATCGCCCTCGACTTCCAGCAGAGCCGCCGCGTAGAAAAGGACTTGAAATGCACACTGATCCTTTCAGACATCCTGCAATCGGGAACGCTGCCGAAGTCTCTCTATAAGAAAGTTGCGGACTTGGTGCGCAGGAAGAAGATCGACCGCATTATCGGTATCGGCCGCGACCTGAAAGAGTACGGAGGTGCTTTCGATATCGAAAAAGAATTTTACCTGACAACGGATGAATTCATTCAATCTCCGTCTTTCAAGAAATTCAAAAACGAGTTGATCCTGATAAAAGGCTCCCGCCAATTCCATTTCGAGCGTATATCCGAGTTGCTGGAGAAGAAAGTACATGAGACGATCTTGGAAGTGAACCTGGATGCCGTTGTCCATAACTTCAACTATTACCGCTCGAAGCTGAAGCCAGAGACTAAGATGGTCTGCATGGTCAAGGCTTTCGGATACGGAGCTGGTTCCTATGAACTGGCAAAGACACTGCAAGAACATCGTTGCGACTACCTGGCTGTTGCCGTTGCTGACGAAGGAGAAGAACTGCGCAAGGAGGGTATCTCGATCCCGCTTATCGTCATGAATCCGGAATTCAGCAGCTTCAATGTCTTGTTTGAAAACCAGCTGGAGCCGGAAGTGTACGGTTTCCGCCTGCTCGACGCAATGATAAAAGAGACAGAACGCAGGGGCATCACCTCTTATCCGATCCATATCAAGATCGACACGGGAATGCACCGTTTAGGCTTCCAGCCGGAAGATGTACCAGAGGTTTGCCGTCGCCTGAAAGAACAGAGCGGCGTAGTGGCTCGCTCCGTATTCTCGCATCTCGTAGGCAGCGACTCCTATATCTTCGACGATTTCACAAAAAAGCAGCTGGATACGTTCACCCGCGTGGCAGCAGAACTGGAAGCCGGGTTGGAATACAAGGTGATCAAGCATATCCTGAACTCGGCCGGAATAGAACGGTTCACCGATTATCAGATGGATATGGTACGTCTCGGCATCGGCCTATATGGAGTCAGTGCCTCCGGTCAGAAAGGGTTGCGTAACATCAGCACACTGAAGACGACTATCTTGCAGATACAAAACGTTCCGGCAGGTGATTCCATCGGCTACAGCCGGATGAGCTATGTAAAGCGCGATTCCCGCATCGCGATTATCCCGATCGGCTATGCCGACGGCTTGGACCGTCATTTCAGCAATGGTGGTGGCGAGGTCGTGATTAATGGCCACCGTTGCCCGATCATTGGCAATATCTGTATGGATGCCTGCATGATCGATGTCACCGATACCGACGCACACGAAGGAGACACCGTCATCATCTTCGGCGAAGAACTCCCTGTCAGCGAACTTTCGGACAAGCTGAAGACTATCCCATACGAGATACTAACCTCGATCTCGCCGAGGGTAAAAAGGGTGTACTACAGGGAATAAATATCCGGGGCCCCTATCCTGCCTCGGACTTGAAGGGGTTTCATGTAAGCGATTGCGTATCTTGCACATTTTTACTACCTTTGTGCCGTAACATATTAAAATAAAAGGTATGAGTCATAATTTATTGAAAGGCAAGCGAGGCATTATATTCGGTGCGCTGAATGACATGTCCATCGCCTGGAAGGTGGCTGAAAAAGCCGTAGAAGAAGGAGCAACGATCACACTGAGCAATACGCCTATCGCCGTTCGTATGGGACAGGTGGATGCTTTGGCTGAGAAGTTGCACGCCGAAGTTATTCCGGCGGATGCTACGAGCGTGGAAGATTTGGAAACGGTTTTCTCTAAATCAGTAGAAATATTAGGGGGTAAGATAGATTTCGTTTTACATTCCATCGGCATGAGCCCGAACGTGCGCAAGAAACGCACTTACGACGACTTGGACTACAGCATGTTGGAAAAAACGCTGGATATCTCCGCAATCTCTTTCCACAAGATGTTGCAGGTTGCCAAAAAGCAGGATGCCATTGCCGAATACGGTTCGGTGATCGCCCTCTCGTATGTGGCAGCACAGCGTACATTCTTCGGATATAACGACATGGCAGATGCCAAAAGCCTGCTGGAATCTATCGCCCGCAGTTTCGGCTACATCTATGGCCGTGAAAAGAACGTCCGTATCAATACCATTTCCCAGTCACCGACACTGACTACAGCCGGAAGCGGCGTGAAAGGAATGGACCATTTGATGGATTTCGCCGAAAAGATGAGTCCATTGGGCAATGCCACAGCCGACGAATGTGCAGACTATTGCGTTATGATGTTCTCCGACCTCACCCGTAAAGTCACGATGCAGAACCTCTACCACGACGGTGGCTTCTCAAGCATGGGCATGAGCCTTCGTGCCATGAACCAGTACAGCAAAGGTCTGGAAGAATATACCGACGAAAACGGACACATTATTTACGGCTAAGCCGTAAATCAGGTGAAAGTTGAAAGATGAAAGTTGAAAGTTTGAGGAAACACGAAGTAAACTTTCCACTTTCACCTTTCAACTCTCACCTTTCAACTCATAACGCTATGCTCGTAAAAATATACCCCGAAAACCCCAATCTCAGAGAGATAGACAAGGTGGTCAATATCATGCGCGACGGTGGCCTCGTAATTTACCCGACCGACACCGTTTATGCCATCGGTTGTGACGCGTTGAATGTGCGTGCAGTCGAAAAGATCTGCCAAATGAAAGGCGTCAACCCGCAGAAAAGTAACCTGTCCATTATCTGTTATGATCTTTCCAACCTGAGCGAATATGCCAAAGTGAGCAATGCTGCTTTCAAGTTGATGAAGAAGAACTTGCCGGGCGCCTTCACCTTCATCCTGCCTACCAGCAGTGAACTACCCAAGATCTACAAGAACAGAAAAGAGGTGGGGATCCGCGTACCGGACAATACTATTATCCGTACACTCGTACGAGAGCTCGGAAATCCGATCCTGACCATGTCTTTGCATGACGAAGACGACATCATCGAGTACAGCACCGATCCCGAACTGATCGAAGAAAAGTATGAGAACCAGGTGGACATCGTCATCGACGGTGGTTACGGAGGCACGGAAGCCTCGACTGTCATCGACTGCACAACAGACGATTTTGAAATCATCCGCCAGGGAAAAGGAGAACTAATCTATTAAGCAAACAAAACAAGATGAACTGGAACCAATTACTCTCCGGCAAACGCTTCGGCATGGAGGAATATCACGAACGTAAACATGAACGTACCGATTTTCAGCGAGACTACGACCGTCTGATCTTTTCCTCCCCTTTCCGCCGTTTACAGAACAAGACGCAGGTTTTCCCCCTTCCGGGCAGTATATTCGTACACAACCGTTTGACACATAGCTTAGAAGTTTCCTGCGTAGGACGCTCATTAGGTAACAATGTCGCCAAAGGCCTGATGCAGAAATATCCCGACGGGAGCGTCAATTTCCCGGAAATAGGTTCCATCGTCTCAGCTGCCTGTCTTGCCCACGACATGGGCAATCCACCGTTCGGACATTCAGGAGAACGGGCAATCTCTGCCTACTTCGCCGAAGGCAACGGAAAAAAGTTACAGGAAAAAATTCTCAACGAAGGAGGGCGCTATGAAGATTTCCTCCATTTCGAAGGGAATGCGAACGCCATGCGTCTGCTCACCCACCAGTTCATCGGGCGCCGCAAAGGGGGCTTTGCCTTGACATACAGTACGCTTGCATCTATCATCAAATATCCGTATTCTTCCGTTTATGCAGGAAAGAAGGGTAAATTCGGCTTCTTTCAGTCGGAAGAGGAGGATTATCTGCGCATCGCAGACGAATTAGGAATTTGCCGGAACCCGGAAGATGCAAACAAGTTCGTCCGTTATCCGCTTGTCTATTTGGTGGAAGCAGCTGACGATATTTGCTATCAGATCATGGATATCGAGGATGCCTGCAAACTGCATATCCTGACAACAGAAGAGGCCATCCGGCTGCTCCTCAACTTCTTCGAAGGAGAGCGCCTCGACCATATTGTCCGCGTCATGAAGATGGTCGACGATACCAACGAGCAGATCGCCTACTTACGTTCCTGTATCATCGGCCTCTTGGTTGACGAATGTTCCCGCATCTTCCTCGAGAACGAAGAGGACATCCTCAGCGGAACATACAACACTCCGCTTATCGATAACATTTGCGATCAGGCAAAAGCCGCATACGACACCTGCTCAAAAACCGCTTACAAAAAGATATACCGCGCTAAAGAAGTTTTAGACATCGAACTGGCCGGTTACCATATCTTCAGCCATTTGATCGATACGCTGACAGAAGCTGTCATGAACCAGGATCATGCCTACAGTAAGCTCCTATTGCAACGCATCCCGGAACAGTACGACACAAACGCACCGACCGTCTACGGCAAAGTACAATGCGTCCTCGATTATATCTCCGGCATGACAGATGTATATGCATTGGATTTATACCGCAAGATCACAGGGATGAGCTTGCCGGCAGTCTAATATTCTTCCCTATACTTGCTCTCCTGTTTATCATCAAGAATGCTCAGGTAGCTTTTATATCGCGATTCGCTGATATAATGTTCTTCTACAGCACGCAAGACGGCACAGCCCGGCTCGTGGCGGTGAGAGCAGTTATTGAATTTGCAATCAGCGGAGAATTTGAATATTTCAGGGAAGTAATGAGCGATTTCCGCACCTTCCATTTCGATCGTGCCAAAACCTTTGATACCTGGAGTATCAATCAGGTAACCGCCATCCGGCAAGGGAATCATTTCAGAAAAGGTAGTGGTGTGCATCCCCTTATTATGATATTCGGAGATATCGCCAGTACGGAGATCCGCACCGGGGATCAATTTATTGATAATAGTCGATTTTCCCACCCCTGAATGACCGGACAATAAGGTAATCTTCCCTTTAAGGTCTTCTTTCAACTCGTCCAAGCCCTCTTCAGTACGGGCACAAAGCATAGAACAGGGATAACCGATCGTCGTATACAGATTGACCAAGCCGTCCAGCAATTCCCGATCCCCGCCATTATAACGGTCTATTTTATTGAATACCAGCTTTACAGGCACACGATAGGCCTCCGCTGTAGCGAGAAAACGGTCAATAAAAACGGTGGTGGTAATCGGATAGTTGACTGTCACGATCAACATAGCCTGGTCTACATTCGCAGCAATGATATGCGACTGCTTGGATAGATTGGAAGCACGGCGAATGATGTAATTCTTCCGGTCTTCGATCTCAGTGATGAAAGCGGTACCTTCGGCATTGATATCGATATTGACCCGATCCCCGACCGCAACAGGATTGGTGGTTCGGATATCTTTCAGACGAAAATTCCCTTTGATCTTACTTTCTATATCGCGACCATCGTCGGTGCGTATGGTATACCAACTACCCGTATTCTTAATAACCAATCCCCTCATGTTAGTTAAAAGTTGAAAGTTGAAAGTTGAAAGAAAGGAGGAAAGGAAGGATCTATTCCGTCACTTTCAACTCTCAACTTTCAACTCTCAACTCGTTATACCGTCATTATTTCTTTTTCTTTTGCAGCGTAGAGTTCATCTACTTTCTTGATATACTTGTCATGAACCTTCTGAACTTCTGCTTCCGCGTCTTTCTCGACATCCTCAGGAGTCCCGTCGGTTTTGATGCTCTTCTTCAATTGTTCGATTGCATCGCGGCGGGCGTTACGAACACTGATCTTGGCAGTTTCTGCTTCCTGCTTGGACTGTTTAGCCAACTGGCGACGACGCTCTTCCGTCAGAGGAGGAATACCCAAACGGATCACTTCACCATTGTTTTCAGGAGTGATACCGACTTCGGAATCCATGATTCCTTTTTCAATATCCTTGATAATCTTCTTCTCCCAAGGAGTGATCATGATCGTTCTCGCATCCGGAACAGTTACGGTAGCCACATTTGTCAAAGGAACAGGAGCACCGTAATACATTACTCTCACGCAATCCAAGATTTTCGGATTCGCCTTACCGGCACGGATATGAGACAACTGTTCATCCAAATATTCGATCGCAAAGGTCATCTTCTCTTCTGCCGCCTTTACATACTGTTTTATATCTGCCATAAGTGATTGTATATTTTTGTTTTCTTTGTTTGTTAGGCAAACAAAAATAGTAAAGTTTTTCTTTTTGGCAAACTGTTTATGGAAATATGTTATTTCTGAACCGCCGGGACTACTTCAACTTTGTAAAAAGGAAAAGCAGGTAAAACACTCCGACTGCCAAAACCAGCAAGGCGCCTGTCTGCGAATGAAGAGCATCAGAAGCAAAGCCCATCAAGAGCGGGAAAATCGTTCCACCGAAAAGTCCCATAATCATCAAGCCGGATACTTCGTTCTGCCGTTGGGGCATCGACAATAAAGCCTGAGAGAAAAGGATGGAGAAGACGTTCGAATTGCCATATCCGACCAAAGCGATGCTGACATATAGCAGAGCCTTGCTGTCGAACAAAAGGAAACCTGCCATCGAAGCTACCATCAACACAACACTGACAACAAAAAATTTCTTCGGTGCCCAATGGGCCAGGATCAACGAACCGGTCAGGCAACCGACCGTACGGAAGATAAAATAGAGGCTCGTTGCAAACGCCGCCGCATGTATGTCCATCCCCAACCGTTCCATCAGAATCTTCGGGGCAGTAGTATTCGTGCCGACATCTATGCCGACATGACACATGATACCGACAAACATCAACAGGATAAACGGGTTACCCAATAAGGCAATGCATTCGGCAAATGTGGAAGGTTTGCCTTCCGGAGCCTCTTCCTTGATAGAAGTCGCCCCCAACAGTAAAATCGCCACAATCGCTATCACCATATAGATCGGAAACAGTACACGCCAGCCCAATCCCAGCGAAGGGATCGCCGCAGTCGCTCCCCACATGGCGATATAGGGCGCCAAGAAAGAGGCGATCGCTTTGACAAACTGCCCGAAAGTCAGACTGCTTGCCAACTTGTCTCCGGTAATAATATTAGACAATAGTGGATTCAGAGAGGTCTGCATCAAAGCATTCCCGATCCCCAATAAGGAAAAAGAGACCAGCATCACCATATAGCCATTGCCAAAACACGGGATCAGCAACGACACGAAGGTAACAACCAGGCTCAGCATGACCGTCTTTTTCCGCCCGATCTTGTTCATCAACATCCCCGTCGGGACAGAGAAGATCAGGAACCAGAAGAACACTAAGGAAGGAAAGATATTCGCTTCGGAGTCCGTCAGTCCCAAATCCAACTTCACATAGTTGGAAGCAATTCCCACCAAATCCACAAATCCCATCGTGAAAAAAACAAGCATCACCGGGATCAGCCTTATATACAAGCTTTTCTCTTTCATGATCAGTCTTTATTAGGATAAGCAGGCCATGCGCCCTCTTTCGTGCATACAAAAGCAGCTGTCCCGACAGCAGTCTGATGGGCTTCGCGCAAGGATTTACCGGCTAATACGGAGTAAATGAATGCACCGGAGAAAGAATCTCCCGCCCCGACCGTATCGGCCACCTCGACTTTGGGAGTAAGAATCGTCGACTTGTCGGTAGCCGTATAGACAGAACTATAGCGACTGCCGGCAGTCAAAATCATATAGCGCAAGCTGTAACGCTCGACCAGTTGGCGGCAGGCCGTATCTTCATCCTCTGAAAGGGAAAACATTTCGCGCATCAGGTCGAGTTCCTCGTCATTGATCTTAAATACATTCGCCTCTTCCAGCAGACTGGCGATCAATTCCTTCGAGTAATAGGACTGGCGGATATTGATATCGAAAAACCGAAGTGCCTCTTCACGAGCATAGGAAAGCAACGCATGAATCGTCTCACGCGATTCGGATGAACGCTGCGCCAACGTACCGAAGCAGATAGCATCTGCTTTTTTCACCAGGTCGATGGCTTCCTGAGTCAAAGGTATATGATCCCAAGCGACACCTTCTATAATCGTATAGGTTGGGATACCGTCTCTCAACTCCACCATCACGCTTCCGGTAGGATATTCGACTATCCCCAGCGAATGGCAGATACCGTTCTTATCCAACTCCTGGACGATCTCCGCCCCGAACACGTCGTCCCCGATCGCGCTGACCGCATATCCTTCGGCCCCCAATTGGGTAGCATGGTATACAAAATTGATCGGGGCACCTCCGGCACGCTTCCCCGTTGGCAACACATCCCAAAGGAGTTCACCTATACCGACAACAACAGGTTTACTATCTTTCATTATTTACTTATTTTATATTTTTAAATTACTCCCAGATGGATCGGAATGTGTATACTTCCATTTCTTTTACTTCGATATTATTTCCCCAAAAATGGAATCCTTCCCTGTTCTTCAAGTCCGGCCGACGCTCCATCGAATAAGAATAAGCCCCATCATCAATATAAACTTCAATAGAAGTCTTATCCAAGATAATATCGGCTGTGATTTCCATACTTGTCATGTCTTCGGGCGAATAGAACACACCATTGATCCGGTTGTAATTCATATCGTAATCCAGTAATGACTGCCCGAACAGGTTCAGGCCGGCATTTGTAGCATGAGACAATTTGAGGGTTGTACGGATACGCAATGTACCTGCATCCCTATACTGCCGAAGCAGTTCATCAGCTTTATCTGCCGTCAGCGCTCTCCACTTTCCGACTGAGGTCTGCAAGCGCTCAAGTTCTTCGATCGGTTTACTAAACAGGCGAATGCCGTCTTTCGTCGTTCTCAAAGACAACTCCGTCGGGAATAACATCATCCCGTTAAAAGGCATTCCCGGATGAGAGATACGCCCCCAACCGACCTGAATACGACGACCATCCGACTCAGGTATATTCGTAAACGTCTGGGCAGCATAGATAGAACCGGTAGAATAGTAATATTTGCCGGATTCAGGTGTAAATTTCTTTCCGTCAAACGCACCCAACATATAAGTCCCGGAAGCACCGTACATCACCCATTTGGTATTGTCCTTATTCCCATCGACAGGAAGTTCGAACAATTCAGGACACTCCCAAAAACCGGTAATATGGCTTTCGAACGTCCAGTCTTTCAAGTTGTCGGAGTTGTATATGGAATGTCCGTCGCGCTCATTCAGCACCATGACCCATTTACCTGATGGTTTATGCCAAAAGACTTTCGGATCGCGAGTATCCTTACTGTTCCATTTGGCCTTAGAATCGATCACCGGATTGCCCTTATATTTTGTCCAAGTGCGTCCTTTATCCAGGCTATAGGCTATACATTGCACCTGCTTTTCCGGGTTGTCAGCCGTATAAATAGCCACCATCGCCGGAATACCATTCTTTCCGAAGCCGGAAGTATTGTCATAGTCGATCACTGCCGAACCGGAAAACATCGTACCGTGTTCGTCGGGATACAGGGCGATCGGCAGCTCTTCCCAATGTATCAAATCATTGCTTACTGCATGCCCCCAATGCATATTCCCCCAGTCGCGTTCATACGGATTATGTTGGTAGAACAAGTGATATTCACCGTCATAATACAGCAATCCATTAGGATCGTTGTTCCATCCTCTACGTTGAGTATAGTGGATTTGCGGACGGTTGGTTTCTTTATACAAGCTATCTTGTCCGGCTATTTCATCCGCTTGATAAATCTTGTTTATACCTGTTTTATTCCCAGTATAAGATATTTTTATCTCTTTGTTCTTCAAGGCAGACAGATCACAAAACACCCAATAGTCCGGTTTTCCTGAGGCTAAACGAATCTCGAACGCCCGCTCTTGCCGCCCTTCCACATCAAATGTCATCAGAGCCCGGTCTACCTGATGCGAAACCGGCAGATTGAGGTATCTCTTCGTTATTTTCATTGTCAGGTCTTGCGCGCTCAAGGTGAAGACACAACCCACCAGGGCACTCGCAAGCACCCATATACGTTTGTTATTCATTTCAGCATTAATTATGCACCAGCGTTCCGATATTTTCACCACTCATCACCTTTTTCAGGTTACCATTGGTATCCATGTCGAAGACAATGATCGGAAGATTGTTTTCCTTACACATCGTGGTGGCTGTCAGGTCCATCACCTTGAGGCCGCGTGTATAGATTTCGTCGTAGGTGATGTCCGAGAACTTGGTGGCCGTCGGATCCTTTTCCGGATCGGCAGTATAGATACCATCTACACGAGTTCCTTTCAGCATCACATCCGCTTCGATCTCGATACCACGCAGGGAAGAACCTGTGTCAGTCGTAAAAAACGGATTGCCAGTACCGCCCGACATAATCACAACATGGCCCTGTTCAAGCAATTCGATCGCACGCCATTTATTATAAAACTCGCCGATCGGTTCCATACGGATTGCAGTCAACACTTTGGCTTTCACGCCCTGAGCGACGAGAGCAGAACTCAAGGCCAGACTGTTGATGACCGTTGCCAGCATCCCCATCTGGTCGCCTTTCACACGGTCGAAGCCTTTGGAAGCCCCGCTCAGGCCGCGGAAGATGTTGCCGCCACCAATCACAATTCCGATCTGGACACCCATTTCGGCAATTTCCTTGATCTGCGTCGCATATTCGTTCAGACGAACTTCGTCTATACCATATTGTTTACCTCCCATAAGCGATTCTCCGCTTAATTTCAACAGGATACGTTTGTACTGAGCCATATTGTTATTCGATTTGATTTGTTCGATTACAAAAATAAAGTATTTCAACGATTTGAACAATAGCCCCTTCTTCAAATGTTTCTTGTTACTGACGATTTGAACTTACTGCGATAAATCTACAAGCGGCTGATTTCTTCTATTGACAAGCCGGTACACTGTGCTATTGTTTCCACATTAATGCCTTGTCTTTTTAAATTGGCAGCGATCAAGCGTTGCTCCTCGGCTTTGCCCTTCTCCATTCCTTTCGCTAACCCTTTTTCCATTCCTTTCTCCAGCCCGTCCTCGTAAGAAGTATCGAGGGCGGCTGAAAGATCACGTTCGACGGAAAGGCTCAATTCGTATTCCAAGCGCTGGTCGGAGGTCATGCGCTCGATCTCCACAATACTTTTCAGCTTGTGGAATATCTGGTTGTTCAATTCTTGAGGTAATCGTTCCATGATCTCGATATTGTTTAAGACGTACAGCCACTTTTTATATAGCGTGTCGCACGCTGACAAAGGTAATACAAATTTCGGCATTTCGATGTAGATCTCGTTGAGCGTTTCGCTAAAAGGCACTTTCAGCTCACGGTCCATCCGAACGACATCCCAACGGTATTTATCCGGGAGGGTCGGATCCATGATGTAGTTGAGAATACACACGACATAGACTTTGCTGATCTGGTAGTTCCAACGCCTACGAACCACATCGTCCGCCTCCTTTTGCAACCGTTCCTTGACGACCATCGATTGCTGCTGGATGGCAAACGAGGCATAGTAAAGCACTCGGTCGGAGAAGTATTTCTAAATCTTTTTCCAGCCGTAATCGGAGAAGGGATTGATAAATTTGTCCATAATTAAGTGTTTCAGTTGCATTATTTATACTCTGCGCAAATGTAGGCAAATATTTGGGATAAGAACAGGAAAGGCATATTTATTTTCGGAACGGTATTTTCAGAGCGACTGCACCAAAATCATAAAGTGCCCATCTGCTTTTGCCGCCAATATGGACAAACATTCATAGAAGTGCTTTCGCAAGAACAACTGACATACTATCATGATCGTCCGTATATTGTTTTATAACAATACATTACAGCATGATAGTCGCTGTTTTCTACTATCATTCATCTATCATAACTATCATGGTAAAAATCACTAATAGACTGTATATCAATCTACGATAAAAACAAAGACCATTCAAGAATAGGTACAGAATATGTTAAAACGGCTTCTGTTTCCATCAAGACCAGCTTTTCTTTTGCCAAAAACAGCTTGGAAAGCTATTCGAGACCCGGGTGTAAAAGGCATGGACATCTGGGTGCGGGATAGGTGCAGACCCGAATACCCGTGAATTTCTGCCGGGGGTGCGAGGAGGTTTATCTGCCATGCCAAGGATACTTTTATGCCCTGTTTTTACATCTTATCCTGCAGAAAAGGGCGTTTTTTTGTGGAAAATGACCCTATTTTTGGTGATGGCCGTTTTGTCTCATATAAACATAAATACCATATTATCAGATACATAAACAAATTCACAAGCAAAAATTATGATAAGTGCATGATAGTTGAAGATAGTATAAAACAGCTACTATCATGCTTTAATACCCTGAAAAACAGCCTTTAACAACTGATTGTGATAGTATGATGGTTGTTTTGCAAAATGGCCATAGATAAAAAGAGTTGGTCTTGGATAGCAAGTTTTGGTGCGGTCGCCTGATTTATTTTCGAAACAACCATTCATACAACTTCATAAACCAACGAAAGCCCCGAAAGTGGATAACACCTCCGGGGCTTGTTTTGTGTATAGCGTTCGCCCTTCGCAGGGATACAGGCTATGATTTCAATATACTTTAGTATTATTAATATTAAATCCGGCCGCTTGTTCGCCTGTCACAGAATACTGGGAACTGACGTTCCGCGCGGCCAAACATTTTAGAATTATTTGATTATAATTTCAATCTTATTCTACAACAGCCTTAACAGCTTCTTCGCCTTCAACAGCTACTACGACTACACCCTGAGGAGCAGCGATAACAGAGTTGTCAGAAGTGATCACCTTGTTGGCTACAACTTGACCAAGAACGTTAGTAACAACGACCTTTTTACCTGTTGCACCAGCAATTGTTACCTGGCCTTCGCCTGCGATAACCTTCACTTCAGATGTAGTGATTTCTTCGTTGTCTGTCGGCTTCAGGTCTGTATCATTGATAGCGAACAACTGGGCCTGTTCCTTGTTACCCAATACCAGGACACCGTTCAGGTAGCTTACATATTTCTTATCTGCCTTGTTTGCAGCAGGAGCCACTTCGATTCTGTAGTAACCTTCGTTGTCATCATCGATCGGGAATGCCCAAGTTGCATTTGTGATACCTTTCTTATCTGCGATATTCAAAGTATCAGCAGTCTTGGCAGCCGGTCTAGCGATAGCCAGAGAATCGTTGTTACCAAATTCTACACGGTTTGCATTAACGAAACCGATACGAGTCAAACCATCCTGGTCATATTTAACCGTATCGCTATTATGAGCTGTAGAGTCTGCATAGCTTACCATATAAGCCTTCGTGTCGAATGCGCCGACTTTAGCTGTATCGATAGCTTTTGTGATGTAATAAGCATAACGATAGTTGTCCGGACGATTTACATAAGCAGTATCCAAGCCAAGTACAAAATCATTGTCTGTTGCAGCAGCCTTCAATTCCAAGCCTGTACGTTTGATGACAGCGAACGGTCTAACAGCTGTTACCTTAGAAGCTTCATCGCCCTTCAGAGAGATAGTCACATTCTTAGGAGCATCTGCGATGTTCAGATAAGATTCTGTCACGGCAGATTCCAGATTGAATGCCCAGTTTGTGATCTCGTCTTCAGCCACAACTACAACTTTACCATTCTGATCAATTGCAATCTTTTCAGATTCCAAATTATTTGATTTCGATACATTCCACAACAACTCATACTGGCTTGCATTATCGTTTACACGACGCAATTTCACAGAATCTTTTGTAGCAACCTTGGTCAACATCAGGTCATTGCCATCAAATGATGCTGCATCATTTCTGAAATACAATGTATCTTCACCCAGATACAATTCGAAACCATAAGAAGCTGCGCTCAAATCAGTATCGTTCAACTTGAACAACCAACCTGCATTCTTGGCTTTCAGTTCCAAAGCCTTGTCTGCATCAGCAGTAGCAATTACAGAGGAGTCGGCAGCCATTGTCAAATAATACTTAGCCTCCGGATTCACGAAGTTTGTAGCAGTCAGCTTGAATGTCAGATGTTCTTTGTCTGCATCATTGATGTGCTTGTAACCTAAGTAAGCATCTTTCTGGTCTGCAACAGCAGTCATTTCCAATGTGTCTTTACCGGCTGTTATATAGATATTGTTTTCTGCATCCTTAACGATGATCTTAGTTGCAGAAGCAAAGAAGTTCTTATCTGCATCACGGTTAGCCAACTGATATTTACCATCCTGTTTGTTTGCTTCAGTCACGATCCACTGAGTAGCCGGAACATTGTTGTAAACAGCTGTTGCACCAACAATGTCATCACCTGTTGTAGAAGTCATTACCTGATACGGTTTTCTTGCATCCTCTTTCTTCAAGCTCTTGATAAAGAATACATCGCCTACTTCAAATGTAGGTTTCGGGCCTTCCAAGGATTTAAATGTAATAGTTGTATTTTCGTAAGAAGGATCACTTGTATTAGCAGCAACAGAAACTTCACGGTGAGAGTTGTTTGCCAAAGAGCGGATCACAACGACTGCCTTAGTCGGAGTAATACCTTCTGAATACCATTGGCCTTGAGTAGTAGCCGTCGGCATAAATGTATTGATCGTCACTTCATCACCGGCGATCAGTTCCGGATTAACAGTCAACTGATAAGCGAACAAATTAATACATTTACCAAATGCAGCCACAACTTCATTGTCTGTACCAGTAGAAGTCAATGTATCAGCCTTGAACATGAAATACTGTTCTTTTTCAGCCACATAGTTTGTATCGACAGACAAATAAGCCTGTTTACCATCAATCAAAGAGTCGACGATGGCGATGGCGTAATAACCTTCGGCATCAGCACCCGAAGCAACGATGTCTTTTGATTCGGTAGTTACACAATCAGCTTCAGCAGCCGTTCCAACAGCTATCAAATCGGTAGCGATTGCGACAGCGTCAGTAGGAATGTTAGTACCACTGTTAATAATATCCTGCGTCAAGAAGTTTCTCTGCAAAGTCTCACGTCCGCTATCTGCAAACTTACCCAAATTATCCTCTTCACGACCAGTTTTGAAAGTTGCTTTTGCAAATCCATCAATCTGATACGGGTTGCTCATAAAGGCATTCATGACAGAGTCTACAACATGGAATGCCATCTTAGCTTCAGCCTCAAGATCATTCAACATCTTGTCTGCTCTCTTAACAACAGCTTCATACTCTTTCAATTCTTTATTATCAGCCTTCAGTGCTTCACCTTCTGTTAATTGGATCGTTGCAAATGACATCCTAATCGAATCCAATTTATTCCATAAAGCTGGTTTTTTCTGATTGTCAGGCTTGCTCATATCCAGACTTCTCAAATACAGCAATGATGTCTGGCTAAACTCAGTCAATGCATCATCCAAATCACGCTTATTCTCTGCCAAATTCAATAACAGATTGGTAGATGTTGCTTTACCTGCCTTAGCTCTATCAATAGCAGTCTTCTGCTCTGCCTTATAAGCTGCATAAGCCGGCTTGATGTCAGCAAATGCCTTTGCCAATGATTCTTTTGCTTTTGCAGACGCTTCAGCATAATCTGTTGAATAAACCGCAGTCGAATACATCTTTTCAAAAGGCACAGCACGCAACTTATGTTCAGAGAACAAGTTACCAATTTCACTGTTCTTTACATCATTAGAGAAAGTCAATTCAAACGAATCATTTGCTTCTTTACTCAAATCTGATGATGTCAATGTATAAGGATTTGTCTCTACATCTTTCAACCACAATCCCATGATATCGCAATCACCACTCTTGGGAGTTACTGCAGGAGCCTCAGCCGGAGTTCCTTCTGCCATCATTACTTTAACAGCGCCATCCTTTACTACCAACGCATACTGATACATTTTACTAGCTTCCGCATCATAAATATTCGTGCGAGCTTCCGGACCTTTATTAATGGTAATCACACCATCCTCATCAATAGAAACCACATCGTCACTAACCGTCATGGCGCCAATGCCTTCAGAATCGATATAAGCATACTGGGCTTTGAAGAATGACGTTTGAGAAGCCTTGACATTTTCTTTTGAAATAGTCAAGGCTTGCCCCTCCTTGTTCACCAATTTGATTTCATAGTAGACACCGCCGGCTGCATTCACCTTCTGTTCTACAGTCGGTTTCCACAATGTTGCATTGAAGTCTTCGTAAAGCTTGATGTCATCAGCTTCCACTACAGCAACAGAATCTCTCTTGCCATCTTCGCTATGACCGATAATCACACGGCTGTTGGCATCTCCTGACAAGGCAACATGATAGTACTTGGTCGTATCCAAGACTTTCTGCGCCATTGCAGTCGAAGACAATCCACCAGCTACCAAAGCGGTAGCCAAAAGAGTAGAAAATCTTTTGTTCATAATCTAAAAATTAATTGTTAATAAAAGTGTATAAAAGTCCAACAACTAATTTCACGAAGGAGAGAACAACTCCCGCGAATGATTATGAACGGGCATAAAAAAACGCGGGCCAATTGTCTATTATTAAACTGAAGGCTCTGCAAAGCCCGTATACCAATAATAGAACAATAGCCCGCGCCTTATACGATATAACACAATCCACTTCATATGGAGTGAATAAACTATACGTAACCAGCGCAAGCATTTACTGTCCATTATTCCGGTATACTTAAAATTTTGCAGATTTTCAGTTTGGAATAATCTTCGTAAAATGCTTACAATATGTAATCGATCCCGCACTCCGTGAGCCGCTGCCCACTACGGAATCGTTGCAAAGGTAAATAGGTTTTCCGAATCAACAAGAAAAAAACGGCATAATTTTCCAAAATATATGGGTTACAGGACAAAACAAGGTCGTTTATGCAACATATCGCCATGTTCAGAGGATAAAAGTAGACAATACCCTTGCAATGGCAATCCTCTATTTGGCAAAAGTTTTTTTAACAAAACTGTACACCCACTGTAACAGTTTTGTAACATCTCCCTTCTACCTTTGTCTGTAGAAAAGAGAAACACACACTTATATTACTTATTTTGAAGACGCGAAGAAATCACCAAGACCTTATTCCTAACTTTTATACGGCAATCCTCTTTCAGCGGAAAGAAACGGGTTGCCGTATATTTTTACCTAAACAATCCCGCAATACCTATAAATACTTTAAAAACCGAAACAATACGGATTTACCTCTTGTTTTGAGGGAATAAAACTAAGAAACAGTTTCTAAAGTAGTAATCATTTAAAAACGTAATGGTATGAAAGATTTATTAATCGGTATGGTAGTCGGAGTTGTCACAGGTTATGTACTCCGCAAAATGGAAGATGATGGTAAATTTCGTTGCCTTCACGCAAACCTCCACCACCTTGCTTCAAAGGCAAAAGAAGAAGCGATGAACCTGAAAGACGCAGGCTTGGACAAGGTAGAATATGTTGCCGACCGCGTTCATCAGGTTGCAGAGCAGGAAAAGAGCAAAAAATAAAATAGTATTCATGGGACGCAGACAACGAAGACGAGCGCAGATCAACGCAGATATTATTAATTATCAGCAAAATAAATCTGCGTCCGTCTGTGTGTTCTGCGTCATCTGCGTCCAATGATATCAAATTGACACACCCTCCTCGAATTATCGTAACAGACGTGTTTTACTAACACGCCTCTCCATTTTTATCAGAGTTTATCCTTTAAATATTTTCCCGTATAAGATGCCTCGCACATGGCCACCTCCTCCGGCGTTCCGGTGCAAACCAGATTTCCTCCGGCATTTCCTCCTTCGGGGCCGAGATCAACCAGATAGTCGGCACATTTGATCACATCCATGTTATGTTCGATAATGACAACCGTATGACCTTTATCGATCAGGGCATTGAAAGCCTTCAGCAACGTCTTGATATCATGAAAATGCAGACCGGTCGTCGGCTCGTCAAAGACGAAAAGCGTCGGTTCCTGTTTCTCCTGGCCCAGATAGTAAGCAAGTTTCACACGCTGGTTTTCACCACCGGACAAAGTGGATGAAGTCTGTCCGAGTTTGATATACCCCAACCCGACATCCTGGAGGGGTTTCAGCTTTTTGACGATCTTCTTTTCCTGTGATCCCGGATATTGTCCAAAGAACTCAATCGCCTGGTTCACGGTCATTTCCAGCATATCATAGATACTCGCACCGTGATATTCGACATCGAGCACATCCTGTTTGAAGCGCTTGCCGTGGCAGGTTTCGCATTCGAGGGTGATATCGGCCATGAACTGCATCTCGACCGTGATCTTTCCTTCTCCTTTACATTCTTCACATCGCCCGCCTTCCTTATTAAAGGAGAAATAGGCAGCCGAATAGCCCATCTGCTTAGCCAAAGGCTGCTCACCGTAAAGTTTACGGATCTCATCGTAGGCCCCGATATAGGTCACCGGGTTGGAACGGGAACTCTTGCCGATGGAGTTCTGGTCGACGAACTCGATGCTTTTGATCATGTGCATATCGCCTTCCAAGCCGGAACAGTCAACCATCAAGCGGGCAGCCTCATCTAAATAATGCTTGACACCTTCGTAGAAAATATCACGCACGAGCGAGCTTTTACCCGAACCGCTGACACCTGTTACGACTGTCATCACATTCAAAGGGAACTTCACATCAATCCCTTTCAAATTGTTTTTACGGGCACCTTTCACCTCGATATAATTATTCCAGGGACGACGATAAAGGGGCACTTCTATCTGGTCCTCTCCCGTCAGATACCGGACGGTATAGCTGTTGCTACTGGTTTTCAAATCGTCCACATCACCCTGATAGACCACTTCCCCACCCAGGCGACCGGCCTTCGGACCGATGTCGATAATGTAATCGGCCGCACGGATAATCTCTTCGTCATGCTCCACCACAACAACCGTATTACCTAATGCCTGCAATTGCCGGAGCACCTTGATCAGCAAATCGGTGTCGCGAGAATGGAGCCCGATACTCGGCTCGTCCAATATATAAAGAGACCCGACCAAGCTACTCCCCAAAGAGGTCGCCAAATTGATACGCTGGCTTTCTCCTCCGGAAAGGGAGGAAGACAAGCGGTCAAGCGTCAGATAGCCCAACCCCACATCCAACAGGAATTGCAGGCGGTTAGTGATCTCCGTCAGCAAACGTTTGGCAATGGATGCCTCGTTCTCGTCAAGTTGAAGGTGATCGAAAAAGGCTTTTGCTTCCGTGATCGGAAGGGTAACCAGTTCCGCAATATCCTTTCCACCTACCTTTACATAGAGGGCTTCAGGACGCAGGCGGGACCCTTTACAAGTCGGGCAAACGGTCTTTCCGCGATAACGTGCCAACATCACACGATACTGTATCTTATAAAGGTTCTCTTCCACAAACTTAAAAAAGTCGTCGATGCCGTGCAGTCCGTGGGCACCGTGCCAAAGCAAGTCTTTCTCCCTTTGCGTCAGATCGTAATAAGGACGATGGATCGGGAAGTTATATTTCTCGCTCTTCACAATAAACTCTTTCAGCCATTCTCCCATCACATCACCTTTCCAGCAGACTACCGCTCCCTGGAAAACGGACAGGCTTTTATCCGGCACGACCAGATTTTCATCGATACCAAGCACCTTCCCGAAACCTTCGCAAGTCGGGCAGGCACCTAACGGGTTATTAAAGCTGAACATCATATCGGTCGGTTCCTCGAACACCCTACCATCAGCCTCGAATTTCTTGGAATATTCTTTTACAACCGTTCCTTCGGATGTGTAGATACGGATGATACAGGTATCGTGCCCTTCGAAGAAAGCCGTTTCGGCGGAATCGGCAAGACGGCTTTTCAATGTCTTGTCATCCGATACGACCAGACGGTCTATCAACAGTTCGATCACCGGGGAGGAAAGCAATGTGTCATCCGCCAATACTTCACCGATCCGGTAAACGGTCTCGCCAATGGACAAACGGGTATAGCCTTCTTTTTGCAAGATTTCCAACTGCTCCTTGATGCCACGCCCATCCGGCAGGACGACAGGAGCATATACGGCAAAGCGTGTTCCGGCAGGGTAGCCTAAGACTTCTTTCACAATATCGCTTACCTGGTGTTTCTTCACTTCCATCCCGGAGACAGGAGAGATAGTTTTCCCAATACGGGCATACAGGAGCCGAAGGTATTCGTATATCTCCGTAGAAGTTCCTACCGTCGAGCGCGGGTTGCGGGTGTTCACCTTCTGTTCGATAGCGATGGCAGGGGGAATGCCTTTGATATAGTCGCACTCCGGCTTGCTCATACGCCCCAGAAACTGGCGTGCATAGGCCGAAAGGCTCTCCACATAGCGGCGCTGCCCTTCCGCATACAACGTATCGAATGCCAATGATGATTTTCCACTACCGGAAAGGCCGGTTATAACGACCAGTTTATCTCTGGGAATCTCGACATCGATATTTTTCAGGTTATTGATTCGAGCTCCCTTGATGAATATAGAATTGTTTTCGGACATAACAATGATTTATCAGCATAACATATAGGGGGGTGTGTCAAAACTATCCTGTTCCCGCGCTTGACGCGGGATCGCATTAAAGCCAGTCATATAAACATCTGATTGATAAGGCTTGCTCTTTTGCGGCTCCGCGTCAAGCGCAGGGACAAGGGGATTTTGCCCCCCATATAAACATTGCAAAGGTAAAAAAGGATTGCCGTTTCGCCAAGCAAACGACTGGCATTCACATTCGGAAACAATCAATTCACACTTTCTAGATAAACAGGGCCGATCAGGCCGGATTTCTGCAACGTATCGGCAGGCTTCCAGCTATTGCAGGGTGTCCAGGTTTTTCGTTCGGACTCCGGCAAACCGCTATCACCGATCAAACGGTTCATCCAAGTGGTAACGACCTCTATCTCGACTTTGTTCTTCCCTTTCCGAACCCAATCTGTTACATTTACCCGGTAGGGAGCCGTCCAAACGCCCCCGGCATACTGACCGTTGATCTTCACTTTTGCCATTACCCCAACATCGTTCAGATTCAGATACAATTCGCCTTCCGGTTTCTTTTTCAATTTAAATTCCGTCTCGTACCAAATCGTACCGGAATAATAGCGGATATCGGGATTTTCGTTCTTGCTGATATCTTCCAGGCGGGCAAAGGTTTGAACTGCCGGTCCTCTTCTCTTTTCCTCAAAGGAGACTCTCCAAGGAGCATCCAGGCGGACAAGCATCTGCGGAACCGGATAGTTCAATTTCAGTTCCGTTCCCTCAGCCTTTACGGCCGGCCGGCGGAACACGACAAAAGCACTCTCATAAGGATGCAACTTCAAAGGAACAACTGTCCCTGTAGCTGTCTCTTCATAAGCAGGAAGCATACGAATACGGCCGGTTACCGCATCCCATAACTCCGGTTGCCTTGAACGGATACGGAATTCCGGACTGATCTCGACCGTCTCGTCTTTCTGGTTGGAGACAAAATAGATCTCGGCATCTCCAGCAGAACGGTGTCCGTAGAGAACCGGAGCATCCGCCGGCAATCCGCAGTCCGGTACACAACCGATATGCATCAAGGCCTCTTCCATCGTCATGCCCAACAACAACTCACCTTTTCCTCTTTTAACAGCCTTCACGTTCCGCCCGTCCAGACCGCCCCATAATTCGTCGGCCAATTTCTTAACCTGCCTGTCAGCCATCGGAAAAGATTCGCCACTCGGCGAACGTTTCGGAGCAGGCCCCAAGACAACCGCCCCGTCTTCGATCAGTTTCCCGATCTTGGCAAGCAGTTCGGGACGCATGGTCTCAAGCTTCGGAAGTACCAGTATTCGGTATTGCGTACCATGAGGCAACGTCAGCAAACCGTCTTTAACAAAGAGGTCGCGCTCGATCACCTCGGCATTGATATAATCGAACTGGTAGCCTTTCGGCAGTTCCGGTTCTACGATACCGGTCATCTTGGGAGCATCTTCGCCGATGAAATAAGCGACATCGGCAATATTCAAACCTTGTTGCAACATATAGTTGACACGTTTCAGATAGGATGTAAACAAATCCATCTGCGGATACCAAGTGTTCAACCGGTTGAATTCGCTGCTGAACCAGGCGTTCATCCCCGGCTCCCGTTCTTCCGAAGGCTGCGAGATATAGACATGCAACAACGTATTATTGATTCCTTCCGTAAAGAAACGGTCGCCACGCTGTTTCATCATGGCAGGATAACAACTGAAAGGCGTCCCGCCGCTGGTGAACGATTCGGCCGAAATCTTCTGCTTTCCATAAATATGTCCGCAGGAAGAGGCGGCACGGTTCTCGATATTCCCCAAATCGCCAAAACTCCAGAACTCGCCTCCTATCTCGTCCGATTGTCCGCCATATTGCAGGAACTCACCGGGGAACCCCCAGTGCCCGTAGTTTTCCAACCAGGTCGTCAAGCCATATTTATGGCACACCTCCCGTAAGCCGCCGACATAATCGTATGCGACTTTATCCGCAATCAGACGGCGCAGATCCCAAAGGAAACGGTCGGAACGATCCTCGCTCCCGACCACATATCCTTCATAAGCGGGAAGGAACGGTAACGGGTCATAACCGTAACGCGCCTGGAATTCCGACAAGAAATCGTCGGTAAAGTTTTGTCCGCCCGTTTCGTAACTATCTTGTACGACTACTTTCCAGCAAGCACGGTCTTCAGCCGGAATACGACGGTATATTTCACCCATGAAAGCCTCGAAATGCGCTTCTACATGCTTGCGGCTCATCTTATCTATCTCCAGTCCGGTCGCTTCGGGATCGGCCGGGCTGTTCGTCACACCCGTCGGGAGCATACCGGTACGCAGGATCGTCCATTCTCCCGCCGGAGCTTTCCAGACAAGGCGGTCTCCTTGCAAGAAAGCAGAAATATCCAATACTTTCCCCGGATCGATGACCAGGGAGGGATCACCCGCTTCCGGTTGTACCGGCCACTGGTATTCATGCCAATAAGGAAGCGGAGTCTGAAACATCTTGGCTAATGTCTTTTCGGGATAACGTTCCACAGCAGGAAGGGACAAGAATTCTACCTCTCCCAATCCCGTACCGGATGCCGTGTTAGCCAGTTCCAACCGGAACTCGCTTGCCGTCGTCTCCGGGACAGAGATAACAACCGGAGCATACGGATCGAAGCCGACATTCAAATTCGCATTGAAACGGTCGATCTTAAATTCGGACAGCATCCGATAGCCCCCGTTCTCTTTTACTAATAAACGAGCATTGGTTTGAATCGGCTGGCGGGCAGGGAAGATTTGCAAACTGCGTAAAGTAAACGGTTGATCCATCCTGAAATCGATCGCCACCGGCTTTTCGCTTTTTTCCGTAAAAAGCATCACTGTTTCCTTATTCCCGTCAACCAAATGGTTCAGATTTTGCAAAGACATAGCAGATGTCACTTTGGTATTTGCCGCCGACAACCGGGTTGTTTTCTTCCCGACAGATGGAAAAGCGATCACCTTTACATCCTGAAAGTCCTTATCCGGCTTCGTCAAAACCACCTCTACCTGTTTTCCTCCACTGACTTCCGCTTTTACCGATGCCAGATAACGCATCGCCTGCTCCGGTTTCACCCACGGTCCACCCGACTGGCTCCAGCCGGGTGAATTAAAGATGCCGATCTCTACTCCTAATTCCGTTGCTGTTTTAAGGGCTGCGTGCAGTATTTTCCACCATTCTTCACTATAGAACGGCACAGTCTTATAAGGCGTCTGGATTCCTTCCAGCCCGATATTCCCGATAAAAGCCCGGTTGATCCCGGCTTCTTTCATCGAATACAGGTCTTTCTTCACTCCTTCTTCCGAGATATTCCCAGAAATCCAATACCAATAAACGGAAGTCTGTACTTGCTTCTCCGGATTCACGAAGCCGGATTCAAGCACATTTTTATCTTGGCCACTCCCCGTAAAAGGGGACAATAGTGAAAGGCAAAGCAGTATTTTAAGCAGAGGTTTCCTCATGATCTGTTCTTTTAAGATTCCGGCGGTAAAAGTAATAAGATTATCCTCGCTTCTGTTTTCTATATTGATTTATATGTTTTCAAAAATGCTTTTTCAAATAAGTTTTTATCAAGCGTTATCTCCAAAACCATTGTTTATAACATAAAAAAGATAGAGGCTTTTAAACTTTTATTATCTTTGTGTCGGCTTGTACAAAGTGTATAGGACAACAAACAAAAGAATCTCAAACTCACAGACTTCATGATGGCAAAATACCTTCGTCTGTTACTGATCTTGCTGCTTGGAGCAGTAATGTCATGTAAGACGACACAACAAAAACCGCAGCAACCGACTGGAAAAGAAGCGAAACGGGAATTTCGCGGGGCTTGGATACAGACGGCTTTCCAGGGAGAATACAAGGATATGACACCCGTACAAATGCGGAAAGACTTTATCCGCAAACTCGACTATCTGCAAAAATGCGGGATCAACGCTATCATCTTCCAGGTACGCCCGGAAGCCGACGCTTTCTATAAATCGGATATCGAACCTTGGAGCCGTTTCTACACCGGCAGGCAGGGGCTCGCCCCAGACGGAGACTTCGACGTGATGGCTTTCCTGATCGAAGAATGCCACAAGCGGAATATGGAATTTCACGCTTGGCTGAACCCTTACCGGGCAAGCACAGCCGGGAATACCCGTTTTGCAGATTCACATATATATAATAAGCATCCGGAATGGTTCGTGACCTACAACAAGCAAATCCTGTTTGACCCGGGATTACCGGAAAGCCGGCAGTTCATCTGTCGCGTGGTACGGGATATCGTCAGCCGTTATGATGTAGACGCGATCCATATGGACGACTATTTCTACCCCTATCCGGTAGCGGGTATCTCTTTCCCGGACGACAAAAGTTTTCAGAAATACGGTTTGAACAAAGGATATAAAGCATCACAACGTGCAGACTGGCGAAGGGAAAATGTGAACAAGCTGGTTCGCGAGATCAAGCGCACCATCCTGTTATCCAAACCTTGGGTAAGATTCGGTATCAGTCCGTTCGGTATCTACCGCAACAAGAAAAGTACACCCGACGGTTCAGGCAGCAACACCAACGGACTGCAAAACTACGACGACCTGTATGCAGACGTGACACACTGGGTAAAAGAGGGTTGGATAGACTATAACATTCCACAGATATATTGGGAGATCGGACATCCGGCAGCCGACTATATCACGTTGATCCAATGGTGGAACAAAAACGCGACACGGGAAGGCACGCATCTGTATATCGGCCAAGACGTAGCACGCACCATGAAAGCAGACCAGCTCACCCGCAAAATGCTTTACGAACGTTCGCTCTCGAAAGTAAAAGGTAACTGCTTCTGGCCCGCAAACGAAATACTCTGGAACAACAAGGGTGTAGCCGACAGCCTGAAACGGAACTACCACCGCTATCCAGCCTTGATCCCGGCCTATACCCATCTGCACAACCGGGCTCCGCAAGAGGTCAAGAAACTGAAAACCGAATGGACAGCCCAGGGATATATGTTGCACTGGCAGGCGGAACAGAGCAAGACCAATCCCGAATTGGCAAGCTATTTCGTCATTTACCGCTTCGAAAACAAGGAGCCGGTCAATCTGGACGATCCTTCCAAGATCGTAGCGGTCACACGCGAGACGAACTATCTGCTACCCTACGACGACGGGAAACGCAAATACCGTTATGTAGTCACAGCCGTAGACCGTTTCCATAATGAAAATCAAGGTAAAAGCAAAAAGGTAAAACTTTAAATTCAGCCACGGATGTCTGATTTTATCTGTCAGAAATATACAGACTGTTCTTCTTGCTCCCACTATCAGAAGCAGATATTCAAATACCGTTCTTTCCTGAAAGGAATGATGATCCCGAAAGAACGGTGTTCACAAAATACGATCTATTTTCTGATATCCGGCTCCGTTCGGGTAACCAGCGACGAGCATCCGGGCACGGTATTTCATGACGGGCAGTTCATCATGCAACCGATCGGTTCACGTGTAGAGTTCCACATCCTGGAATCTACGGAATGCATCCTTTACCTGTTCGAGGCTCCGCAAAACATTTGTACCGACCGTTTCAACAAAGGACTGGAACTGGCGAAAGAGTCTCCCATGTTCCCGGTCGTCATGGATATGTGTTTCCCGTTGCGCCTTTTTATCAACGGGCTCAAGATGTACCTCAACAATGATCTCCTGTGTGCGGAATTCCTGAAAGCCAAGCAGACGGAGTTGTATTTCCTGCTCAACTGCTACTATACCTTGAAAGAGATTGCCAATTTCTATGCACCTATATATAGGTATAGCCAAACATTCCGCTACTTTGTCATGCAAAACTACCTGAAAGCAAAAGATGTCGAGTCTTTTGCGCAATTAGGAGGATATAGCACTCCCACCTTCCGGCGTTTATTCAAAGAGACATTCGGAGAGCCGGCTTACCAATGGATGACCAAAAAGAAATGCCTGGATATACAAAACGACCTGACCACCACGAATGCAAGCATATCCGAGATCTGCTATAAGTACGGCTTCGAATCCTTGTCTAACTTTTCCCACTTCTGCCGGGCTAACTTCGGCAAGTCTCCGCGGGCCATCCGTAACGAAAGAGACGAAAACGTATAAAAATCAATATATTTCATAGGTTTTGCAACCTTTTGATTAAAAAAAGCAATTCCAGCTACCTGTTATCCCTCTATATTTGCGACATAAAGAAAAATAGTATTGATTATCAATACTTATTTAAAGAATGAACATTCAGAATTGTATAAAAACAGGAATCGTCTTTACCATTTGTTGCATTATCATCACACTGATCAGATGCAGTACGGAAAAGACACCGAGTCTGGACAAACAGGGCGACATACAATATTCCTTCAAATGGGATAAGCGCTTGAAAGGATATCCGGCCCCGGAACGGGTTAGATACTGTTTCTATCCGACAGACGGAGGTTCAGTCATCCAGATGGAAGATGATGCCGATGAATTGAGTTTCACATTGCCGCCTGCCCGCTATAAATTATTGATATTTAATTGTGATGCCGCAGACATTGATTTTAGAAACACCAATAAGTTTGAAATAGCCGAGGCTTACCTTCAAACGACAAAGGCGGCCGAAAGCGCTCAAGCAGGAAAAATCCCCTTATACGGGGTTGTTGTTGAAGAATTAGAAATAAAAGCCGGGAGCAACGAGTTAATCGAATTCACTCCCGAACCATTGGTCCGTAACCTGTCCATCAAGGTCAAAGTAGACGGAATGGAGAAGATAACAAACTGTAAAGGGACCATCAGCGGTATGTCGACTTCCATCAATCTAAGCAGACAGGAGATTGTAACCGGTGAGAAGACAGATCTGACATTCGAAACCACCCCTTCAGAGGAAGGAGTAAATGCAAACATTCTGATACTGGGAAAACCTAAAGAAAAAGGAGAAGAACCATCGGAAAAACCGGAGACTCCCACTCATGAGGTAACATTAAATTTTACCTTATCCGACGGTAGCAACAGTTCTTCCACCATCGACTTAGGAACCTCCATCGACGAAACCGAAGGCCACGACATAGACGTAGCCATAGAAGCCTCCGTCGTTCCCGGCCCCACTTTCACAGTCAAAATCAACCATTGGGAAGTAGCAGCCGGAGACAGTCTAATCATCGAATAAATAATAAGCGATATAGGGTATAATAACAATTTTAAAAAGAATATCATGAAAAATTTAGTAGTAAGCATGCTTGCAATAGCAAGCATTTCAGTTTTGAGCAGCTGCTCAAACGAAAGCGATGTGATTGACGAAGTGACTGGCGGTAATCAGGATAAGGTGGAGATAAAAGTAGCCGCCGGAGTCCTTAAAGCCGAAACCAAAGCTCCAGTAGACGGGACAGATCCGGTCGAAGTTTCCATTCTAAGAAAAGACGGGACCGATACTTGGGGTTCGACTCCAATTAAGGTCAACATTACTGCAAACACAAACGACCTCTTCTCAGGTAGTCCGCAGTATTACGAAACAGACGCCACCAAAAACGCATTTTTCATCGGATTTTATCCGGGTACAGCATCCGGAACTACGGTAACTTTCACAGACCAAGATGGAAAACAGGATGTTCTTTTATCAAATGAGCTAAATGCAGGAAACAGAACAACGCCAGCGACAAGTCCAACATTAACGTTCAAGCATAAACTCTCACTTATCAAATTTACATTTATAAAAGGAGCAAGTTTTCCTGCCGATGATCAAGTAACATCTGTTACATTAAAAGGAGCGGACGTTCCTGCTACGATGAGCCTTGCCGACGGTAGTTTCACATGGGCTAATAAGGCGACAGCCGGCATATCTGCTTTCACGAGCGGCACATACAATATCGTTGAAAACAATACAACGACCATCAATAATGAGGATGCTTTAATGATACAGCCCGGCGAACCTATAACATTAGACATTACGACTAAAAACAACGGCAATTTTACTGTCGACAACGTCAAAATAGGAACAACCGACGGTCAGGTAACAGAGGCTGGAAAACAATATAACATCAAATTAACATTCTCAAAGAAAAGCGTAAGTGCTACCGCTACGATTGAAGGCTGGGGAGAAGCTATAGACGGCTCAGGAACGGCAGAATAAACACTTACAATTATCATAAATCAATGTTTCATAAAAGGGCGGTATGTCAGAATTACCTTGCCTCCGTGCCTCACGCGGACCTGCAAAAAGACAGTATCTATTCATCAAAATTTATACCGGCAGTTTTTATGCGATCCCGCACGGGGCGCGGAAACAAGGCAGTTTTGACACCTTCCTTTTTAAATCATCCCGTATGGTTTTCCATTATAAAAAACTTTTACCTCTATTATTAATCTGTTCTGCTTGCAATACAGATTATGAAAACCCGATTAAGGAAAATATCTTTCCCATTATATTTTCCACCCGTATCCAAACCCTTACCACCAAGTCCATCATCACCGGAACTACCCTTCCCGACAACTCCCAAATCGGAGTCTTTTCCTGGGGACATCATAAAAACGACGGAAGCGTCAATACGACACTCCGTAAAGATCTGGCAAACAATCTCTATACCAAAGAAGCCGGAGACACTGAATTAGCAGCTTCGACAGACGCCCATTATCCCATCAATCCTGACACCTTGCTAAATTTCTACGCTTACTATCCTTATATACAGTCGGCCGCCCATACACCTGGAAGCATTCCATTCGATCTAAGCAAACAAGAAGATATCATGTGGTCCACTCCCGTATTGAACCGGAGTAAAGCCACAAACGAAGAAGCGGTTAACCTCGCTTTCAACCACCTCCTTTCCGCCGTCACCATCAAATTCCAAAAAGATGATGATATCAAAGAAGAGATGATTTTAGAAAGCATCTCTTTAGCCAATTACTCCCCGACTTTGCAACTCGATATTCAAACAGGCAAACTGACACAGGCGGTTTCCACTGCAACCTATACATTTATCAAAGGCTTAAATACGCCTGTCATTCCAGCGCAACAGACGATCGTTACCGACTATTTGCTTTTTCCGGTTCCTAAGCCCGTGTTTATCGTGCGTATGAGCGGGAAAGAGTACACCATCGAATCCTTAAAAGCATTCGAGTCAGGAAAGAAACAAACCTACGAATTCACTTTACAAGCGAAAGACATCCATCTCTCCGGCAGCATCAATCCCTGGACAGATGGAGGTTCAAGCAATGAGACGGTTTATTTTTAGCAACAAGAACCTGTTATTGGCCAATACGGATCATACCTTTTTATTTTCCGGCACTTCACCCGGAATTTTCCGCTCTCATCGAACAACTAATCCGGAACATACCCTAAACTAACTCGAAAGTCATAGTAAACTAATTCAAAACATATTATATATTACTTATATGTAGTACTACTTATCACGAATACATAGTGCTACATATTACCAATTAGTAGTACTACCTATAGGCAACAGGCAGTAACTGCCTATACATACTTTACTATATGTTATCATTTAGTTCTTCGGGTGTTTTGACTTAGTTGATGGCACGAAACGGATTAGTTTGCCGGTTATCGGAGACTGGTTCCGGGTGATACCGGATGTTGAAACCGGCATCACCCGGAACGACACCAGAACGACACCAGAACGACACCAGAACGACACCTTTATAATCGTCTATTTATCAAAATGATAAAAGTAAAAGATGTCGGGTGTCAAGCATTTTGGCATTTTCTCTATAAAATAGTAAATCCGTTAGTGTAACGACCCGCATTTACCGAGTGCGGGGACAAGCACGTTCTGACACACCGCGCATCAAAAGATTAGATTATCCGTCAAAATATTTATATAGACCTCCTTTGTAACACCATCATAATTTTTCAGTTCGCCGACCAAGACAAGCTCCGCTCCCTTCATCCAAGACTCGAAAGGGACTGCCATCCGATAAGTAACCTCCCGAAGTAAGGTCGGTTGATTTTTCACAACCAGATACCCCCCGTCATCAGCCACAACTTTTCCTTTAAAGGCAAGGGTCCGTTCGTACATCTTCTGCTTATTGGCTCCGTTCACAACGATCGGTTGAAGCTTCAGCGAATCGCGCCCTTCACGGAGCATCGGTGCAATCGCCAGGCTTTGGTAGCGGCCTACGGACAATCCGGACAAGTCGATTTGCAAGTTCAACATCAAGTTATCTCCCTGCTGCTCGATACTATTTTCTCTTACATACACCATTCCCCGGTAATCGGACAGAAGTTCCTGAGCAGGACAGGACAAGACGGTAAAAAGAAAAAACAGGATATATGGAATTGTTCTCATAAAGTTCTTATTTAATGATATACATGATACTTATCCCTAACTTGGTAGGCCCGAAATAGTCATTCCGATAACTGCCTGCCGCTTCCTGGCCCGCCGGGAAAGGCGTTTTGTCGTACTTGAAACGAACATATCCGACTCCGGCAGTAAACTCGATATTCCAATGGGGTGAAAGATACAACTGATAGCCATACGAAATACCGCCCCCATAGGCATTGCCCTCATAAGCATAATCGGACTTCATCACATTCAAAAGTGTCTTGCCTGCCACATCATAATCGGCATACAGGGCATGGACACCCAAAAAATGCCCGTTAAACCGTTCATGCAGCCAATAGCGCAACTCCGGTTGTACGAGCCAGTGCTTAATGGATTTATCGTCCGGGAGAGTCCAAGGATTGTAATTGCCGGAAATATCCAGCGAAAGATGTTTATCGAATGCAACTTCAGCTCCCAGGTTGAAAGTCGTAGTGGCATCATACAGCACATTCGTTTTGACGGCAACCACCTGCGACCGGGCACAGAAAGCACAACACAGACAGACAAGGACGAGATAGACTCTATTCATCGACATTTATTGATTTACAACATGAATTAGAAAACAAAGATAAGCAAAATACATCTGTCCATAAACAGAATCGAATACTAAATGCACATTCGGACAGATTTATTACCTATCTTTGTGCAGCAAACCATTTAGTATTGGGGGTATATGAAATTAAAACTTATCACTCTGTTTACCATCCTTTGCTTAGGATTCACAAGCTGTTCCGAGAACGAGACCCCGGAACCCCGGACACCTCGCACCATCTTAGTCTATATGATGGCCAATAACAGCCTCAACAGCTTCGCCTCGAAAAACATAGAAAGCATGATAGAAGGAGCGACCGGCAAAAACCTTAACGGAGGGAATCTGATCGTTTATTATGCCCCTTCTGGCTCGAACCCGGAACTTCTTCAGATAAAAGAAGAAAACGGCATTATCAAGAAATTCCATCTGAAGGACTATGAAAAACAGAACTCTGCTGATCCGGACGTGATGCGGAGCGTGATCAGCGAAGTGGTTTCACAATATCCGGCAGACAGTTACGGATTGGTGTTATGGAGCCACGGGACTGCCTGGCTTCCTTCCGACTACCAGAATAAACTGAAAGCGTTCGGACAGGACGGCAACAACTGGATGGAGATCGACGACCTGGCAAAGGGGTTGCCGGACGACGTATTTAATTTTATCCTGTTCGATGCCTGCTATATGGCAAGCATCGAATGTGCATATGAGCTTAGAGACAAAGCAGAATATATCTTAGCTTCCCCGACAGAGACATTGGCGGACGGATGGCCTTATAAAGAGATGATGCCGCAATTGTTCGCTACCGACCTACAATTGGAAAAGGTAGGCGAAACCTTCTACAACTATTATCTGAACGATTCCTATCCGTATGCGACCGTATCGCTTACGAAAACGAGCGAACTGGATAATCTGAAAAGCGTAACACATGATATCTTGGCAGATAAGACCGAAAGCGATATTTACAGCCTTGATCTAAAGGAGATGCAAAGATTGGAATATTTATACCGCAGCCCGGGAATGCTCTATGACTTCAATGATTATATCAAGCAGTTGGCGACAGCCGAACAATACGACCGTTTCATCAGTTGCCTGGACAAAGCAGTCGTCTACAAGGCACATACGCCAAAGTCCTACTACGCCGCCATAGGAAACGCATTGCCGATTAACGGCTATTGCGGCCTGACCGTTTTCGTTCCGCAAGAATCTCTACCCAAAATGCTCGAATGGTATCAACAAAGGGTTAGCTGGTATCAGGCGGTTTATGAATAAACCTTCTTCACCTGATCAGGAAAGCTTTCTTGAAGCGTTTCACCATACCTTCGGGATGATATATTTCAGCATAGAAGATATAGATACCTGCTTGCAACGGACTTCCGTTGTTAGCTATGCCACTCCATATGATTTTGCCGGAGATGCCTAACAACTCATGATTGGATATCTCGGCAACACGCAGCCCGGAGGTATTGAAAACGAAAGCGCGACAGCTATATCCCGGACGATCGAGCAGGTAAGAAACGGTGTAGCTGCCGGATTCTTCTATCCACACAGGAGGCTCTATTCCCGTAGCATCGCCCGACGAAGCATCTTTGTATTGGGAGTTCTGATAGCCGGGGGTGCCGCAACCTGCCGTTTCGGAAGCGGAGGTCCAGTTTGCCTTGTCTTGCGTAGCGGCATCCGGATCGATACGCTCAAGAGCGACTCCTTTGACGTTTTTGACCGAATGGGCGTGCCATTTAGAAGAATAGGCGACTTCATCTATTACTATTTTATCTGCCGTACGAAGCAATGCCAAAGTAGAAGAGGTATTAGCAAGGATAGGAAGTTTGGGTAACTCACAAAGAGCAGACAGATCGGCAATGTCGTAGAAAGAGGTTACGCCTTCCAAATTCTTGGTCAAAAGGAGATAACCTTTTGCTTTCAGATTATGCGGGACAGAAGTCAATGAATAGCGGGTGCTGAGCGTCCCGTCCGATTTACGGATGGCGAGAGAAAGGGCGGATAAAGACAAGGCATGCTCCGAGCGGTTATACAACTCGATATATTCGCTGCCTCCGGCATACGGATCGGGGAGCAACTCGTTAATGATGATTTCTCCTGGGAGGACAGGTTCGAATTCATCCGGGACAGACGGCTCTTCTGGACCCTCCGGGTTCTCGTCGGGATCGTCAGGATCTTCCGGCTTTTCTTCTATTTGAGGGTTAGAATTAACTGCTCCGGGTGTTCCTCCCGAAACGGCGGTAGAAAGCAGCCATCTCCCTTTCGACAGCTCCCAAGACACACCGGAGGTCGCAGCATCATACGTCATCTCTTCTATCTTATTCCCGGCAGCATCCCACAACTGTAGCGTCGCACCATTGTCGTTCAATGCCGGAAACTTTTCAAGCAGGATAAGCGCTGCTTGGGCAGGAACGGACAACTTCTCTTCATCGTCCAACAGAACAGCATATCCACCAGCCGGCAAATCGATATTCGGCAAGACTTTCGTTTTCCTGCCCGTCACATTCTTATACTCCCATTTATGCAAGGAAACGGAAGCAGAAGTCATGTTGCGTAACTCAACATACTCCACCATTCCCCCGTTCCCAGGTTTTGCCATAACCTCATTGATAACGACTGATCCCTTTGGATACGAATCAGGTCTGCCTGGCACAGGATCCGGTTCAGGAGAAGGATCCGAGCCTTCTTCCTGCAATATGACTTCCAAGCATTCATCTTGCATCGCCTTTCCCGACAATGACTTTAATCCTGTATAAGAAATTGTGTACGAACAGTCAGTCTGCATTTTTTTCTCAAAGAAGGTACTGACAACCCGTTTAGTATCGGTATCCACATAACTCTTTGTATAGGCGTCTCCAATAGTCGAGATATTGAAAACCGCATCGGAGATATCGACCGGACTGTCGAAAGAGAACAAAAGATTAGAGGCCGAAAACGGCTCTACTTCTATGAGATTCGGCAAGATTTCAGGTTTGTCTGGTATCTCCGGTTCGAGTGGAGTCTCTGTCACTCGGTTGAGAATACGCACATTGTCGATACTGAACAAATCGCTCAATGTCTTCGTATAATAAAATGTAAAGATCAGATTGCCTTTCCCTACCGATTCGTCTGTCGCAAACAAGGCTGAACCTTCCGAACGATATCCGGTCATTTCATCGGTTTTGTAATATAAATTCCAACGTTCGTGATCTTCAAGCGTCACTTTCACGTGCAGCAGCAGAGGAAAGGCCTCGAATTCTGTCTGAGGCGATATCAAATCGGTATTGCCATGATGTTTCAAGCCTAATTCCTTATAGCCGACATTTCCTATATGCACATAACAAAAGCGTTCGTCATTCTCTTGGTACAGGTAAACATATAGTTTATTCTTGTCACTTGGAGACTTCTGCATATGCACATCAAACTCCCATTGCATATCGGACGAATAGGCGATTTCTTTGCCGATGGAAGCAGTACCTGACTCAGTCGGTTCGATATTCAACTGAAGCCTGCCATCGGCATTGATTGCAAACTGCCCTCTGTCCTTGCCGATCCAGTCGACCCCCAACGTCGGGCCATCAAACGTCTCATTCACCTGTGAATTCACACAAAAAGGAAGTAATACGAAGAGAAAAAGAATAAATTGTTTCATAGCCTTCTAGTTTTGTTTATAAATTGTATATCTTTGCACCCCAAAGCGTTGTAATGAAGGAAGCGCAAAGCTTTCTGTAGACGTTGTAAAGTTATACTATTTTTTCTATAAACAAATTAATTAGTGCTCAAAATGAAAGTAGCAATTGTTGGAGTGAGTGGAGCGGTAGGACAGGAATTCCTGCGCGTACTCGACGAGAGAAACTTCCCGATGGATGAGCTGGTGCTTTTTGGCTCATCTCGCAGTGCCGGACGTGTTTATACTTTCCGTGGTAAACAGATTACCGTCAAGGAGCTTAAGCATAACGACGACTTCAAGGGAATCGATGTTGCTTTTGTTTCGGCCGGTGGCGGTACTTCTATCGAGTTCGCAGAAACCATTACGAAACATGGTACTGTGATGATCGACAATTCCAGCGCATTCCGCATGGACAACGATGTACCTTTGGTTGTTCCCGAAGTGAACCCGGAAGATGCACTGAATCGTCCGCGTGGTATCATTGCCAATCCGAACTGTACCACTATCCAGATGGTCGTTGCATTGAAGGCGATCGAAGGCCTGTCGCATATCAAACGCGTACACGTATCGACTTACCAGGCTGCCAGCGGTGCAGGCGCAACAGCTATGGCCGAACTGGTAAAACAATATGAACAACTGTTGAAAGGCGAAGAACCGACAGTGGAGAAGTTCGCTTATCAACTGGCTTACAATGTCATCCCGCACGTAGACGTATTTACGGATAACGGCTACACGAAGGAAGAAATGAAGATGTATAACGAAACACGCAAGATCATGCACTCCGACATCGAAGTGAGCGCAACTTGTATACGTGTTCCGGTTATGCGTGCCCACAGCGAAGCGACTTGGGTAGAGACAGAACAACCGATCAGTGTAGAAGAAGCTCGTAAGGCGTTCGCTGAAGCCGAAGGTGTTATCCTGCAGGACGAACCGGCAAAGAAAGACTACCCGATGCCATTGTTCGTCGCCGGAAAAGACCCTGTCTACGTGGGCCGTATCCGTAAGGACATCACGAATCCGAACGGCTTGACTTTCTGGACGGTGAGCGACCAGATCAAGAAAGGGGCAGCCTTGAATGCCGTACAGATCGCAGAGTATTTGTTGAAGGTAAAGAATATCGGATAAACGATATTTAAATATACAGAAAAGAGGATGCGTTAAAGCTATCCTCTTTTTTTATGCCATTTCCCTTAACCCTTCTTCCAGCGTATGCGGGCGATAGCCTAACTCGAGCTTCGCTTTATCAATAGACAATCCGCTATTACGCGGACGTGGCGTTGCCTCCTTCATTTCTTCCGTTGTAACGGGACAGATCAGGGAATGATCCAACTTGAAATAATCGGCTACACGGTACGCCATTTCGGCGATAGAGAGATATTCCCCGCCACAGATATGATAAATGCCGGAATTGCCGGAATACACCAGTTTCTCTACGCCATCTGCGATATCCGCCACCCAAGTCGGCGTACGATATTGGTCAGAAACGACACGGATCTCCTGCCCTGCCTCCAAACGATTCTTGACCAGTTGCAGGATATTGCCATGCTGTCCCGGCAATGCTTTCCCGTAGACGACAACCACACGGGCAACCGCATAGTTGCGACAGTTCCTTGCAACCGCCTGTTCTCCCTGATACTTGGTCAGGCCATAGTAGTTAAGCGGAGCAGGCATATCCTCTTCCGTATAGAGACGGTCGCTTTTCCCGTCAAACACAAAATCCGTCGACAGATGGATAAAGCGGCTTCCCTGCTGCTCGCAACAGTGCGCCAGATTCTCCACCGCCGCCACATTAATTGCATACGCCTCTTCACGGTGCTGCTCACAGTAATCAGGGACGGAAAGAGCCGAGCAATTGATCACGACATCAGGGCATACATGATCGAACAAGACTTCCACTGCCGGATAATCATTCATATCCACCCGGACAAACGTATGCTTTTCCCCCGGCTGGATATCCGGATGAAGAGAACAACCGACAACCTCACATTCCCCGTTCGACGAAAGTTTATCCAGAATTCTCCGCCCGGCAAACCCGTTTGCACCTATAACCAATATCTTTTTCATCAGAACATATAGATCAGGACACCCAACACACGGTGGTTTGTCACCGAATGCGTGTTCTCTATTTTACCATTTTCCGCATTCATATCTCCATACCAAGCAAGAGAAGGGCTGTACTCCACTCCCAACTTCCAGTGAGGCAGATTATAAGAAAGTTGGAGGTTAGTGGTAAACACCTGGTCCACATCCAGTCCGACGCCATAGGTCGGTCCGACGATCGCCTTTCCCGTCCCTAAGTTCTTCAGATAGCCGACAAAAATTCCCGGTTTCCATTTCTTGCCATAGACCACATTCAACCAGGTCATGGAATGGCGGTAAGGCGTATACTCCTGTTCCTCTGTACGCGGATCGACAGAGGTAACCGCATAACCGCCCAGCATACAGGCCTGCGTCAAGTTAGAAGCCAGCAAGGTCTTACCAGCAATCACCCAGTCCCGGGTTGTATATTTGGCATGTGCCTCGAAAGAAAGGGAAGTCACGCGCTCGTTCACTTTATACACACGGTCGTCCACCGTCGTCTGCTGCCGGGGTTTCAAGGACAGCATTTCCATACCGACGCCGGCAATCAAACCGTCTGCCTTATAATCAGCCGAAACGTAGACTTCCGGGATGCAACTGTTCTTTATATATTCCTCGCTTTTTCCGTTCGGGCCGGCAGACAAATACTGCAACTGCCACAATACAGCCCCCGTCAGCTGCAAACCTTTGCCCGACGTGTACCGGTAACGGATCTGCGGGCTACGGTTAAACGGCTGGAAAGGCGCACCGGTCGAAAGGTTCAACATCTGCGGAGACACATCGCCGAACAACGGATGCCAGGTTTGCCCCACCAGCACCGCTGATTTCCCCCAATCCAGGTTGACATAAGCATGGCGAATACGCAAGACTGCCCAATTACTCCCGGAGCCACGAAAATCCGCCTCCAACTTGGCTGTCGTCACGGCTTTCCCGATATTCGGTCCCGTCACATCCACTCCCAAGCGGGAATAGAGCAGATAGAAACTCCCGTTTGCCGTAGCATTCAGGTCATTTCCATCGGCATCCAAATTCTTGTCTTTCGGATAAAGGTGAAATAGCCCGTCAACCGTTTCAGCATTGGCACGTGAATTATAAAACAGGTCGCCACGCACCTGCCCATAAAATTTATAAGAAAAATTCTTTTTCTGAGCATAACCGGCCATACCCATACACAAGGCCGCAAAGAGTAGCAAGTATCTTTTCATTGTCCGTCTTTTCAAATTGATTACAAAGGTAAGGAAGTTTGCTCTCACTACAAAAACAACGACTTAGGATCTTTTACTTCTTGTGCTTTACCAGCATGATAACCGGGTTAGACTCTTCGTTCAATCTGCCTGCGATTTCCTTCAGTCGCCCTTTCAACTCGTTATTCTGATAGCCTTCAACCAGTTGATCTGCCGACAAGCTTTGAAATGAGGCGATCTCTCCACCTTCCGGATGCATAACCAATTCCACCCGTTTATCATTATCCGCATTAAACACAACAGGCTTGAATACGGCAGCCTCCTGTTTGTCGTACATCAAGTCCGAACTCGGGAATCCTCTTCCCTTTTCGAAGTTAAACACTTTTTCTATGGCTTGCATAAAATAATAACGGTCAGTGACAACACCCATGCTAAGCATAACTTCAGGTTCCGTAGTGCTCTTTTTCACAAGGAACGGGGTCAACTTACCTTTTGCAGATGTATATCGATACACCGTATCGGAAGAGGTTTCAACCAACAACCAGTTTTCCCGATATGGAGTTATCGAGCGTACAGCAGAGACTGCAACCATATCTCCCTTTTGTACAAAAGGTGCTTTAACGATATCAAATGGGATTGGAATGCCCCGGGTGACACTTCCGTCTTGTTTCGATATGAGCGCATGGTAAAATTTGTTCTCTCTTTTCTCGCCATCCTTATAATATAGAGACATATCATAACAGATCAGGTTATCTTTGTCATAATCGTACACTTCCAAATATTCCGCCCCTTCCGCATGGTTGAAACTTCTCTTGAAGTTTCCCTGCAAGTCGTACACGAATATCTTTTTCATTGAAGCACTATTGACAAACATTTCCCCGTTATCTTCGTCCAAGACAATCCCGTTGATAAAAGCATATTCTTCGGCACCTTGCCCCATTCTATTAATTTTTCTTACTCCTTTACCGGTCTTCCTGTCAAACATATAAATATTACCGTCATTAATGCGGTTTGTCACGACTAAATAGTCACGCCCGATTGCCTTGACGCTCCCTTGCGTAATGAACTCGTCATTCGTCTCCAACGGGATGTATTCCACCTCCATAAAATCCTGGAGGGTCAGCTCCTTTTCCGGATAATCAGCTTTTACGTCAATAGTCACAAGGGATTCGGATATTTCGGATTGCTGGCACCCTACTATTCCTATTCCGGCTAAAACGGATAGGACAACCGCCCCTATTGCAGTTCTTCTTTTCATTGTACTAAATTCTTTATTTACTTATACATCCTTAATTCGTAGCAACCGAAACTCTCCGGTCTTCCAATATTTTGCCAAGATAAGGAATAATCTTCACCCCACCAATTCATACATTATTTAACAAACCATTCTTCTTTCTGTATAAAAGAATCGTAGCTTATTGTCATTCCAGACCTTATTGTATTGTTTTCCAAAATACCCATTGGTCCAAATCGAAACAGTAGCACATAAAATTTGACTTTATACCCCATCTATTTCAAATTCCCCGCAAGGGTAATATTTTTTAACAAACATATTTTTCACTTGTTCATTGATAACCAACCAAATAACATCTTACTCGTTTTTCAGGGGGGATATTGTATTTCCGCAGCACTTGTAAAGGCAGAAAAAGGGAAAATCCTTATCGTCGAGATTCTTAAGAACGAATAGTTAAGTCATAAAGAGATATATTTCCCGGTATTTCATTTGAAGAACGAAATATTATTTGTTACTTTGCTTCCAAGTTGTAAGCCTTAAAGGCCAAATCGATTAATAATGTAAACTACATAACAACATCATGGAAAGTAAGAAGTTTTTACTGCAGGAGAAAGATATTCCTACAGCCTGGTACAATATCGTAGCAGACATGGAGAATAAACCGCTTCCTCCGCTCAACCCCAAAACAAAGGAACCGCTCAAGCCTGAAGATCTCTATCCTCTATTTGCCAAAGGATTGGTAGACCAGGAAATGAACCAGACGGATGCCTGGATCGAAATCCCGGAAGAAGTTCGCGAGATGTATAAAATCTGGCGTCCGACTCCGTTGGTCCGCGCTTACGGACTTGAAAAAGCGCTCGATACGCCGGCTCACATCTACTTCAAGAACGAAAGTGTCAGCCCTGTCGGATCTCATAAACTGAATTCCGCTATTCCGCAAGCCTATTTCTGTAAAAAGGAGGGCGTAACCAATGTAACGACCGAAACAGGTGCCGGACAATGGGGAGCTTCCATGGCTATGGCGGCCAAACATTTCGGATTGGAACTGGCTGTCTATATGGTAAAGGTCAGCTACAACCAGAAACCCTACCGCCGTTCTATCATGCAGACGTTCGGAGCCGAAGTGATCGCCTCGCCCAGTATGAGTACACGTGCAGGCCGCGACATTATCACCAAGCACCCGAATTATCAGGGAAGCCTGGGAACGGCTATCTCCGAAGCGGTCGAGTTGGCTATGCAAACCCCCAACTGCAAATATGTATTGGGTAGCGTGCTGAACCATGTGATGCTCCACCAGACGGTTATCGGTCTGGAAGCAGAAAAACAGATGGAGATGGCGGGAGAATACCCGGACGTGGTTATCGCTTGTTTCGGTGGTGGTTCGAACTTCTCCGGTATCGCATTCCCATTCTTGCGTCATAAGCTGACACAAGGAAAAGATATCCGTATCGTGGCAGCAGAACCGGCTTCCTGCCCGAAACTGACACGCGGACAATTCCAGTACGACTTCGGTGACGAAGCCGGCTATACGCCACTGCTTCCGATGTTCACCTTAGGTCACAACTTCGCCCCGGCCAATATACATGCAGGCGGTTTGCGTTATCACGGTGCAGGTTCTATCGTCAGCCAATTAAAGAAAGACGGCCTGATGGATGCTGTAGATATCCAACAGCTTGAAACATTCAATGCAGCCACGTTATTCGCCCGGAGCGAAGGTATCATACCGGCTCCCGAATCTTCCCACGCTATCGCTGCTGCCATTCGCGAAGCAGAACAGGCTAAGATCGAAGGCAAACCGCGTACGATCCTGTTCAACCTGTCCGGTCACGGCTTGATCGACATGGCCGCTTATGACCAGTATCTGGCAGGCGATCTGACAAACTACGAAGTCACAGACGCCGATGTAGAGAAGAATCTTTCGGAGATAGAAAAGATCATCAAGTAAGATAAAAGCCGACCAAATGAAAATAGCGCTAATAACAGGGACTCACGTCTTTTGTTATTCGCGCCATTTTCGGTTGTGTCTATGAAATATTCTAAAATAGGTATTATGAGAAAATGTCGTTATAACTTGTTGCCGGAGCAACCATATTCTGGACATTTAAGCTAAAATCTTTCTTCTTTTTATCCCACATTCCGTATGTGGTGTTGATTTCTCCTGTTTCTGCATCGTATGAATAAGTTGTCAGATAATAGGGAACCCACTCATCCTTACTTTTATTCCAGCGATATGCCTTCTTTTCTGACACTTTGCCGTTTTCATTGTAAGAAAATTCATATTTAACTTCTTTATTCAAAAGTCCATTGTCATTCAAGAAAATGACTTTTGAAATAACTTTACCATTCTCTTCCTTCGTATCATACATATACTCTCTGGGAGAGGCTGCGCTCATTGCAAGATTACACAAGAACATAACTGCAAGAACAAGAATGCTTTTACTTAAAACTGAAGTTTTCATATAATTATTACTTTAAGATTACTTTCAAATTGCGGTGCAAATGTAGATATCATTCCATAAACAACCAAACTTTTACTTACATATTGTCAGCAAATATAATCAATTTAACAATATTAAATATTTTATCCACCTTCACACGTCCCTAAGCACTTACATATTGTAAGAAGATAATCATTTATGCTCAGGACATCACGTTTCATCTTCCTTAAATTCGAGTATATCCGCCGGTTGGCAATCGAGTTCCTTACAAATTGCCTCAAGAGTAGAAAAGCGTATAGCTTTGGCTTTACCCGTTTTTAAGATCGAAAGGTTTGCCGGGGTAATACCGATACGATCAGCCAAATCACCCAAAGCGATCTTTCTTTTTGCCATCATCACATCCAAATTCACTATTATAGCCATATCTTACTCCTCTGATTATTCGTTAATTAAAACACCACCGGACGTATCATCCATATTTCTCGATACTTGCCAGGCCGGAACGCCAAAACTCCTATTCAATCCATAAAGACAACCGGCTGACAGTAGTACACTCAGAACTACAAGCCCGATAAAAGGAAGCACTCCCATCAATTCATATACGGAACGGACATCCGGATAACAAATTGTAAGCAGAACGGGAATTCCATTCATAATCATAGTCGAAAGAATACATAAGCTCAAACTGCCGGAACGGTAATAAAGATATCCTAAAAGCAAGCCGAAAAGGAAGTACGGGATATTCTCGCCCGGATTGAGAGCTCCGTATATCAGAGCCGAAGCTAAAATGGCATATTTAGGAGCCAACCTTTCTTTCTCAAGTAGTAAACGTAGTATGGAACCACGAAACAAAAGTTCTTCGACAATCGGACTGGCTAAAAGGAACACGAGTCCGAACGAATGATGACTCATCTTTCGCAGGATACTTATCCCATTGCTCCACCGTTCATTGCTCCAATTCACCCAGTTACCCAAGCTATCCGCCAAAAAGAAAAAGGAAAAACTCAGTAAAATGGTCAAGAGTACCGCCTTCAAAGATCGGAGCGACCAAGTCTGCATATTGAACCGGACATATTTTTTAGAAAATATATACCATGCAAGGAAGAGAGTCCCCAAAGACAGGCCCGATATCATCCAATAGACATCCGTTCCTTCCTCTTCCTTTTCCGTCACAAAAAAGGGAAGCGACAGAAAAACACCCAAAAATACAAATCCGAGTTGGGCAAGCAACAATTTTACAATCTTATCCATATCCGCCTTACTTTAAACCGTCAGATCCTGTTCCTCTTTCAATTTAACCCCCAATGCAAATATTTCGGCAAAAAGGCCGAACAAGAGAGCTAAAAAGAACGTACTATATTCAAACTCAAAACCGGCAATCTGATAGCCGGGGAAAGAGACACTGCTATCTTTTAACAGCAGAAAATAGTCCACCCCTGTAAACATATTCCTCATAATCCCGACAAACAACAACATCCAGCAAATAACACGGAGTCTCTTGACATTCGGACGAATGAATATCTGCTGCCGTTGCACATCCCGGATAAAACGGAAGAAAGACAATCCCGCCCAAACAATCAGGAACAGAGAGACCGGTGTGGAAACAAATCCTATAATGCCCGAAAACAGCTCGTAGACCTTATCGGTCTTCATCCCCAAAGCGATATTTCCTATCTGATAAGGTATTTTCCGATTATCCGCCAGTTGCAACGTATCGGGCAAACTATATGCGACAGCAGGATTCAATGCCACTTCCACACGATGGATCTTTCCTTCCGGCTTCTTATCCAAATCACGGCCGGCACTGTTCCATCCGTCTTTAAAGCCCTGAAAGCCGTCACCCAACACCACCATAGAAAGAAGCAGTATCAAAATACTCAATATCCTTATACTTTTCGATTTCATTTTCATATCCTCCATTAGACCGTCAGATCCTGTTCTTCTTTCATTCTCAGGCCAATCGCAAAAATCTCCGCGACCATTAAGACAAATATTGCTGCGATCACTCCTTGATAATCAAACGGATTTCCTTCAAAAGTCTCTGATGCCTGTTTTTCCACATAATTAATAGCAGAAGAAACCAAAGCGTGAATACCCAACAAATATCCGATCCACCTGAACAATGTGATATTCTGCCAGACAAAAACAAGTCCCTTATTTATTTTCGAGACAACTATAATCAAAAGTATGCCTGCTATCAACAATATATTCATATCTACGGCACGAATCATAGTCTTTATCAAAAAACTTTTCTGTATAGCATCAGTATAAGCCGTACCTTTCCCCATTTCATAGCAAAGCTGTAAAGCATCTATATTATTTGATAAAAGAGCGACAATACAAAGCATCACCAATACAAAACATAAGGTATTCAAATTCCGTTTCATCTCAACTGATATTAAATTGTCAAATCTTGTTCTTCTTTCATCTGCAGACCGATTGCAAAAATACGGCCTACCAATAAAGCAATCAGGCCCATTATCAATGTCATCGGCTGAAAGTCACACCAGAAATTATGTTCATAACCTTCTAACTCGAATAATCGGGTTGCCTCCCAGTAATTCGTTATCATATAAGCCTGTGACAGCATAAAAGAAATCAGCAGATTGCGCCCGATGCGATTCAAACGGCGTACATTCATCCAATCGAAGATCACCTCGTGATTAATCGCATTGATAAGCTTATAGAATTGTACGATCGCCTTTATTATAAAGAATATGCCGATCAGCACAAGGAAACTTGCATATCTTGTAATTACGGTATCTTTGGATTTCGCCCAGACTACTGTTTGGATATGTGAAGCCGGATACCATTCCTGATCTTTATGGTTGAATAGTTTATCCGAAGTGACAGCCAAAGATTTCGGCCATAGACTAAGAGTCATCGGAGTTAATATTTCCGCACTAATGTTTGTTGTTTCCTGTCCATGCACATCTTCCACCTGCGACATTCCGACTTCAAAGCCGTCCATAAAAGCATTGCTCATCGAATAGATGCTCGGAACTAAAGACAAACCGACAAAGAAAAATATCAATACACAGATTAAATTCAATTGCTTTTTCATAATCTACAAAAAGGGCGGGCTTACCCCGCCCCTATATTCCATTATAAACCTTTTATATCAAACGGCATACGGGCAATAATACCGGATTCCGTTTCAGCCCGGCGGATCGTTGAGAACAGTTTGAATTGCTCTTCGCCCATTACCGATTTGGCGATGGAGACTTTTGCTTCATCCATCTGCTTCTCCATGAATTTGGTAAAGAAATCTTTCGGACCATCTGCTACTGTTACAGAATAATCAGTCAATTCCGCCAGAGTCGCAGCCTCTTTGATTGCATCATCCATACCCCCCAGCTGGTCGACCAAGCCTCTCTCCAACGCCTGTTCACCTGTCCAAACACGTCCTTGTCCGATCGAATCGATCTCAGCCTTTGTCATACCGCGGCCATCTGCGCAACGGGTCAGGAATAAATCATACGTCTGTTCTACACCACGCTGGATCAGTGCCTTTTCATCTTCACGCATCGGACGGCTCATATCTCCCAAGTCAGCGAATGTATTTGTCTTTACGACATCCGTAGTTACACCTACCTTATCAAATGTTCCGGTAAAATTACGAACGACACCGAATACCCCGATTGAACCTGTCAGGGTCGTACGTTCAGCCACAATCTTGTTAGCAGCACAAGAAATGTAATAGCCACCGGAAGCAGCATAGTTACCCATCGAAACAACGATCGGCTTCTTAGCTTTCAGCTCGACCACTTCTTTCCATATCTGTTCGGAGATATAAGCGCTACCGCCCGGAGAGTTCACACGAAAGACTACGGCTTTTACATCATCGTCATCTTTCAGCTTGCGCAATTTATTTGCCATTTCTTCTGAAATCACCTGTTCGTCGGCACTGAAAGGAGAAGAAGAATCTTCGTCTCGGATTTCACCTTCCGCATACAGGACAGCGATCTTATTCTTGTTCTCTTTTTCTTTTACTTTGATAGAGACAATTTTGTCCACTCCTGCCGTTTTCAGCTTGCCTTTTACATCCTGTCCGGCCATTTCTTTCACACAGTTTTCCACTTCATAACGGTAACGAAGCCCGTCTGCCAATTTATAATCAATAGCATTGGAAGCCTGACCCATTGCAAGGCCTTCGTTCAAGTAGCGGTTCAATTCGTCGGAAGATATATTACGGCTTTTCTCGATAGCGGTTGTCAAGTTTCCCCATACGCTGCCCAAGAAAGAAGTCAACTGTTCACGATTAGCATCACTAAACTTTTTCAGGAAAAACGGTTCTACGGCACTCTTATAAGTTCCGACCTTAAAAATATAATGTTCCACTCCGACTTTTTCAGCCAAACCGGTAAAGAATATGCCCTGTGATGCAAGTCCTACCAATGAGACACTCCCCTGTGGATTCAGAAAAACAGAGTCGGCCACACTACACAGGTAGTAAGAACCCTGCGTATAAAAATCACCGTATGACACGATGAACTTACCGCTATCCTTAAAGTCCACCAGCTCGCGGCGGATCGCTTCGATTCCTGCAAAGCCAGTAGAAAGCGAACCGGCTTCCAGATAAATACCTTTGATATTATCGTTTGCTTTTGCACGACGGATCGCTTTGATCACATCCGATACAGCCATTTGGTTACTACTTTCTCCCATCAGTTCCGAGAAAGGATTCTTCACTGTCTGATCGACCAAGACACCATCCAAAGACAACTTGAACACCGTATTCTTATCCGGTTTGTACTCAGAAGAACCGTCAGCACTGGCAGCTACTCCTATGATGAAAAAAATGGAACCCATTGTTACGATTCCCAAAGCAACCAACACGCCCAGCGTGGATGCAAATACTGTTTTGAAGAATTGTTTCATAATGTTTTATGTATTTGTTATTATATCGTAAACTCTTGCTCTTCTTTCAATCTCAATCCAATCGCAAAAACTTCTGCAGCCAAGAATGCTATTAAAGCATTTATCAGAGCGGGGAATTCAATCATTCCTTCACTTGTAATTTCATAACCGGATATTTCTACTACAGAGCGGACAAATGCCAGTTCCATATAATTGCCTATCGTATATATAACAGCAATCAACAACAGACATCCACCAATCCATCTCAAACGTAACACGTTTGTTTTCGTAAATAGCAAAGCAGATTGTATCGCACCAATCAACCTCAAAAAAAGGACAATCACGGCTATTACAGCCGGAACCAAGAGTAATACCATTATAGCAATTGACACTTGGTAACCTACACTTTGATTATCTGGAATGCTTATTTGTATCTTTTGTATATCTGTTGGAATATAACTATTCGTTTTTATATTATAAATCGAATCAATTATCGCTGTACTCCCAAGCTTCTTCCTAATACAAATATCATGCCTGGACAAATCCGACAGATTGGGCTGCCTTGGTAATTTCCCCGCCTTCTCATACCCTTCTTTATAAGCTGTAGAAATTTCCCCCCAGGAATAAAATAGAGTATATCCGGTATGGATACTCAAAGCCATAAGTATCAATAGGGCAAATATATTCAATCGTTTTTTCATACAAAATCTTTTGTTATTCGTTTTCCAAATAATATTTATCGTTTTTCGATATGCAAAAGAATATATTATTTTTGACTCCACCAAATTTTTTTATCGAAAAACGATAAAAATATCACGAAATGCAGAAAATATATATTGAAACATAGGTATTTCAATTGTAAAACCCGGGGGCACCTACGAAAAAAGACTTAATGCTCAACAATTTATTGTGAAGACTGTAAAATTGATTCACTGTCTGCCGGCTTGTACATATCTGCTACCGCATTATTGAATAAAGAAAAGTTCGATTCTAAGAACTGAGCCAAATTGCCTTCACCAAAGATAAAGTCGGCTCCAGAAGGTTCTATTTTAGTGACAATGGGGATGCTATTGTTGTCAAACAGCCTACTCATAAACCTTTTGCCTTTAGTCGAAAACCTTTTCGCCCTTGGTCAAAAGCCCTTTTGACACTGGTCAAAAACCTTTTTGACTAAAGGCGAAAAGTAAAGGAGTGGTAGTAATAGCTGTTAATACCTGTTTACTTATTGATTAATTAATATTGTAGCATCCTTGTTTTTGCTTAAATATATAGATGTGAAAACGGGGGCATAATCAACCCAAATCAGACTCTTCCTAAATACTCATCCACTGTATAATTCAAGAATTGGTTGAACGGATATAAAAGTTTGAAATCTTCAATAGCCTTATCCATCCAATCCGGTTCGAAAAAGAATTCATCCGGTTTATAGGAGACGACACTGAAATCTTTATGGCGTAGGATTTCGTCATATTTGAAATCGGAAGGATAGCCGGCAGGCATACGTTTCAGGACTTCGCCCTCCATCGTCGGATATGTCTTCTTGAAAGCCGGTTTTTCCATGATGGCGACAAAATCTTCTATATTTTCATAAATGTCTTTACGAAGCGCTTTCAATAAGGCCGGCGGCGGACACCAAACACCACCCGAAAGCAGGCAGCCACCCGGTTCAAGATGAATATAATAGCCTGCACGTTCGCTGCCTCGTCCCCCACAGGAAGCCATATAGGCTGCAAAGTGAATCTTATACGGAGTCTTGTCCGGTGAAAAACGAATATCCCGGTAAATGCGGAACAGGCAATCTTTCGCCTCCAATCCCGCTATTTCCGGATCGAAGAGGGCGATCCGGTCAATCAGTTGTTGTACTTCGTCAATAAAGACCTTGCGAAGGAAATCGTAACGGCTTTTATTAGCCTGGAACCATTCCCGATTATTGTTCTGACGCAGTTCCGTCAGGAATTGTATTATTTCAACATTCATACCTTGATATATTATTTAAAACATAAATCCCAAATTCATATAAAACTGCAAATGCGAATTACGGTTGGACATACCGAACGTTGCACTCAAGGGACCGGCGATACTGTTATAAGCATATCCCAAACTACCTCCCCAAAGGCTTCTCCCCTCCAGCAGATGAAAAAAGTCGTCATTATGAATACCATAGTTACCGGTCAACGTGATATAATTGTTCCCCGCGATACGTTGCCGGAGCTGGAGACGGGCCACTACGACCGAATTATCCAGAATTTCCACATGATTGATTCCGGCAAAAGGCAATTGCTGAGACAAATAACGTCCGAACGTCTCCCCACCGATCGCATTCAAGAACGGATAAGCCGTATTTCCTCCGATCAGGACACGCCCGTAAAACGCAGGCAACAAACTCAAACGTGAACTAATGGGACAAACCGTCATAAACTTCAAGCCGATAGCCGAGAAAGGAGAGCGACCATTATACTTCACAAAATTATCCGTATAGAGCGAATAATCCGCTTCTAAAGAAACCCCTTTATTCGGAAAATACCGCCGGTCCAATGTTTCGAGGTGTGCCAATGCGAAATAACTGAAAAAGCCCTCCGGTTTCACCGCATACAATTCATCACTTCCTGTGTAAAGAAAGGAATTATAATTAAAATATTCATAACGCAGTCCAGCCTTCACTTTGAAGCTCAACCAGTTCATATCCGAATAAGCAAATTCGGCAAGATGGTGCGTATAGGTAGTGTTGAACCTTTTATCTCCCTTTTCATAAATGTCCAAATTATTATAGCTGAACTTATACGACAAATTGAAATTGCGCAGCGGAGAACGTTCTATCGAGTAATCCAGCATCGCAGAGGATATCTTACTCCCCACACGCCCGGTAAAAGCAAAACGGGAATGATTCCGTTTCCCCTTATGATAAGTAGCATTCACCAACACTCCGATAATTTCCTCCGAATCGAAACGTATACCCAAATTCACAGAACTTTCCGATTTAGGTTGCAAGGTCAGGACCAGATCCTGCTGGCTCTCTCCAGTCAACTTGTAGTTCACATAAGCATAGGCATTTGTCCCGACCAGGATAGACATGGATTTGCGCAGTTCTTTCAATGTAATATGGCTGTTCTCCTTCAGCGCACAGATACGATGCAACCAGTTTAGATCGCGCGGATCAGCTCCGTCAAAACGGATATGACGGACATAGAAAGTATCGGCAGGCAAAACGGGACGATGTGCCAGACGCCGTGCCTGTATGGAAAAGGTATCAGTATCCGAAAGGCCGATCTTACGCTTCAAAGCCATGATTTCGTTCCAACGACAGCGAGCCTCGGCTTCCCCCCTGTGCAACATCGTATCGAGAGCGGCAGGAGCAAAACTGGAGGAACGGTAAGGTTCCATATCCGGACGAAACAGCAAATCAGTCCGGTCACGATTCCGCGCATATTTGTCATAGCCATGCAAAGCGATGATCTGCGTTGCGATATCACCGGGAGAATGTAGACGGTCGTAAGTACGCAAATCGCTCGTTGCCAGATCCACACCGATAATGATATCCGCCCCCATAGCAAGCGCGACATCCACCGGATAGTTATTGTTCAACCCGCCATCGACAAGCACCATACTATCCAGCCGGACAGGGGTAAACACTGCCGGAATCGCCATACTGGCACGCATGGCAAGCGGAAGGCTGCCTTTATGGAATATATAATCTTTTCCACTGACCATATCGACTGCCACACAAGCAAACGGAATCTGAAACAAATTGAAATCGACCGAATCGTGATAACCGATCGTCAAATCTGAAAAGAGGTTTTGCAAGTTCTGGCCTTTCACAACCCCGTCAATCACCCTGTCTTTCTTCTCCAACCCGAAAGGTAAAGAGACTATATAGCGCTCCGCCTTCTCTTTTTCAGGGAAGAGAAGATGGCTACGTTTCACTTTGTCACTCAACAACATATCCCAATCTTGCGCCTCTACCATTTCCTTGATTTCGTCCGGGCTGTAACCGATCGCATACAAACCTCCGACAATCGCTCCCATACTGGTCCCAGTCACGATATCGATCGGTACACCGGCTTCCTCCAACACTTTCAATACCCCGATATGCGCCACACCTTTTGCTCCTCCACCGCCTAATACGACAGCGACTTTCTTGCGCTCCCCTGCCATCGCAGGCCAGGCAAACAAGCATATAAGCAAAAGAGACAGGTATTTCTTCACCATCACAATCCCTTTATTTAATTGTTATCCACGGATATATTCTTCTACGAACAGGCACTTATCAATCGTTATTACTTCGTAACGAATATCTCATTTGTAGCCAATGGCAAAGATATATTTTGTTATTGCCTCACGCAATAAAAGGATTGAAAAAACACAGCACACCGTCTACTTTCCAGTAAACAAAAGCTCGAACCAGATATATTCTTTCATACCAAAAGTTTTATGCCACTCTTTCGGCGGTAGCTTGGCATTCCGAACATTGCAATAACTCCCGCCCTGTTGTAATTGTCCGTCCACCATTACTTCGTATAAAGCTCCACTGGAATAGGAAGTAAGCGGAATCGTATCTGAAGAAGTAAAAGAGCGGTCGGAATAAGTTTCCAGTAAGATACTGTGTAGGACATCTTCCAATTCAGCCTCCTCGACAATCTGCATCGAACCGGCATCCAATGTAAAACGAGCCGTATGTTTGTGTACGGGTTCGACTACCATAGATATACGTAAAACCGTATCTTGTACAATGTAAGGCATCTTATTCAACACCTTATAGTTCACATTTCCATTCAGAGAATATGCCATTCGTAACTGATACGGCCGACCCTGAAAAGCACCGGTTATTTCCACGCACTGGTTACTTGAGGGAACATCCGTTTCCACGTAACCGATACGGACCGGAACCGATTGTTCCGGAGAGCAACCGACAACCAGCCCTATCAATAGTAACAATCCAGCAAAATGCATCATAGCTTATTTCATATAAACGACCATCAGTACCGGATTATCATCTTCAGTCAGTTTTTTCAATTGGGGATGTTCCAGAACAGCCGGATTCTTTTCTGCTTCTTTCATAAGATCACCTACTTCCCAGACAGAGACCAGAATATTCCGATCCAAAGAAGTTGCCGGGCGCAAAGGTAGCGCACCGGGAAAATCATTCTTTATATAACCACTGGGAACGGAAAAACATTCTTTCGTCTTTTTGTCATAAAGCACCATATGACGCTCCCGCTGTTTTTCTCCCGCCCAGTAATTATAAGGCATAAAAAGCAATGAATCGGTTTCTATCACTTGGTTGCGGATATATGGAGCAGCAACCGTATTGTAAGTCTTCCAGTCACCGTCGCAAGCTTCCATACGGCAGTCAATAGGGATGGAATATTTGCCTAAATCGAAGACATAACGGGGTTGGAGTTCTTTTTCCGTCACAACGAACAAGGTATCATTGTAGAACTCTTTGTAGCAAATCAAATCTTTATAACGGAACATATATCTGTCTATGCCACTCATCATCAGCCACCGAGTTCCACTTTTGACTTCAAACAGGTCTGAACGATAAAAGGTATTCAATATATTCCCTTTTTGACCGGAGATATAGATACGTTCTTTTTGCTGTCCGCTGCTATTCAACATGAAGGCTGCCACCAGGGTATCATTCAACATGGCAAATTGCGCCGTTTCTTTATCCGGTATCTTTATGTCATAAAGGAATTTTCCGGTTTCCATCTCATAGACATTAACTTTCCCGGAAGTCGTCAACATAAAGATCAATCCTGTATCCTCGTTCACATCTATCTGCTGGAAATAGTTAAATTGTCCAGGGCCACCACCCCTCGAACCGATGTTCCTGACAAACTTTCCATCCGCCGTATATTGATACAACCTCGTATTACTGGATACGAACCAATATTTACCAGTCTTTACCACCTTCCCTGAATTTATGAAATCGATCAGGCACTTATCATTCGTTTCCAACGGAACATACTGTACGGAATCGGCAATATCGCTCAGCTTAATCTCCCGCTCGACACCGACTCCCGCCTCGAACGGAACGGTTATCGGATATTCGGGGTCCATAGGTTCGACTTCGTCAGTTACTGGCTGCTCGACATTCTTTCCCGCACAGGCAGAAAGGAGCATGACTACACTAAACAAGAATACATTTCTATACATAATCTATCGTTTAATCTTTTAAAGTAACTAACACCAACACTGGATCATCACCCGGCTTTAAATCAGATACGAGATCGTCAGACGGAGCTGTTCCATATTTACATCGATTATATTGTTCAGATATTCTACCTATTCCAAGCCGGCGTCTTTCAACATTTTCCGTGCTTTCTCTTTTTCTTCCTTACTCAGGGCGAGCGTATCGAGTTTAGCACCGCTTTTACGCAATTCCTTTTCTTTTTCCCTGGCTTTTTTAATATGTTCTTGCATCTTCTCGCGCCTCAAACGTTCATCTTCCGGCATTTGTGGTAACTGGGCGACCAAGGCACGCAGATCAGCGACAGCCAACTTCGTCTTCTTCCCATCGGGAGCCAACATCGTCACTTCGTCGGCATTCCGAAAAAAGGCATCTTCACAAACCGCTTCCAAGAAAGGGCGGTAATTATAAAGATACTTTTGCGACTTGTCTGTCTTCATATAGGCCGTCAGATAAGTGTATCTACTGAAAATCGTCTTTTGCAATTTTTCCTCCTGCTGGAAGAGTCCCGGATCGACATCCCAGTATTGTGTGCTGATCTTATACAGGAAGTGCAACTGGCTAGGGTCTTCCTTCCATGCGGCATAATACAGCTTTTCCGCTTCGGGCCAACGGCCGTCCCTTTCCAAGGCATCACCTCGGAAGGTCGTCAACATATTGACGAGGAATTTTTTCGGCTGCATATTCGTTTCCGCCAGATCGAAAAGTTCGTAAGCCCGTTTACGATCGTATGTTTTTCCCAGGGAAGCGCCATATAACATGGCAGTTTCCACATCCGTCGAATCTATTTCAAAGGCTTTCTCCAACAGTTCGACCCCATCAAGCGCATGACCGGACATATAGCGGGCCGCCCCTGCATATTTAAGATTCAAGAAAGAAGAATCGCCATCGGCCAACAGACTGGTATAGATCGTATCAGCCTGCTTATAATCTTTCGTCATATAGAGAGCCATCCCTTTACTCTGCCGTATCTGGCTATTATCCGGATTATAAAACAAGGCGGTATCGCACACCTGCAAAGCACCCTTTCCGTCTCCCATCCGTAATAACGTGTTTATCAGAGAAGAAGCTACACGCACATTTTCCGGGTTCAGCTCCAGAGCACGGGCATACAGAGAAAGGGCAATCATCGTATTAGGGCCGGTCCCTCTTTTGATATGACAATCAGCCAGACCGGTCAGGATAGAAGGATTTTCACCTTCGATGGAAGCAAGTATATGATAATGTTCCGTAGCTTTACCATAATCACCCAACTGATAATAGAGACGTGCCAACTGATAGTTCGCATAGAAATTCATGCTGTCGGCCTCCAATACTTTATGATAGCATTGTTTAGCTTCCGCTATCCTTCCGAAATTGATCGCATTCCTGGCAACGGCATTCAACGCATCCACATTGTTCGTATCCATCTTCAGGCAATAGGAAAAGCACAGATAGGCGTCCTTATAGCGCAATAGCCCCTCATAGGCTTGCCCGATTGCCGACATCGTGGCAGAATCGGCAGAATCGGCGGGAGTAAGACTGTCCGCACGCGCAACAACTTCCTGAAATTGTTTCCTGTTGACCAATTCCTGAAGATTAAAACTCTGCGCCTGCCCCCAAAGGGACAGTACGCAAAGAAACAGTAATAGAGAAAACTTACATTTCATAATGGTATCGTATTAATGACCTATTCCGGTCGATTACTGCAAACGGAAAGTAACCGGAACCGTATATTTTACGGCTACAGCCATATTGTTTTGTACGCCAGGATTCCACTTCGGCATTTCCCGAATCACGCGGACAGCCTCCCTGTCCAGCGAAGGATCGATTCCACGGATCACTTCAATATCTTTCAAACTTCCATCCGTGTCGACAACGAAAGAGCAAGAGACACGACCTTGTATTCCATTCTCCTGAGCAATAGTCGGATATTTTATGCGTGTTGCCAGATATTTCAACAACGAGGTCTGTCCACCCGGAAATTCCGGCATATGCTGCACGACCGTAAAGACACGGCCGGACGTATCGACTTCTTTAATCAGCCTCTGCGCAATACGCGAAGATGTTTTTTTCTTTTCACCGGAAAGCCGGAAAGTTACCGGTACCGTATATTTCACATTAACCGCTTCGCCCCGCTGTTTTCCCGGCGACCATACCGGCATGGAGTTTATCACGCGCAAAGCCTCCTCATTCAGTTCCGGGCTTACCCCACGGATCACTTCCGCCTCCGAGATAGCCCCGTCTTTTCCAACTACGAAAGAACAGCTAACCCGTCCTTCTATGCCATTTTTAACGGCCGATTCCGGATATCTGACATTCGTTGCCAGGAATTTCAGCAGAGCGCCCTGTCCGCCCGGAAATTCCGGCATTACCTCCACAACGGTAAAGATCTGGTTACGGGCACGTTTGACAGCCTCGATCCCTTCCTCAGATAACACATACTCCTCACGCTTTTCAGCGGGGGAAGCATCACCGGCAAAAGGGAATGGCAAGATAGCCTCCGGCAGCAGGACATCGGCAAATGTACTTTCCGCCAATTCGTCTGTGATCCGGGCCGAAGCATCGACATTGCTCAAAATCAGCAAGACACCCACAACCGGTATAAAAATCAGGTACTTCGTCTTCCCTATACTCCGGGAACGTTTCTTATTCATCATGCTGATCCGGTTTTTCAGATGCAGCATATTAAAGTTATTGGATAAAGAGGTCGCCGATCTATTGGTATGTGCCAACCCCAAAAGGTGGTACTGGTAGCTACGGCTGTCATAGCCCGATTCAAGTACCGTATCGTCCGCCAGATATTCCAGGTTATGACGCACTTCCCTTTTCAACAGCCAAACAAACGGATTCACCCAACAGATGATACAAACCAATTCGCAAATAATCACGTCGATCGAATGCCACTGGTTGACATGCGTACACTCGTGTGTCAAAATCTCATCGATCTCTTTCTCGGAATGGCTGTCGGGATGCAGGAATACCAGCCGGAAAAAAGAAAAAGGACCGGCCGGTTTACTCAATAGATGTACACGAACATTACGGATCAAGGCCACTTCCGACCGCCGTGCCAGCAACAAGATGCTGCTCAACTGTACTAAAAAGCGGAGCAACAAGGCAATTACACCGCCCCAGTAAAGATAAGAAACACCGGAAAGCAACAGATCATGCCAGTTGGTTTCAGGAACATTATCGGGGGTTATCGTCGTTTCGGGTAAAATAGCCGAATACATTTGTATGACTTCCACCATCGGCTCCTGCTCCCGGACCCAATCCTGAATATTCATCAGCGGATAAAGCAATGACACTCCAAAGAATGCCAACAAGATGGTACGGCGCAATTTGAAGAAGGTGTCCTTGTAAAAGAACAGCCGGTAGAAGGCATAAAGGAGTATAAAAGCTACATTTACCTTCAAGAAGTAGGCAAATTCCGGTGTCATGGCATTATGTATTTAACGGTTTATTCTCGTCCTTTTTCAATCATGTCGATAATCTCTTTCAACTCATCAGTCGAAATCTTCTGTTCCTTAGCAAAAAAGGAGACCATTTCCTTGTAAGAGTTCTCGAAATAGTTGTTCACCACACTTCCCATAAACGTCCGTTTATATTCTTCCTGTGGGATCAACGGCCTGTATTCGTAAGTATTTCCGTAACGTTTCGCTTTCACGTACTTCTTACGTTCCAGATTCTTCACAATAGAAGCGAGTGTCGTATAAGGAGGCTTAGGCTCTTCATACTTCGCCAGGATGTCTTTGATAAAACACGGCTCGATCTGCCAGATCCAGCGCATCACATCCTCTTCCTGTCTTGTTAATCTTTCCATTTTCTATATTATTTTTACGATCGTATCGCAAATCTACGAATTTATCGTAAATACACAAGAGATAATACGTTAATTTGTATTAATGATTCGGTATCTATTTCCTGCATCCTCCGGAAAAAGGAATTTATCTGTAATCAGCCACACCAAAAACTCTCCCCCTGCCCTATATTTCTTGTCTCACCCTGCTATTATTCTATAATCAGTGACAGTGATTATAAAATCAGTGCCGGCAATTATATAATCAGTGCCAGCGATTATATAATCACAACCGACAATTAAAGAATAGCATAGGGGTAAAATGGTTTTATATGCGACAAAGGGATATTTTTTGAAGCAGGGATGTACTTTTTCCAGTGAAGGAAAGGCATGTAAGTATTAAAATTAACAGTTTTTGAATGTAATCTGTATAGTTTAAAAACAACCAACATTTCTTAGCAAACGGCCATTAAGCATTAACATACATTACAAACAAAAAGCTTGACAAACAAGCTTGGAGAGTATATCTTTGCATTGTGGTTTTTTCATAATAGTATTAGATTTAAGGTTAACAAAGTTGGTTAGGGGTTGTCGAGATGACAATCCTTAATTTTTTATATACCTACCTCTTCCCTTGATTTCTTATTTCCGGTCATATTTTCATGTTTTTGTAGCGCATTTTGTAGTATGGCACTGGTAAAAAAGTCTTACTTTTAAGCCTTGTAATCGATAAGTAATCTATGTAAATACGAATATCATGAAAATACTATCTTTTATTTTAGTGGTCCTTTTAGGAGGTTTTATGCCTGCCGGGAATCTTTCGGCTGCGGACAAAAAACAAAATCCTCATCATATTACTGTAAAAAACAGCCGGGATCTGCATGCCTATTTCCGATATTCTCCCGACCGTCCGATTGTAATCAGTGGACATCGTGGCGGAATGCTGGACGGCTATCCGGAGAACTGCATCGAATCATTCGAAAAGACCCTGTCCTATATGGAGTCGTTTTTCGAGATAGATCCGCGTTTGACAAAAGACGGAGTGATCGTACTGATGCATGACGAAACCATCGACCGGACAACTACCGGAAAAGGAAAGGTTTCGGATTACACATATGCAGAACTGCAACAATTCAATCTGGTAGACCGGAATGGCAACGTGACAGCTTTTAAGATTCCAACTTTAAAAGAATGCCTGGAATGGAGCAAGGGCAAAACAATCCTGAATTTGGATATCAAGGATATACCTTTGGAAGTCATGGCTGATTTTATAGAAAAGGAAAAACCTGTCAACGTCATGTACACAGTACATAACGCCGGTCAGGCCCGCTACTATCTCGACCGAGAACCGGATGCGATGTTTTCCTGCTGGTGTAAGAACTGGGAAGAATTCGATAAATATGAGAAAGCCGGCATTCCCTGGAGACAGGTGATGGTTTATGTCGGCCCGAAGATGAAGCCCGAACAGCAAGCGTTGTATGATACCCTACACCGAAATGGAGTCATGTGCATGATTTCCGTTGCTCCGACACACGACCGTGCGAAAACGGAAGCCGAGAAAATCGCCGGTTATCAGTCGGAGATCGGCACTTGTCCCGATGTGATAGAAACGGACTATCCATACCTGTTCCAAGGGCTTGATTTAACAAAATAGTACGGCTTAAAAGACTCTTTATAGCCGATTAAAATCTTTTTGCTATTTACACCTATCCAGTTAACAAGTATTAGCGGTAAAATGCTTGACAAATGCTCTTGACAAGTGTATCTTTGCAATGTGGTTTTTTCATAATAGTATTAGATTTAAGGTTAACAAAGTTGGTTAGGGGTTGTCGTGAGACAGCCTTTAATTGTTTATAGGGGTTTCGTTTCTTTCCCACATACAAACCATACATGAAAAGGACGATCAGGACAGTTTATAGATATTCCCCGGTAACGCTTTTATTTTCCCGTTTATTTCCAGTTCGAACAATAGCGTAGAAAGTTGATGCACCGGCATCTCCAATACTAAGGCAAGCTCGTTGATATGAATTTCGTTCCGCGTTCGCATGATGGCTAAAACCGGATTTTGTTCCGGGACGGAAACATCCGTATCGGCGAAAAACAGTTCCGTTTGAGCGGGAGTAGCCGTAGCTTGGATATCCCAACAAAGAGCAGATAGCAAGTCGTCGGCAGAAGTAATCAGGCCGGCTTTATTTTGTCGGATCAAGTTGTTGCATCCTTTGGAATGGCTGTCGCCGACACGTCCAGGAAAGCTATAGACATCCCGGCCATAAGAAAATGCAATATCGGCAGTCACCAGAGAACCTCCTTTCTCAGCCGATTCAACCACGATCGTACAATCCGACATTCCAGCGACAATCCGGTTCCGCCGGAGGAAATTAGGGCGGTCCGGTTCTGTCCCGCTGGGAAAGTCAGTCAACAAACCGCCTGATTCCAGCATTTCCACAGCCGTATTCCGATGGCTGGAAGGATAGATACGGTCCAGACCATGCGCCAGTACGGCAACGGTCGGCAGTTGGTTGTGTAAGGCGCTCCGGTGGGCACAGATATCGATACCGTAAGCCAGTCCGCTCACGACCAACAAATTAGGAATCGCCTCTGCCAGGTCTTTTATAAGGGATTCGGTAAGTCCCCGGCCGTATTCGGTCGCGTTACGAGTACCTACGACACTGATGATACGGCTTGCATCAAGATTTGTATTTCCCTTGAAATAGAAAAGTATGGGAGCATCCGGACATTCTCTTAGGCGTGCCGGATAATCTGCATCAGTCAGGTAATAACAGGAAATATTATTTTTCTCGATAAACGCCAACTCTTTTTCCGCCCGTTGGAGGATTTCCGGGCGCTTGATCTCGGCAGCGAGATGGCTGCCGATACCGGGGATTCTTCCTAACAACTGTTGCTTTTCAGCAAACACAGCTTCTGCATCGTCCAAGGTCTGCAGGAGATGGCGTGCCAGGATATCTCCCACGCCGTTTATCATAGTAAGGCCTATTTGGTAAATCAGTTTGTCTGTCATGTATGTTCTATTCTTTTTAGCATTTCGTCGAAATATTCACCGCGTGTCAGCTTTCCGTTCTCAACGATAACCGACTCGACGATCCCTTTCGTTGCCAGCGCATTGTCGGAAGCTCTGTAAATGTCCTGTTCGAAGACGAGCTTGACACCCTTTTTATAGACATTGAGGCAAGAGATGTAGCTATCGCCGCTCTTAAGCGAGGTCTTATACTGGATTTCTACCCGCGACACAAATCCGTCAACCCCTTTTTCGTGCATCTTTCCGAAGTTCTCGCCGAGTGATTCAAGGAATTCATGCCGGGTATGTTCCATATAATGCTGGTAGTTGGAGTTGTTGACCACTCCCTGCAGGTCGCATTCGTAATCGCGAACCTTGTCTGTCAGTTTAAAAATATACTCTTTCATCATTCAAATACTTTTTCAAGTTGAACCTTTTCCATTTTATACAACCGGTCGGACGGACGGATCTTCTCGTTCACCTTAAAGGAGAATCGTTCGCCTTTGACGGTTTCGTCCACCGGTTTCAAATCTACGCGGATTTCTTCTATTGTTTGCATGACTGCACCCGTTGTCGGTCCGGTAATCAGGATCTCATCGCCCACTTTCAGGCTGCCGGATTCCATTTCGAACTCAGCCACACCAATCTTGTCAAAATATTTGATCCCTTTGGCGACATACACTTTCTTCTTTGTCGCGCCGGAACCATATTTACTGCTCCATTCACCCAACCGTTGCCCCAAGTAATAACCGTCCCAGAATCCTCGGTTGAACACACTACGCAGACGTTCGTCCCAAGTGGCAACTTTCTCTTCGTCGAACGTGCCGTTGCAGTAGGCACGTACGGCTTCCTTATAACATTCGGTCACCAGACGGACATATTCGGGACCGCGGGCACGTCCTTCGATCTTGAATACCCGTACGCCTGCATCCATCATCTTATTCATGAAATGAATTGTTTTCAGGTCTTTAGGCGACATGATATACTGGTTTTCGATATCCAGTTCAATATTGCTGTCTTTGTCTTTTACCGAATAAGCACGCCGGCAGATCTGCATGCAGGCTCCCCGGTTGGCGGAAGCGTTCATCTCGTGCAAGCTCAGGTAGCATTTACCGGAAACGGCCATACAGAGGGCTCCATGGGCAAACATTTCGATGCGGATCAGTTCTCCTTTCGGCCCTGTGATCTGCTGGTCGACGATCTGCTGGTAGATTTCGTGCACTTGTTTCAGGTTCAGCTCGCGTGCCAGGACGACGACATCGGCAAAACGGGCATAGAATTTCAGCGCTTCCGCATTGGAGATATTGAGCTGCGTGGAGAGATGTACCTCTTGCCCGATACTGTTCGCATAGTTCATGGCCGCCACATCAGCCGCAATGATTGCAGAGACTTCCGCCTCCTTCGCCGCGTCGATAATCTCACGCATCAAAGGCAAATCCTCGCCATATATAACAGTATTAACGGTCAAATAGCTTTTAATACCATGCTCACGGCAGATCGCAACGATCTTGCGCAAGTCGTCCGTCGTAAAGTTATTGGAAGAGCGCGAACGCATATTCAATCCTTCAATACCGAAATAAATAGAATCGGCTCCTCCCTGGATAGCCGCCATCAGCGATTCGTACGAACCGACAGGCGCCATTATTTCAAAATCTTTCTCGTTCAAGTTCTTATACATTTACTGGTTCGTTCGCAAAGGTAGGAATAATATCCGAGAAGATCAGCGCAACTGATAAATCGTGATGAGCGGATTTGAATCTTCCGTTATCTGTTGCAGGACCAGATGCTTCTTGAGGTCAGGATATTTCTCTTTGAGATATTCGATTTCCACGGCTGTATTAAACTGTACCATTTGTTTTTTGCCGGGATAAGACAGGTAAGGCCAGATAGGAAGACCGTTGTCTTTCGTATTTCGGAGGCCTATTCCTGCCAGCGTCCAGTTGTTTTTGAATAATTCCTGGGCATTGATCGGAGAAGTTTCACGTTTCAACTCACCGGTAGCCTTATCCAAACCGTACAAATAGAATTTGGATTGGTTGGAACCTTCGAAACATTTAACGAAGTAATGCCGGGGTGTCTCAAAGAAGCTGAAGACGCTATATTTCCCGTCTACCGCCTCATTACCGGTCTTGGAAGAGCGCATTTCTTTTTCTTCCTCGGCAGAATATCCCGTGTTGATAAGAAAAGCCGGAGCGATATTTCTTGCATTTACATCCCAGACCGTGTCTATCCCTTCCGAATAGCATAGTATGCCGTCCTTACTGCCGCTGAATATCCAACCTTTCAGGCTCGTTTCTTCCAACGGCATCAGATCCATATCCCCGATCGTATGCCGGAATGCGATCGTATCGTCTGTGGCCCAATTAAAGACTCCGAGACTGAACATACCCGGCGTGTTCATAGGAACATACATCCTCCCTAATTCCGCCATCGTATTCGGACCGACAGAGAATTGGTACGAGTAAGGGCGCGGATTCTCTATCTTTTTGATAAATTCTCCATCAAAGGAGTAGAAAGAGGTGGAGAAGTATTCGCTGACACAGAAGAGGCGGTTCTCTTCGTCTACGGTTAGCGAAATGATCTGTCCGGTTTCCCCCGGCCCGTTTCCTGTTTTAGCGATGCAGCGCAAGAACTTCCCTTTCCGGTCGAACTGCAAGACACCGTCCTGACGGGTGGAATAGACGAAGATATATTCGTCTGAAACACACAAATCCAATACGTCTGCGATCAAGGATTCATCCGTCAGTTCCAACGGAACATATTCGATGGATTCGATTTCGTCTGCAATCTCTATTTGACCGGAAGTGAAACTCGTTGCTGTCAGATCGATCCGGGGTAATTTGCTGGCAGATTGATCTGATTCGCATCCGGTAAAAGTGGCAATGGCTGTTATAAGCCCGAACAACATCTTTTTCATACGCTTTTTTCTGTCAAAAGTAGGGAATACGGCTTTCTTGTCGGTTTCACATCAGTTCACATCTGCTTAAAAATCATGGATCAAGGAGTCGCATAGCTCCGGCGTCCCCTTTTCACCTGTTATTTTCTGGTACAGGCGTACGCGGCGCATCGAAATCGCCTGGTTGGTACAGCAGAGAAGCATGGCTGCGGTCGAAGGGGGAATTCCCATCTTAATCAGGCAGCACATGCGCCATTCCTGTTCGCTAAGCTTCGGTACTTCTTTTTTCAGCCGTTCGCGAAACTCCGGATAGGTCCGGTTGAGCGCTTGTAATAGTTCTTCCCAGTCTTTGGGGGACGGTTTCCATTCTTCCTTTTTGTGAAAACGCAGGTAGATTTCCGAAGAACAGAAGTCTGCTTCGGACAGAGAAATGACAGTCTTCTTCTGGCGGTAGCGGAAATATCCCCAGATTCCGGTACTACAGGAGACAAGTAGAGTGAACCAGACGTATATTTGCCCTTTCTGTGTCTTTTGAGTGTTGGACAAACGTTTTTCCCATTCTTTCTGTTCCGAGGTACGGAGGAGCCGGGTGATTTGATTTTGTTCTTTTTCCTGTCGCAGTTCAGATAAGTAATGGAGGTAGCTTTTGTGGTAGAAATCCGCTTGCAAACTATCTCCACGATTTCGGGCGATACGTGACAGGGCCGCATATAGATGCGGATGGGAAGAAGGAACTTCACTTAAATTCTTTTCGGCTTCATCTAATTTTCCCAAAGCAATCTGCAAATCTGCCAGAGCTAAATATATTTCCGCTTTCTCTTTCCGTGGAATCGTTTGTCCCGATTCCTCTTTTAGTAAAGTTTCCGCCTCTTTATAACTTCCATTCTGTTGCAAGATCTTTGCCTGCTTGATCCGGCAACCGGCCTTTTCGTAATAATAAAAGGCGCTGTCTGCCTGTCCGGATAAGGAATAAACATCCCCTATTTCCCGATAAAGTTCCAGCCTTAGTGAATCACTGGCAGGATTCAGGATATAGCTTAATGCTACATTTTCGTTTTCCAGTGCTTTCTGCTTCAATGATTGTTTCCGGTAAATTTTTCCTGTTTCCAGGTAGGCAATGGAAAGGGCGACGCTGTCTTTTTCCTTCTCCGCCTGCCCGATCGCCTGTCGATAGGTCTCTAATGCCGGGAGAAACTGCAACCTTTCTCTGTAAAAGGCAGCCTGCCGGAGAAGTTCACCGGTGGTCGGAATCTCGTTCTGTCCGGAAGAAGAACAGGCAGTGAAAAGACAAATGAGAATGAGCATTCCTATTTTATGTATCATCTGGATCTTTCTTTTGAAAGGACAAAGATAGTAACATTCTTCAATAGGTAATCTCTTCTGTGAAGAGGTTATACCTCCCCGTTCACTCCCCCCAGATTGGAGTTTGCAAACGGAGAGGAAGACAAGGCTATACTTTATACCCCTGATCCTTAGTCGACGAATTGCAGTATTTCGTACCGGACAGGATAATCGATCTTTTTCTTCAATTCTTGCTTGACGGTTTCCAGCAACTCTTTAGGAGCTTTTTTGTTGATCCTGACAGTTACTTTCGTAATATTATCGCTATAGATCTTGTCTATACGTTGTCCGAGGTTAGGCCCCAGTTTGGCATGACGATCATATAGAACAAATTGCTGATCCGGTTGTCCGTCCCGATAGCTGAAAACAACCTGTCCCGCAGGAGGAGGCGGTGGTGGTGGAGGAGCAGCAGCGTCTCCGATTTTGAAAGCGTGCATATTGATTTTGCAGACCCATCCTTTTTTCTCCAACAACCCTTTGAGTTTTTCCACCTCTTGTCTGGATACTTTGGCATTCTCAGGTTGAAGGATCAAAGGAACCGACTTGGATATCTGATTCAACCGAGAATCATTCTGATTTGCACTGAACCTTTCTATGCTAAGTGCGGCGACAATCTTTTTGTTCTGAATTAGAAAAACCGCATCGTCATTCTTACGGTAAGGTTTAGCAACATCATCCATGACCGTGTTCGGGACAGTCTTGTCGATCTTGCATTTAATCCCTTTTTCTTCCAAAACCGCTTTAACCTTTTCCAAATAAGAAGCAGGGACATCCCCAAAAGCCGGATTGATAGTCACATCCAAAGTGTTCTTGAATTGACCTTCCGCAACTCGCGTTCTGATCCTATCCAGCGTTTTGCATACAAGACGGTTCAGATCTTCCGAACCAGACACTTTGTAGGTGAGGAAAACAGCATGATCCTGTTGCACAGTTTCCTGATTTACCGTACTTTTGTTAACTAATAGATGAATTTCTCCGGTCGCTTCCGGTGGTGAACCCACCTCCGGACGAGCGAACGCACTTAAGGCCGCGAGGCCTACCGGGACCAGGAGCGCAAGCTTCAACCGGGCCCAATTGTTCGATTTCTTTTTTAACATCATAGTAATACGTTTTTTAATTTTACTGTGATTGAAGCTGTTGGCAAGAGTGTAGAGGCTGGAGCCGACAGCTTTTTTCACAAGCAATAGTTGATATTTCGTTGCATCGATGCCTTGATTGAGCACACCTTTATCCGCCTGATACTCGTGTATGTCCCGCAACTCCCTTTTCAACAGCCACACGGCAGGATTCAACCATTGTAGCAGAAGGATCATTTCCATATAGGCCAGATCGACCGAATGGTTATGGCGAAGGTGCATTTTCTCGTGTGTAAGGATTTCATCCGGATGATCCCGGTAATCGTCTTCCGACAAGAAGATATAACGCCCCCAACTGAAAGGAGACAAGGAGCCAGGAAGCAGGATCAACGTGTACTTCCCCTGTTGCAATTTCCTACCACTCCTCGACAGCTGATACATTTTCCTGAATGACAAAACCGTTGTAACCAAACATATACAACAGCCTATAAAATAAACAATCCCGATAATCCCTACCCAGGGAACGGAAGTCTCCTTCTGCCCCGTCATACCCGTAAGCACTTCTTCCTTATCCGGAGCCGGAAGCAGATTTACCTCTTCTTCATGGAAAACCATCTCCCATTGACTGGTCGTATAACTAAAAGGAAGAGGCTGGGATGTTTTGATCCGGCAGAGTGGAAGAAGCATACAGATCCCTGTTCCCACCAACAATATCCGGCGGTTGAACCGGAAAAACGTGTCATTGCTAAACAACGCCTTAAAACAGACGTAGAACACAGCCAGACAAATACCGGATTTTAATATGTATAGAAGAAAGACTTCCATAGACATTCGTTTTTACTTGTTTTTGATCTGCCGGATCAACTCCTGCAACTCGTCAATCGTAAGCGCCTCCTCTTCTATCAACGTCGAAACGACACGGGTGTACGAGTTATCATAATATTTGTCGATCACTTGTTTCAGAGAATTACGCCGGTAATCGTCTTCCGATACCAATGCATAATATTGGTGTGTATTACCATACACCTTGTATCCGATATATCCCTTTTCTTCCAGCGAGCGGACAATCGTGGACAAAGTGTTATAATGCGGCCTGGGCTCTTCCTGCAAGTCAAGTAACTCGCGAACAAACAAGGGACCTTTCGTCCAAAAGTAGCACAATATCTCTTCTTCTTTTGATGTCAATCTGACCATAATTCGTTTTTTATTAAAGGAATGCACAAATATAACTATATTATTTAGTAATACAACTATACGATATAGTTATTTCACTATATTTATTAGTAGAAACACTTTTCCTCCTGTTTTTACCCCGAAATCAGTACCTTTGTAGTCGTTATTGACGATAAATATGAAAATAGGTACAATAGATTTAGGCGAACGCCCTGTCTTCCTGGCTCCGATGGAAGATGTTACAGATATTTCTTTCCGGTTGATGTGTAAACGTTTTGGTGCCGATATGGTTTATACCGAATTCGTTTCGGCAGATGCCCTGATCCGCAGTGTAAACAAAACACAGCAAAAACTGAATGTGGCAAATGAAGAACGTCCGGTCGCCATCCAGATATACGGTCGCGATGTTCCGACAATGGTCGAAGCCGCACAAATTTGCGAAGCTGCTCATCCGGACATTCTCGACATCAATTTCGGTTGTCCGGTCAAACGGGTAGCAGGCAAAGGAGCTGGTGCCGGCATGCTGCGCAATATCCCGCTGATGCTGGACATCACCCGCGAAGTCGTTAAAGCGGTGAACATCCCCGTCACCGTAAAGACACGCTTAGGCTGGGATGCCGACAACCGGATCATCGTAGACCTGGCTGAACAGCTGCAAGATTGCGGTATCGCCGCCCTTTCCATCCACGGACGTACCCGGGCACAGATGTATACCGGAGAGGCAGACTGGACACTGATCGGCGAGGTAAAGAAGAATCCCCGTATGCAGATCCCTATCATCGGTAATGGCGATGTCACTTCCGCCGAAATCTGTAAACAACGTTTCGAACAATATGGAGTGGATGCCGTTATGATCGGTCGGGGCAGCATAGGCCGTCCCTGGATTTTCCGCGAAGTGAAACATTTCCTGAATACGGGCGAACTATTGCCTGCCGAATCCTTCTCCTGGTATCTGGACATACTAAAAAAGCAGGTGGAACAAAGTGTTGCACGTTTGGATGAACGCCGGGGGATTCTCCACATCCGCCGCCATTTAGCTGCAACTCCGTTGTTTAAGGGTATTGCCGACTTCAAGCAGACACGTGTTGCCATGCTACGTGCAGAAACAGTGGAAGCCTTGTTCGACATTTTGGATTCCATCCCTGACAAATTTCACACAGGAAGCGGATTTCAAAGCGACCCTCGAGTATCAGAATCGATAGATTATTGATATAATAACAAAGTGAATCCGCACACAGTGTCAATTTTAAAACAAAAAGTGGCAAATTTGCAATAAAATGTAATCACAACTCTTGCGTATTCAGTAAATATACTTTATATTTGCAGTGAGTTTTTTTCATAGTATTTTAGATCTAAGGTTAACAAAGTCTTTGCAGAGGGGGAATCGAGAGACTGTTTCACTGGAAAGCAACAAAAAGGCCGCATCCATTCTTATTATAGGGAGTGCGGCTTTTTTGTGGACTTAAACGAACATTATTTGACGACCGTCTTCATCGTCCTGGCGACCGTCTTTATCACGATGAAGTCAATGTTCATATAGGATGAAGACGGTCGTCACGACAATAAAGACGGTCGCCAGGAAAAGGAACATTGGAAACATTTTTACGGGAAGAGATGAAATAAAAAAAGGGACTACAACGGTAAACGTCACAGTCCCTTTTCCATATATACTAATAAGATGTATTAGTCTTTCAACTTAGCAGAGATGAACTCACGGTTCAAACGGGCGATATTGCTAACGGAGATGTTCTTCGGACATTCCATTTCACAAGCGCGTGTGTTGGTACAGTTACCGAAGCCCAGTTCGTCCATTTTAGCAACCATCGCTTTCGCACGGCGAGCCGCTTCCACCTTACCCTGAGGTAACAGAGCCAGCTGGCTAACCTTTGCAGAAACAAACAGCATCGCTGAACCGTTCTTACAAGCAGCAGCACAAGCACCGCAACCAATGCAAGCAGCAGCATCCATAGCCAAGTCGGCATCCTTCTTTGGAATAGGAATAGCATTTGCATCAGGCACACCACCGGTATTCACTGAAGTAAAACCACCTGCCTGGATGATTTTGTCGTAAGCATAACGATCCACCATCAAGTCGCGGATTACCGGGAAACCGGCAGAACGCCACGGTTCGATTGTAATAGTTTCGCCATCATTGAAGCGACGCATATAAAGCTGGCAAGTAGTTGCGCCGGTTGCAGGTCCGTGCGGATGTCCGTTTACATACAAAGAACACATACCGCAGATACCTTCACGACAGTCGTGATCGAATACGATCGGCTCTTTACCTTCACTGACCAAACGTTCATTCAAAATGTCTAACATTTCCAGGAAAGAAACACTCTGATTGATTTTGTCTATTTGGTAAGTCTCAAATTGTCCTTTATCTTTCGGACTTTTCTGACGCCAAACTTTAAGTGTTACTTTTATATCTTTATCCATGATTCTAATTTTTGTGATTGATGATTATTACTTCTTGTAGTTACGTGTTTGAGGAACAACGAACTGATAGTTCAAATCTTCCTTCAGCATAACCGGGTCTTTGTCTTCACCCTGGTATTCCCAACAAGATACGTACATGAACTTATCGTCATGACGCAGGGCTTCGCCTTCCTCGGTCTGGTGCTCTGTACGGAAGTGTCCTCCACAAGATTCGGCACGGTCCAATGCATCGTGTGCCATCAATGTACCAATCTCAATAAAGTCAGCCAAACGCAATGCCTTATCCAACTCTACGTTCAGGTTATCGGCTTCACCCGGAATATATACATTACTCCAGAACTCTTTCTTCAGCTCTTTCAACATCTGGATCGCTTCCTGCAAACCTTTTGCATCACGTGCCATACCTACATGTTCCCACATGATATGACCCAGTTTCTTATGGATAGAATCTACCGACTCTTTACCCTTGATACTCATCAATTTCTTGATGCGGTCTTTGATACCCTTTTCAGCTTCTGCAAACTCAGGCAGGTCGGTGCTGAAACGCGGAACCTGGATCTGGTCTGACAGATAGTTCTGGATTGTATAAGGCAATACAAAGTAGCCATCGGCCAATCCCTGCATCAACGCAGAAGCACCCAGACGGTTAGCTCCGTGGTCAGAGAAGTTAGCTTCACCGATAGCGAACAGACCCGGAATAGAAGTCATCAATTCATAGTCAACCCACAGACCACCCATCGAGTAGTGCAATGCAGGATAAATCATCATCGGAGTTTCGTATGGATCGTCGTTGGTAATTTCTTCGTACATGTCGAACAAGTTACCATATTTAGCTTTTACAACATCTTTACCCAGACGGTTGATAGCGTCGGAGAAGTCGAGGAACACGGCCAGACCTGTGTTGTTCACACCGAAACCGGCGTCGCAACGTTCTTTAGCGGCACGTGAAGCCACGTCACGCGGAACCAGGTTACCGAATGCCGGATAACGGCGTTCCAGATAGTAGTCGCGGTCTGCTTCAGGAATGTCTTTCCCTTTCTTTGTTCCAGCCTGTAATGCTTTTGCATCTTCCAGTTTCTTCGGAACCCAGATACGACCGTCGTTACGCAATGATTCAGACATCAAAGTCAGCTTAGACTGGTAGTCACCTTTCACCGGTACACAAGTCGGGTGGATCTGCACCATACAAGGGTTAGCGAAGTAAGCACCTTTCTTGTAGCACTGCCATGCAGCAGAACCGTTGGAAGCCATCGCGTTAGTTGACAGGAAGAAAGTATTTACATAACCACCTGTTGCAACAACTACAGCATGAGCAGAGAAACGTTCGATCTGACCTGTGATCAGGTTACGTGCGATGATACCGCGGGCACGGCCATCCACCTTCACAACGTCCAACATTTCGTGGCGGGTATACATCTTTACTTTGTTCAAACCGATCATACGGCTCAAAGCAGAGTAAGCACCCAGCAACAACTGCTGTCCGGTCTGACCGCGGGCATAGAACGTACGGGATACCTGAGCACCACCGAATGAACGGTTATCCAGCAGACCACCGTATTCGCGGGCGAAAGGAACACCCTGTGCTACGCACTGGTCGATAATAGAGTTGGAAACTTCAGCCAGACGATAAACGTTTGCTTCGCGGGCACGATAGTCACCACCTTTGATTGTATCGTAGAACAGACGGTAAACAGAGTCACCATCATTCTGATAATTCTTTGCAGCATTGATACCACCCTGTGCAGCGATTGAGTGTGCGCGACGGGGAGAATCCTGGATACAGAAGTTCAATACGTTGAATCCCATTTCTGCCAGAGAGGCAGCTGCAGAAGCACCGGCCAGACCAGTACCAACTACAATCACGTCCAGACGACGTTTGTTTGCGGGGTTCACCAGTTTCTGATGATCTTTATAATTTTTCCACTTCTCAGCCAACGGGCCCTGAGGGATTTTAGAATCTATTTGAGTCATAATGATTTATTTTCAATATTGTTACACCTTAAATTAATGTCCTGCACAAACAGCTACATAGTCACCACCTACACCATTCAGGTAGAAAACGATAGTAATGATAGCAAACACTACGCAAATAACGGTTGCTACAATCTTGGAAATGCAGATCCAACGGTTCATCCAGATCGTGTTACTCCAACCGATAGTCTGAATAGCGCTCCAGAACCCGTGAGTCAGGTGGAACCACAAAGCTACGTACCATACCAGATACAGCACTGTATTCAGGATATTACCCTGGAAATAGTAGTTGATAAACGCTGCACCGTCCTGAGGAGATACGGTTGTTGTTCCGTCGCAAAGTGTTACCATGTGATTGCCAAGGAGTTCGGCAAACATCATCTTATACCAGAACTGGCTGAAGTGCAACACCATAAACAGGATAATGATAATACCCAGTACCAGCATGTTCTGAGATGCCCATTCCACCCCTTTCGGACGAGCGTTAATTGCATAACGGTCGTTACCGCGAGCCTTACGGTTTTGCAGTGTAAGGAGAACAGCATACACAAAGTGAATCACAACGCCTGCTGCCAGCACCAATGTTGCTGCCACGGCATACCAATTTGCTCCCAACAATGAACAAATCATGTTATAGGCTTCTCCCGAGAAAGCAGCCGCCACATTCATTGACAAGTGGAACAATAAGAACAAAACAAGAAAAAGGCCTGATACACTCATTATCAGCTTCTTCCCGATAGAAGAATTAAGTAACCACATAAGATAATAATTTAAGTTATTTAATTGTATTTAGAAATTTCTTCCCATCTATGGTTATTATTATGCAAAGGTATGCTAAATCCCCATATCACGCAAACGATTAAAGAAATATTTCATCAATCAGAACGCAGCTTGCCGGCAGGTTTTATTTTCATCTGATATCACGAATGAATTGTGTGAAACGAAAAAAATTCGTTTTTTTGTAGCCGATACGGGCAGGTCCTGCCGGATAACTGATTATTATTTAATTGTCATATTATGAAAACTGCTATTTTTTCTATTGGTGTTTTTTTGATTTCTCTGTTCTTAGGCTCTTGCCAGCCTTCCGAAACATCCTGTTCCGTTGTCGACACGGGGAAAGCCCTGGACTATAAGATGGGAGAAAAACTGTTGTTCTCTTACAACTATGCTACGGTTTACCCGGTCTCAGGCGTCGATTCGGTCTATAAACGCAGCGGTTTCATCCATCCTTTGAAGACATTGGGTGGCGAAGTGATGACCAATTGTTCTCCCGCCGACCATTACCATCATTTCGGTTTATGGTATGCCTGGACGAAAACCACATTCGAAGGAAACGAGATCGACTTCTGGAACCTCCACAAAAAACAAGGGACAGTCCGCTTCCGCAACTTCGAACGCGTATCCGACAACGGTTTTGTCGCAACACTGGATCATGTGGTCTACCCCGATTCTCCCGCAGAAAAAGTAGCGATGAACGAACGCCTGGAAATCAACATCGGGACGACATCCTTACCGGGCTATTATATCGACTATCATACCACTGTCCGTCTCGCCGGCCCCAGCCCGATCACCATGGAAGCCTACCGTTATGGCGGCATATGTATCCGTACGCGCGAGGACTGGAACGACCAGACGGCTGAAATGCTCACCTCAGAAGGACTTTCCCGCGACGAAGCTGACGGTTCGAGAGCCCGCTGGTGCTATTACCAGGGAAACGCCGGAAATGAAAAAGCTTGCATCCTGATCGTTGCCGATCCTTCCAACCTAAACTATCCTGAACCTTTGCGCGTATGGGACAAGACCGTCAACAAGCCGGCCGGTGATGTCATGTGGAATTTTTCGCCGACCAAACAACAGGCATTCACCTTGGAACCCGGCAAAGAACTGAGCCTGTCTTATCGCATTTATGTATTGGACAAGAAAATCAACGCCACTACGGCAGAAGTGCTGTCTGATTTCGATCGTGATTGAGCCGCAGGCAAACATACAAACGGTTCATTTCTTATTGTCTTATTGTCTATTTTTCCAAAACACCCGTTGGTCCAAATCGAAATACTACCCCATAAAAACAAGATTTCTACCCCATATTTTTTGATTTTCCATAGCGGGTAATATTTATTAATAATCTTATACATACTATAACAGTGATTACCAGCAATATACAAAACACTCCCTTTTAGGGAGGTTATTGTATGTTTTCCTCAGATGAATAAAGACGATGAGGCAGCTAGACAATATGCCGGAAACGCCTTTACCGTCCCGTTTCTTGTTCGCAAATAGGGATAATTGATGTTAGATAATTTAACACAGATATAGGATTTCATTACTTATGATTTTTGTACTTGTCAAAAAACAGGTACAAAAATCATATTTTATGCAGATTGAGAATAGCATAACCACAAAATAGTCAGACAAATATGCAATATTATAAAATAAGATTATTTTTTAACGGCTAATACCAAGAAATAAGGTATGAGTTCTATCAGAACTCATGCATTTGTAAAGAATTATATGTAGTAGATGTGAATTTTTTACAATCGATGCGATTAACAGATGAGCTACAAGTTGGTTTTCGTAGAAAAATAAACTCTAATGTTTGATATTGCCTGATATATGTTAGGGATCTGTAAATTGGAATTGTTAAAATTGAGGCCGATGGGATTTTTTTTAAATAAAAAACACACAACGAAATGAAAAATTCATATCTTTGACCCGGATATAAGATGTCCAAAAACCATAGTTCTGATAGAACTAATTTAAAAACACAGAAAACGCAATAAAAGTATGCCAAATCTAATGAGCCTGATCTAACAAGACACTCAACGGATGAAAGCCATTTTCGTAGGATGTATTATTTCTTTTAAATATATACTCTATGTTGAAAAAAACTAAATTTATCAGTTTAATTTTGCTTTCGGGAGCCTTAGCTGTCCCCGTTGGTGCTTTTGCCGAAACTGCACCGTTTAAGCAAGAAACGAACATTTCCCAGCAAAATGGGAAAGTGTCCGGTATTGTAGAAGATGCCTTAGGTCCTGTAGCCGGCGCATCTGTGGTAGTAAAAGGGACTACTAACGGTAGCGTTACCGATATGAACGGTAACTTTACATTAGAAGGTGTAAACAAAGGAGCTATTATCCAAATTTCTTTTATTGGATATGTTACTCAGGAGATCAAGTACACCGGACAATCATCTTTAAAAGTCAATTTGAAGGAAGATTCACAAGCTCTTGAAGAAGTTGTCGTCGTAGGTTATGGTACACAAAAGAAAGCCAACCTGACCGGTGCGGTTGCACAAGTAGCGGGTGATGTTTTGGAAAACCGTCCTATCGCTAATATCGGACAAGGTCTGCAGGGTGTCGTTCCAAACTTAAATGTAACCATCCAATCCGGTGCTCCAGGTAAAGGATCTGATTTCAATGTTCGTGGTACAACATCTATCAATGGTGGTAGTCCGTTAGTATTGGTCGATAACGTACAGATGGATGCAAACTTAGTTAATCCGGACGATATTGCCTCTATCTCCGTATTGAAAGACGCAGCATCTGCTGCTATTTATGGTGCGCGTGCCGCCTATGGTGTAATTTTGATAACAACTAAACAAGGGAAAAAAGAACGTAAACCACAAGTATCTTTGACAGCTAATGGTTATTGGCAAAGTCCATCAAAACGAATTCGGAATGCAAATTCAATGGAATTCCTGACAATGAAGGATTTGGCCTACCAGAATGGTGGTGGCAACGGCCATTATTATAATGAAGATGTTTATAAATACGCAGAAGCATACGCCAATGGTGAGTATGCTTATCCTGAATTTTATAACGAATCTTCCGATCCTAACAAGTGGCAGTACTGTGGTAATACAGACTGGTTCCGCGAATTGTATAAAAAAGCAAGCTTCTCTCAAATGTATAATATCAATGTTAACGGGGGTAGTGAAAAAACGACTTATTATGCCTCTGTAGGCTATAATGATGTTGGAGGTTTGCTAAAAGAGGCAGATGATAGCTACCATAAATTTAACGTAAACATGAACATCTCGACCGACGTCACGAAATGGTTAAATGTTTCTGCCAAAGTTATGCATACCTATACGAAAGAGTCTCACCCTTCCGGTGGAACAACAGCAATGAACTCCACGGCATGGTCTGGGATCGAGGCCTATAGTGGTATGATGAAAAACGACCTAAGCCCGTTAATGCCTGTTTATCACGGACACACCGGACTTTTATATAATACAGCCGGAGCTGCTGCAATCAACGATCCGTCATTAGGAATTACAACACTTGGTGGTAAACAATATGTAGATAACGGACAACGTTACTATGCAGGCATGGGTAGCTATACGAACCCAATCGCCCTACAGGCACAAGGCGGTAATAACGATTATAAACAAAACGACTTGTGGATGACAGGGGCTATCCGTATTACTCCATTGGAAGGACTGATTATAAATGCAGACTATACATTCAATATGTATAATAAAGGCTCTAAACAACATGTGCAGAGTTTTACGGAATATAAAGCTGTTGCTGGAACAGAAGGTGTTTATCCCTGGACAAACCCAAGCAGTGTAGTAATGACAAACAACGAGGATTATTATACAGCTTTCAATGCTTTTGCCGAATATACAAAAACTTTCAATAGCTCTCACAATTTCAAGGTGATGGCTGGTTATAATCAGGAATATAAGCATAATAAATATTTTTGGGCAGGTCGTAAAGGATTGATTGACGATTCTAATCCGGCAATGAATTTAGCTACAGGTGAAAAGAACGTCGGATATGAAGAAACTCACTGGTCTATCAACGGTTTCTTCTTCCGGTTGAACTATAACTACGAACAACGTTATCTGATTGAATTTAACGGACGTTATGACGGTTCTTCCAAATTCCCGAAAGATGATCGTTATGCATTTTTCCCATCAGTATCTGCAGCGTGGCGCATTTCCGGGGAATCATTTTGGGAACCATTGAGAACATGGTGGGATGATATGAAGATCCGTGCATCTTACGGTTCGTTGGGTAATCAGGTTACAGGAGATTTAGGAAACTTCCCTTATTTGGCATCTTATGGAACAAACACCAGCTATGGTATGATTTTAGGCGGTGCTCGTCCAGTAGCCGTTACACCGGCAGGCCTGGTTAGCGCTGCATTTACTTGGGAAACTGTTAATCAGATGGACTTCGGTTTCGATGCTCTTTTCTTAAACCAGCGCTTGAGTGCCGGTTTTGACTGGTATCGTCGTGATACCAAAGACATGTTAACTGCCGGACAGGCATTACCTGCTGTATTAGGGGCCAGTGTTCCAGTTGAAAATGCTGCTGATTTGAAAACAACAGGATGGGAATTGTCCCTTGGATGGAATGATCGTTTGGAAAATGGATTTGCCTATTGGGTAAAAGGTGTTTTATCTGACTATCAATCTGAAATTACCCGATTTGCTAATCCGACAGGAACTCTTCGAGATAAAAACAATAAAAACATGTATTACGAAGGGTATAAAATTGGAACAATTTATGGTTATGAATCCAATGGTTTGTATCAAACAGATGCTGATGCACAGAAATTAGACAAATCCGAATTATATGGCGGGACATGGGCAGCAGGTGATGTAAGCTACGTCGACCGTAATAATGATGGAAAAATCACGAAGGGTAAAACATTAAGCAATATGGGAGATGAAAAAATCATCGGTAATGATACTCCTCGCTACAGCTACGGTTTAACTGCCGGCTTCGAATACAAGGGTTTTGACTTTGAAATGTTCTGGCAAGGTATTGGAAAACGTGATTACATGTGCGGCGGCAATGCTTTCTGGGGAATCACTTCAGAATGGGATACTCCTTTGAAAGAAGCTTTGGATTATTGGACCCCTGAAAATACAGGTGCATATTTCCCACGTCCGACTTGGGTAAACGGCGGTAATAGACAAAACACAGATCGTTATTTACAAAATGCCGCTTATTTGCGCTTGAAGAATTTGACCATCGGTTATACAATTCCACAAAAGCATCTTTCTAAAGTTGGCATCAGCCGTCTGAGAGTATATGTATTGGGCGAAAACTTGTTAACATTCACTCCTCTTATCGATTCATTCGATCCTGAGACTTTGAATAATATGTCTTATCCGATTCAGAAGAAGTATTCTATCGGACTTAATTTAACATTCTAACAAAAAACAAGGAACATATATGAAACTGAAATATATTTTTGGAATGGTTGCAGCTGTAGGATTGATGAACTCCTGCGATGTGACTGATAAAAAGCCAATCGATTCTTTTACAGACGAATCGTATTGGACCAAGGTTAGCGATCTGAAATATTATGCAAACGGTTTATATGATAATTTGGATAAACCAGGCGTAGACAAGGACAACACAAGCGACAATTGCGTAACAACCAATTACAGTTCAACACTGTTCAACGAAATCGTAATTCCGACAACGGCTGATAACGCAGATTGGAAATGGAATAATATCCGTGCGTGTAACTTCTTCCTGCAACGCTATAAGCGTGTGGAAGGTCTTGAAAACGAAATCAATCTGTATGTAGCCGAAGTTCGTTTCTTCCGTGCATTGGATTATTTTGGTAAGATAAAAAAATTCGGAGATGTTCCTTGGTATGAAAAGGATTTGCAGACTTCTGATACGGAAGAACTTTATAAAGGTCGGGATTCTCGTGATTTCGTATTGGGCAAGGTCATAGAAGATCTGGAATTTGCGATTCAGTGGTTACCTGATTATGGACAGCAGGAAAGTGGCCGTTTGACTAAAGATGCAGCTCGTACTCAATTAGCACGTGTATGTCTGTATTTCGGCACATACAAAAAATACCATAATGAAAGCGGTACTCCTTCTTCAGAAGAGCTATTGAGAAAGGCAGTTAGTCTGACAAATGACATTATCGCAACAGGAAATTATGAGATTGTCAAAGGCTCAGATACCGGTTGCGGTCAAGATCCATTTGAGAATTATCCCTTGTATTACTCAAATCAGTTTGTCCAGGAAGATTTGACAAAGAACAAAGAATGCATTTTGGCACGAATCTATGAAACAGGTGTTTTAATGCATGAGACAGGCCGTCAGGCAGGAAGCAACGGAACCGGTTTGTCTAAAGACTTTGTCGAATCATTTCTTTGCATAGATGGAAAACCAATATCCATCAGTGATCAGTATAAAGGTGATGAAACGTTGGATAATGAATTTGAAAATCGCGATCCGCGCATGTATCAGATAGTAGACAACCAGCATAAGCCTTACACGATCATTAATGGAGAGCGTCAGACGAATCCTTATCCTGATTGTGGTGCAACAGGTGCCGTAACAGGCTATCCATGTGTAAAATACCGTTCTCCGTTACAGGCACAATGGGAAGCGAACCAGACTTCTTATGACTGGTTTGTATATCGTTATGCAGAAGTTTTGCTGATCAATGCAGAAGCAAATGCAGAATTAGGACAATGTACTCAAGCTGTGTTGGATCAGACCATTAATCTGTTGCGTGATCGTGTAGATATGCCTCATTTGACAACCACCCCGGTTGCCGACCCAGCAGCCATCAATTATGGTTATTCTGTATCTCCCCTGATTTATGAAATCCGTCGCGAACGTCGTATTGAACTGATTGCAGAAGGCTTCCGTTTAGACGATTTGAAACGTTGGAATGGTATGACTGCTTTAGAAAACCCAAAAACCATGTTCGGTGTTCGAGTTACCGATGCTGTTCGTGAACAATATAAACCAGGAAATATCACATTTGGAGGTGAAGATGGTCGTCCGGTTATTGAATATCAAGGTAAAACTTATTTGTACCAATATCCGAGCAAAAGTTTGAATGATGCAGGTCGCAAATGGTCTGCCGACGATAAGCGTTGGTTAAGCCCATTACCGACAGACGAATTGACATTGAATCCGAATCTGGAACAGAACCCAGGTTGGAAATAATAAATAATTGACAGGAAAGGACTGTGTCAAAAATTATTTTGACATAGCCTTCCTGTCTTTTTATTATATATCTATATGAAATATAAAAGCTTAATATCCGGTTTTCTCTTGTTCCTTTTGCAAGTGACAGTCTTTTATTATACCTTTTGCTATTTGTTCCCCTTTAAGGAGCAATTGCAAATGTTCCAGTTTACAAACCAATACGCAGCTACTACATTAGGGCAGGCCGGTGGTGTCGCTCTTTATATTTCAGAGTTTCTTTCTCAGTTTTATGTCGTAATAGGTATAGGGCCTGTTATCGCTGCACTTACTCTGACAGGTATTGCCTTTTTTTCTTTTCTCTTTTTAAAAAAAATAGCATTGCGGGACGATCTTCCTTTTGTTGGCCTGCTTCCTTGGCTTTCCTTATTTATTATGCAATTGGATTACGATTATCAAGAACAAGGAACGATCGCCTATCTTTTTTTATTATTCTTCTTATGGTTGTACACGAATCTGAAGCCTAAGATTCGGTTGATATACGGAATTTGCTTAATCCCTGTATTATATTGGGTTGGCGGACCTGTTGTTCATTTATTTGCTCTTTCTGCTTTGTTGTTTGAATTCCTTACCAATGGAAATAAAAAATATACAAGTTTGGTCTATCCGCTTGTTGCCATTTTGTCTGCTGTTATCGGAGCTTATTTAGGATTCAGCAGGAATTTGAAGTTCGCTTTTTTACCGGATGCCTATTATGATCCGATGTTACACACTTCCCGGATCTATTATTCCTGGTATGCCTTGCCGGTTATGATGGTATTGGGCGCGTATTTAAGAAAATGGAAAGAACCCACATCTTTAAAGAAAAAATGTATTTGGATCGGGATTCAGTGGGTGGTAATAGGGTTCGTAGCTTATGAGGGAATTATGCGTTGGGGACGATTAGATACGATCGACCATCTCGAACAAGACTATTATATTCGCAATGGAGAATGGGATAAGGTGATAACGTCGTTTAATCAAACCACTCTGTCCAAGCGCCGTATGTGCGGTTTGAACTTAGCGCTTGCCCATAAAGGGATACTTTCGGAAAGGTTGTTGGATTATCCGCAACGCGGGATCGAGACGTTGATGTTACGCTGGGACCAGTCGGTATTTACAGCGGAACTGCATAGCGACCTCTATTACTGTATGGGAATTATTAGTACGGCACAGAAGTTCGCCTTTGAAGCTTTTGTCAGCTCACACCCTTCCGGAAATCCCCGAATGTTGAAAAGGCTGGTGGAAACCAATCTCATTACCGGTGCTTATCCGGTCGCAGAAAAATATATCCGGTTATTGGAGAACACTTGGTATTATAAGGATTGGGCTACCGATCATCGACGTTTCCTCTATAATGACCAGGCCATAAAGGATGATAAGGAATTGGGAGTGAAACGCCGTTGCTGGAAATCGGAAACACTTATACCTGAAATATATACAGATCCGGTCAGTACTCTGATTCATCTGGTTCCGGCTTGTCCGGATAATAAAGCCGGCTTGCAGTATTTGACTTCGTTTTTACTGTTGAACAAAGATATTGAAACTTATAAAACCCTGCAGGAAAGCTTGTACCGTTCTTCCGCCTGGCACGATATGACGGAATGCCAGCAGGAGGCAATCGTAATTTGCAGTCCCAATGATCCGCACTTCTGGTTGGAGCATGGAGTAAGCATCAAAGTAAGAAACAGAGCGATCGCCTTTATACAGAAGGTGCAGGACGTTTCCCGCTCGGGACAGAACCCTGCGGTAGCTTTGGCTTCCGAATATGGCAAGACATATTGGTACTATTATATGTTTAATACGATAAATAAATGAAACAATTGCTTTTCTGCATATTCCTTTTGCTGTTGGGAGGATGTTCTTCCAACCAACCACCTACCGTATCCGGACAGATAGATGAACTGCCGGCCATCTATCCGGATTATACCGGCGTGACCGTGCCGCAATCGATTGCACCTTTGAACTTCGCCGTGCGGACGGAAGGGAAAACGTGTGCGGTATTTACAACCGAAGGATATACATTTACCGTTTATGCCTCCGACGGAGCCTTTTCCATTCCCAATGCAGACTGGAACAAATTATTAACTGCGGCAAAAGGGAAGCAGATTGAGATCTCTGTCCTGACAGAAGAAAAGGGGAAATGGAAAGCCTTTCTTCCGTTCCATATTCGGGTTTCGGAAGATCCGGTCGATCCGTATATCGCTTACCGCCTGATCGATCCCGGTTACCAGCTGTGGAACGAGATGGGAATCTATCAGCGAGAACTGGCTTCTTTCGATCAGGAGCCGATTCTGGAAAACCGCCTGACGAATAATAATTGCATAAACTGCCATTCGTTTTGCATGCAGGACCCGAATAAAATGCTGTTCCATGTCCGTGCAAAGTATGGCTGTACTGTGCTTGTAGATGACGATCGGATAAAAACGCTCGATACAAAAACCGATCAGACGATATCGGCATTAGTCTATCCTTCCTGGCATCCTTCGGGGAAGTTTGTTGCTTTTTCCACCAATAATACAACTCAGGATACGCATCCGGTACATCGTACAGAAGTATATGACAAGGCATCGGATGTAGTCGTCTACGATGTAGAAAAACAGGAAATCATCACGACGCAAGCATTGTTCTCGAAAAAGCGTTTTGAAACATTCCCCACCTTTTCACCGGATGGAAAACAACTTTACTTTTGTTCAGCCCCGGCATTGAAGGTTCCGGGCGAATTGCGTGACCTTCGCTATAGCCTTTGTCGTATTTCTTTCGATCCAGAAAGCCGGACATTCGGTTCTGTTGTCGACACGATCTTTCAGGCGGAAACAGAGCAGCGAAGCATCTTGTTTCCCCGTGTCTCGCCAGACGGAAAATATCTACTTTGTACAACGACATCTTACGGGACATTCCCTATCTGGCATAAAGATGCGGATCTGTGTATGTTTGACCTGAGCACAGGTACGCAAGTTCCAACAGAAGAAGCCAACAGTCCTGATACAGACAGTTATCATTCCTGGTCGTCCAACAGCAAATGGGTGGTATTCAGCAGTCGTCGTTTGGATGGCTTATACACACGTCCTTTCATTGCTCATGTCGGTGAAGGAGGCATTCTCTCGAAGCCGTTCGTCCTACCCCAAAAATCAACGGACTACTATACGCTTCTCACCAAATCGTATAATATTCCGGAATTTGTCAAGGGGAAGGTGAAAACGGATACATACAAATTAGTCTCCCGAATAAAAGAAGGGAAAAACCGGAAAATCTCATTTATAAAATAACAACATGAACACAAAGAATCTTTTAATCACCGGTATGTTTGCCGGGTTGTTTCTTTCCTGCAAGGAAATAGAGCCACCTGCACCTGTTTTGCCTGTTCCAACGCCGGAGCAAATCAAATGGCAGAGAATGGAAAATTATGCATTCGTGCATTTCGGGTTGAACACGTTCAATGATTTGGAATGGGGCTATGGAAATACGCCTGCGGAAACATTCAATCCGACAGACTTGGATTGCGAACAATGGGTACGTATCATCAAAGCTGCCGGCCTGAAAGGGGTGATCCTGACAGCTAAGCACCACGACGGCTTTTGCCTTTGGCCAACCCAGACGGGCGACTATAATATCTCTAACTCACCTTATAAAAACGGAAAGGGCGACATGGTGCGGGAACTGTCCGATGCCTGTAAGAAGCATGGCCTGAAGTTCGGGCTTTATCTCTCTCCCTGGGATCGCCATAATGCCGAATATGGGCGGGAAGGATACCAGAAGACCTATCATGAGCAAATCAACGAACTGATTTCCAACTACGGTCCGTTGTTCGAGTTCTGGTTTGACGGGGCGAACGGAGGAAATGGTTGGTACGGTGGGACGAATGAAACACGTTCGATCGATCCGAAAACCTATTATGGCTACGAGACTGCCCGCGAAATGATCAAAGCGAAACATCCGGAAGCGATGATCTTCGGCGGAACGGTTCCCGATATCCGCTGGATCGGCAACGAATCCGGTTGGGCTGGTGAAACAAACTGGTCGCCTTATTCGTTGGACAAGGAGACGCATTATACACAAAACCAATGGGGGATGAAAGACGGGAACCAGTGGTTGCCGGGAGAATGCGACGTATCGATCCGTCCGGGATGGTTCTATCATCATCGTGAAGATCATCAGGTTCGTACTGTTCCGAATCTGGTCGATTTGTATTATCGCAGTGTGGGACATAATGCCAACTTTCTGCTGAACTTCCCGGTAGCATTGAGCGGACAAATTCATCCGGTCGATTCGGCGCGTGCCGTCGACTGGTATCATACGATCCAGGCAGAGTTGAAAGATAATCTGTTGGCAGGTATCAAGCCTAAGGCAAGCGAAACCCGTGGAGGTGCTTATAAGGCATCGAATGTGACGGACGACAGTTGGGATTCTTATTGGGCAACTTCCGATGGGGTGACGTCAGGTTCGCTAACCTTCCCATTACCGACAGGAACCTCGCTGAACCGAGTGCTGATTCAAGAGTACATACCTCTTGGACAACGTGTATGCGCCTTTACGCTTGAAGTGGAAAAGGATGGGAAATGGCTGCCGGTGGAAACAGCCGATACGCTTTCGACAGTAGGTTACAAACGTATCATCCGCTTTAAAACGACTCCGGCAGATGCTTTGCGTATTCATTTCACAGAAGCAAAAGGCCCGTTATGTATCAATAATGTGGAAGCTTTTCTGGCTCCCCCGCTGTTGGAACAGCCGCGTATCGCGCGGAATGCGAAAAATGAAGTTCATATAGATGTGGAAAGCGAAGGAGCCGACATTTATTATACGACGGATGGAACGGAGCCGACGGCACAGTCTGCAAAATATGAAGTTCCGTTTATATTGAACAAGAAAGGAACCGTCAAAGCGATTACTTATGATGCGCAGTCCGGAAAATCCGGTCCTGTAGCCATCCGTCGTTTCGACTTGCCTGCAGCCGATTACAAGGTGGTCAGCCCTGCCGATGAGCGGACAAATCTCATGTTTGACGGAAACGGTTATTCTACCTATTACCTGCCCGAAAGCAAAAACGAAATAGCAGTAGAGTTAGCTGCCCCTCATACGATAAGCGGTTTTGTTTACACTCCTAACCAGGGACGCGATTCGCAAGGACATATTTCAAACTATCAATTGTCTGTGGATGGGAAGGTCGTGGCTTCGGGCGAGTTCTCGAACATCAAACATAACCCAATCGAACAAGAAATACGCTTTGCGCCTGTCAAAGGCCGAAAATTAGTTTTTAAGGCAACACGAATAGTGGATAACGTAAAACGTGTTGGAATTGCTGAGTTTTCCGTTATCACGGAAGACTAAACGATTTTCAACATAATTTATGTTCGACAGCAAGTGCCTGTGAAGGTCCTTGCTGTCTTTTTTCTGCCGGACTAAAATAAAAAAATGCTATCCATTAAACCTTTTTGCCCATAATCCGTCTATAATTTCGCGTACTTGTGTATATTTACGTGTCGATAAGTGTTTTTAAGTAGAATACCTGGAAAATATGACGAAGAGAGTGAAGTGGAGCGTGACGGCTGCGATTGTTTTGATGATTGCCGGGATGATCATTTACCCGCAGATTAAAAGCCGTATGAAAGCATCAAAAGATGCTGCCGAAGTGGTTCCGACAGCCGGAAGCCAAGTTCGGAAACAAGTTTTGAATATTAATGCGGAAGTGCTGAAATATCAGTCCCTTACCGATAAGACCATTGTAACCGGCAGTACGATCCCGGATGAAGAGGTAGACCTCTCGTTCGAATCGTCGGGCAAGATCGTGGCCATCTATTTTACGGAAGGTACGCATGTGAAATCCGGTGACCTACTTGCCAAGATCAACGACAAGCCATTACAGGCGGAACTGAAGAAGTTGGAAGCGCAGGTGCCTTTAGCCAAGGACCGTGTGTACCGTCAGCATACGCTTTTGGAAAAAGACGCGGTCAGCCAGGAGGCCTATGAACAAGTGGCTACCGAATATGAAAAGCTGATGGCGGACATCGAACTGGTAAAAGCCAACATCGCCCAGACCGAACTCCGGGCGCCGTTCGACGGGATTATCGGCCTCCGCAACGTCAGCGAAGGCGCCTATGCCTCTCCCTCGACCGTTATCACCAAGCTGACAAAAATATCTCCCCTGAAAATCGAGTTTTCCGTTCCCGAACGCTATTCTGCCGACATCAAAGACGGTACGCCGATCGTGTTCAGGATGAACTCGTCTGTCGGCATGATGCAAGACTACAAAGCAACCGTTTATGCCGTAGAAAGTAAAATCGACGAAGCAACCCGTTCGCTGAAAGTGCGTGCGACCTATCCGAACCGGGACGAGTCGATCGTGCCGGGACGCTACACCTCTGTCGAAATCACCCGCCGTGACATAAAAGACGCATTGGCGATCCCCAGCGAGGCACTGATCCCGGAAATGGGAAAGAACATCGTCTACCTGTATAAAAGCGGCGTGGCCGAACCTGCCGAGATTATCTTAGGGCTCCGTACAGAAAGCCAGGTCCAGGTATTGAAAGGGCTGAGCGTGGGTGACACGGTGATTACATCCGGCGTGATGCAGCTTCGTACGGGAATGAAAGTATCGATCGATAACCTGAAGTAACAAAGCAGCATGGCGAATATTTCTGAAATCAGCATAAAGAGGCCGGTACTCTCGACCGTGATGACGATCATCCTTCTGTTGTTCGGGATGATCGGTTATAAGTTCTTAGGCGTCCGTGAGTTTCCAAGTGTGGACAACCCGATCATTTCGGTCAACGTAACCTATCCGGGAGCCAACGCCGAAGTCATCATGAACCAGATCACGGAGCCGCTCGAACAGAATATCAACGGTATTCCCGGCATTCGCTCGCTAAGTAGCGTCAGTAGCCAGGGCAGTTGCCGTATCACAGTAGAGTTTGAACTCTCGGTCGACCTGGAAACGGCGGCCAACGACGTACGCGACAAAGTTTCGCGTGCCCAGCGTTACCTGCCTCGCGACTGTGACCCGCCGACGGTATCAAAAGCAGACGCCGACGCTACCCCGATCATGCAAATCGGTATCCGAAGCAGCAAGCGCTCGTTGATGGAGCTGAGTGAAATCGCCGAACTGACGGTGAAGGAACGGCTTCAGACCATTCCGAACGTGAGTGGCGTGGACATCTGGGGACAAAAGCGTTACTCCATGCGCCTGTGGCTGGACCCGATCAAAATGGCCGGCTACGGAGTTACCCCGCTGGATGTGAAGAACGCGGTGGACGCCGAAAATGTCGAGCTTCCTTCCGGCAGCATTGAAGGGAACACGATCGACTTGTCTATCCGTACGTTAGGACTGATGCATACAGCAACGGAATTCAATGATTTGATCATCAAGCGTGACGGCGACAATATCATCCGCTTCCAAGACGTAGGGCGAGCCGAGGTAAGCCCGGAAGATTTGCGAAGCGTGATGCGCAAGAACGGCGAACCGATGGTTATCGACGTCATCATCCCGCAACCGGGCGCCAACCAGATCGAAATTGCCGATGAAGCCTACCAACGTATCGAGCAGTTGAAGAAAGACCTGCCGGAAGACGTAACGGTCGAAATGGTGTACGATAATACCCGCTTCATCCGGGCTTCCATCGCAGAAGTGGAGGAAACCATCTATGTGGCTTTCCTACTCGTGGTATTGATTATCTTCCTGTTCCTACGCGACTGGCGCGTGACGCTTGTCCCGGTAGTCGTCATCCCCGTATCATTGGTCGGAGCATTCTTTGTGATGTATGTCTCCGGGTTCTCCATCAATGTGCTGACCATGTTGGCAGTAGTGCTCTCGGTCGGATTGGTGGTGGACGACGCGATCGTGATGGCAGAGAACATCTACGTCCGCATCGAGCAGGGAATGGAACCGAAAGAGGCCGGTATAGACGGGGCGAAAGAGATATTCTTCGCCGTCGTATCTACAACGGTAACACTCGTATCCGTATTCCTCCCGATTGTCTTTATGGAAGGTATGACAGGACGCTTGTTCAAGGAGTTCAGTATCGTGATCGCCGGCTCCGTAACAATATCTTCCTTTGTGGCTTTGACCTTTACGCCGATGTTGGCGACCAAGCTACTGAGAAAACGCGAGAACAAAGGCTGGCTGTACACGAAAACGGAACCGTTCTTCGAAGGCATGAACAATATCTATGCGAAGTCGCTGAATGCATTCCTGAACCACAAGTGGTGGTCCATACCGATTGTCGTGATCCTTTTCGGTTCCATCGGTTATTTCTGGCGGACCATCCGCTCCGAGCTTTCTCCATTGGAAGACCGTTCATCCATTTCGATCAATATACGCGCACAAGAAGGGGCTACTTTCGAGTTCATCCGCGACTTTACGGACCAAGTGGCCGCCATGGCCGACACGCTGGCTCCCGAGCGGCAAGCCCTGACGGTTCGTGCGAATAACAGCAACGGATATATCACCGTTTTGCTCCCCGACATCAAAGATCGTGAGCGTTCGCAGATGGAGATTGCCGACGTGCTGTCGAAGAATGTACGCGGCAAGACAGAAGCACGTGCTTTCGTCCAGCAACAGTCAACTTTCGGGGGACGTCGCGCAGGTATGCCCGTACAATATGTCTTACAGGCGACCAGCTTAGAGAAACTACAGGAATATTTGCCCGCTTTTATGCAGAAGGTAAGCGAAAGCCCGGTGTTCCAAATGGCGGATGTAAACCTGAAGTTTACGAAACCCGAAGCCCGTATCGAGATCAACCGCGACAAAGCCTCCTCATTGGGTGTCAGCACCCGCACGATTGCCCAGACACTACAATATGCGTTGAGCGGCCAGCGTATGGGATATTTTTACATGAACGGGAAACAGTATCAGATATTGGGCGAGATCAACCGTCAACAGCGCAACACGCCGTTGGACCTGAAATCCATTTATGTCCGCAGCGATGCCGGAGAGATGATCCAGCTGGACAACCTCGTCACGCTGAAAGAAGACGTTGCCCCGCCTCAGTTGTATCGTTACAACCGCTTTGTGTCGGCAACGGTTTCCAGCGGCCTCAACAAGGGCTATACGATCGGTGACGGCCTGGACGAAATGGACCGCATCGCCTCGGAGACGTTGGACAACAGTTTCCGTACGGCTCTGTCGGGCGAGTCGAAAGAGTTCCGCGAAAGCTCGTCCAGTTTGATGTTTGCCATGATCCTCGCGCTGTTCATGATCTATCTGGTCCTGGCCGCGCAGTTCGAGAGTTTCAAAGATCCGCTGGTCGTGATGTTCACGGTTCCGCTGGCTATTGCGGGGGCGTTGATCTTTATGAGCTATTCAGGCGTGACCATGAATATATTCAGTCAGATCGGTATCATCATGCTGATCGGTCTGGTGGCAAAAAACGGTATTCTGATCGTAGAGTTTGCCAACCAACGCCAGGAAGCGGGATTGAGCATGGCAGAAGCGATCCGCTCGGCATCCACACAGCGTCTGCGTCCGATCCTGATGACCAGTATTTCGACGATCTTAGGATTGGTTCCGCTGGTATATGCTTCGGGCGAAGGGGCACAAGGACGTATCGCGATGGGTATCGCCGTAGTGGGCGGTATGATCGTTTCGACATTCCTGACCCTGTTTATCGTTCCGGCGATGTACAGCTTTATTTCTACCGACAGACGGAAAAAAGTTGAAAGTTGAAAGTTGAGAGTGAGACATACTCTCATGAGATAAAATTTCAAAATATGAAAAGGATTCTTTTATTAATATGTATAGTATTTGCGGTCGTTCCGGCCGGGGCGCAACGAGTGTTCAGCCTGGATGACTGCATCCAGACCGGATTGGAACGCAATTATTCCATCCGCATCATCCGTAACGAACAACAGATCAGCGACAACAACGCAACTCCCGGCAATGCCGGTTACCTGCCGACCGTCGATCTGAGCAGCGGTTTCAGCGGCACGCTTAATAATAACAATAACAAGTTGTCCGACGGAACGACGGAAAAAACAAACGGTGTCCACAACGAGACGGCAGACGTCGGCCTGAATGTGAACTGGACCGTCTTCGACGGATTAGGCATACAGGCTACTTACGACAAACTGAGAGAATTGCAGAACTTAGGCGAACTGAACACCCGGATGACGATCGAGGATTTCGTCGCCGACCTTTCGAGCGAATACTACAACTTGATCCGCCAGAAGATCCGCCTCCGTAACCTCCGTTCCACATTGGAGCTGTCTCGCGAACGTCTGCGTATCGTGGAAGAACGGTATTATATCGGCTCGATGTCCCGCCTCGATCTCCAGCAGGCACAAGTCGACTTCAATGCCGACAGTTCCAATGTCCTGAACCAGTTGGAACAAGTGCATACTTCCCGTATCCGCCTGAACCGGCTGATGGCATTGGAAGATGTGGAGGAACAGGTACAGATCAAGGACTCCCTGATTACTCCCAACCCGTTTTTAGATGAAGTGGAACTCTGGAAGAGCACGCTTACCTCCAATTCTTCCCTGCTGATCGCCAAGAAGAACCAGGTGATTTCCGAGTTGGACTACAAAAAGATCAAGAGCCGTAACTATCCGTACATCAAACTGAATGCCGGATACGGCTATACGGCGAACTGGTACGAAGTAGGAACGACCGACCTCCAGCGCCGCCTCGGACTCAACTACGGAGTGACGGTCGGCATCAACGTTTTCGACGGTTTCAACCGGAAACGTGAACAACGGAATGCCCGGATACAGATTCAGAACCAGGAATTGCGTACGCAAGAGCTGGAACTGGGATTGCGAGCCGATATGAGCAATTTCTGGATGGCTTATCGCAACAACCTGGACTTGTGGAGCCTGGAAAAAGAGAATTTAGTCGCGGCACAGGAGAATTACCGGATTGCGATCGACCGCTATAAACTGGGTGACCTGTCCGGTATCGAATTGCGTGAAGCCCAGAACAGCCTGCTGGAAGCAGAAGAGCGCCAATCCATCGCCGAATATTCCACCAAGATATGCGAAATCTCCCTTTTGCAGCTTAGCGGAAAGATCATGGATATGTTCCATGAAAATGATTAACTTTGCAGAGTTAACGATTTATGATTTTAGATTTATGATTTATGATCGAGGTTCACAAATCATAAATCATAAATCATAAATCTAAAATCATAAATCATGCGCATTATCCCCAAAGCTAATTCACTAAGAAAAGGCATACTTTTATACAGAGGCATCCGTTACCGCAAAGGCTTCGGGGTTCATTCCCCCTTTGTCTTCAACCTGATCACGAAAGTGATCGAGGAGCGTTGCCAATACTATAGCTTCTACGACATCGAACTGATCCGTAAGCAACTGCTTTTCCAGAATGGCGAGATCACTTATCCCGACCGCCAGCAAAAGGGGAAGATGCGCCGCCGCACGATCGGCCGGATTGTCGAACGCGAAGCGATACGGCCCAAGCACGGCGCCTTGCTTTTCCGTCTTGCCAACTATTTCAAATCGAAGCATATCCTTCAGATTGGCCCCTCTATGGGCCTGTCCACTTTGTATCTGACTTCATATGCATCCGATCTGAAATGTATCGCTCTGGAAAACGTACCGGAGTTTGCCTCCATCGCCCGTATCGCTTTCAGCAAAGCCGCCCGTAACCCAGTCGACCTGCGTGTCGGAGGATATAAAGATTTACTCCCGAAAGCCTTGAAAGACATGGAGCAACTCGATTTTGTCTTTTTCAATACCCTGTATGAGCAGCAAAACAATAGCTGGCTGTTTGAGACCTGTCTAAAACATGTGCACGGCGATACGGTTTTTGTCTTCGAAGGTATCAAAGCCAGCCGCAAAATGCGCGAGTTCTGGCAGAAAGTATGCAGTCATCCCGAAGTAACGGTAACAATCGACCTGTATTCAATGGGAATCGTGTTTTTCAACAAGAAGTTACATAAAAGAGATTATATCGTTTATTTCTGACTCTTTATCCGGACACAAGCAGTTACCCCTAAAAAGGTTGCCCGTATTCCGGCAATATTATTTGAAAATCGGGACAAAAATCGATAATTGAAGGTCCCTTGTTTCCGTATTGCCGACTACATGATTCCAATAAATCCGTTTAAATCCATTTTTGTAAGACAGGTCGACCTGAAACCAGTTGAAATCATAACCGACTTTCACAACAAGAGGAATATCGAATTTATTATCCTCCAAATTGGCTTTGGCTTTCGTATTGAAATAAACTGTCGGTTCCACTCCAATTCCGGCCTTTAGCCCTCTCCATAGTTTATAACCGGCGACAACATTCAAAGATAGTCCGTTAAATAATTTTGTATTATCATAAATAGCGCCGCCCGGCTGCTGCTCGCCATAATTAATATCAGGATCAAACCCTTGTTCTTGAAAAGCGATGTTCACTCTCCTCGCTTGATATAACAGAGCAGCATCAATCAAAAAATGATTTTTAAATTCATACTGGATATCTTGGACTCCGATTTAGCATCCAAACTAATAATTCTCAAAAGTAATTAATTATCAGTATAAAAGCAAAGGAATAACATTAAAATCAATAAAACAAATTTGTTGCCGCTATACAATAAATATATCCTGATAAACAATTTACCAGAATGTCAGATTTCCCATCTTTAGATTCATCTATATACATCCTTCAGTTATGTTAAAACTTACAACAACCCCTTTCAAAATGCCAATATACATATCTACATAGTTTTCAGCGTTTTAACAGAGCATCTGTTTGTTAAAAAATATTACCCTTGCAAGTAATTTGAAATATAAGGGATAAAAATTCAAATTTCATGCACTACTGTTTCGATTTGGACCAACGGATATTTCGGAAAATTACACAATAAGTAAGGAGTAGTAATAAAGCGTCGATCCTGCAATTCTTTCTTTCCGATAAAATAAATAATCCGAATCCTTGCACAAATCCCGGAATCTGACGAATATTGTACTCTTTTTGCAACATCTGGCAAGGATGTGTGATTATATAATAAAACGATAAGTTATTGTCATATGAAAAAAAGCATTATATACACAGGGACCGGCGACAAGGGAACTACTTCCTTAGTTGGCGGAGAACGGGTGTCGAAAGCGCACCAACGTATCGAGAGCTATGGTACGGTCGACGAACTGAACTCGTTTATCGGATTGTTGATCACTTCGCTCGAAGAGAAAGCGGATCAGGACTTCCTGCTGTTTATTCAGCACAAGTTGTTTACGATCGGTTCCTATCTGGCAACCGATCAGGAAAACACGGAGCTGAAAATAGAAAGTAAGGTGATGCCGGAAACGATCACCCGTATCGAGCGGGAAATAGACCGCCTGGATAACGAACTGCCCAAGATGCGCAACTTCATTTTGCCGGGAGGAAGCCGCCCGGCCTCTTTGGCACATGTGTGCCGGACAGTCTGCCGGCGTGCCGAACGCCAGATCTACCGTTTGGCAGAGACAATTCCGGTTGAAGAACCTGTCCTGGTTTTCATGAACAGATTGTCTGATTATCTGTTTGTTCTGGCACGTAAGGAATGCATACGGAATAATGGCAAAGAAATTATCTGGGATTATACTTGCATCTAAAGAATATTGTTTTATTTTTGCGGAAAATTTGAGAACCTGACCGCCGTAAGGTGGTTATTAATACTTGACAGCTATGTATTGGACATTAGAGTTAGCTTCAAAACTGGAAGACGCACCCTGGCCTGCAACCAAGGATGAATTGATTGACTATGCACAACGTTCTGGTGCGCCACTGGAAGTGATTGAAAATTTGCAGGAAATGGAAGACGAAGGTGAGATTTACGAATGCATGGAAGATATCTGGCCCGACTATCCAAGTAAAGAAGACTTTTTCTTCAATGAAGAAGAATATTAATGTGCGATAAAAACGTACAGGCATGAAATAATAACGAGGTGGTAGGGCTATGTCCCGCCGCCTCGTTTGCTTTTTATACAATTTATTCGGATTTATTCCGTTTCTTGATATATGAACAAATATCTCCTGCTTATTATCCTTTTGGTAACCGGCCTCACGGGAGCGCGGGCGCAATACGACTCGCAGTTGAGCCAGTATTTTATGGCGCTGGGTTACTATAATCCGGCATATGCGGGTGTTACGGGAGACTTGAATATGTTGGCAATGTCCCGTTTGCAATATGTCGGGATCGACGGGGCGCCGACTTCCTTCTTCATCAATGCGGATATGCCGCTGAAGATAGGGAAGACCAACCATGGCGTCGGGATGGTCGTCTTTACCGAAGGAATCGGGCTTTTCGTCAATACACATGTCAATTTGCAGTATGCCTATAAACAAAAACTGTTTGGCGGCACACTCAGTATCGGAATGCAGTTCGGAATGGTAAACCAGTCGTTTGACGGAGAAAAGGTCTTTTATCCGACCAGCCAGTTCCACCAACAGGAAGACCAGGCGATTCCAAAAACGCAGGCAAGCGGAATGGGCTTCGACATGAATGCCGGGCTTTACTATCACCGCAAGAACCTCTATGCCGGTTTAGGCGTCACGCACTTGAACAAGACAGAGATCTCATTGGACGATTATTCTTCCATGTATCTCGCCAGTACATATAATTTGATAGCCGGATACAATATTCAGTTTCGAAATCCGTTGTATGAATTACAGCCGTCTGTATTCCTGAAAACAGACATGCAGGTTTTTCAAGCGGACATAACCGCCCGGCTGTTTTATAATAAGATGTTTAACGGAGGTTTTTCCTGGCGTGTGAATGAGTCGCTGATCCTGTTATTAGGAACCAAGATCGGGAGTTTCCAGGTAGGATATGCGTATGATTTTCCGATCTCTACCATACCCATCTTGAAAGCCACGAGTGGAAGCCACGAGTTGGTAGTGAGCTACAAGTTGAAGTTGAAAAAATCGAAGTCAGGAAAGAATAGACATAAAAGTGTACGTATATTATAGTATATGAAAAAAGTATTGTTAGTACTTGCGGCAGTAACCCTGTTTACCTCATGTGGCAAAACCCTTTCCGGTGGCGGGGGCGAAGTGACGGGGGTACGATCGGTTGCATTTAACGAACCTACCCCTTACGGGATGGTTCTGATCAAAAGAGGCTCATTCGAGATGGGACCCGCTGATAAGGATTCCTTGTGGGGAATCAATCCGGAAACGAAAGGTGTCTCTTTCGATGCTTTCTGGATGGACGAGACAGAGGTGACGAATGCCAAATACCGCCAATTCGTGTATTGGGTGCGCGATTCCATTATCCGCGAGCGTCTGGCCGACCCGGCTTATGGCGGCAATGACCTGTTTAAGATTACCGAAGATAGATACGGCGAACCGGTTACCCCGCATCTGGATTGGAGCCGCCCGATTCCCTGGAAACGTGCCAATGAAGACGAGATCCGGGCAATCGAAAGCGTCTATACCGTCAATCCGGTGACCGGCGAAAAGACGTTGGACCCGAAACAGATGGTCTACCGTTACGAATGGTACGACTATACGTCGGCTGCCCTTCGCAAACACAACCTGGACCCGGCAGCCCGCGTGCGTAATACCGATATACAGGTCGATCCCAACGAAGTGATCATGATATCCAAAGATACGGCCTACATCACCGAGGAAGGCGAGATCGTGAACGAGACCATCACGCGCCAGCTTAGCGGACCGTGGGATTTCCTTCATACCCGTATCGTGAATATCTATCCGGACGAAAGTTGCTGGGTGAACGATTTCAATAATGCTTACAACGAACCTTATATGCGTATGTATTTCTCGCATCCGGGCTATGACGATTATCCTGTGGTAGGCGTTTCTTGGGAACAGGCGACTGCTTTCTGCGTATGGCGCACCAACCTGTTCAAGGAATCTCTGAACTTCCCCAGCGGACAGGCCATCGAACCGTTCCGCCTGCCGACCGAAGGCGAGTGGGAATATGCCGCCCGTACAGGCAAGAACGAAAACAAATATCCGTGGGCCGGTGACGAACTGGTGAGCGGAAAAGGTTGCTTCTTAGGCAACTTCAAGCCGGGCAAAGGCAACTATACGGAAGACGGACACCTGATTACTTCGCGTGTCGGCTCTTTCGCTCCGAATGAATTCGGCCTCTATGACATGGCCGGCAATGTGGCGGAATGGACATCTACCTCCTATTCCGAATCCGGACCGAGCCAGATGAGCGACATGAACCCGGATCTGCGCTACAATGCCGCGAAAGAAGACCCGTACGCCATGAAAAAGAAGGTCGTACGAGGCGGTTCCTGGAAAGATGTGGCACAGTTCATCCGTTCGGATATGCGCACCTTCGAATACCAGAACGAAACCCGTTCATACATCGGTTTCCGTTGCGCCCGCACACAAATCGGTTTTTCGAGAGCAAAAGGTAAAAAATAACGCAGGGGCGGGGTTCGCCCGCCCTCTCTAATTAACGAATATACATTATATTATGGGAAAATATAGAAGATATAAAAACAGAGTAGAAATGTACCTCGCCAGTGAAAAAGGCAAGCGGGTACTGAATTTCTGTTATAGCTGGGGTGCCTCCATCGTTATTATCGGCGCCTTGTTCAAGTTGTTGCACTTGCCGTATGGTAACCAGATCCTGTTTGTGGCCATGACGGTAGAGGCATTGGTATTCTTTATCTCCGCATTTGAAAAGCCATTCAATGAATATCACTGGGAAGAAGTGTTCCCGGTATTGAAATCGAAGAATCCGCTCGACCGTCCGGATTTCGCCAATACGCCTATGTCCAATCTGGTCAACTCGCCGGAGAATACGACCGACGACGAGATCGCTGGCGGGCTGAAAATCAATTTAAGCGGCAAGCAGGCTTCCGGACTGGGCAGTCTCGGCCTGGATGTGAGCGAAGAAGATACGAAAAACCTTTCCGACAGTATCAAGAAGCTGAGTGGTGCCGCCGAACAGATCTCCAAAATGGCGGAGCTGACGGAAGCGACGCAGAAATACTTGGAACAGCTTTCGGGCATGTCCGAGAATATGGAGCGTTTCAGCCAGGTGACCCATTCGCTGACCGACGTTTCCGACACGCTCTTGAACTCGTATAAGAGCATTACGGATAATTCGGATGGCATCAACCAGAATTCCCGCGGTTACGTGCAGCAGATGGAAATGCTGAACCGCAACATATCCGGCTTGAACACGATCTACGAGATACAGTTGAAGAGTATCAGCTCACAGATCGAATCGATCGAACATATCAACAGTGGTTTGAGCCGTATTCGCGAAATGTATGACGGCTCCGTTGTCGACAGTTCCGTGTTCCGTAACGAGACGGAAAAGATGACGCGACAGTTGGCCGAATTGAACCAGGTATACAGCCGCCTGTTACAGGCCATGACGGTCAATATGGGGTATCAGCAACCTGCACAGCCGCAGCAGCCTGCTTACCAACAGCAGCAACCGCAGCCCGCACAGCAGCAGAATTACCAGCAGGCCTATCAGCAACCGTACGGATATCAGCAGCAAACTCCGTATACAAACAACCCAATGAAGTAATCGAATATGGCAGGAATAGCAAATAATCCCAATTCGCCCCGTCAGAAGATGATCAACCTGATGTATCTGGTGTTCATCGCTATGATGGCACTCAACGTGTCGTCGGAGGTACTTGACGGTTTCGAACTGGTGGAAGGCAGCTTGCGTACTTCTATCGATAATACCTCGACCCGTAATGAGATCGTCACGGAGGAACTGAAGGCTTATTATCAGACAAATCCCGAAAAAGTACGTGAATGGTACGAAAAGGGGACAAAGGTGAAGCAGGCTTCCGACAGCCTGTACAATTATGTGCAGGATCTGAAAGTGCGTATTGCACAGATTGCCGACGGTAAGGATGCCGATGTCAATAATATCGATCATAAGGACGACCTCGAAGCGGCTTCCCGCGTGATGTTGTCTCCCGTTTCGGGTGAAGGTAAAAAATTGCGCCAGAGCATCGAAAAATACCGGACACTGATGGGCGAGATGGTGGAAGACTCTGCCAAGACGCGCATCATCGAAGCCAGCCTGTCGACAACACCGCCTCACAAGGCTGGTATCAATACCCGCACTTGGGAAGAGGCTTTGTTCGAGAATATGCCGGTGGCGGCGGCTGTTACCTTGCTGACGAAATTGCAAAGCGATATCCGCTATGCCGAAGGTGAAGTGTTGTCGAACCTGCTGAGCAGCGTCGACATGCGCGACTATCGTGTGAACCAGATCACGGCACAGGTAATCCCGGAAAGCCAGATCGTCATGCGTGGCAGTCAGTACAAGGCCAATATCGTCTTATCGGCTGTCGACTCGACGAAACGTCCGACCGTCTATGTGAACGGAAAGGAACTGCCTTATGATGCAAACGGCATGTTTACGGCTGTCGCCGGTACTCCGGGCACTTATCCGGTCAAAGGATATATCGAAATGCCGGGTAGTGACGGCAGCGTGATGCGCCGCGAGTTCGAAAGCGAATATTTCGTGACGGAACCGAGTGCGACGGTAGCGCCGATGCTGATGAATGTATTGTATGCCGGAATCGCCAACCCGATCCGTATTGCCGTGCCGGGCGTACCGAGCGGTAATGTGACGGCGACCATGACAAACGGGACATTGGTCCGCAAAGGAGACCAATGGGAAGCCCGTCCGACAACGGTCGGAACAGATGCCATCGTTTCCGTCCATGCTAAAATGGCGGATGGCCGCAGCGTCGAGATGGCGAAAACGACTTTCCGCGTACGCGCCCTACCTGATCCGATGCCTTTTATCGAATATAAGGACCAGAACGGCAATATGCGCAAGTTCCGTGGTGGCCAGTTCTCCAAACGGAATTTGGTGGAAGCCGACGGTATCCAGGCGGCTATCGACGACGACTTGCTGAACGTGCCGTTCAAGGTGTTGAGTTTCGAGTTGACTTTCTACGATTCGATGGGCAACATCATTCCGGAAGTCACGCAAGGCAACCAGTTCTCACAGCGTCAGAAAGATTATATCCGCCGCCTGGCAAGAGGCAAACGCTTCTACATTACCCATGTGAAGGTATTAGGCCCGGACAACAAGGAACGTATCATTCCGACCGTCGAAGTAATCGTCAATTAACATAACATAGGGGCGAGGTTTGCTCGCCCCGTAATGTATAAAGATATATGAAACGTTTATATTACATAGCAACCCTCGCCATCGCCCTGTTCGCCTCCGTCCCCATGCAGGCGCAGGAAGAGGCCGGTAACGCCCAGCAACAACAGCAGAGACGCCGTGGCCCCGTATCGAGCCGTGGCGCCCGTGAAGAAGATAAGAAAGAGAGCGGTATGCCCGAACTGACCGTCCGTGCACAGGATATGAACGAACGGATGACGCAGAATATCGGCAACGCCCGCTGGATGCGTGTCATCTATCGCCAGATCGATCTCACGAAAGAGCAGAATGCTCCTCTATACTATCCCACCCAACCGATGAACGGACAGATGAATCTGTTTTCGATCATCTTCCAGCTGGTATGCGAGGGTAAGCTGTCCGCCTATGAATACCTGGACGGTTATGAGGATTTCAGCGACAACCGCAAGCTCGACCTGAAAGTCATGCTGGACCGCTGCCGCATCTTCTATGAAGAGACGCCGGGCAAAGACAACGAACCCGCCAGTTTCGTCGTAAACGAAAGCGATATTCCTTCCGGTGATGTCCGCTCCTATTATATAAAAGAAGCCTGGTATTTCGACCAGAACAACTCCGTATTCGATGTCAAGACACTGGCGATCTGCCCGATCCTGACGATCGTGGACGATATGGGACAGAACACCATGCCGATGTTCTGGATTCCTTATGAAAACCTGCGGCCCTATATCAACACGGCCTATATCATGACGTCCAACATCAACAACGCCATGACTTTCACGCTCGACGATTATTTCCGTCGCCGGATGTTCCAAGGCGATATCTTCAAGACGCAGAACCTGATGAATCAGCCTCTGCAAGCCTACTGCCCGACACCCGATTCGATGAAACGCGAGCAGGAACGTATCGAGAATCAATTGATCACCTTCGAGAAGTCCCTCTATCTGCAACCGGATACAGCTCAGTTGGCTGCTGACACAAAAGGCAAGAAAACCAAAAGCGCAACTGTCTCCGCCCGTGGCAAAAAGACGGAAGCCACCAAAGAGAGCAAACAAAAGGAGGTCAAAGTCAAAGCTCCGAAAGCCCAGAAAAGCGCTCCGGTCCGCAGCGTACGCCGCCGTCGGTAATCGATTTTTAAAATTTACTATATATTAAAAAGAGTGTGTGTCAAGCGCGAGAACGAGGCGGTTTTGACACACACTCTTTTTCTTTAGAAGAGATTACAACTTATGTATCACCTTCATCAACTGGTCTCCCAAGCCGATCGTGTAGCCTTGTGAAACGAATACTACGCGGTTGAAAGTGTCGGCGATAATGAAGATAGGCAGTGTGTTGGCATTCTGCAACTTCATGGCTGCGGCGATCTCCTTCTGAATCGTCTTGTCGATATCTATACCGTATGTGATGGTACTTGGCAACTCTCCGAACTCTTTCGGGTCGAAGTTCTGAAAACCCTTTTCATCGGGGAACAGCAAGACCATGCCACGGCCCCATTCTTCGAGCTCCTTCTTTACGGCAGCAATGTCACGCATGGCGTGGTTGGTCGGTTCCTGGCGGGCTCCGAGGACAGCGACGATATAATAGCCGCGGCCGGTAGTCGCTAACAGACTCGTTTCCTCGCCATTGTCAGCCCGTTTGAACTTGTTTTCGGAGTTAAAGTTGCCGATGACCTGTACATCATCCTGACTCTCACGCATCTCCAGTTTGATATTGCTTGTCTTACCCGGTTCAACGTTGAAGAAGGATATTTCGGCCAATACGCTACCATTCGCCATACGCGTTCCGGTTACCAGCATATAATGGCCCTCATCCATAGAAAGCGGCTTTTTCAACAAGGCGCTCCAAGTGTCGCCGCCCCCCATATCCACATCGCCCGATTCGAAGTTAAGTGTCTGCAACTTGCCGGTCGGCAACACTTTCGCAATTGTGAAATGGCTGTAATACTTCGGATCCTGCAATGCTTTGATCGGCTGGTAAGAAGCGACGACCTTGCCTTGCTTGGCAATCGTCTGCTCGGCGGCTTCGAAATCCACATCCACCCAGTTCAGGCCTTTCGCATATTGCACTTTTCCTGCTACCGGTTCGATACGTGCCGGAATACCGATGCTACGACATACGGCAACGAAGAATATGTTGCGGGAACCTTTGTCGGCCACGCGCGATTTCCATACGCCCATCGGCATAATCGGAATGCGTTGCGGATTCAGGCTGTCATTGATACTGATATTTTCCTTCACCCAGTCTACAATTAATTGCGGATCAGCTTTGGCCTTCTTCACCAACATCGGATCGACGTTAGCGGCGAAGAACTTCCTGTACGGTGTCAGGAACTCGTTTGCCACACGCGGATTGAGGATATATTCGGTGAACAGGGAGCTTTGTACCGCTTGGGCATTGTTCAGATGGTCCGCCAATACGGAAGCTGGCGTATCACGCAAGTCCTTGGCGGAGATGACATTCAGCAAATCCATCGCCATCGGGCGCTTGTCGGAGGGCGTATCACGAAGGAACTTCTCGATCTCACGCCAGTTACCCCGGCTACCGATCATGACATCGGCTGTTTTCAGCGGGTCGATACCTAATTCTTTGGCAAGTGCTTCCGCTTTCTCTTCCGTATAGAAAGTACCCACATATTTAGTGCGGATCACATCTTCTTCGTGTAGACGCTTGGCGTTGGCCTCTTTCTGTTCGTCTGTCACGCAGGCAGCAATGGAGCCGTCTACCGGAGGAATGACGTCGAGCGTGACGGTTTCGATGTCGCCCGGCTTCTTGTCAAGCGTAATCGTCACATTATTATCTTTGCCGAACGACACCTTGCTATATCCGAACTTGCCATCCTTGGTCGCCCATACCAGCATATCGCCTTTACCGGCCGAAAGGAAAGCTTTCCCTTCGGCATCTGCCTTTTTATTGGCTACGGAATAGAACTCGGCATAGTTGTATATTTTGAATTCAACATCGGCTCCGGCAGCCGGCCGGCCATTTTCATCCACAACGGTGATCGTCGCTTTGGCTGTCGGGGCATAATTGTCGATTACGTTGATCTCGGTGTAACCATCGGTTACATCCATGACTTCTTCCGGTCCGTTGTATTTGCCGAATACTTTCGTGTGCATCAGCATACCACGGTAAGCCGGTCCGTTGAACCATCCCAAATTGAGGACCGGTTCCGGTTCGCAGGCTCCGAGAAAATACCATTTACCGTTTACCCAGGCTTCCACCCAGGCATGGTTATCGTCGGTATGCGCCCAACGCGGCGTATAGACCTGGCGGGCAGGTATACCGACCGAACGAAGGGCGGCTACGGTAAACGTCGACTCTTCTCCACAACGCCCGTAAGCGGTCTTCACAGATGCCAACGGCGAACTCGTCCGGGCATCTGACGGTGTATAGATCACTTTCTCATGACACCAATGGTTCACCTCCAACACGGCGTCATACAAGGACAAGCCTTTCACCCGATCTTTCAGTTCTTCATAAAAGACCATGCGGCTCTCGTCCAGATTCTCGTTGTTGACTCGCACGGGAAGTACGAAATGGCGGAAGATATCTTCCGGTATGCTGTCTCCCCAGGGCATTTCCACCCGTGCACGAAACGAGCTGCGGATATTGTCGAGATACAGTTGCCCGTCGTAATCCGTAATATCCCCGATCGGCATATAGGCATACAAGAAAGTAAGCGCCTCTTTTTCGTCCGGTGTCATCTGCTGGTTGAAGACGGAAAAAAGATTCCCGTTCGGCAGAGCAGCCTGCTTTGCCTGGAAATCTTTTTCAACTTCGGCACGAAACGCATCGTCCGAAATGAAATGCTGCTGCTTATTGCATGAAGTTCCCGCAAGGAAAACCAGCAATAATAAGAATAGATTAGTTCTGCTCATGATATCATTATTATTTCCCACAAATATAACGAATAATCTCTATTCTCCATAGAAAAGAGACAGAGACACGATCCATTCTCAATTACCCTGTCACAAATTCTTAAATCAGCGGCAGTGATTATATAATTGCTAGCACCGATTTAAGAATTTATAAGGAGAAAATCATCTTTTCATTTTTATCTACACAAATAAATACACACTTCTTGCTCTTTTATATGGTAAGTTATTGTACTTCTCACTATTTTTTCGTTACTTTGAAGTAGCTAATGATAGTAAACTGTTATCAACTTATGTTTCAAGACTTACATATTTTCGAAAATCCGGAAGTAATCTTACTGGTTGCCTCCACAATCTTTTTCTTCAGTATTATTGCCGGCAAAGCCGGTTTCCGTTTCGGCCTTCCCGCCTTGCTTCTCTTTTTAGGCGTCGGAATGCTGTTTGGTAGCGACGGCTTGGGTATTCAGTTCAGTAATCCCAGCGCGGCACAGTTCATAGGTATGCTGGCATTAAGTATCATACTATTTTCAGGTGGTATGGATACGAAGGTGTCCGAGATCAAGCCGATCGCGAAAGAGGGTGTCATACTCGCAACGGTAGGCGTCTTGCTGACGACTCTTATAACGGGGGGATTTATTTATTATGTGTTCTTATGGTCCACCGGCTACGAAACCCTTACGATAGCGGAATCGATGTTGATGGCGGCGGTAATGTCGTCTACAGACTCAGCCTCCGTCTTTTCCATCCTTAGGAGCAAAGGCGTTTATCTGAAACAACGCTTGCGCCCGACGTTGGAATTGGAGAGCGGTAGCAACGACCCGATGGCGTATATGCTTACCTTGCTCATTATCGCTTATATACAGGTCGGAGGTATGAACTTACAGGAAGCTGTCTTGCAATTGCTCGTCCAGCTGTCTGTCGGTGCGATAGCCGGTTTCCTGTTGGGAAAGCTGGCGGTTCTGATGATCAACAAGATCAATATGGACAACGAGTCTTTATATCCGATCCTATTGTTGACGACTGCTTTCTTCACTTTCTCGGCGACCACTTTATGCAAAGGGAACGGTTATTTGGCCGTGTATATTGCCGGTCTGGTCGTGGGGAACGCCAAGATTGTACATAAGAAGAGCATGGGAACTTTCTTCGACGGTTTTGCCTGGCTGTGGCAGATCGTTATGTTCCTTACGTTAGGTCTGTTGGTGAACCCGCACGAGTTGCTGCCTGTCGCTCCGGTAGGCCTGTTGGTAGGGGTATTTATGATACTGATAGCCCGCCCTGTTACGATCTTTCTTTGTTTGCTCCCGTTTAAAAGTTTCACGACAAAAGGGAAACTGTATATCTCGTGGGTGGGACTTCGTGGAGCGGTACCGATCATCTTCGCCACTTATCCCTGGATCGCCGGGGTCGATCATGGAGGCATGATCTTCAATATCGTGTTTTTCATTACGATTCTTTCCCTCCTGATACAGGGGACGACCGTAACGCAGGCGGCCAAATGGCTTGGCCTCATCGACAGCCCGGAACGGAAAGACGTCTTCGGCATAGAATTGCCGGAAGATATCAAGAGTGCCATGAGTGAGATAGATATCACCCCGGCTGTTCTTTCTCATGGAAACAAGCTGATGCAACTCACCTTGCCCGACCATACCCTTGCGGTTATGGTGAAACGCGACGGACATTACTTCATTCCGAAAGGCAATACGGAACTGAAAGAAAACGACAAACTCCTGATGATTTCCGATAACGACGAGGCCCTGCTACAGGCATACGATTCGTTAGGGGTGAAGGATTATACGATGAAAAAGAACTGACATAACCTCTATTAGGGCTGTTCCGGTGCCACAATGGAATCACGCAACACCAGCAGCCCTTCCGGTCCCATATTAAACAGTAAATCCACAATACTCATATTCGGAAGGAATCCGTGCTTGTCCTGAAAAACCTGGTAATAGGGTTTCGGAGAGAAGGACGGATCTTCTCCTTCATGTTTAGGACGGATGATTTCTCGGAAATCATTCGGCACTTCAGGCTGGTACTCTTCCGTATAGATGACATTCGGGTGCAGGTCGAGCAGACGGCAGATCAACTGGCGCAGTTCCTCATTGTAATCGAATAGGAACTCATACTTCTTCTCGTAAAAAGGAGCGAAATCCTCTTCGTAATATTCGAAAAACGGACTCATATTATAAGCCGAAACCAAAGCGTTCCAATGCAGGTGACGCCAGTTCCCGTGATCGGAGATACGGATGTCCTTGGTCGGGCACTTCAATGTATCCGGTTTCACGATAGGGACGGACAAGGCTAACGGACCGTTGGCGGCAGCAATGGTACAACGGTTCCGGAAGGTTTGCTTCAGGTAGTTTTCGGCTGTTTCGAGATGTATTTCCGGATATTGGAACAGTTTGCAATATTGCTGGACGGGGCCCAGATAGGTTGTAGAAATATAGACAGATTGCATCAGTTTACGGGTTTAAAGATTCGTTGTTTGTCACGGCTGAACCAGCAGAGCCAGGCATTCCCGATGATATGGTCATGCGGGATAAAGCCTAAATGGCGGGAATCGACCGATTCGTTTACATTATCGGAGAGCATCCAGTAATAATCCTGCCCGAAAAAGAAAAAAGTAGTTTCTCTTCCGTCTAAATATAGCTTTCCATCACGAAAAACGGCCTTTTCTCCGGCCTCGGCCAATATCGCCTCCTTACAGGCGGTAAGGGCAGCTTCATCCAGACGATAGGCCCGGCCTTTACGGGGAACGACCAGCTTGTACGGAACTGCCTGATTCCGGATAAAATGAATGTTCATCTCTTCCGTCAGCTCTTCACGCAATTGATATTCTTCGAAGGTCGTCAGGGAAAAAGAAAAACCGAACGTCTCACTCTTCCAGTCTCGCACCGGAATATTCAGCTTTTGCAAAGCTTTCAGGAAATCAGCAGCACTCTTCTGGGTAATGAAACAGGTATTAAGCGCACGAGGAGAGTGAGGCAGCAGTTTCCCGTTCACCTCGTACCCGTCGCCACTCACCAGGATAGTGTCTCCAGGCATACCGATGCAACGGCTCAAGAACAATGGATTGCTCACCGTATCTTTCAGAAGCGGGCTGGTAAACAGCACAACCTTGTTCCGCCCCGGGTTTCCTTCAAGCGGCAATTTATTTACCAGGATATAATCGCCCTGATGCAACGCCTCTTCCATCGCATTCGTCGATATCCGGTAAGATTCGATACAGAAACGGCGAACAGGTATAACAACGAGAAAGGCAATAACGACCGTTATCACCCAGCCTATATAGTAGGGGCGACCTTCACGGTCTCCCGCCTTATAGTCGCCCGTCCCGTTTATGTTATCATTCACCTTTTCCCCCATAGCAACTTGCTTAGTCAGGATGTACCCAGCGGAACATACGGTTCCAACGAATACCGCCGTCGAACAAGCTACGATCCTTATCCAGTGACAGCCAGATCATGATCGGCTTGCCTACGATATGGTCTTCCGGCACGAAGCCCCAGGAACGGCTGTCGGCACTGTTGTGGCGGTTATCACCCATCATCCAGTAATAATCGTATTTAAACGTATAGGTCGTTTCCGGCTTGCCGTTGATATAGACCTTACCATCCTTTACTTCCAGCTTATTATGTTCGTAGTTGACGATACAGCGTTTATAAAGAGCGATATTACGTTCCGTCAACGGGATCGTAGCCCCCTTCTTCGGAATCCATAGCGGTCCGTAATTGTCGCGGCTCCATCCGGTTTGGTAATCTACCGGATAATAAGAATCGGCTCCCATAGGGTCCGGTTCGAGAACCACACGCTTCACGACCGGAAGTTTTTTAGCAATCTCCAATGTCTTTTGAGTCAGCGGAAAATGGTAAACTGGATTATACTGGCCATTGCCATTCGGCTGGATGCCCAACATAGACATATATTTGGAATTATAGCTTCCGTCGATCAATACACGGTCGGCTTTGCTGACATCCAGCAAACGGAACTGCTCTTCACTCAACATGGAACCGTCCGTCTCGACGAAATAGTTAAGCTGCATTTTTTCCGGATTCTTGGCAGCAACACCATCGATGTAGACCTGGTTGTCACGAATCTCGATCGTGTCGCCCGGCATACCAATACACCGTTTGACATAATTCTCGCGTTTGTCGACAGGCCGATAGATCACATCACCGAAATCCGCTTTATTCAACTGGATAGCTTCCCGCCCGTATTGTTCTATCAAGTGATAATAATCCGGGTTTTGAACCTTCAATGCAACCGTATCGCCTGCAGGAAAGTTGAACACGACAATATCATTCCGCTTCACATGCCCGAAACCTTTCACCCGTTTATAGTCCCACTCCGGCCAGTCCAGATAAGACTTGCAGTTGAAAAACGGCAATGTGTTTTGTACCAGCGGGAAGGCAACCGGCGTATTCGGTACACGCGGTCCGTAGCTGAGCTTACTGACAAATAGATAGTCGCCCACTAACAAGGACTTCTCCAGAGAGGAACTGGGAATCTGGTAATTCTGGAAAATAAAGATATTGATGAAATAAACGGCAACCAGTGCAAACAGGATATCATCCACCCATTCCAACACATTGCGTACCTGCGGATTCTTGGTGCGTTTCCAGGCTCCCCAGGGAATGTACCCGGTCAGGAAAATATCGACAAGGACAATCAAGCCCAACAACAGCCAAGCATTCTGCATCCAAAGCGTGAAAAGCAAGTAGAGAACGGCTGCTATGCTGAATTTAATCCATTGTTTCTTAGAAAACTTCTTCATTTGTTTCTGTTATTAATTAAAATTTAAGCATATCGTCCATTCCAAGGAAACCTTTCTTTCCGGCGGTAAATTCAGCGGCAATAACGGCACCCAATGCAAATCCGGCACGGCTCTTCGCATCGTGCTTGATGCTGATCGTGTCAACGTCCGACTCGTATGTAATTTCATGGATACCCGGAACTTCTCCCTCACGAATGGCATGGATAGGAATATCGGTTGTTTTCTCAGCCGTTTCCAACATCCAGCGGTCTTTGCGATCCACGTTTTCAATGATTCCTTCCGCCAATGTGATGGCCGTTCCGCTGGGAGCGTCCAATTTATGGATATGATGGGTTTCCATCATTTTGATATCATAAGCAGGGAAGCTGTTCATAATCTTTGCCAGGTATTTGTTGAGGGCGAAGAAAATGTTTACACCGATGCTGAAATTGGAGGCATAGAAAAAAGTTTTTCCCTCTTTTTCGCACATTTCTTTGACTTGTCCGATCTTGTCAAGCCAGCCTGTAGTACCGGAAACAACTGGAACGCCTGCGGCAAAACATTGCATATAATTGTCGAATGCTGTTGCCGGAGTCGTAAACTCGATCGCGACATCAGCACTTTTGAAATTGTCGGAGCGTATTTCTTCGGGGTTATTGATATCTACGACAGACACGATCTGATGTCCTCTGCCAAGTGCTATCTGCTCGATAGTTTTTCCCATCTTTCCGTAACCGATAAGTGCAATCTTCATACTTATATATTTAACTTTCAATTTTTAACTTTCAACTTTCAACTGATAACGTGCTGCAAATATAAAGAATAATGCTTAGATTTGGGACATAAATCTTAACTCTGAAAAAAGATGGAACGTTTATTACATTATGTTTGGAAATACAAACTTTACACGGCTACCCCATTGGCAACCACAGATGGACGCTCTGTTCAGGTAATCGATCCCGGAATGCAGAATACGGATGCAGGTCCCGATTTCTTCAATGCGAAGATCAAAATAGACGGAACACTATGGGCAGGAAGTGTCGAAGTTCATGATAAATCTTCCGACTGGCTGCTCCATCATCATGATGCGGATAAAGCATACGACAGCGTAATTCTCCATATTACAGGCTTTAATGATTTCCAGCCTATCCGAACGAACGGGAATCCGATCCCACAAATGCTCCTAACCGTTCCGGAAAATGTCCGCCGTAGCATAAACTGGTTGCTTTACCGGGAAACGGTTCTTCCATGCCTCGATCATATAGCCGGGATCGCCCCTCTACATATAGCCTGCTGGATGGAGGCTTTGCTGAGTGAGCGACTGGAAAGGAAAACACATGACATTTTCCTTCTTTTGGATACATATCAGGCAGACTGGAACGAGGTCTTTTATATTACTTTAACTCGAAACTTCGGCTTTGGTGTGAATAATGATGCTTTTGAAAGGCTGGCAAAGAGCTTGCCGCTCCGTTGCATCCAAAAACAACGGAGCAGCCATTCGCAGATAGAAGCGATGCTTTTCGGACAAGCAGGGATGTTAGCGGAGGAGAACGACGACCATTACTACCGCCTGTTGCAACGGGAATACGATTTTCTACGCCATAAGTTCAGCCTTTCGCCGATGGAAGATTTCGTGTTTAAGAACCTACGGACACGACCGGTCAACTTCCCGTATCTGAAAGTGGCACAGTTAGCTGCTCTCTGGGTGCAGCACGACACCTTGTTCTCAGCCATTCTTGAAGCCGGGAGCACCGGAGAGATCAAAAAGTATTTCAGGATTCCTCCATCCGTTTATTGGGAGACACATTATCATTTCCGATACGCTTCTCCCCGGAAAGAAAAGACCATAGGTGAAAACGCCCTGAACATTCTGCTGATAAACACGGTCGTTCCGATGCTTTTTGCCTACGGCCTACATAACAAACAACCTGAATATTGCGAACGTGCCACCCGCCTTTTAGAAAGTATTCCCCCGGAAAAGAACACCATCGTCTCCACCTTCTGCAACGCCGGTATCGCCGTCCGCCATGCAGGTGACAGCCAGGCTTTGATCCAATTAAAACGTGAATATTGTGAAAAGAAGAAATGTTTGTATTGCAGGATCGGGTTCAGGATGTTGAAAACGACAATCGGACAAAAGCCCATTTAAATGCAAAGATTGATTAATGGCAGGATACCCTACTAATTTTCACCGGATTTTTCCCTATTTTTGCGCGTGTTTGTCAAATGTATTTGAAATAGACATAAATGGATAATAAATATATACGTAATTCATTCCGCCTGTTGTATGGAATGCTGTTGTTGACTGTCATCTATTCGTGCGCCAATATCGGCAGTCCGAACGGAGGACCCTATGATGAGACGCCTCCCAAATTCGTAAGCAGTACACCGATCCCGAACCAAATTAATTATACAGGCAAAAAGATCGAAATCCTCTTTGACGAGTTGATCCAGATCGAGAAACCTTCGGAGAACGTGATTATCACTCCGCCTCAAATGGAGCTACCGGTTATCCGCTCTGCCGGGAAGAAGGCGGTAATCGAACTGAAAGACACGTTGAAACCCAACACAACCTATACGATCGACTTCACCAATTCCATCTCCGACAATAATGAGAAAAACGTGTTCGAGAATTTCTCTTTTGCTTTTTCAACCGGAGACATAATCGACACACTCGAAGTTTCAGGAGTCTTGCTGAATGCCGAGAACCTCGAACCAATGCCAGGCATTACGATCGGTCTGCACAACAACCTGGAAGATTCCGCATTCGTGAAACTTCCGTTCGTCCGTACTTCCCGAACAAATGACAAAGGGCAGTTCACGATCCGTAATATCGCTCCCGGAACCTATCATATTTTCGCTTTGAACGATGTGAACCGCGACTATAAATTCGACCAGCCGGGCGAGGATATCGCTTTCTTGGATTCTGTCATCGTCCCTTCCTTCGAACTGACGACCCGGCAGGATACGACCTGGAAAGACAGCCTGACGATCGATACGATCCGGACGATCGGTTATACCCGGTTCTTCCCGGATAACATCGAGCTCCGCCTGTTCAAGGAAAAGTTCGAACGCCAGTATATGGTGAAACCTGAACGCCCGGACGAAAAATACTTTACGCTGCGTTTCAACACGAAGCTGGACACCGTCCCGGTACCTCTCCCCATCAATTTTATTCCGGAAGACAGTTCCTGGTATTTTGTGCAGCAGACAGAAGGCGGTACAGCCGTCAACTACTGGCTTGTCGATTCGACCGTCTGGAAACAGGACACCCTGCAGGTCCAGGTCTCCTATCCGAAAAGTGACTCCCTGAATATCCTGCGTCCGCAAACCGACACGGTCCAGCTGGTATTACGTCGCCGTCCGGCAGAAAAGAAAAAGAAAAAAAAGAAAGACGAACCCGATCCGATCGTATTCTTAGGCATGCAGGTAGACGCTCCCGGTTCGATGGACCTGTTCGATACGATATCCGTAACCTTCAACGAACCGGTATTGGATATCAACAAAGATATGTTCTTCCTCGACCAGAAGATCGATACCATTTGGAATACGGTCGATTTCGACTTCTTCCCCGATTCGACTAACAGCCTGAACTATTTTATCAGACGTCCGTGGAAGTATGGGGAAGAATACCGTATCGAAGTAGATTCCGCCGCCATTCACAGCCTTTACGGAAAGTGGAACGATTTCTTTACCGGCGAGTTCAAGATCAAGAAGGAAGACGAATACGGTCACCTCTATCTCAATATCAACGGTGTGGACACGACTGCTTTCGTCGAGTTGCTCAGCACTGGAGACGCCCCTGTCCGCAAAGCGAAAGTAAAAGACGGCGGAGTGCTCTTCATGGACTTGAAGCCTGATAAGTATTATGCCCGTATTGTAATCGACACGAATGACAACGGAGTGTGGGACACTGGTAATTATGCCGAAAAGCGACAGCCCGAAGAGGTTTATTATTCTCCCAAAATGTACGAGATCATGCAGAACTGGCAGGTCGAAGAGACATGGAATGTCAACTCCACCCCGCTGGCTAAGCAAAAGCCTCTTGAGATAACGAAGAATAAGCCGAAGGAAGCAACCAAGAAGAAAAGAAACTACAAGGATGAAAGTCAACAATCATCGTCAAGGAATAATAGCAGCGGTAACATGGGAATGCCGTTCTAAAACCGTCCGTATATGGCTGGTATTTTTATTGTTGCTATCGGCCGTATGTGCGATGGCACAGGAAATTCCGGTCCGGCACAGATTCAACTCCGGCGAGGAAGTGCAATATGAATTGTACTTCAAATGGGGCCTTTTAATGCCCCGTGCAGGCCACGCCACCCTTTCCATCCGTGATGCGGAATATGAGGGCGAGCCATCCTGCCATTACCGGCTTATCTTCCGCACCTCCGGCATTATCGAGAAAGTCTATAAGATGCGGGATACGATCGATTGTCATTTCACCCCCGACATGCTACTTCTACGAAGTGAGAAGCGGGTAAACGAAAACGACTATTATCTGATAGACGACATCCGCTTCTCCTATGACCAAAAGAAGATACTCGCTCATTCCCATCGTTATACGCCCACTCGTACGAAAATCGACACGACGCTCGTGACGGAAGAGCCTTATATGTTCGACATGCTGGGAGCAACGATGTATCTGCGCTCCCTGGACTGGAACAAGATGAAGAGTGGCGAGAGCTTTCCTTTCCAAGTGGCGATAGGGCGTGAACGCATCAACATCAGTTTCCGCTACACCGGACAACAGATCGTAGAACGGAACGAGACACTGAAATACAGAACCCGACATTTCTATATCGACATCTACGACGATGCCTTTACCCAAAGTAAGGAGGCGGCCGAAATCTGGATCGGCGACGACGAGAACCATATCCCGATCAAGATACGTGCCAAGCTGAAGATAGGCGCGGCCGAAGTTTATTACAAATCTTCCAAAGGGCTGCGCTATCCACTCACTTCGCGGGTAGAGATCAGGAGACGGTAAGTTTGAACCTGTTTTTTTATGCTACGTCCTTCGCAGAGGAAAGACGATAAGTTCCGGAAATTCCCAAATAACCCAGTTTTCTATTCCGACTACTTGTAAACATTTATGAAAGAATAATATATCTTTGCATCCAGACACTTTTTTCTATAATCTTAAAATACCATGTATTATGCGTATTATCACTTATTTGACCTTATTATTGTTGCTGATGGCGTGTGAGGAAACGCCACAAAAAGAACCGCTTGTTCTCTGGTACGACAGCCCAGCCCGGAATTGGGACGAGGCTCTTCCCATCGGTAACGGACGAAGTGGAGCAATGATTTTCGGGAGAACCGACAACGAACAACTCCAATTAAACGAAAACACATTATACAGCGGAGAGCCTTCGGTCGTTTTCAAAGACGTAAAAATAACACCGGAAATGTTCGACAAAGTGGTCGGGCTGATGAAAGCAGGAAAATATACAGAAGCCTCCGATCTGGTCTGCAAGAACTGGCTCGGACGCTTGCACCAGTATTATCAACCGTTCGGCGACTTGCATATCCAAAACAACAAACAGGGAGAGGCTAACCGGTATAAACGGACACTGAATATCTCAGACGCCGTTGCCACAACCGTCTACGAACAGGGCGGAACACATTACGAACGGGAAGTGTTTGCTTCCCATCCGGATAACGTGATCGTCATGCGACTGAAAAGTAATACGCCGGACGGTATCGACATCTCGCTCAATTTCACTTCTCCCCACCCGACAGCCCTGCAAAAAGGGAGGGACGACCGCCTGATCCTTCACGGGCAAGCTCCCGGCTATGTGGAACGGCGTACATTCGAGCAAATCGAACAATGGGGCGACCCATACAAACACCCTGAGCTCTACGATGCAAACGGTAAACGCAAATTTAACAAACGGATGCTTTACGGTGAGGAGATCGATGGGAAAGGGATGTTCTTCGAAGCACAATTGAAACCTGTCTTCCCAAAAGACGGGAAATGTGATATTACTGACTCCGGCATCCATGTCTACGACACGGATGAAGTCTATTTTGTGCTCAGCATGGCAACCAGTTTCAATGGTTTCGACAAAAGCCCGAGCCGAGAAGGCATAGATCCTTCAGCCAAAGCGGCCGGTATCTTGGACAAAGCACTCTCTTATAACTATCAGACACTGAAACAACGTCATACGGAGGATTATCGTTCTCTGTTCAACCGCGTCGATTTCAAACTGGCATCTTCTCCCGAACAAAAGGCGATGCCGACCGACAAACGAATCGAGCAATTCGCCCAGACAGCCGATCCTGAACTGGCAGCCCTTCTTTTCCAGTTCGGCCGTTACCTGATGATCAGCGGATCGCGTCCGGGTGGGCAGCCTCTGAACTTGCAAGGGATGTGGAATAAAGACACGATCCCGGCCTGGAACTGTGGTTACACGATTAACATCAACACGGAAATGAATTATTGGCCTGCCGAACTGACGAACCTGTCCGAATGCCAACAGCCCCTCTTCCGGATGATCCGTGAACTCGCGGTATCGGGAGCCGAGACAGCTCGAAACATGTACAACCGTCGTGGCTGGGTTGCCCATCACAACACCTCTATCTGGCGAGAATCGCTACCAAACGACAACGTGCCGACAGCCTCTTTCTGGCCGATGGTGCAAGGCTGGCTATGCAGTCATCTATGGGAACACTACCAATTCACGCAAGACGAAACATTCCTCAAAAATGAAGGTTATCCCCTGATGAAAGGAGCAGCCGAGTTCTTTGCTGACTGGCTGATCGAGGATGAAAATGGATACCTGGTGACTCCGGTAGGTGTCTCCCCAGAAAATCGCTTCATCACGGAAGATGGACAAACGGCAGCTATGAGCATGGGTCCTACGATGGACATGGCAATCATCCGCGAAACCTTTACCCGCACGATCGAGGCTTCGGAAATGTTCAATCTGGATGAATCGTTGCGGAATGAGCTGAAAAACAAACTGGCACGTCTGCAACCCTATCAAATCGGAGAACGTGGGCAACTACAGGAGTGGATATATGATTTCAAGGAAGCGGAACCTCAACACCGCCATTTCTCCCACCTGTACGGCTTCCATCCGAGTGACCAGATCACACCGGACAAAACACCGGAATTGTTTAATGCGGTTCGCAAAACGCTCGAACTACGGGGAGACCTGGCTTCCGGCTGGTCAATGGGCTGGAAAATAAACTGCTGGGCACGCCTGCTAGACGGCAATCATGCCTACAAGATCATTGCCAACCTGTTCAATCCTGTCGGATTCGGAAACAGTGCGCATAAAGGTGGAGGACTCTTCCGGAATTTATTGTGCGCACACCCTCCTTTCCAGATCGACGGCAACTTCGGCTATACGGCAGGTGTCGTTGAAATGCTGCTGCAAAGCCACGCCGGATACACTCATCTGTTGCCTGCTTTACCCGATGTATGGAAGGAAGGTTCTGTTTCCGGTCTGAAAGCACGGGGTAACTTCGAGATCGCCATGAACTGGAAGGATGGGATATTGACAGAGGCCAAGATCCGTTCATTGTCTGGGAAGAGCTGCACGCTTCGTACCGGACAGCCTTTCACCGTTAAATCGAACGATAAAACCATAGCTACATCTAAACCGATCCAGTCAAACGGTAAAGAATATTTCCAAGTGACATTCAACACACAAAAAGGCGGAACTTACCTAATCACACAATAAACACAAAGAAATGAAACAAGCATTACCATTGATCGGAATTTCTCTTTTATCTGTTGCCAGTTCACTGGCAGCAGATAAAACGCCCAATATTATTCTAATCCTAGCCGACGATATGCGGGCTTCAGGAATGAACTTTTTAGGAAAAGAACAAGTTCAAACGCCCAATCTGGACAAGTTGGCAGGAGAAAGTACCGTATTTACCAACGCTCATATCATGGGTGGCACATCCGGAGCCGTCAGTATGCCAAGCCGAGCCATGCTGATGACCGGAAAGTATCTGTATAACCTCGAAAAACAGGGAGCAACAATCCCGGATTCACACACGATGATAGGTGAAACCCTCCAGGAAGCTGGTTACAACACTTTCCATACCGGTAAATGGCACAGTAGCTATGAAGCCCTAAACCGTTGTTTCAAAGACGGGAAAGCAATCTTTTTCGGAGGTATGTGGGACCATTGGAACGTTCCCCTATACGATTACCACTCAGATATGAATTACGGAAAACGCCGCCCAGTCATCCGTAACCAAGCAAAATCGAACAAGGTCGAATATGAGAAAGGAGAATACATGTATTCGGGAAAGCATTCAGTAGACATTTTCACCCATGAAGCCATCGAATATATTCAACAGCAAAAAGATAAAAATCAACCGTTCTTCCTATCGGTTGCCTATATGTCTCCTCATGACCCTCGGAGCATGCCGGATGAATACATGCAACGTTACGATCAGGGCCAAATACAACTTCCACCCAACTTTATGGAAAAGCACCCATTCGATAACGGAGAATTAGAAATACGTGATGAGGTATTGGCAGCTATTCCCCGCCGTCCAGATGAGATCAAAAGGCATATTAGGGAATATTATGCCATGATCTCCCATGTGGACAAACGTGTAGGCGACATTATCCAAACTCTGAAAGATAACGACTTATATGAAAACACAATCATCGTATTTGCAGGAGACAACGGGTTAGCAGTCGGACAACATGGTTTGATGGGGAAACAGAACGTTTACGAACATAGCATCGGCGTCCCTTTGATGATCAAAGCAGCCGCACAACACACCGGTAAAAAAACAGCAGACCTATGCTATTTGATAGACGTTTTCCCGACCCTTTGCGACATGCTCCAACTACCTGTGCCCCGATCGGTAGACGGTGTCAGCCTGCTTTCTTCTATAAAAGGGGGAAGGCCTATTCGCGACCATCTCTATTACTGCTACATGGATAATCAACGCAGCATTTCCAACGGGATCTGGAAACTAATCGAATATCATGTAAACGGAGAACGTACGACCCAGTTATTCAAATTGAAAGACGATCCCTGGGAAATGAACAACCTTAGCGGACAAAAAAAATACAGAAAAATAATCCAGCGTCTCCGTGAAAAAATGATCGAAGATCAGAGAAAGACAAATGATACGTCTATTTTCTGGAATAATTTCAGTTATTAATTATGTTTTCGCGCACACACCATGTTTATTTAAAAATAAACTCCTATTTTTGTGGCCTGAACACATTATAAACCATTGATATGGATAAAAAAGTAATAACCTTTGGAGAAATCATGCTTAGGCTGGCCACACCAGACTATCTCCGTTTTTGTCAGAGTGATAAATTGAATGCTACCTTTGGTGGCGGTGAAGCAAACGTTGCTGTATCACTGGCTAACTATGGTATTGCGACCGAGTTTGTAACCCGTTTGCCTAAAAACGACATTGCGCGTGCTTGCGTAATGGACCTGCGTAAGTATGGTGTTGGGACTTCTCACATCGTTTACGGCGGTGACCGCTTGGGTATCTATTTCCTGGAAACAGGTGCTGTAGCCCGCGCCAGCAAAGTCGTCTATGACCGCGCTCATTCGGCTATTTCTGAAATCCAGCCGGGAATGGTAAACTGGGAAGAAGTATTCAAGGATGCATCCTGGTTCCACTGGACAGGTATTACACCGGCTATTTCACAAGGTGCGGCAGATGCTTGCCTTGAAGCTATACAAGTAGCAAACCGTATGGGCATCCCCGTATCATGCGACCTTAATTATCGCAAGAACCTGTGGAAATATGGTAAAACCGCCTCTGAAGTGATGCCGGAATTGGTTGCCGGTTGTGATGTAATTTTAGGAAACGAAGAGGATGCAGAAAAGGTATTCGGCATCAAACCGGAAGGCTTTGACGTGACAGCAACAAACGGCGAGGTGAATGCAGCCGAGTTCGAATCCGTATGTACACAGCTGATGGCCAAATTCCCGCGTGCAAAGAAAGTGATCATCACATTGCGCGGCGCTATCAATGCCAACCACAATACATGGGGCGGTGTTCTTTATGCCGACGGCAAACTGTACCAGTCTCGTCGTTATGACATTACACATATCGTTGACCGTGTAGGCGGCGGTGACTCTTTCATGGGTGGTTTGATCTATGGTCTGCTGACTTATACGACAGACGACCAGAAAGCACTCGATTTCGCTGTTGCAGCTTCTTGCCTGAAACATACTATCTACGGTGACTTCAATCAGGTGACTGTCGATGAAGTTGAAAAACTGATGGGTGGAGATGCTTCGGGACGAGTGTCAAGGTAATTGACAATTAATTCTTCATTCTTTAATTCTTTAATTTATTAATTATGGCTCGATTCAATAAAATGCAGGTACTCGACGCGATCGTCAGCACAGGAATGGTACCTGTTTACTATAATAAGGATGTAGAAATCGCAAAGCAGGTTGTCAAAGCCTGCTATGAAGGCGGTGTCCGTGCATTCGAATTCACCAATCGCGGTGACTTCGCCCACGAAGTATTTGCCGAACTGATCAAGTTCGCTGCCAAAGAATGCCCCGATCTGGTATTAGGTGTCGGCTCTATCGTAGATGCCGGAACAGCTTCCCTGTACTTGCAATTGGGGGCCAACTTCATCGTCGGTCCGTTGTTCAATCCGGAAATTGCAAAGGTGTGTAACCGTCGCTTAGTCCCGTATACACCAGGATGCGGTTCCGTTTCGGAAATCGGTTTCGCCCAAGAAGTTGGTTGTGACTTATGCAAGATTTTCCCCGCCGGAAACGTAGGCGGACCATCGTTCGTAAAGAACATTAAAGCTCCTATGCCTTGGTCCATGATCATGGCTACAGGTGCCGTAGAACCAACGGAAGAAAATCTGTCAGCCTGGTTTAAAGCTGGCGTGACTTGCGTAGGCATGGGTTCCAAGCTGTTCCCGAAAGAAATGATTGCAGCTGGCAATTGGGAGGCAATCTCCACACTTTGCCGCAACGCACTGGCAACTATTAAAAAATATCGGTAAACAATGAGAGTGTGTCAAATATAGGTATTCATGGGACGCAGATGACGCAGACGAGCGCAGATATTATTAATTATCAACTAAATAAATCTGCATCAGTTTGCGTATTCTGACTCATCTGCGTCCGGTAATATCAATTTGACATCCTCTCACCTATCATCCATAAATCATAAATCTAAAATCATAAATCATGAAATCCTTTCTCGATTCCAATTTCCTGCTCCAGTCCGAGACAGCTCAGAAACTGTATCACGAACATGCAGCAAAAATGCCAATCATCGATTACCATTGCCACTTGATTCCACAACAGATAGCCGACAACTACCAGTTTGCCGACTTGACAGAGATATGGCTGGGTGGTGACCATTATAAATGGCGTGCGATGCGTGCCAATGGCGTACCCGAAGAATATATCACGGGAGACAAACCGGCGTACGAGAAGTTTGAAAAATGGGCTGAAACTATGCAATATGCCATGCGCAACCCGCTATATCATTGGACTCATCTTGAACTGAGTCGTATCTTCGGCATAGACAAGGTACTAAACCCATCTACCGCCCGCGAGATATACAACGAATGTACAGCCAAATTGCAAACACCCGAATTCCGCGCTCAGGCAATTATGGAGCGTATGAACGTGGAAGTCGTATGTACGACCGACGATCCGATCGATGATTTGAAATATCACGCCCAGATCCGCCAGAGTGGTCTGAAGACCAAAGTTCTGCCAGCCTGGCGCCCGGACAAGGCAATGGCCATCGAGAATGTCGATACATATAACGAATACCTGACCAAGCTGGAAGCTGCTGCCGATATGTCGATCCTCAACTTCAAAAACTTGATCGACGCTTTGCAGAAACGTCACGACTTCTTTGCATCACAGGGCTGCAGCCTGTCTGACCACGGTCTGACCACTTTCTATGCCGAACCCTACACGGATGCAGAAATTGAGGCTATCTTCCTGAAAGCACGTATGAAGAAAGAACTGACAGCCGAAGAGATCGACAAATTCCGTTCTGCCATGCTATATGAGTTTGCTGTCATGGATGCCAAAAGCGACTGGGTACAACAGTTCCACTATGGTGCAACTCGTAACAACAACGCTCGCATGTTCAAAAAATTAGGCCCCGATACCGGCTACGATGCGATTGGAGATGCAGAAGTTGCAACTCCGCTGGCCCGTTTCCTGAGCCGTTTGGACGGAGAAGGCGTGCTGGCAAAGTCCATTTTCTACAACTTGAACCCGCGCGACAACGAGCTGCTGATGACAACGATCTACAGCTTCAACGACGGTACGGTTCCGGGCAAGATGCAGTATGGCTCCGGCTGGTGGTTCCTGGATCAGATTCACGGTATGGAAAAACAGATGAACGCATTGTCCGACTTAGGATTGCTGAGCCGCTTTGTCGGAATGCTGACAGATTCTCGTAGTTTCCTATCCTACCCGCGCCATGAATACTTCCGTCGCATCCTGTGTAACATCCTGGGCCGCGAAGTGGAAGACGGTCTGCTACCGGCATCCGAACTGCCGTTTATCGGCAAGATGGTCGAAGACATCAGTTACAATAACGCAAAAGGGTATTTCGGGTTCTAAGAAATCCTCTTGAAAAAACGGGCTGCGCCAATTTCCTGCTGGCACAGCCCGTTTCCTTATTTATACACGATTAGTTCAGATCTGTAATCATCCGCTTAATGACTGCATGAAGAATCGGGATATCATTCTTACAAAGATAATATCTTTACCTGTGTACCAAACAATTTACTACTTTCTTTTCGCTTTGGCAGCTGCCTCTTTAGCTTTTTGGGCTTCGCGGCGAGCTTTTTCTTTGGCTTTCAGTTTTTCTTTGTATTCGCGTTCCTTCTGCTTACGTTCTTTTTCTTTTTGCTTCAGGCGTTCCTTATACTCACGCTCTTTCTGCTTACGCAATTCTTCACGGGCTTTGAGTTTCGCCTTACGTTCAGCTTCGACCTGTTGAAGTTTGGCTTTACGGTCGCGTTCAAGCTGTTTTTCGCGTTCGGCTTTTGCTTTCAACAAAGCTTCTTCTTCAGCCTTTTGCTTCTTCAGAAGTTCCTCATTTTCTTTTGCTTTCTTTTCCTGCAATTCTTTTTCAGCCTTCTGCTGGGCTTCAAAAGCTTTGCGGGCTTCTTCCTTGCGAGCTTCCTCTTCGACGGCCTCACGCTTGCGAAGTTCTTCGATCTCTTTTAATGTAAGTTCCTTGGGTTGCTCGATAGGAGCGACAACAGCAGGAACGGTGTCAGATGACGCAGGAGCAACCGTATCTTTAGCAGCCGGTCGTACGAAAACAGTATCCGTATCCGCAGGAAGGAGTGCTTCCTCTTTATGAACAGTCATCGTGTCTTTCACGACAGGTAATATCACAGCCTCTTCTGCGATCTGCTGTTTCTGTTGCTCTTTCGGACGAACAGTTTTCTTAATGGTTTCCCGCCTTTCTCCCTGAATTTCTGTAGTCGATGTCTCCTCCGGAATATCCTCGGAATTCTGTAATCCGACCTCTTCCGCCTCGGCCTTTGCCTCTTCTTCTTTGATCTGTTCGGCAGCCATGCGAGCTTTCCAACGGGCAGCCAATTCCGGAGTGGTCTCACCAAAGTTTTCCTGGAAGAATTCGATATATTCTTCAAGCGTCTTTCCTCGCATCAACGTTTCATAGTTATCGTCGGAGATCGGAAGAATGGCCACATTCTTGTCCAAAGCGGTCGCATAACCATCTGCTCCGTAGATCATCTTATAATAATGCAAGATCTCATCCAGATTGAAGAAGCCGTGGATCGTCAACATACTCATCGGACCTGCCTCTTCAAAGCTCAAGTCGAACTCCTTCACCATAAAGTTTGCGAAATTATAAGCGGCAACGGCGAAAAGCAACTGGTTACGGTCGAGTGTTCCGGCCGGGAACATCAAGAGCATCCTATAAGAAGTGTTCGGCTCTGCCGTGAAAGTACGGGCCGAATCGGCAGCCGAAAGCATACCATCTTCACCTAAACCGAAACGCAAGTTCCAGCTCATTCCCTTGATACCACCTTGAACCATCATACGTCCGCGCAGGACACCCTTCAGCATTTCACCTGCCAGCTCCGTCACATCGGCTGTCGGATATTTCTCAACCAAGGCTTTCAAAGCATTCTTGAAACCTTCGGCATCCCCGGCCTGCACATAGGTCAGTGCTTCGAGGAACATGAATTTCGGCAACAGATCTGCCAAAGGATACTTGGCACTGACATCGCGGTAATTACGACGTACGGTGACCGTATCTTCCGCCAGGTAACTTGCATAAGTCGCCTGATAGATCGAATCCTGCACCTTATCCATCATCCGGATATTATATTCATAATTCGGGTCGGCAATTGCAATCGCATAATCCGATTCCGGAAAAGTCGTGACCAATTTATTCTTATAAGTAGTAGCAAGCACTTGGTCCCCAGAACGAAGTGCCATCAGATAGACCTGATAATAGCTTTCCAAAAGATGGCTATGCTTCGGGAAACGGCGTTCCAGTTCCTCAAAGGCTTCGGTAGCCAACGGGATATCTTCAAGCTTGTCCTTATAAATCATAGCCATGTTATAGAGACCATCTTCTATGATCACGTTAGAAGATTCGATATCTTCGGGTGTCAACGGGAGCTGCTGAATGTAATACTCACGTGTTTTCGGATCGTCGGATGCTACAGGCTCCAGCCCGAGTTCGAGCGAATCTGCCGGCATTTCGTTCGGTTCGCCCGTTTCCCCTTCAGTCATGCCTTCATTCTCGTCCATTCCGTTTTCATCGAAAGTGGACATCTCTTTTTTGCGGCGGCGCCAGTTATCTTCCAGCGCACGCCGTCCCCACTTACGCTGGAAAGCGGTCTTCCCTTGTGATACGGCTTGCGGGTTATAGAAATAAAAACCGGCCCCTCCGGATGTCGTCGGTAATGTGATACCGCCCGTCTCTGTACCCGGACGATCGATACCGGTTCCTTTTGCCTCCTGTTCCGCCAGATAGGCTTCTTTCTCAGCAAGCGCTTTAGCTTCTTCTTCCTCTTTCTTCACCTGCTCGATAATCTTATCGATCACAGCAAGCCGTTCAGCTTCCGGCATTTTGGCAAGGGTTTGCAAACTATCCTGCAAATGAACCGCCTCCACATGCACAACCAACTCATCCAGAATAGCAGACAGTTTGGAGACTCGTTCATAGTCTTTATACTCTTTCTGTATGCCGGACAATGCACCGCTAAAGTTCGGTTGCGCCTTGACATAGTCACGCTTCTGGAAATAAAGATCACCCAACTTGATCTGACAGATCGCCTTATCCAAGCCGTTCTGGGTACTTTTCTCCACGCCCAACTCATAGTTCTTGATAGCATTCACCGTATCTTCCCGGCTCATATAGACGTTGCCCAACGCATAATAGACTTGGTCAAGCAGATCCTTGTTCTTATCACTTTTTGCCATCCGCCCCAACATCTTGATCACTTTCTGATAATTACCGCCGGTGAATACTTCGGTCTGACGGATACGAGCAGCAAACTCCAGCTCATAGGGAGGATTGGCTTTGATCACCTGCCCAAACATCTGGTAAGCAAGTCCATTCTGATCCTGTTCAGCGTAAATTTGCCCCAACAAGTACTTCATCCGAGTACGCTGGAGTCGGTTCTTCTCCGCCTTGATCGCTGTCTTGAAATAAGGGACCGCTTCTTCATATTGCTTATTCTTCACCAAGTAGTCGGCATATACCGTCGCATACTGGTTCAAGTTCTTGCGGGGAATACCGTTCGTATTCAGTTTCCCTAAGATATCTTCCGCTTCATAAAACCATTCCATCTCGGAATAGCAGCGGGCTTGCCAGAGACGGGCTTCGGCCACAACCTCTTCATCATGGGCATAATGGCGGGCAATGTAGGAGAAGGTGGCAGATGCCTGCAAGAAATCGGCGTTATAGAACTGCGCCTGCCCCATCATCAACCAGCACTTTTTGAGGAACGGATTGTATTCTTCCTGTTCCTGCCAGGCACGTTGCTTGGGATCGTTGCGCCATCCTGGCTTCTTAGGTGGCTTTGCCTTGATGGAGTGGAGCTTGATCGCTTTATTGCTTTTCTCGATCGCCCGGTCGAAAGGACCTCCCGTTTCAGGCTTGTCTTTGGGCTCGGCACTGATCGGGTACATCAGGATCATGTCAGAATAGCTTTCCTTATAGCCGTTCTGCATGGAAAGCAACGCTTCGTCAAACGATGTTTTTCCGTTGAAATAGATATTATAGCGGGAATTAAAAGCGTGATAGAAGCGGCTTGCCTTGGTATTCTTCTTCGTACTGCAAGACCAAAACAAAGAGACAATCAATAATGCAATTATATAGTAGAAACCTTTCTTCATTGTATTTGTTTGTGAGATAAATGATGATTTGCCGATGTTAAACATGGATGGCATGGTTATAAAAATCATACCGATAAATCATCTTCTACACTAATTCTTTAACGCTCCAATAGGGCTTTTATTGCCTTGACTACTAAAAAGAAAAGGACAAGGACAAGAATAATAAACGCTCCGGAAGGCACATTCAGAAAATAAGAAAGAACAAGCCCGGACACACATCCCAGGAAACCGATAACAATACTTCCGAGAATAATCTTCTTGAAGTCTGACGTAAAAAGGTTTACAGTGATCTGAGGCAATGTCAGCAGACTCATCAGAAGCATAATCCCAACCAGACGGATCGAAAGGACGATCGTCACGGCGATAAAGAACATCATCACATATTCTATCCACTTGACAGGCAACCCTTGTGTCACAGCAAAATCCCTGTCAAACGCCACATAAACAATCTCCCGCAGGAAAAGGGTAAAAAGAACCACCAGCAATAACGCCAAAGCAGCAATCCAGATAATATCTCCCGTCGAAACAGTCAGAATATTCCCAAAAAGGTAGGCAGAAAGATTCGGTGCATATCCGGGTGTCAGGAATATGAAAATGACGCCCAATGCCATCCCTAACGACCAGACACCGGCAATGGCAGAGTCTTCACGCACATTCTGCGTCTTGCTCACCCACTCCACCCCGAATGCGGAGAGTACGGAAAACAACATTGCCATCAGGATCGGATTCATCCCAAGATAGAAACCTAATCCCAACCCTCCGAAAGAAGCATGCGTGATACCTCCACTGATAAAAACAAGTCGTCGTGACACGATATACGTCCCGACAATCCCACAAGCGATCGCGGTTAGCAGACTGCCCAAAAGAGCATGTTGGAAAAAACCATATTGAAGTAAATCCATTTTCTATCTTCTTTATCCTTTTTTATGGTTTCCCGGCAGGAAGCTTTCATTTCATTATAGGGAAACTCCTGTTTCATGCCTATGAAACTTTTGTTCCACACAAGGGAAATTTTCGTTTCATGCCTATGGAACCTAATGTATGCGCCGTTCGCCGACAATCAGGAACGCCTCGTCCTTCAACTCATCCGGTAAATTAATGGCACGAAGTTGCAGACTACGCAGCCAACCAGCCACCTCTATTTCCTTCAACGTATAAAGCACATCACGAAACTCATTCACGGCATCTTCATCGTAAGCATCGGCCTCGACTCCCTGGAAGCGGTCCAGTTCTTCATCGTCATAATACTCGATTTTTTTGCTTACTGCTGCCAGCAGGCTGTCGCGTTCGCAAGTTTCATGTTGTCCGCAACATTCGTCAGTGACAAGCTCCTGTGCTTCGGGGATTTCGGTAATCTCCCCGCGTTCCAGCATCTTCTGCAATTTCCGGTTCCGAAAATAACCAGCAATGGCAGCAACGATACCCAAAACGACTATTCCTATTACTATATACCACATAATAATTAACAATTAGCAATTGACAATGAAACTCCAGACACTGACACTAATTGTCAGTTGTCAATTGTCCATTGTCAATTATAATAAAGCCCGCGGCTCTCAAATCTTTCCAATAGTGCGGATAACTCTTGCTGACCACCTGCGGATCGGCAATCTCAATCCCTTCCGGCACAACCAAGGCGACGGGTGCAAATGCCATTGCCATCCGATGATCTTCATAGGTCGCGATCACCGGATGTGCTTGTGGTTCGCAACGTTCGCCGTTCCATTCTAAAATACTGTCGTTGCTGTCTGTCAAGAGATACCCTAATTTACAAAGCTCCGTCTTAAGCGCTTCAATACGGTCGGTTTCTTTTATCTTCAGACTTTGCAAACCGGTGAAGCGGAAAGGGATATTTAATAACACACAGGTTACGACAAAGGTTTGAGCCAGGTCCGGCTCGTTGACGAAGTTATAATTCAGTTTTTTTGTCCTGTTCCCATTGTGCTTCAAAAAAACACCCCGATCCGTATAAGTCGTGCCCACACCAAGCTGTGCAAACAATTTGGCTCCGGCGGCATCTCCTTGCAAACTGTTCTTAAATAGTCCCAACAACTCGATTTCAGCATTCTTAGACAACGCCATCATGGAATACCAGTAGGAAGCGGCGCTCCAGTCGGATTCGACGGTAAAAGGTATCGGATGATAGTCCTGCGGCCTTACTTTAATGGTCTGCCCGCTCCAGTCCGCCTTTACCCCATATTGCTCCATCAGCTGTAATGTCAGGTTAATATAAGGTTTTGAAATTATAGCACCTTCAAGATGCAACGTCAGCCCCTTCTCCATTAGGGGCGCGATCATCAACAACGCTGAAATGTACTGCGAACTAACCCCGCCTGCAAGCGAAATCTCACCTCCCTGCAGCGCACTTCCGAAAATGCGAAGAGGAGGATACCCTTCCTTCTCCATATATTCCACCCTTGCTCCTAACGAATTCAGTGCATCCACCAGTATCTTGATCGGCCGGTTCTTCATCCGCTGGGTCCCGGTAATCGTCCATTCGCCCACCACCTTAGACAAAAAAGCCGTCAGGAACCGCATCGCAGTCCCCGCGGCTTTTATATCAAAGTCACGATCATTCGAATTCAATGCCTTCACCATCACTTCCGTATCATCGCAATCCGACAAATTCTGAATCTCATACGGACTATAGCTCAACGCATTAAGTATCAACGCACGATTACAGATACTCTTGGATGCGGGAAGCTTGATGGAAGCTTTCAGTGAAACAGGAGACTTTATTGTATAATTCATACTTTTGCATTAAAATGGAATACAAAAGTACGGAAATTATCAATCTAATATCTCACCTACACACAAGATTTTGCCAATTGCCACTTCCTGCTTATTCAATTCCCCCATATCGATCTTTTTGTCTGTCTGTAGAATTTCTATCTTATCGAACGGTTTACAATCAGCTACTATTTCAACAATATGTTCTCCTTCCGGCAATTCCGGCAACCAAAAATAACTCATCCGATTATAAGTGCAATATTTATCAAAGCGTTGTGTTTCTTTCACGTTCTTACCATCAACAAACACTTTCAAATGCGCACCTCTAAGCCCCATAATGTCGAATAGTCCCAACCGGGTTCCCCTAAAACGGAAACGAATCTTTTCACCACTTTTATTCGTGGAAGCGACATAGGAGAAATAATCCCTGAAAGGCCTTACATACGGATCGCTATTCTCCTTTTTCTCCCATCCGGATGAAAGCCATGCCTCCTTTACATCATACATATTGGCCACTTCGTAATTCGTATCACACAACGGAATACTTTTCGGCGCCACGACCCGGCCTTTTTTTATCAAATCGGGAAAAGCCTTGCATAAAGTTTCCGTGTAAATCGCATGTCCTGCATCTCCCGGATGTGTCCCGTCTTCGGTAAAACGGATTCTTTTACCGTAATCCATGTCTTTTAAAGCATGCATTACCAACTTATCCTCCCTCAGCAATCGAGCGACAGCATAATCAAATGAGACAGAAGGAATCCCGTAATATCGGGCCACCTGCTCCATGATACGTGCGGAACGCCAATGTTCGCCCCCCATAATCGTACTTTTCTGAGGAGTGTTCGTCGTGTATAAAAAACAGATATCTATCTGCTTCGAATGTTTCTGGATTTTCCGGACAATACCTTCCATTGAACGTACGATTTGCAAAGAATCCGTTTGCGCATCGTTTACCGCAAATTCCACAAATACCAAATCCGGATTTTCCGATAACACCTTTTCATCTACTCTGGCCACTCCCAAATCCGATCCAGTACCACCGATACCGGCATTTATCGTCGACAAAGGGACTTCCGGATAAGACCGTTTAAACCATTTTTCAAATTGAACCCGATAACCGGGAGCCTGCGTTATGCTTCCTCCTAAGAAAGCGATTTTCAAGGGTTCTTTCTTCTGTATTTTTTTATTCGTCCAATATAATCCGCTCCTTAAAGACAAACATTCTGGCAATTCTTTCCTCAATAAAAGACAAGCTCCACCACCTGCAGCCAATCTCACTTTGATCCGATCCCCCTTCTTCACCGTGCTAGTTGAGACCTGATAAGATTCCCGATTCTTTAAATAATGTGCATCAACCCCATCCTGCATTAAAATCAGATCAAATTTGCCAGCCGGCAAAAAAGACAAAGGTATCTCTAATTCCCGTTCCTTTTCATTTGTTACGGCAGCGACCAAGTAGGCATCATTTGTCTGCCTCATCATAACTACATATTCACCAACTTTACCATCCAACGTCTTACTTTCTTTCCAAGGCATTTGCTGAGCAGAAATGAATAATAACAACCCCGGATATTTTTCATAGAATTCCGGAATATCCGGCAGAATCGTCGCACCGGAGAAAGTAACCAGAGTCCGGGCCGCCTCTGATACGACTGTAGAAGGAACAGGCTGGTTTTCATCAACTCTCGTCGTTGGTCCTTGTCTTAGGTCAAACATTCCGTTATTCATATCAATAGGCCCAGCCAACATATTCACAAAAACGGAAGTTACGAATGTAGACGGAACAAAAACCCGATGAGCATCCAATTGAGCATGACAATATTCCCGAGTAATGGCATTAGGCCAAGTGCGCATCTGCCCGTAAGGATGGACTGGTCCATCATGAAAATCCACCAGCAACCGGTTTTCAGCGCACAATTCGGTGATCATTCTGGTCCGAGCATTTTTTTCCTGTTCAGAACCTTTCATAAATCCATATTTAACACCAACAGCTCCCCAGTCATGATATAATTTCAATGTTTCCTCAATCGGGTAATTCCGTCCTCCCACATCATTTAAGTACAGCCAGACACCGACATCTCTCTTTTTCGCATATTGAATGATTTTCCGGACATCTTGTGCCTGTCCTCCTTTCATGGGATCTGACCCGCTTTCATGTTCCGGGCCGTACCAGTTTGCATCCAACACCAATCCGTTAAAACCTTGTCTCGACGCGAAATCGACCATGCGTACCCAAGAAGGATACGCCATTGTATAAGTAAAATCACCGGCAACAGCACCATTGATCCGCCAATCCCAAACATAGACCCCAGGCTTCACCCATGAGAAGTCCATCCGGGGTTCTGGATTCAACAATTCAATGATATGTGAATCCACTAACGTTCCCAACTTATCACCAGCCATGACAACACGCCAAGAAGAACAATTTTCCTCAGACAAAGTCACAGGGGATGGTTCAACCATAAAACTCAAATTTTCTTTTTGAGACGTTAATCGCAAAGGATTTCCTGCACGCAGATCAGCTTCATGAATGGCAACATAACACCCAGAATCAACATTCAACAAAACAACAGGGCGTCTTGTTCCATCAATATTTGAAAGTTTCTCCGGACCGATATTTGCATTTTCTCCATTATAAGACCAAGCAGTATAATCTCCCGCAAAACAGAATCCGGTTAATTCAGATTGGAGACCTTCCTGCTTCTCTGGAAATTCATATCGAAATGCAAGCCCATCATTATACAAACGGACAACAAATAGCAATTTTGTCGTTCCATTTTTCATACGGGGAGCCAATTCCAAAGTCAGTTCATTAAAAACATCCGGAACCAAACTTCTTTTACCCCATACCGGTTTCCACACTGATTTAAACGATCTTTTACTATGATTCGAGATAACCCAGTCATTTCCCGGTATTTTATTTCCATTGTTCATTTTATACCCGATAGGAGAAGAGTCGACAATCAATTTACTCCCCATTAAGAACTTATATTCAAAACAACCTTCGTCTGTCCGGGTAAACTGAACCTTCAACTTTCTATCCGGAGACAAAAGAGTATATTCTTCCCCCATCATACTCCAGCTATTTGCCAAAGCAAACATCAAGATTCCTAAAACACGTATCCAAATCTTACATTGTAAAAACATATTCAATATATACTATAAATTATCATAAATACTCTTTGCTATTATATCATATCCGTTTGAAGTCGGATGAATACCATCAGGAAAATAATTGATGCTATTCTTCATTTCCTCCCGATACAAATCAATCACAGGCAACTTCTCTTCTTTTGAAACCCGTTTGATCAGTTTCATTACCTTTTTACGCAAAATTCCATCACGCTGTTTCCATTTATCACCACACGGTGGTATTGGATAACAGAGATATACCCGGTCCGAAATATTCTTCATTTTCCGTACTAGTCTGAGATAATCCGCATAGAAAAACTCTTCGTTCGTCCATTCATCCGGTCTCGAATCGTTAGTGCCTAACTTCATAATTATCAAATCTGGTTTAAACAGTTTCAATTCGCTATACGCATCCGTCTTTGAATAAGTAATGAATTTATCAAATTGCACAGCTGCACCCGGCACACCAAAATTGCGAACCTCGACACTATCTCCCAACATCTTTTGCAACTTATACGGATATGTCTCTTCAATTGAGTGCGTCAAATAGCCGTATGTAATGCTATTCCCCACACACGCAATCCGTTTGCGGGCAAAGATGTCATTGCAAAATTCAAACATATCATAAAATACACGGTTAAAGAGCGATTCATCAGTACGACTATTTACCCCATGATCTATCTTATCATATAATATCGTTTTAGCAAATCCTCCTTTATTTTTTAATCCTGCCTCAAAATTCAAAGATTGCCGATAGTCAATGACATTATCATTTGTTCCATGCATAAGCAAACAAGCCGGAATATTTCTATCCGGAATATTAAACAAAGGAGAAGCCAAACGAAGATCAAGCGAATCAATTGCTTGGATAAACTTCTTTTTAAGTTCCGGTACTGGGAAATTGCCTTCCTTTGTATCCAACAAATTATAAGTTCCCGCCATACCGACAAAAAGCCTGCATCCATCGGTTTCCATTGCTGCCAATGCTGCCAAATGAGCACCGGCTGAAGCGCCACAAAAACCGAAACGGGACGAATCCAGCTTCCAGTCCTTTTCGTGCTTCCTAATAAAAGAGACCGATTTTTCTATCAGCTCCATAACCCTTTTTAATGACCCACCTTGGTTTATCAAAGGATAGGAAATTCGAACCCCGGCAATACCTCTTTCCGTCATATAAATCGAATGTTTTTTAAAAACATTCAGATCTCCATGTTGCCATCCGCCACCATGTATATAAATCATATAGGGGACTTGTCCCATGTCATGCTGCGGTAAGTCCACTTCTAAGTCAAAATTTCCCAATTCACCAGAATAATAGGTGTATTTTTGGGTCGACACATCATATCGCCTATCCTCTGAAACAGCAGAAAAAGAAATCAAGCATAAAAAACATATCCAAATTATTTTCATCTGACATTTGTTTTCGGGCCTAAAGTCTCCCCTTGATTATACATCTGATTATTGGGCAAATCCGATTTGGAAATACCTTGTTCCATTAACTTTTTCAGTTCTTCAAAATACGTAGGAAATATTGCACGAGGAGATACTTCATTCTTTTTACACAAAGAGGCCGCCATCCCCACTACTTCTCCCAAAATACCGGTTGTACGCATTACCCGGACAGTTCCTAAAGCAACATGAGTAACACTTATGTTTCGTCCTGCCATAAACATATTTTCGATATTTTTGGAATAAAGACATCGATAAGGAATCGGATACGGATGAATTTTCTTCATCTTACAAATAGATTTAAACTCTTTATCTGCAAAATAAAGAGTATTTGCAGGATCCGGATAGTGCAAATCAATGGTCCAAGTTGTTGATCCCGTCGCATCAGGATATTCTACAAAGTCCACCAAATCATTTTCAGTAAGCACATGATCCCCTATTAAACGGCGAGATTCTCTCTTACCTGCAATATATGCCACCCATTTTAAAGAACGGTTAGCATATTCTTCTTTTTTAGAATAATCATTTTTTAAGAAAGACCAATTAGAGTATACAACCAACAAACCATAGTCCCGTATATACTCGGCTTCCTCAACTTGGTCTTTATTCATTCCTGTTTCCCAAGTCCATTCACCCATTGTTACTTTTTCAGAACTTTCCTCATTAAACCCCGCATGATATTTAAATTTAGGGAATGAAGAAGGCGCCGAGTCTTCACGGGAATACCACTGAACAGAGGCTCCCATCGTCATTTTGTCTGCTTTTTCAGGTGCCGTAGGCTCATTAAACTCAGCTTTCGACTCACGTCCTATACGATATTCAGCATTGACCATTGCCCCCAAATTAGCATCGCCCGTACAATCGGCAAACAAAGGTGCAGATAGAGCCATTTCTTTATTTGTTTCTATATTACGGATATATATCTTTGTAATACGATTACCTTCTGTTTCTGCATCAAAAGCTCTATAAGAAGCAAAAAGTGTTATATTTTTTTCCTTTTTAACTGCTTCCATTTTTTTCCCGTCTTCATAGAAACTGCCAGGCTGGGCATTACCACCCTTATGAGGGCCAAACTCCTTTTGCAAATTGCCCAATGCCGTATAAGGTCCGGCCTCTATACGCCCACCCAAGTGAACTCGAACTTCAGAACTGTTGTTTCCGCCAAGGACAGGACGATCATGTACCAATGCAACTTTACATCCTAAACGTGCAGCAGTAATCGCAGCACTCATACCGGCGATACCGCCACCGACTACCACAAAATCATATTTGTCAATAGTCTCCGGAGTATCTTTAAGATTCAACATTTGGCGACGCATTCGATTCAATGCGGTACAATCTGAAACAGGAACATCATTTGCATCCATCGTAAAGTAAATAGCATCACAACGGCCATTAAAACCAGTAAGGTCATGCAAGGACAGTTTGTTCTTTTTCTGCTTGACATCTATAGAACCAGCACTCTGCCACATCCAGCTGTTACCTGTTGCACCCAGTTCCACAGGTAATACATTCCCGTTCAAACTCAATTGAAACCGCCCCGGTCCTTTACTCTCACTCCACGGAGATGTCCAATTGTATGTACGAACATAAACATAGTAAACTCCCGTCTTATCAAAAGAAATTTCCGTCTCTGCATCTTCAACGGGTTTACCCATACCATGAGCCATCAAATAACTTGATCCCATCTGATCAATAAATTGTTGGTCAACTACCCAACCACCTTTATTTTTGAAACTCTCAGCTTCAACCCATAAACGCTCCGACTGTGTACAAGCAGAGCTGATAACTGATAATACGACAAATAATATACTAATTACTTTATTCATAATTTAAATTTTAAAAGATACATACTATATGGTCTTATGTCCAAAGGAATTACAAGTTTTCTCTTTTCCACTCTCAACTTTTTCTGTTTTATCAATATAGAATTTAAAACATGAACCTCTTCATCTGTAAAGTCTATTTCATACCGATCGGCACCTCTTGTCAAAGGCAATATTTGGCACTTCTCTTGACGTAATATAGCCAATACACCAGGATCTTCAGGATCAACAGCCTCTATTTCCACATCTACTTCATTACCGTTCATAGATGCTGGCAAATCTTTCAATACAATCTTCGCATCCGGGAACGCAAGTAGAGAAGCCTTCTCGTAAAAGATAGAAGGAGAAGCAGTCCAAACCAAAATACGATACTCATCTTTGTCAATGGTTGCTTGACTATATAAACCATATCCATTTTCATCACAAGGCGTAGTTATGGACGGCTGCATATTGTCAAACAAGCTATTACGCAACAACATCCCTTTTGCATAGGGCGAAAGGACATTCTGATTTCCATAAGTCAGCAGACCAAAATGAAAACCTCCACCTGTAATAGGAATAAAATTACCCTTTTCTTGCAAATACCAATGATGTACAGTAGATGTAAAACAAGCCATAGCCGCTTCTTTTCTTGAAGCTCCTTCCAAATCAGACAAGTCTTCAATTGTTGATGGTTCTGCCAATCCAGACTCATCAATCAATATTTTCAGATTAGGATCAATACTATATTTTTTCAGGAGTTCATCTATCTTCGATTTAAACCCCTTTGCTATATTAGGTGCTGTGCCGGGGAAAAGATAATTATGCCATGTGATATAATCCAACCGTTTGTGCGGATTGGGATCCTCATGATAGCGTCTTAGGAAACCTTCAATGAAATCCCAATGATGCGGCGTATTAGAACCCAAACCCGCAACTTCTAACTGATCTTCAGGTTGCAATTCTTTGTTAACTTCATTAACAGCAGTATAAAGGCACTTGAATATATTATAATGTGCATCTTTGTGACACTCGGTTCCACTGATATTATCATATTCATAAGGCATTTGTATAATCTTCAATTGAGGGCATACCTTCTTTGCATGGCGTATGGCTGTCTGATATCCCAATGTGAGATCTTTCCATGTATACCCAGGCACACCATCTGCTGGAAGTGGCAGAGAGCCCATTTTTGACGCCTCTTTGTATGCCTTTGTAACAGGAGAAATTTGCATATCCAACACGACCTTATCTGCCGTAAGCGCAGCAACTTTCAGCCATTGATCCATATAAATAACATCACTACTGTCTAACAATGCCGGATTTTCTTCTTTCCACGGCAATTGATGATGCTGATAACGGAAAAGAGAAAAGTTCTTTTTGAGGTGAGAAGTTACCGACAATGCCATTTTTTCCATCTTGTCTGTAACAGCTCCATACTGATAATCTTTTACCGGATTACCGGAATAAGCTTGGACACGACATTCGCCACGGTCCCATATCTCCGTATCCGAATTATAAGATATTTCAACAAGTCCTTCTTTATCCAGATTCTTAGATATTGCTTCTACTTTTTTGTCCCATGCTTGCATTTTCTCATCATGCAACTTCTTTTCAATCTCCAATCTTTCAATGGTCAAACCGGATTTCTTCCAAGCATCCTCTAAATTTGTTTTACTAAGATCTTTCCATAAAGAACCGATACACATACTCGATTCTACATCCATATGACGAGTTAATGAATTAAATTCAAAAGTCATACGATTGCCATACTTCAACAATGTCGGATATACACGAATGTAAAGCAACCCCATTACCTTAGTCATAGGACGCTCATTGGAAGACGCATCCACACGTAATGCATGAAAAGAAACTTTTATATTACCACTCGTCACTTCCTCCTTTTTCTTAGGAGCCAAGTTCATTATTACTGTCTCACTTTCTTGCCCTGCAACGGTCAAAGCAAAAGATATACGTTCTTCGGAACCAATGCCATAACTTAACGGAATCACAAAAGTTTTGGCTGTACCTAATTGACTGAATGGCACAACCTCGCTTATACAACGGACTGTACGTGCATAAGGAGATCCTCCTCTAAACAAAAGACTCACACCATGAATGGTTCTATCTTCCCAATCTTTGTAAGCACCAGACCACAAAATACCGTTATACCAGGCATATTTTCCATTAACAACATCCTCTAAACTTGTTTGAGAAGACTTATCAATTGGATATTCGCTATATCCAAACCGCCATCGAAATTGCACATTGGCATCTCCCCTCAAATATCCGTCTTCTACATTTTGTCCTTGCACTATCGCACCATACGCTAACAAAAATCCCAATAAGACAATAAATCTATATATGTTTTTCATTTTCACAGATTATAAAAACAAACAAGGGAAAACAGAAATCTTATAGAGGATTTTTGTTTTCCCTTGAAACTCAACTATCAATATCCCGGATTCTGCTTAAGCGTCTTTCCATATCGAGCATAAGTATCCACTTCCTGCTGAGGAATCGGACACAGATAATCACGATTGGGATTGAACACACGTACCGCATTAGGAAAACGAGCATCTGTATTCAAATCATATTGACTTTCTATACCTTTATAAGAAACCAAACCATCTTCATCAATTTGAGGTACACCCGTTGCATTTTCAGTATCAAGAATACGACCATAAATCGTCACAGGCATTACTTTTTCTGCAATTCTCCAACGACGGATATCAAATAGACGAAAACCTTCATCCGCCAATTCCACCTTTCGTTCACGACGGATAATATTTTTCAACTCAGTGGCATCTGTCGTTGTAATTGCAGGATAACTATTCGTTTCAGCCACATCCACTCCATAAGCACGAGCACGCACTCTGTTTATTGCCGTCAACACAGAAGTATCAATATCCCCATTCATGATTTTAGCTTCTGCATAAATCAACAACATTTCTGCATATCGCATGAGGATGAAATTATGATCGTCCCAATTCTGAATCTTGATCTGTGTTTCTTCTATTGTATTCTTTTTCCATAAATAGCCACAAAAAGCTGCCGGCCAAGAAACTGTACGGCAATCTGAATTATTACCGCCTATTTCACCATTGACCTTACGCCATTTTGTAGAGTCCGGATGGCTTTCGAATATCATACCCGCCCATTCGCTTTGAGGGGTGATAATTGATGCTTTCAAACGCGGGTCCCTATTTTCAAAAGGATGCTTAGGGCTGTATACAGCTGACTTGTCAATCGTTTTGCCATCAATACATTCATAAGAATCTACCATAGACTGCGTAGGAACCATAACAGACACAGCTCCCTTATTTCGAGAGCCTTGAGTCACAGAAAATTGAGTCGTGTAATACTCATATTGGAAAGGCATGATAAGCATGATTTCTTCAGATGATTGTCCTGCCAACTGGAACAATTCCCCATAGTTTGAATGAAGTTTATAGCCAAATGCTTGCTCGTTATCCATAATTTTTTTTGCGGATGCTGCAGCCTTTTCATAATATCCATTATATAAACTTATGCGAGCGTGCAACCCCAAAACAGCCCCCTTAGTGATACGTTCCGGTTCACCTTCCCATTTATAAGGGAGAGCTTCTGCAGCTTTTTCCAAATCCGCCAAAATATGATCAACAACAACCTTCTTCTCCTCGCGAGGTATCATACCCTCTTCCGGAGTTTTGACAACCTTGTCCAAGAAAGGAACATCACCCCAAAGTTCTGTCAGATACATATAATGAAAAGCTCTGATAAATAGAGCCTGTGCCTCTATTTGATTATATTTCGTTTCAGGCACTACATCTTTTGCACGTACCATATTTTCCAATAAAGCATTTGTCCTGGCAATCCCCGTATAAAAATTAGAATAGATTGTCAAAAATGCCCCATCGGTAGGCGCTTGTGTTCCCTGACCTTGATTCATCAAAGCAGAACAAACACCTCTCGATACGCCCAGATCCGTAGATCCGTTGTCCATTGCCATCATTAAAGGTACTTTATAATCGGTAGTCAATCGCATTGAATTGTATGCTCCATTAAGAGCCAAATTCAATTCTTCTTCATTTTTATAAAAAATATCATCTACTGGTTCTGTCAAAGAATCCAAATCCAAAATCTGGCTCTCACACGAAGAGAATCCGATTACCAATAACAACAATAATTTATATATATTCATAATTTTCTTTATTAAAAGGATAAATCAATACCAAATGTATAACTTTTTGCAATCGGGTAAATTGCCCCCTGCGAATCATTAGGCACTAAAGGATCTATTCCCTTAGGCAGTTTATCGAAAGTCAATAAATTCTGTCCGGAAAAATACACTCTCAAATTTTTAATAAATATCTTACTCAACAATTGTTTTGGAAGTGTATAACCTAACGTAATATTTCTTACACGCAAATAAGAGCCATTGAATACCCACGTATCACTTGCCTGAATATCATTACTACCAAAACTTGTGGCTGCCAAAATCGGGAATTTAGCATTTGTATTTTCAGGAGACCAACATTCTTGAACATGCCATTTTTGAATTTTTCCAGCATTAAATAACGGAAAAACCAAATCTCCCCCTAACAAAATATCACGTTTACCGACACCTTGCAAGTCAATCCCCAAATCAAATCCCTTATAACCTGCATTCAAATTAATACCATATGTAAATCTTGGGAACTGGTCACCAATTATAACTCTATCATCCGCATTAATCACTCCGTCACCAGCATCCATTACTCCATCTCCATCAGTATCAACAGTCAATTGGTCTTTGTAACGAATGTTACCAGGTTGTAAACTTCCAAATTGAGCAGGTGCATTTTCTATTTCTTCCGGAGTTTGGAATATTCCTTCTGTTTCATATCCATAAATAGAATAAATCGGATGTCCAATCTTAATAATCGAATTATTAGCAATTATTTCCTGTGTTCCCCCTAAATAAGCAACCTCATTCTTAACATCAGACAAATTAAATTTGATACCATAATCAAATTCAGAAACTCGATCCTGCCAATTTAACGAAAGATCCCAACCGCGATTTTCAACATTACCTACATTTTGAATGGGAGCCTTTAAACCTGTTATCACTGAAATAGGAATATTCAACAAAATATCTTTTGTCTTACGCATATAATAATCTGCAGTCAATGTCAATCTTTGGTCGAAAAATCCGGCATCTATACCAATATTAGTCGTAGCTGTTGTTTCCCATTTGATATTTTTATTAGCCAATACTGTTTGTGATGCTCCATTTACAATTTTTCCTCCTATCAAGTAATTAGCATTACCTAAACCGATCGCAGAAGTATAAGGGAAATCACTACCTATTTCCTGATTACCAAGCTCACCCCAAGATGCACGGACCTTCAAATTAGATAGAAATTGGATATCTTTCATAAAACTTTCCTCAGAGAGCCTCCAACCGCCGGCAAAAGAGGGAAAAACACCCACCCTATTATCTTTTGCAAAACGTGAAGAGGCATCACGGCGTATATTCACCTCAAACAGATAGCGATCTTTATAGGCATAGTTGGCACGCCCGAAATATGAAACCAAACCGCTATGAGTAGCATTTCCAGAGTTAAAATCATACTCTTCAGACCCAGCATCAATTACTTCATAATCTTGCAAAACATAATATTGACGTCCTGCAGAAAACATTTCATTTTTGTTTTTTATAAACTCATATCCTCCCAAGACTGAGAATGTATGATCTTTAATTGTCTTACCATAAGAAATTACAGCATTGAAACTTTCGCTAAAAGGACGTTCATTAGATTGAGAAAAGCTATTAGGATCTCCTTTTTTTCTAATTGTTTTAGCATCCCAATCCATTACCTGCTCAAATGTTTTTGTCGCACGTTTAACATATATGTCTTTATACGAAGGAGCATACAACACCGATATATTCAAACCATCAATAGGACGATAATTCGCCTTCACCACCCCTCTGAATTCATTATATAATTTTTTATTATAACCACCTGCACGAACTTGAGCTATCGGATTGCCTCCGGAAAAACCATCAGCCCAACTTCCATCCGAATAAATTGCCGGATAGATAGGAGCTACGCGAAATGCTTCTCTTACGACATAAGTCAAATCTGCATTTGAGGCATTTTGTTCTGAACGGCTAAAAGCCAAATCAAAATTGATATCAAATTTATCAGAGAACTTGAAATCTGAATTAAAACGTCCATTATAACGCTTAAAACCATAATTTACAATGTCTGCACCTTGGTCTGTAAATGATACGGAAGCCAATACACGCACTTTTTCAGAGCCTCCGTTTACATTTAAACTGTGGTATTGTTGAAAATTTCTCTCACTAAACATAAGGTCAACCCAATCCGTATCCGGATAACGATCCGGATCTGTAGCCATACCTACCCGATACTCATCAATTGCACTCTGATCTGAACCAGTATACTTCATATAATCAAGTGCACCTAAGAAAGATGGAAGGTTAGTTGGATTAGACCAACCTAAATAGTTTTTGTAATTAACAGTAACAGCTCCTTCTTTTCCTCTTTTGGTAGTTACCAATATGACGCCATTGGAAGCACGTGAACCATAAATCGCAGCAGAGGCTGCATCCTTCAATACAGAAATATTTTCAATATCATTTCCATCGATCGTATTGATATCCCCTTCTACACCATCAATTAAAATCAAAGGATCATTGGAAGCGCTGATCGAGCCCATACCACGGATACGCAGAGTTGCCTTATCTTCTCCCGGTTGACCACTTTCCTGAATAGCGGTTAAGCCCGGGGCAACCCCCATCAATGCCTGAGATGCTTGTGCCACTGGTTGTTTCGCCAATTGCTCACCACTTACCGATTCTACTGCACCTGTTAAATTCACTTTTTTTTGCGTACCATAGCCAACAACAACCACTTCATCCAACATCTCGGTATCTTCCGTCAGGACAATATCATACACAGACTTATCCGTTATTTTAAGTTCTTGCGGAGTATATCCGATATAGGATATCTCAAGGATATTATGACCTAAAACATCCAAGGAAAAACGCCCATCAAGATCTGTAACTGTTCCATTTGTCGTACCTTTCTCCACCACATTCGCACCTATAATAGGTTCACCTAACAAATCTTTTACTACACCTGTTATACGTCGACCCTGCTGTGACACTTTAGGAGAAATATTCGTATTCTTTTCTATCGGATTGATTAGAATTAGCTTATTCTCTGTAATTTCATATTGAATTTCTTCTTGTTCGAAAAGACGCTTTAAGACCATTTCTACAGACTGGTTTTTTGCGTGAACAGAAACCTTTTTATCCAAATTAATCTTTCCACTTTCATAAATAAATCGAAAATCGGATTGATTTTCGATCAAATAAAGGACTTCCTTTATTGACTGATTCTGTACATTCAATGATAACTTTGTGGTCTGCGAATATACAGATGCAGAAATCTGCAAAGAAAATGCAATCAAAAAAACGACTGTCAATTTCATAATAGATAACATCTTTTTAAGAGTTGAAGACTGGTCCAACTCTAACGTATTAAAAAAATTCATATATTTGTATATTGATTGTTAGTTAATTATTAGTGCTTCCAACACTAATTTTATGATCGAACTTATAACGGGAGATGTTATAGCATTTCCCGTTTTTGTGTATTCATGGCATTCTACTTCATAGGCAATTCTATTTAGAGGTTATACTTATATGTTTTCCTTTTACATGATAGCTTATATTACTTAGGCGAGACAAAGCATCCATAACGTCTGTTACGGTCTCTTCCTGTATTACTCCGTTATAACGGATCTTTTCTCCCAATCCCGGTTGAAGCGTAATTTCCACATCATACCATCTTTCTAGATATTTACAAACAACCGACAAAGACATATCTTCCATATATAACTTATTGTCCAACCAGCCATAAGAATGGGACAAAACACCTTCTATTTGCTTAATCTTATTTGTCTCTTTATCGAAAATAGCTATTTCTCCCGGCTTCATCCTCAACATCTCGTTCCCTTTCTCCAGTTCGATACATCCCTCAACTAAAGAAGCTTGGATAACCGGATCATCTGCATACGCCTGCAAGTTGAATGAAGTACCCCAGACCTTCACGTTTAAACCTCCAGCCACTTTAATGACAAAAGGTTCCTTACTCTTGGATACATCAAAAAATCCTTCTCCTTGGAAATCAACTTCCCGCGTTTTTTTCTTCGGATCATAAGAATAAACGACTTCAGAACCTGCATTCAGTTTGACCAAAGATCCATCCGGCAACATGATCTCTGAACGATTCCCATAATCAGCACTCATACTGACCAGCACCTCCGATCCTTTCTGAAAAGCTCCCATAAAAGATAAGGCCAGCACTACCAATAAAGATGCGGCAACCCCGGAAGCCGCATATAATATGTTTTTCCAAGATTTTCGAGGATATACTTTCTGTCGGTTTATCTTGTTAACCTCTTCCCATGCAAGATCAGGATCAAAAATCTCAGGCTCTGTATAACGGTGGGATTCTTTCCAAATCTTCTTATACAAATCAAATTCTTTTCTATGAGATTCATCTTCGGCTAACCACTCGGCCAATACCGGATCAAGACGTTTCTCATCTTCATCTTCCAGTAAATAGTCGACAATATAGTCTTTTATATGTTTATGCTCTTCCATGAATCTTGCTTTTATCATATGACACTACAAATAAAAAAAGGTCCTATTCCGGACCTGAAAAAAATTATATTCCTTTTAATTCCAAACATCTCCTCAGTTTCTGAAGCGAGGTCCAGATTTGATTTTTAATCGTTTTTACCGAGATATCGAGTTTTTCCGAGATCTCTTTTTGCTTTAATCCTTTTATTCGGTGTAGCAACAGTACTTCTTTACAGCGATCGGGAAGATGGTCGATACAACCATAAAGGGCAATCCTAAATTCTTCAGACTCGACCCGGTTGTCTTCATACGATAACTGATCTTGAGTTTCCGACAGGTTATTAAAATAGACTTTTGAGCGAAGATGGTTCAATGCCAAATGTTTTGCCATCTTATAAAGATATCCACCAACATTTTCTTTAATTTCAATTCTCTCCCGGTTCTTCCATATATTTAGAAAAAGCTCCTGCACAACATCTTCCGTATCATTTTTATCCATAAGCAGACTATATACATATTGACAAAGGCGACCATAATAACGCTCAAACAGTTTATTATAACTGACGTAATCATCTTTCCTGATCGCCTCTATCAATTTTTCATCTGTGGTATTAGACATACTCTTATCCGGTTTATCTCCTTAGTGCCCAAATATACAATAAATTTTGGATTGAAACCGGAAACATGAACTTTTTCAAAAATGAACACCAACCATACTTTAAAACAAATGCCGTATCAAGACTGAAAATTGACCCTGATACAGCATTTATTTTAAATTTTAGTAGACATCTACAATATCCTTTGATACAATTTCTTTTCCTGAGGCTGTATAGAAGTAAGATCCGCTATTTTCACCGGCTGACCAGCCGCTATACTATTACGCGCCGCAATGCCGACCAAACAAGCCAAAGCACCATCGCGGACACTTGCACACTGCTTATACGGGTCTTCTACTCCAGGTAAGAAAATCTGATCTTTCAGCAATGCATCCCCTCCTCCATGACCAGACGTTCCGAATGGAATTTGGATATACTCACGTTTTCCAAAATTCTTAAATAAAACGAGTTCATCAAAATTTGCATCAGAAGTCGGCCGGGATTCCTGTATCCAAGCTTCCAAACGCCCTTTCGTTCCATTAAAGGCTATACGATAACCTTCATAAGGGCTGTAAGTCGTTAGAGAATAAGCAACCTGCACGCCATTTTTATAACGAATTGTTGCCGCCATCTTATCAAAGATATTGACATCGTTTTTAAATACGCATCCATCACGAAGATAACCATCATATTTTTCGTTGGCTACATATAAATCCATATAATTCTGATTCCGTGTTATATCGTAATAGAATTTACATTTGGAAGTGTGAGGACAGGTACGGCAATTCTCTGCTCGGAATGTTCCGTTTTTACCATAATGATCCAAACTGCCCAATGCATACACACTTTCCGGATCACTGTCAATCCACCAATTCAGAAGATCAAAGTGGTGGCTAGCTTTATGTACCCACAAAGAACCGCTGCATTCTACCAAACGATGCCAACGACGAAAATAATCGGCACCATGAGAGGTATCCAGATACCAATGAAAATCGGCAGAAGTGATATCGCCAATCTCACCGGCACGGAGTAACTCCCATATTTTCGCACGATGTGGAGAATAACGATAATTAAACGTCACACGGCAATTCTTTCCTGTCCGTTTTTCTGCATCCAAAATTGCCTGGATTTTCTTTTCATCCGTTGTCATCGGCTTTTCTGTAATAATATCCGCGCCAAGCTCCATACCACGGATAATAAATTGATGATGAGTGCTATCCATTGTCGTTACAATCAGCACATCAGGCTTAGTTTCCTTCATCATCTTTTCAAAATCCGTATAAGTAGGACAGGAAGCCCCGATAATCTTCTTACCGGTTTCCACACGACCTTCATTCTTATCGCAAAGGCCTACAAACTCGATGTAGTCAGGATAACTTTTCATTAAGTCATATCCCCACATGGAAGTTCCTCTTCCGCCAGTACCAACAATAGCAAGGCGAAGTTTTTTCCCTACAACTTTCGAAGCTTCAGCTGTTTCTGCCACTACTCCCGATAATGGATTCAATAAGGCTGCCCCAGTTATAGCACCTGTCGCAGCTAAAAAATGTCGTCGTGATATTTTATTCATAATCATCATATTAATAGAATTATTTATAGCCTTTATTTTGAACGAACACATCCAAGTTCGTCACTTCATACAACGCATCTTGAGGAAGAGGACGATAGATATGATAATCCTTGATCAATGTAATATCCGGATTATGTTCTTTCACCCATTCCACCATTTTACCAGAACGTTTCAACATATACCAACGGTTCAATTCGCATCCCAGTTCACGTGCACCTTCTTCTAGGATAAAATCCATGTCCATATCAGCGGCAGTTACCTTCAGTTCGCTTTCATGTCCATCAACTAAAGCTCTTTTTCTCAGTTGGGTAATCACTTCTGCCGCTTTTTCCGGTTGGTTAGTTCTTACATACGCTTCAGCCAAAGTTATATAGACTTCACCTAGACGCATCAGAATCAAGTCTTTAAAGCCTTCTTCCCGTTTAGCCTCATCACGGCTCGGATCCAGATATTTTGTCATTGTATGATGGCAGGATCTACCGTTGATAGTAGGAATTCCGGTATTAATATCATAAAGATCCGTAATATTGTCGACAATAATTCCTCTGTCTTCATAGCTTTTCACATATTCATCTGACACAACATCCAATGTCCGGATAAGCAGCGTATCGGAATAGTCGGGTTCATTATTCCAGTTATCCGGAATTCTGCACCATGCAGTCTGGAAAGTCTGTTCCCTGCGCTTATCAAATTTATCGAAAAGACTGATATAATAATAGGTAGGCATCGTACAACGATATTCACGGCCATATACGCGAGAATGGCTCCACAATCCGTCAATATTGATATTCGGATTTTTGGCTGACTTGTTATACCAACCTACGAAATACCGATGCATACTATTCGCATCAATATCCGTAAGGTCCATTCCGTTATACACCAAATCACTTGTGTATTGTATTGACCAGATAATCTCGTCATTTATTTGGTTATTCACATCAAACACAGATGCATAATTATCCAAAAGTTTATAATTATAGTCATTAATAACTGAATTACACAACTTCACCACTTCATCATAACACTGTTGTTTAGTATAACCGGCTCCCGTAATAATCGAATCATCATAAGCAGCCAACGCCATCAAAACACGCATTTTCAAAGTTTTAGCAACCCCGATATTCATACGGCCCCATTGAGTATTCTGAGGCATATCCAAATATTGGAAAGCAATATCCAAATCTTCCAATATTTTCTTGTAAAAGACAGCAATACCCGGTTGATATCCTTCTGTTATCACTGATTGGGACGGAGTATCCGCATAATGGGATGCAGGACCATATGTCTCGACAATCATAAACAAGTAAAAAGCACGCAAAGCATGAACCTCCGATATCAGTTGATTCTTTTTTTCCTCATGTGCAATAGGAGTTTCCTGTATATACTGTACCCCCAAGTTTGCAACGTTCAATCCCTTATAAAGATATTTCCAATATTGGGAATTCCAACGATTAGAAATCATGAGAGGATCGTTATAAATCATAGCCTCTTCATAAGGCCAACCAACACCGTTAGTTGCATAGGTTGTCAAATCCGTTCCGCAATCTGCAAACTTGTATAAACGTTCTGTCAGATAACGATTCCGTTGATAGATACTCAATATAAGCGACTCAACCCCTTCTTCTGTTTTCGCATACGTATCACTGATCAACCCTTTTGGCTCTTCTTCCAGAAAATCACAAGAAAAGGAACTTACAGATAATACGATTAATAAAAAAATTGCTATGTTTTTCATAATACATGACTTATTAGAATGTTACATTAACTCCGAAATTATAACTACTGGGAACCGTATAATTAATATTAGGTTGTTCAGGTATAATATCAAACTCCGCAGCTCTATACAAATAACCGACATTTCTCATTTGCACATAGAAACGCAATTTTCTGATTGGCACCTTCTTTGATAGCAGATTCTCAAAACTATATCCTAATGTTATATCCTGAATTTTAATATGGTCGCCTTTCTGGTAGCCATTAGAGGTACGATAGGTATCATAACCACTCGCCTGATCCGCACGTGGGTAACTATTTGTCGGATTATCCGGAGTCCAGTAATCTACAGCCGGCAACCATCTCTGTCCGTCCATTGTAATATCATCATATGGAGCGGGCTTAACCAAATATCCCCATCTTGAGTTCAGATTGAAAGAAAAATCAAAATTCTTATATTGAACATTCGCACCTAACGAAGCAATCCATTTCGGGCGAACCTGCCCCAAGATTATGCGATCGTCCGCAGCACTAATCGAACCATCTCCATTTTGATCTTTAACCTTGATATCCCCCACTTTAGCATTATATTTGGCAGCAGCTTCTTCTTCTCCCAACTGCCAAATACCAATTTTTTCATAATCATAGAACACACCTAAAGGTTTTCCGATAAACCATTTATTATTCGGCAAATCTTCACCACTAATCAAAGCCGTAATCTTTTCCCAGTTTCTGGAAGCATTCAGTGAAATATCGACATTCAAGTCTTTTGTCCTTACCGGATTATAGTTCAAATTGAACTCAACTCCCGAAGTTTCTGTTTCTCCGATATTCTGCCAAATATCATTGAAACCGGTAAAAGAAGGAATCGTTCTCTTCATCAACAAATCACTCGTTTTTGTATTATAGTACTCGACATAACCATTCAATTTATTGTTGAACAAGCCGAAATCAACCCCTGCATTTACAGTTTTGGATATTTCCCATCCAAGATCAAGATTCACGATCGAAGTTGGGCTATATACATAGAACTTATTAGACGAATCTTCTCCGAACAAATAAGCATATTGCGACAAAGAAGCAAGTGTTTGATAAGGAGAAATAGCAGTATTACCTACAGTACCATATGACACACGAAGTTTAAGGCTATTAATCCAATTCACATTCTGCATAAAATTTTCATCCTTCATACTCCAACTGACTCCCCCTGAAGGGAAAACAGCCCATTGGTTCCCTTTTGCCAAACGAGACGAACCATCTGTTCTGAAAGCTATATTAAAATAATATTTATTCTTATAATTATAGCGTAAACGACCCAAGACAGATGCCAAAGCCCAGTTTTCAAAACTACTTCCTATTTTTATATTTTCCGTGTTGGAACCTAAATTATGATATGATGTATATTCTACCGGCTGGTTATCTCCAGACAAAGTACCTTTATCATATCTCCGGCTCTGCATTTCACCGACAAGGTCAACAACCAAATTATGATCTCCGAAACTATTATCATATGTAATAATATGGTTTAGTGTCCACTGGTCATAATTATTATACTCTTTACCGGAATTCGTCTTGACACCTTTACCCTTGTATGAATCTTTACCATAGAAATACCCTCGCTTATAGTCTGAGAAAATATAACCAAAGTTAGTATGCATACTCAACCATTTATTTATCTTTATATGTGAAGTCAAATTAAGATTCAACAAATTGCTTTGGGCATCATCTGCAAACTGTCCAGGCACATTATCAGCCAACGGGTTATACCCGGACGTGTTTAACGGATTCGGGAAATAATTAAGATCACCATTCTCCAAATACGGATCAGATAACGGTGTCATATACAATATTTCGTTATTGAGTTTCTGGAATCCAGATATATTATTTCGTTTCAATCGAACAGTCGTACCTAATGTCCAGAAGTCTGCTAGATCATGATCTGCCGTCAATGTCAAATTATAGTTTTCCGCATCATTCGTTTTATAATACCCCTGTTCTTTATCATATTTAAATGATAACAATAAACGAGTCTTCTCTCCACTATTACTGATGCTCAAATGATAACTCTGTGTCAATGCATTGCGATACAATAAATCCTGCCAATCAGTATAATTGCCATTTCTTATCATATCAAGTTCAGATTGGGTGAAAACATCTTCATCCGCAAAAGGCGTATCCCATCCATGAGCATACCTGTATCCATCACGTCTAAACTGTACATACTCTTCTCCGGACTGCAAAGGCATCATATGAGGAACGTTCAAACCTATATAAGAATTAAAATTAACTTCACGGTTTACCCCTTTTTTTCCTCTTTTGGTCGTTACCAAAATAACACCATTTGCACCCATAGAACCATAAATAGCAGAGCTTGCAGCGTCTTTCAACACTTCAATTGATTCTATATCGTAAGTATTTACACTCCCTAAACTTCCAGGAATACCGTCTACGATAATCAGTGGATTATTTCCTGCATTTAAAGATCTTGCACCACGGATATAAATTTGCTGATCATCCCCTGCATATCGTGCAGACTGGATATCCAGACCAGCGACTTTTCCCTGCAAGGCATCTTGGACATTACTTGTTGAAGCAGCACTAATGGTCGATCCTTTGACAGTAGACATAGCACTTACAATATCTCTTTTTCTAGATGTACCATAACCGATCACAACAATTTCATCCAAATTCTCCGTATTCTCTGCCAAAGAAATATTCAATACATTTTTCCCGTCCACCTTTATCTCTTTGGTATCATAACCGATATAGGAAACCAGGAGAACAGCCGAAGGAGAAATATCCAAACTATATTGACCATTCAAATCGGTGACAGTCCCATTCGTCGTCCCCCTCTCCACAACATTCGCACCGATGATCGGTTCGCCTTTTTCATCTTTGACAACGCCTGTGACTTTTTTTGTTTCGGAAGATGCCGGGGCTTTTCTGGAAATGATTACATGGCCGTTGCTGAATGTGATGGAACAGTTCGTGCCTTCCAGTAATTGTTCCAGGACGTTCTTGACGTTGTTGCCGGCCGGCACTTTCTTGATCACGCGTGAATCGTTGACATCTTGTGTGTTGTAGTCTACGAAAAGTTTCGTTTGTTGTTCGATTTGCTTGAAAGCAGCCTTTAAGGTTAAATTACTTCCAGACAAACGAACCTGTTGATTTTGAGCAAATACGAACGAGCTACCAAGAGACAGAGCTCCAATTATGCATAAACGGGAAAGCGTTTTTCCCGCTTTTATAGGTATTAGATTAGTTAATTTCATATATTTGTATGTTTGAAAATTGAATATTAATTATTTCCAACGTTTTACGTTGAGTCCAAAAAAGTCACAATTCGGTTTCAAACGCCGGAAAGAGGGATTTTCGCACTTTCGTTCTTTCCGGTTTTCTTTTGTTCATCCTGTTCCTCTCCTCTATTTTTAATTTATAAATACAACATTTCCCTTTATCTTAAAATGAATGCCGATCAACTGCTGCAAAACAGTCAGCACATCCTCCAGTGTTTCATGCGGGGCGAACTTGACATTGTAATATTCGTCCGCATATTTCTGGGAATTATAATGAATCGTCACGTTAAACTTCCGTTCCAACGAAGCCATCAGATGACTGAAAGAGACATTCTCGTAAATCAGGTAACCGCTACGCTCCATCTTATAGAGCAAAGCATCGACTGACTGGACCGTTACCGTATGCGCCGCATGCGAATAAACCAAGCGTTCATTCGGCTTCAGGATAGCCGGCTGGTGGTCGCCTGTCTTTACATCCACTTTGACACTTCCCTCTTCCAAAATCGTACTCGTACAGGAATCACCCGGATAAGAAGCAACCGTAAATACCGTACCTAAAGCCTGGATATCCAAATAAGTCGTCTTCACGATAAAAGGCTTTTCCCTGTTTTTCCGAACTGTGAACGAAGCTTCACCTGTCAGGTAAACCGTACGGGTTTCCGTATCCGTAAAGTCTTTCGGATAAACGAGCAACGAACCGGCATCGACCCATACCTGTGAACCATCCGGCAAAATAACCTGCCGACTCTCACCATAAGGAACGAATAATTCCGCCATCTCTACATGCCGGGTAGGTTTCAAGCGATCCGTAACGAAGAAGGTCGCCGCTCCCGTCAATAGCATCAATGCAATTACCGCCGCATATTTGATCCATCCACGATACATCGAGACGGTATTCCGACGGACCGGTTCAACCTGTAAATGTCTTTGCAGGGCATCCCAGTCTTCGCGAGTCTCGACAGTCGCTTCTGCCGGCGAATGTTCCCAAAAGGCCTGCAACATATCGGTCTTCTCAGAAGCTCCATCTTCCGCCCGCAGCCAACGTCCGAACAGGACACGCCCCGAACGGGAAAAATGCTTTCCGAAATAAAGTTGTATGATTCGTTTTATATTGTTGTCGTTTTCCATAAAATCCCGTGCTTTATAATGGAGTCGGCTTACTATGGAAATACACACAACCGAATATGCACTTTTTTTCAACTTTTCTTCATTATGTTTTTCCGGTTTTGTGCAAGTGTAATCTGTTTTCGACAACGTCGTGTATATTTTCGACAATGTCGAATATATTTTTGACAACGTCGAATATATACACGACAATGTCGAAAACAGATTACACTTGCATCCAACCAGCAAAAGACAAGCATGCGAATGACGGTTCAAGCGTGCAAAAGGAAGAAAAGATAAAGGACTTTACGAAGAATGGCAAGGGCGGCGGTCAGGTGGTTTTCCACTGTTCGTTTGCTGATATCGAGGCGCATGGCGATTTCGTCATTGGACAAGCCTTCCTCACGGCTCATCCGGTAGATTTTGCTTCGCTGGGGAGACATTTGATCGACCGTACGATTGATGATCGATTGCAGCTCGCGGACGAACAAGGCTTCTTCCTCTGATTCGGCCGGGGAGGCTTCCTGCAAGTATTCGTTCGTATATTTTTCCGATACTATAAGACGATCGAAGTAGTCATACACGGTAAAACGCGCCATCTGGAAAAGGTAGGAGGAGAAAGAACGGACATTTTTAAGTTTTTCGCGGTCTTTCCACAACGAGAGAAACAAATCCTGGGCCATATCACGGCTGACTTCCTTATCGTGTGTTAGGCCGATAAGGAAATTTACCAACCGAGGTTGGTACTGGAAAAACAGATGCTCGAAAGCTTCCACATTTCCAGCGGCGATCTCCTTTAACTTATTTTGCTCCTCTGGTAATTCCATAACAAATGCGAAGTAGCGAAAAATATCAGAATAATCAAAATAAAAGTTTGCAACTGAGTTGCATTAATTTTGTTATAATTTTACAGAGTCAAGAAAAACAATACGATTTATGTCAACAAAACAATGCGAAGAGAAGCTCAAAGATAAAGGTGTGCGCCCTACAGCCGCCCGGATCCTTATATTACAGAAATTGTCGGAACAGACATATCCTATTTCCTTGCTCGAACTGGAGGCGCAACTTGAGACATTAGACAAATCGACCATTTCACGCTCTCTGGCGATCCTGTTGGAGCATCACGCCGTCCACGCTTTCGAGGACGGAAGCGGGTCGATGAAATACGAAATCTGCCGGAGCGACACCGATACTTGCTTTATAGAAAACAGGCATATCCATTTTTACTGTGAGGTTTGCCATAAAACCTATTGTATGGACCCGATAAAAATCCCGGTCGTACAGTTGCCGGAAGGCTTCATCATAGATACGATCAACTATACGGTCAAAGGGATTTGTCCGGCATGCAAGCCAACGGATCTGTAAAATGCAATCGAGTTGCAAAAGTATCTTCGGATCTTTGCATCGGAATAATAAAAACAGATTGATTTATGGAAGCAAAAACTACTTGCCACTCCGGATGCGGATGTGGACACGGACACAATAAAGGAGAAAAACGTTGGGAGATAGCATTACCAATCCTGTCTTTCACTCTGTTAATTGCGGGACTGATCTTGGACCATACCGGACAAAGCTGGTTCTCGCCGGCGGTAAAGCTCGTCTGGTATCTGACAGCTTTCCTCCCGGTAGGGCTGCCTGTCATGCGAGAAGCTTATCGTGAGGCTTTGCAAAAAGATTTTTTCACTGAATTCTCATTGATGTCGATTGCTTCGATCGGAGCTTTCAGCATTGGCGAATATCCGGAAGCTGTAGCTGTCATGCTTTTCTATACGGTTGGAGAAATGCTGCAAAACAAGGCTGTCGAACGTGCTTCACAAAATATCAGCCGCTTGCTCGATGTCCGTCCCGAACGTACGGATGTATTCCGTGAAGGTAAATATATCAACGTCTCCCCGAAAGAGGTGAAGACAGGTGAACGGATCGAGGTAAAGCCGGGCGGACGCATACCGCTCGACGGAATTTTGCAGGAAACCGAAGCGTCGTTCGACACCTCCGCCCTAACAGGCGAAAGCATGCCCCGTACTCTCAGGAAAGGAGATGAAGTCCTGGCGGGAATGATCGTACTGGGACAAGCCGTCCGCATAGAAGTGAACCGCCCGTATGACCAGAGTGCATTAGCCCGCATTTTAGCGTTGGTGAAAGATGCTGCCGAACGTAAAGCTCCTGCCGAGCTGTTCATCCGCCGGTTCGCACGGTTCTACACACCGGCTGTGATCGTATTGGCTCTGCTGATCGTCATAGTTCCGGCACTTGCCGGGCTGGTGGTGCCGTCTTTCCAATATGTCTTCCATGACTGGTTGTACCGGGGATTGGTATTTTTGGTTATCTCCTGCCCATGCGCCTTGGTAATCAGTGTACCGCTGGGATATTTCGGAGGTATCGGGGCGGCTTCACAAGCCGGTATCTTGTTCAAGGGCGGCAATTATCTGGATGCTATCACCCGAATAAATACCGTCGCATTCGACAAAACCGGTACATTGACCACCGGCCGTTTCGAGGTGACGGATATGCTGGCACATGGAATTCCCGAACCAGAACTATTGGCCTTGCTTTTATCCGTCGAACAGAAAAGTACTCACCCGATCGCACAGGCGATCGTCCGCTACGCAAAGAAACAGAATATCTCTGCAATCAACATCTCGGGGATGCATGAACTGGCCGGACATGGTATGGAAGCAATCATCGGTGGACAGGAAGTACTTGTCGGGAATATCCGCCTGATGACAGAGCGCGGGATTTCCATCCCCGAAGAGTTGTCCGACAAGGTGGCGACCGTCGTTATCTGCGCCATCGGCAAAAAATATGCCGGCCATCTACTATTGTCCGATACATTGAAAGATGATGCAGTGGAGGCGATTACCAAACTGAGGAAGTTAGGAGTGACAGATATCCGTTTACTGTCGGGTGACAAAAAAGAGATTGTCGAGTCTTTTGCCAAACGTTTAGACATCGACCTGGCATACGGAAACCTGTTGCCGGAAGATAAGGCGACGCATATCCGGGAAATGGTTGAAGAGCCGGGTAAATCCGTAGCTTTTGTCGGCGACGGAATGAACGATGCTCCGGTATTGGCACTAAGCCATGTAGGGATTGCGATGGGCGGACTCGGTTCGGATGCAGCGATCGAGAGTGCCGACGTCGTTATCCAGAACGACCAGCCGTCCAAAGTCGCAACGGCTATCGCTATCGGTCGCAAGACACGTACAATTGTCCGTCAGAATATCATAGGGGCACTTGGTGTAAAAGGGATTGTACTGTTGGCTGGTGCATTGGGATACGTCACGTTGTGGGGAGCAGTCTTCGCAGATGTCGGTGTCGCTCTGCTGGCGGTCTTCAACTCGGTCCGCATACTGAACAGGAAGGTATGGTAAAACTGATGATGTGTCAAATATCGGTATTCATGGGACGCAGACGAGCACAGATTAACACAGATATATTAATTATCAACAAAATAAATCTGCGTTTGTCTGCGCATTCTGCGTCATCCGCGTCCGGTAATGTCAATTTGACACACCTTCACTTACCTTTCAGAAAAGGTTTTCCATTTTTCCAAATCACCTCTTCTTGTGTGATATACCAGGTTTTTCCATTATCGTTATTTCCCTGATAGAACAAGTAGGTTCGTCCGTCCGAATCGGTAAAAATATGAGGATGACCGGATTCGCTGGAATTCCATTCGCCTGGTTTGCCGTTCCTAAGGAAAGGTTCTTCCGAAAGGCGTTTCCAGACAATGCCGTCTTCACTTTCCGCCACTCCGATTTGTTGGGGGGCATTATTGTAAGCTCCGGCATAAAACATATAAAGCTTGTCACCTCTTTTTGCAATCGAAGCCCCTTCGATACATTTTCCTTCCCACGGATACACGGGATACAGGATAGAGGAATCCGTCGCCTGCACCCAGTCTTCCCGGTTGAAATTAGTATTGCCCGGAGCAACGGCAACTCCCTGCATCTGGATGTCGTAGTTTTTATCGCGGGTTGCAAAATAGAGGAAATAACGTCCTTTGAACTCGCATACTTCCGCATCTATGGCACGACCGCAAGTCCAATCTCCGGCCGGATGGAAAATCGGATTCGTCGGATTCCTCTTGAAACGAATGCCGTCATCCGATACGGCATGGCAGATAGCATCTTTCTCCCCATTCCCGTATGTCTGATAAAACAAATGCACCTTTCCATCCTTCACCAACGCACCGGGTGCACAAAGTCCTTTCTTCTCATAATCAGCTCCGGGAGCAGGCGTGATCTCTCCCACCTTCGTCCAGTTAACCAAATCCTTACTCTCCGCAATCCCAATATTCCATCCAGAAGCAGGATCCCCCTTCATCGGCGGAATAGAATGATACATCAAATAGCGCCCCTTAAATTTAACCACATGCGGATCTTTCGAATAAGGCACTCCGACACGGGAGGTATCACCGTACATCATGAGGGGAAGTTGCTGAGCATTTGCACTCAAAGAGAGGAGCAGGCTGAGAATTGTTAGTAAAAGTGTTTTCATTATCATTTTATTATTCATTAATCCAATATACAAAGATAAATACAAATTCAAGGAGAGACAAAAACTCATCTCTCCCTAAACCATATTTCAAATCAAAAATCTCAACTATTAGTTACCATAACCCGGATTCTGTGTAAACTCTTCCGGATTTGAAACATTGGTGAGTTGGTCACGGGGTATTGGGCGTAAGATATGGAACTCTTCAAATTTTCCAGCAGTTGAAGAGCTCATATTCGAATCATTCATACGCTCCATTAATTTTCCTGTACGTTTTAAATCATACCAACGATGCATTTCTCCCATCAGTTCACGTCCACGCTCGTCCAAAATAAAATCAATCGAAACATCCGATGATTTTATCTCCATATCTGTTTCATGACCGGGAACAGCAGCTCTATGACGAACTACATTAATATACTCGACAGCCTTCTGCGAATTACCCAATAAAAATGCAGCCTCAGCAGCCAACAAATAAGTATCCGCCAAACGGAAAACAAACACGTCTCGTGAACCTGCAGTCCAATTGACTTCCGGACGTAACGGATCTAAGTGTTTTACCAGATAAGCATACATTTTATAACTTGTAAAACGAGTATTTGAAGGCCACTTTGCATTGGGATTCGTTTCAGACTGGACATCTATCGCCGGATCAATTTGTTCACGCATATATTCAGGTAAGAAAACAAGCACCGGCCAAACATCCTTGATTTGCTCTGGTGTCCAAGGTTCTCTCGGATCGATCATCGCCAATTCACCTTTTTTCCAAACTTTTTCTTCCATCTGCTTGCTATAAGGGCTAAATATTTTTTCGGTCACAGACTCTTCTGTCACATTCCATCTGGAAATAAAACAATCATCCCAACGTTTATCTATCGTTTCATCGAACAAGTTAATAGCGAAATCTGTCGAACGCTCTCTACTCCAAGGACGACCATATTCTATCACACGCAATACTGCCCGATGTTCTTCTGAATAAGCAGAACAAAAAAACATATGAGCCGTATTTCCATTTCCATTCAATTCAGCATTTTGTGTATACAGCACTGGGAAAATAACTTCTGAATTATGTTTATTATTAATATCCCAAAGTTCTGCATGCGACTGAACCAATGAGTATTGTCCAGAATTAATCACTGTTTCTGCATACTCTAATGCATTTTCAATATCACGATTATCCCGTTTTACTGTCAATAAAACTCTTGACAAGTGATGCATCGCTGCATATTTTGTTACTCGACCATATTCTGAAACAGAATAAGATTCCGGCAAATTCTGCATTGCATACTCCAAATCAGAAATAATTTGCGTCCACACCTCATCAGCTTTTGTTTTGTACACAGCCGTTTCAACAGAATTTGTAGGTTTTAAAGACATTGGAACATCTCCAAATTGCTGAACCAAATGATAAAAATAATGAGCTCTGATGAATAAGGCTTCCGCCAAATATTGTATACGCAAACTTTCATCCAGCCCTTCAATTTCATCATTTTCCAAACTATAAATAACAGTATTGCATTGATTTATTGACTTATAAGAATTATACCAAAAACTTCTTACATCATTATTGGTTGCATCTATTGTCCAATTTCTCCATTGTTCACTACCATTATAAGCGATCCATAAATCAGAAGGACCTTCACACATATAAATCAGATATTCCTGTATATACATGTTTCTTAAGGTAGAATACAATCCATTCACTCCATTAGTAATTCCCTCTTTAGTGGTATAGAAATTACCAACAGTCACTTTGTTATAAGCTGTTTCTTCCAAGAAGTCACAAGACACTAAGCAGAATAAAGACAGCAAACCTATTAATGTTTTATTTAGTATTTTCATATCTCATTATCAATTAGACTATTTAGAAAGTTGCATTTACTCCAAAAACGAATGATGTCAATGGGCGATGGTCCGTATAAGCATTACAGTTTTCCGGATCCAGTCCTACATAATCACTTTTTGTCCAAGTATATGGATTTTCAACCATAAAATACATCCTAAACTTTTCGCTATAGAACTTCTTGGAGATTTCTTTCGGCAATGTATAGCCCACATTAATGTTCTTCAAACGAATGAAAGAGAGATCTCTATAAGCATAATCACTCGATGTCAACAACTCCTGTGGATTGGTTATGACAGGTTTAGGACACGTATTCGACGGATTATCAGGCGTCCAAAAATCTACATTCAAATGATTATAACGAGTAGAACCAGCTTCATCTGTTAAAACACCTAGCACCTGACCATATTTCTGACGTGTATAGAAATAAACATTCAAATCAAAGTTCTTATAATACAATCCGGTAGATAAACCTGCTGTCCACTTCGGTATTTTATTGAATGTGTGCAAATCACCTTCATCATATACACCGTTATTGTTTACATCTTCTATTTTAGGATTTCCCGGTTCACGCCCATATCGTGCAGCCTCTTCCTCTTCTCCCTTTTGCCAAACGCCGATATATTTATACAAGCGCTCAATATACAGCGGCTCTCCAATAAACCATTTGTTACCTGGGCTATCCTCTTTTCCGTTAAACAATTCGACTATTTCATTCTTATTATAACCAAACGTCAAGTCCACTGTCCATTTGAAATCTTTCGTTACCACTGGAACTGTATTCAACGCAATTTCCACACCTGAATTACGAGTTTTACCTACATTCTGCCAAGTAAATTCATATCCGGTTGTAATCGGTAAATTACGTTTCATCAACAAATCATCTGTATTACGGACATATCCATCAATAGAACCATTGATACGGTTATTCAAGAAACCGAAATCAACACCAACATTATATTCTTCTGTCCGCTCCCACCCTAATTGATTATTAGCCAATTCAGTAGGGAGATATCCCATAGCCGATTGTTCGGTTGTACCAAAATAATAGACATATTTACCTAAAGCTCCTTGCGTTGCATATTCCGATATAGCTGTATTTCCTGAATTACCCCAACTTAAACGGAGTTTCAAATTTGAAAGCCAATCAACATCTCTCAAAAATGATTCATCATTCATGCGCCAAGCTAATGCCACAGATGGGAAAAAGTCCCATTTATTACCTTTAGCCAAACGGGAAGAGCCATCATAACGCCCCGTCAATGTCAATAAATACCGATCCTTAAACGAATAATTGATTCTTCCCATGAATGACAACAATGCCCATTTTCGTACGGAAGATAGACGAGTAAAGACATCCGGAGCTTCATTCACATTAAACGAAGAACCAAAATAAGGCATACCTTGACCTGTCAATCCGACCAATTCCGATTTATCAGTCTGCATATCATGTACAAGCGAAGCATCCAAACTATGCTCATTCCATGTTTTTTTGTAATTCAACATATTTGTGAATGTAATCTGCTGTTCATTCGTTTTCTTATACTCAGCAGACGGATCCGCCAACTGCCGAGCCTGTGAAGTCGCACTTCTGTAAATTCCATTTTCAATTGCGGATAAACCATAGGTCAAACTGGTACGGAATTTCAGCCCCGTAACAATTTCCCAATCAGCAAACAGGTTCAATAAAATACGAGTTCTCTTCTCCTTATTGTCTACATTACTTTTATCAACATCGAACAAAGGATTCGAATGCAATACCGTCTGATACCAACCACTATTATAGAAGCGTAAATCACCATTTTCATCATACACCTCCGTTAAAGGATCCAGTACAGTACCATATTTCCAAACACTATTATCTCCATTATTACGGGTTGTCAGTGCCAATAAAGAAGAATAACCGACTTTCAAGTTCTTTGCTAATTCCATATCTCCATTAATACGGGCAGAGAAACGTTCATATCCCATATTATCAATAATACTTTGGTCTTTATTATAACCTAACACTAACATATTACGGTTACGACCATTCGACTGGTTGATACTGACATTATGATCCGTTTTATAGCCCGTACCGCTAAACATCAAATCTTGCCAATCTACAAATTGTCCAGAATTCAAGGCTTTTAATTGAATATCATCAAATATTTCCTTATCTGTCTTTCCATAATTAGCCATTCTTTTCCAGTCTGCATATTTTTCACCACTCATCATATCATAATTTTTAAATGACTTGGACACACCGACATATCCGTCATAACTAACAGACAGTTTAGCTTCCTTACGGGCACGTTTTGTCGTAATGATAACAACACCATTTGCTCCTCGAGAACCATAAATAGCGGTGGATGAAGCATCTTTCAAAACATCAATCGACTCGATTTCTGCCGGATTGATCTCATCGATCTTTCCTCCGAACGGAGCATCATCCACCACTATCAATGGATCATTGCCCGCATTGATCGAATTATATCCACGGATCACAATGGTAGAAGATGCTCCGGGAGAGTTTCCCATCGTAATATCCGCACCTGCAATTTTACCTTGCAATGCTTGCATAGGATCTTTCATCACAGCCTGATTCTGAATCGATGAAGATGAAATCTGTGAAACAGATCCTGTCAGGTCACGTTTTTTGACAGAACCATAACCAACCACAACCACTTCATCCAAAGCTTGTGTATCTTCCTTCAATTGGATGTTCAATGTTGTCTTACCTTTACTAACCGCAACATCCTTGTCCAAATATCCGATGTACGTTATACTTAATTTGGAACCTTCGGATATCGACAAAGAGAAATTCCCATCCATATCCGTAATCGTACCATTAGACGTTCCCTTTTCAACAACATTCGCACCGGCAACAGGTTCGCCATTTTCATCTTTCACAATACCTTTCACGATGATCTGCTTTTGCTGAGTGATAGATGGTTCCGCTGCTTCTTTCTTGGAAATTACAATCATCTTGCCTTGGACGGAATAAGACAATCCATTATCCAATATGGCAGATAGCACTTCTTCCAAGGATGCATCTTTAAAATCTCGCGTAATCTGCTTCCGTTCATTTACCTCGTCTTTCTTGTAAATGATGGAATACTGTAGTTCTTTCTCTACTTCCGCTAATACTGTTTTTAAAGGAACATTTTTAAATTGCCGGGTGATCCGCTGTGCATTCATGGAGGTGGCTCCAGAAAGCATCAAGGCAAGGATTAACGCCCTTCCTACATGTTTTCTATACATAAACCAATAAATTAAAGAATTAGATTTAATAATATATTAACAATTGCGCTATTGTTTTCGAATATAAATATCCCGGCCCCGCCGCTCATAACGGATCGGTATAATCTCGGATAAAGCTTGAAAGACATCTCCGACAGTCTCTTCATTGCGAAGTGATACACGGAAAGCAATATCTTTTTCCAAGTCGTCCCCCAAATGAATCTGAACGTCATATTTACGGGATAGGCGGACTGCTAGCTCATTGAGAGTGATTTTATCATATTCAACTCTACCTTCTGTCCAGGATTTATATTGAGATGCCTGCACCCTCTGACGGGAAAAACTTCCGTTTTGTTTGTCAAGACTAAGCAATTCTCCCGGTGCAACCGGAATATGTCTTCCTTTATATAAAATATCGATAGAGCCTTCCAATAATGTCGTTTTGGCAGAAATATCTTCGGGGTAAGAAGATACATTAAACTTTGTTCCTTTGACCAATACACTATACTGGTCCGTTTTAACCACAAAAGGAGTTCCATCCGACTGTTTGGTCACTTCAAAATAAGCTTCGCCGGTTAAAAAGACTTCCCTGTTTTTAGAATTGAAATTACCGGCATACTGTAAAGAAGAACCGGCATTCAACCATACAATCGTTCCATCCGCCAATATCAGCTTACTTTTTTCTCCATAGGCCGTTTCTAAAGCAAACCGGTTATCGGCAGTTTCCGTATTCCGATAAAGATAGAAACCATATGTTCCACTCAATAATAAAACACATGCAATTGCAGCAACAGCGATAAACCGCTGCAATTGCATGTGTTTAGTACTAAACACCCCATTCAGCGATTGACGCACCTGCATCCGGCGCTGCAACTGTTTCCATTCATTCGAAACTTCAGGAATCAATTTATAGGAAAGCATCCATTCTTCCTCCCATTGGCGAAACATTCTCTTATTGGAAGGTGCATCATTCACAAACCGGAAAAGAATTTCTTCTTCGGAGGGAGTAATGCGTCCTTCAAAATAACGTATTGCCAACTGGTGATTATCGATCTCCTGCTCTTTCATAACTTTTGCTTTCTATATGATGTAACAACCCAAATGAATTTTACCCAACCCTCTCCCTGAAAAAAATTTTCCAAAACAAAAGAAACAGGACTTCGTTCATTCGGAAAGCAGCCAAGCCAGTATCGCGATATAGACATCCAACGGATATTTATCTTTAAAATGTGCGGAAAAGCGTGCTAAGGCTTTGGCTATATGTTTCTCTACCGCAGTAGTCGATATTTGGAGAGCATCTGCAATCTCCCGGTTTTTCATTTTCTTAAAACGGCTCATTTCAAATACTTCACGGCAACGGGAGGGCAAATCATTCATAACAAGACGGATCTGTTGTTGCAGTTCCTTATACAGAAGCGTATATTCCGGACTCAGGTTAAAGTCCCAATAATAAAGTTCTTCCTGCCCGGCCACCCTATCCAAATGTTCCAAGCTATGCTGCTCGACCAGTTGTAGATGTTTCAAATAATTCAGACAGGCATTTCTCACCATTGCGAAAAGAAGAGATGAAATGGAAACAGCTTCTATCAGATCACGTTTTTCCCAAAACCTCAAAAAGCTCTCCTGTATGATATCCCTGACTGCCTCCTCATCTGTCACAAAACGAGCAGCATATCCCCGCAACCGAGGATAATAGCTATTGAACAGAAATTTGAATGCTTCGCCGTTTCCGTTCTTTATCTCCCGAAGGAGAGTCTTCTCGTCTGTGAAATTCTTCATAATGATTATCTATTATGTTTCATCTCCTTATTCTTGCAATTATAAAACCCCTCTATATAGATATTCAAGTCTTTGTCTATTTCAACAACAGCAAAACTATTATTTTCGGGAAGACTTCCTTCTATCATTCCTTTCATCGTAAAATAGTGGATTCCATGCCGGAAACTATAGTTACCCGCGTGATGATGTCCTTGGATAACGGCTACGACCTTGCCGCTTTGCTCAAGTATCGAAACGATCTCCTCCGCATTGCCGATACAAAGTTCCTTACTAATACCCGAAAAAGTATCCAACAGTTCATGGATAAAGATCACGACAGGCAAATCGTCTTTCTTCAGTTCCTGCTGCAACCATTCTCTTTGGCTAGCGGGGATAAACGCCTTGGTCCAATCGAAATTACCGGAATCATAATCGGAACCATCCTCGTTGCAGTTACCATCGAGTACGATAAACTTAATCTGGTTCCGTACGAAGGAATAATAAGGTTTTCCTTTCGCATTCCCGTAATTGGCCGTATGCGCGAGGAATTCAGGTTTTGAAATGCTATCCATATCATGATTGCCCAACACATGATAGACAGGGCCGTCGAATGTCTGGAACTTTGCTTCTATCTCATCTAAAAACGACAAAGTCTGCCCTCTTTCAGGAGTATCACCCATATCCTTCAAATCTCCAAGTTCAATCATGAAATCTAATTTCCGCCTATTAAAAACGTCTATTGCTTCCGACAATTTTGTGATGGATTGTTCATAATAACGGGTTCCGTGTACATTCCGATGAGCAAAATGTATATCCGTTACCAAGCCGAAACGCAGTCTCTTTTCATTTTCCCGCGCCAACAAATCCGGACAGGATAAAAGTAATGCCCCCGCACATGATCTCTTAAAAAATAATCGTCTATTCATGGTTTATCAGATTGATTAGGGCAAATGTAAACAATATTCCCGGAGAATTGGATAAAACTGTTTACCTTTGCCTTATCAAATACGAATCTGTCATATGAAACTAAAAGTAATTATTCTGCTTATCAGTCTGTTATCCGGCTCTATCGAAGCCCAGACAGTTCATTACAATGCTTTCTCACACAACGATTATGAACGTTCCTGTCCGCTATTCGATGCCCTTTCATTCCAATTCAATTGTGTGGAAGCGGATTTATGGCTAATCGACGGCGAGCTGTATGTGTCCCACGATTCGGTCGCCCCCAACCCGGATATCACATTCGAGAAACTGTATCTCTTGCCATTAGTCGAACGGATCAAAAAAAACGGGGGCAAAGTATATCCGGGCAGCGACCGCCCGTTTTACCTGATGGTCGATTGCAAGACAGACGGCGAAGCGATGTACCCCGTCTTGAAAAAGAAACTGGAGCCATACGAATCTCTTTTCTGTCATGAAAAGGACGGGAAACTGCAAGAAAGTGCCGTGTTGTTCTATCTGTCAGGGAGAAGTCCCCGTAAGGCTATTGCTGCTGAAACCAACCGATTTATCTTTCTGGACGGTACGATAGAAGATTTAGGGAAAGGTATTCCGGCCGCCCAAATGCCTGTCATTAGCGATAATTATTCCAAATACATCGGCTGGAAAGGCCAGGGAGAGATACCCGCCGAAAAGCTCGAAAAGATGCGCGAATATATCCGGCAAACCCATGCGGAAGGCAAACTATTCCGCTGGTGGGGTGCACCGGACACACCACTATTCAAAAAGTTCTTTATCAAAGAAAAAGTGGATCTGATCGGGGCCGACGACCTGAAAGCGTTGAGCTTGATTTTACAGAATCCCTAAAAAATCTTTTTTCATCCCGAATAATTCTTTTTTAAATGTCTACTAATTTTGTAATCGGCGTCAGTGATTATATAATCAGTAGTTGTGATTATATAATCGCCAGCACTGATTTTATAATCACTGCCACTGATTACAGAATTAATAGGCACTCCGATGTTTTCTTATACTATGTAGATAAGTAAACCAAGACTACTTATAAGACGAAATATTGAATAACTTCTTCATCTCGCCCGTTTTCACCTTAGCCGTAAACAGGTCTTGCAAATCCTTAGCGGATAAGGAGTAAGACGGTGCGAAAGCAGGGGATTCCATGTATTCCAAAATGCTACGATAGAACTGCCGAGCTTCCGGGCAGTCCTGTACGGCTTTCAGATCGGACATACAAACTAAGAGTTTGCCGTTCCCTACCTTGAATTCGAACAACAAGCCCAATTTATGGTTGCGTTCGACATTGTCGATTACCTGCACGATCGGCCGGTAATCGTCGGACAGACGGTCTAAGACCATAGGGTAGCTCTGCTTGATGATCGGAAACCATTGCCAGTTGGTATGAAATTCGGTCGGGAAATCAGCCAATGCAGGGTGGCCGGGATCAGTCAAGATCCCCAATGTACCGGGAGAAACCGGGCGGTCCAGGTTCTCGCAGATAGTCCGGAACATACGGTAATTCCAATAATCCGTCTGGAAAAGTCCGCCTACCGTTTGATCCTTATGTTTGTCTTTCGAAGGGAACCAAAGGACTTTGCCACCCTCTGTCAGGTATTTCAGATGGGCATCCAGATCATCCGTCACACAAATGTCTTCAGATGGTGCAACCTCTTTATCAGCCGGATAAATCCAAAGGGAATAATCATTTCGGTAAGGAGTGCCGTCTATCGACAAGGCGAGCGTGACTTTTTCAGCCTTCCGGACAGAAGCGATTGCCGGTTTCAAAGTGCCTGCCTTTGCCAGCTCTCCTTGTTTGACCTGTAAAGGTAAAACACCCTTGTCCAAGACCTGTTGTTTGCTGTCGGTCAATACCCAAGACAATTGTTTGCCATTCAAATCACTTTCGGAATAATTGGCTATCTCTACCTCTCCGGTGAGCGCCTCATCATTCGTCCAACAAAACTTCTCCGTGCAGAACAAAGGAACCACTTCCGAACAGAAATGCCGCCATTCTTCCGGCGTGATCAACCCTTTACTCTCCATAAAAGCATCCAAGATTCCGACATAAGCTGAGCCCTGTCCCGGATAATCCTGCAAATCGAGCAACTGGAAACCGCCCCATTCCGGCGTACGCAGGTTCATCTCGATATCCGCCCGGTACAACAGAGCCGACCATTTACCGGAAGCCATCATAAAGTCATGCGCCTGGTCGATCATACCGGCCTCTTCCAAGCGTTTCTTGAAGATTTCGAAATTGCGAGGCTTCAATACACCCGTATATTTCTTGATCTCTTCATAATTCGGATATACCTGGAACTGCCCCGTCTCGTGGCTGATAATCGGAACATCGCACAAAGCATTGGCAGACGAGAAATCCATCTCCGAATTCGGGTACGTGTGATTCAGATACCCGCCGTCATAAGCGTCGGCAAATGAGAAAGAGGCACGGGCATGGGTGTTGAACTGCTTGTCGTCTTCACGCCCGACACGGCAAGTCGTGAAATAATCTTCATCCGCCTGCTTTCCTTTAAAGCCTAAATAATTATTCGAACCGGAAGCATAGATATGGCGGTTATCCTCCTTTTTGAAGGTCTGGATCAGCATAGCAAGTCCTTCTTCGCCGGACATCTCGTTTCCTAATCCGAACATCACGAAAGAGGCATGATTGCTATAAGCCCGATGCAGGTTCCGCCCTTCTTTCAACAGATAATCGCATAATTCGGTATCTTCGATATCGATATTGCCCCAAACAGGAAGTTCCGGTTGCAGGTAAATGCCTTCGATGTCGGCAGCCTCAAAACAGGCTTCGGGAGGACACCAGGAGTGGAAACGATAATGGTTGATGCCGTACTGTTTCGCTACCTGGAAATAGTGCCGCCAGGTCTCCACATCCATTGCGGTATGGGCAATCAGAGGGAAGACACAGGCGTCATGTTTTCCGCGCAGGAACGTAACCTTGCCATTCATGGTGAACTGACGTCCTTTTGTCTTGAAATCACGCAAGCCGAAAGTCGCCTGCTCCGTATCGACCGATTGATCTGTTTTTAGTGAGACAAAGAAACGATATAGAGACGGTGTAAATTCACTCCAAAGCAAAGCCTTATCCCCCAGCGCAAGTTCGAACTCCTGTTCCGGTTTCGTCCAGTCCACTTCAATTGTCTGTACCGGTGTTTTATGCTGTTTATCCGTATTCCAGGCTTCGGCATAAAAGGACAATGTGCCTTTTCCCATCCCTTTGTCCGGGTTACGAAGGGTTACTCTGGCAGTCACGACTTTTTTCGCGACATCCGGATAAAGCTGGATTTCATCGATCCCGCAAAGAGGTGCGCTTTCCAGATAAAAATCACCGATAATTCCATTCCAGTTTGTCTGTGTGGAAGCAGAATAAGCATGTGAAGAGCCGTAAACCTTTTCCGGCACAGCCTGCTTGCCGTTATCGACTAAAATAGCAACGGTATGGGTTCCGGGAGACAGATAAGAGGACAGATCATATTGTTGAGCCGTAGAGATATCGTTATTTGCCCCAACTTCTTTTCCATCGACCCAGATCGTCGTGGGCTTCGTGCGTTCCATCACTAAGCGGACGGATGTTCCGTCCCATTCTTCCGGTATACGGACCTGCTTCGTGTACAGCGCTTTCCCTTCAAACACATATTCTCTGGAAAGGGATGTAGTCAGTGTCATATCCGTATTGTAAGTTCCCTTTTTCCCCATATCGGTAGTACCGGGCAGGAAAAGAGAATCCGTACAGGGCTTTGTCAACCAATCAGGAGCAATCCCCGTACCGGCAGTATCCAGTTGCAATCCCCAATTGCCCTCCAAGGAAATGCGGCTCCGGGTATCGGGAGGCAGTTGTTGGGTACAAGCGGAATAAAATCCGGCGGTTAACAACAAGGCAACAAGTTTAATCGAATTTTTCATCTTCTTCAAGTTTCTATTTATATGCTTCAGCTGTTTTCGTTTCACCCGGTTTACAAACAATATCGAGATAACTGAACGGATTACCCAGTTCATCGTTCGTATGCTTGGCATCCATCCCGCTAATCATGGCGACATTACCCGGAAACATGGCTCTCCAAATCAATTCTTTCCCGGACTTGTTCACGAAGGTGCTACTTCCGGCAGATTGATGCAAGATAGATATTTTTCCTGAGAATACAGGAATATTTTCTATCGAAACCCAATGGGTAGCATCCGTAAAGCGCGGAAGAGTGGTAATACGGTTTGCCGTGACATCGGCATCTACACCGGCAAGTCCACACACAATTCCCTCAATCACACCGCTGGCTACTTCGGGATAATCCCGGCGTTCATTCGCATAAAGCTCCTTTAGATAATGATAGCCCATATCCTGTCTGCCGTATTTATAAAAGATCTTCGGATAGTAAGACATGCTTTCCACGTTTGTCTCCTTCTCCGACAGGATCGTCAATAAACGATTGATACGTTCCGACTTGTCTACGATACCAAACCAAAGAGGAAAAACATTGCATCCGCCTTCTTTCAGGTTTTCATTCTCCAACTTATAGGCATAATAGTTTTGAGTCTCTTCATTCCACCAACCGGCATTATATAGGCGGGCATACTCTTCCGCTTTCGACTCATAGTGGCGGGCGGCCTCTTCATTTCCTCCCAGCCGTTGAATCTGTGCATACGATTTCAATCCCCGGTAGATCGTAGCGATCAAATCGCCGGTTACCGTCAATCCCCGAACCGATTCCTCATAAGAAGGGAGCCCACGGAAGGTTTTGAACTTCGGATCGACACGTGCATCGTCTTCGTGCATCACTCCCGGACGTTCCATGATCTTATCCGCCTGCAACTGCCATCTGTCGATATATTCATTGGCCGATAAACGGAAAAACTCTTCAAAACGGGGGTCATTGATGTAGACTTTATTTCCTGTCCAGAGGTACAAACGGTAACAAGCGTTCATCACATCGAAGTTCGCATTCAGGTTATACCAGAAATCCTGATCCGAGACATAATCAGCCGAAGCCGGCAAGTTATTCCTGTCTATCTCCCAATAGGTGCAATAATCCTTCGACTCGGAAATATTCTCGACAAACTTACCCATCATATTCGCATTTTGCCTGCCATGCCCGTTCAGCTCCTCGCCTATACATTGATGAGAGACATCCCGCATGCAGAAAGCCTGGCGATTCGGCAAAGCCGCTTCATACCAAGGTCCGACCGGATCGGAATCCTCCCCGACATACCGATTCGAATTACTTACGGCCCAATCGAAGATCTTCACCAGGGCCGTATCGTCGGATGCCACACAAAATGAGGTACGTGCTGCATCCGCTATATCAGGATACTTCTCCTGCCCGGGCTGGCCGCAAGCACAACTTAAAACAAGGATAAGAGATAAATATGATAATTTCATTTCTATACGATCATTATGTTATTACAAAAAAAAGCGCATCAGAATATCCTCGGATAGTCCTGACGCGCTTTCTCCCTATAATTCAGAACCGGTTATTATTTCCAACCTTCGTTCTGGGTGATACGACCTGGGTTCAAGTCGATCTCTGCTTGCGGAATCGGCCACCAGAAATCTCTTGCCGTATAGGCATCTCTCTCCGCTGGAATCAAAACGGTATGTTTAGGCGTCCCGCTCGAAAAGTCGCGATATTCGATACCTTCGATCGGCTTGTTCATCACATCCAACAAAATGTTCCAGCGACGGATATCGGCAAAACGAAGCCCTTCCTGTGCTAGTTCCACACGTCTTTCGTTGCGGATCAGATCCCGGAGGCTGCCGTTATACTGTTCGGCAACCATTTTGTCGATATCGTTCGTATTGCCGGCACGGTCACGAATCACTTTAATCAGAGACTTGGCTTCGTCCGTACTTCCTCCGGTTTCCACCAACGCTTCCGCCCTCAACAGATAAGCTTCCGCATAGCGGAAAATTATAAACGAGTTGTAAGTTGTCCATGTCTCTTCTTCCTGGAAGTATTTTTTCCAAGACAGGCCGGTAGGCGTCTTGTTCCATTCTCCACCGCCACCTTCTGCCAAAACATCACCTACGCTGACTTCCTTGTCTTGCAAAGCCCCGTAATCCTTGTTGGGATCAAAATAGGTTTTGCCATCCTTTTCAATCACATTGTTCGGAATCGTATTAAAATACTTGCCACGCATTTCCATACCCGGAGCGTAGATAGTCTGGTAAAAACGGGGATCTTTATTCAGATACGGCATGTTTTCATTTCTCTCGCCCACATATTCAAAAGCATCGGCTAAAGCCTTGACCGGAGTCGTCACGCAATAACCACCAATAGACTGGTTATACCAGTTTCCCCAACTATTCGTCGCATCCAATGAATAGCGTCTTACCAGAATCACTTCATCGAGATCTTCACAACCGGTTACAAACAACTTGTCAAAATCGGCCAGCTGCGGAGCGGATGCAACCAATTGGGCCGTTTCATCCAACGTAATCTGGAAATAAGACTTATCATTCAGATACCCGGCGGCATAGGCGGCAGCACGTGCACGAAGCAAGCGGGCAGCCGGTTTTCCGATCTTCGATTTATTGCTTGGCTTGTCCGGTAATCCGGCAATTGCCTTGTCCAGGTCATCCAGGATAAAATCGAACACTTCTTTCGGGTCCTGTACTTGCTTAACGTTTTCACTTTCCGCTACTGTAGCCGGATTCTCGGTATAAAACATGATATGTCCGAAGATAGAAACCAAATCCAGATAAAAATAGGCACGCAATGTACGAGCTTCACCCAAAACCTGGTTCCGGTTAGCATCGCTTTCCCCGCCCGGCCACTGGTACTTATCGATATTGTTGATTACGTTATTCGCACGCTGGACGGAAATATATCCTTTATCCCATTTGTCGGCCGGGAAAGAAGAGGCCGTACTTCCGATGCCTCGTCCCAAGTCATATCCCCTATTCCAACTATGCGTAACCAAACCATTATCCGTCACGCCATCCATCCATAAATCATAACTTTCGACATTCAGTCTCTCATACAAGGCGGTCAACGCCTTCTCATAATCTTCTGCCGATTTGAAATAACCGTCCGCCGTAATAATACCTTCCGGCTCCAGATCAATATTACTGTTACAACCGCCTGCCATACAAAGAGTCAGAGCGAATGCCCCATACAGCAACGATTTCTTATATATTTTCATAATGCTCTATTTATTAGTTTAGATTAAAAGATAATGTTTACACCGAAGTTCACGATTTTCAACGGAGGGAAGTCATTAATTCTATCGCTCTTTCCTTCCGGGTCCAGACCTTGATACAAGCTACTGAATGTAAGCAGGTTCGAGCCAGAAACATATAATCTCAGCTTCGTGATTCTCAGCTTGTCCGTGATACCCTTCGAGAAAGTATAACCCAACTGGGCGTTCTTCAGACGAAGATAGTTTGTCTTTTTCAGGAAGAACGAATTATAGGTAGATGCATTACGGTTGTTAGCCGCCTCCAAACGGGGCATTTCGGCATTTCCATTCTGGTTCTCTTCCGTCCATCTGTCGCGGAAATGTACACCGGTGAAGGCTTCATAACTCGGTCCTTCGATCCATTCCCCGTACATCATTCGGTTTGCACCGCTTGATCCCTGGAACAACAAGCTCAGATCGAAACCTTTATATTCGCCGCTGATATTCCATCCATATGTGAACTTAGGAATATTGGAGGCAAAAATCTGACGGTCGTCCGGGTCGATTGTTCCATCGTTATTCGTATCGACCAATTTCACATCGCCGGCATGAAGATCAGACATACCACGCGGGTCCGATTTATATTTGGCACGGTATTCTTCCAATTCCTGTTCGTTCGCGATCAAACCGTCTGCCTGGTAGATGTAGAAAGCGTTCAAAGGCGAACCGATCGTTTGAATATTATAACCACTGATATTCTTATCGTCACCACCGCGATCGATCCATTCGTTCTTGTTATAAGCCAGGTTGAAAGAGGTGTTGAATGTAAACTCTCCGAATGTTTTACGGAAACCGACCATAGCTTCCACACCTGAGTTACGAACCACTCCGGCATTTTGTTCAGGAGCATCCAGACCAATGAAATGAGGGATACCCAGTGCTAACAAAATATCTTTAGTATCTTTTGAATACCAGTCCAATTCACCATAGATCGTGTTATTCAGGAAACCAAAGTCCAAACCGATATTAGTCTGTTCCACTGTTTCCCAAGTCACATCCGGATTCGCCATCTTTTTCTGGTAAACCGCAGAAACAAGGCTACCGTTCATGACCACATTCGAGGTGTTATACTGAGGCAGATACATGAAGGCATCGATACGTTCGTTACCAGTCTGTCCCCAGGATGCTCTCAGTTTCAGATTATCCACAAATCCCAGATTCTTCATAAACCCTTCTTCCGAAATACGCCATGCGGCAGAGAAAGACGGGAAAACACCCCACTTATGCCCTTTTGCAAAACGGGAAGAACCGTCGGTTCGGATATTCGCTTCAAATAAATACTTATCCTTGAAACCGTAGTTTACACGTCCGAAGAAAGAATTGATACCCCATTTTGTCGGATATCCTTCCGCAAACTGGCTACCGGCCGAACCTAAAGAGACATCCGGTAAAGCGTCAGAGATCAAATCTTTACGCTGAGCCATCGAATAGTAATTGCGGTAAGAGATTTGTTCCATACCGTAAAGCAATGCCAAATCATGGTCGTCACCGAAACGTTTTTTGTAATTGGCCAAAAAACGTAGTGTCATCTGATAACTATTATTACGTTCGTCTTTCACACTGTTTGGATTATTACGCTGTGTAACCAGTTCCCCGGCTTCATTGTAATATTTATAATTCTTATAATGGATCTTTCTTCTGTCCCATGAACCGTTCAAAGAGGCCATACCCGTAAACACCAAATCCTTGATTGGTTCGAAATCAGCTTTTACCTGTCCATAAACCACATCCATATTATAACGGTCTTCCCCTACGACATCCAAATCCATAAGGGAGATGGCATTTCTATTCTGCTTATCCAAACGGTAATCGCCGTTTTCATATCTGACCGGTGATGTGGGTTGCATACTCCATACATCATACTGCACGCTACCCAAAGATTCCGGCCATAGGCGGTCGACGTGGCGATATGTCACGTCACTGCTAACTTTCAACATTTTGCCAATGTTCAAATCCGTATTTACACGATAGCTATAACGCTGATATTCTGTATTTTTAACCAAACCAGGCTGATCCAGATAGTCAAATGAGACCAAATAGCGTCCGACTTCACTACCACCCGTCAGGTTTAATGTATGCTGTGTGATATAAGTCGGTTTATATACCTCATTCGCCCAATTGATATAAGAATGATTATACGGATCATCGCCTCTTTCCGTTGCCAGAATATCATCTTCCGAATATTTGATCGAACCACCGGAATTGACTAATGCTTCATTAACCATCGTCATATATTCACGTGCGGAAACCTGTTCGGCTCTTACCGCCCGGTCTTGGAAACCGATCGTACCATCGTACGATAATTTCACTTTACCTTCCTTACCACGTTTGGTCGTTACCAGAATTACACCGTGAGCGGCACGTGAGCCGTAGATAGAAGCAGATGCAGCATCTTTTAAAACGGAGATATTCTCGATTTCGGAAGAAGGAATCTGACTTAAAGACATTTCGATACCGTCCACCAATACCAGCGGTTTCGCATTGCCAGTCGTTCCGACACCACGCAAGTAGATTTCAGGATCGTCACTACCCGGAGCACCGCCACGATCGACTACCGTAATACCGGGGCTCAACCCTTGCAAAGCTTTTGTGGCATTTACCACTGTCATTTTATTGATTTCATCACCTTCCAGCTTTGTAACGGCACCGGTAGTCGTCACTTTACGCTGCACACCGTAACCGACAACAACAACCTCGCTCAATGCTTGGGTATCTTCAACCAACTGGATAGCCAATGTCGACTGGTTACCTACCTTTACTTCCTGCGTATTATAACCGATATAGGATACCTGTACGACCGCACCCGGAGCGACTTCCAGTGTAAACTTACCATCGATATCGGTGATAATACCGTTTGTAGTTCCTTTTTCAATCACATTGGCGCCAATAATCGGTTCGCCCAGGTCATCCGTAACGACACCCGTAATCGTTTTCTTTTGCTGGGCAACGACCGGAGCGGATGTTTCTTTTGCTTTGTAACTCGACAAGACAATATAAGAGCCCTTCTGGGAATAATTCAATCCCAACTGGGTAGAGAGATTATCCAAAACTTCCTTAATGGACTTACCGACCATATTAACGGATATCCTTTTATTTACATTTACACCGGCATCATAAATGAAAAGGTAATCCGTCTGCTTTTCAATAGTATTCAAATAATCTTTCACTGAAAGATTATCACCCTGCAGGGTGATCTTTTGCGATATCGCATTCTCTGCATGCAAGCAGAAAATGGCTGCAAATAATAACATATAGGTTATTCTCATAATCCTAAATAAATGTTTATGTCGTGATTTTAATAAGAGACAAAACCCCGACAAAGGTATTTTATTCATAACTTTGTGATATTTAAAGATTAATACTTGTGTTAGACATGTGTTAGTTATAAGGCGGTGAATCTCGCACATTCATCGCCTTTTTACATCGTTTTTCGTGTTTTATTTCATTCCATAGGCATTTCTCGTTTTTAATTTAAGGTTACACATTTACTTTATATAGATAATCGTATTATCATCACTGCGGGAAAAAGTAAAACGCGTACTGCGTTGCAACACCTGCAAAATGAAATCCACCCCGTCCGAAACACGGCACTTACCACTACATTTATAGTCATGCAGACTTTTGTTTTGGATTACGATACGGATATCATACGTCTTCTCAAAGCGTTTCATCAAATCGGCAAAACGGATCTCCTCAAAGCAGATCAACCCCTCTTTCCAGCGATAGTCATCCAGGTTACGGATTGATTCCACCATCATTTTGCCTCCCGTCCATTCCGCTTTCTGCATCGGAGCAAGCCGGATGGAAGGACCAGGCTTCATCTTATTTATCAGTTCGATGGAACCTTCCAACAGGGCGGCTGAAAATTCACAATCCGACTCCGACTCATTCACCCGGACATTAAATTCCGTCCCTAAAACTTTTATATCGCATTTCTTCGTCTGTACGACAAACGGATGTTCCACATCTTTAGAGACATCAAAATAGGCTTCACCTTTCAACGACACACGTCGGGTATCCTCGCTAAAAGAGGCCGGATAAGTCATTTCACTACAAGCGTTCAACCAGACATTCGTCCCGTCGGACAGGGTGAGGTTCGCCCGCTGGCCCGGAGGAACGACTAGCTTGTTCATCGCCAATACAGGAGCCGGTTTTGCCACGTTATTATATATGTACAGGGCAGACACTATCAATACGGAAATTGCAGCGGCGATCTTCAGCGATTCTCTGATAACAAAGGGCAGACTGAAACGGTGACCGGATTGCACCATACTGCTATTTTTCGTCTTATGCAACAACAGCACATCAAAATATTTCCGCTCCCTTATCAGCTCTTCCCGATTCTTATCAGAAGCATCCACCCAGTCGCAAACAGCCTCTTCCTCTTCAAAAGAGGCTGTTCCTGCAAAAAATCGATGTAATACATTTCTGTCCATATACTATATAAGCACCTCTCGAAAGTAACCCCCTAAAATTTTATCCGAATATTTTCACCTTCCTTTATTTTCCGGTTACAGATCGTTTTTCCGTCTGCGATAACGGCAACTTGCAGTTTATCACCGAGGCGCTTCACTTCGATATCGAATACTTGACCGAACGCACAAATCTTACGCAGGTTCATATGATCCCACTCCTGCGGCAGACGGGGAGTAAAGACAAACGAATTCAGGCCGGTCGGACGAATACCAAACATCCCTTCCGTAATGATACGGCAATACAAACCGCTTTCGGCAGACAGATGGCGCTGGTTGCCTTCCGGCCATGCCTCGATTGCATAAGGGACATGTTCACCCAGTAGACGCTGGGAAGAATAGAATTTTAAATAATCGGTAGCTTTCTCTGTCTCACCGCAAGCATACACGCCACGCAACGCATACAAGGTGGAGCGGTCCCAGAATGTTTCACTTCCGGCCTGCGTCAGCAAACCGTTCTCCGTCCACAGGCGCGGAGAGAACAACGCCTGGATGGTCGCATCTTTCCGGTCCTGTATCCCGACCGTGAGCGGAATGCAGATCCAGGAACGCAGGACATCATTTCCTTCATAATATTTATAAGTATCAAATCCTTCGACAGTCCCACCGAAATAGCGGTCGATATTTTTCTTCAGGGCTATAGCCTGGCGAGCATAGGCAGCTACCGGCTTACCTAAATCTCTCCCTAAATAACCGGCTGAGATCAAGGCATCATAATATAAGGAAGAAGTGCAAAGGTTTGCTTTTCCAGCAGGGAAACGGTTTTCCAGTTCATCCGCATCGGAAGCCACAACACCACTCTCGTTCAGATTGCGCCGGCAATATTCCAAGCACCATTCGATCAATGGCCACAACTTTTCGGCTTCAGCCTTATCTCCTTTGGACAAAGCATAGCGGGAAGCACCATAAGCAACCATCGCCGCATCGCCACGGTCACCGGCCCCCGCCCAGATGTCGATACCCTCCGCTATGATTGAACTAGGGATCGGCTTGTATTCCGGATTCATGAAACGGGCGAAATGTTCATACGAGCACAATGCGGAACGGTTTCCGACTTCATATCCCAAGTAAGGAAAGAAAGGATTGATATATTCCGCCTGGTCGTTCGCCCAGATTGCAGCATAGTAGGATTCGCCGCCGGGACCATGCATCAGGCCGCCTTTCGTGTCGTAAATACTTTCCGCTCCACGGATTTTTGCAAAAGCGAACATGGTGTTGATGACAGGATCGGGCGTATCCAGAACCAGGTTATCCCAGAAGCCGGCAATCAAATCCTGCCGGGCCTGTAACTCCCGGTCAATATCGAACGAAAGCTCACTTTCATTCTTTTTATATCCGGCAAAAATCGCACTGAATGTCAGTTCCTCGCCCGGTTGCAACTGACGAGTTGCCTGTCCGTTGATAGTCGAAACCAACTTATAGCTACCATCCACCCCTTTCGCGGCATCTGTCTCGACAACCGAACGGGAAGAAGGGATTTCTATCGATATCGTGGATTCACCTGTATTCCGTAAAATATATTTTTCACAAAAAGCCGGATTCGAGACGGAAGGGAACAAGACACGCGTCAGACCAAGTTTTCCTTTACGAGGAAGAACGTATTCGCTCTGCACGACCATCGTGCCGTTCAACGTGACCTCTTTTACCTTCTCGTTCAGTAAAGACTGTCCGTTTACCTCGACCATATCCGTCACATCCCAAGCAAAACGACGCATCAAGCTGGCATGCGTATTATTCGGAATCGTGCGGAGCATCGGCCATACCATACTTCTGTTCAGCATAAAGGAGCCATTCGCATCCACTCCGTAGCGAAGCACGGTCGAGACTTTCAACCCGCTCATTTCGATATGGTCCTCATGTGGGACGCGCTCGTCTATCTGCCAAGTAATACCACCGGCAGGATTAATAACCCAGCGATCGGCTGCCGAAACGGAAAGGCAGCTAATCCATAAAAGAGATAAAAGGCAATAAATCTGTTTTCTCATGTTACTTAATTATAATGTGTTTTTCAAGTTTCTTTTCATAATAAGCACCTCAAAAAAGATATCCCCTAAAAAAATATCATTCTTTCTGAAACACTTTCATTTCACATTCACATGAACAAAACAATCGTCATATAGTCCTTCAACTTCACTTTCAATATCTTCAATGCTTTTGATATGTGAAACTCCACACTCTTGACGGAAAGAGAGAAATGGGCAGCAATTTCCGGGTATGTCTTATTTTCATAGCGGCTCATGATAAAGATCCGACGGGTCTTGTCAGGCATCATCGCCAATGCTTCATCAACGAGCCGTCCGGCCTCCGAACTGAAGATTTCTTGAGGATCGCAGGCTTCAAGAGTGGCGATCCTCAGGCTGTTCACCCGTTGCTGGTGTTCCTGGATGCGTTGTTCCACATCTTCACGGACACGAAGATGACGAAGGTAATTCAGACATTTATGTTTGATCACTTCCAGGATATAGGCAGGAATATTCGAATTGGAAGAAAGAGAATAGCGGTTTTCCCAATAATACATGATCCCCTCGACAGCAATATCTTCCGCTGCCGCTTCATCTTGCAGGTACGTATTGGCGAAACGCACAAACAATCCATGATATTCGGCAAACAACTTATTAAAAGCTTTTATCTCCGAGGCTGTTTCCATAATGTCGCTTTTCGCCGATAAAGATAGTACAAATTTTCAATAATGCAGATTACAAGAAACAGAGTTTCCTGCGTATTCTAATTCCAGAAGGTGCCGGAAACTCTGTTTTCACCCGCTTATTTTACTTTTTCGAACCAAGGCAGGCGTTCCAGAGGAGCCGTCACTTCGATCGTTTTCGGTCCCTTGAACTTTTTGCCGGTATCGTCTATCCATACGCCTTTAGGCAACATCACTCTGCGTGTGTGCTCTTTGGTCAGTACCGGAGCAATCAGATATTTATCGCCCAACATGAACTGATCCTTGCAATCAACGAATCCCTGGTGCGGGAACACATATTCCATATGCCGGATGATCGGCTCACCGGTCTTTGCAGCATGATGCGCCTGCTCCAGAATGTATGTTCCCATCTTCTCGTGCAGATGGGCATAATCACGGCAAATCGCCAGATGCTTTTCATCGAGGATCCGCCACGGAGCCACCGAGAATTGCATCATCGGCATCAAGGCGTGTACCTGGCAGGAACGCACAATCAGCTCCTGGTCGAGCTTTGTCTGGTCCACTCCCAGGAAAGAACCGAACTGGCCTCCGCCGATCATATCCGGGCAAGCATAAGCATATCCCAGCAGACCGGCAGCAATCATGTCTGGAATCAGCAGGCCAACCGCATTCCAAGAGTAATCCTTATCACCCAGACGCTGAACCAAGGCCTCACCTCCCATCTTCCATCCGGCACGATACTCGTTGAACGGGAAATCCAACCCGATTTCCGCCCAATACCGGCACATATCCACCGAAGTTGCCGACTGATCGTAAAACTCCAGTCCCGGATCGTTATAATGGCCAATATCACCGGCGTCGAACTTGAAACCATCCGCCCCGTATTTCTCTTGCATGCTGCGCAACTGTTGTTTCAGATGTTCAGCAGCAGCCGGATTACTCAAGTCATAGCAGGCACTATAGCCATTCCACCACGGGATGATGGCCGCTTCATTTGTTCCCTTCTTCTTGATCAGGTATCCTTTCTGCTGAAGCTCACGAAACTCCGGGCTATCCGGGCTGACGAACGGGCAAATCCAGAACATGATCTTAAATCCCTGCTCGTGCAGACGATCGATCATTCCTTTCGGATCAGGAAAGCGTTCAGGTTTAAAGTCGAAATTGCCATAATATTTCTGCCAGTTATCATCCACCATGAACACACCGACCGGAAAATCATTCTCCAATACATGATCCGCATATTTCAGGATATCCTGCTGATTCTGGTTATACATCAGTTCGATCCAAGTATTATACTGCGGCATGGAAAAGAACAACGGGTCCGGCAAATCACCGGAAGGCGGGAAATGTTTGGCTGAAGCAGCCATATAGGCATCTTTTAACGTACGGCCCGCCAATACCGGTTCCATCTTCTCATAATCGGAATACAAACGCAACTCTCCATTCTCGACCTGAAAAGAAAACGGCTTGTCACTCCAGATATACCGTCCCTCCGAAGAAAGCAGAAGCGGCACGTTCTGATTGTTCAGATTCTCAGCAGAAAGGTCGAACAAACGCAGGTCACCTTCAAAAGGCATCCTCGCTCCCAGACCGACTGCACCGCCCCACCATTTCTCTCCTTCAAGAGACGTTATTTTCGATTCGTACTTACTCGCGGCAAAGCAGGGCAATACCAAGAGAACCAAGAAAAGAAGAGAGATTGTTCTATGTGTCATGATATATTCAATATTGTTATGTTATTTCCCGAATATTTCTGCAAATATACGTTGTACTGTCGGAATACAATCACCTTCCGGTTCGTTTGAATAAGGATTTGTCTGCTTGGTCCAGGGTTCCTCGATTGCATAAAAGTCGATCGCCGCTGTTTTTTTACCATCCAAAAGCCGAGTCTGATAATCGAACCAGGTTTTCCAACGCATATAATAGAAATCTTTCAGGATGCCATTCCATTCGCGATGGGCATAATCGCGCAAGCCTCCTTCGTCGGCCGCCAACCGGTTACCCCAAGTCGTAATCTGCACACGGGCGTTCCATTCGTACAGATCCTTTTCTTCAGAGGTATTTCCGAGGCTGCGAGCGCGGGCGATCCAGGTTCCGACCTTAAACTCAGGACGTGTTGCCAGCAGTTCATCCTGCAACAGGATCAAACGCAGAAAACGATCCGAAGCATCTTTATACAGCTTTTTATCGCCGGCGGCAAAAGCGGCCTCAACCACCTTCTCCGTAAGACGTCCTTTCTCGGCGATTGCCTGGCGGACAATATCAACCAGATCATACTCGAAATTATTGTTTCCCTTAAACTGATCGGAGACAGACACCATCATGGCAGCAGCACGGATCACATCGTTCGGATCATAATAGTCTTTCATCTCCGACCAGCTCGAAACCTGATACGGATGTTCGGTAGGACGGGCACAGAATACCGACTCATGGGTTCCCTGCTGCGTATTTGCGTCTGGGCAGTTATAGATGGAATTGCTCAACAGTATCCAGGCGTCCTGCACAACGGGGTTGCTCTTTCCGTAACGGGCAACCGTATACGCTTTCAACCACTGATCCTTGTCGAAACGCTGCGGGCGCCAAGGCAGTTCCGTCAGCAGTTCGAACATAACCGGATTGTTTTCACTTCCTTCCATTGTCATACCGACTCCTTTCAAGGTTGTACCGAACGGACTTTCCTTCGCTTTATAGAACTCGTCGATCACATGCTTCATCTTCCCATGCAGCCCGATGTTTCCACCATAATTCAACAACATACAGTAAATCCAGTCATGCTGTCCAAATCCGTCCTTCCGATACCAAGTAGATGCAGGATCTCCCCACTGCGGACGGCTTTCCGCAAACAGATCCAACGCGATCAGGTCTCCTGCCTCCAAATTCCCGATCATCTGCGGACGTGGGTTCGCCTGCCATGCCTGAGCCACCCAGACGGCTTTGGGATTATTATTCTTCATCGCCTGCATGATGGCCTTTCCGGCAGCATCCAGATCCACACCGGCCACACTTCCGCCTTCGTGGAACGGGTCCATGCTATAATAGTTCGCTTTGCCATACAATTTGTTCATCTCCTTATAATAGAGGGAAGCGATCTCTTCGAAACGCGGATCTGTCGGCTGTAAAAATGCCGGACGGCGATACCCATTCCATAATCCCGGATCAGAAACATTCAAGCCTAACTTTTCTTTTGCGTTATGAGGAACCATGCCGGAGTATCCGGGGAATACCGGTTCGATACCATATTCACGCATCCGCTTTACGATCTGTTGCTGCAAAGCGATTTGCTGCTTGTACCAGCTATCCGGATTCGGACCGCCCCAGCCTTCCAGATTGTTCATCAGCCACCAAGCCTGAAAACCGGGACCGGCTATAAACTCATTGATTTCTTCTTTCGTATAACCTAACTTGCTCAGCACATTGAACCAGACACCATCCGTCCCGACCATCGCCAACGGCAAATTAATACCGTGCAACGCCATCCAGTCGATCTCTTTCTCCCAACGTGCCCAATCCCAAAAAGCCATCGTATAAGAGAAGGTACAATAGTTGAAGTCATAGCGGTATTTCATATCCGTCTCATGGCGTTCCTTCAGCTTCACTGCCGGCAAGACTTCCGGCAATTCGGCTTGCATGCCGTTCCAGGAAAGATGAATTCCGGCATGATATTTCAGATACCAGTTCAGCCCGGTCGCGATACTCACATAATTATTACCCCGAATCACGACCTTATCACCTTTCTGGTCGAGCTCAAAGAAATCGACAGGAGATTTCACCTGTTCAATCACAAATTTACGCGACGCACCTTTGTCGATACGTTCCAGCAACCCTTCGATAGGAGAAGCTGCATTTACGGCAAGTGCAATGAGCAGCATGCCAAGGATATGGATGATTTTCATTTGATAGAGATTTTATTCATTAAGATATTGACACCATATTTTCCGTCAGAAGACACCCACCACTGCGTATCACCGTTTGCACAACGGATCGCAAAACGATTGTCATACTGCAAACGGTCAGAGCCATCGGGAATCCAGAGACCGAGACGGTACGTTCCCTTTGCCAGGCCAGCCGGAATCTGCAGGTCGGTAGCGATCGTATGCAGCAACGGAGTGTAGGTGCTGTCGCCCAGTTCATACGGTTGCCAGTCATTCACATTCGTATCCGTCAAGGCGACATGGCAGACCTTACCGGACTCGTCGATCAAGACCAGATAAACAGGATGTTCATTAAACAATGTCGAGAAACCCCGGTTTATCAAAGATATTTCAACAGGATTAGCCTGTCCGGCAAGCAAAACCGCCGGAGCCGTCATCTCCTGCAACTCGATACGGTAACCGAGGTGGTCCCGGATATAATCGAATACATTCCGTTCCGCGACAGAACCATCCTTCCTGGTGAAATATCCATCCGATACCGGCATCTTGTTTTCCCGCAGGAATTCTGCGGAAACAGGAGTTTCCTTCCAGTACATCATCGAATACTTATCTTTCGTATTCTTTTCTTTATAGTTATGGATTGCGCTAAGTGAAGTGAAATGTTGCAAGAACAGGCGGCGTGCCGTCTGCAATCCATCAATGATCCACCCGGCTTCGGGATTATCAGGGTCCTCGTTCATGCTCCAAGTTCCCCAGGGCAGTTCTCCATCGACCGGAAGACAAGGAGACTCACGCACAATCTGCTCATAAGCAGGCGTACCTTCCGACATTCCGCCATCCCACTGATGTTTTTTAATCACAATAAAATCATCATGGAAAGAAACCCGTTTATAATCGCCAGAAGCCATATCCAGCAGATTCTTATATTCGGGAACCCGTATTTGGATAGCCCGCCCTTCCGGTGTCATCCGGCAGATATGTTGCAAAACAGTCCGCTTCGTGTCATCCGATTTTTCTAGACCATGAAAAGAACTGTGCCACTCCCCCCAGGCACCGATCATGCCAGCCTGTACAACCTGGATCACATCTTTATTCTCTTCAAGGAAAGGCTTGAGTTGTTCCGTATGACGAATGATGTCTTCCAATGTAGGACCGGTAGCTGCCCGCCCCAGGAACTGGGTTTCATAAGCAAAACGGAGGACTGCTTTCTTGCCTAAGGCCCGCAATTTGTCAAAAAAAATGCCCATCGTCTGGAAATCCTCTCCTGCCAGCTCTTTTCCGACTGCTCCCGTCAGATAGAAATAGGTCTGCACCAGTGAAACGCTGTCGGAAGCATAGAGTTCGGACTGTTCTTCCAGATAGGAAGTGATGTCAGGAAATTCTTCAGGGGCCCAGACATAGTTCTTTTCCGTTACATCCAATGCCACTTCAAGGCGAAACCCTCTTTCGGGATTATACAGCCCTTCCATACCTGCCGGATCATCCGCATAAATACCTCGGAAAGTACGATGCTGAACACCGGAACCACAAGAGATGAAAAGTCCAAGCGTCAATGCGGTAGCCAGCATAAGGGTCATAATATTTTTCATATCAATCTTTTTTAATAGTTGTTATAATCAATGTAGCCTCCTGCCCCTTCAACAAATCATCCGGAAGACCGGTAATCTTCCCGTTCACGATAATCGTTCCGGCATCTTGAACCAGTCGTAAGGCTTTATCACTCAACGGCTCCCATTCCACAAACTGTTGTGTTACCGTTCCGTCGTTATAATGCACATTCACAAACGAAGGTGTATATAACAACTCACGTGTCACATGCCCGTCAATATCGCGCAAGGTAGCTTTTCCTTCGGAGACCTGCAAGCGTGCCGGTTCGATAGAAGTGATGCGCAACTCATTTTCCGATACCGCCCGATAGCCGTCGGGTATCTTCTTGTACATACGGATATAGTCGATATCAAAACTCTTCGGATACGGGACGGAAGGATCGTAAGTTCCTGTCCAACCGTTCTTTGCTTTTCGATTGTCATAGAAAGAGATAATCTGGATCAGCGGATAAGTGATCGCAGCCTTATGTGTCATCACCTGTATGCCATCCACATACACGGTCACACCTTCCGGTGTCCAATCGAAACCATACACATGAAATTCTTCCGCCAGTTTCTTATTGGCAAACCAGGGATGTTCCGTGTGATACTGGATCGTCGAATCTTTCCAACTGTGAACAGTAGACCAGATACGATCGACATCAGTCCCCAATATCTCAAAGATATCGATCTCGCAACTCTGGTTCGGATCATCTTCAAACCCGATCAACCACCAGGCACAATGCACACCACCTCCTACTTGCATCTTGGCACGCATTTCGTAATAGCCGTACTGGTTTATTTGTGTAGCTTCCGTCTTGATCGAGTGAAGGGCTTTCTTTTTCGGATCATAGTGATGCATACCTGTGCGGCTGGCACTCATAAAACCCGATATATACATACCCGTATCAAACTCATTTTTTGAATCCCGGTCGATCATCAGACGGACCACTCCGTCTTTCATCTCGTATGTCGGTGTACAGACGGTCCGGTCTTTCGGCCAGGATGGCAGATACTCGGGAATCCATTTCGTCCGGTCGATCTCTTTCCCATCGAATTCATCGTGAAAGATCAGACGGTAGCCCTCTTTCTCCAAAGGATTGGCAGGATAATCCTGGGCCTGTATGTTCTGCAAGTTTCCCTGTAAAAGGAAACAGGCAAGAAGTGTACTGAATAGATGTTTATTACTCATGATATTTATTTGTTAACGGAGAGAAAAAAGGCCGCAAATGAAGCGGCCCTTTCTCAATTAATATAGACTCTAAAAGAATCGGATCAATAGCCCGGATTCTGGACGATCTTACCCTTACCTTCGTTGATTACAGCTTGAGGCAACGGGAATAAGACAAACTCGTCTTTGGTAGTCGTACAACCACGGTCTCTTGCATTCTGGATAAACTGTCCGTGGCGAATCAGGTCGGAACGGCGGACACCTTCGAACCAAAGTTCGTGTCCTCTTTCATCCAATACTTTCTGCAAGAAATCGTCTACACCTTTTACATCACCCATCGTATATGGATTCAGTTTGGCACGTACACGAACCTGATTCAACAGATCCAGTGCTTCAGAGGTTACGGCATTTCCTTTACGGACGATTGCTTCAGAAAGCAAAGTCAGAACATCTGCATAGCGGTAAACAACCAAGTCGATCTGGCTACCGTCACCTGTAGATTCGGGGTCTTCGCCATATTTTACAGGAACAGCTCCTGAATAAAGGTTACCATGCTTGGCAATATCAGACTCTTCATTGAACAGTACGCCATCAGTACCTACATATTCGCCAACCAAAACAGACAGACGGTCATCTCCTTCCTCGAAAGTGCGGTAAAAAGGCCAGGGAACTTTGTAACCATCCCATTTCTGGATAGCAGTATTCTGAGTCGGGTAATTGCCCGGTAAAGCGTGATCATGCCACAACTGAAGATTTGTACCTCTTTCTTCCGTACAAGCAAAGATAATCTCCTTGTTACCTTCATTTTCAAGCGTAAAGATATCTGCATATCTATCCATCAATCCATAACCATATTCGGCTTTCAACAATTCACGACCGCATTCTTCCGCTTTCGCCCAGTTTTTCTCATGCATATAGTACTTCATCAGAATCGTATATGCCAAACCTTTGTCAAAGCGTCCGAACTGTGTCGTACGGGTAGGCAGGCCTTTCAAAGATTCAGTCAATTCTGTTTCAATGAAATTTGTCATCTCTTCCTGAGTTGCACGCGGCTCAATTACTTCATCCAACGGATTCTTCAAATCTTCCAGCGTCGGAATTGGAATAGGTCCATAGAAATCATACAACAAGAATGCCAACCAACCACGACCGAGATGAGTTTCAGCCACCAGTAAAGCCTTCTTCTCGTCACTCATTTCTACATTTGATATACGATCCAATGTCAATGTCATTGTACCCAGATATTTGGCATAATCCGTATAATTGAGGGTCGTATAAGAATGATTCGGAGTCCAGTTATGAGTTGTCAGCGGAATCCAGCTATCATTCACCCAGCAGCAAACAGCAATATCGGTTGACATATCTCCAATAACCTGGAAACTGTGAGCCGTACTGAATACACCGCTATACTCCGCACTACGGAAAGGGGCATAGACACCACCCACGACAAGTGCCTCCGCATCTTTTTCATTCGTCGGGAAAAAATCCGGATTGATCGCATCATATCTTTCCGAATCCAAATTAGTACATGAGGCCAATGCGCAACAGCACATTACTGTATATAATAATTTCTTCATGACTTTATCTTTATTTTTAACTGTTTATACTATTAGAATGTAATATCCAAACCGAAGCTGTAAGTACGAACATTCGGGTAAGCCCATTGCAACTGAGATGGAGCACTTTCTGAACTTGAAATGTCAGTTTCCGGGTCAAGACCTGTATACGGAGTAATCGTAAACGGATTGTTCACGTCGAAGTACACACGTATGTTAGACAGAATATGTTTGCTGGTCTTAATTGGAATATTATAACCTAAAGTAATATTACGACAACGGATAAACCAAGTCTTTTCATAATAATAATCACCGACTCCATATGCGCTTTCAGTCTGGAAATATCCGGGTAACGTACCGTTCGGATTGCTGGAAGACCAAAGATCCGATATTGAAGTAGGCTGATTATAGCCACGACGCAAGTCATTAACGTTATTACTCAACCATTGTTTCTTATAACTTCCGGCAGAGAGTTTATCAAACTGTCCATAGAAATAAACATTGAAATCAAAGTTTTTCCAACGCAAAGTATTATTAAACCCGAACAAATAGCCCGGATCGGCAGATCCGTAGATCACTTTATCTGCATCATCCAGCTTACCATCAGGTTTTCCAGTCTTCATCGGAATACCATGTTTATCGACCTTAATGGAACCATCGGCTTCATAAACATATCCGTCGATATCTTTGATCTTTACCTGTCCGGGTAATGCACCAGGCATATGGTCGATCGTTTCACCTACCTGGACCAAACCATCTGACAAATAGCCAGAATAATAACGCATCCATCCGTTATATTGGTCATAAGCATTAGGTTTCCATTTCGGATCACGTTCTTTCCACTTGTCACGATACAGAGAGAATGTCAAGTCTGATGTCCATTCAAAGTCCTTATTACGGATATTAGTCGTATTGATTGTCAATTCAAAACCTTGGCTCTGAGTTTTACCCACGTTTGCAATGATTTTATTTACCTCGTTATAAGACAGCAGAGTCTGTTCGTTCAACAAATCGGAAACGACTTTGTGATAATATTCAGCAGTCACATTAACACGTCCGTCCAAGAAACCTAAATCCAGACCAACGTTCCATTCACGGGCTGTTTCCCAAGTCAAAACACTGTTTCCGAACTGATCCAAATAGACACCATTAATCATGGAACTGCCAAAGATATTGTTGTTGCCTACCTTATAATAGCTATATGCTTTATCTCCTACATTGGAGTTACCTGTTTCACCATAGCTTAAACGCAATTTACCATTAGACAATACACTTCTCAAAGGAGCCAAGAATTCTTCTTCCGTAAATCTCCATCCGGCAGCAACTGAAGGGAAGAACCCCCAACGTTCACCTGAAGCAAAGTTAGAAGAACCATCGGCACGCAATGTAGCTGTCAGCAGATAACGATCTTTAAACGTATAGTTCAAACGACCGAAGAATGAAGCCATACGAGATTTGGTCGCACTCGATTCGACCGTCGGACGTTTCGCATTACCCGCACCCAAGTTATTGTATAAGAAACCATCTGTAATGAAGTCATTGCTTTTTCCAGAAAACATTTCATACGTAAACAACTGATAAGAATGACCAACCAAAGCGTTGAAATTATGATCGCCTACCTGTTTCGTATAATTAGCTGTCAATTCCATCAAGTAGTCAGAGTTATCACCCTGTGCAATAGAAGCCGCACCATTTTCACGTTGTCCATAAAGAGTCGTCGTAGGCATATATTGTTTCAGTTTCTGATAATTACGGTCGATACCGAAATTTGCCTTCAATAATAAACCATCGATCGGACGAACTTCAAAAAAAGCATTTGCCAACAAACGTTCCTGAGTCGTTTTATCTGTAATATCCAACAGTGAAACTGGGTTCGGTAAGAAAGAAGCATCGGAGTTCATCGAATAATTACCATTCTCGTCCCGAACAGGTAAAGCCGGATTAAACTGAGCCGCAGAAACCAGGATTCCCGCATTTTCATTCTGGCCACTGCCTAAAGGCACATTGTCATATTCATTACGTGTCGCCGTCAAATTAATCCCCATCTTTACATATTTGCTCAATTTCTGGTCTAAATTGGCACGAAGGGAGTATCTTGTCATTCCATTATTTTTAATCACCCCATTCTGATTAAAATAGTTTCCGGAAACCAGGTATTTCGTATTGTCGTTCCCACCTGTTATAGACAAGTTATGAGATGTCTGAAAACCTAAACGGGATATTTCATCAAACCAATTCGTATTATTAGCCGGATTGGCAATCTGAGCATCCGTATAAGGTAACGTCAAAGCCGGCAAAGAAGGATCTGTAGCCTCTTTTCCTCCATAAATGCCAACACCGTTCGTACGCATCCACTGTTCACGAGTGTAATCGTTTGTTGCCGACATAAAACCGGAAGCGTCTAACATTTCATAAGATTTGGCAATCTGCTGTACAGAAGCCGATCCGGAATACTGCACCTTAGCAGCTCCGCTCTTACCTCGTTTTGTAGTCACGATGATCACACCGTTACCAGCCCGGGCACCATAAATTGCAGTCGAGCTTGCATCTTTCAGCACTTCGATAGACTCAATATCGTTTGGATTGATAGAAGCCAGGATATTATCTTTATTACCTCCCGAATATTGGTTACCACTATCCAATGAGCCCGGGGAATTCACGGGGAAACCATCAATAATAATCAACGGATCATTACCTGCCTTATCAGAAGAAGCAGCACCGCGAATACGGAATGTTGATTGTCCACCCGGCTGGGCGCTAATCGTGCTGACCTGCAAACCGGCAGCTTTACCAGCCAAAGCATGACTAACTGTAGACACTGTCGCTACAGGAGTATCATCCATCTTTACAGAGGCAACCGCACCTGTCATATCCTTCTTCTTCATTGTACCGTAACCGACAACGACTACTTCTTCCAAAGCCTGCGTATCTTCTTTCAACAGAACGTTGATCACACTCTGGTTCTTCACAACAATATCCTGCGGAATGTATCCGATAAAGGAAATTTGCAAAGTCGCGTTAGCCGGAACTTCAATGGAGAAGTTTCCATCCATGTCGGTAGTCGTACCATTAGTCGTACCTTTCTGGATAACGTTTGCGCCGGCAACAGGACCGAATGCATCGCTTACAGTACCGGTCACCTTACGATCCTGTTGTGCGGCGGCGGTAGAAGCCGGAGCCGGTTCGGAAGTCAGGACGATGTGACGGTCCTTGATAGTATATTTCAGTCCTGTTTTAGCAGCAATGGCGTCCAACACAGTCTGAATATTGGCATTCTTCTCATTAATTGAGATCTTTTCATTCTTGTTGATCTCTTCCAGATTATAGAAAAACAGGAATTCAGACTGCTTTTCGATCTGTTTCAACACTTTTTCTAACGTTTCATTCTTAGCTGAAACATTTAGAGTGGCAGTTTGTGCATAGGTGGAAGCAACCACGTTCGACAGACAAACAGCCAACATTAACACGGTTAATTTCATGATTTTTATAGTTCTTTTCAGGTTAAGAGAAACAACTATACGTTGATTATTCATACTTTTGAATGTTTTTAAGATTAAACATGATCCCACGGCAATGGGAGTTTAATTGTTCACACTTTCAGAAGAGGAGATCCGGCAAGATTTTCTCTTCTTTTTTTGTTTAAGACTAACTGGTGTTCATATTTCCTACTAAGATTAGCAATTTGTTTTTATTTAGATTTCTGATATTGTTACATGATGATCATCGATCTTGTACCGGATCGGGATTGACAAATGGATAATCTCCATGATGTCTTTGATACTCTGCCCGCGATAGAAAGTCCCTGTAAATGTCCGCCGGTTCAGGGCTTCCGACTTGACTGTGAACTGCACGCCGTAGACATGGCTCAACCGGTACAGAATAGCATCAAGACTTTGTTCGGGGAAATAATAATATCCGGTTGTCCACGAAACGAACCGGTTGGCGTCGACTTGTTGCAGGAGGGCTGATTGCGTTTTTTTGTTATAGACAAACTGTTCGTTTGGCCTCAATACCGTAGGATGTAACAAGCTCTGCGTGGTCAACAGGACGGAACCTTCCAGCAGTGTTGTAGTCAGAAGTGAATCGGTCGGATAAGCAGAGACGTTGAACTTTGTTCCGAGCGCTTTGATAGATTGCTCTTTCGTATTGACAATAAATGGCTTATCTTTATCTTTGGCGACTTCAAAATAAGCTTCTCCTTCCAGTTGCACGACACGTTCGGATTGACCATAACGGGAATCATAGGAGAAAGAAGTCCGGGTTCCGAGACTGACACGGGTTCCGTCCGGCAAGACAACTACATCCGCTTCAAGCCCGTCTCCACCTACATAGCTGGTAATCCAGCCATCATATTCTCTTGAAAAAAATAGAAATACAGTAGAAGTAATGGCTGCGGCAAAGATTGCCACAGCCGCATAAGTACTTATGCGCGTTAACAAGGTAAACCTTTTACGCTGGCGGGACTTTCTCTTATGGAGAAGGCGAAGCCAGCTATCGTGTATTTCAGAAACATCACGGGAAGGTGCACAGGCTTCATAAAGTGCTTTCGTCTCGAAAAACAGTTTTTTATTGTCTGCACTTTCATTCACCCAGGCATAAAAATCGTCCAAAGACCGACCTTGCAGCCGTCCTTGCAAATACCCGATGATTAATTCCGAATGTTCGTTTTCCATTTTTTTAATTAATTAGATGTAGATACAAAGTCGACACATGGTTAACTTGGCTCTTACATATACACAACGAACGGGAAAGAAAAAGTACTCACAAGAAAAATGATTTTTTTATAAAATATTTTCATCATACAGTTAAGAGTCGGTACAACCAACCTCTCCTTATTGTCATATTTCTTGAAAAAGCCATTGGTCCGAATCGAAACTACTACCGCATCTAATTCACTTTTATACTCCATCTAATTCAAATTACCCGCAAGGGTAATATTTTTTAACAAACTACTATTTCCATATATCACTAATAAACAAAGATTTAAGAAAAAATATAATTTTAAGGGGGGGATACTGTCATGTTTGCAAGCACAAAAGAGGATTCAAATGCCTGCCGATCTTCCCGAAAGCTCCGATGCTGCCGAACTTTTTCCGGCATCAAGTCGTCTGCCGACAATCGTCGACAAGTCTGCCCACAGTTGTCGACAAGCGGCTAAATACCGATTGGTTGGAAAGGATGAGGAGAGAAAAAGACCCACAAATCCTTTATAAAAGAAAGATAAGCAGGAACAGATTCGAACAGTTCTTGCGCAGATAAAGGAGGGAACGATAAAGCAGGTTCTCGACCGTTCGGACGGAGAGATTCAGGCGTTCTGCTATTTCGGCTGCTTTCAGACCTTCGAGATAGGACATACGGAAGACTTCCTGGCTTCTTTCAGGCAGTTCGGCAACCTTTTTCATCAGTAAATCGAGCAGATCCTTTCGCATGAAAAGTTCGTCGGAAGCTTCAAAGAAATCAAGTTCGTCCAATTTTAACTGAAGGGCACGGTGATCGATGATCTCCTGCTCCATATTCATCCGGCGGAGGTAATCCAGGCAGGCATTCCGTACGGAGACATAAAGCACCCGTTTCAGGTCACTCTCCGGAAGGCGGAACACCTGCTTGTCCCACAGTTTCAGGAATACATCGTGAACAATATCTTCTGCAAAGAAGCCGGAAACAAACTTCTCCGCAAAGCGCATCAACATCGGGGCATACTCCGTATAAATATGTTGATAATGATCTATGTCCAAAGATGCATTCCCCATACTTGCAAATATAGAAAAAAAATCTAATTATTCATTAACAAACACTTCATGCACACCCGGCTTATCGAATTTTATAGGTTCGACCTTCCCGGTGACAGCATTCATACATTGAACAACATCGTTTCCAGTAGTCTGGGCCTTGACTGCCCATCCATTTTCTTTCTTGCAGACAGACAGGATATCCGTCGTATTAGAAGCCGGCATAACAGCCAATCCATCAGCGCAATGTATGGTTTCGATATGATAGCGGCGTACAGCTATCGGGAATCTCTTACCTTTATATATGAAGGTAGCCAGACGCTGTTCTTGGTTGCTCGTCCAATCAGCGTTCAACAGATAGATCGTACGGCGATCCGAGTGATCCCAAACCGTGAAACCGACGGAAGGAGCCGCCTCCATCCAGCCTTTACAGACTTCCTCACCGGCAGTCTTGGCTGCAATCTCTTTCATGGCTGCCACGTAGTCAGCTTTCAACGTTGTTTCGGCAGGATAGGCTTTCTGGGGGAAATAGATGATTTTTCCCAAACCACAGGTAATCTCTGTCTTAGTTGTTAATTGTTGGTAATTTTCTCCCAACATCTCACGGATAACCGCATCGTCGGAAGGAAAACGGACCGATTGGTCGGGCTGCAACTCTTCATTCAGATGAGCAGCCGTAAGCAAAAGTGTTCCGCCTTTGAATACGAAATCCCGGATACGCAGGAAATCATTCGCATCATAACTGTTCCATCCGAGGAAGATCATCGCCTTATACCGGTCCATCACATCTTGAGGTGCTTCGACAGGAAGCAAGTCAACCGTACCGTAAGGGGTGGAAGTGAACCAACCTTCCGGCCCGCAGCCATCCACGATATTGTCCGGATAGAAGACATTCAGCAGATCGAAACTTTCGCATGCCTTATTGAACTTCCATTTATCACCCTTCTGCGACCACAGGCTACCGCGACCGAACGATTTCCAAGCGTCATTACGTCCCTGAATCACGGCAATATTGCTTCTCAGATCTCCACGGCGGGAATGCGTTTCCACGAAATCGAGCATCTGATGCTGGGCAAACAGGTGTTCCTTGCCGGAAACGGAATAACGGTCGTTCATATATTCGTCCGTCCACAAGGCTTCTTCCGTATTCATGTGGGAAGAACCGTGCATATAAGCAACAGCCAGTGACATATACAGACGCAAGGAGTGCTTCGGATCGGTAAACGGGCCTGAGCCCCATTGCATGGCATGAAGCGTCCCGTAAAGCGGACGGCTGTAGGCGCGGGATGCACCACGCAAGGAAGAGAGTATGATTTCTTCCGGCCCGTACATTTGTTCGGCTCCCAACCAGTCGTAACCGGCTTGATACAGATAGCGGAACAATGTGGATGGTCCCGTATGGCGTGTACTCGGACCTTTGGAATAGCGGAAATTGGCAACGAGTTTGCGGGCGCCGTCGGCCATATCCGTCACTCCTTCCGGATCATAATGGATAAAGACACCGTGATCGGTATAAATCGGACGATGTTTGGCAAAGATTCCGCCATAAGGACGGTTGCGTGCCGCCATATCAGAGAAGACTCCCTGATACTGGAAATGCTGCCAGTAATAGTAGCCGCCGTCATTCTCATGCGCCTGCTTGCCACGGAACATCGGGGAAGCCAATGTTTCCAAAGAAGGATTGATCCGGCTTCCTGCCAGCGTACGCCCTTCGACTTGCCAAGCGTACGGGATTTTCAACTGGTCCAGCAACCGGGTGTAATGGCCGATTACGGCAGGGTCAGCAACACGGAAACCGCTCCACTGGTAGGAAGGACGGAACTGATACCAGTTACCGATCCGGTTGGAAATATACCATTTAAAAAAATAATCATACGGCGTATATTGCTTGTCGATATAGATTTCATCACCAGACGAAAGGTAAATCTGCTCTGCTTCCTTGTCGATTACCTGGCGGATTTGTGCCTGCTCCGTACGGCTACCATCATCAAACACCAACGGGATAGCGTGACCGGCCTCGCCTGCACGCATTTCTACAACATGCAGACCGGGCTTTTCAAACAAACATTCCTGCTCGGCGGGCGTGGCAGCACCGTTTGCCTTTACTTTGAGGCTGACGCTCGGTTTATTCGTTTCCACCAATATGCCGAAAGAGGCGTTTTTGGCAACATATTCGGGGACGGAAACGACTTCGAAATCGCGTGCGGTCTCTTCGATGATCTCCAAACCTCTCAATTCATACGGATAAGCGGCGCGATGCGGTTCTTTCCGGAGTGTCAGCTTCATCTCGCCACTGCTTTGCAAGGAAGACGGAAGCGGAATATAGAAATCCGCCACATTGGAAGCACGGTCGAAGATGTTTCCCTCGAAGAGCGTCTCTCCATTAAATTCGAGCTTCCACATCGGCCAGCTACGGGTTGCGAGGTTACAGCCGATCCAGTAGTTGTAGTCGTCCGTTTTTTGGGTAAATTTGGTAAATGGTATGGAGCAAACCACCTTCTTGTCCTGTGTCAGGCGCGGAGCTTCCACCCAACATTCGCCGCTGAAATGCGTTCCGCCAACACGCAGGAAAGCGCAAGCCACATTTTCCGGCAATACGAATGTCTCAGACACCGTCTGGTATTTTCCCGTACCTTCCGGAACCGGCATGTAGAGCACAGAATCCGGCTTATCATAGATATCGTCAGCCCCCCGTCCCGGTTTCTGGTAGAACAATTCGATCTCGACTCCGAAATCGCCATTCTTGGAAACAGTCAAATCCTGTTTCTTCACGACCGGCAACGTAACCGTCAGTTCACCCGGTTTCAGCAACTTACCGGAAATGCGGTAATAGGCATGGCGCTCGAAATTATTGTCTTCGCCTTTGAAATAAAGCGAATAACGATCCTTTTTACGGATCACAGAATCCAAGTTGTCGTCAATATAAAACTCAGACCGACGGAACATTTCTTCACCTCTGCTCTGAAAAGGGGCAGACATCTTCACTCCTCCGATCACGCGCAAGAATTTCCGTGTCGGGATTCCGGACTGCCCGAAGGTAACGATTTCGGAGACGCTCTGATCGGGTTCGAGCAGATGTGTTTTTTCACTTCCTGCGGGGGTAAAGATGACTGTTCTTGTTTCTTTCCAAGAAGATGAGGCGTATGCCTGAAGTACAGCAAATACAATTAGGCATAGGGAGATACATGTTTTTTTCATATAAACTTAATACAAATGTTTTTCGTTCAAATCACTTTCCAAATGTACGATTTATTTCCGTATTATTATTACTCGCAGTTTTTATGTACTTTTGTAGATGTAATATAAGCACCTAAGACTGAAAAATGATAGTTGTAAGAGATACGGAGACATTGAAAGGGAAAAGGCTGGTAGCCACTATCGGCTTTTTCGATGGAGTTCATCTGGGACATCGTTTTCTGATTCACGAACTGAAGCAGGTGGCCGAGGCCGCTGGATTGCCTTCCGCCGTCATTACGTTTCCCGAACATCCCCGTGCAGTCCTGCACGCCGACTATCAGCCTAAGCTGCTCAATTCGTTCGAAGAGAAATTGAAACATTTGGCATCCACCGGGATCGACTATTGTATCGTGTTAGACTTCACTCTCGAACTATCCCGCCTGACGGCAAAAGAGTTTATCACGACCGTATTAGCAGACCGGTTGCATGTGGATACTTTGCTGATCGGCTACGACCATCGCTTCGGGCATAACCGCGAGGATAGCTTCGAGCAATATGTAACGTATGGTAAGAATTACGGCATCCGGGTGATCAAAGCTTCGCAATACAGCGAAGGTGAGGCGGCCGTCAGTTCGTCCGAAATACGGAAACTCCTTGCGGAATGCCGGGTAGAAGAGGCGGCTCATCTGCTGACTTATCCTTATGGGCTGAGGGGAAGCATCGTCAGTGGTTATAAGGTTGGCCGGAAATTAGGTTTTCCGACCGCCAATATCCAGGTAGACGAACCTTTCAAGATTATTCCGGGTATCGGCGTATATGCCGTTCGGGTCTATCTGAACGAACAGCGCTACAAAGGAATGCTGTACATCGGCAACCGCCCGACTTTGGACAACGGTGACAACATCACACTGGAAGTAAACATCCTCAACTTCTCCGGCGATATCTACAATAATGAAATAACAGTCGCGTTCATACAACACGTACGAGGCGACATCAAATTCAACTCCCTCGACCAATTGATCGACCAACTGAAAAAAGACAGGGAAACGGTGGATAGAATATTAACGGAATAAAACATATCATGTACTACGACGCAATAGACCTATTAAAAGGGATGATTTCACGTCCTTCTTTCAGCAGGGAAGAGGGAGAAGTGGCTGATTTTCTCAAGAAAAGCTGGGAAAAGGCCGGGTATAAGGTGAACCGCAAGGGGAATAACCTATGGCTAATTGCTCCTGGTTTTGATTTGGACAAACTTACCTTGCTGCTTAATTCGCATATCGACACTGTCAAGCCGGCTTCGGGCTGGACCAAAGATCCGTTTAAGCCAGAGGAGACGGAAGACGAACGTCTGTACGGTCTCGGCAGCAACGATGCCGGCGCGAGCGTAGTCTCTCTTTACGAGGCATTCAGAGTGCTGTCAGGAAAGGAACAACCCTACAACCTGATCTTCTTGGCTTCATGCGAAGAAGAAGTTTCCGGTAAGAACGGGCTGGAAAGTGCTCTTGCCGACCTTCCTCCCATCTCATTCGCCGTTGTCGGCGAACCGACCGGTATGCAACCCGCCGTAGCCGAAAAGGGGCTGATGGTCCTGGATTGCGTAAGTACCGGTAAGGCCGGACATGCCGCCCGGAACGAAGGGATCAATGCCATCACGCTCGCTATGAAAGATATCGAATGGTTCAACACCTATCAATTCCCGGAAAAAAGTGATTTCCTCGGACCGGTGAAAATGAGCGTAACGATTATCCATGCCGGTACACAGCACAATGTCATTCCGGACCGCTGCGAATTTACCGTCGATATCCGGACAAACGAATTCTATCCCAACGAAAAGCTGTTCGAACTGATCAAGCCTCAGGTCGGCTGCGAAATAAAGGCCCGCAGTTTCCGCCTCAACTCTACCCGTACAGATTTGCAACATCCGTTCGTACGTCGCGCCGTCATGATGGGGAAAGAGCCTTTCGGTTCGCCCACTTTAAGCGACCAGGCCCTCATGCACTTCCCTTCCGTAAAGATCGGACCAGGAAACTCCGCCCGTTCCCATGCCGCCGACGAATATATCGGCCTGATGGAGATACGGGAAGCAATCGATATGTATGTGAAGTTATTAGACGGACTACAACTGGTATAAAATGATCCAACTGTTAAAAGACAAAAGCAATATTATGCAAGCCTTTTGGTTAGGTTTCGGAAGACTTAGCTCATTTGCATTGGCTTTTGTCAGTGCAGCGATTCTGTCCCGTTTTCTTAGCAAAGAAGATTATGGGACCTATAAACAAATCATGTATTTATATGCATCTTTTTCATTAATCTTCATGGCAGGTCTTCCGGAAACACTTACCTATTTTCTGCCAAAATTAAAGAAAGAAGAGCAAAAATACTTAGTTCTCCAGTTTGAAATAATATTCATCTTCTTAGGATTGCTGTTTTCTTCTTGCTTATATTTTGGCTCCTCTACTATCGCTGAGATATTGAATAACCCAACCTTGGCAGATGCACTAAAAATATATGCGCCGGTCCCCTTGTTGCTGATGCCGACTTTCACTATGGAAAGCATTTACATGAACGAACATAAAAGCCATTATCAAGCGATTTATCTTATTTTCTCGCGATTCATGGTTTTATGCGGTATTACACTTCCAGTCATTTTCTATCAGGCAAGTTGTCAAGTAGCTCTTCATGGCTTGGTCTTCTCGTCTGCTTGTATGCTCATTGTGGCTCTATTTTTGATAGCTAAGCCATACAAAGGATATCACTGTCAGAGAAGCCATTTGAATATACGAGATGTCATTGGCTATTCTATTCCTTTGTTGAGTGCAGACTTTGCTTTGATGCTATTCAATTCAGCCGATCAGTTTTTCATCAGCCGATATTTTGGAGAAGCTGTTTTTGCCGAATATTCCAATGGATTCATACAATTTCCTTTAGCAACTATGGTGTCAGGAAGTGTCCTAACTGTATTGATACCAATGTTTTCACAAGCCAATACTACTAAGAAACTAAACGAGGCTATCCGATCATGGCAAAATGCCATCCGAAAAACCTGCTTGTTGCTCTATCCGATCTTAGTATTTTGTTTCTTTTTTGCGACAGAGATTGTTACGTTCATTTATGGGAAAAACTATACTTGTTCGGCCATTTACTTTCAAATCATACTTATTAGCAATTTATTTAATATTTATCCATTCCTTCCCCTTTTATTGGCACTCAAAAAGTTAAAAGTATATTCATCTTTTTACTTCTTATCTGCCTTATCCATTTGGGTAACGGAGGCTATTGGGATTCGTCTCTTTTCTTCCCCGATTGCTATTGCTTGTATATCAATTACCAATACAATCTTGTTAGTAGTCGTGTTTTACCTTTACATAAAAAGGGAGTTACAAACAACTGTGTTTACAAGCAGAATTTTGTTATTTCTGAGCAAGGTGCTATTTCACAGCCTATTGACTGCCTCTCTGATTTACTGGAGTACATCGGCCTTTCAGGAATCATATCCACCATTGATTACCTTGCTGATGGCATTTCTGCTTTTTTATTTAGTGCTCGTCGCAAGCAGTCGCTTGTTTGGACTCAATTATATGAGTATTTTAGTACATCTTTTTAATTCTTTCACAAACAAAAATCATGGACGTTCAAATTAAGTTATATCGAAATAAATGGATATCCGGAAACGGAATTCATAGCATCGGATGGGCTTCTACTCCTGACACTTGCTATCCGGATAAAGCCTTCCACCAATTTATCGAATCGCAAATTGATCCGAACACATTCGGCGCAGATGATGCTTATCAATTAGCAAACACACTCAATGGGAGCTATGCTTTAGTAATTACCACACATCAAAGCGTCTTTTTAATTGCAGACAGAACACGGTCATATCCCTTAATCTATCTAAAAAATAAGGGTGTCCTATATATCACAGATGATTTTTTATCTCTAAAAGCCGATTATGTACTCAAACCTACAGTGGATATTTCTCAGGCCGAAACATTCCTCCTTTCAAGTTTGACGTTCGGAAACCATACGATTTACAAAGAGGTATTTGGCATACAAGCTGCCGAAATAGTAGAATTATCTAAACAAAATGAGACTGCCAAGTCAAAACGTTATTTTCGCTATACGCTAAATACCGAAAACAAGCAGCAACTCATAACTAAAGAAGAGATCAACAAGCAAAACGAAATATTTGCCCATGTTTTCCAACGAATGTCAGATAGTGCTCCGACCGTACATAATTGGATTGTACCTTTAAGTGGAGGGCATGATTCTCGTATGATTATCAATCAAATACATAAGCTAGGAATTAAAAATGTGATTTGTTTTTCATACGGAGAAGTCAACAATCGGCAAGCTCAATTAAGCCAACGAGTGGCTAATGCATTAGGGTATCCTTGGTATTTCGTTGAATATACTGCTGAAAAGTGGTATCAAATACGACAAACTGCCGATTTTAACCGATATTTCGACTTTGCTTTCAACGGAATAAGCAATCCGCATATACAAGATCTGTTAGCAGTATATGAACTGAACAAACAGGGTGTTTTCCACCCTGACGATATTTTTGTTCCAGGACATACATTCGATTTTATCACAGGTTCTCAATGTCTAAGAAATATAAAAGAACTACAGTCGGAGAAAGATGTTATCAATTATTTGAGATACTGCATCAATCAATGGAGTTACAAAACACGTCCCAAACATCTTTTAAAAGAGATTACTGATATGATCAGGCAAACCCCTTTACCTTATAATAACTTTACAGAATACTTCTATTGGCAAGAATGGCATTGCAAATTTTTATTGAACAGTGTCCGTGTATATGAATATTTCGGATTTGATTGGCGTGCACCTTTATGGGACCAAGAGCTGGTTAAATATTGGCAATCGTTGCACGTAGACTACAAATTATACCGCAATTTTCTATATGAATGTGAACAACAAGGACTATATAATGAACCTCTACGCTCCATCCCATTTGATTTTCAAATGAATCCAAAAGCTCGCACAATAGACAAATTGTTGCGTTTGATTCCCTATACCTTCATTCGCAAAATTAAACATTATATTCGCCCGCAAGCCATACATTTAGATGACGGGCTGCATCATGTATATGCTCATCAAAAAACAATCTTAAAAGATCAGGCTACCTACAACTCTTGTCCCAAAGCATTACAAAACTATTTGAAACCGTATAAAAATCGACCTTTATGCTGGTTCCCAGACAATGATAACAATAGTATGTACGCTTTGCGAGAGCAATTTAAACAGGAAGTTTTTTCCTAATCCAGCCACGGAGCTGGATTCAATTTCGTCTTTTCTTTCCAAAGCTGGAAATGAAGGATCGTAGCATTGCCATCCTCAGTATCGGTAAAAATCTTTCCGATCGCCTGGCGGGTACTTACCTTATCGCCTGCCTTCACATAGACCTGGCTCAAATTGCTGTAAACCGTCAGATAGTTACCGTGACGGATAATGACCGAATTGTTATATCCCGGGACAACGAACACGCGTGTCACCTCGCCATTGAACACGGCACGAGCATCCGCCCCCGGAGCGGTCTGGATATCGATACCGCTGTTATTCGTACGGACATACTTCAGTTCCTGATGCTGCTGCTCGCCAAAGGCAGCGACAATCGTATGACGACCGGACACAGGATAGGGCAAACGGCCCTTATTGCCTGCAAAATCATCAGACAAACGTTTCTCGGCTTTTGTCATGGCATATCCCCCTTTGGTATCGGCAACACGTTCCTCACGGACCTGTTCTGTCTCCGGTGCGGTATCAGGGACTTTCTTGCCTGAAGCAGCTGCCTTTTCACGTGCCAGACGGTTCCTTTCAGCACGGGCGGCTCGCTCACGGGCGGCTTTGGCTTCGGCTTCGGCACGGGCGATTTCTTCAGCTATCTGCTTTTCGATCTGGCGGTTCAGGGCATCAGCCTGCTTCTTCTTCTTTTTCAGATCAGCCTGCAACTGCTTCTGTTTCTTGTTTAACTGCTGCACCTCCTCTTTTTGGCTCGATTCTTCGGTCTGGAGCTTGCGGCTTTCATCTTCCCGTGCCCCCAATAAGGCGTTCTTCTCGGAACGCGTCTTTTCCAGTTCTTTCTGCTTGTCGGCAATTTCCTTTTGCTTATCGATAATTTCGGATGCTTGCTTCTTCTGCCAGTCGGCATACTCGCGAAGGTAACGCATACGGCGAAGAGACTGGGCGAAATTGTCGGCGGAAAGGATAAACAGCAATTTATCCTGCGAACTACGGCGTTTGTACATGCTTTGAACCGATTTACCGTAATTCTGCCGTTTATTCCCCAACTCTTTTTCCAGTTGGGAGATGTTACGGCGGGAAGAAGCTATTTGTTTGTCTATTTCCCCGATCTCTTGGTTCAGGAGACTGATAACCTGTTTACGGGAAAGAATTTGTTTGGAGAGCAGGTTTAGCCGGTTTAGAGAGTTACGTGCCGTCTGCCGCGTCTCGTCCAATAACTGGCTGGTCATCTCGATCTCGGCAAGTGCGGCTTTACGCTGTTTTTCGAGTTCGCGCACTCTTGCCGAGTTCTGTGCGGAAACAGAACCGATCGACAGCACGAATATGACGAACCAGAGATATCTCATCTTACATTTTACTACTACTCAACCATTTGATGATCTGAGACAATGTGATACGTTTATATTTGGCAGGAATGGAAAAATCCATTTTCACCGGGACATCCGTCTGCATACGGGAGAAATACAGCGTGATTCCTCCTTGCGAAGCGCCCTCCTTCATCACCTGCACATCCATTTTCATCGGAAATGGCTGTCCGTCTGCCAAGCGAAAATCGGCATAGTCCCATTGCAGGGCGTAACGGTCTGAAGGTTCGGCAATACAGGTTGAGAGAATCTTCTCCTCTCCATCCGCCATAAAAGTGTACAATAGTCCCATCACATCCTTTACCTGTATTTCGGCTGTGGGTCCGTCCTGCTTCAACTTAAAACGACTATACTGCTTCGGGCTGATCCCTTGCTGTCCAGGAAGGAACAGATGATTGGTGAAAAGCGCCTGCAGATTATAAAAATTGAACTCAATCGGCGTCTGCCCTTTTAGGTTGGCATAATTATCAGCTACATAGCGCTTGTTCATGCGGTCGATCACTTTTACGCTGTCCACACTGATCTCGGCGCGGAAAACCTCAATACCTAAAAAAGGTTGTACAGACAACTGGAAAGCGCTGTCTTTTACCATCTTCAGGTCAACACGAGAACTCATATTGTTACCCGGCAGGTTCAAGTCTACGTTCAGGCGTGCGGTCAGGGTTTCATACTTAAACGCCTGCTCCTGCATAAGCGCAAAGAACTCGTTATGCGCTTTCGCTCCGCCTGCTTCGACCGTACCGACTTTCTTGGTCGATTTGCAGCCTGTGAACGACAGGGCGATAAAAAAGGCCAGCACAAAGGCAAAGCTTATCTTATTCATTCTTGACCTCCTCTTCTATATAGGTTCCTTCTGCGATCTTGCGATCCAGTACCTCACTTTCTTTTCCCATCTCCTTCGCTTTCTTCCACTGTTCAAGCGCTTTTTCCTTATCACCGCTCATAAAGAGGATATCGCCGTAATGGTCCACCAGTTCGGAACTTTTGGTCGTATCGTTGGCAAGAGCGCTCTCTATGTATATCTTGGCAAGCGTATAGTTTCCTTGTACAAAGAATATCCAAGCATAGGTATCAAGATAAGTCGAATTGTTCGGTTCCAGTTTGACCGCCAACGCGCTCATCCGCTCCGCCTTTTTCAGGTCTTTCTTTTCCAGTGAAAGAAAATAGGCATAATTATTGAGGACGACCACATTCTTATCATTATATTTCAAAGCTTCGTCATATGCCTTGTAGGTTTCCGGCATATTCTTGATCTGATAGTAAATATCGCCTATCTGCCCATAAAAATCAGACTTCAACCCGACGTTCGTCTCTGGAATAATCTCCAGGCCGGCTTTGTAAGTATCCAGTGCATCCTGATACTTTTCCTGCTGGAAATAGGCGATCCCAAGATAAAAGTAATACTCCGGTGCATCGGGGAAAAGCTCCTGGCAACGGGTACAGATACGGATCACTTCGGGGATGTCTTCCGACTTCAACGCCAGGTTCAGGAGTTGTTGCCAGGCAGCAGCATTCGAAGGCTCCATCTCGGTAATCAGCTGAAACTGGAAACGGGCTTCGTCTGTCTTTCCCTGCGTAATCAGCAAACTACCGTACATCTGTTTCAGATCGATATCTTCCGGATGTTGTTCCAGCAATGTCAGGAAAAGGGCATTCGCGCTCTCGGTCCCTTTCTTCGTCTGCTGCAATTTGAGAATATAGCGGGACAGGATACCGACTTTCGTATCGACATCCAGCTTTTCATTCACCAATGCATTGCGTATCTGCGTCTCGGCAGCGTCCTTATTACCGACAGCTTCATAATAGTTCGCCATGGAGACAATGTAATAAGGACTTCCCGGATCGATTTCGTGCGCTTTCTGATAATATTTCAGTGCTTTGACCGTATCATTCTTTTCCAGGTGAAGATCACCCAGAATTATCTGATAGCGGGATTCCATCGGGAACTTGTCGGCAAGCTTTTCCACCTCTTTGAACGCATTTTCGGTCTGCTCCAACGCGTTATACAACTTATATTTCTGCATTGAAAGCGCTTCATTCATACCGATGGACGATTCGAGGGCGTCATAAGCATCGATCGCCTTCCCGATTTCGCCTTCCTGTGTAAGCGCATCCGCCAGGTAATAGTTCAACTCCGGTTTTCCGGGATAATCTTTTACAAGCTTCTCATACTCTTCCGCCGCCTCGCCGAACATACCAAGGTTGCGGCTCATGGTCGCCAACGCCAGTCTATAGGTAAAATTATCGGAACTGTAAGCCACTGCACGTCTCAACATCTCCAACGACTTTTCCGGACGGTTCAGCTGGGCATAAAACGAAGAAAGTTCGTATAAGACGGCCGAGGCAGTCGAGTCGATCGCCAGACAATGGTTAAAGGCATCATAAGCAGCATCGAATTTTCCAGCAGTCTTCAAGTTCAGCCCTTCGTAGAAGAAGTAATCGAATTTCCGCTGATCCGCCTCCTGTCCCTGCGCCCTCAACGACAGCGGACATCCCATCAAAGGGAATAGGAACAATATCGAAAACAGCAACTTTAGCATTTTCCTCATAATTGTCAATTATCAATTATTAATTGTCAATTCAGAATTATTTCCCCGTGTGACCGAAGCCGCCAGCACCCCGTTCGGTGTCGTCCAGCGCTTCCACCAGCTGCCAAGCGACCTGGCTATGAGTCGTGATCACCATCTGGCAAATCCGCTCTCCGTCATTGACGGTAAAAGGTTCGGATGAGAGATTTATCAGGATTATACCGATCTCGCCGCGATAGTCCGCATCGATAGTACCCGGAGTGTTCAGCAATGTAATGCCATGCTTCAATGCCAGACCGCTACGGGGGCGCATCTGTGCCTCATAGCCTTCCGGCAATGCGATATATAATCCGGTCGGAATCAGTTTCCGTTCAAGGGGGTTCAAAACTACCGGTTCCGTCAGATTTGCACGGATATCCATTCCTGCCGACAGCGGAGTCGCGTATCCCGGCAGCGGATGGTGTGACTTATTTATGATCTTTACTTCCATAAACTCTTTTATTTCCGGGCAAATTTACACAAATATCCCTGATTACCATCTCTTGGAAGTTCCATTATTCTTTAAATTATGCTTATAAAACGAACGTTCATCGCTCAACAGGCTTAGCTCACCCGGACAGCCTTCTGTCACTTCGAGCGGAAGATGAGCACGATAACTTTGCAGGTTCATTTAGAATAGACTCATTATAAAAGCAAAAAGGATCACCCTCACAGGCAATCCTTTCTTATTAACCAAAACCTTAACTATGAAAAAATTTATGATGCAAATATAGGGTATCTTTTTTAATCTGCAAACTTTTTCGAGAAAAAATTCAAGAAAAATTCATATACTATCGAGCGAATGCATGCCGAATGTAGTTTGATGGCTATCTATCAATTCATTACCAACTTTCACTTCTACTATAGCAGTGTATAGATAAGGATTTCGGACACTCCATCGTTCCGGATAAAACATTTCTATCGTATGTATAACGACCTTCTTCCCTCCAGCTGCGATCTCTGCCGGAGAGGATATCTGATAGAGAACTTTCCCTTCCCGATCCTGTATCCGGGTAGAAACTTCCACGATTACGTCAGAGGCTTCATTCTTCAAGGGTGTTTCAATTTCGACCGTACTCTTGTCCGCATTAATGACCGGGATAGTGATGTTCGTTCCCCAATTATCCACATGAACCTGTCCGGCTTTCACCAGCCATACATTCCGGCCGATATCAGAATCCGAATCCCGGTGAGAGTTAAATTGTACGCAACTGTCTGTTTGAACAAGTAATATATTTTCTTTCTTGCCATAATTCAGAAACGGTGTTAGGACAAAACGAGACGAGGCATTCCCGTCAGAACGAGGACATAACCAATGTCCGTTCAGCCAGATCTTACGATTCAGGGTCGCTCTTTCAAAATCCAGACAGATCACTTTTCCTTTGTCTTTTTCGGACAACTTGAATTGTTTCCGATATCCATCCATGCCCTCACACAGTGTATCGCCTTCGGATATGAAAGCATCTGTTTGTCCTCCGCCCAAAACAAAGTCCCATTCCTGGCTGAAGGATATTCTTTCATACCCTTTTTTCCAAATGCCACATGCGGTAAGAGACAGACAGATCAGGGCAAATACGGATAGTCTCATACGTGTACAGTTAACTCGTTTATATTATACAAAGGTAATACAAAAGAGACTAAAAAATGAGAGAAGAACATACAAAATAAAGGGGTATGTCGTTATAATATCATACATTTGTAGGGATGAACCTGTTTGTTCATCTTCAAAAAAGAAAGATAAAACTATGGCAGCAAAGAAAGACAGAGTGCTTTGGGCAGACGATGAGATAGATTTGTTAAAGCCCCACATCCTTTTCCTGCAGGATAAGGGATATGAAGTGATTCCGGTAATCAGCGGGCAGGACGCCATCGAATGCTGTAAGGAAGAGTCGTTCGACATTATTTTCCTGGACGAGAATATGCCGGGGCTGACCGGATTGGAAACATTGGCACAGATCAAGGCGATCAATCCTGATGTCCCAGTCGTCATGGTTACCAAGAGCGAAGAAGAAAGCATCATGAACCAGGCTATCGGTAACAAGATCGCCGATTACCTGATCAAACCGGTCAATCCGAATCAGTTGCTCTTGTCTATCAAGAAGAATGTTCATAAGAATGTAATTATATCCGAGACGACAACTGTCGGCTATCAGCAGGAGTTCGGGCGTATCGGCATGCAGATCAACGACTCGCTGACAACCGACGACTGGATGGAGGTTTACAAGAAGCTTGTCTATTGGGAAATAGAACTGGAAAACAGTCAGGTTCCGATGACCGACCTGCTACGCATGCAGAAACAGGAGGCGAACAGTGCATTCGGCAAATTTGTCAAAAAGAATTACGTGGACTGGATTCAGAACCCCGGAATCCGCCCGTTGATGAGCCCGGATTTATTCAAAAAGAAAGTATTCCCGATGCTCGACAACGGAGATAAGGTCTTTTTCATCCTGATCGACAATTTCCGTCTCGATCAGTGGCGCGAAGTAAAGGATCTGCTTGCCGAATACTATACGTTCGACGAAAGCCTATACTACAGTATCCTTCCGACTGCCACACAGTATGCCCGCAACTCGATCTTCTCAGGGCTGATGCCTTTGCAGATCGAAAAGATGTTTCCGGAACTTTGGGTGGACGAGGATAGCGAGGAGGGGAAAAACCTGAACGAAGCACCGCTTATCCGGACGCAGATCGAGCGGTTTCGTAAGAAATATACCTTCTCCTATCACAAGGTGCATGATTCGCAATATAATGACAAGTTGCTGAATATCGTCCCTTCCCTGCTTCATAACCAGTTGAATGTGGTGGTACTGAACTTTGTCGATATGCTTTCCCATGCCCGTACCGAAAACAAGATGATCCGCGAACTGGCCCAGAGCGAAGCTGCCTATCGCAGCCTAACACGTTCCTGGTTCCAGCATTCGGGTACGCTGGAACTTTTCAAGCGTATTGCCGGAAAAGGATATAAAGTGATCGTTACGACCGACCACGGTACTATCCGTGTCGATAACCCGCAGAAAGTAATAGGCGATAAGAATACAAATACCAACCTGCGCTACAAGGTTGGCAAAAACTTGAATTATAATCCGAAAGAAGTATTTGACATCCGTTTTCCCGACAAGGCAGGGTTACCTTCCCCGAACCTGAGCAGCAAATACATCTTTGCGATGAACAATGATTTCTTTGCTTATCCGAACAACTATAATTATTATGTTTCTTATTATAAGAATACATTCCAACACGGTGGTATTTCGATGGAAGAAATGCTGATTCCTTTCATTACTATGACAGTAAAATAATTAGCAACCGCAAAATAATTGGCAATTGACAATTGACAATTGACAATTGTTTTAACTTTGCAATCGAAAACTTCAATTGCCGGCTGTCAATTACCAATTCTCTTTCTCACTGAATTGTCTATTGTCAATTGTCAATTGCCAATTATTAAAGTTATGCATACAATTAAAATCGAAAGTTTAGATACGATCCGCCAAGCTGCCAAAGAGTTTATTGCCGGGATGGACGACCGTACCGTTTTCGCTTTCCGGGGCGATATGGGAGCCGGGAAGACCACTTTCATCAAGGCTATCTGCGAAGAGTTAGGCGTGGAAGATGTCATCAACAGCCCGACGTTCGCCATTATCAACGAATATCGTAGCGGAGAAACCGGTGAACTGATCTATCATTTTGACTTCTACCGTATCAACAAACTAAGCGAAGCGGAAGATATAGGCACGGAAGACTATTTCTATAGCGGTGCTCTCTGCTTTATCGAATGGCCGGAAAAGATCGAAGAATTATTGCCGGGTGACGTTGTGGAAGTTGCCATTACAGAAAACCTGGACGGTTCCCGCACCGTAGAAGTGAAATAAGATGGAACCTACCGAATATTTTATCCTGACACTCTTTATCGCATTAGGGATATTCTCGATTGTCGCTGCAATCCTGAATCTCGACTGGTATTTCCAAACCAGTGGAGCCATGACATTCGTCAAGTGGCTGGGGCGCAAAGGCGCCCGTATTTTCTATGCTCTTTTGGGATTAGGATTGATTGCCTGTGGAGTGACAGGACTTCTCTTTTGGAATTGACAATTGACAATTTTAGAGATAGAACAATCGACCAAAGGCCGAACTAATTGTCAATTGTCAATTGTTTAAACCAGTGCAAAGTCCAGTTGTTTCCTCTCCAGGTTAGCTTGTGCTACTTTTACCGTGATGGCATCTCCTAATTGGTAAGTACGTTTCGTTCTACGACCAAGCAGACAATAGTTCTTGTCGTCAAACTCATAGAAGTCATCATCGAGATCACGGATCGGAACAAGCCCCTCACATTTGTTTTCATTCAGCTCCACGTACAAACCCCATTCGGTGACACCGGATACGACACCATCGAATACCTGTCCCAGTTTATCTTTCATAAACTCGACCTGTTTGTACTTGATGGAAGAACGTTCGGCATTTGAAGCCACTATTTCCATCTCAGAGCAATGTTTGCAATACTCCTCATACTTGCTCTTTATCACACTACGGCCACCTGCCAGATAGCGTTCCAGCAAACGATGTACCATCATATCCGGATAACGGCGGATAGGAGAAGTGAAGTGTGTATAATAGTCCATTGCTAACCCATAATGACCGATATTATCCGTCGTATAATGAGCTTTCTGCATGGAACGGATAGCCAGCGTCTCCACCAGATTTTCTTCTGGTTTACCCTGTACGTTATCCAACAACTTGTTGATACCTTTGGATATATCCGTTTTCGTCCCTTCCGTACGCATCTTGTAACCGAAGCGGCTGATGAATGCGGAGAAGTCCCTCAATTTTTCAGGATCCGGCTGTTCATGAATACGATAGACAAACGTTTTCTTTGTCCTATTCTTGCTCTTTCCGACAAACTCGGCTACCGTACGGTTGGCCAGCAGCATGAATTCTTCAATCAGTTTATTAGCTTCCTTCGATTCTTTGATGTAGGTTCCTAACGGTTTACCGTTCTCGTCTATGTCGAATTTGACTTCGTAACGGTCGAAAGCGATTGCCCCGTCCTTAAAGCGACGGTCACGCAATTGTTGCGCCATGCTGTTAAGCATCAGGATTTCTTCTTTATAATCGCCTTCTCCTGTCTCGATGACAACCTGAGCTTCTTCATAAGTGAAGCGACGGTCGCTCTTGATAATGGTACGGGTGATATGGGATTGTTGGACTTCGGCATCCTTATTCAACTCGAAAACTGCGGAAAAACAAAGTTTTTCTTCATCCGGACGGAGCGAACAGATCTGATTGCACAGACGTTCCGGTAACATCGGGATAGTGCGGTCCACGAGATAAACAGATGTCGCACGACTGAAAGCTTCCCGGTCTATCAGACTTTCGGGTTTGACATAGTAGGTCACATCGGCGATATGAACGCCTACTTCCCAATTGCCATTATCCAACTTACGGGCGGAAAGGGCATCATCGAAGTCCTTAGCATCTTTCGGGTCAATCGTAAAAGTCGTGATGCCACGGAAATCCTCACGCTTGGCAATTTCCTCTTCGGGAATTGCTTCCGATATCTTTTCCGCAGCCTTCTCTACATTGACCGGATATTTATACGGAAGGTTGAACTCTGCCAGAATAGCGTTCATCTCCGCATTGTTTTCACCGGCGGTACCCAAAATATCTACCACCTCACCCAGCGGGTTCTTGGCTTCCTCCGGCCATTCGGTAATACGGACGATCGCTTTGTCGCCAGTCTTGCCGCCTTTCAACTTGTCTTTTGGGATAAAGATATCGTTTGCGAGCGTTTTGTCTTCCGTTATCAGGAACGCAAATCCTTTGGTCACCTGTAGTTTACCGGTAATCAATCGTCGCTCACTTTCCAGTATCTCGATAACCTCGCCTTCTGGGTCAGCCCCTTTTCTCTTGGCATGAAGCTGTATTTTTACCTTATCACCGTTAAGCGCATGTGCGGAGTTTCGCTCTGCCACAAAGATCGGCGTCCCCCCATCTTCGGGAATAAAAGAGTTTTTGCCATTCTGACGGCGCATAAAGGTTCCGATAGCAGTCGTTCCCCAATTATTATAACGGTAACGTCCCCTGTCTATTTCGGAAATGAAGTTGTCGGAAGAAAGAGCATACAGGATATCCACCACCTGCAACTTCTGCACCTGATTGGTTACTCCTATCATACTGCTGATTTGTCGATAGTTAAAAGGTTCTTTGGGAGAAGACTTGAAAACGTTGATGATGGCATTGATCATAGCCTCTTTTTTCATCCGTTTGTTTTCGCCTTTGGAATTGCTTTTCTTCTTCCCCGGTTTATTACTTTTCTTTTCAGATTTACTCTTAGTCATATATCTTTTTCAATGTTTTACAAAGTAAACAATAAATTTTGAGAAGCTGTTTACATTTGTGATAAATAATCTTCGGGAGATTTATTCCCCGAAACAGTTGGCCCTTACACCTTTAATACCCGGTTTGCAACAAAATACACTGCCACTTAAGGGGTATTCCCGGAGTTGTTCCTCGGACAAGCCTGCACGAGCCGTTGTTATGTAAAGCGTATCCATTTTATTGCCTCCGAAAGCGCAAGAAGCGACATTAGGTGCCGGGACCTCTACTTTCGCCAGCAATTCTCCCGTGTAGGGATTGTAGCAATAAACACCATATCCTCCCCATTGGGCTACCCAAAGGTGATCGTCGCTATCAATCGCCATACCATCGGGTGCTCCCGTCCCGTCGGGCAAGGTAACGGCTATACCGTCGAACAAGATATCTCCGTTGTCGGCATCGTAGCGGTAGCGGGCTATCTTACCGGTCGGCGTGTCGTTATAATACATAAACTTCTTATTGGACGACCAGACAATCCCGTTTGAAATCGTGACCTTTTTCAATTTCGTGGTGACAGTTCCGGCAGGCGAAACAGTGTACAAGGTCCCGGCACCTTTAGGTGCACCAAATCCCATCGTCCCTACCCACAAATGTCCGGCAGGATCGCATTTACCGTCGTTACAACGCACTTTACCGTTTTCGTCAGGTATCGGAGCAATGGAAGTGGTATGGCCGTCATGCAGGTTTACCCGCACAATTTCATTTTGCAAGGCTATGATAACCGTACTGTCCGTTTCAGGAACCACCGTCGATACCATACGATCGAACTTCCAGGAACTACATTCTTTTGTATCGGGATGATATTCGTATAATGTTTGCCCTTCGATGTCCACCCAAAACAAAGTGTGACGCTCGGGATGCCAGATAGAACCTTCTCCAGTAGTCGCTTCAGCCTGATAAGCCAACTCTGCTGGAATCATTTCGACCTTTGGTGAGCAGGATGTTGTCATAATTAAAAGTGATAATAAAATAGATGCGTTAATAAGAAAATGTTTCATGGTATAAAAAAGACTGTTCTTGCCAGTTACGGATAAGTTTTATGCAAATATACTAAATAAATCCGAGATTTCTTTTAAATTAGGCGCCGAATTTATATAATCGGCTTTGATTGCCATTAATGAACAGATTTTAAATGAATAGTAAAATGAAAGAATTGAATGAAAAAACTGCCGGCAAAATGCTGTATCCGGAACGGATTATCCAGTTCGGCGAAGGCAATTTCCTCCGGGCATTCGTGGATTGGATTATCCAGAAGATGAATGAAAAAGTGGATTTTAACAGCAGCGTTGTGGTGGTCCAGCCTATCGACCGGGGAATGGTCGACATGTTGAACGCACAGGATTGCTTGTACCATGTCAATCTTCAGGGATTAGACAAAGGCAAGAAGGTCGACAGCCTTACCCGGATCGATGTGATAAGCCGCGCGTTGAATCCTTATGTGGATTTTTCCGCATTCATGAAACTGGCGGAACAGCCGGAAATGCGCTTCGTCATTTCAAATACGACGGAAGCAGGAATCACCTTCGATCCGGCTTGCAAGTTGGAGGACGCGCCTGCTTCTTCTTATCCGGGCAAGCTGACGCAATTGCTTTATCACCGCTACAAAACATTTAACGGAGAAAAAGACAAAGGCTTACTCATCTTTCCGTGCGAATTGATCTTCCTGAACGGGCATAAACTGAAAGAGACCATTTACCAGTATATCGATTTGTGGCAATTAGGAGAAGATTTCAAAACCTGGTTTACGGAGTGCTGCGGTGTATATGCGACGCTGGTCGACCGTATTGTCCCGGGATTTCCACGTAAAGAGATCGATTCAATTAAAGAGAAACTGCAATATAACGACAATTTAGTCGTACAGGCGGAAATATTCCATTTATGGGTAATCGAAGCGCCCGAATCGGTCGCCAAAGAGTTTCCGGCAGACAAAGCTGGCTTGAATGTACTGTTTGTTCCGAGCGAGGAACCTTACCACCAGCGGAAAGTGACCCTTTTGAACGGTCCTCATACTGTTTTAGCACCTGTCTCTTGGCTTTCCGGAGTAAATATCGTGCGGGATGCCTGCCAACACGACATTTTAGGGAAATACATCCACAAAGTGATGTTCGGGGAATTGCTGGAAACGCTGAATCTGCCGAAAGAAGAATTGGTACAGTTCGGCAATGACGTTATGGAACGTTTTAACAATCCGTTCGTCGATCATTCGGTTGTCTCGATCATGCTGAACTCATTTCCTAAATATGAAACACGTGACCTGCCGGGCTTGAAAATTTACCTGGAACGGAAAGGCGAGTTGCCCAAAGGACTGGTGTTAGGTTTGGCAGCTATTATTACCTATTATAAAGGATATGTCCGTACCGATGGAGCAAAATCCGAACCGAATGATTCCGCCGAGATTCTTCAACTATTGCAAGACCTTTGGGCTACTGGCTCGACCGGTCAAGTCGCCGAAGGCGTATTGGCAGCGACTTCCATTTGGGGAGAAGACTTGAACCGCATTCCTGGATTAACCAATATGGTAAAAGGTTTCCTGGATGCCATTGAAGAAAAAGGAATGCTTAATGTCGTTAAAGAAATTTGCTGATGCGGACTTATATACAAATAAATCCGGCAGACAATGTCATCGTCGCCGTAAAGGATTTACAGGCCGGTGCATCTTTGGATATCAACGGTAAAACGATCGTCGTCCTGCAGGATATCCCTGCAGGACACAAAGTAGCCTTACAGGATTTTAAAGAGGGAGACTATATAATTAAATATGGCGCTCCCATCGGACATGCCCGTAAAGCGATAACTGCCGGAAGCTGGGTGAATGAAAAGAATATCAAGACCAATCTGGAAGGGTTACGGGAATATGAATTCAATCCGCAACCTACTCCGGAACAGTCATCCGGAAAGCCGCTTTCCTTTAAAGGATATCGCCGCAAGAATGGAGAAGTGGGAATCCGGAATGAGATATGGGTGATTCCGACCGTCGGTTGCGTCAACGGTATCACACATCGATTGACAGATCGGTTACAACAGGAGACACAGGGCGCCGGAGTCGATGCGATCGTCGCATTCCCTCATAATTATGGTTGTTCCCAGCTGGGAGACGATCATGAGAATACCCGGAAGATTTTACGGGATATGGTTCTGCATCCGAATGCCGGTGCAGTTCTCGTTGTCGGGTTAGGTTGCGAAAACAACCAGGTCGGCGCTTTCCGTGAAATACTTGGCGATTACGATACGGAACGTATCCGCTTTATGGAAACGCAAAAGGTGGACGATGAACTGGAAACGGGAATGGCACTGTTACGAGAACTCTATGCGATTGCTTCGCAGGATCAGCGGACAGATATTCCTTTAAATGAATTGCGTGTAGGATTGAAATGCGGAGGATCGGATGGATTTTCCGGTATTACGGCCAATCCGCTGTTAGGTGTCTTTTCCGACTTTCTGGTAGCCCAGGGAGGGACAACCGTCCTGACAGAAGTTCCAGAAATGTTTGGCGCCGAGACGATCCTGATGAACCGGAGCGAATCGAAAGCTGTCTTTGAGAAGACCGTTCATCTAATTAACGACTTCAAATCCTATTTTATAGAGAACAAACAGCCGATTTACGAAAACCCTTCTCCGGGTAATAAGGCAGGAGGCATTTCCACCCTGGAAGAGAAATCCCTGGGTTGCACGCAAAAAGCCGGAACATCGGCTGTCCGAGACGTGATGCTTTACGGTGAACAGCTAAAAACAAAGGGACTGAATTTGTTGAGTGCCCCCGGGAACGATCTCGTAGCCAGTACGGCTCTTGCTTCATCCGGCTGTCATCTGGTTTTGTTCACAACCGGAAGAGGAACTCCGTTCGGCACATTTGTTCCGACAGTCAAAGTTTCGACCAACAGTAATCTAAATGCCCGCAAACCGAACTGGATCGACTTCAATGCCGGCTCCCTTTTGGAGGGCAAAAGCATGGAGGAACTTTGTGAATGTTTTATCCAGTTTATCATCGGTATCGCAAGTGGCAACCCGACTAACAATGAAAAGAACGGTTACAGAGAGATCGCAATTTTCAAATCCGGTGTGACACTGTGATTCACACAAGTCTGATAGACGCAGATTCAAATAAATAAAATTATATCTGCGTCATCAGACTCATATTTTCTTAAATTTTCTTCTCAATAACTGCTTGTACCACATTCAGCACATAGTCGCCTAACTTCTCAGCTTCACCAATGATATCCATGTAGTAGACACCGTCCTGATACTGGTATTTCTTATTGTTGATATTTTCCACATTGTGGATCTTCAACTGATTGCGGTAATTGTTTATTTCATTTTCGATGTTATAAGACGGATTGACATCGTCGCGTACAAGCTCCGACTTCTTCAGAATCTCAATCATACGATGCAAAGCCTTCTCCGTAAGTGCCAACATCTGGTCCACATTGTGATTCTGCTCGTCTGTGAATATCGATTTAAACTCATTACGACGTTTGATGCTTCTCGCCATGTTATTGCAAGAGTCCGCTATACTCTCGATCTCCGATACGGCGCGCAGCATGATACGGATTTCTTCCTTACCTTCCGAACTCAAGCGACCTTCCGCCACGCAAGTCAAATAATTGGCAATCTCGATCTCCATCCGGTCACTGATACTTTCGTATTTCTCGACACGGCTATAAATTTTCAAGAAAGCATCCTCATTCTTCTCGTAGAACAGCGCTTTCACCATATCCAGCATACGGCCTGTACGCTCGGCAAACAGCGTGATTTCCTTATGTGCCTGCAAGATCGAAAGTTCGGCTGTCGACAGCATACCCCCCGTAATATAACGTAAACGATATTCCTCGTCCTCGTCTTTCTTTCCTTTGATAAGGAAGCAAACCGTCTTCTCGATCAGCCCGACAAACCAAATCATTATAAAGGTATTGCTGATATTGAAAGCCGTATGGAAAGCAGCCAACTTGAAAGAAACAGCCACTGCAGGATCAGATATATTCATGACATCGGTGACGAACCAAGATACGGCAGCCGTAAACGGATAAAACAAAACCAAGACCCACATAACGCCGAATATATTGAAGACGAGATGCGCCAAAGCAGCCCGCCGGGATTGCGTATTGCCAGTCAAGGCGGCCAAATTAGCGGTAATCGTCGTACCGATGTTTTCACCCAGCACAAGCGCGACTCCCAGATGATAATCAATCCATCCGTTAGCACACATAATCAACGTGATAGCCATCGTCGCAGCAGAAGCCTGCACGATCATTGTCAGGATAGCTCCGATGAACAGAAACAGGATGATGGACAAGAACCCCATGTCAGTATAATTCTGTACAAAGGCAAGCATCTCCGGATTGGCCCCAAGATCCGGTGCATTGGCTTTTAAGGCCTGAAGTCCCATAAAAAGGAAAGAGAAACCGAAAATGAACTCTCCGACCGATTTACGTGAACTTTTCCCGGAAAACAGGAGTGGAATACCGAATGCGAGTAGAGGAAGGGCAAAAGCCGCAATGTCAACTTTGAACCCGAGAGCCGAGATCAACCAAGCGGTAACGGTCGTACCGATATTGGCTCCCATTATGACTCCGATAGATTGGGTAAGAGTGAGCAGACCGGCGTTTACGAAACTGACCACCATGACTGTAGTGGCGGATGATGATTGAATCAGGGCTGTAATTAAAACCCCGGTAAGCACTCCGGTAACCCTGTTCGTCGTCATGGCCGTCAGAATCCTGCGCAGACTGTCTCCCGCAAATTTCTGCAGACCTTCGCTCATGATCTTCATACCATACAGGAACAAACCTAAGGAACCTATAAGGCGTAGAAAATCAAAAAATGAATAGTCCATTTAAAATACGTTTAAGTGGATGTATATCCGATTAATATTCCTAACTTTAGGGGACAAAAGTATAAATAATAACTGAGATACCATGTCTGAAACTATTACAATTTATTGCAAAAATAACAATACTTATAAAGAGGTGCCGATCGGCTCCTCGCTGTTGGACATCTATTCACTGGTTGGCGCACCCCTCCGGTTACGCCCGATGAATGCGCAGGTAAATAACAAAACAGAAGGGCTTACCTTCCGTTGCTGGCATCCGAAAGATGTTGAATATGTCGACTATTCCGGACTTTCAGGGATGCGGACATATGTCCGTTCCCTCTGTCATATTTTCTCGAAAGCAGTGAACGATGTACTCCCTTCGGCAACTCTGAACCTGGAACATCCCATCTCGAAAGGCTATTATTGCGTTATCCACAACGGCAAAGACATAGACGAAGAAACGATTGGCAAAATCAAGAAGCGGATGCGTGAAATCATCGACGCAGACCTTCCTTTCCATTTGAAAACGGTCCGCACGGTCGATGCAGCAGTCTTGTTCCGTGAAAGGGGCATGAACGACAAGGCCCGTCTGATCGAAAGCGCCGGTATGCCTTATACGTCTTATTACGAACTGGACGGCTATATCAATTATTTCTATGGTTGCCTGACTCCTTCCACCGGCTATATACAGCATTTCGACCTGGTTCCTTATTTCGACGGCGTATTGCTGCGCGTACCCCAAAGGACGAATCCGACAGAGTTGGAACCGGTCATCCGCCAAGATAAAATGTTTCAAGTTTATAAGGAACATCTGACGCTACAACGCACGGTCGGATTGGATAACGTCGGAGACCTGAACCGGGCGATAGAGAAGGATATGGCATCCGAGGTCATTATGGTTTCTGAAGCCATGCAGGAAAAACAGGTAGCCAAGATCGCAGAGGAGATTGCCGCCCGCTACGATAGCGGTATCCGTATCGTATTGATTTCCGGTCCGTCTTCTTCGGGAAAAACAACTTTCTGCAAACGGTTGGAGATTCAGTTGATTACAAATTTGATCCATCCGGTCGGACTTTCACTGGACGATTATTTCCTGAACCGTGAAGATACGCCGAAGGACGAATCCGGCGAATATGATTTCGAATCGCTGTATGCGCTCGACCTGCCTTATTTCAACAGTGAATTGCAGAAACTCCTTTCAGGCGAAGAGATCGAAGTGCCGAGCTTCGATTTTGAAACAGGCCGCCGCGTTTTCAAAGGGAAGAAACTGAAGATGCAGAAAAACTCCGTCCTGGTGATAGAAGGTATCCATGCCCTGAATCCCGAACTGACCTCCATGATTGAAGATCGCTACAAATACCGGATCTATGTATCCGTGCTGACTTCCATCTCGCTGGACAACCATAACTGGATTCCGACAACCGACAATCGCCTCTTACGCCGCATCATCCGTGATTATCGGTTCCGCGGATATTCCGCACGCGACACGATCGCACGCTGGCCCAGCGTACGCCGGGGTGAGGACAAATGGATATTCCCGTATCAGGAGAACGCGGATGCGATGTTCAATAGCGCCATGTTGTATGAGCTGGCCGCCCTGCGCAAGGAAGCCGAACCGATCCTGGGCGAAGTGCGCGAATGTGATCCGGAGAATGCCGAAGCATATCGTCTGCTCCGTTTCCTCCGCTACTTCAATTACATTCCCGATGTCGGGCTTCCAGGCACCTCCCTTTTGCGTGAATTCCTCGGAGGCGGCAGTTTCCGGTATTGATCTGCAACAACGGAATATTTTCATATGAAGGAACAAGAATTCCATACCCATGAAAATATTGTTTCACTCCCATGAAAATTTATTTTCCCGCAAGAGAAAATAAATTTTCACCGAATGGTAAAAGATGAAACATTACCTTTGCAGCCGATAAAAAACAGGGAGGATATGAAAGAGGCTTTTATAAAACTGCATATTTCCATTATCTTAGCTGGTTTTACCGGCTTGTTCGGAAAATTAATTACACTGAATGAAGGATTACTCGTTTGGTACCGCATGCTTTTTGCAGCAATTATGCTTTTTATAATCCTTTGGGGAAGTGGAAAATTAAAGCGGACTTCCTTTCGCGAAGTGTTGAAAATAGCGGGAACCGGGCTGCTGTTAGGGCTTCACTGGGTATTCTTCTATGGAAGTATCAAGGCGGCAAATGTTTCGATCGGGGTAGTCTGCTTTTCACTGGTCGGCTTCTTCACAGCCTTATTGGAACCTCTGATTATTGGAAGGCGGATATCGGTAAAAGAACTCTTGTTCAGTCTGGTGACTGTATGCGGTATCGTTTTAATCTTCCAGTTCGACACCCGTTATCGGACAGGAATTATCATCGGTGTGATATCTTCGGCACTGGCAGCTCTTTTCACCATTACAAACAAGAAAGTGGGAGTACGGCATGCTTCCAGCATGATGTTGTTTTACGAAATGATTGGCGGTTTCTTAGGACTGACCTGTCTGCTACCGTTCTATCTGCATTTCTTTCCGGTGGAAACGATCCTACCGGGAATGACCAATTTCCTCTACCTGTTGTTGCTTTCGCTGGTTTGCACAATCGGGCTGTACCTCTTACAGATACAAGTATTGAAACAGGTATCCGCATTCACCGTGAATCTGAGTTACAACCTGGAACCGGTTTACAGTATTATCCTAGCTATGCTTTTTTTCGGCGAGGCGAAAGAGTTGAATCTCGCTTTCTATGCCGGATTGGGATTGATTCTCCTTTCTGTCCTGCTACAGACGCGGGAAGCTACCCGTTGTAAGGGAGCGTAAACCAAAACCGCGCACCTTCTCCCGGCCTCGAATCGACACCGATTGTCCCGTTAAGAGCTTCGATAATGGTTTTGCAGATTGTCAGACCTAAACCGGTTCCCTGCTTGAACGAGTTAATTTTCACGAAGCGGTCGAAGATCGACTGCTGATGCTGAAGCGATATTCCGATACCCGTATCAATTACTTCGATCAGGACATAGCCTTCTACAATGCGGTAAGAAAAACTTATGCTTCCCTCCTCCGTAAATTTGGCCGCGTTCGAGATCAAATTCGAAATCACCTGCGTGACTCGCTTCGGATCGGTATGGATGAGAATGTCCGGCAGAGCATCGAAGTCACAGATCAAAGAAACCTTTTCAGGCATTTTCAACGCGTGTACCTGATACTGCTCATGAAAGATCTCTTTCAGACTGGTATCGGCAAGCGAATAATCCAAGATGCCCGATTCTATTTTGGAAAAATCAAGTATGTCAGTAATCAGACGAAGGAGCAAATCACTATTCTTATTGATTATTTTGACAAACTCTTCTTTTTCTTCTTTATCGTCAGTCTCGGCAAGAATATTGGAAAAGCCGATTATAGCGTTAAGCGGCGTCCGGATCTCATGGCTCATATTGGCGAGGAAAGCCGATTTCAGCTTATCCGCCTCACGTACCTTTTGTATCTCCAACTCCGACTGCCGGGTTTCATATTCCGCATGGTGCAATTTCTCTTCCAACAGTTTTTCTTCGGTGATGTTAGTAACATGGCAGATCATTTTGTTCTGTCGCCTGCTCCCTTTCGTCTTATAAGCCTGCGCATTGATACGAATCCAGATCGTTTCGTTTTCAATAGCGGTACGACATTCAAAGCTGCAATGATCCTGCTTCCCTTCTATCACCTGGAAAAGCAAGTTGACATTATCAGTCGAACGAATAATCTGTTGTACACCTTCGATCGTCATATACTTATTATTTCTCAAATAGTTGAAAAGCTTGTTATCCTCCGGTGTTTCGTTCAGAAGTGGATTGACAAACAATTCTTTCTTTTCAATATCATATTCGGCAATAAGGGAATGGCCGGACAAGAGGACAGCTTTCAGGATCGCCAAATTGTTTTGCGTCTGCTCCTCTTTAGCTTGTTTTTCCGTTTCGTCGGAAATGATCAGCAAATAGCCGATATGCCCAAATTCCCGGTCGTTCAACCCGATTCCTTTCACCATCAGATATTTGGTTTCATCGGAAATATTGGAATGATAATAGCGGGAATCCCGTATACAATTGAAATCGTATGCAAGCGGAAAACTGAATGCCTTCTTCTTCTTGATCTGATTAAGAATTTTCTCTGGAACAGCCGGATTCTTGAACAGGTTGACTCCTAACAACTGTTCACGGGAGCTACCGAAGATTTTGGTGTCGGCATCGTTTATATCGATCAAGTTACCTTCCGCATCATATAATTCCACCCCGATCGGCAGATTATTGAAAAACTGCTGAAACTTTGTGCTCAGCTTGGAGATACGTTTTCTCGACTCTTCCAGGTTATAATTGGTTTGCCAGCGTTCAATTATGATGGAGAAAATACCGGCAATGATATGCATATCCTCCACTTCCGGAGCAGTCCAGAAACGGCTCATCCGGACCGAATCGAAACCAATGAAACCTTGTACTTTATTATGGAAGGTAAGTGGAATGATCAGCATAGACTTCAGTTGCTGTTCGGTCAGCAGGATTTTATCGATGTCCGCTTCGGCGGGTAAACCGGCAATATCTCCCAACACGATATCGTGTCCGGCTTTGACGGTGTCAATAATCCACGGGATTATATCGTATGTCAACTTATTCCGATCATCTTTAGGAGCCTTTACCCACGTACTCATCACTTCACATGTGAAATTGGCCGTCAACCCGTCTTCTTCAAAGATGGCAACGTAGCCCCAATCAGCACTGAAATAGTCCAGTAACAAATTCATTGCTTTTTCGATAGGCTTGTTTTCTTCGTTGAAAAGGATTACCAGGACTTCAGAAATAATACGTTTGATTGTCGGCGTCTCCGAGGATATACAAACCTCGGCATTGTCAGGTTCATTATCTCTGGCTTCCAGTAATCGTATCAATTCTTCCCGGGTCAACTGATCGTATGGCGATGCTTTAAGAGTCATATCAGATTCTTTATCTGATCGCAAAAGTAGAAAATAGTTTTGATTTTTAATCCTTTTCGATAATAATAATAATTTAATCTATCCTCCTTTAGAACTATTATATTTTGAATATCGAGGTCATTCCGTGTAAAAAGTTATATTTGCATGTTCTAAACATTGGACGGTCCGGTGATTGTCCTCTCATTATTGAATTTGATTATGTTGAAGCAACAGTTACAACAAAAGTTACAGCAAAAACTCTCTCCGCAGCAGATTCAGTTGATCCGGCTTCTGGAACTTCCCGCCATAGAGCTGGAAGAACGCGTGAAGCATGAACTGGAAGACAATCCCGCTTTGGAAGAAGGAAAGGAAATTGCGGATGACTTTGACCGTACTGACGAAGGTGGCGAGGAGCCTTCATCTAACGAGATGGAGGGAGGAAACGAAACAGACACCGACCTTTCACTCGGTGACTATATGAGTGAGGACGACATACCCGATTACAAACTTCGTGAGTTGAGTGAGCGGGCAGAAAAAAAAGAGGATGTTCCTTTCTCGGTCAGCGAATCCCTGAACGAATATCTGCTCCAACAACTCGGACTACGGGATTTGCCGGAGAAGCAGGTGAAGATCGCCGAATATATCATCGGAAACATAGATGATGACGGCTATCTACGCCGTGACCTGTCCGCCATAGCCGATGACCTGGTGTTTCAGGCGGGACAGGATGTGACGGAAAAAGAAATAGAGGCAGTTCTTACTATCATACAAGACTTTGATCCGGCAGGAGTCGGCGCCCGTAATCTTCAGGAGTGCCTTCTTCTCCAGTTAGCCCGTCGGGAAAAAACACCTGAGACGGAGTTAGCAACCCGGATGTTAACTAATTTTTTCGAAGAGTTTACCCGTAAACATTACGACAAGATCATAAGAGGACTGGATATCGACGAGGCCGCCCTGAAAAAGGCCATTCGTGAGATAACAACCCTCGATCCTAAACCTTGTGCCAGTTGGGGCGGTTCTATGGAAACAGCTTTGAGCCAGATCATTCCCGATTTTGTAGTGGAGGCGACAGGTGGTGAACTGATCCTGAGCATGAACAACCGGGGAATCCCCGATATGCGCATCAACCGTGAATATGCGGAGATGTTTCAGGATTATGCCGGTAACAAAGCGAACCAGACAGCCCAAATGAAGGAAGCTGTCCAATTTGTGAAACAGAAACTCGATTCCGCCCAATGGTTCATCGATGCCATCAAGCAGCGTCAGGAAACTTTGCAGCGCACGATGGAAACGATCATCCTCTTACAACGCGACTTCTTCCTCACCGGTGATGAAGCGACTTTACGGCCTATGATCCTCAAAGATGTGGCGGAACGAGCCGGATATGACATCTCGACAATCTCGCGTGTGAGCAACAGCAAGTACGTGCAGACAAATTTCGGTATTTATCCGCTCAAATATTTCTTCTCCGAATCGATGCAAACCGACAGCGGCGAAGAAATTTCCACCCGCGAGGTGAAAAAGATCATGAAAGAGCATATCGACGGAGAAGACAAGCGCAAACCGCTTACCGATGAAGAGCTGGCCTCCATCCTGAAAGAGAAAGGCTATATCATCGCCCGCCGTACGGTAGCCAAATACCGCGAACAATTGGGTATCCCGGTTGCACGGCTCAGAAAAGAAATATAAATTTGAAGCGTTATGAGGTTATTTTCAAATATCATATCCGGTATGTTCCATCCGTTGCTGATGGTGACGTATGGAGTCGTGCTGGCTCTCACCTTCACGTATTTGGCAATTTATCCGCCGACCATGAAGCTGTTGCTCGCAGGCGGAACATTCCTGTCTACCGCGGTTATCCCCGGAGCATTCATCTTTATGATGGTAAAAAACGGGGCGGCAGTCGATCTGGAACTGTCGGATAGACATGAGCGTGTGGTTCCGTATCTAATCTTTATCACATCAATCATGGTCTGCGCTTTCTATATGTATAAAATGATGTTGCCGTTCTGGTTCATCTCCTTGCTATTAGGTGCCTGTGTAGCATTAATCTTGGCACTGCTCATCAACTTTTTCTGGAAAATCAGCGCCCATGCGATCGGGATAGGCGGATTGTTGGGCGGCATTATGGGGGTAGCGCGGATCCACTTGATAAATCCTTACTGGGCTTTTATCATCATGATCCTGATAGCAGGGCTGGTAGGTACTTCGCGTATCTTTCTGAAAAGGCATACTCCCATGCAGGTATATGCCGGGTTTTGTCTCGGATTTATATGTACCTTTGTAGCCTCATTTTTGAGTTATATCTATTTATTCATCTAATAAAAACACTAAAATTATGAATTTTCCTGCAGATTTAAAGTACACAAAAGATCATGAATGGATCCGTGTAGATGGCAATGTAGCTTACGTTGGTATTACCGATTACGCTCAGGGCGAACTGGGTGAAATCGTTTTCGTCGACATCACGACAGAAGGCGAAGTTGTTGCCAAAGAAGAAGTTTTCGGTACAATCGAAGCTGTAAAGACCGTTTCAGACCTGTTCATGCCGGTAAGCGGTGAAGTGATCGAAGCAAATGCCGAGCTGGATGACAAACCGGAATTGGTGAATGAAGATGTATATGGCAATGGATGGTTAATCAAGATTTCTATCTCAGATCCTTCTGAACTGGATGAACTGATGTCTGCTGCCGAATACGAACAAATGATTGCGAAATGACACCTGTAGTAAGCATTATCATGGGCAGTACCTCGGACCTGCCCGTAATGGAAAAAGCGGCTAAACTGCTTGACGAGATGGAGATCCCGTTCGAAATGCACGCTTTGTCCGCCCATCGTACGCCAGCTGAAGTGGAAGTATTCGCCAAAGGAGCCAAAGACCGCGGTATCAAAGTGATTATTGCGGCTGCCGGCATGGCTGCCCACCTATGCGGTGTAATCGCTTCGATGACGACAGTCCCTGTGATCGGCGTGCCTATCAATTCGACACTCGACGGTATGGACGCTTTGCTGGCCATCGTACAGATGCCTCCGGGAATTCCGGTCGCCACTGTCGGTATCAACGGTGCTTTGAACGCCGGTATCCTGGCAGTCCAAATGCTTGCCGTCGGAGACGAACAACTCCAAGATAAGCTTGCCGCCTATAAGGAAGACCTTAAAAAGAAGATCGTAAAAGCAAACGAAGAACTGGCTAAGGTTTCCTTCAAATACAAAACGAATTAGTTGAAAGTTGAGAGTTGAAAGTTGAAAGTTAACAAAAACGCAAAGTGTTGATACCGCTTGCCACCCTCGTTGACTCTCACCTTTCAACTTTCACCTTTCAACTTTCACCTTTCAACTAAAAAAGATGGAAGATTTTTTTAACTATCGCCGCCGCAAATCATCTATTGTCAACATAGGGAATACTCCGTTAGGGGGCGATAATCCGATTCGCATCCAGTCGATGGCAAACGTCTCCACAATGGATACCGATGCAGCCGTCCACCAAGCGATCCGGATGATCGAAGCCGGTGCGGAATATGTACGTTTCACCGCCCAGGGAGAACGTGAAGCTCGTAATTTAGGTGCAATCCGCAAACAACTTGACGAAGCCGGATATACGACTCCGTTAGTCGCCGACATCCATTTTAACCCGCGTGCGGCCGATGCCGCAGCCGAAGAAGTGGAAAAAGTGCGCATCAACCCCGGAAACTATGTGGACAAAGTGAAGACGTTCGACCTGCTGGAATATACCGACGAGGAATATGCTGCAGAGCTGCAAAAGATACGCGACCGTTTCATACCATTCCTCAACATCTGTAAAGCACACGGAACCGCCATCCGTATTGGCGTAAACCACGGTTCGCTATCCGACCGGATCATGAGCCGGTACGGCGACACTCCCGAAGGCATGGTTGCCTCATGCATGGAATTCCTGCGTATCTGCCGGGAGGAAGACTTTCCCGATGTCGTGATTTCCATCAAAGCCTCGAACACGGTCGTCATGGTAAAAACCGTCCGTCTGTTGGTCAGGACAATGGAATCAGAAGATATGCACTACCCGTTGCATCTCGGTGTAACGGAAGCCGGCGACGGAGAAGACGGACGCATCAAAAGTGCCGTCGGAATCGGAGCCCTATTGTCCGATGGCATAGGTGATACGATCCGCGTTTCTTTGAGCGAAGATCCGGAGGCAGAAATCCCGGTTGCCCGTAAGTTGGTCGATTACATACTCGAACGCGAAGGGCACGAGCCATTAGAGGCCACACCTGCTCCGGGATATGATCCGGTAACAGTCGGACGCCGCCACAGCCGGGTGACGGAAGGAATCGGGGGTAACTTCCCGCCAGTCGTCATTTCCGACCGCAGCAACGGTGATTTCGAGTTTGATCATGCTTCCCAGCCGGACTATATATACATCGGCAAGGAAGATCCCGACAACCTGCCGGACAACTTCCGTCTTTTAGTAGACGCCCACTTCTGGAAAGAACGTCCGAACGCCTATCCTTTCTTTATCGCATCGGAAATAGAGGAACTGAAAGACTATTCTGTTCCCTTGAAATTTATCCGCCTCACCTACCGGGATCTGACCGACCGCGTAATCGAGATCCTGAAAAAGGATACTTCCGTAATCGTAGTCTTGAGCACGCATCACCGGAACGGTATCGCCGCCGAACGCGCAGCCATGCATCGCCTGCTCATTGCCGGTTGCGATGTACCGGTTATCTTGCACCGCGACTATAGAGAAACAGATACCGAAGCTTTACAACTGAAATCGGCCGCCGATTTCGGAACTTTACTATTAGATGGTTTCGGAGACGGGATCATGTTGCACAACGAAGGCTGCGAAGCGATGGTGACAGACAGTTGCATGTTCGGCATCCTGCAAGCAACCCGTACCCGCATCAGCAAAACAGAATATATCTCCTGTCCAAGCTGCGGACGAACTTTGTATGACCTACAAACCACAATCGCTCACATCAAGGAGGCCACTTCACATCTGAAAGGCTTGAAGATCGGCATCATGGGGTGCATCGTGAATGGCCCCGGCGAAATGGCGGATGCCGATTACGGCTATGTCGGCGCCGGAAAGAACCGGATCAGTTTGTACAAAGGCAAAGAATGTGTCCTGAAAAATATCCCTGAAGAAGAAGCTGTAGAACGATTGGTCCAGCTGATAAAGGAAAATGGAGACTGGAAAGGTTAAAAAAAATAAAATAGTAAAGAAAAATAACACATACGCTTGCGGATATAGAAATTGTAACTATATTTGTAGCACGTAAATTTTTTCATAGTTAAAGTTTTGGTTAGAGAAGGGCAGGCCTGTGAAGGTAGCCCTTTTCGTTTTTTAGTACTCTTCCCTAATGTCTTTCTCCCGGTCAAACCCCTCCTCGAACCGATTATCCTTGATCTTAGCATTAACAACACGCTGGAAAAAGAAACGATGGTTGTTCCAGTGGAAAGCCGGATAATCATGATTTTGTTTAATCACATTATTACGGAAGACAAGGCCATCCACCGATTTAGCATACAGGATCGGCATATCAAAGGTTTCGAACTCGTTGTCCTCGATCACGATCCCACTATGGAAATATTTCTTCTGACCTTTCAAATCCGGTATCTCCGGATAGATGGAGATAACAGCGTTCGTAAACTGGAACTGATTTGTCAACGCATTGATAAACTTGTTGTTCCGGATCAGTACGTCATGACAAGCCCCCGTCTCGAACCATCCGTTACAGTCACCACACAAAAGGATTGCCGTCCCGGAAGTGTGATCAAAAATGTTATTCTCGACTACCGTCTTCTTCGGAGTACTGAACAGGGAACCACGGGCACGATTGTTACGGATCACATTGTCGGCAAAATAAACCTCCGGTGTCCACTCCAGATTCTCAATACCGTAAGTGCCGGCCTCACTGATGGCGGGATCGACAGGCTTATCAAACGTAATGCGGAACTGCTTTGCACCATGATCGTCAGGCTTATCGACAGCTTCAATCGCAGTTACCTTGTTCTGTTTCCCTAAAATTTCCATTGTTTTGGAGTCGATAAACTGGACGGCATCCCCCGGACGTCCCCATTCGAAACCGTAGGACTGACCGTGCATGTATTCACCGACCAATGTCTTGTCGTCTATTCGCTTTTGCACTTTCAGATAGGTTCCATGCACATTGATGGCATCATCCATCATGCCCTCGTACAGACCACCGACCGAACGAATCAACCCCTTACAGCCGGAAAAATGAGTCGCATCAGCCTGTGTCGTAAAATAACGCGGATCATCCTCGCCACGCAGGCAGACCGAGAATTTATCCAGTGTGATATTTTCGCTCATCTGTGCCAACAAACCCATTCCTTCCGCATAATGCACCTGTATATTTTCGAGTGTCGTATTCGTATCATGATACATGAATATCCCCGGAGTCGGACGGCCGTATCCACGGAAAACGACAACCGTGCCCGGTATCAGTTTCTTATTCTTCCAGGGAGCGCAGATCTTGCGTGGCGCAATCTCTGCAACCTGCTTGCTGCCCACGCTGATATCACTGGTCGTATAGACCAATCGCTTTGTATCTCCTTCAAAAGCGATACCCCAAGCAGGGACATGCTCCCAACCTTCCCCTTTGGCGACAAAGTTACTGTCACGTATTTCGTATTCCACCCAAGGAGCAACCTCGTAGGTGATCATACCGCCGAGCGTGTCGTTCTCCAGCACTTTCACCTGGCTGATATGCGGATTCGCAAAGTCAATACTGAAGTTCTTCAACGTGCAATTATCCGAACCCACCAGAGAGACCGGAAGCATCCGCCCATGGAAAACCAATTCGGAGCCTTGCCCGTCAAAAACTACGTTCTTCATATTCTCGAAAGCCAGCCCTACCTGTTTCGGATTATCCTGGTCATGATTGGAGATGAAATATTCACATTCCGAAGAACCTGTCGGATAAAAATCATAACGCCCTTTCGGCAGGAAGATCCGGACTGTGTCGGAATTCGATTCCGCCGCTATTTGTTGAAGGGCTTTTGCCATCAATGGAGAAGCGTTCTCGCCGGTATCAGGGTTCAATCCATATGAGGACAGATCATACGCACTGCCTTTACAAGCCGTAAGGAGAGCGACAAACAGAAGCATTACAATAGAATTTAGTTTCATGGCCTACATCTTTTGTTGATTATATTGATAAATATACAGGCAAATATACCATATTATTTGTAAATTTGCCCCTCTTAATACAATATAGATATGGAACATCCATTAAGCATTTACAACACACTCACAAGAAAAAAGGAACAGTTCATCCCGCTGCACGAACCGCATGTGGGTATGTATGTTTGTGGTCCTACCGTTTATGGCGATGCCCATCTGGGCCATGCACGTCCGGCGATCACATTTGATCTGCTGTTCCGTTATCTGACTCATATAGGATACAAAGTACGCTATGTACGCAACATAACGGATGTCGGTCACCTGGAACACGATGCAGACGACGGCGAAGACAAAATCGCCAAGAAAGCCCGTCTCGAACAACTCGAACCGATGGAGGTCGTGCAATATTACCTGAACCGTTACCACCATGCAATGGAAGCGCTCAACGTATTGCCTCCCAGCATCGAACCGCATGCGTCCGGCCACATCATCGAACAGATAGAACTGGTCAAGAAGATACTGGATAACGGTTATGCGTACGAAAGCGAAGGTTCCGTTTATTTTGATGTGGAGAAATACAACAAAGATCATAACTACGGCGTTCTTTCCGGACGTAACATCGACGATATGTTGAATACGACCCGCGCATTGGACGGACAGGATGAGAAGCATAATCCGATCGATTTTGCCCTTTGGAAATGTGCACAGCCGGAACATATCATGCGCTGGCCTTCTCCCTGGAGCGACGGATTCCCCGGCTGGCATTGCGAATGCACGGCGATGGGCAAGAAATACCTGGGCGAACATTTCGACATCCACGGAGGTGGCATGGACTTGATCTTCCCGCATCACGAATGCGAGATTGCACAGGCTGTCGCTTCCCAAGGTGAAGATATGGTCCATTACTGGATGCACAACAATATGATCACCATCAACGGACAGAAGATGGGAAAATCCTTGGGCAACTTCATCACGCTGGACGAGTTTTTTACCGGGGACAATAAGATGTTGAGCCAAGCCTATTCACCTATGACCATCCGTTTCTTTATCCTTCAGGCGCATTATCGCAGCACGGTGGATTTCAGCAACGAAGCCTTGCAGGCCGCCGAAAAAGGGTTGGAACGCTTGATGGACGCCTACCACCACCTGATGAAGCTGAAGGCAGCCGACGTTTCAACAGTGGACGTAAAGGATTTGCGTCGCAAATGCTACGATGCGATGAACGACGACCTGAACTCACCGATCGTGATCGCCCATCTATTCGACGCAGCTCGCACAATCAACTCCGTAAAAGACGGTAAGGCTACGATTTCGCTCGAAGACCTGAAAGAGTTACAGGATGTATTCCATACGTTCATTTTCGATATCCTCGGAATGAAAGATGAAGCGGCTTCAGCTGGAAATAACAGCAATGAAGCGTTCGGCAAAGCTATGGATCTGTTGCTAACCATCCGCCAGCAGGCAAAAGCCAACAAGGACTGGGCTACATCAGACAAGATCCGCAACGAACTAACAGCTATCGGCTTCGAGATCAAAGACACGAAAGACGGAGCCGAATGGAAATTAAACAAATAGAAAGATGACTATACAGGAATTTCTACAGGGCGACAAGTTCGCCCTGCTTGCCGGTGTCGAATTATTAGAAACCGCAAGCGGGTATGCAAAAGCACGCATGGAAATAAAACCGGAACATCTCAACGGTGGTGGCGTATGCCAAGGAGGCGCCATTTTTACGTTAGCAGACCTGGCCTTTGCAGCAGCCACAAACAGTCATGCACGCCTGACACTTTCCATCACATCCAGCATCAACTTCTTTAAAGCTGAAAGCAAAGGTTATCTTTATGCCGAAGCCCATGAGACATTTAGCCACAAACGGCTCGCGAACTGTGAAGTACGCATTACCAATGAAACCGGTGACCTGATCGCCACCTTCAACGGTACAGGCTATCGGAAAGACACGGAGCTGCCTTTTGCCCCGATAGAATAAGATTCATCTCAATATTTCCAACAGACGGCGTCTGTTTCGTTACTTTTTAAGTAAGTTTTCGTGTCAGTCGAATAATTTACTTAAAAGATGTACCAGACTGATTTAACGGAAACAAAATACTATCCGATTTATAAAAGAGGACGACACCCGGCACCTTCTGTCACCATCTATCTAATAAATAATATATTAGCCGGTGTCGACGTGGTTTTTCAAGGTTGACACCACATCGACACCTTTTCCTGTCTTTGGCGATTACCGGATATTTGTAGACAAGTAATAATCTACCAACTATCCCATTTCATGCCATCAACTAATTCAAAACATACAAAGAACTAAATGATAGCATATGGTAAAGTATATACAGGTAGTACTACTTATATGCAACAGGTAGTACTGCCTATTGACAGTATATAGTACTACGTATCTACGGTAGATAGTATTACATATAAGTAATATGTGATATGCTATGAATTAGTTCACTATGACTTTTGAAGTAGTTTATGGCATATTTCGAAACAGTTGCTTCATGAGGATGGACAGGTTACGGACAAAACTTCGGACACAAAAAGGTGTCGATGTGGTGTCGACCTCAATACCGGCATCGACACCTTTTAATATATTGTTTATTAGACAGATGACATCAAGATATGCCAGGTGTCGTTCTCTATTGCATTTTTTTATATAAAGATTTGAATTGGATAAAATCTAAACAGGCTCTATTATCATGATCAGCTACCTCCTTCTTCCGTAGTCGATATAAACACAAAGCAAGCTTTACCCCTCATCCCTGAGACATAAAGCCTAAACACGTAAATCAGTTATTATAAAAAACGAAGCAGTGTTATTAATGAATGTGTCTATAAGTATACTCTTTATTTTCCGTAGACAAAGGAAGGGCATATATATTGCAAGGATATGACAAGAGAAAGACAATTTAATTGAAAATAGAAGACCAAGGATTGTTTTTCTTTCGTACCTTAGTCCCCAAAGACGAGAAACTGTTTTGATTTTTTCGCCTCATGATTTGAGATGTATTAAATCAAAACAGTTTCTGAGTTTCCTAACAATTTTCAATTACCAATAATGGTTTATCTGAAGCAAATCAAACTAATCAATCCGGACGAGGTATCGGGGCCGGTAGAAGATCTGAAATATCCGTACAAGGCAGCAGCCGTACGGTATATGGACGAACTGGTATTCACGAGGCCTGTCACATTCCTGGTGGGAGAAAACGGGATCGGTAAATCGACCTTGTTAGAGGCCGTCATGTATAAATACGAGAGGCGTAACGAAGATCTGCAAGGCATGCTGAACGACGGCGACGAGAGCCACAAGGTACTCGCCAACGTCTTACCCGATCAGATTCGTTTAGTGGAGGTACGCAAACCGGACGACTATTTCTTTTTCCGTGCCGAATCTTTTTTCGACCATGCCCGCGAGATCGATGCCCAATCGATGCGCGACATCCTCAAATACGGACGCGACTACTCCATGGCACGCTATGGAGGACGGCGTCTGCTGGAGCAGTCGCACGGTGAAAGTTTCCTCAGCACATTCCTCAACTACGGAGAACGGAACATGCTCTATATCCTCGACGAACCGGAAGCAGCCCTTTCCCCCCAGCGCCAACTGTCATTGCTCGTACGGATAAAAGAATTGGTGGACCAGGGATGCCAACTCATCATCTCCACCCATTCGCCGATACTGATGGCTTATCCGGAAGCCGACATCTACAACATAGACGAAGACGGCGCTCGCCTGACTCCTTTTGAGGAAACGGAACATTACCAACTGACGAAATATTTCCTGACACACACGCAGCAGATGCTCCGCGAACTGGGAATCGGTTGAACAGGATATTCCGGCATGCGTCCGTCCCCTGACTTTCAGCAGTGCCGGGAGATTATCTCTCCCAGGCATTTAGGATTTCCGCTACATAGACGTTATGCGGATTCCCAGCCATCGCGCTGTACCACTTTTCGTATAAGGCGGGATCGACAAAATGATCCTTATCCATCTTAGTCACATAAAGAGTTTTGCATTCGAGTGTCAGGCGCGATTCCTCGAAGCAAGGGTTACCCAAATCGGTAAAACAGGGCGTCAAACCTGTCGCAGCCACCTTATCAATCTCCCGTCCCGACTTCGAACCGCAAATCTTATGAGCGGCCTTATGCTCTTCCCCCAAGAAGGAAAGTGTGAAAGCGCCCTTCGCATCGACAAACTCGCGGGTATAACGTTCCGGACGGATAAAGACGAACACTACCGGCTTGTTCCACAGGAAACCTACGCCTCCCCAACTTGCCGTCATCATGTTGAACTTGTCTTTATCACCGGCGCTTACCAGCATCCACTCTTTTCCGATAATCTCTATAAAATTGTCTTTGACCCGACCCGGCTCTATTGCCTTCATAATTTCATACCTTAATTTTATAACCACCCAAAGATACAGAAATATTCATTTGCGTATATGCTGAGTATAAATATCTCTCTACAACATATAAAACTATTTTAGTACGGTTAACCAGATATTCTTGTCCATACAGAATATTTTCTTTAGGTTTGCATCTTAATATTCACGTAATTATCAAGACTATAAACTGCCAAAATGGAAATACTGAACAACTGGATCAGCGGGATTAACGACCTCTTGTGGTCGTATGTTTTAATTATCATGCTATTAGGATGCGCCTTCTGGTTCACCTTCAAAACCCGTTTCGTCCAATTTCGTATGTTCCGGGAGATGATACGCGTGCTTGGCGACTCCGCCAACAAAGCCCATGAAGGCGAAAAGCATATCTCATCTTTCCAAGCGTTCGCCGTATCGCTCGCCAGCCGTGTCGGTACAGGCAATCTGGCCGGAGTAGCCACAGCCATCGCCGTAGGAGGTCCGGGGGCAGTGTTCTGGATGTGGATCATCGCCCTTTTAGGTTCGGCCAGCGCTTTTGTCGAGTCTACGCTCGCACAGCTTTACAAACGGAAAGGGAAGGACTCCTTTATCGGAGGACCGGCTTACTATATGCGATACGGATTGGGGCTGAACTGGATGGGCGCATTGTTCGCTATCCTGATCTCTGTCACTTTCGGCTTCGCGTTCAACTCGGTACAGAGCAACACGATCTGCGAGGCCATGCAAGGCTCGTTCGGTTTCGATCCGAAAATCGTAGGTGCGATACTGACGGTACTGACACTTGTCATTATTTTTGGAGGAATCCAGCGAATAGCCAAAGTCAGCAGCGTACTCGTCCCCATGATGGCATTGGGATACGTGGCACTCGCATTGGGGATCGTACTGTTCAATATCACAGAACTGCCGACCGTCATCAAACTGATCGTAAGCAGTGCTTTCGGATGGGAACAAGCGGTAGGCGGCACGGTCGGAGCCGCCCTGATGCAGGGAATCAAGCGCGGCCTGTTCAGCAACGAGGCTGGTATGGGTTCGGCCCCGAACGTGGCGGCCACCGCATCCGTCACACATCCGGTCAAACAGGGATTGATCCAAACCTTGGGCGTTTTCACCGACACCCTGCTGATCTGTACTTGCACAGCTTTTATCATCCTGTTCAGCGGGGCGCCGTTGGACGGTTCGGTAAACGGAGTACAACTGACACAGCATGCCTTGACGCTCGAAGTGGGAAAAGCCGGAGGGATATTCGTTGCCGTAGCGATCTTTCTGTTCGCTTTCAGCAGTATTATCGGAAACTATTATTACGGGGAAGCGAACATCCGTTTCATCACACCGAAGAAAAGCGTGCTTTATATTTATCGCCTGTTGGTCGGCGGCATGGTAATGTTCGGAGCGTTGGCAAGCCTGGAACTCGCTTGGAGTCTGGCGGATATCACGATGGCTTTCATGACGATCTGCAACCTGGTCGCTATCTCGTTGCTGAGCAAACAGGCCTTCCTGCTACTGCACGATTACATTGCTCAGAAACGCAGTGGGATCAAAAGTCCGGTGTTCGATAAAAACAAGCTACCGGAACTGAAGGACAAGGCAGAATGCTGGTAAACACTTCTTATTGATAGATCAGGCTAAACAAACGTTCAGGAGCAAAGACCTCGTTAGCGACCTCCTGTATCTCTTCGGCGGTCAGCCTTTCCACCTTAGCAAAGACTTCCGGCAGAGTATCATAGCGGTTATAATGGAGAAAGCTCTTTCCCAACCCCAAGAACAGTCCCTCCCGGTTATCGCCAGAGACACCCAACTGCCCGATCACCTGCTTCTTGGCCGCTGCCAACTGGGTTGCGGTCAGTTTTACATCGCGCAGCTTAGCCAGTTCCTTATGAACAAGCCTGATCGCTTTCTCTTTATTCTTCGGATCGGTCCCGAAATAGATACTTGCCAGTCCTGTATCGGTATAAGAAGTCACATTTGATTCGACGTTATAGACGAGCCCGTTTTTTTCCCGGAGAGAGACATTCAAACGGTTGTTCATCCCCGGACCTCCCAAGAGATTGTTCAGCAGGAACAGCGGCAGACGTTTCTCATCGTGCATACTGTATGCTCGTCCTCCGATCAGCACATGCGCCTGATGGGTATCTTTGTGTATCTGGCGGCTGACGGGAAGGATCTCGCCGGGTGCCATCCGGTTACGTGCCGCCATCGGGAAAGCGATATCAGACAGGGTGCTTTCCGCCAGCTGCACGATCTTCTTGAACGGAATCCGGCCCATCGAAAAGAACACCATGTTTTCGGGTGCATAAAAACGCTTCATAAACGACTTGCCGGACTCGCTTCCGAAACCGAGTAGCGAATGCTCGTCCCCTAAGATATTATGTCCCAATGCATGACCGTCAAATAGCAGATTCTCAAATTCATCGAAGATCAGTTCAGAAGGACTGTCCTCGTATGAATTGATTTCGTCCAGGATCACATCCACCTCCTTCTCGATCTCTTGTTCCGGGAACTGCGAATGGAACACCAGGTCGGTCAGTAGTTCGAAAGCCCGCCGGAAATGCTCCTCCATAAAGATGGAATAGACAAAAGTCTCCTCCTTCGTGGTATAGGCATTCAGCTCCCCTCCCACATTCTCCATCCGGTTCAGGATATGCCAAGACTTACGTTTTTCCGTTCCTTTGAATATCATGTGTTCGACAAAATGAGCCAAGCCGAACTCGTCCGCCTCCTCATCCCGTGTCCCGACATTCACGGCAAACCCGCAGTATGATACCGGAGAAGCAGCAGGAAGATGTACGATACGCAAACCATTCGGCAAAATATGTGAGAAGTAATCTTTTTCCATTATCCATTCATTAAGAGGGCACAAAAGTACAACAAATATTTATTTACAGACTTCTTTTAACTACCTTAGCCGTCAAATTAAAACTCTTTACTATGGAATTACAAACAATACAAAGTAAGATTTACGAGATCAGAGGACAGAAAGTCATTTTAGATTTCGACTTGGCTGAATTATATCAATCAGATACCCGCTCTCTCAATCAAGCAGTCAAAAGAAACATCAAACGTTTTCCTCTCGACTTCATGTTTCAACTGACCACCGACGAATGGTCCGTCTTGATGTCACAATTTGTGACATCAAGTTGGGGTGGCACTCGGAAACGTCCCTTTGCATTTACAGAGCAAGGTGTTGCTATGCTGTCAGGACTATTGAAGAGCGATATCGCAATAGAAGTGAATATTTCAATCATGCGTGCTTTCGTCGCCATGCGCCAATACCTGCTCAACTCCGCTCCCTCACCCCAACTCAAAGAACTGAAAGAACGGATCGAGGCATTAGAAGACATCACAGAGGAAAACGAAGAAAAATTTGACGAAATCTACCTTGCCTTGGCGCAATTGGCACAAAAAAACAAACAGAACAACCAACCCCGTAATCCAATAGGATTCGTCAAACCCCAATAAAGTACAAAAATATGCGCTTCCCGCTGTGCAGGTATCATTAAAATAGATACTTTTGTACTTTGTTAAATTCATAACATCATATAGAATCATTTTTAAAGCTATGATAAACGAAGCAATCTCATCCATCCTGCAACAGGAAGCTGAAGCAGTACGCAATATTCCGATAACCAACGGCTATGAAGAGGCAGTGACACTCATTGTGAAACACGTACACGAACTCGGTGGAAACCTGATCACCAGCGGCATGGGGAAAGCAGGACAGATCGCCATGAACATCGCAACGACCTTCTGTTCGACAGGCACGCCTGCCTACTTCCTGCATCCCAGCGAAGCGCAGCATGGCGACCTCGGTATCGTCCGCAAGAACGATGTCATGTTGCTTATCTCCAATTCTGGCAAGACACGCGAACTGCTCGAACTGGTGGAGTTGACACGTGGTCTCGTGCCGGAAATGCAGTTTATCGTTATCACTGGCAACCCCGACAGCCCGTTAGCAGCTGAAGCGACGATCTGCCTGCCGACAGGTGCGCCAAAAGAAGTGTGCCCCTTAGGCCTCACCCCCACCACATCGACCACGGTCATGACGGTGATAGGCGATCTGTTAGTAGTCGGCACCATGAAACGCATCAACTTCGGCTATCCCGACTATGCCAAACGACATCACGGTGGTTATCTAGGCTCGAAAAGCCGCGAGCAGTGTAAAACAGAAAACAAATAAACAGTATGAGGAAGGTAATCGGCATCGGAGAAACCATTCTCGACATCATCTTCAAGAACAACCAGCCCCATACAGCAGTACCCGGCGGATCGACCTTCAACGGCCTTATCTCGTTAGGACGTCTCGGAGTACCCGTCTCCTTCATCAGCGAAGTAGGCAATGACCGTGTCGGCGACATCATCCGCGACTTTATGATGGAAAACAACCTTTCCACCCGCTACGTCGACCGTTTTCCGGACGGTAAAAGTCCGATCTCGCTCGCGTTTCTGGACGACGACAGCAATGCCAACTACACCTTCTACAAGGAGTATCCGAAGCAACGCCTCGACGTGCCCCTGCCGGAGATCAACGAAGATGACATTTTCATCTACGGCTCCTACTATTCGCTGAACCCCGCACTCAGAGGACGGATGGTGGAGTTCCTCGACTATGCCCGCCAGCGCAAGGCGATTCTTTACTACGATCCGAATTTCCGCAAGGCGCACGCCCACGAAGCCATACGCCTCGCCCCAACATTACTCGAAAATTTCGAATATGCCGATATCGTACGTGGCTCGGACGAAGACTTCCTCAATATTTTCGGAGAGACTGACAGTGAAAAGGTCTACACTGACCATATCCGTTTCTACTGCGACCGTTTCATCACTACCCACGGAGCCGGAGGCGTAAACCTTTACCACGGCGACCGGCACCGTCATTTCGACTCGCCCGCCATCCGTCCGGTCAGTACGATCGGAGCCGGAGACAACTTCAATGCAGGTATCCTCTACGGTCTGTTAAAATATAATGTCCGCCACCGCGACCTCGTCACTCTCCCTCAGGAGACATGGGCGAACATCATCCGGTGCGGGATCGATCTGGCTACTGAGGTTTGCCACAGCTACGACAATTACATTTCTAAAGAATTTGCAACCTCCTACCTCTCTCAGTCTTAAATATCATTAACCGGGTAGATAAAGGGGTATAAAGACACATGTTTTTCACTATCTTTGCTTTGCATGAGTAGTAGAAGTATGATATTGAAACGGATTCTTTTCTTGTTCACCAGTGTGACCTTATTGGCAGGGTGCAGCTCCGGCAGAGCACCTGAAATTCGTGCCATATGTTTGCGTGACGACATCGGTAACTATATTATCAAATGGGAAACAGATCCCCATACCGACGGGATGATGAAACTTTATGTATCCGACACCCCCAACTCTTTCGACATGTCGCAGCCGTGCGGCTATGCTAACATCAACGACGGGAGAGTGACCTACATCACAAATGACAACATCACCCGCAAATACTTCCTCCTGTCGTTCAACGACAAGTACTACCGTACCGTCGGTGCCCGCTCGGTACAGATGGACAGTGTCCAGAACTTGCGCGACATAGGAGGCTATTTCAGCGAACACGGGAACCGTATGACCGGCTGGGGCAAGATATTCCGTTCGGGTGAACTCAAGGCGCTTAGCCGCAACGACACCATCCGGTTGGACAACCTGAAGATCAAAACGGTCATTGACCTCCGGGGAGAAGACGAGGTAGCCCTCGCCCCGGAAAAATATACAGGAGCAAACATCATCTCCATCCCAATCCCGGTAAAAGGAAAAGAACAGATCGCCCGACGTTTGGAAGAAGGGCGCATACGCAAAGGTGACGGACTCGTATACATGCAGGATACATACATCAGCTACGTGACAGACGAGAGCGAACAGTTCGGCAAGGCTTTGAAGGTCTTCCTCGACAAGGACAATTACCCGATCCTCGTGAATTGTTCGTTAGGCAAAGACCGCGCAGGTTTCCTGACCGCCATGCTGCTGACAGCTCTCGACGTACCCGAAGAAACGATTATGAAGGACTATATGGCTTCGAACAACCATATAGACCTGAGACACCTTGCCTATATGGCACGCAACCTCAATACGGACGCCCAGGAAACTATCACCGTTCTGCTGGGTGCAGACGAGACATGGCTGGACTTAGCCTTCCATAAAATAAAGAAAGAGTACGGTTCGACTGACAAATATTTGTCGAAAGGGCTCCATCTTACGGAAAAAGAGCGCGATACACTAAAAGATATTATCCTACACTGATAGGTATCCGAATAATTTGCGTACCTTTGCCCACTCTGAATTATTATATATACACATATATCACATTTTGAAAACATTTGAAGAATTAGGAGTTGCCGCACCAATACTGAAGGCAATTCAAGAAATGGGCTACGAATCGCCCATGCCGGTACAGGAGGAAGTGATTCCTTTCTTACTGGGAGATGACAACGACGTAATTGCATTAGCACAAACAGGTACGGGAAAAACAGCCGCTTTCGGCCTTCCGATCCTGCAAAAAATCGATGTAACTACATACCAGCCCCAAGCACTCGTACTTTGTCCTACTCGCGAGCTTTGTCTACAGATCGCAGACGATCTGAACGACTACTCCAAGCATATCGACAACCTGAAGGTTCTCCCAGTGTACGGTGGTTCCAGCATCGAGAGCCAGATCAAGACGCTGAAACGTGGTGTGCACGTGGTAGTGGCCACTCCGGGACGCCTCTTGGACCTGATGAACCGCAAGACGGTGAACCTCAGCTTGGTAAAGAATGTCATCATGGACGAGGCGGATGAGATGCTCAACATGGGCTTCACCGACAGCATCAACGCCATCCTCGCCGAAGTGCCGGAAAACCGCAACATGCTGCTCTTCTCGGCCACCATGCCGAAGGAGATTGCTGCCATCACGAAGAGGTACATGAAGAATCCGAAGGAAATCGTGATCGGCAACAAGAACGAGGGCAATAAGAATATCCGCGATATCTACTACATGGTCCGTGCACAGGACAAGTACCTCGCGCTGAAACGTATCGCCGACTTTTACCCGAACATCTACGGCATCGTCTTCTGCCGTACCCGCAAAGAGACGCAGGAGATCGCCGACAAACTGATACAGGATGGCTACAACGCCGATTCGCTGCACGGCGAACTGAGCCAGGCACAGCGCGACTACGTAATGCAGAAGTTCCGCGTTAAAAACATACAGCTTCTGGTTGCCACTGACGTGGCTGCCCGCGGCCTGGACGTGGACGACCTGACACACGTGATTAACTATGGCTTGCCCGATGAAGTAGAATCCTACACACACCGCCGCGGCCGTACCGGTCGTGCCGGTAAGACGGGTATCTCCATTTCGATCTGTCATGTGAAAGAAAAGGGCAAGATACGTGAGATCGAACGCATCATCAACAAGAAATTCGAAAAGGGTGAGATCCCTTCCGGAAGTGCTATCTGCGAAAAGCAGCTTTTCAATCTCGTAGATCAGATCGAAAAAGTGAAGGTGAACGAGGAAGAAATCGCCTCCCTGATGCCTCAAATCTACCGCAAGCTGGAATGGCTGGACAAGGAGGATATCATCAAGCGAGTCGTTTCGCTCGAATTCAACCGCATGATCGACTACTACAAGGATGCTGACGAAATCCAGCAGGTGGACGAACGTTCCGCCCGTAGTGAACGGGGTGAACGTGGCGAACGCCGTGCATATGTGGCCGAAGAGGGTTATTCGCGCTTCTTCCTCAACTTCGGCAAAGCCGACGGCCTCTATCCGAACCAACTGATCGAACTGGTCAACAAATGCGTGCCGGGCAAGGTGCGTATCGGTAAGATCGACCTGCGCGAAAACTTCTCTTTCTTCGAAGTGGAAGAGGGTGAAGCCCAACGCGTGATGAACAGCATGAATGGGTTTGAAGTAGACGGACGCCGCATCTCCGTCGAGCCTGCACAGGGCAAGAAAGAAGAAGGTGGACGGGGTGGCAAACGCAGTTATGGAGGCCGGCGTAGCGATGACGGCTACAAAGGCAAACGAGGTTCCAAAGATAGCGGACGCCGGAGTAACGATCGTTCAGACCGTGCTTTCCGCAAAGACGAACGCGACAGTGACCGCCCATGGAAACGGACAGCCGCCGCACGTGATGCCCGTAAAAAAAGACGTTTCTGATCCTTCTTCCTCACGCTAACAAAAGCAGGAAACCGCAGCATACATCAGCAACCCCCAGCCGGTAACGACAGGGAGTTGCTGTTTTTATTTCCACTTCTCTTCTTATCCCAACATATCTTATCCATTCTTCAACACATCATCCTTGTCCGGTGCATCGGGTTCGGGTGTGGATTCCGGATTAAAGGGGTTGAAATAGTAGATGCCTTTCTCACCGAGGAATTGCAGGAAGTACGGGAGCTTCTGCATAAAGAGGCTGCACTCCTTTGACTTGGCAGGGGTCCAAGCGGATTCGGCTACTGCGACCAAACGTGGGAACGTCATATAATCCAGACGTTTGGCATCGGCTACACGTTCCGTCCAAAGGGAGAACTGGAGACCCATCACCTGGTCTTCATAATCACGAGTCAGATGGATGATAGGTTCGGGGAAACGGTAGATGTCTTCGACCGGATTGAAACCGCCCCACACACGGCCCACTTTATGGCCACCATATTGGATGAAGTCGGCATACAACGGACGACGCGGAGTCATAATCACCCGGTAACCGTTTTCGAGCGCTTTCACCAACTGGTGTTTGCGGTCATGCCGCCACCACATGATGACGGCTTTGTCGGGAGAGACACCGGCATCGATCATCTCGTCCCAACCGATCATCGTCTTGCCTTTGGAAGCTACGATATCGGCGGCACGGCGGATAAAATACTGTTCCAAGCCCGTTTCGTTGCCCAAGTTCTTATCTTTGATAAACTGTTGGATTTCGGGATCGGTGAACCAGCTTTGGTTACCGTAATGCACTTCATCGCCTCCGATATGAATATAGGGAGACGGAAACAGGGCAACAATCTCATCGAGCACGTTGCTGATAAACTCGAACGTTTCTTCCTTACAGGGATGGAATGTGAAATGCTGCCATTTTCCCTCACCGCCGCCGGAGATTTCGGGATAGGAACGGCAGACGGCAGTAGCATGGCCCGGCATGTCGAATTCAGGAACGACCATGATATGACGGTCGGCTGCATAGGCAACTATCTCTTTGATCTCTTCTTGGGTGTAGAACGTAGCGGGCGCTTTCGGGTCGTGCCAGTTACCGACAGCCCCCTCGGTAGTCAGCTTCGGATAGCGCTTGATCTCGATACGCCAACCCGGTTCGTCGGTCAAGTGCCAGTGGAACACATTCAGGCGAAGAGACGCCATGATATCCAGATATTGTTTTACCTTTTCTTTTCCAAAGAAATGGCGGCTCTCGTCGAGCATAAAACCACGCCAACCATAGCGGGGCTGATCTTGTATCTTGCAGGCTCGCACGCTGCCCTTACCGAAACGGGATAGTTGAAGAAGGGCTTCCTTCGCATAGAACAGGCCGGCTTCGGAAGAGGCTTGCAACAGGATGCTGTTCGGTTCGATAACAAGCGTATAGGCTTCATCAGCCATCTTACAATCATTATTAAGTTCCAGACGGATGGTTCCGCTGGCAGGTGATGATTGCATACCGGCTTCTTTCAACTCGGTTTGTAGTCCGGCGGCCAGCTTATCAGCATACCCGCCATTACCTTGTATCTGCAGATTCTTTCCAATGGTGAACGAGCCTTTTCCGTTCTGCACCTTTGCAGGTGTCGGGAACAAAGGTTGTTGTGCCATCATCGGCAACACGAATAGGAGCAACAGAGCGCTCAGATAAATCATTTTTCTCATGGCATATTTATGTTTAATCATTTCCTTGCAGGGATATTTCTCTTCTACCGGGGGATTAATCCCCCAAGCAAGGGGTAGCAAATATAACAAAATTTCATATCTTTAGCCGCAAAATCAAATATAATACCATGAACAGACTGATTATCCTCATTATTGTACTTATCTGTTACGGGGACAGCCTCCGTGCCCAGAAAATCGAGTACTCCCAGCCGGTCAACACTCCTGAAAGTTGTACAAGCATCATGGTCGGCAAGAAAGCATCAGCCGACGGTTCGGTCATGACCAGTCACACTTGCGACGGGAACTACCGCACATGGATGGAGATCGTCCCGGCGGCACGTTACGAGCACGACACGACAGTCGCCATCTATAACGGCCGCATGCATACCGAATATCCTGCCGACCGTACGAATATGGAATTGAAAGGGACGATACCGGAAGCCCGATCGACCTACCAGTTCCTAAATACTTCCTATCCCTGCCTCAACGAGAAGCAATTGGGGATCGGCGAGACGACGATCTCCGGACGTGAAGAGTTGCAGAACAAGAAGGGGATGTTCATGATTGAGGAACTGGAAAAGATAGCCTTACAGCGTTGCACGACGGCACGCGAAGCGATCCGACTGATCGGACAGCTGGTAGCCGAATATGGATACGGAGATTCGGGTGAATGCCTGACGATTGCCGATCCGAACGAGGTCTGGCATTTCGAGGTGTTCGGCGAAGGCCCGGACAAGGTCGGGGGTGTATGGGCGGCTGTCCGTATCCCGGACGATCATGTGGGCGTATCGGCCAATATTTCGCGTATCTCCACGCTCGATCTGAAAGATAAAGATCGTTATATGGCTTCGGAAAATGTATTCTCCGTTGCCAAAAAGATGGGTTTCTGGGATGGCAAAGAACCGTTCAAATTCTGGAAAGCTTATAGTGGGGGTAACTATTTCGGCGAACCGAAATCATTCAGCATCCGTGAGTATTTTATCCTGAACGCATTGGCCCCCTCACTCAAACTGTCGTACGATGCGGAAGAACTGCCGATCAGCGTGAAGCCGGATAAAGCGGTTGCCGTAACAGATGTGATGGCATTACTGCGCCAGACCTACGAGGGAACGGAATGGGACATGACGAAAAACCTGAAAGTTACTACCAAGAACAAGGAGACACAAAAGACAGACACCCTCACCAGCCCCGCGGCAAACCCGTGGATGGTGACAGATATGGTCAATATGTTGAATGCTGTGAAGCCAGGGACGGTGACACGCAATCGCCTGGTATCAGTCCCGCAGTGTTCTTACTCGCACGTGATACAGCTTCGCAGTTGGCTGCCGGATGCCGTAGGCGGTGTAGCCTGGCTGTCGTTCGACAATCCGGGACAGAGCCCACGTATCCCGATCTTTGCTGGTACAACCGACCTTCCGGTTGCTTTCGGCATCTGCGGACAGCACCGTCATCGTGAGGATGCTGTCATCTGGAAATACCGGACGGCAAACAAATTGGCGACAGTTCGCTGGGGACTGACCAAAGACAAGATCAACGGTGCAGTCGCCCACTTCGAAGAAAAGGGCTTATCGGAAATGCCTTTCGTGGAAAGCCGCTACAAAGAGTTGCAAAGCAGCAAAGGGGAAGAAGCCGCACGGACTTTCCTGACAGGCTACACGGCTGACTTCGCAGGAGCAACAATCCTACGCTGGCAGGAGATGGCGGATGAATTTTGGAAGATGTTCGCGAGGGGATTTTGAAAAAATGAAAGAGTGAAAGAATTAAAAAGTTAGACAATATGAAAACATTTATTTTATCTTGCATGTTGGCATTCTCTGTCTCGACAGCGTTTGGCCAGGGGTATCAGTTTACAGAGGTGGTAACGGTTCCTGCTACCCCGGTTAAGAACCAGGCAGCAACGGGTACTTGCTGGTGCTTTGCCACGACTTCATTTATGGAATCCGAACTGCTCCGTATGGGAAAGGGCACGTATGACCTTTCGGAGATGTTCATCGTCCGCCAGAAATACATGAATCAGTTGCAGGACAACTATCTGCGTCGCGGAAATGGTAACATCGGACAGGGCAGCCTGTCGCATACATTTATGAACGCATACCGCCAAGTCGGGATTGTCCCTGAAGAGGTTTACACGGGTATCAATTATGACTCCGAACGACATAACCATAGCGAGATGGTCCGCTATATGCATGCCATCGCCGATGTGGCAGTAAAAACGAAACAGCGCAGTCCGGAATATGACAAACTGATTGCTAACCTGTTCGACACCTATTTAGGCAAACTACCGGAGAAGTTTACATATAAAGGAAAAGAATATACGCCGAAGTCATTCGCCGAATCATTGGGATTGAACATGGACGATTATATCGAGCTGACCAGTTTCACGCATCATCCGTATTATGTGAAATTTGACGTGGAAGTGCCTGACAATTGGGAACATTCCTTAATGTACAACCTGCCGCTCGATGAAATGATGGAAACAGTGGATTATGCTTTGACGAACGGTTATACGGTATGCTGGGACGGTGACGTGAGCGAGAAGGGATTCTCCTTTACAAACGGTGTCGCCATCAATCCGGAAGTGAAGAAGGTGGAAGACCTGTCGAATACGGATCGTGCCCGCTTTGAGAAACTAGGCGAAAAGGAACGTTTGGAAGAGGTATTCAAGTTCGAACGTCCGTACCCGGAAATCAAAGTAACCCCGGAAGTACGCCAGGCCGGCTTCGAATCATTCGTGACTACCGACGATCATCTGATGCACGTGACCGGCATCACGAAAGATCAGAACGGCACGAAATATTACATCACCAAAAACTCATGGGGCACTGACCGCAACAAGTTCGGCGGCTACCTGAACATGTCCGAGAGCTTCGTCCGCGCCAAGACCATCTACGTAATGGTCCATAAGGATGCGATACCGAAGGCGATCAAGATTAAGTTAGGAATTAAATAACACATTCCACATCTATTCATTGGGGGTGTGTCGAAACTATCCTGTTCCCGCGCTTGACGCGGGATCGCATTAAAACCGACTCTATAAAAATCTGATTGAGAAGGTCTGTCCTTTTGCGTCCCCGCGTCAAGCGCGGGGACAAGGAGATTTTGACACACCCCCAATATCGTTATATATAAACATACAAAAATTAAAATCGTTATAAACATGAAACACACCTTTATCCTCCTACTTGGAGCCATGCTGTCCTTACAAGGGCAAGCTCAGGACAAGCAGATGCAGTTTCAGAACACGATCAAGATCGAAGCTGGCGACAATCACGCGGACATCATCGGAAAAGCAGCCCATGTCGTGCCTTCGCCCAACCAGTTAGCGGCGTTGCAAAACGAATTTATTGCCTTCATCCATTTCGGACCGAACAGTTTCACCCGGTTGGAATGGGGAAGCGGAAAGGAAGACCCAAAAGTCTTCGACCTGAAAGAGCTCGACACGAATCAGTGGTGCGAAGCCATGAAAGCGGCCGGCATGAAAATGGTGATCCTGACAGTCAAGCACCACGACGGATTCGTCCTGTGGCAAAGCCGCTATACGAAACATGGCATCATGTCCACCGGTTTCCGCAACGGCAAAGGCGATATTCTGAAAGACCTATCCGAATCCTGTCGTAAGTACGGGTTGAAGTTAGGCGTCTATCTGTCGCCGGCAGACCTCTATCAAATAGAAAACCCCGAAGGATTGTACGGTAACCTCAGCCAATACACCAAACGAACCATCCCACGGGAGGTTCCCGGACGGCCTTTTGTCAACAAGACCCGTTTCGAGTTCGTAGTGGACGACTACAACGAATACTTCCTCAACCAACTCTTCGAGATCCTGACCGAATACGGTCCGATCCACGAGGTTTGGTTCGACGGGGCACACCCCAAACGAAAAGGTGGACAGACCTACAACTACCCCGCCTGGAAGAAACTGATCAAGGCACTTGCTCCCGAAGCCGTTATCTTCGGACGGGAAGATGTCCGGTGGTGTGGTAACGAAGCCGGCGGCACACGGTCGACCGAATGGAACGTGATCCCCTACCAAGCAAATCCGGACACGATGTCGAACTTTGCCGATATGACCGACAAAGACCTTGGAAGCCGTGAACAACTCTATAAAGCCAAATACCTGCATTACCAGCAGGCTGAAACCAACACTTCCATCCGTGAAGGCTGGTTCTACCGGGACGACACGCACCAAAAAGTACGAAGCACCGACGATGTGTTCGACATCTATGAACGTGCCGTAGGAGGCAACTCCACCTTTCTGTTGAACATCCCACCCAACCGGGACGGGAAATTCTCACCAGCAGATGTAGCCGTATTGAAAGGTACCGGCCAGCGAATCCGGGAAACCTACGGGACCGACCTGTTCCGTCAGGCAGAAGGCCCGAAAGAAGTGCTCGACCAAAATGCAGACACCTACGTGACGGTCGATAAAGACGGCCCGGGAATCGTCATCTCCACCCCCCAACCTGTCACCCTCAACCGTTTGGTTCTCCAGGAAGCAATTGCCACCAACGGGGAACGAGTGGAAAAACACGCCGTGGACGCCTGGATCGACGGAGGATGGAAAGAGATCGCCCACTCCACCAACATCGGCTACAAACGAATCCTGCGCTTCCCCGATGTCACGACAGACAAGATACGGGTCCGCATACTCGAATCCCGCCTGACACCTGCGATCTGTACCATCTCCGCCCATCACTACAAAGCCCGTCCGCCCCGGTTGAGCGCACAGAGAAACATGGACGGACTGGTTACCATCGAACCGATGCCACAGGAATTCGGCTGGAAAGCGCACGGCGAAAACATTGCGGAGAACCTGAACGCCGGTTTCAAGATCTACTATACGACAGACGGAACGGAACCTTCGGCAGGCTCTACCGAATATAAAGATCCTTTCCAGATGGGAAACAACGAACTGAAAGCAGTAGCCATCCTGAACGGAGAAAAAGGAGCTATCTTGCAGGAACGGTTCGGACTGGTCAAGAAGGAATGGAAAGTAATCGGCAAGACTGCACAATTTCTTGCTATCGATCTCGGCAGCGAACATATATTAAGCGGCTTTGCCTTCACCCCACAAAAACAAGGAGATAAAGGCACGGTAGCCGGTATCATCCGGATCAGCAATGACGGAAAGAACTGGAAAGAGATGGAAAGCTTCGAATTCGGCAACCTGATCAACGACCCGTCCAAACGCTACCATCATTTCAAGCAAATGGTAAAAGCCCGCTACATCCAAGTGGAAGCAGCAGAAATCGCCGCCCGTACGGAAGCTGATGCCCTTGCTGGAATTGACATCTTCTAAAGCTCGCACAACCAATATAACCCCTGTAAGGTAGAGCAAGAATACTGCTGTTGCAAGCGTTTGCTGTTTGGAAAATCTGGCAAAATAAAGGAAAGGGGGCAAAATATACATATCCCCTTTCCTTATGTAGCAAAGCATATAAAACAAAATTCCTTTGTTATCAAAAAGCTGAATATCCTAACATTGTAGAAAAACTGAACTCCCGAAGAATCCCCTGCTGCAAACAAATATTTCCGCAGGCCTGAATATATCCCCTTTGTCGGCATGACGACCGTCTTCATCGCCGTGACAACCGTCCTCGTTACCATGAAGACCGTCTTCATAGTCTATGGTCCCGGCAACTCACAGTGATGGCAACCGTCTTCGTTGTGAAAAACCGCATACCTCATAGTAGAAAGCCTTTTTTTCGATGAAGAACCGGAATTTACTGCTATTCCCAAAGGATGTGCTTTGTTGTTAACGAAACAATATTACACAATCCCCCCCCTTTCCAGATCAGGATAAATTACGGAAACAACTTTGCCTCCTTCGGGGGATCACCAGACACAACGTTCCGCCCTGTTCGGGCAAGATACGGACTTGCCATGCCTGCCCCATCATCTTTTCGACCAAAACAAGGACATGGAACATATTCGCCCTCATCCCAAGTCTTGGCCAAGTGATCAAACAGCAAGGCAGCCAACAGACATGCGCTTATGCAAATTTCTTAAAACTCATTCTTTGCTCTTATTTAGTGTATAATACATCTTCTATTTTTAACTCCTGCAATGGGTTGAACGATTCGGACGCCATATATTCCAAAAGACTCTGCCGGAACTGGGCCGCTGCCGGGCGTTTGTTCAAATCGTTTTGCAGATCAGCACCACAAACTAACAATTTGCCTTTCCCGACACGGGCTTCGTAAAGCATTCCAAGTTTGCGGTTTGTAAACCAGTCATCGACGATATGAATGATCGGACGGAAATCCTTCGGATAGTCATCTAAGATCATGGCATCGCAACGGTTCATCAGATCCCACCATTGATAATCACTTACTCCCTCATTCGGGAAAGCAGCCAATGCCGGATGTTTTGCATCACAGCAAACACCAAGTGTATGCGGAGCCTGCCCGCGGGTCCAAGCCGTATTCCAGAAGATACTGGAGAAGCCGACGGCTATGTCACCTCCCTTTTCAGGGGGGACAGTTCCATAGGTCAGCAGCAGGACGGACTCACCTTTATTCAGTTTATCCTGAGCCGTCCGGTCCAGACGTGTCGTAACATACGGGAGATTATCTACCGTCTTTTTCACTGCCGGATAGACCCAGATATTCCAACGATTTCTCATATCCGAATCCCCGATCTGAACGGAGACAAGAAGTTGGGAAGGTTCCTTGATCCCGGCCAGATCACAACGGACCGTTCCGGCCGGGATGCAATTTCCGAGGGGTATCTCACGCGTGAAAGAACCTTCTTTCAATATCTGTTTATCCACAGTCGAGACAGTCCAGCGGATCATTGTTTCAGGAAGCGGCTTCTCGCCGAAGTGGGCTATTTCCAGCGGGACTTCCAGTTTTTCATTATTCAACCAAACCATTTTCGGAAAACGTGCCAGCGGAACAGTGCTGTTACAGAACGTACGGTATTCCTCACCAGTCACATACCCTTTATCGTCCCAGAAAGGGTCAAGCACACCTACCAGTGCAGTCCCCTGTCCGGGAAAGTCGTGCAAGTCAAGTAACTGAAAACCGGCAAAACCCGGTGTACGGAGAGCAGCTTCGATATCTGCTTTATAGCAAAGAGTCTGTAAACGCCCGGAAGCATAGAGAAATTTTTCTCCCATATCTTCCATACCTTTATCGGCTAAAGTCTCCTTGAATATTTCTAAGTTTTTAGCTTTCAGCACACCTGTATATTTATCTATTTCCTTGAAGTTAGGATAGACGCACCACTGCCCGATTTCGTGGCTGACAGTCGGCATATCCGATCGGATTTTGCCGGCAAAATCATAATCTGTCCGGGGAGCCTCACGGTTGATTATGCTATTAATACCGGCACCCCAGGCCTGTATGCGCGGATCGGGAGTATTCCAATAGTCAGCATTCTCCACATACGGCCATCCGGCCGCACTGGAATAGACACGGCGAGGATCTTTCTTCTTCCAATGATCGACCAGACCGGAAAGATAGTGTGCTTGGTCTGCCCCACCGGGTTCATTGCCATAGACCATCATGCAGAAAGAAGGATGGTTACCATATTCTTCAAGGATGCGGTCGCTCTCTTCCTTCAACCACTGATCCTGTGGTTTGCCACTACCGACTTCCGCCCATCCGCCGCATTCTACTTGCAGGTAAATTCCCATACTATCGGCCACATGAAAAGCCGCTTCCGGAGGACACCAGGAGTGGAAACGGACATGATTCAAGCCGTATTCCTTACAGGTACGGTAGATCTTAGCCCAATAATCATTTTGCATGGCGGGATATCCTGTCAGTGGAAATATACAACATTCGAGCGTACCACGTAGGAAGACAGGCTGTCCGTTGACCTCAAAACGTGTACCATTTGCCTTAAACTCACGGAAACCGAAATCGTAGGTCTTTCTGTCAACTCCATCCGACGACTGCAGTAAGACATTCATCCTGTAAACATTCGGGGTATGCTCTGACCAGATTTTTAAATCTTTTCCCATATCTACAGCTGCTTCGATATGGCCATCCGAATTCTTTGCATCGACTTCCACCTGAACAAATTCACCTACAGGGTTTCCTGAAGCGGTCTCCGCCCGTAAGAAAATAGTCGAATTATCTTTTCCGATATTTCCTGCCAGTCGTATCTTTAATTTAGCCTGCTTTTTCTTTAGATCCGGATAGATTTGGACAGATTCGATATACCGGGAAGGTTTTGCCGACAGCTTGATATCCCCGATAATTCCATTCCAGTTACTTTGTGTATGATCGGAAATACTATGTGCATTTATTCCGACATCTACATAAAGACGGTTATCCACACGCAATGTAATCGTATGCTCTCCGGCTTGCATACCTTCTAAAACAAAACGGTTAGGAGTCTGAAGGGAATTCTGCTCACCGACTTTCTTACCGTCTATATAGAGAGTTGTCGCCCAATGTGTCCGTTCCAAATAGAGAATAACCGGACGGCCCTCCCAACCGGAAGGCATATTCACTTTCTTCTGGTACCAAGCTACACCTACATAATGCTTGTTCGGATTCAACCAGAAAGGTACTTTGATATTGCCCGATTGCCGGTATTTGGCATATTCGGGAGCATTATACCAGGAACTATCGACAACTTGTCCAGTCCATTGAGTATCCAAGCTGACATCTTTGCCTTTCCCCTGTTCTTGTAATGAACCCGGCAGACAAACAACATCTTCCAAGTCTTTATTCTGCCACTCCTGCCCTATTCCGACATCCGCCGGGTCCAAAGCGAATTGCCATTCACCTGCCAAAGACAGTTCGGAAGAAGTCTCTTTACAGGATAAAAAGAATATCAGGCTTATCGAGGCCCAAAATAAAAAGAAGTTCACCTGTCTCATAATTCTATCAGTTTAAGTAATTTATATATCAGTCCGTTCATTACACTATATAAGGTTTCCGACCATTTGCAAATGTATCTGTACGCCCTGGTGGTTATTATCCATTCCGGCGGCGATGTGAAAATAACGTTCCGCCTTGTCGAGATTGCCGAGTCCGAGATGCCCCAATCCCATCAGGTAGTTGCAATGGATGCGGTTTTTTTTGTCCATATCGTCTTCCCAAATCTGGAGATCGGGAAGTGAAACGGCGAAGTAGTCCATCTTGAAGGTATCGAACAAATGCTTTTCGCCAAAGTCGATCAGTCGGTTAAAGCACCCTCGGGCTTCATCTTCACGTCCTAACTTGCGGAAAGCAAGACCTTGGTAGAAGATCTTATCCGGTTTCTGGTCATTGTAGTACATGGCGGCTGCCGGTTGACTATTCCCGGTGCTGGCGGCCAGGAACAATTCACGCGCTTCGGCTTCACGCCCCAATGCTTGCAAAGCACAGGCTTTGTAATAATTGAAGTCGTTTTCCTGGGCACCATAGAGTTTCCCCTCGCCTAAATTATGAGGATAGATGAAACATTCTTCGATCAAGAACAATGCCTTTTCATTCTCCCCGGCTTTCAGACAGGCTTTTACCAACTCGACACGTGCCAGCTGATACTGTGCAGGGACTTTTCCCTCTCCCCCTTCCCAGGGATGGAAACGGCGGGCATCGATCATGTGGATCGCTTCTTCATAACGTCCTAGCTGATTCAATAAGGTGACATATTCCAAATAAAGATCGTCGCGGGAGAAAGCCACCTCTTTCAGCTTGTCTAACAAGTCCAAGCGATCGGCATGGGGACGGTTCAGACGCTTATACAGTTGGTCGAGTTCCATCAGGATCCGGGCATCCCGTATATCCAGCTTAAACGCCCTTTCGAGCAGAGCCACCGCTTCCTGCTGTTTATCCAGTTTGTTGAAATAGGCCAGTGACAAGTTACGAAGAACCGTCGGAAACGTATCGTCCTGTTCGACCGACTTCTCCCATTCGGCTATCGCTTCAGGATACTGCCGCTTATCGTACCACAGGTTACCCAAATAGTAATGAGCCTTGGGTACGACATCTGCAAACCGGATTACCTCCTGTAACGCCTTGATCGCTTCGAGAGCATTCGGGAAACAACAGTCGGCCGATTGATGCTCAGCAACACAGATAGCCATTTCAGCCTCTTTCAGACGGCCTAAGGATAACAAAAACCAGCTTTTATAATAATACAGCAATGTGCGTTCCGAGGCAACTACTTCGAATGCAACCTCAACCACTTTCAAGGCTTCTTCCCAGCAACCGGCAGAGGCATAATCGAGCGATAATTCCTCGTAATTATGTCCTTCCGAACGCATCCGTACGAGCAGATCATCCAGGACAGCCTTCTCACCCGTCAACAGATACTCTTCAAAACTACAACCGAAGTTGAAGCAGTCGATAGCAAGGGATTCCCGAATCAGCTTCAAGGCCTCGTCCACTCGTCCGAGATGACGGAGAACGACAGCTTTCAGATGGCGGCCGCGCAAGTTATGCCAGTTCCGGAGCAGGGATTTATCTATTTCATACAAAGCATCTTCCCAATTTCCTTTCGAAGCGGACAACTGGGCCAGCGAATAATAACCGGCATCCTGCCAGGCAGCATTCCAACAGGCTTTATAGAAATAGTCGTAGGCCTCATCCGTCTTACCCTGATATTTCAGCGACAACCCGAGATTATACAAAGGCTCGCCGTCATACGGGTTCGGATTCTTTTCTGTCAGTGTCTTGACAGCACGACGCAAATAAGGTTCGGCTTTTGCAAACTGCCCCTTGCGGATCAGCCACAATCCCATTGCGTTATTGTTGCGGACATCATCCGGATCACGGCTGAGCGCCTCTTCATAATAGTCGGTTGCGGCATAGGTTGCATGACGATATTGCTCAAGATGCAAGCCGGTCAGATAAAGCTGTTCCGTCGTTTGGATATCCTTCGGATCAAGAGCTGCTTTTGCTGGTTCGGGTACTTCCTTTATCTCATTGGGTTCAGGTTCCCAAGATAGAAGGAGTTTTCCCTTTGAGTTACAGATAGAGACGCGAAGACCTGTCAGGGTATCGACCGGAACCCACTCTTCGAGGATCGTTTCTGGTGTGACATCACGAATGATATCCAAAACTTGTTCGTCCTCTTTCACCACCACGATATGCAAATCCTTCTGCACCGAAGTAGCAAAGATTTTCAGGCGGGAAGCATTGCCCTCCGTTTCGATGTTCATCAACAGGTCGGAAGAAGCATTCTTCACCACACCCAATTCCCGGTATGGTATAAAATACTGGGTGAAAGTCTTTTCTTCATATGGCTGCAACCAAGTGAAATCCGGTTGGTTGTCAGTATAGACTCCTGTCATCAACTCGATATAAGGACCGTCCTCATCCGTCAAATTGCGATCCCAGGCCTGCCCGAAATCGCCATTTCCCCAGGTCCATTGCTTTTTGCCCGGAGAGACATGGTGGTTGGCAACATGCAGGACACCGGCATGGGTATCATTTTCATAGCCGCCGACAAAATTATATTTGGAACGGATCGCCATGTAGGACGTCGGCACGGGAATATTCTTATAGCGGGAGATATCGACACCTGCCGAATAATCCATCTTATAATAGGTTCCGGTAGCAATCGGATAGCGCGAAACATCCCGCTTTCCATGATCGAACACAGCATTCACATCACCGGGGAAGACCGACTGGTATTGCTCGTTCACGGCAACCGCCGGATTCGCCCACCAGAGGAACGTCTGCGGAACAGGGGTTGGATTATATACTTTTCCCTGTATTTCCAGAACAGCCCGGCCCGGATGTAATGTGAACCCGGCCATCCCTTTCTGGTGGAACATACGTTCCCTTTCGCTAACCCAAACAACCACACTACCGTCCGACTTTTTCTCGATCGAGTAATCCACTGGAAGAAACGTGCTCGGACGATGGTGTTGCGGCCAGTTGAACTCGATACCGCCGGAGATCCAAGGGCCGGTCAGTCCGACCAGGGCCGGCTTGATCACATGATTGTAATAAATGAAATGACGTTGCTTGACCTTGTCGTACGCCATCTGTACCCGTCCGCCCAATTCTGGCAGGATCATCACCTTTATATATTCATTTTCCAGATACACGGCATGATAGGACTTATCCTCACAAGTATCTTCGATCTTTTCAATTACAGGATACGGATATACGACCCCGCTGCTTCCCTGATACACACGTTTTTCCAGGAACATCGGATTCTTCTCCGGTTTACCAATGCCATAGGTAGGGAGAAGGATATCTTCCTCCCAAACTTTTACAATCTCTGCCATATTCTCAAATTATTTCGTTAATTCTTTTTCCAGTTCTTCCAGTGTCTTACCTTTGGTTTCCGGGAGCTTGGCCCATATGAAAAGGAAGCCGGCCAGACAGATCCCGCCATATAGCCAGAATGTTCCCGAAGCGCCGACCGCCTCATTCAGAATCGGGAAGGTATAAGTGAGCAGGAAACAAGCCACCCAAAGGAAGAAGGTAGAGAGCGCCATTGCCATCCCGCGTATGCGAACGGGAAAAATTTCAGAAAGCACCACCCAGACCACCGGAGCCAGGGACATCGCATAGCAGGCAATCGCCAAAACGACCAAGAGTAACATCGGCCAGCCGTTTACCCCTAAAAAATAGCAAGTCCCTAAAATAAAGTAGATCATCGCCAGCCCTACCGAACCGACAAACATCAGTGTGCGCCGCCCCCATTTATCCACCGTATAAATGGCGACAAACGTAAAGATCACGTTCGTCACACCCGTCACCACGATATTCATCAGGACATCGGACACAGCATAGCCGGCAGCCGAAAAGATTTCCTGCGCATAATTGAAGATCACATTAATCCCGCACCACTGCTGGAAAACAGCCAGTACGATCCCGATTACCAGTACATTCCTCACACCGGGTTTCAACAGAGCACCCCAATTGGCCTTTTCTTGCTTATCTCCGTTCAACTGTCCCAATTCAGAGAGCGTCTGTCCGGCATACTCCGCACCACTGATACGCATGAGGATCTTACCAGCCTCGCCAGACCGTCCGGCCGTAGCCAGCCAGCGAGGACTCTCTGGAATCACAAAGGAAAGGACAAAAAACAATCCCGCCGGAACCAGCTCAGCCCAAAACATCCAACGCCAAGCCCATTCAATACTTTCCGCACTCAGCGTCTCGCTGCCGGCCGTAAAATATTCGCCGATCTGCCAGTTCGCTAATTGGGCCATCAGAATGCCTAACACGATCGTCAACTGGTTGAGCGAAACAAACTTGCCGCGGACGGATGCGGGAGAAACTTCCGCAATATAAACCGGAGAGACGTTCGATGCAATACCGATCCCGAATCCTCCGACAATACGGTAGACGACAAACCAGAAAAAACTGTCCACCGCCCCGGTCCCAATGGCCGAAGCGACAAAAAGGAAAGAGGCCGCGATCAACATTTTCTTACGTCCGTAGCGATCACTCCAGGCACCCGAAAACAAAGCTCCCATCAAGCAACCGATCAGAGCGCTGCTCATTGCCCAACCTCGGAGTGCCGCCGAACTTTCCAGATTGAAAAAGGGTTCATAGAAAATCTTGGCTCCCCCGATTACGACCCAATCGTAACCAAAAAGCAATCCCCCCATTGCCGAGACGAGGCAGATCAGTAATAAATAGGTTGTCGTTTGTTTCATGATAATTAGTTGTTAAGTTATTTGCGGTAAATGATGATTTATGGGTGCGTAATAAAATAATGGTGTCTCGTAGGGGCGGGGTTCTACTCCGCCCAATGAAAATAACGTCCGCCTTGCCGGATCCAAAGGGCAGAGCAGAGCCCTGCCCCTACGGGAAGATAATCATTTTGTATCACCATGTCATCCTTGTTCCATACCCGTAAATCTTCATTTACCTGCTAATATTGAATGATTAAGATACGAATACAAAATAAATGCCTTTTGCAGGAAGAATAAATAGATAAAAAATCGAAGGAGATGGACAATCTTCCGATTTTAATAGTAAGTTTGTACCACACTTAAGTCAGTTAGCCATGATCAAAAGAAAAGACGGTTTCAGCGGAGAACGGGTGCTTGTCCTTCCACAGCCCATCATCCGTGAGATGGAAGAAGACCCTATTTCCTCCATTTTACACATTACCGATATCGGATATTATCCGAAGGCCTGGCATCATTTCCGGGAACGGCAGGAGCCGATCACGCAATTCGTCTTTATCTATTGTATAGAGGGATCCGGCTGGTACCGGACGGAAGGCGAGGAATTCCAGGTGACCGCCAACCAATATTTCATCCTGCCGGCAGGAAAACCGCACGCTTACGGGGCCAACGAGGAGGACCCGTGGACAATCTACTGGATTCATTTTAAAGGAAAGCTGGCTTCCCATTTCGCCAGGCAGTGCACACGTCCGATAGAGATCAAACCGGGGATGCACTCCCGCATCAGTAACCGGATCGATATGTTCGAAGAAATACTCCGGACACTGGAAATGGGCTACAGCCATGAAAACCTGCTCTATGCCTGCTCCATCTTCTACCACTACCTTGGGACATTGCGCTATTTGCAACAATATCGGGATGCTGCCCGTCACGAAACGGAAAAGAACGATATCGTAACGGCTGCCATCCATTTCATGAAGGAGAACATCGAGAAAAAGCTGACGTTGCAGGAAATCGCCGCCCATACGGGCTATTCCTCCTCCCACTTCTCCGTCCTGTTCAGCCAGCGGACAGGTTATGCACCACTGACCTACTTCAACCAGTTAAAGATACAGCAGGCCTGCCAGCTCTTAGACTTTACGGACATGAAGGTGAACCAGGTCTGCTATAAGATCGGCATCGAAGACACTTACTACTTCTCCCGCCTCTTCAGCAAGATCATGGGAATGCCGCCGCGCGAGTACAAGAAGATGAAGAAAGGATGATTACCAATAATACGCATCCATAATCTCCTGCATCCGGGGATTTGCCGCATCGGTATCGCCAATCTCTCGGCGGAGTTTCAGGAGTTCGCGTTTCATCTTCTCGATTTCACCAGCATAGGTTGGGGAACCGTAAAGATTATGGTTTTCATGCGGGTCGGCGAGCAGATCATAGAATTCCCAAGACGGAGTGACCGGTGCCTTATCCGATCCCGTTGCATTCAGCGGATCGCCGTAGAGGAACATCAGTTTATAACGATGGCCCCGAATTCCCATATGAGCCGGACGTATTTTGTGATGCGTCCAATAGCGGTAGTACATGGATTGCCGCCAGTCGCGAGGAGTCTCGCCTTTCAGGTTGTCACGGAAGCTGCGGCCTTCGCTGCACGCCGGAGCATTCACTCCGGCATAGTCGACTAACGTGGCGGCAAAATCAGTGTTGAGGATAATGTCAGAATTGCGTGTCCCGGCAGGGATCTCCTTCGGGTAACGGATGACAAAAGGCATCCGGAGTGGTTCCTCGAACATCATACGCTTATCGAAAAAGCCGTGCTCGCCAAGGAAATAGCCTTGGTCGGAAACATAGACCACGATCGTATTCTTCGACAGCCCTTCCTCATCGAGGAAACGCAGCAGACGGCCGATATTGTCATCGATGGCCGCTCCACAACGCAGGTAGTCGCGAATCAACTTCTGATAGATTTTCCGGCGTGCATCCTCCTTGTTCATTCCTTCTATGGAGAAAGGCAGTTCCGGATACTTGCACCACCACGAATCCGGGTCTTTCGACGCAATCCCCCAACGGCGTGCCATGTCCTCCAACGGCTGTCCGGGAAATGTACGCCCGGACTCTTCCGGCCCGAACTCCATCATATTTGCCGGTTCGGGAAATGTAACCCCGTCGTAGAGATGTTTCAGCCGTTCAGGAAAATCCCACGGTTCATGCGTCGCCTTGAAATGGCAACACATCATGAAAGGCTGGTTCTTATCGCGCGAACGGATCCACTGAATCGTCTTGTCGGTCACCAAGTCGGTCGAGAAACCCTTCTCCATCTTGCCACTTTTCCCTTTATCATCGTCTACCCATCCTTCCGCGGTCTTGAAAAGCGGATCCCAATATTCTCCCTGGTCATGGAAAACCGAAAAGGTGTCGAACCCCGACGGCTGCGTCTTGAGATGCCATTTGCCGAAAAGGGCAGTCTGATACCCTCCCTCCTGCATGCGTTTCGCAATATTGTCCAAAGCCGGATCGAGTCTGTCTTCAAGCGTATAGACCCCATTATGATGGCTATAGGCGCCTGTCATGATCGCAGCACGGCTGGGTACGGAGATCGAGTTCGTACAAAAACAGTTGTCGAGCACGCATCCTTCGGCTGCCAGGCGGCGGATATTCTCGTTTTTCACATAATCGCGCAGGATTCCGCCATATATCCCCCACGCCTGCGAGCTATGGTCGTCGGAAAGTATAAAGAGGATGTTCGGGTGTTCGCCAGTCGTTTCCGTTTTGCCGGTAGCCAGCACCGGGGAGGCTGTCGCCAGGAGACCGGCACCAATGATAAGTTGATTTAATATTTTCATGGCATGTCTTTTGTTTTTCTTCTCTGCAAAAGTAACGAATTTACATTATGTACCAATGCGGAAATATGCCAATTTACCAATGGGAGAATGTTCGAAAGACGCGGATCACGCAAGAGTGTGTCCTCCGCGTAACCCGCGTCTCCTTTTCATATCTGCGTCTTACTTCACCAGCTTCAATTCCTCTATCAACCGCGGGCATTTTCCCCACTTGTCGATCATATACAGCACATAGCGTATGTCAACACTGATCGTGCGCTGCAAATCCGGTTCGAAGGCGATATCACCACTCATGGCCTCCCAGTTACCATCGAAAGCGAGGCCGATCAAGCGAGCGTTCTTGTCGAATACCGGACTACCGGAGTTACCTCCTGTTATATCGTTGTTGGAAAGGAAGCAAAGCTGCAACTCTCCATCCTTATTGGCATATTGGCCAAAATTTTTGCTGCGGATCAGGTCGAGGATTTCAGGCTGAACCCAGAATTCGTCACTTTCGGGGTTTTCCTTTTCGAAGATACCCTTCTCAGTCGTATAATAATCATACCAAGCAGCATCGTACGGACGGTAGCCGCCGATGGAACCGTAGCTCACACGCATCGTAAAGTTGGCGTCCGAAGAAAGTGCCTTTTCCGGGTACATCTCTTTCAGGCCGGCGAAATACAGGCGTTCGCCCTTGGCGATATCGTAATAAGAATCACCTGTGAGCTGTTGCAATTCGAAAAGGGAGATCAGGACGGACAAGCTCAACTCGGCAGCCGGGTCCTTCTTCAGCTTCGTATATTTTTTTGGGTCCTTCAGCATGGAAGCGATATTGTCATAAGACAGGATAGATGTCTTCTTGAATACATCGGCGGCATACTTTTCATAATCGCCTTTATACTTTTTGTCCACCTTCTTGTAGATATCCGGAAGATTCTCTGCCGGAACCCGTTCCTTTACGATCTTCATCATAGCCGCCAGCACCTTCTGGTCGAGGCTTGCGTCATAATCCTTGAAAAAAGGCTTGATATTATCTTCGAGGAAGATATCGATCTCTTCAGGGGTAGAGCCTTTCACATCCACACTCTGGATCATACGGGCCAGCTTCACGATCTCGGCGCCGCTCAGGAACGCTTCGCCCAAGTAGGTGGAGATCTTCTTATATTCGCTGGAAGAAGTATATCCTTTTTCCAACAGGTTCAAGACGTCACCGTACACCTCTTTACGCTTTGCATCTTGTGCCACCCAGGCAGCAAAAGCAGCTTCTTCTTCGCGTTTGCGTTCGATCACTTTCAGGTTGGCAAGCCCCTTATTCATGCCAATTGAATTTTTCCAGTAATTGGAACTGCCAGCATATTTGGAGGCATATTTGATACGCACCTCGTCGCTCTTCAACATCGCGTCTTTCCAGATCGCCTGTTTGATGCCACGCACTTCGATACGAGGCTTATTGCTATCCTCGATACGCTGCTGCACACCCCATGAACAGAGATAACGGTCCGTGCTGCCGGGGAAACCGATCGTCATCGCGTAATCCTTGTCCTCATAACCTTGCAACGACACTTCGGCTACGTATTTAGGCTGATATGGCTTATTATCCTTGCTGTAGGCTGCCGGCTTGTTATCGGCACCTGCATATACGCGGAACACGGAGAAATCGCCCGTATGGCGCGGCCACATCCAGTTGTCCGTATCCCCACCGAATTTTCCGACCGAGCTGGGCGGAGCGAACACCATACGGACATCATTGAAAACATCGTAGACGATCAGGAAATACTTGTTATTATTATAGAAAGGTACGACATCGGCAGCCTGAAATTCCGTGTTTCCCACAGAATCGGCCATCGCCTGCCCGATCGAGTCGGCAGCAGCCAGACGCAGGTGCTCTTCCTTGATCGAAGCTATCTGTGAATTAATGCGATCGCTCACATCCACCGTCTCACGCAGGTAGCGGACTGTCAGGCCCGGAACCGGCAACTCTTCTTCCTTACTCTGGGAAACGAAACCGTCTTTCAGGTAATCGTGTTCCACACTGCTTAACTGCTGGATCGAACCGAAACCACAATGGTGGTTGGTGAAAATCAGCCCTTCATTAGAGACGGTGATACCGCTACATCCTCCTCCGAAGATCACCACGGCATTGGCAACACACGGGTCAGTTTCACTGTACAACTGTTCGTAAGACGGAGTAAATCCCAACTCTTTCATCCTCGCCAGGTTTTGTTTATTCAACTCTTTCAGTACCCACATGCCCTCATCGGCAAACACTTGGCCTGAAGCAACGAGAAGCAGTAACACTGCCCACAACTTCTTCATAAAATTCATTCTTTGTTCGTTATTCAATAATTAATTTGATTTTCTTTTGTTCTACACGCGCGGCAAGCCATTTCTTGATCTTTTCTTGTTCCGCCTCGCGTACTTTTTCTTTACTTTTCAGATAGACTAACAGGACGGTATCGGGTTGAATGCTATCCATATCCATCAGATAGGTATGCGCACAAGAGACTTCCTTGATATAAGGGAAAAGAACTTTCATTTCCGGCATCAGCTCGGACGTAAGATGATTATGACTGTGATATTTGTTCAGGTCGCGTTTCAACGAATCGATCTGGAGGGACTGTGCCCGGAGAACCTCTTCGCTATTCTTATACAAATCCTGCATCAGTAGGCTTTTCAACTCGTTAATGTCGGTGGCTTCCTGCCCGAACCCTTGCTGTACGATAAGCCCTACGTTTTTCAAGCCGTATTTCGGCATCTTGGCACGGGCGTTCGTTATCATCGTTTCCGGCACAGTCTCGCCGATCAGGACAACTTTCACCTCTTTCTTGTCACTGGTGTCGATCACCGTCTTGCTCAATATCTGCGTGTTCGGGAAACTCAGTTCATCCGCGACGAACGTCCGCACCCGGTCATTGAAATAACTGGCCCGGATCAGGTTGTAGCTCAGGAAAAGACTCGGCACGATGGTAAAGAAAACGATCACCCCGACATATCTCGTCACGATCTTCTCGCGCTGTTTGTTTAAAAAGACCTTCTTCGGATATTTCAACAGGCGGACCACCACGTAGGTAGCCAGACTGATAAACACCGTATTGATAAAATAGAGATAGAAAGCACCGAAGAAATAATATAGGTTACCGCTCGCCAATCCGAATCCAGCCGTACAAAGCGGCGGCATCAAAGCCGTAGCGATCGCCACGCCGGGAATCACATTTCCCTTGCTCTTGGTCGAACTGGCAACGATCCCCGCCAGACCACCGAAGAACGCGATGAGCACGTCATAGACAGTAGGCTGCGTACGGGCCAGCAACTCACTCTGCGCCTCGCTGATCGGAGAGATCAGGAAAAAGAGCGTCGATGTGATGACACTAAATACCGTCGCCGTAGCAAAATTGCGGAAGGAACGCTTGATCAGGTCGAAATCAGAGATTCCCAATCCCAGACCGAACCCCATGATAGGGCCCATCAGCGGGGAAATCAACATCGCACCGATAATCACCGCCGTCGAGTTCGTATTCAAACCCAGCGAAGCAACAAAGGTTGCAAAGATCAGAACCCAGAGGTTCGTCCCCTTAAACTCTATGCCTTTCTTGATAGACTCGATCGTTTCGAGTTCATCCTCTTTTTCTTGACGGACATCGAAATTACGGACAAAGAAGTCCCTAATTTGCTTGTGCAACAATCCTTTTTCCATCCTATTAAAATCATGTTTGTATACGAACATCCCGTTAAACGACCTTTATAATGGCTAACACTCTCTCACAACCGTTTTAACACATCGCCTAAACCGCACAAAGATAGAAATAGTATCTCGAAATAAAAAATAAGAGCTGTGAACATAAAATAAGTGGAGCATATATCCTGATAATTATTGATTTTCACTTAACTTTGCAAATACACAATACAGAAACAACAACGAACACTCTCAATTAATCCCGGTAAACAAGATGAAACACTACATTCTCCTGATATACTTCCTCGCTTTTTCCCTCTCTACAGAGGCGAATACAGCAGTGAAAGATTCGCTGTCGGGGGCCTTGTCATCTGCCTCCTCTCCTTTGCAAAAACTGGAAATCATGACTAATCTGATGGATATTTCCCGACAGGAAGAACAGGTGGAATATGCCAAGCAACTCTATAAACTCGCCCTTGAAGAAGACGAAGACTATTATAAGGAAGCGGCCCTGACCGAAATCTTGCGCTTTTATGTGAATACCGATGCCAAGGACAGCGCAAAGGTGTATCTCGCCGAAGCCGAAAGGGAACTGAAAGGGAAAGCACGCGATTTCCTTGTCACGTATATGAAAACGATCATGGATGTCCGTGTTGTCTATTACACCAAAGGCGAAGACCGGATGAAGCTGATTGAAAAATACAAACTCCGCCTCGAAACGGAAAAAGGCATGCCGGTTCTCGACAAAATAGCGAACTATTATCTCCTCGGTATGGCGAACAGCAACCGGGTCGATCCGAAAAACCAGAATGCTATCTATAAAGAGATATGTTATTACATGAACAACCTGATCAAGCTATCGGACAATATCCCGCTCCGCTATTCGTATCTGTTCCGCCTGAATACGCTCAACATACTGAGCCTTATGGAAGCGACTCCCGAAGATCGGGTGAAAGCCTCCCTCCTCTACCTGAACATGCAAAAGGAATATGCAGACACAAAAGAGATGAAGAAGCGTCCGTACACAAGCAAACGGCATCTTCTGAACGCCTACTCCACCTTGGCAACCGCAACAGAAACGGTCGGGAAAGATATGGCAACCTACTATTTCAACTACTTCATCGATTTGAACAGGAAATATCCCGAAGATGCCGCATTCTCCGCCGAATATGACCGCTTTTTCACTTCGCTCAACTATTACAAATCGATACGGGACTTCCAGAAAGCGGCAGATTACAACGATTCAGTCATCTATTATTTCCGCCACGGCGATTTCCAGTTCGACCTGACCGAAAACATCGTCCTGACACTAAAAGACAAAATCGACTGTCTCGACAGTCTACACAGATATAAAGATGCCTACGAAGCCTACAAGGAATATACCGTACTCTTGGATTCCGCACGCACACGAAGCATGGAAAACAAAGTCGAAGACCTGGAGATCAAAAAACATGTAGACGAGCTGGTGGTCGAGAAGAAAGCGCTGGAAGTAGACCTGCAAAAAAGCCAGAGCCGGTTATATCTATTCCTTACATTGCTCATCCTTTCGATCTGCTTCGGAATCTTCATATTCTTCCGCTTAGGAAAGATCAAATCGCTGTACAAGGAGTTGCAGGAGTCGAACCGGCTGGTAGTCATCGCCAGTGAAAAGGCACAGGAAAGCGAACGGATGAAGAACGCCTTTATCAAGAATATGTGCCACGAAGTGCGTACGCCGCTAAATGCGATCAACGGCTTTGCCGAACTCATCACCGGCGACGGCGTAAGCCCGGAGGAAAAAAAGGAATTCAGCAAAATCATCTATACGAACTGCCATAACATCACCTCCATGATGAACGATGTTCTGGTAATCGCCCAACTGGACAGCAGCAACGAAATCCTCCCGCTGGAACCGGTCCATATCGACCTGCTTTGCCACCACGAAATGAACCAGTTGAAAAAGTTGCAGCAGAAGCCGGATATCCATTACCAGATCGAAGGCGACAAGAGCAATGACCTGATCTATTCGGACCCGAATCATTTCGGCATTATCATCACCCATCTGCTGAACAACGCGAACAAGTTCACGGATCAGGGAAGCATCACACTTTCCTACCAGCCTGAAGAAGAAGGAAAAATAATGTGCATCAGCGTTACCGACACAGGATGCGGAATTCCGGCAGACAAGAGCGAATGGATTTTTGAACGTTTCACCAAGAACGATGACTTCATCCCCGGTTCGGGTCTCGGCCTCTACCTCTGCCGCCTCATCACCCAACGTCTCAACGGTTCCCTCAAACTGGACACCAGTTATACCGGAGGAGCCCGGTTCGTGCTACGGCTCCCGATTAATCCCTACAAATAGCCAACAGGTTCATATTTTGCCAGTTCCAATATTCTTAGATGCAAATCTTTTTCCGATATAAGGCAATTCGCTTAACGGAAGATCGCGTTTAATGATGATTGCCAAGAAAACCAGGAGCAAAACCGTACGATAGCCCAAACGGAGAATTTCCGAATCGATACGGGGCAACATCCCGACAGCGTAAAATAAAGCCGCCAATATGCTATAAATAACGGCCGACTTTATATCGTACCGGATCGGGAATTTCTTCTGCCCGATCACATAGGAAAGGATCATCATCAACAGATTGCTGGCAAATGAAGCCCAAGCACATGCCATATACCCGTAAACCGGAGCCAACAATACAATCATCAACACGGTCACCACGCAACCGATCGTCGAGAAGTAGGCTCCCCACTGCGTCTGGTCGATCAGCTTATACCAAAACGACAGGTTAAAATAGATTCCGAAGAACAATTCTCCCAACATCACAATCGGTACGACACGCAATCCGGGATAATACTTGGCGTCTACAAAATATTTCAGGATATCCAGATAATACATCACACCTAAAAAGATAATCAACGAAAAAATAATGAAATACTTCATTGCCTCCGAATATGCTTTCGTATTATCGTCATCCTTATTCCTGGCAAAAATAAAAGGCTCGTAGGCATACCGGAATGCCTGGATAAACATCACCATCACCACCGCCACTTTGAAACAGGCCCCATAAATCCCCAACTGGGTAGCCGCATAATCCTTATCTTCGAACAGGAAAGGGAACAGAATCTTATCCGCCGTCTGGTTGAAAATACCGGCAATCCCTAAAATCAGGATCGGGAACGAGTATTTCAACATCTGTTTCAGCAACACAAAACTGGCTTTCTCACGCAATCCGGGTATCATATCCGGCACCAAAAGCAAGAACGTCACCACCGAAGTAACCACATTACTGGCAAAGATATACTCTACCTGATAGCCAGGCACATAAAACCAACTGATCAATCCCGGCGCATGTTCATACAGCCACGGACAAACGATCAGGAAGAAGATCACCAATACGATATTCAGGAAAATGTTCAACAGTTTGATCGCTGCAAAGCGAACCGCCTTCCCCTGATACCTGAGGAAAGCAAACGGAACGCAACAGAAAGCGTCCACCGCCACGATCCCCGCCATCATCCCGATATACTCAGGGTGTGCACCATATCCTAAAAAGTTACTGATCGGAGCCAGCGCACTGAACACCAACACCATAAACAGGACGGAAGTGAACGCCAGACTGAATAACGTCGTCGCATACACCCGCATCGGGAGCTTGATCTCTTTCTTGTTCATAAACCGGAAAAAGCCAGTCTCCATCCCATACGTCAAGATCACCATCAACAAGGCTGTCCAAGCATACAGATTCGTCACAATCCCGAAATCGCTTTCGGTAGCCAGTACACGCGTGTACATCGGCACCAGCATCCAGTTCAGGAACTTCCCGACAATGCTGCTGACGCCATAAATTGCGGTCTCTCCTGCGAGCCGCTTCATTCCTCCTGCCATAATTTAAAACAATTGACAATTAATGGTTTGACTAAAATAGTGAGCTTTGTATTCCGTCGGGGCGAAGCCGTCCCAGATGGGTATAAGCCAACTCCGTCACCTCGCGACCGCGGGGCGTACGTTTGATAAAACCCTCTTTAATAAGGAAAGGCTCATAAACTTCTTCCAGTGTTCCGGGGTCTTCTCCCAGCGCAGTCGCGATAGTCGTCAGCCCTACCGGTCCACCATTAAACTTGTCGATGATAGTCGTCAGCAACTTATTGTCGATCTGATCCAGACCGTACCGGTCGATGTTCAATGCCTCCAGTGCATAGCAGGAAATCGCCTTGTCGATCTCGCCTGACCCTTTCACCTGTGCAAAATCACGCACACGACGTAGCAATGCATTCGCTATACGGGGGGTACCACGACTACGGGAAGCGATCTCGCGTGCTGCACTCAGCTCGCATTTCACATTCAGGATATCGGCACTACGCAACACGATCTTCGTCAGCGTCTCCATCTCGTAATATTCGAGGTGCATATTGATCCCGAAACGTGCCCTGAGCGGACTTGTCAGCAAACCACTGCGAGTCGTCGCTCCCACCAATGTAAACGGAGCCAGGTCGATCTGGATGGAACGGGCACTCGGCCCTTTATCGATCATGATATCGATCCGGTAATCTTCCATCGCCGAATACAGGTATTCCTCCACAATCGGGCTCAACCGGTGGATCTCGTCGATAAAAAGGACATCATTCTTTTCCAGCGAAGTCAACACTCCCGCCAGATCGCCCGGTTTATCCAGTACCGGCCCTGAAGTCACCTTGAAGCCGACTCCCAATTCATTCGCTATAATATTGGATAATGTAGTCTTTCCCAATCCGGGAGGCCCATGCAACAGCACATGATCGAGCGCCTCCTTACGCATCCGGGCTGCCATCACGAAAATCTTCAGGTTCTCGACTACTTTGGCCTGTCCGCTGAAGTCATGAAACGAAAGCGGGCGAAGCGCATTCTCATACTCTCGCTCGCTCTCCGGAACACGTGCATCCCTTATATCAAATTCATCTTCCATATTCTTATTGCTTTGACAGGCAAAGATAATAAGAATTACCGGGTTCTGAACTTGTGGTTGTGTTTCCAACGCAAAATAATAAAACAATAAGGAATCCACTATCTCACCTTAAATTTATATCCGACAGAAAGATTGAATAAAATTTCATGGTGCTGTGTACAGTTCTGAAAGTAGGATAAACCGGCATAGAATCTTTTGTATTCGACACCTCCTTCGGCCGAGATTCCGATAGCCGTATAATTATTGAATTTCACATACGGACCGGCATTTAAGCGGATTTTCGTGTTCTTAACCGGTATTCGAAAAGAGGCGTATACAGGAATATCGAGGTCTAAAACGTTACTATAGCTGTCAGGCTTCACTGTATTCAATAGAAATCCTCCTTGAATATAAAACAAAGAACTAACCCCAAATGAGGCCATTCCCGACAAATTAAGCCCCCAACCATTATAAGGCGATGTCGAAACCCCTATTCTGGGCTCCAATTCAATATCTTTTGCATGGATAGGAGAAATAATAAAAACAAATAGGATCAACACAATAACACCATTTTTCATAATAAATTCTTTATTAGTTTGTATAGTTACAAAACTAAAAGGCAGAAAGAATATTGCACATATCTCTTCTGCTTTCAAAGTATTGAATATAATCCATATTTTATTGAAGGAATCACCGGAATATCGGGACAAAGATAGAAACTTGCAGATCACGTGTCCGTCCCGATTTCATATAAGGGACTCCTTTCATTACATTGCAAGTGCCATGTTTGTATGTCAGGGCCAGATCGAAGTATTTGAAAGTATAAGCGGCTTTGACAACGACCGGAACGTCAAAGGCTGATTTGATTGTATTCCCAATCATAATATGATCCTTAAAATGGAGAGTAGGCTCAACACCCGCTCCGACCTTCAGTCCTCCTATCAGGTTATAATTCAGAACACCGTCCAAAGCAATGTAGTTTCTTGCAAACTTACTTTTGTAGCCTTTAACCGGTGCCACTTCATAGCCAACCGAAGTAATTTCTCCCCGCTTCTGTCCATATAATAAAGTAGCATCCACCGATAAACGGTGTTTCAATTCGAATTGAAACTGATATCCCACATGAAAAGAAGGTTTCATATCCGGTATATTAAACCCAACGTTGCCTTTAGACATAGCCTCATCCTTATACCAATCCATCGAAACACCACCTATTACCCCACTTCTCACTTTCCCATTTTGTGCGGAAACAGATAAACACACTAAACTCAACAATAAAAACATCACTCTCTTTTTCATATCAACTCTCTTTTTATTGGTTTGACTTTGTTGATATGACTGGGAAAAGGGAAAAAACCCTATCCACATTTCAATATAAATTTAGATCTAACGAATAGGTTGTAAAACACATGTATATTTTCATATTCTGTAAAAAACAAATTTATTCTACATAAAATCTATATATACATTACAATATAAGGGATTCAAATTGTATTATAATTTGAATCCCTTAATCATATAAATATACCTACTAAATATTATATTACACTAT